>OOBW01000020.1_pt1 | contig 222354 bp, 168 predicted proteins | sample 1671701 | NCBI WGS metagenome assembly OOBW01 (sample SAMN06348183, study PRJEB24527) | human gut metagenome | biome: human gut; feature: ankylosing spondylitis patient; material: feces | host: Homo sapiens | place: China | collected 2015-10 | reverse complement strand
CCGACCAGCACCACCACCCCCCGACCCACTCACCCACACCAAACAGCGAAAGGCCCAAAAAACCAAGATGCTGTATACCGTCTACCTTCGAAAGATGACCCGCCATATTTGATGGGCAGCTATGCTGGGCACCATCATCTGTTTACCTTATACAGGCGGAATACGGTCAACTCTGTAAGCAATCTGGCAGTCCGATGCTTCCGAAGGACGAATGGCGATTTCCATGATGTCGCTGTCGGTTGCCTCAAGCGGCATATTCGCCACGGCGATATCATCGGCAATGCAACGCAAGGCATCATTGCGGGATGCGTCTCCGATGGAGAAGTCGATGTCCAACGATCCCGTGCCCAGACAGAACACCTGGAGCTGGTACATTCCGGCAGCCTTATGCGATTCGTCGACATCATGGATGGTCATGGTTCGACGATCTCCTTGTTCATCAACTAGGTAGCTGGGACGAGCCGTTGCCAGTGCTACGGGGTCATCTCCAACAGCCCGTACGGCATCGTTGAGTCCCGCAATATCCTCATCCGTAAATGACGATTCCAGCTGTGAAATCTGTGGTTCGTTCTGTAGCGAATCATCAGATTGATCAAACCATGACTGTCTTAGGCAAATGACCGCCACTGCAATACCAGCCGCAACGACAAGCATTGCAATGGCGGCGATCGCTGCTTTCTTGGAAAAACGCATGATCACGATTCCCAGTACTTATAACCCCAAACATTAGTACTTGGGATCGTCGCCGTTCCTGAAGCAATTACCTGGGTGTTACAAGGATTCACAATCGTGGTTTTGGAGACATTCACTCGTGTACCATAATTGCCATATTGCATATTCCCATAACGGCCAGCCGAAACCGGATGCGAGTACTGATAAGAAGTTGATGTTGATGAGCTTACAGCATTCGACACTCCTGCAGAGACCGATGCACTCACAATTTCATTAACACCAATGCTCGCAGAGACATCGGACGTAACACCAACAGTATACGTGCGCGTAGCTGTTACGGTAATTGTGCCGCCCGGCCCCGCGCGGAATATCTGTCCGACGCCGATATGATAATCTCTCTCGATGATGCTGGCGTTCACATAAATATTTCCAACTTCTGGACAAGCACGAAACACTGCTGGATCATCATTGTCTACTGCAAAAGCCTGTGCTGGAGCCATAGTACATATTGCAAGTGCAGTTATCGCCCCGGTGACAATCTTTCTGACATTCATCTTGAACCTCCTTGTTCATTCTCGTATTGTTTATGGCCGAAATACCAAGAATTCTTCCGGTATTCCGACCATCCCACATTCGCCGATAAAGCTAAAATCCTTGTCACGATGATTGTGACACTATGAGCACCACCAATACGGAACCCATGGAGGGCAATCAATCACGGTGACATGAATCGTCTCATTTCCGGAAGCAGCAGACACTATAGCCGTATTGGCCGGCAGCCCCACAGCGAAAATCAAACATAACCCGAGGCACCCCAAACGCGTCATCCCTGTCACTCCTTAATGTATGCACGCCAAATATCATTACCTTGTTTGCCACTTACAATCTCTGTAACGCCACATCGTGTCAAGAAAATCTGGACAACTCCATTAACTCCAAACAGCGTCATGCTACGGTGATGTCGGTTGATAGACCTTTCACTGTGGAAGACACCATGAGAGAGAAGATAACCATCGGGGTTCTGGACAACGATATCTGGAGCGCGCGTTCGATCGCCGATTGGATCAGTCGCAGCGGGCAAGGGTTCCAGGTCATCTGGTCATGCGCGTCGGCCGCACAGGCGCTTCATCATTGTCTCTTCGAAAGCAGTCGCCCGAACGTATTGATTCTGGATATGGCGTTGGATGGCACCAGCGGCATCGATGTATGCCGAACGATTCGACAGCGTACCGCGGACATCGGCATCATCGGCATCTCCGCGTATGATCCGAAACGATATCAGAGTGATCTTGCCGCTGCTGGGGCTCAGGCGTTTCTGTCCAAGGATCAAATCACTCAACGGTTGAGCGCAATCATCCCCGTTGTGGCGCTAGGAGGGACGCCCGATCCGGAAACCTTCATGACCGTGCTCCAAGCCCATCGGAGCCTCGCCCAAATCGCCGGGCACCGCACAGGTGCCATAGCAACGCTGAGCTCCCGCGAATTACAGGTTCTGCGCATGTACGACCAAGGCCATACCACGGAAGAAATCGCGCAGTCCCTGCATATCTCCGACAATTCCGTCTTCACCTACGTACATCGCGCCGCAGCCAAGCTGGGAACTGGCAATCGCGCGCAGACCATCCGGAAAGCCAAAGAATGCGATCTCATATGACCATCGCACCGCCGCGGCGGTTCCTCCGACCACGCGATACATCATCGTTGTTTCCCATGTGCGGGGTATGGTCCATCGGCTTCGCTGCACTCTCCATCCTGCTGTGCATTGCGGAGATCGCCGTCGGGTACAACGTACCGGATTCCCCTTCGGCTTGGATGTACTTCGGGATGATAATCCTCGCCATAGTGCTTCTTGCATTGGTTCCAACGTACGGAGCATTATGCATCATCATCTGCTGGCAGATTGGCTATTACGTCCCGTTCCACGTTCCTAGCATGCTTATCTTCATCGGCTTCGCGCTCATGGCGTTCCTAGGAACCGTTTCGGTGCCGATTGCCATGGCGGTTTCCTTCATATCCGCAAGCTATAAAATCATTGCCATATACGCAGGTATATCCGATGCATCGATGAACGACATACTGCTCTTCACATCAACCATGGTTGCGCTGTCCGCAATCGGGTTCGGTATTCGCCGGTACCAGGAATACCATGCGTTCCTGGCCCAACGTGAGCGGCAACGGCACCGGAACCGCGTCATCGCCGATCTGCACGACTCCGTCTGCAATGATCTCAACTTCGCGCTCATCCAGTTGGAAGCATATGAGACGGCAACCGATCCGAACATACGGCAGGATCAGCTACGTCACACGCATGATGGCATCATGCGGGCGCTGGCCAAAACCAGGGCAGTGCTTGACACCCTGCAGGATGATGCGCACGATTCCGTATATACCGGTATGACGGGTGATATCCCGTTGGTCGCTCTCATCCATGAGCAACGCCGACGATTGCAGCAGGCCGGATTCTCCGGCATCCTGCTGGCCCCCGATTCAAACGACGCCGATGCCAGCATTACCGCTGATGATGACCGAGCGACCGTCATCACCGGATTCATCCGGGAGACGGTCAACAACATCATCAGCCATGCGGATTCCACTTGCGAATACATCATGATCATCGGGGTCAGGGGCGATACGCTGCACATCGAGGTCTCCGATACGCCGCTCCCGGATTCGCCGCAGCACGGAACCAGTGGCACGGGACTCAACTTCTATCGGAACCGCATCGAATCCCTTGGCGGCACCGTCACCATCCAGCAGGAATCTCAACTGTGGTCGATGCGGGCCGCCATTCCACTGTCCGATATAGCCGTCGTTTCGCCGCAAGAATGACGGATATCTCCTGCCACCGTGCAATGAGCGTACGACGTGACACCGCGCTCCTGTGGACACATCATGATGCCGAACACCGTCATCAGACGCATGCAACCATGGTTCATGGCACTCACCGCACTCACCGATACAGCTTCATGCCCTGCGGGCAGGGGGTGAAGCCGGCGGCGTGCAGGATGCGGGCGGCTTCGGTGCGGGCGGTCAACGGCTCGCCGTTGAGATCGGCGAAGGTGACGCTGCCGGAGGGGCGGCGCTGCAGGGCATAGGCGAGTTCGGCGAAGGCGCGGCGCAGCGTGTCCCCGTCGTCGGTGAACGTGGTCAGGTGATGGCCCTTGACCGCGGCGTAGACCACCGGGTTGCCGTGGTCCAGCACCACCATGCCTCCGGCACGCCGCAATGGTTTGTTGGCCGTGCCGCCATACTGCGGCCAGGCCACGGCCGCACCGGTCAGGTTGGCGGGATCCATGACCTCGATGGCCACACAGGACCGGCTGTGTCCCTCCCCCGCATGGCGCAGCTGGTCCACGGTGTCGCGTCGGGCGAACTGCGCGGCGCCGAACCCCTGCACGAACATGCCGCGCACCAGCGTGCCGTGCTCCTCCATACGGCGCAGCACCGGATACAGCGCGGAGAAGCCGCCCGGCACATCCTCGACGTCGATCAACGGCGGGGCGATGATGCCGTACCTGTCCAGCAGGATCTCGACTTGCGCCAGCGAGCGCTGCTCGGCGGTGGCGGTGACGGTTGGCACGGCCGACCATAGCCCCTGCATGAGCACCGGCATCTGCACGGCCACGCGGGCGCGGCGGCGTGTGCGCCCGACTGATACGCTGCGCGTGGTACGGGAGTTCGCGGCCGCCGTCATGGCACGCACCGGCGTCAGCGCACTGTTGGTCACCGCGCCCTGCCAGACCAGCGACCACAGGGCGTCCTCGAATTGGCTGTTCGACCAGGCCGCGGGGCGGATCTCCCCGGTTTCGGGATCGACCGACTCCGTATCCGGCCGCCACGCCGCGCGAACCAGTTCCGCCAGCCGTTCCGCCCGGAACGCGCCACCGGCCGCCAGGACGTGCAGGATGGCGTCGGGCAGCATCCGCACAGACTCCAACGCCTGTCCCGCATCATCGTCGGGCGCAGTGTCGCCGGCGGTGTCGTCGTCATGCGCATCATCGGATCGTTGCCCGGCTGCCTCGGCTACCGCGGTATTGTTCAGCAGCTCCGAATCGGCGGGGTGGAAGGCGATGCGGCCGGGGTCCTTGGCCTTGGTGCCGGCGGTTTTCTCCCCGGCCCACACCACATCCCCGGAGGCGAGCAGTTCGTCCAGCATGGCGGGCTGGTAGCCGCGCACCCGCGCCGGGAACACCGCGCCTTCCCATACCGGCAATGGCAGGGCCACACCCTCCAGCTGTTCGATGACACGCATCAGCCCGTCCGCGCCGTCATACCGTTCGCCGCCGACCGGACCTACCCCCTGACGGTCCAGCAGCAACGACTGATAGACCACCGGCGCCACTGGTTTGATGGTCTCACGCGCCTTGCTCAGCGAGCGTGCGCGGATGCGGCGGAACACATCGCGATGCAGATACTGAACGGGCCTATGGTCATCCGCCATCTCAACATCTGGACCCATGCCGCCGACAGGCTTGCCCATGCCGCCATACGATTCCGCACCTTCACCAGGTTGTGCATCATCGACGGTTGAGCGAGAGCCATTTCCCCGTCCCGGATTCGTCATGAACAAGCCGGTCAGCACCTCGCCGCGCGCTTTGAGCCCGTCAAGCTCGCGCACCGCGCGTTCGGCGTCCAGATGCAGCTCCACCATCATCATGTCAACGGTGAACGGGCCATGCGTCTTGGCGTATCGGGCCACACGGCCGGCAACATCACGCTCGTCCAGTTCGTTCCAGAACGTCCGCCCGGCCAGTTCCCGTTCCACGTCGTGGATGACGTCCGGGTCGAGCACTGCGGTCATGTCGGCGGTGCCGAGCAGGCGCTCCAGCGCGTCGAAGTCCAGCGAGAGCAGGGCCGCGCTGCGTTCGGCGTGCGGCTGGTCATACTGGTACATCACCTGCCCCACATAGCCGAACATGATGGTTTCGGCGAACGGCGACGGCGCCTGCGTCTCGACATCGACCAGGTCGATCTCACCGTTGGAGAGCCGTGTCATCAGCCGCCGGAGCGCGGGCAGGTCGTAGACGTCCTGCAGGCATTCGCGGGTGGTCTCCAGCAGCAGCGGGAAGTTGCGCTGCGTCCGCGCGGCGTTGAGCAGTTGGACGCCACGCAAGCGCTGCTGCCACAGCGGCACGCGCTTGCCCGGGTCGGTGCGCGGCAGGTACAGCGAACGCGCCGCGCATTCGCGGAAGCGTGCGGTGAACAGCACCGACTCCCCCACCTGTTCGGCCACCAGTCGTTGGATGTCATCGGGATCGACCGTGAACAGCTCGGCGGCCGGGATATGCCCGTCGGACTGAGGCAGCAGCAGGATGATGCCGTCGTCGCAGGCGTAGACCTGGCCGTCGTATCCGTAGCGCTGCTTGATCCGGTTGCCGACGATCATCGCCCACGGTTCGTGCACGCGCTTGCCGTACGGCGAGTGGAGCACGATCCGCCAGTCACCCTCCTCGTCCGGGCATCGCTCCACCACCAGCGTGCGGTCGGTCGGCACCGCGCCGGTGGCGATGCGCTGCTCGTGCAGCAGTTGGGCCAGGTTGGAGATGGCGTTGCCGTCGAGTCCGTCCGCGCGCAATCGATCCGTCGTGCCGTCATCGAATGCGGCCGCATCCGACGAGGACGTCATGCCGTCGGACGATGCCGCGCAATCGGATGACGCTGGGTAATCGGATGGCGCCACACCAACGGATGCCACCGTGCAATCGCCGTCGTGCAGGCCATTGACCATATCCCGCACGAACCGGCCCTGCATCTCGCCGAATCCGGCATCGCGCCCGAAGCCCTCGCCGTGCCAGAACGGCAGTCGGGCCGTGCGGCCGGGTGCCGGCACCACCACCACGCGGTCGTGGGTGATGTCCTGGATCTGCCAGGTGGAGGTGCCGAGGGTGATGATGTCGCCGATGCGGGATTCGTAGACCATCTCCTCGTCGAGTTCGCCGACGCGCCTGGGCCCTTTGCCCGCCTCCTGTTCCGGCAGGACCACCGTGTACTGGCCACGGTCCGGGATCGTGCCGCCGGAGGTGACGGCCAGCCGCTGCGCCCCGGGCCGCGCGGAGATCAGATGTTCCTCATGGTTCCACATCAGGCTGGGCCGGAAGGCGGTGAACGCCTCGGAATCATAGGCGCCGGTCAGCATGCCGAGCACCGAGTCGAACACGGAGCGGTCCAGGTCGGCGAACGGGGCGGCACGGCGCACCGTCTGATACCAGTCGTCGGGGTTCAGGTCCTCCATGGCCGCGGCGGCCACCGTGTGCTGGGCCAGTACGTCCAGCGGGCAGCGCGGTATGGAAAGCGGCTCGATGTCGCCGGTCTGCATGCATTCCACGGTGGCGGCCGCGCCGATGATCTGCTCGCGCGTCAACGGGTAGAACAGCGCGTGGGAGACGCCGCCCACCTGATGATCGGCACGACCGACCCGCTGCAGCCCCGAGGATACGGATAGCGGCGGGGAGACCTGGATGACCAGGTCCACGCTGCCCATATCGATGCCGAGTTCCAGGCTGCTGGTGGCCACCACGCAGCGCAGTCGGCCGTGTTTGAGGTCCTCCTCGATGCGTTTGCGGCGATCCTTGGACACCGATCCGTGGTGGGCCATGGCGATGGTGTCCTCCGGCGCATGCGGATGGATGAGATTCGTGGACGGCCCCGCCATGGGATGGAAATGCCGCTGACCGGCGTACGGTTCATCCGACCGAGGCGCATCCGCATCGCCGTGGCCGGGCATGGCGGCGTACAGGTCGTTGAGCCGCGCGGTGAGCCGTTCCGCCAACCCACGCGAATTGACGAACACGAGCGTGGTGTGATGACTGAGCACCTCGTTGAGAATGCTGCGCTCCACAGCGGGCCATACCGATCCGGCACGTTCGTCCGCCGATATGGCGTTTCCCGGTGCCGATGTCGTCTCCCCTGCTTCGACGTCGGCGCGAGTCCGCAGCGGACCTTGAGGCGGACCCGGTGAAGCCGCGGCAGTGCCCTGACGTTCGGCGAGTCTCATCATGGCCGGCGTGACCCCGCTGATGGAAGGAAGCCCGGACGGTTTCCCGGACCCAGCGCCGCCACACGACCGGTTCGCGGGAGCGGCGGATTCGGGCATCTGCTCGACCGGTTCGACCACCTTGAGTTCCATGGCGGGCCGCGACTGCACATCGACGATGGTGACAGCCCGCGCACCGCCGAGGAACCGTGCCGCGGCCTCGGCCGGACGCACCGTGGCTGACAGTCCGATGCGCTGTGCGGGTTCGGCGGTCAGCATATCCAGCCGTTCCAGGCTCAACGCCAGATGCGCCCCACGCTTGGTGCCGGCGATGGCATGGATCTCATCCACGATGACGGTGCGCACCGTGGACAGGATGCGCCGCGCCTTGGAAGTGAGGATCAGATACAGCGATTCGGGTGTGGTGACCAGGATGTCCGGCGGGTGCGAGGCGATGGCCCGCCGTTCCTGCGCCGTGGTGTCGCCGCTGCGCGTGGCCACTCGGATCGACGGCGGGTTGAGGCCCATGGCCTTGCATTGGGCGGCGATGCCCGCCAACGGCGCCTCCAGATTGCGCGCCACATCCACGCCCAGCGCCTTCAACGGCGAGATATACAGCACCTTGACGCCCTTGGCGGGTTTGCTGGAGCGGGAGCCGCCCGCCTCCCGCGCATCCGATGCATGGTTCATCAGCCGGTCGATGGCGTACAGGAACGCAGAGAGCGTCTTGCCGGAACCGGTCGGCGCGATGACCAGCGCGTCATCCCCTTTCGCGATAACCGGCCAGGCCTGACGCTGCGCCGCCGTCTCCCCCTGCGCGAACGCATGCCTGAACCATGCCCCGGTGGGCTCGGAGAACAGATCCAGACATTCGTACATATGTTCGATTATGGCAGCGCGCCGGGACGGATTCGACCGCCCGGCACGCCGTCAGACCGGCACGCCGTCAGATTCGGCGACCGACCGACAGGGCATACCGGGGCATGTCGGCCTTGGCCAGACGCCAACGCGTGCCGCGCGTCTCAGGCCAACAGACTGTCGATATCATGCCACCGGCGCACCGGGCGCAGCACCGGCGCCGCGAGCAGCCCGCACCGCGCCGGACCGTCGCCCTGCAGACCGGTCCCGCGATAGTAGTGGTTGGCGGCCGACGACGTGACCCGGACCGTCAGCGCATTGACCCCGGCACGCAACGATCCGCCGAGCCGAATCGCGCCGGACGGCCAGGGGGCCGCACCCGCAGGCCTGCCATCCACCAACACCTCCACCGAATCCTCGGTGGAGGGCAGCAACAGCTCCCACCCGTCGTCCGATACGGCATTGTCGGGGATCTCCACGTCGATGCGGTATTCGCCGGTGCCGCAGAACGTCGGATACCCCTGCGCCTGCCACCCGTCGAACGGCATGATCGGTTGCCGGGAGCACGTCGCATCCGCATCCTGCGTCACCGGGCGGAACCGCCATCCGGACAGCAGGGTCAGCTCATCGGCGGCCCGCTCGCCATCGATCTCGACATGCAGCAGCCGCACCTGATGCGGGGCCAGGCGCACGCGCACCGGACCCGTCAGCGACGGCAGGACGCCGGTGGAGACCACCACGCCGCCGGCATCCAGGAACGCCCGCAACCGTTCAACGGTGTCGAGGGAACGCACCGCCTCCACGCCGGGCAGCACCAGAACGGGGAAGGTCCTGCCGTCGGGCAGACGCAGGCCCGAGCCGTCCGATGTCGAACCCAGCAGGTCGCGCTCGTCGATCAGCGCATAGTCGATGCCCTCCGGCGGCGAAGTGCGAGCCGGGGACCACGCGCCCGAAGTACTGTTCTACGATGCATCCCGAACGACCATGGCTGCGGGCCACCGAGTCGCCGAATTTGGCCGACAGCTGGGGCATGGCGTTGCGGGCGTCCACGCCGGTGACGTCGCGCCAGGCGTCGATGCCGAAATAGTCGAGTCCGAAGTTCGTCCGGGGGTCGTCGGCCACGATTGTGCCGGTCGGATCCCAGGAGGATACGTGGCTGAGCACCTCATGCCCGCTCAGCAGCACGCCGTGCCGGTGGCACCATTGCGCGAGCGTGCCGGGGAACGCGTCGATCCCCCGTTGCGCGTACCGTTCGAAGAACGTCATGCGCCACGAGGCCCATGCCGGATCGCGTCTGGAGATGGCCAGCAGCAGCGCCGGCCAATCCCGGGCGTACGTCTCCTGCAATTCCCGGTAGAACGAGGCCTCGTACATCAGCGTGGAGGCCGTGGGCCCCTCGTTCTGGTCCCAGGTGTAGAAGCAGGCGTGCGGCTGGTCGAAGAACACGTACCGGACGGTGGTGCCCATATGCGGGCCGAAGGCGCGGGCGTAGGGATCGTAGCCGACCTCGGTGAACCGGCGGGCCGCGGCCGGGTCGAGATAGTTGATCATCCTGCTGCTGCGGCAGCGGGCCGCGACCAGGAAGGTCACCTCCCGGAGGCCCGACGCCGGCGGCACGTCCACGCTCGTCGCACAGCCTTGGGGGTCCGCCCGGTCGATATGCGCCCCGGCGGTCAGGTCAACGGGCAGCCCGTCCGCCGTCACACCGATGGCGCCGACCAGCGTCCATTCATCCCAGAGCGGCTCCCCGCCGTCGTACACCCACTGGCGTCCGGGCTCATGCAGGTATCCGACGTCCTGCGACCGTATGCCGGTGATGGCGCCGGCGATACGGCCCGACGCACCCACCGGCACGGTGACGTGGAACAGGTGGCGTTCACGCAGCTCGTCCCGCCCCTGCACGGTCAGTCCGCCGGCGTGGCCGGACAGCCAGTTGTATTCGTCGTAGATGCCGATCATCATCCCCCGGGAGGCGGCCTCGTCGGCGGCGAGACGGCACATGGCCAGGTAGTCGTCCGACAGGTACCGGTCCCGCGGGAACGACAGCCTCGTCTGGATTTGGAACGATTGGTAGCCGGCGTCCCTCATCGCCTGAATCTGCGCGACGATTTCCGACCGTGTGGGGATATGGTGCCAGAACCAGTAGGCCGCCGGCGCGTTCCACGGCCCAGTCGGCATACACGTCCTCCCCCGGTTGCGGCACCCGACCGACCCGTATGGTCAGGTCGATGATGACCTGTCCGAACGAGACGACCCGCCCGGGCGAATCCGCACATCGCGCGCCGTTCATCGCACGCCTCGTTCCCGCCGTTGCCGGATGGCGAGCAGTCCCTCGGCGACCGGTTCCAGTTCAAGCCCGTTGACGGCCCGCAGCGTGGCCAAATAATCCGCGTCGAACGCCTCCACGCCGAGGCATGCGCCGATCACCGCCCCGGCCATGGCCGCGATGGTATCGGTGTCCCCGCCGAGCGAGGCGGCGAAGCAGAGCGCGCGGAACGGGTCGTCGGCGAACCGGTTGGCGACGGCGAACGCCGCGGGCACGGATTCGTTCGCTTCGACGCTGGTCCCGCATACCTTGCGCAGCAGCGCGGCGAACGATTCGTCGTCATACGCGTGCCGTCTGGTTTCGTCGAGGATCCACTGCGTGCGTTCCAGCACCGACGCCTTGGCCGACCAATACCCCTGGACGGCGGTGGCACGGATGTGCGCGACGGCGGCGTCCAGCGCCTCCCGCACGCCGAGCCCGTCGATGCCGCAGCTGACGGCATAGGCGATCAGCGTGGTGGCCTCGATGCCCTGGACTGTGTTGTGCGTCACGACGCAGGAGCGGCGCGCCGCGGCGTCGAGTTCCGGCGTGCACGGATAGGCGATGCCGACCGGTGCGTTCGACTCTTTCTGTGGAATGGGACGTGTTCGGCGTTCAGCCGCGCAGCTTGCGCAGCCGCTCGTGCATCACCACCATCAGCAGCAGGAACACGAGCAGGTACCACGGGAACAGCCGCACGTCGATGTGATTGGCGATCAGGCCGAACAGCGGCGGCATCAGCAGCGTGCCGATATAGGCGCAGGCCATCTGCACGCCCACGATCGCCTGGGACTTGTCCTCGCCGAAATACATCGGCGTCGAGTGGATGACGCACGGGTAGATCGGGGCGCAGCCCAGGCCGATCAGCATCAGGCCGCCGATGACATTCATATGGGCGGGCAGGGGCAGCAGCATGGCCACAATGCCGGCGAACACCAGCGCCTGGCCGATGCGGATCATCGTCGGATCGTCGAACCTCATGGTCATGAAGCCGCTCAGGAAGCGTCCGGCGGTCACGCCGATGAGGAACAGGCTGGCCCAGCTGGCCGCGGTCAGCTTGTCGATGCCGCAGCCGAGCACCATGTAGCTGCTGGACCACAGCATGGCGGTCTGCTCCACCGCGCAATAGCAGAAGAACATGACCAGGATCTCCTTGGCTCCGGGGATGGCCAGCACGCCGCGCAGTCCCATCGGCTTGCGGGCGGGGTCTGAGGCCTGTTGTCCGGCCGTGTCCTCGGCAGGCTGCCGTTCGCCGGAACGGTTGCGCCACAACGGCAGGCTGAACAGCAGCAACGCGGTCAGCACGATCTGCACGATGGCCACATACCGGTATCCCCAGGACCAGCCCTGCCCCTGTCCCAGGGCGAAGCCCATGACGTACGGGCCGACCGAGGCGCCGACGCCCCACATGGCGTGCAGCCAGCTCATATGGCGGCTGGTGTAATGGACCGCCACGTAGTTGTTCAGCGCGGCGTCCACACCGCCCGCGCCCAGGCCATACGGCACGGCCAGCACGATCAGCGTCCAGTAGTTCGGCGCGAACGAGAACCCCAGCAGCGCGGCGGCGGTCAGGCCCACCGAAACCGCGGTCACCCTGCCCGCACCGAAGCGCAGCGTCAGCCGGTCGCTCAGCAGCGCCGAGACGATGGTGCCCGCCGAGATGACCATCGAGATGCCGCCGGCGAACGAAACCGGCACGCCGAAGTCGTGGTACATCGTCGGCCAGGCCGCGCCAAGCATGGCATCGGGCAATCCCAGGCTGACGAACGCCAGATAGATGACGGCAAGCAACAGGTTGGCCATCAGCGTCTCCTCAAACATATACCGAACGGTCAGTAGACAGCTGTCATTCTGTCATCCGTCCGCATGCGACATGCCGTTCGGGACGGTTTTCGTCCGCATGTTTGCAAGCGCTGTCAGTTCACATGGCGCACGCACCGGGGTGGGGATCAGGTGTCGATCTTGGAGCGGTCGAAATCGTCGGCGTTGTCCACGATGAACTGCTTGCGCGGCGGCACGTCGTCGCCCATGAGCAGGCTGAAGATCTCACTGGCCTGCGCGGCGTCCTCCATGCGGATGCGGCGCAGCATGCGCGTGCGCGGGTCCATCGTGGTGTCGGCCAGCTGGTCGGCGTCCATCTCGCCCAGACCCTTGTAGCGCTGGATGTCGTCGTTGTAGGCGATGTGCTTGCGGTCCAGCTCGGCCAGTTTGCCGGCCAGCTCGTCGTCCGAATACGTGTAGATGTATTCGCCCTTGTGCGAGCCGGCGAGCGCGATGCGGTGCAGCGGCGGCACGGCGGCGTACACGCGGCCGTGCTCGATGAGCGGACGCATGTACCGGTAGAACAGCGTCAGCAGCAGGATGCGGATATGCGCGCCGTCCACGTCGGCATCGGTCATCATGATGACCTTGTTGTACCGGGCCTGCTCGATGTCGAAGCTCGGCCCGGACCCGGCGCCGACCACCTGGATGATGGCCGCGCATTCCTTGTTCGAGAGCATCTGGCTCAGCGAGGCCTTCTGCACGTTGAGGATCTTGCCTCGGATCGGCAGCAGCGCCTGGAACCCGGAGTTGCGGGCCGCCTTGGCGGTGCCGAGCGCCGAATCGCCCTCCACGATGAACAGCTCGGCCACGTCGTCGTTGCCCGGCTGGCAGTCGGACAGCTTCGGCGGCATCGAGGCGGATTCGAGCGCGTTCTTGCGGCGCGTGACCTCCTTGGTCTTACGCGCCTGGATGCGGGCGTGCATCTCCCCGACGATCTTCTCCAGCACGCGGCCGGACTGTTCCTTGTAGCCGCGCTTGGAGCCGGTGATCATCTCGCCGAACTGCCTGTCGGTCATGCGGGTGACGATCGGCTTGACCTGCGCGGTGCCGAGCACGTCCTTGGTCTGGCCTTGGAACTGCGGTTCGGCGATGCGCACGGTGACCACGGCGACCAGGCCGGCCAGGATGTCGTCGCGTTCGACGCGCATGGCGCCGTCCTTGAGGTTCACCTTGAGCTTGCGCGCGTTGTCCTCCACGGCCTTGCGGATCTGCTTGGTGATGCCGTTGAGGAACCCGTCGACGTGCATGCCGCCGCCCGGGGTCTCGACCACGTTGACGAAGCTGCGCATCGTGGTGTCGTATCCGTTGACCCAGCGCAGGGCGATGTCCACGCCGCAGGTGCGGGTGATCGTCCGCGCGTGCAGGTCGCCGTTGTCGTCGACGGCCTGGGTCTCCTCCTCGTACGTGTCCTCGCCGGTGATGCGCCAGATGTCGGAGACCGCTTCCCCCTTGGACAGGAAGTCGACGAAGTCCTTGACGCCGCCGGTATGCAGGAACTCCTCCACGCGGGCATGGCCGTGGGCGGGCGTTGCAGGCCCCGACGGCACGGGTTCCGCCACGTCCGACTCCGCCGCCACCGTCGAGAAGCCGTCCAGGCCCGGCGTCGGTGCCGCCTCGGCGGTACCGGCGTCACCCTCCGCGGAGATGGCCTCGTCGATTTCACGCACCTCGTCGACCGACTCGTCGCCGGTTTCGGGGATGTTCTCGTCGATGACGGTGATCCGCAGCCCCGGCACTAGGAAACTCGTCTGGCGCACGCGGTCGATGAGCTGCTCGTAGCTGAATTCGGCGGTGTCGTTGAAGATCTCGGGGTCGGCCCAGTAGCGGATGCGCGTGCCCGTGGTCTTCGGGCTGACCTTGCCGATGATCTCCAGTTCGGTCGCCTTGTTCTTGCGCGTGCGCTTGAACGGCGCGTCCGGCGAGGGGTGCGCGGGATCCGCATCCGTGTACACGCCGGGGTGCCCCTGGTGGAAGGCCATGTGGTGCGTCTTGCCATCGCGGTCGACCTCGATGTCCAGGCGCGCGGACAGCGCGTTGACCACGGACGAGCCGACGCCGTGCAGACCGCCGACGGCGTTGTAGGAGGAGTTGCCGAACTTGGCACCGGCGTGCAGCTTGGTCAGTACGACCTCCACGCCGCTCAGCCCGGTTTTCGGTTCGGTGTCCACGGGGATGCCGCGGCCGTTGTCGGCCACCTCGACCGAGCCGTCGTCATGGAGCGTGACGGTGATGTGGTCGCAGGCGCCGGCCAGCGCCTCGTCCACGGCGTTGTCGATGATCTCCCACAGGCAGTGCATCAGGCCCTGGCTGTCGGTGGTGCCGATGTACATGCCGGGGCGCTTGCGCACCGCGTCGAGGCCTTCGAGAACGGTCAAACTGTCCGCGCCGTAGTTGTCCTTTGCCATGGTCCCCATTCAGTCGTCGGTGTACGCCGGAGCAACGCCAGTTCCGGCCATGATGCGGCGTCCTCCCTTGGGTGGGAGGACGCCGAAGTAATCGGTATCCCCGTGCGAGTCGTCTACGGATGGCTCCGTCGTTCGGAAGCCCACCGGACTGCCTCGCTCCTCGCGCGGCGGCCTGCCAAGCGGGCCGCCGCTGGCTGTCATTGGTCGAGGAAGTCGCGCAGGGTCTGGGAGCGCGACGGGTGGCGCAGCTTCGACATGGTCTTCGACTCGATCTGGCGGATGCGCTCACGGGTCACGCCATACACGCGGCCGATGTCGTCAAGGGTCTTCGGCTGGCCATCCTCCAGGCCGTAGCGCATCTTGATGACGCCGGCCTCACGCGGGCTCAGCGTCTCCAGCACCTGCTTGAACTGCTCCTGCAGCAGCGAGAACGCGACCGCGTCGGACGGCGCGATGGCGTCGGTGTCCTCGATCAGATCACCGAACTCGGAATCGCCGTCCTCGCCCAGCGGCGTGTGCAGCGAGATCGGCTCGCGGCCGTACTTCTGCACCTCCTGCACCTTCTCCACCGGCATATCCAGCTCGCGGGCCAGCTCGTCCGGCGTGGGTTCGCGCCCCAGGTCCTGCAGCATCTGGCGCTGCACGCGCGAGAGCTTGTTGATGACCTCCACCATGTGCACGGGCACGCGGATGGTACGCGCCTGATCGGCCATGGCTCGGGTGATGGCCTGGCGGATCCACCAGGTGGCATAGGTGGAGAACTTGAAGCCCTTCTTCCAGTCGAACTTCTCCACGGCGCGGATCAGGCCCAGGTTGCCCTCCTGGATCAGATCCAGGAACAGCATGCCGCGGCCGGTGTAGCGCTTGGCCAGCGAAACGACGAGTCGCAGGTTGGCCTCCAGCAGGTGGTCCTTGGCCTTCTTGCCGTCATTGGCGGCCCACTTGAGCTCGCGGCGGCGCTTGAAGTCCAGCTGGTCGCCCTCGGTGTCCAGCAGATGCTGCGCGTACAGACCCGCCTCGATGCGCTCGGAGAGGTCCACCTCCTGCTCGGCGTTCAGCAGGCTGACACGGCCGATCTGCTTCAGGTAGTCCTTGACCGGATCGGCGGTGGCGCCGGCGGCGACCACACGGCGCTTCGGGTTGCCGGACGGGGTCAGGTTGTCATCGTCGTCGTCATCGCGGACCACGAACGCGCCCTTCTCCTTGGGCTCCTCGGGCTTGTTCGGGTGCTCGTCCTCGTCCTCTTCGGGCTCCGGCTCGGATTCCTCGTCCAGGTCGTCGTCATCATCCTGCACCGCATCGGGATCCTCAAGATCCTCGTCGATGTGCTCCAGGTCGTCGTCCACGACCTCGGAGTCCTCATCGTCCAGCATCTCCTCGTCCTTGACCAGATCCTCGGCGGGTTCCGGCGCGCTGCTCTTCTTGGCCGTGGTCTTGCGCGACGACTTCTCGGCTTTGGCCGCGGAGGCCTTACCGGAACCAGCCGCGGCCTTGGCGGTGGTCTTCTTCGAAGCGCTCTTGCGCGCGGTGGCGGTCTTCGCCGTCGACGAGGCCTTGGCAGTCCGTTCGTCCTGCTCCGGCTCGGTCGTCGTTTTCTTCGTGGCCAAACTCATCCTCCTGCAGGTTCCTGCCCGAAGCGCTATAGCATACAGGCGCACTTCTGGCAAGGGCAAATCGTCAACTATTGGAGTTAACCATCCGCCAAGGACGATTATTCCCGTTCCGCCACAGTTCAATCAGAACCGTCCGGTCGCATCAGCGCAACCATACCGGGTATATGCCCCGCCGCATCGCGCCGAGCACGATCGCCGCCAGCGAACACCGCTCATCGATGGCCAGCGCCTCCAGCGCGTATTCCACCGCCTCATCCTTCCCCAGCCACCACAGCACGTAGGCCATGATGGTCAGCGGCTGCACCCGATAGCGTTCCGGCACGATGCCGGCCATATCCTTGAGCGCGCCGACGGCGGCACGGCACCGCGCCTCATCCAATCCCCCATGCTCGTCCGTGAACGCGGCGGTCAGCAGCCGCCCCATGCGCGCGCAGACCTCCGGCGCATGCGGCCGCGACGCGAAATCCATCAGCACGGCCTTCCTGGCACCGTCCGCCCCGCCCACAATCGACACGATCAGGGCGTCGCGGACGGCCAGCGTCTGGTCCATCCCCACCGCCAGCGCCAGCATCGAGGTCCGTGCCAGCGGCTTGCCCTCGTGCAGCATGGCCAGCCAGTCGTCGAACGGTTCATCGACCCACGCGGCGTCGGCCACGTGCGGCCCGCGTTCCCGCCTGTCCTCGCGCAGCTGCGTCCCCAACCGTCGCACCGTGTCCGCGATGTGGTCGCGCCGCGCATCGGCACGATCCGCACAGTGTTGCTCCGTCGTCATGGTCACCCCCGTCATCGTCGCCGCCGTTGCCCCACGCACCGGCTACGCCATATGGCGCGTCTCCAGTATCGATGATGCGGATGTGTCCCCGCCACCCGGACGGTCCGATGTGGTCGAAGGCTCGGCGAATGTGGTCGAACGCTACGCATCCGGTTGTCTTGTCTGACTGCTGCGGATACCCTCATAGGTATGAGCACGACCGCAACGCTGGATACCGTCGAAACCCGCATCGCCGACCTGGTGAGCACCTTTGTCCGTCTACCCCAGGGCGTCCGGCTCGACGAGTCCTGTGAACCCATCCTGCAGGCGACTACGCATCAGGCGGTGACCTCCAGCGAAGGCGGCAAACGGCTGCGCGCGCTGCTGGCGTTGGACGCCTACCGCGCGCTGGGAGGGGACGCCGGGCGGGAGCGCCGGGAGGCGATGCTCGACCTGTCCTGCGCGATCGAGGTGTTCCAGACCGCCGCGCTGGTGCACGACGACATCATCGACGACGCCGATCTGCGGCGCGGCAAGCCGGCCGCGCACAAGGCGCTGGCCGGCCCGGGCCACGATGCGGCGCTGGGCGTGGGGCTCGGCATCATGCTGGGCGATCTGCTGGCGACCGCCAGCGTGGACATCGCCAACGACGCCGCGCACCGTCTGCCGAGCGCCGACGCCATCAACCGCGCGTTCCTCACGATGCATCGTGAGGTGGAGATCGGGCAGGTGCTCGATCTGGCCGCCGTGCACTGCCCGATGGCCGACCCGGCACGGCTCGCGCGCACCTCGTTGGATGTGTTCCGCTGGAAGACGGCCAGCTACACCACCATCGCGCCGTTGGAGCTGGCGATGCTCGCCGCCGGGTATCCGCCGGAACAAGCCCGGTCGTGCGCGCTGGCCGTGGGCGAACCGTTGGGGTTGGCGTTCCAGCTGACCGACGACCTGATCGACGTCATCGGTTCGAGCTCCGCCACCGGCAAACCGGTGGGTGGCGACATCCGCGAGGGCAAACGCACCGTGCTGCTCGCCGACGCGCTGGCCGGGGCGACCGACGACCAACGCGGCGAACTCATCGCCGTCTTCGAGGCCGATGCCCGCACCGAGGCGCAGACCGCCCACGTCATCGACCTGTTCCATAGCACCGGTGCCATCGAACGCTCGCGGCGGCGCATCGAGGAGCTGTGGCACCGCAGCCTGGACGCCATCGCGCAGATGCCGGCGGACGATGACGCGCGCCGTACCTTGGCCGCGGCTTGTGCCCGTTTCGTGCCATCCGTGCATTACACGCCCCGTGAGTCCGGCAGCATGTAGACTTTTAACCAGACCGTTCCCAACACCAAGGATTGCTTGCACCGCCATGACTGAAGCCGCGAATGTCCCCGATGGACTTGTGATCGAGGGACGATACCGTATTGTCCGCCGCATCGCCGAAGGCGGCATGGCCACGGTCTACCAGGCCACAGACGAGCGGCTGGATCGCACGGTGGCCATCAAGATCATGCATACCCAGCTGGCGCAGGGCCCCCACCGCGAGCAGTTCGTCGAACGGTTCCGGCGCGAGGCCAAGTCCGCCGCGGCCATCGCCAACCCCCACATCGTGCAGGTGTACGACACCGGCGAATACAACGGGCTGGACTATCTGGTCATGGAGTACGTCCACGGCGTGAACCTGCGCCATGAGATGAACACGCAGCGCACCTTCACGGTGCGCGAGACGCTGCGCATCCTGTCAGAGACGTTGGACGGCCTGTCCGCCGCGCACCGCATCGGCGTGGTGCATCGCGACATCAAGCCGGAGAACATCCTGCTCAACGACCGCGGCCGCGTGCAGATCACCGACTTCGGCCTGGCCAAGGCCGCCTCGCAGGCCACGCTGTCCACCACCAACATGCTGCTCGGCACGGCCGCCTACCTGGCGCCGGAGATGATCGAGCACAACCAGGCCACGCCGCAGGGCGACCTGTACTCGGTCGGCATCACCGCCTGGGAGATGCTCGCCGGTTTCGTGCCGTTCCAGTCCGACAACCCCGTCACGCTCGTCTTCAAGCATGTGCATGAGGACGTGCCCTCGGTGGCGGACCCCTGCCCGGGCATCGACCCGTCGATCGCGGCGTTCATCGCCCATCTGACGGCCAGGGCCGTGGACGCGCGCCCGGCGGACGCCGTCGAGGCGATGCGTGAGCTGCGCGAGCTGACCGCGCATCTGCCCATGACCGCATGGCAGTACCGCAAGCCGACCGTGGCCCCCGCGCCCGCGGCGACCACGGCCCTGCCGCCGCTGCCGCCTGCCGCCGCCGATCCGACGACCCCCACGTCCGCGGACGCCTCCGCGCATGTCGACACCCCCGTGACCGCAGACGCGCCTTCGGCCGTCACCGCGGCCATCCAGGCACAGCAGACGACCGCGATGCCGCAACCACCCGCCGCGCCTGCCGACGGCACCGCCACCGCAGCCTTCGCCCCCGACGCCACGCAGGCCATCGACCGCTCCCCCGAGCCGGCCACCAGCATCATCGACGTGAACGCCACGCAGAGCCTGCCCGCAGTCGGCGCGCCGGCACAGGCCATCGCCCAGCCGGATGCGGCTCACACGACGTCCGCCGTCATCGCCTCCACGCAGGTCATCGGCGCCGTCGATACGCCGGAGGCAACGCCGGATGCGGCATCCGCCGCGGACGAACAGCCGAAGGCCCACACATCACGCCGCGGGACCGTCGTCATCGTCACCGTCATCGTGCTCCTCATCGCCGCCATCGGTGGCGGCGGATTCGCCTGGTGGTATTTCCGCGGCCCCGGCAGCTATTGGACGCTCCCCCAGCCGAACGACATCACCTGCACGGAGGGGCGGGGCTGCCCCATCACCGACGCCGATTGGAACGATTACCGCAGCGCGCTCACCGTTGCGGACATTCCGTACACCACCGCCGAGGACTTCAGCGATACGGTTGACGAGGGGAACATCATCGCGGTCCATCTGACGGCCGACGCCTCCGCCAGGCCGCTGAACGTGGGCGACCATGTCAGCAGGCGGGACGGCAGCCAGATCACCGTCACGGTATCCAAGGGCGTCCGTCAGGCCACGATCCCCGAGGACATCCTCGACCCGGATTCCGCCAACGCCAAGGATCCGTTGCAGGCGCTGAAGGATGCTGGATTCGACAACGTGGTTCATGACGAGGACAACGACCAGTACTCGGAGACGCTGGCGGCGGGCGTGGCATTGACCATCAGCCCCGACCCGGGCACCACGCTGGACCATAACGCCGAGGTGACCGTGACGCTGTCCAAGGGGCCCGCGCCGGTTCAGATGCCCACCGTGGAGGGGCTGACGCGCGACCAGATGAACGAGGCCCTCACCGAGCTGAAGCTGACGGCGAACGTGACCGAGGAGTTCAGCGACTCGGTGCCCTCCGGTCAGGTCATCTCCGCCTCCGTGGAGCCCGGTGCCGAACTGCACTGGGGCGACACGGTGGATGTGGTCGTCTCCAAGGGTCCCGAGACCGCGGCCGTGCCCTCGGGCCTGGTCGGCAAGCAGGAGAGCGAAGTGACCAAGACCCTGCAGGGCCTGGGGTTCAAGGTGGAGACCAACCGCATCCTCGGCGGCCTGTTCGGCACGGTGCGTGACGTGCAGTACAACGGCGAATCCATCAGCGATGGCGCCAACGTGCGGCTGCGTGACGCGGATGGCAACGCCTCCGTCATCACGCTCACCGTCGTGTGACGAAGTGGCCTACTTCGACGCGGCCTGCGCGGCTTGTGCGGCGGCCTGCTCCTTCAGGCGCTTCTTGACCGTCTGCGCGTATTCGTCCACGTATTCCTGACCGCTCATGGACTGGATGGCGCGGGTGACCTGATCGGTCAGCGAGCGCAGGTCGTCATGGGTGACGTCCTCGGCGTCCTTGCGCTCCACGGGAATCGGCGCGCCATAGATCACCTGCGTCTTGCCCTTCTTCGGCACCACGGTGCCGACCGGCTGCAACGTGTCCGAGCCGATGATGGCCACCGGGACGATCGGGCATCCGGTTTCCAGCGCCAGCTTGGCCACGCCGGTATGTCCCTTGTACAGGCGACCGTCGGGGCTGCGCGTGCCCTCGATGTGGATGCCGAACAGGTGGCCGTCCTCCAGGATCTCCCGCGCATGGTTCAACGCGCCGAGCGACTTGGAGCCGCCGGAACGGTCGACCGGGAACACGCCGACGGAGGTGAACCACCACTTCTTGAACCTGCCCTTGATGCCCTTGCCCTCGAAGTATTCGGCCTTGCCCATGAAGTGGATCATGCGCGGGCAGGTGATCGGCAGCAGCGCGTCGTCGATGACGGCCAGATGGTTCGCGGCGATGATGGCGCCGCCATGCTTGGGGATGTTCTGCAGGCCCTTGACCGTGGGCCCGAGGCGGCGACGGGCGATCCAACCGAACCCTTTGACGAAGAACCAGTACAGCATCGTGGATTTCCTCCTCGTGAACTCCGTGGGCGCGGCATGGCGTCACACTTGGTTAGAGTGGTGTCTATGACTGAGCACAACAATAGCAACGCGGACGGCGAGCGTCCAAACCCCACGCCGAACAACGGCGATCCGGGGTCCGCCGACTTCGACGCCGCGTGGGCGCAGTTCGCCGCCGAGCACGCCGAAGACCTCAATGATGTGGAGCGTTCGCGCAACGCCAAGCGGTTCGAGAAGCACGCGCAGCGCAAGGAGAAGGAGGCGCTGCTCTCGGTCGATGATCTGGACCCGGCCGCCTTCGCCGGCGGCGCCGGCCGCGGCCCGCGCGATTTCACCGGCTCCAGCTGGCTGGACACCGACGACGTGATGGACCGCTACGGCGATCCGTTCACCCCGCCGAACCCCGATCTGGGACCGGTGAACAAGTCCAAGCTCGTGTTCTGGATCCTGCTGATCGTGGGCGTCATCGGCGTCATCGGCTCGGTGTTCCTGCCCTCGATGGCGCCCGTGCTGGGCACGATCTTCGGCACCTCAACGCTGATCGGCGCGGCAGGTCTGATCATGCGGCACAAGGGCCATAACGAAACCAAAACCGACTACTTCGACGACGGGGCGCGCGTATAGCGGTTCGCACTACCTCGGCGGTTCAATCACGGAGTGGCGGATTTCGGCCAGTCGGAAATCGAACCCCGAGGTAGTGCGAACCACCGGTCTCAGGCCTTCGACCTGGCCACCTCGATCCAGCGGCGCAGCAGGTCGTTCGCGGCACCGGAATCGACGGCGGCCTCGGCCATCGCGTAGGCGTCGCGGAAACGCTGCGCCAGTGCGGCGTCCGGATCGGGCAACCGGCGGGCGTCGGCCACGATGGCGGACGCCGCGTTCAGCAGGGCCGTCGAACGGAACGGCACCGGCCTACCGGCCAGGAAGTCCAGCATCGCCTGCGCGTTGACGGCGGGCTCGCCGCCGCGCAGGTCGTCCAGCGTCACCGGATCAAGCCCCAGCTCCGCCGTCGGGTCGAACTCGGTCTCATGCACCTTGCCGTCGCGGATCTCCCAGACGCTCACCGGCCCGGTCGGCGCCAGCTCGTCCAGTCCCTCATGCGAGGTATAGACCATGCCAGTCTGCCCGCGCGAGGCATACACCTCGGCCATCATCGGGCTGACGGCCCGGTTGGCGCAGCCGATGGCCACATGGTTCGGGTTGGCCGGATTCGTCAGCGGACCCAGCACGTTGAACGCGCAGGGCACGCCCAAGGCGGAACGCACCGGGCCGACGAACCGCATGGCCGGGTGGAACACCTTGGCGAACGCAAACGTGATGCCCACCTCATCGCCGATCTCGGCCACGGCCTGCGGGCTCAGATCCAGCGGCAATCCCAACGCCTCCAGGCAGTCCGCGGCACCGCATTTGGACGATGCGGCGCGATTGCCGTGCTTGACGATCTTCACACCGGCGGCCGCAGCCACCACCGAACCCATCGTGGACAGGTTCACGGTCGCGGCGCCGTCCCCACCGGTGCCGACCATATCGGTCGTCTCCCCGGAGACGGCCAGCGGCACGGCGTGCGACACCATCGCGTCGGCGGCGCCGCGCACCTCCTCGGCGGTCAGTCCCAGCAGCTGCTGCGCGGCGAGGACGGCACCCACCGCCGCGGGATTGGCGTTGCCTTTCATCAGATCGTCCACGAACCACCACGCCTCCACCGCGCTCAGGTGATTGCCGGCAACCAGCTTGGTGAGGATCGATTTCCATGTGATCTCAGCCATCATGCCCTCCTTGAAGCACGCTCGTGATGGTGTAGTGACGCGGCTCATTGTATCGAGGGCATGTTGTTGGACGGACGCGATGTCCGCATCACGGATGGTCCGCACGCTTGCCGGGACGCCAAACGAAGGCGCCCGCCGGATGATCTCCGACGGGCGCCTTCCATTCGTCAGTGCGAACCACTACTCGTTCTGACCGTGGCACATCTTGTACTTACGGTTCGAACCGCACGGGCACTGCGCGTTCTTCGGCGTGCCCGGGAACGTGCGGCCATCGGACCACGGGGTGTGCAGCTCCTCACTCTTAGGGCGCTTGGAGGCCGGCACCTTGCCTTCGGCGTGGCTGATCGGCGCGGGGCCCACGATCACCGGGTTGCCGTCCGCGTCACGGGTCACCCGATCCTCGGACGCGGCCTCTTCGGCCAGCTCGTCGATGGTCTCGGCTTCGGCCTCGTCATCGGTCTCCGGCTCGGCCGGGCCGGTGGCCACGGTCTGGTCCTCGGCGGCATCGGCGGACTCGGCATCGATGCCCATCTGCGCCTCGGCGGCGTCGACGGCGGCATCCTCGTCCTGCTCGGACTGCAGATCCTGGGTCATGGCCACGCGGTCGATGTCCACGTGGAACAGCAGCTGGATGCTTTCCTCCTTGATGGCCTCGATCATCGAGTTGTACATCTGGTAGCCCTCGCGCTGGTATTCGACCAGCGGATCACGCTGGCCCATGCCACGCAGGCCGATGCCGTCCTTAAGGTAGTCCATCTCGTACAGGTGCTCGCGCCACTTGCGGTCGAGCACGGCGAGCACCACGCGGCGCTCCAGCTGGCGCAGGCCCTCCTCGCCGAGCTTGGTCTCGATCGTGCCGTACTGCTCCTTGGCGTCGGCCACGAGCACATCGCGCACGGCTTCAACGGCCTTTTCACCCTTGAGCTTGCCGGCGGCGTCACGGGCGTCGGATTCGGTCACCAGCACCGGGTAGATGGTGTTCAGCGCCTTGAACAGGCCCTCCCAATCCCAGTCGGCGGGCTTGTCCGAACCCTTGTTGGCGCCGCGCACGTAGCTGCCGATGGTGTCGGCGATGAAGCGCTCGATATCCTCATGGATATCCTCGCCCTTGAGCACGGCCTGACGCTCCGCGTAGATGACGCTGCGCTGCTTGTTCATCACGTCGTCGTACTTGAGCACGTTCTTACGGATCTCGAAGTTGCGCGACTCGACGGACTTCTGCGCGGTGCGCACGCCCTTGGACACGCTCTTGGACTCGATCGGCTCGCCCTCGGGCAGGCCCTTGGCCATCACACGCGCCACGAGCTGTGTGTTGAACAGACGCATGAGGTCGTCCTCGAGGCTCAAGTAGAAGCGGGACTCGCCCGGGTCGCCCTGACGGCCGGAACGGCCGCGCAGCTGGTTATCGATGCGGCGGGACTCATGGCGCTCGGTGCCGAGCACATACAGGCCGCCGAGCCCGACGACCTCCTCGTGCTCGTCCTTGACCTGCTCCTTGACCTCGGCCAGGGTGCCCGGCCAACGCTTCTCGTACTCCTCCGGGGTGTCATCCGGGGAGTAGCCCTCGGCCTTGAGCTTGGCGTCGGCCAGGAACTCCACGTTGCCGCCCAGCATGATGTCGGTACCACGGCCTGCCATGTTGGTGGCCACGGTCACGGCGCCCTTGCGGCCGGCCACGGCCACGACGGCCGCTTCCTTGGCGTGCTGCTTGGCGTTGAGCACCTGATGCGGGATGCCCGCCACGTCGAGCAGCGAGGAGACGACCTCGGAGCTCTCCACGCTGGCGGTGCCCAGCAGTACCGGCTGGCCCTTGGCGTGGCGCTTGGCCACGTCCTTGACGATGGCGGCGAGCTTCTCGCGCTTGGTGCGGAAGATCAGATCGTCCTGATCGACGCGGATCATCGGCTTGTTCGTCGGAATCGGCAGCACGCCCAGCTTGTAGGTGCCCATGAACTCGGCGGCCTCGGTCTCGGCGGTGCCGGTCATGCCGGCCAGCTTGTCGTACATGCGGAAGTAGTTCTGCAGGGTGATGGTGGCGAAGGTCTGGTTCTCGGCCTTGACCTCCACGTTCTCCTTGGCCTCGATGGCCTGGTGCAGGCCCTCGTTGTAGCGGCGGCCCGGCAGGATACGGCCGGTGTGCTCGTCGACGATAAGCACCTCGCCGCCGGTGACCACGTAGTCGCGGTCGCGCAGGAACAGCTCCTTGGCCTTGATGGCGTTGTTGAGGTAGCCGATCAGCGCGGTGTTGTTCGGCTCATACAGGTTGTCGATGCCCAGGAAGTCCTCGACCTTGGTGATGCCCGGGTCCAGGATGCCGACGGTCTTCTTCTTCTCGTCGACCTCGTAGTCCTCGTCGCGGGTCAGCTTCGGCACCAGGCGCGCAAACTGGCGGTACCAACGGGTCACGTCGCCCTCGGCGGGACCGGAGATGATCAGCGGGGTACGGGCCTCGTCGATGAGGATGGAGTCCACCTCGTCGACGATGGCGTAGTGGTGGCCGCGCTGCACCAGATCCGACTTCTCCCACGCCATGTTATCGCGCAGGTAGTCGAAACCGAACTCGTTGTTGGTGCCGTAGGTGATGTCGGCGTTGTACTGCTTGCGGCGCTCCGGCGGCTTCTGCTCGGTCAGGATGCAGCCGACCGACATGCCCAGGAACCGGTAGATGCGGCCCATGAGTTCGCTCTGGTAGCTGGCCAGGTAGTCATTGACGGTCACGACGTGCACGCCCTTGCCCTCCAGCGCGTTGAGGTAGCTCGGCAGCGTGGCGACCAGGGTCTTGCCCTCACCGGTCTTCATCTCGGCGATGTTGCCCCAGTGCAGGGCGGCGCCGCCCATCAGCTGCACATCGAAGTGGCGCTGGCCCAGTGTGCGCTTGGAGACCTCGCGCACCGTGGCGAACGCTTCGGGCATCAGGCTGTCAAGCTTCTCCCCGTTGTCCAGGCGCTGCTTGAACTTGCCGGTCTGCGCCCTGAGCTCGTCATCGCTCAGAGCTGAAATCTCATCCTCCAGCGCGTTCACGGCTTTCGCCACGTTCTCGAGCTTCTTGAGCTGGTGGCCTTCGCCCATGCGAAGAGCCTTGTCAATGATATCTACCACGTTCGCTCCCTTGTCGGTTACCGTAAACGAGCATAGCCCAATCCGCACGGAATTGGGCGCAAACTTTGACCCATAGTACGCGAACGCACAGATTTTTCGCCTGCGATAATGGATGACGCCCCGCGCACTGTGTGTCGCGGGGCGTCATCCTCAGTTCAAGCGTTCGCCGTTACTCGGCCTTCGCCACGTTCTCCGGGGTGTCGATCTCGAACACGCCATAGCTCCAGCCATGACGGTGGTAGACGACGGACGGACGGTTGGTGTCCTTGTTGACGAACAGGAAGAAGTCGTGCCCAATCAGCTCCATCTCATACAGCGCCTCGTCGATGGTCATCGGCTCGGCGATATGCAGCTTGCGGCGGATGACGATCGGGGTGTCTCCGACCTGGACCTCCACCGATTCGCCGGGGCCCAGATCGGAGGCGACCGCGGCCTGCGGGCTGTTGTTCGGCTCCTCCGGCACGGGTTCCTCCTCCACGGGTTCGGGGGTCACAACGCCCATGTCCACGGGCACCTGGTTCGTGTATCCACGACGATGGTCCTTGCGGCGGTCACGGGTGCGGCGCAGACGCAGCGTCAGCTTGTCCAGCGCCATATCCAGGGCGCTGTACTCGTCGGTGCTCGACGCCTCGGCGCGCACCACGGTACGCCCGGCAATGACGGTGATCTCCACGCGCTTTGCGGTATCGGCCTGACGCGGGTTGCCCTCATGCGTGACGACGATCTGCACGCGTTCCGCATCCGGGGCGATAGCGGTCACACGATTCATCTTGTTTTCGACGACATCACGGAACCTTTGCTTGATCTGCGTATGACGTCCGGTAACGACGATTTCCATGTGGACCTCCTTGAGCTCAAGCGGGGTTGTGCCCGCTGTATGTGTCCGAATGGCATCATCGCCATCCGGGTACGTCTCATTGTAGCCGAGTTCCGTGGCGACATGGTGAACAACTCGCCAATAATGAAGACCGATGCGCCATGCTATCCTTGGGTGGATGTGAGGTCTCCAGATGGCCGCGGCCGTGTCGGTTCGCCGACACGGCTGAGGAACTTCCGGGCTCCATAGAGCACGATGGCGGATAACGTCCGCCCAGGGTGACCTGAGAGCTAGCGCAACAGAGAACAGACCGCCCGGTTTCGGCCGGGTAAGGGTGAAACGGCGGTGTAAGAGACCACCGGGCCGCTGGTAACAGTCGGCCGCATGGCAAGCCTCATCGGGAGCAAGGCCAAGCAGGAGGCGTTTGAGGGCTGCTCGCCCGAGCCTCCGGGTAGGCTGCTGGAGCCTGGCGGCAACGTCAGGTCGAGATGGATGGCCATCCGCACCGCGCATGCGGTGTGACAGAACCCGGGGTATCGGAGACCTCACGCTTCTTTACCCACCTTTACTCAGTTCAGCAGCTCCTCCGCAACGCGCCGCAGCGTTTCCGGGCTGTGCCCCTTTCTGCCTCCCGCCGACCAGAAGCGCCGACGCCGTACCGCAACGTCGAGACCGCGGGTCTTTCTGGCGTATTGACGCCCCAGCTCCCATGCGGCGTCCTCGAAATCGCCGCGCTGCTCGGCTTCGGTTGCCACGGCCTCGGCCAATGCGCGGTCCACGCCCTTGCGGGTCAGCTCCATCACGGTGCCCCTGCGCCCCATGCAGCGCCCTGTGCAATAGCGGACGGCCGACTCGGCATAGGCCCGGTCGTCCAGCAGATGCACGCGGGTCAGCCGTTCGATGACCTCGTCCACGACGCCGTCCGCATACCCCTTGGCGATCAGGCGTTCACGTAACGCCCCCGAGGCGCGCGGCGCCGCGTCCAGCAGGCGCAATGCCGCCTCACGGCAGGCGTCCACATCATCGGCATCCGATTCGTGGACCACCGTCTCCGCCGCGCCGACCGTTTCCGCCGCAACGGCACGTCCCAGGAATTCCTGTGCGTCGATCATGGCACCGGCAGCCGTCAGGCCTTGGCGGTCTTGGAGGCCTTCGCGGGCTTGGCGGCCTCACCGGCCGGAGCATCCTGCGCCGAATCCCCGTCCGACTCGCCCTCGGACATATCGATCAGGCCGAATGCGGCCTTGACCTTGTTCTCGATCTCCTCGGTCACGGCCGGATTGTCCTTGAGGAACTGGCGCACGTTCTCGCGCCCCTGCCCCAGCTGGTCGCCGTCATAGGTGAACCAGGAGCCGGATTTCTTCACCACGTTGCATTGCAACGCCATATCCAGCACCGAGCCCTCCTTGGAGATGCCCTCGCCGTACAGCACGTCGAATTCCGCCGACTTGAACGGCGGCGCCATCTTGTTCTTGACCACCTTGACGCGGGTGCGGTTGCCCACGGCCTCGTCGCCGCTTTTCAGCGTCTGCACGCGGCGGATGTCCAGGCGCACCGAGGCGTAGAACTTCAACGCCTTGCCGCCGGTGGTGGTTTCGGGATTGCCGAAGAACACGCCGATCTTCTCCCTCAGCTGGTTGATGAAGATCGCCGTGGTGCCCGCCTGCGCCAGCGCGCCGGTCATCTTGCGCAGCGCCTGGCTCATCAACCGCGCCTGCAGGCCCACATGGCTGTCTCCCATCTCGCCTTCGATCTCGGCCTTGGGCACCAGTGCGGCCACCGAATCGATGACGATGACGTCAAGCGCGCCGGAGCGGATCAGCATATCGGCGATCTCCAGCGCCTGCTCGCCGTTGTCGGGCTGCGAAACGATCAGCGAATCGGTGTCCACGCCGAGCTTCTTGGCGTACACGGGATCCAACGCATGCTCGGCGTCGATGAACGCCGCCACGCCGCCTTCGCGCTGGGCGTTGGCCACCACATGCAGCGCCAGCGTGGTCTTGCCCGAGGACTCCGGGCCGTAGATCTCCACGATGCGTCCCTTGGGCAGGCCTCCGATGCCCAACGCCATGTCCAATGCCAGCGAACCGGTGGGGATCACCTCCACGTCCTGCGGTGGCTTGTCTCCCAGGCGCATGGCCGAGCCCTTGCCGAAGTTCTTCTCCACCTGCGCCAACGCCGTATCCAACGCGGCCTTGCGGCGCGGGTCGATGGCATGGGCCTCCTTGGCGGTGTCCGCGGTGTCCTTCGCCGCGACTGTCGTCTGCTGTGCCATGATGCCTCCTTCAAGCATGTTCGGCTCTTCGTCCCCATCCACCGTAGGGGCGTCCGCGCCGCGGCCGCAAGGTCGACCGGCCAATGTGGTCGAACGATGCGCGCAACGTTCCGTAACTGTGGATAACTATACCCCCAAACACGAACAAATGTTCGAATGATGCGTCGGCATGTCACGCCGCAGGCATGGGCGGCGCGTTATGGTCGGCACCCCATCGGCGCGAATCCGGCACATCCATCTGATCGCACAGCACGTTCCACACCACACGGGGCTCCACCCCGGCAGCCAAGGCCTCCACCACCGTCATGTTGTCCAACGCGGTCAATCGCTGATCGACGGAAAGACTGCGCCCGTACCCACGCCCGAACACCTCTTCCAACAATTCCCAGAATTCGCGTTCTCGCATGACCGCCAGTGTACACACATCCCGACACCGTACCCCTCCCCGCAGCCCGGCGACCCGCGCACGCCACCCCCCGACGCCCGCATCCGCAGCGGCACCGAACCATCGCAAACGGCGTGGCGGGCGGCCACCGGACCGCCCGCCACGCCGTCATCGCAACGATATCCCGAAGCCTCTGTCCTTTAGTCCTCCAACGAGTCCAGGTAATCGGCCACCAGCCGCAGCATCTGCGAGGGCTTGACGCCCAGCGACAGGGCGATCGACCCCAGCAGCTCCGAGCTGGCCTCCTTCTGCCCGCGTTCGACCTCGGACAGGTACCCCAGCGATACGCCGGCCTTCTCGCTGACCTCGCGCAACGTCTTGTGGTCGCGGGTGCGCAGGTCACGCAGCACATGGCCGATGGCCTCGCGCAGCGACACCTCCTTGGCTTCGGGCGCCGCCTCCACGGCACGGCCGGTATGGCCGCGCGTGCGTTCGGCGAAATCCTCCTGCTGCCACATCCGCTCCAGGGCGGCCTGCCGCTCCTCCTTGGCCTTCTTGGCGGCACGGGCCTTGATCACCTGCTGCTGCGCGAACATCACGGCACGCCGCTGCGCGGGAGTCAGGTCGCGCATGCGCGCCCCGGTGGCCTTGGCCGGGGCGGCGGCCATACCCGCCCGTTCGACTCGCTCGCGGGTCACAGTCATCGATTCCATCACGTCATCCCTTTCGGCTCGGCGTCGTTCATCCATACCACTACGAACAACACCGCAGACGCGGGATTATTCCTGTGAATCCACTGTGAATCCGCTCACATTTTCCAGAACGCGCAACACCGTCAGCAACCGGATCCGCTCGCGGTCGCCCGAGAGCATCAACCGCACCGACGTCGTGGTCCGCGGGCCGTCCCCGGCATCGAACGATGGTACCGAAAACCCCACATACACCAGTCCGGCGGGCTTGTCCCCGTCCGGCCCCGGACCGGCCACACCGGTGGTGGACAATCCGATGACCCGTCCCCCATACGCCGGCTGATCGTACAGCCGGGCCGTGCCGAGGGCCATCTGCCTAGCCACATCCGGGTGCACGGCTCCCTCACGCCGCAGCAGGTCGGCGTCGACCCCCAACACGGACGCCTTGGCCGCGATGTCATAGGTCACCGCCGAACCGAGGAACACGCGCGAGGCACCGGGGATGCGCACGAACGCGTCGGCCAGCAATCCCCCGGTCAGCGACTCGGCCACGGCGATGCGCATGCCGCGAGACCCGCACCATCCCAGCACCGCCTGCGCCAACGCGTCGCAGCGGCGCCGGATCTCCCCCGCGGACAGGCTCCCGCTCATGCGGCAGGCTTGCGGAAGGTGTTGATCAGGTAGATGGCGCCGGAATACAGGCATAGCACCAGCGCCACGTAGATCACGATCTGCGTGAGCCACGTGTACGCCGTCAGCCACCACGGATTCGGCCCGGTGCCGGGCGCGAGCGTCCACAGCGGCACCAGCAGCAGGGACAGGCCCACGCACTGGAACACGGTCTTGAGCTTGCCCGGCCAAGCGGCGGCGATCACCTTGCCGCCGGGCTGTTCCATGACGAAGAAGCGCATGACCGTGATGCCGAGTTCCCGGATGAGGAACAGCGCCACGATGACCCAGCCCCACACCACGTTGCCGAACTCGCCGAACGCCGCGGCCACGACCAGCGCGCCACAGGTGAGCAGCTTGTCCGCGATCGGGTCCATCAGCTTGCCCATCTCGGTCACCTGATTGTATTTGCGGGCCATCCAGCCGTCGATCTTATCGGTGGATGCGGCGATGATGAAGATGATGGCAGCCACCCAGCGCAGCGTCGGATTGTCCACGCCGTACGGCCCCGCCATGATGTCAAGCACCAGGAACACCACCACCAGCGCGATGCGCGCATAGGTGACCAGGTTCGGCGGCGCGTTCCAACCGTCGAGCAACGAGTTCGTGGTCTGTTCATCGGTTTTCTGCATACTCTTCACTGTACCCCGAATCCTGTTCTTGTGTACGCCGCCGTATTCGAATCCGACACATCGCAACGCCACCCGTCACATGGACAGGGCGTCCTGCGTCGGCGCGCTGGAGGTCAGGCTGTCGGTTTCGCCGCGGATGAACGCCAGCACCGCGGGCAGGTCCTGCGGCTGCACCAGCACCTGGCGGGCCTTCGAGCCCTCCGAGGGACCGACGACGCCGCGTGATTCCAGCAGGTCCATCAGGCGCCCCGCCTTGGCGAACCCCACGCGCAGCTTGCGCTGGAGCATGGAGGTCGAGCCGAACTGCGTGGTGACCACCAGCTCGGCGGCCTGCAGCAGCACATCCATGTCGTCGCCGATCTCCTCATCCGGCTCCAGGGCGTGCTTCTCGGCGTCCTTGGCCATCTGCTCGATATCCTCACGGTAGTGCGGCTTGCGCTGCGTGCGCACGTATTCCACGGCCTTGCGGATCTCCGACTCCGACACCCACGAGCCCTGCACGCGGATCGGCTTGGCCGAACCCATCGGCAGGAACAGGGCATCGCCCTGGCCGATCAGCGTCTCGGCACCCACCGTATCCAGGATGACGCGGGAATCGGTGGCCGATGACGTGGCGAACGCCAGACGCGAGGGGATGTTCGCCTTGATCAGGCCGGTCACCACGTCCACCGACGGACGCTGCGTGGCCAGCACCAGATGCACGCCCGCGGCTCGCGCCAACTGGGTGATGCGCTGGATCGAGCTCTCCACATCGTTCTTGGCCACCATCATCAGGTCGGCCATCTCGTCGACCACCACCAGCAGGTACGGGTACGGGGCGACCTTGCGGTTCGAACCGGCGGGGGCATGCACCTTGCCGGCCCTCACGGCCTCGTTGAAATCCTTGACGTGGCGGAACCCGAAGAACTCCAGATCGGAGTACCGGGCGTCCATCTCCTTGACCACCCACTCCAACGCCTGCGCGGCCTTCTTCGGATCGGTGATGATCGGGGTGAGCAGATGCGGGATGCCGGCATAGGCGGAGAGCTCCACGCGCTTGGGATCGACCAGGATCATGCGCACCTGTTCTGGGGTGGCGCGCATGATGATCGAGGTGAGCATCGAGTTGACAAAGCTCGACTTGCCCGAACCGGTGGCGCCGGCGACCAGCAGGTGCGGCATCTTGGTCAGGTCGGCGGTCACGAAATGGCCCTCGACGTCCTTGCCGATGCCCGCCAGCATCGGGTTCGGGTCGTTGACGGCGTTGTCGGAGCGCAGCACGTCGCCCAGGTGCACGATCTCGCGATCGGCGTTCGGGATCTCGATGCCGATCGCCGACTTGCCCGGAATCGGCGACAGGATGCGCACATCCGAGCTCGCCACGGCGTACGCGATGTTCTTCTGCAGGTTCGTGACCTTCTCGACCTTCACGCCGGCCCCGAGCTCCACCTCGTACTGGGTCACGGAAGGTCCGCGCAGGAACCCGACGACCTTGGCGTCCACGTTGAACTGCTGGAACGTGGAGGTCAACGCCTGGATCACCCGGTCGTTGGCCGGGGTGCGCGCCGCATGCGGCTGCCCCTTGGCCAGCAGGTTCAGATCGGGCAGACGGTACGGGGCGTTCTGCGCCGCCGGGGCGCCGTCGTCGCCCGCCGCCGGCTCGTCGGCGATCTCGCCGGTCTGCGGGTCCACGGTCATCTCGCCGTCCTCCCCGATCGAGGCCCACGGGTCGGCTTCGGACAACGGACGCGTCATGTCGTCGACCGGCAGCACATGCGTGGCATCCACCGGCGCATGGTTCGAGTTCGTCATCACCGCCGTTTCGTCCGCGGCCCTGCCTGCGGACGAAACCGTGCGCGCACCGTCCGACGCGGGCGCGCCCAGCACGCGGGTCTCGGCTGCGTCCCCATGGCGACTGGCCGCATGGTCGAACGGATCGTCGCCCTCGTACCGTTCCAGCGTGCGATCCGTGCGCTTGCCCGACGCCTTGGAGAACAATCGGGAGAACCAGCCCTTCCTGACGGACCGGGAGCCATCGGTACCGTCATCGTCGCCGTCATGCGAGGGAACCCCTTCGGCGAACGACAACGTGCCATCCCCCACACGCACCTCGTTCGGGAACTGCGGTCGCTCGTCCGCCTGCTGATTGCCGCGGACCCTGTCCATCACGGATCCAACCCGCTGCGGCACATCGGTGACATGCGTGCGGGTGATCAGCAGCAACGAGAACAGGCCCACGATCACGAACACCGCGATCGCGAACGCCTCGGACAGACCCCAAGCCAGCGGGGATCCGAGGACGAAACCGAGCAGGCCGCCGGCGCTCTGTATCGCGCCGATATTGAATCCGGGCACGTCGGCGATCAACGCCACATCGATGATCGAGCAGATCGACCACATCAGCAGCACCCAGCCGGCCAGCACACGCGGATTGTCCGAATCCTTGCCGGAGTTGCGCATCAGACGGACCGCCACGATCACCAGCACCACCGGCACCACCACGCTCATCACGCCGAACAGGCCCGAAGCCACGGCGTGGAGGAACACCCCCAGGGGCCCGTTGACCCGGAACCATTCGGAGGCGCAGAAGCACACGGCCAGCACCAGCATGAGGAAGCACAGGCCATCACGGCGGTATGCGGGATCGTATTCGCCGACGCCGGTCAGCGAGCGCACCGCGGCGCCCATGCCCCGCGGCACCGCCAGCAGGGCGCGTTTCCACACCGGTTCCGCGGGCAGCTGCGACTGGGCCGCGCGACCGTCCTGACCCTTGGCGCGCTTGGTGGTTTGAGAGGAGGAATTGGTTCGTGCCATAACGCAACAGATTGTACAACCCGGCACGGTCGCCGCCGGACGGGAACCGTCAACGCGCACCCCATCCGTGCAGATTCGCGACACACGACGCAGGACGCATGATTCCGCGCCCGCGCCGCTATCATCGGAGTATGACTCCAGCGGAACGTGCGAGCGCAGTCGCATTTGCACTGAAGAACTGCGCGTTGGATTCAATGGCGCCGAGCGACGCGACGATGCGGGTGACGGCGCGATACGAGTACGGGGATATCGACGTCTCCCGATTGCTCGACGATGCGGACGACGACCGCAGCAGCGCGGTGTTCGTGCGGACGATCGTGCTGACCGAGCGCCGGTGGCCGGCCACCACCGATCTGGATGAGTTGCGGGCCATCCATCGGGGGCTTTTCGAGGGGGTGTTCAACGACGCCGGACGGCTGCGCACCCACGACACCACGCGCGAGGATACCGAGGACCGGGCGCGCGCGAAGAACCCCGAAGCGTTCTTCCCCGCCAATCTCATCGAAACCGGGGCGCTGAACATCGCCACCGAACTGGCGGACAAGCGCAACCTGCGCAACCTGGACCGCGGCGATTTCATCCGGCAGCTGGCCCACATCTACGACGAGCTGGGCTACCTGCACCCATTCAAGGGCGGCAACGCGATGACGCTGCGCATCTTCGCCTCACGGCTCGCGCACGATGCCGGATGGGATCTGGACTGGGGCCCGGTGGACCGAGAACTGTACCGGACGGCCAAGCACGACGCCTACCGCGGCCAGACCACGGGCTTCGAACGCATGTTCGATCTGATGGTCAGACCGGCGAACCCGACGCGCGTGTTCCTCATCGCCGGTTGGGATCAGGGCCCCGCCCACTGAATCCCCGTTCGTTCGCCGTCGTGCGACTCCGCCGCGCGTCGACGCGTGCCGGAGTCGCACGACGATGACGCTATCGCCCCTTCTTGGCAGGTATCAGCGGAGCATCAGGCGGCGATGTCGCCGAGATGGTGCTGCGTGTACGCGTCGGCCCGGGCGTCGATGGCGTCGTAGTCGCCCGCATCGGCGTGGTCAACGACGGCCATCGCGTTGGACACCAGATCCGGGTTCTGCGCGCGCAGCCAATGAATGCGCGGATCACGTCCGAACCATCCCATCTGCTTGCGGGCCAGCCGCTTGGTCTTCTGAGCGATGTCGGCGAACGCCTCGTTCTCGCTCCACAGGCCGTCCAGATAGTCGATGACCTGCTGGTAGCCGAGCGCGCGGGAGGCGGTCGCCCCCAGTCGCGGCCGCAGACGCCGCACCTCATCCACGAACCCGTCCTCGCGCATCCGTGCGGTCCGCAGGTCGATGCGCCGATCCAGCTCCTCGCGGGGCAGATCCAGGCCGATCTGCACGCTCGGAATCACATACCGGTACCGCGGCAGGCTCGCCGAGTACGGGCGGCCGGTGATCGCGATGACCTCCAGCGCGCGGATCGTGCGGCGCGGGTTGCGCGGATCCATGCGGGAGGCCGCCACCGGATCCTTGGCCCTGAGCTCCTCGAACAGGATCCCCGGCCCTTCGGTTTCGGCGCGATGCTCCAGCTGCGCCCGCACGTCGGGGTCGGTGCCGGGGAACGAGATGTCGTCGATCGCGGCGCGCGCGTACAGTCCGGAACCACCCACCAGGATCGGGCGGATGCCGCGGGATTGCAGATCGGCGATGCAATCGCGGGCCAGCGTCTGGAACCGTGCCACGCTCATCGCGTCGTCGGGGTCGACGATATCGATGAGATGGTGCGGCACCGCCGCCAGTTCCTCCGGTGAGGGCTTCGCCGTGCCGATATCCATGCCGCGGTACATCTGGTAGGCGTCCGCGTTGACGATTTCGGCCCGTTCGCCGCGTTCGGCGAGGGCCCGCGCGATGGCGATGCCCAGGCCTGTCTTGCCGGAGGCGGTGGGGCCGACGATCGAGACGACGCGGGGGCGGTCAGTGGCGCACATGGTAGGTCTGGCCGGCTTTCGGATCGGGATCGGCAATCAGATTGTGCCGGGCGGCATGGGTGACCGTGGCGGTGACGAAATCGCCGACCTCGGGCATCGGCTCGCCTTCGGGCACGCCGACATGCACCAGCACGCCCGTCCGCTCACGGCCGGTCACGCGATGCGTGGCGGCGTCCTTCTTGCCATGGGTACCGGTGATCATCACCTCCACGTCGCGTCCCTCGAACTTGGCCATCTCCTCCTCGGTGATGCGCTCCTGCAGTGCGACCAGGCGTTCGAACCGCTCCTGCACCACGTCCTTGGGCACCTGTTCCATCGCGGCCGCGGGCGTGCCCGGGCGCGGCGAGTACTCGAACGTGAACGCCGACGAGAACCGGGCCTCCTCCACGATCCGCATCGTCTCCTCGAAGTCCTCCTCGGTCTCCCCCGGGAACCCGACGATGATGTCGGTGGAGATCTGCGCATCGGGCATCGCCTCGCGCACCTTGCGCAGGATATCCATGAACTTCGCCGTGCGGTAGGAGCGGCGCATGGCACGCAGGATGCGGTCGGAACCGGACTGCAACGGCATGTGCAGCTGGTGCATGACATTCGGGGTCTGCGCCATCGCGGCGATCACGTCGTCGGTGAACGCGGCCGGATGCGGCGAGGTGAACCGGACGCGCTCCAACCCCTCGATCGTGCCGCAGGCGCGCAGCAGCTTGGAGAACGCGTACCGGTCGCCGATGCCGTAGCCGAACGAGTTCACGTTCTGCCCCAGCAGCGTGACCTCCTTGGCGCCCTGCTCCACACAGCGGCGCACCTCGTCGAGGATGTCGCCGGGGCGGCGGTCGTGCTCCTTGCCGCGCGTCGTCGGCACGATGCAGAACGTGCAGGTGTTGTTGCACCCCACCGAGATCGACACCCAGCTCGACACCTTCGAGGCGCGCACGGCCGGCAACTGGCTCGGGAAATAGTCGAGTTTGTCGACGACCTCCACCTGCGGCTCGCCGGTGGCGCGATGCTGGTCGAGCAGACGCGGCAGCGAACCGATGTTCTTGGTGCCGAACACGGCGGCGACCCACGGGGCGCGCCGGGCGATCCGCTCACGATCCAGCTGGGCCATGCACCCGCCCACGGCGATCTGCAAACGCGGGTTGCGGCGGGTCAGTTCCGCCCATAGCCCCACCGTGCCGTACATGCGTTCCGCCGCGTTCTCGCGCACGGCGCAGGTGTTGAGCACAATCAGATCCACGTCCTTGTCGGCCACCTGCTGCTCGGTGGCCGGCACATAGCCATCCTGCTCCAGCACGCCGGCGATGCGCTCGGAATCGTGCACGTTCATCTGGCAGCCGAGTGTGTGAATGGCATACACGCCTTTGCCGCGCTCGCCGGCCGACACACGCGGGTCGGCGGCATCGGCCTGCTTCGAGGCGCGCTCCGCCTCGGTCATCATCGCTTCATCCATGAAACCCCATGCTAACCGAGAGCTCGGATTGACGGACGGGGCTATGATGGTGACCGTGATACTTGACCGACACAGCCGATTGAACTCCGCCGAACTCGAGGCGCGCCTGAAGGCGACGAACTTCGGCGACGGCCAATTCCCCGTGGACCAGATCACCGAATTCGTCAATCTCATGCAGGTCTACGAGGGGGCGATGTATGAGATCAGCACCAAGCTGGAGGTGCTCGACGAGGAGTTCCAGGTGCGGTTCTCGCACAACCCGGTGCACCACATCGAGCGCCGTCTCAAGTCGATCTCCTCGATCCTGGGCAAGCTCGAGCGCCGCGAACTGCCGAAGACGGTGGAATCCATCAAGGACAATCTCTTCGACGTGGCCGGCGTGCGCGTGATCTGCAACTACCGCGACGACGTGTACTCGGTGTCCAACTACCTGTCCGCGCAGTCGGACATCCAGGTGCTGCGTGTCAAGGACTACATCAAGAACCCCAAGCAGAACGGGTACCGCAGCCTGCACGTCATCTACGCGGTGCCGGTGTTTCTCTCGTCCGGCGCGCACTACACCCCGGTGGAGGTGCAGTTCCGCACCATCGCGATGGATTACTGGGCCAGCCTGGAGCACGCGCTGCGGTATAAGGCCGACCTGCCGGACGTCAAGCTGAGCGAGCATTCGCAGACGCTGCTGGACTGCGCGCGCAGCCTGCAGAACATCGAGGTGCAGATGCAGAACATCCACCGGGACATCAACGGCGCGCCGCAGGTGGACGAGGCCCCGCACTCCTGACGCCGCGGTGGCGCGACGGTGCAACGCCGCGTTATTGCACCGTGTTGCCGCACTGTGTTGCCGTACGGCGTTGCCGTGCCGTGCCGATTGCCAAGATTCTGTGCCCTCGGCGGAATTCTTCACCATTCGTTCAGCATCTCCCCGTACGATGGGGAAATGCCGGCCATCCGGCCGGGTTGTTCCAAGGAGTGATGATGACTTTCGGCCAACAGCCGCAAGGCGGCAACGGCTATAACCAGCAGCCGCAGAACCAGTACCAGTACAACGCGCAGCAGTCGTACGCCTATGCGCCCAACGGCACCGCCGCCATCAACGCCCAGGCGACCTACGCCTTCGAGGAGGCGCAGCGCATCTCCGTCACGAAGGCCTATGGCGAGATGACCATCGGTCTGGTCATCACGGCCGTGGTGGCCGTGCTCGCGCAGATGAGCGGCGCCTATGTGGCGTTCCTCCAGGCCACCGGTCTGATCGGGTTCATCCTGTTCGCCGTGGTGCAGGTGGGTCTGGCCGTGTTCCTCGGCGCCCGCATCATGACGATCAAGTCGAGCACCGCCCGCGTGATGTTCTACGTGTATTCCGCACTGATGGGCTTCACGCTGAGCTCGATCTTCATGATCTACGACCTGGGCTCGATCGGTCTGGCGCTGGGCATCTGCGCGGCGTTCTTCTTCGTGCTCACGATGTTCGGCATGACCACCAAGATCAACATGCTCAAGGCCGGCCCGATCCTGTTCGCCGGCCTGGTCGTACTCATCGTGGCCGAGCTGCTGCTGATGTTCCTGTTCCCCGGGGATACGATGCTGATGGTCGTCTCCGCAATCGGCCTGGTGCTGTTCGCCGCCATGACCGTGCATGACGCCCAGCAGACGCGCGCCATCTTCAACGAATACGCCGGCTACGGGCCGGAGATGATCAAGAAGGTCTCGATCATCTGCGCGCTGAACCTGTACCTGGATTTCGTGAACATCTTCCTGTACATCCTTCAGCTGCTGGGTAACAGGGACTGAACCCGACCAGCCATGGCGGTGACGGACGTTCGAGACGCCGCCGCAGGGGCCGCATCCATCCGGATGCGGCCCTATTCGTTTCGGTACGGCACACAGACGCTCCTCGGCGCATATAACGACGAAACGCCGACGGAACGATCGGATGACGATAATCGCCATGTCCGATACGATGACCCATGGCTGCTCCGTGGCATCGCCGCGGCACCCCCATCCATCCCCCTGTCTTCGTTCAAAGGACCGCCATGACCTCCATCCGTCGACCGCGCGCCCTGGCCTGCATAGCCCTGCTGGTGCTGTTGGGATTCTCGTTGGGATTCTCCGAATTCACCGTCATCGGCATCGAACCCGAACTCGCCGAGGCATTCGATGTGCCGCTGGCCCGTGTGGGCGAGCTCATCAGCTTCTTCTCCGTGGCCTACGCGGTGCTCACACCGCTGCTGGCCGTATCGACCGGCCGATTCAAGCGGTTCACGCTGCTGATCGTCTACGTGGCGCTGTTCTGCGTCTCCAACATCATGATGACATTCGCGCCGACCTTCGAGGTGCTGCTGGCCGCCCGCATCCTGCTCGGCGCGGTCTCGGGAGCACTGCTGGCTGTCGGCGTGACGTTCATCCCCGAGCTGGTGGGCGTGCACCGCATGTCGATGATGATCTCGGTGGTGTATGCGGCGTTCTCCGTGGCGATGGTGGTGGCCACGTCGGTCGGCAAGATCGTGGCCGAGGTGCTGAACTGGCATGCGGTGATGATCATCGCGCTGGTGCTGGCGCTGGCGGTCAGCGCGGCCATGCTGGCGGTGCTCCCCCGGCACGGTTCGACCGATGAACCGTCCACGGTTCGGGAACAGGCCGGACTGCTGACGGAGCCGCAGATCCTCGTCGGCATCGCGATCTTCCTGTTCGGCGTCGGCTCGGTCTACGTGTTCTACGGGTACGTCACCCCGTATCTGGAGGATGTGCTGGGCATGGACGCGGTCGGCGCGAGCATGACCCTGATGGTGTACGGCGTCATGTGCTTCGTCTCCAACCTGATCTCAGGCTGGGTGGATCTCAAATACGGCATGAAGGCGCTGCTGGTCGTATTCCCGGTTCAGGCGCTGTTCCTGGTGGCGCTGTTCATGGTCAGCCCGGCCATGCCGTGGTCTCTGGTGCCGGTCATGCTGGTGGGCCTGTCGATGTATGTGGTCTCGGTCTCCTGCATCTCGTTGTTCATGCGCGTGGCGCGCGAACGCCATCCGAAGGCGATGGTGCTGGCCAGCTCGCTGGAGCCGATGGCGTTCAACATCGGCATCGCCTTCGGCACGGCCATCGGCGGCGCCGTGGTCTCCGGCCCGGGACTGCGGTACGTCGGTCTGGTCGGGGCGCTGTTCTCATTGGTGGCGGCCGGATTCGTGCTGCTGACGCTGCTCATCGACCGCAAAGTGCGGTAAAAACCGACGTTGCCGGAATACGGCTATTCCGGCAACTCGATTCACAGCTCGAAGGTATGGGAGATCATCGGCGCATCATCATCGAACGAAATCAGATCGCTCACTTGGACCTCCACAGGTGAGGAATCCTCCAGCACGTAACCAAGTGATACGGTGCCGGTAGCGTTTGGCTGCAGTTCGGCAAGATACGAGTTCGCATCGTATCCTTCTGGAGCGTCCACGTAGATGGCCGTCTCCAGTCCATGGCCGTTCTGGAAAACGCTCGTTTGCAGCACCGATGCGAACGATGCGTTGGAATCCGTCGTGTTCGTCCATTCGAGCGTCACCAACACGGTGGGATTGCCCTCATAATCGTTTCCGCTGGATACCGCGGATACCAGACGTACATGAGCGGATTGCAGATCCCCTTCCGAATCCTGAACCGGCGCAGCCTCAGTTTCTCCATCCTCAACGCCCGAGGCATCCGCGCCCTGCTCCTGCTGGGAAGAGCCGGCACCCAACGCATCGTCGATAGCATCGACCGCAGCCTGTTGCATAGCCAAAGTGATGACGATACCCAGCACCGACAACACCAACGCAACAACCGACAGCACCTTGCCATCCCGCTTGCCGCGAAATGCGGCCACGGTGCCGACAAGTGCCAACACGGCACCGACGAATCCCAACACAGCCGCGGCATTGTTGATGATTGGTATGAAGCTCAGTATCACGGCGATGATGCCGAGAATCAACCCCACAACGCCACATATCGTGATGCCTCGATTGGCTCGTTGTCCCGATCCCACATCCGCCACGGGCTGCGGTGTTCCATGCTCATTCATGTTGTTTCCTTCTTTCTCGTCGCCTTCGGTGAAACGAATATCATGAACCCGAATAGGTACGATTGCCACGCTACGAGATAGCGCAGGAAACCGATACTGGACGAACGGTCATTTCCGTTCGCCCTTTCGGGCAATCGGTTATGCCCCGCCGCACCATGGCGAATCGCTGGAGGATGCCGATAATGGTGACTATGAGCAATCCCGACATCCGCGACCGCAACCGTCCACAGGCCGGACAAGCGGACGGCATGGCACAGGACGACGAGGTGCCGGTCCGCGGCACCTGGAAAAGCAGCCTGGCGATGGTTCCCATAGCCATCTTCATGTGTCTGGTGCAAACGTCCTTCGCCGCTGCCCGCTATGGCAGTTCGGATCCGCAGTTTCTCTGGTTCATGCTCTCCACGCTCGCCGCCATTCCTTCGGGATTGCTGCTGCTCGCCAGGGACCGCCACCCCGAAGCGGTCTTCTGGGGGTCATGCGCCCTGGTCATCGCCTTCCCCTTCGATTCGATGCTCGCCCTGATGGCCATGGCCTCGCTGCTCGCCCGGCGATCCTCGCGCGCGGTCACGGTGCGCGCCATCGCGGCGGGCGGGGCGATCGCCCTGATCGCCCAGTTGCGCGACGCGCTCAATCCGCCCGACGCGTCGCTCTGGCACGTGTTCTTCGCCAAACCCCATACCGGCGGCAATACCGGCACTCCCATCGTGATGCTGGTCGGCGAGACCCCCATCATCATCACGGCCGCGATCGCCGCGCTCATCTCCACCGCCATCGCGGCGCTCGTCGGCTTGCACCTGCGGTCCAAGGCCATCGCAGCCTCGGCCGAAGCCAAGGCCGATGCCGCCGCCAGCCAGGCGCACACCCTGCAGGTCGACCTGAACAACCAGCAGCTCGCCGACGCCATCGCGGCGGAGGCGCACGACACCCTCGCCCATTCCCTGTCGCTCCTGGCGTTGAATGCCAGCGCGCTGCAGGCCGAATCGGACAAACTGTGCACCATGACGCAGTCAAGCGAGGACGCCGTCCGCACCCACGCCGATTCCATCGCCCAACAGGCGCAGCAGATCCGCAGACAGGCGGCGGGCGCGCTAGATGAGGCCCACACAATCATCGACATGCTCCGGCATCCCGATCAGGCGTACGTCCAGCTGGCCCCGTCCGACGACACGGCCCTCACCCGGGAATCGCTCAACGAGCTCATCACCGACGCGCGCCAGGCCGGCATGCGCGTGGATACCTGGATCGACATCCAGCAGCTCAGCGAGCTGGACGATGCCCTCGGCAAGATCGCCTACCGCACCATCCAGGAGGGATTGACCAACGCCCGCAGGCATGCGCCCGATGCGCCCGTCGCCCTTCAAGTCGATGCGCTCCCCAGCTCCGGCGTGCATATCCATATCAGCAATCCGCTGACCGCCGACGAACGCACCCGACCCGACCGGGCCGGCAGCGGACTGACCGGCATCGCCGCCCGGATCCACAGCGCCGGCGGCACCTGCGCCTACGGCGCCGACGAACGGGGCGTGTTCCATATCGACGCCCGTCTGCCCTGGATCCGCAACGGTGCCGAACAGCAGCCGAACGTTGCCGGCCTGGCCTAGGATACAACCGTGAGCGAGTTGGAAGACAGCCGTCCGATCCGTGTGAGCGTGGTGGACGACGACCCGATGATCTGTCAGGCGATGGGTCTGATTCTCAATGATTATTCCGAAGGCTGCATCACCGTCATATCCACGTCGGTCGATGGGGGCGCGGCGATCGAGCGCGCGGAACGGGAGCATCCGGACGTGGTGCTCATGGACATCGCCATGCCGGGAATCGACGGCATTGAGGCAACACAGCGGTTGCGCGCCTTACGACCCGCACCTCACGTGCTCGTCCTCACCTCGCTGAGCCCGGCCGACACGGTCGAGCGTGCGGTCGAGGCCGGCGCGGAGGGGTTCGTGTCCAAGACGGACGCGCCTGACGAGATCATCCGACGCGTAATCGGCGTCTGCAAGGGCGCGCCCCAATTCAATTCGGCAAGCCAGCGGCAACTGATCGGCGGGCTCAGCCGGCAACGGCCGCAATCCCGTCGCGATGAGGCGCGGGCCCTGTTGGACACGCTGCCCGCACGCGAGCGCGAAGCCGTCATACTGGCCGCCGAGGGGTACACGAACGCGGAGATCGCCCAACGCATGTTCATCTCCGAGCGCACGGCCAAGGCGCATCTGTCCTCGGCCGCGGACAAGCTGTGCATGGGACGCGTGCAGATGGCACGGCTCGTGGAGCGCGCCGACCTTCCCGAACAACGCTGAACGGCAGGCCGTACTCCTTCAGTGGGCGGATTGCTCGTTCAGTGGGTGGGCTATGGCAAAGCCTCGGCTTGGAATGGAGCCATTTTCAGCCATATCTCAAGCCGAGGCTTTGCCATAGCCCACCCACTGAAGCGTTCATCCGCCCACTGAAGAGCATCAGTCAGCCTTGGCTCGTCGTCGCCCAGGATATCCGCCTGCTGAATGGCGGGGCCTGCGGGAATCAGGCTTGGGCGGCCTTCCAGGCGCGGTATTCGGCGGCCTTGGACTGCCAGTATTCGCGATCCCTTTCGCCGATCTCACGGATGACGCGGCACGGGTTGCCGACGGCCACCGAATGAGACGGGATGTCCTTGGTCACCACCGATCCGGCGCCGATCACCACATCATCGCCGATCGTCACGCCCGGGCAGACGATGACGTTGCCGCCGAACCAGACGTCGCCGCCGATGGTGATGGGCAGACCGCCCTCCATGGCCTCGTTGCGCACCTCGGCGTCGATCGGATGGTACGGGGTGTACAGGCCGACGCGCGGGCCGAAGAACACGTTGTCGCCGATGGTGATCGGGGCGACGTCCAGGAAGATGCAGTCCATGTTGGCGTAGAAGTTCCTGCCGATGCGCGTGTTCGAGCCGTAGTCGCAGTTGAACGGCGCCTCGATGAAGGACCCCTCCCCCAGTTCGGCGAACAGCTCGCGGAAGAGCGCCATGCGCTCGTCGAGCCTGTCATAGTCCATCGTGTTGATCGCATGCACAAGGCGGCGTTTGCGCATGTTGGCCGCGCCGAGTTCCGGGTCGGCCGCCACATACAGTTCGCCGGCGAGCATACGTTCCTGTTCGCTGGTGTATTGCGTCATGCACACCATGCAACACCATCGCGCGATGCAACACGCCGACATAATGACAACGTTTGCATATTTATGGAAGACATCGCGAGCCTACGCCGCAGCGCAAGCCCCGACACAGTCGACGATCGCCAAGCACAATCCGGTTATGCAGGGAGAAGAATCGAAGCACTCCCGACTATCGCACAGTCGCAGGGTGCTGCGCACGAGAACGCGGGCCGGATGCTCCCGGCCCGCGATGAAGCCTTCCCCGATATAGAAAATGAATATCCGCCCGGCGAACAGGAGGAGGGTTCGCCGGACGGATATTGGCCCGATCAGCCGCGCCTACGCCTCAGGTAGCCGCGCACCATCAGCGCCTCGGCGCCGATCAGCAGCAGGCCGATCACCGCATCGATGCCGATCACCGCCATCTTCCACGGTTCGAGACCGGTCTGCGGCGCGCCGTTCTCATACACCCAGCTGTTCACCACGGTGTAGAGGATGTGTCGGCTCGCCTCGCGCAGATACTGTACGGTGCTGGCGTCGGAGGTGTCCTGCGGCACGTTCGGACCTGAGCCATAGGTGGAGAGCATCGCATCCACGCCGTTGGCGAGCGCCGCGTCGGCGTTCATAAAGCCGTGGCCGTTGTCCCGGAAATAGTCGGAGATGGCCATGCCCTTAAAGCCCCATTCGTCGCGCAGCACGGTCTGGAGCAGGTTGCTCCATTCACCGGCCCACTTGATGCCGATATAGTTCCACGAGACCATCAGCGCCTGCGCGCCACCGTCCTTGACACCCATCTCGAAGGGTTTCAGGTAGATCTCGCGAACGGCCTGTTCGTTGGACCAGACGCTGACCATCTTGGAGTTGCCGTCATACAGGGCGAAGTGTTTGATGAACGCGTACACACCCTGGCTCTGGCAACCCTGAATCGCCGCCGTGGCCATGATGCCGGAGAGCGTGCCGTCCTCCGAGTAGAACTCGTAGTTGCGGCCGCCGAAGGGGCTGCGGTGGATGTTCACGCCCGGCGCGTACCAGCCTGCGATGTTCATCTCGCGGCACATGCGCCCCATCATCTCGCCGTAGTCGTGGACCAGATCCGGGTTCCAGGTCATCGCGATCAGGGTGGCCACGCCGAAACCGATCGAGCCGTCGCCGGTGAAGTTGTTGTTGATGGCGGCGGGGCCGTCGGCATCGATGACCTGCACCTTGCCGATTGATTCGACGGCGGGGGTCTGGTAGCCGGCGAGCGAGGTCAGGTCGACCAAATCCCGCACGCTCATCTCGTCGAGCAGTTCGTCCCACTGCGGATCGTCGACGTCCACGCCGCGCAGGTCGGCAAGCTGCACGCCGTTCCTGGCACCGGTGGTCGGCATCTGCGCCTCCGGGTCGAGATAGGTGGTGTAGTCGAAGTTCTCGTTGATGTGGTACTGCGCGCGCAGATCGTCGGGCAGGACGTCGCTGCCCTTGGCGGTGGCCTCCTCGTAATTGGCGAAGTGGTCGGCACGCGACAGATACGGCAGGCCGCCGTTCGCGTCGTCGAATTCGTTGGTGGCGGCGACCAGATCGCCGTTGTGGGTATCCTCGCCATCGTAGACGATCTCGTCGGCGACGGTCCAGACACGGCTGTCGAGTTCGGTGTGGGAGTCGGCGTTGATGGAGATGGTGTAGTCGCCGGCCTCCAGCACCCACGCCTTGGCGTCCTCGTAGTCATAGGAGGCCAGATCGTCGGGGGTGAAGGTGAGGTTGATGGTCTGCGATTCGCCAGGTTCGAGCAGGTCGGTCTTCCGCTCGTCCAGCAGGTTGGCGGTGGCCTTCTCGATGCCGCCGTTGGTGTAGGGCGGATTGTAGTAGACCTCGACCACGTCCTTGCCGGCCACGTCGCCGGTGTTGGTGACGGTCACCTCGAACGAGAGCTCGTCGCCATTCTCGGTGATGTCGCTCATGCTCTGGTCGAACGTGGTGTAGCTCAGGCCGTGACCGAACGGGAACTGGACGACTGAATCGTAATCGATCAGCCCCTCGTCCGCGGCGGTCTCGTAGAACTTGTATCCCACGTAGATGCCCTCGGTGTAGTCAAGGTACGCGGGAGAGAAGTCCTGCGGCACACCGGCGTTCATGCCTTGGACGGTCATGTCCTTCATATTGCTGTAGTCGGTTTTCACCGCGCTGTTCCACCACGGCGTCCGGGTCATGTCATAGACGAGCGTGTCGGTGGTGCGCCCGGAGGGGTTGACCTCGCCGTTGAGGATGCGTCCGAGCGCGCTGAAGCCGGCATGGCCGGGGCCGGGGCACCAGATGGCGGACTTGATCTGCTCGTGCTGGTCGAGGAAGCCGAGCTCCATCGGGTTGGCGCTGTTGACCAGCACGATGACGTTGTCGAAGTTCCCGCAGACCATGTCCACCAGGTCCTCCTCGGTCTGGGAGAGCTTGAGGTAGTGTTCGCCCGCCTCGAAGTCCTGGTATTCGGTGGAGTTAGATTCGAACTTGGCCTGGCTCACGTCGGTCGGCAGGTCGTTCTGGCCTTCGCTGGCCGCACGGGAGAGGGTGATGACCGCCACGTCGGAGAATGCCTTGGCACCGTCGATCAGCTCCTGCAGATAGGAGTCGATCGGGGGTTCGGGCAATGACCAGCTCTGCTTGTTGATCGACATCTCCGGACGATCGCTGTATTCGGCGTAGAAGTCGGCGAGGTCCTGGTTGACCCGGAACCCGGCGTCCTCCAGGCTCTGCTGGATCGAGACCTTCTCATACAGGTCGTTGATGCCGCCGGAGCCGCCGCCCGCGTAGGAGGGATTCTCCGAAGCCCAACCGAACAGATTGATGGAATCGACGCCGTCCAGCGGCAGCAGGCCGTCATCGTTCTTCAGCAGCACGAATCCCTCCTCGGCGATTCGTTCGGACAGCTGCTTGGCTTCCTCGGTGGTTCCCTCGCTGACCGTGGCCCTCTCGCTGAACGCCATGCCGATCAGCGTGGACATCGGGATCAGCACGATGAGATTGACCACCACCACGATCGAGAGGATCGCCCCCAATACTGCATTGCCGCGGACCAGACCACGCAGCGGCTTGCCGATCCAGTGGGCCCCGACGGCGACCGCAACCGCGATCACCAGCAGTACGCCCAAGGCGACCAGATACCATTTGCAGGTCTGCAGGACGCCGATGACGTCCTCCATGTTGATGCCTACCATCCTGTCTCCTTTGCTCAGGCGAATCCGACGGCAGCGTCGGACCGCTGTTCCTATGGGAAGCGGGCGGGGCGATCCCTGCGGATATCGGGATCGTTCCGCCGTTGGAGCCAGTACAGCAGAATCATGCAGCCGATGCGGAACGAACGCACCGTTCTGTCATGTGATGGGCAAATTCTGCACCCGTGATTGTGTGCAATCCGGGCGTGGCACGGTGAACACGATTCGGTGTCAATGCCGAATCATGCGACGGGTACGGCGCGTCACGACGGTTCGCCGGCGCGCCCGGACCGACGGCCGGCATTCACGTACGAGGCGAAGGCCTGCTTGAACGCCGCGCGACGGGGACGGCTGATCGGCAATCGATCGCCGTTGGACATGATGGCCTCGTGTTCCGCCACGGCGGTCACATGCGCCAGATTGACCAGATATCCGGAGTTCGCGCGCACGAAGGCGTGGTCGAGTTCGATCAGCCGCTCCTCAAACCGGATGATCGAGCAGACGATCTGCATATTGCCGAGCATCGTATGCAGGATGGTTCGGTGCTTCACCGAATCGACGTAGATGATCTCGTCAAGACGCACCCGGCGTGTCCTGCCACCGGATATGACCTGGATCGTGCGGCGCTCGCAGGCGCGTCGCCCATCCAGACACCGGGTCATATCATGCGCGAACACCTCATAGGACGGCGGCTTGAGGATATAGGACATCGCATTGATCTCATAGCCGCCGACCGCATACTCGTCGGTCAGGGAGACAAGGATCGCCTCCACCGCATCATCCACCTCACGAATCCGACGCATCACACCGAGCCCGTCGATGCCGCCCAGATCCACATCGATGATGATGACGTCCCAATCGGGGGTATATGAGGCGACGAACGCGTCGCCGTCGTCGAACACGGTGACGTCCAACGCCCTGCCCTGCTCGGCCTCATACCGTCGGCACAGACCGGTCAGGATCGTCTGGCAGACCGGAGCGTTATCGACGATGGCGATGCGGACCATGTCCCCCTCCTTCAACGGATCGGATGGACATCAGTCTGCCACTGTCGCGATGCAACACGCCGCTACATCCGTATACGCTCCGCCCATCAGGGTGACACGACCGCGGATTGCCGCATGGTCGTCAGGCTCGGCTCATAACGAGAAACGCCCGCCCCGCAGGCATGGGGGCAGGCGTTTCGGTGTACGGCGGCTTCCGCGTCAGCGCTTCATCAGGTTGCGCAGCACGTACTGCAGGATGCCGCCGTTGCGGTAGTAGTCGGCCTCACCGGGCGTATCGATGCGCACGATCGCGTCGAATTCGACCACAGTGCCGTCGGTCTTGGTGGCGGTGACGTGCACGGTCTTCGGGGTCTCGCCGTCGTTCAGCGCCTCGATGCCGGCGATGTCGTAGGTCTCCGTGCCGTCCAGCCCCAGCGAGGCGTAGGATTCGCCCTCGGGGAACTGCAGCGGCAGCACGCCCATGCCGATCAGGTTCGACCGGTGGATGCGCTCGAAGCTTTCGGTGATCACGGCCTTCACGCCGAGCATCATCGTGCCCTTGGCCGCCCAGTCGCGCGAGGAACCGGTGCCGTACTCCTTGCCGGCCAGCACGACCAGCGGCACGTCATGCACCTGGTAGTCGCGCGAGGCCTCGTAGATGGTCGTCGGGCGCCTGGCCAGGAAATCATAGGTGTAGCCGCCCGGGGTGATCTCCTGCCCGACCGAGGCGAGCAGCTGGTTGCGCAGACGGATGTTGCCGAACGTGCCGCGCACCATGACCTCGTGGTTGCCACGGCGGGAACCATACGAGTTGAAGTCCTTCGGCTCGACGCCGCGGTCGGTCAGGTACCGGCCGGCGGGGCTGTCGGCCTTGAACGCGCCGGCAGGCGAGATGTGGTCGGTGGTCACCGAATCGCCGAGCAGCGCCAGCACGCGGGCGCCGTGGATGTCGCGCACCGGCTCGGGGTCCGCGCCCATGCCGTCGAAGAAGGTCTGCCGGCGCACGTAGGTGGAGGCCTCGTCCCAGGCGAACAGGTCGCCCTCGGGCACGTCGAGGCCGCGCCAGCGCTCGTCGCCGTCGAACACGGAGGCGTAGTCCTTCAGGAACATCTCACGGCTGACCGTGCCGTTCACCACGGCCTCGACCTCGGCGTTGGTGGGCCAGATGTCCTTGAGGAACACGGGCCTGCCCTCCGGGTCCGTTCCCAGCGGCTCGGTGGCGAAGTCGAAGTCCATCGTGCCGGCGAGCGCGTAGGCGATGACCAACGGCGGCGAGGCCAGGTAGTTCATCTTGACGTCCGGCGAGATGCGCCCCTCGAAGTTACGGTTGCCCGACAGCACGGCCGTGACGGTCAGGTCGTTGGCGTTGATGGCCTCGGAGATCTCGGGCAGCAGCGGCCCGGAGTTGCCGATGCAGGTGGCGCAGCCGTAGCCGACGAGCTGGTAGCCCAGGGCGTCCAGGTCGTTCTGCAGCCCCGCGGCCTTGAGGTAGTCGGTGACGACCTGGGAGCCCGGTGCCAGCGAGGTCTTGACCCACGGCTTGGGCTTGAGGCCCTTGGCCACCGCGTTGCGGGCGATCAGTCCGGCGGCGATCATCACCGAGGGGTTCGAGGTGTTCGTGCAGCTGGTGATCGAGGCGATGGCCACGGCGCCATTCGTCAGGGCGAAGTCGCCGCGGAAGTCGGTGTGGACCGGCACCGGTTCGGTGACGGTGTCGGCGGTCTCGTACATCGGCAGCGCCGCCTCGAACGCCTGCTTGGCCGAGGACAGCTCGATGCGGTCCTGCGGGCGCTTCGGCCCGGCGATGGAGGGGACGACCGATCCGAGGTCGAGTTCGAGGTACTCGGAGTAGGTCGGCTCCACATAGCCGGGTGCGGTGGCGTCTCCCCACAGCTTGTTCGCCTTGGCATACGCCTCGACCAGGGCGACCTGCTCCTCGGAACGGCCGGTCAGGCGCAGGTAGTCAAGCGTGACGTCGTCGATCGGGAAGATGCCGCAGGTCGAGCCGAATTCCGGCCCCATATTGCCGATGGTGGCGCGGTTGGCCAGCGGCACGGAGGCGATGCCCTCGCCGTAGAATTCCACGAACTTGCCGACGACGCCGTGCCGGCGCAGCATGTCGGTGATGGTCAGGACCACGTCGGTGGCCGTGACGCCCTCCGGGATGGCGCCGGTGAGCTTGAAGCCGACGACGCGCGGCACCAGCATGGAGATCGGCTGGCCGAGCATGGCGGCCTCCGCCTCGATGCCGCCGACGCCCCAGCCGAGCACGCCCAGGCCGTTGACCGTGGTGGTGTGCGAGTCGGTGCCGACGCAGGAATCGAGGTAGGCGAGCTCGCGACCGTCGGAGTCCGCCGCGGCCTGGCGCATGACGACCTGCGCCAGGTATTCGATGTTGACCTGGTGGATGATGCCGGTGCCCGGCGGCACCACGCGGAAGTTCCTGAAGGCCTGCTGCCCCCAGCGCAGGAACTGGTAGCGTTCGCGGTTGCGCCGGTATTCGATGTCCATGTTGCGTTCGATGGCATCAGCCACGCCGTAGTTGTCGATCTGCACCGAATGGTCGATGACCATGTCGGACTGCACCTGCGGGTTGATGACCTGCGGGTCGCCGCCCAGGGCCTTGACCGCGTCGCGCATCGTGGCCAGATCGACCACGCAGGGCACGCCGGTGAAGTCCTGCATGACCACGCGGCTGGGCGTGAACTGGATCTCATGGCTGGGCTCGGCGTCCGGATCCCAGTCGAGCAGCGCCCGGACATGGTCGTCGGTGATGTTCGCGCCGTCGATATTGCGGACCAGGTTCTCGACCAACACCTTCAGCGAGTACGGCAGATGGTCGATGCCGTCCAGATCGTCGATGCGGTAGTAGTCGTATTCCTTGCCCGCCACGTTCAACGTGGACAGTTGGCTGTCGCGCAGTGCCATGAATCCCTCCGACCGTCAGGGCGAGACGCGGACCTGATGCGGAACGCCTCGCCATCGATACACCGCATCCCACGGTACCGTGTCCGCGTCCCGGCTCTGGCGTGTCGGCTTGTCATGTGAGACAATCCGGCGTTCGTTCCTCAGCGTTCGGCATGGCGATGCTCCACGATCCGCCACACCTTGGGTACGGCGAACAGGCAGAGCGCGAAGATGACCGCGGCCATGGCCAGCGCCACCAGCGTGGCGACCAGCGTCCGGCCGGTCGGCAGCTGCAGCGCGAAGAACGAGGCCACGAACGGGATGCACGCGCCGATCACGCCGGCCGCCGCGAAGCAGGCCACCAGGATCCCCCGCCAGGAACGCAACGGTCTGGCCACGCGAGCCAGCATGAACACGCCCATGACGAACAGGATGATCGCGCAGGTGGCGCGCAGCGAGACCAGATCCGCGTCCGACCCGGACACGTCCCATCCCATGATGCCCGGCAGCACCCAGGCGGCCAACAGCACCGACAGCGCCGTGGCCAGGCCGCCGGGGAGCGCGAAATGCACCACACGCTTGAGGAACCCGGGGATATAGCGTCTGGTGTTCGGGGCCAGCGCCAGGATGAACGCGGGTGCGCCGATGGTCAGTGCACCGATGTAGGTGATATGCCGCGGCAGGTACGGGTACGGGATCTGCGTGAGGACCACGCCGAGCGAGATCAGCGCCGAGTACACAGTCTTGACCAGGAACAGGCTGGCCACGCGCTCCATGTTGGCCATCACCTGGCGGCCTCGCGCCACCACGTCAGGCAGATGGGAGAACTTCGAATCGACCAGCACCACCTGCGCCACGGCCTTGGTGGCCGGGGCGGCGTTGCCCATCGCGATACCCAGATCGGCCTCCTTGATGGCGAGCGCATCGTTGACGCCGTCGCCGGTCATCGCCACCACATGCTCGCCGGCGTGCAGCGCCTGCACGATGGCCTTCTTCTGATCGGGCAGCACACGTCCGAGCACGTCCACATGCTCCAGCACGCGGGCCATCTCATCGATGTCCTCGGGCAGCTCACGGGCGTCCATCGCCACGAGGCGGCGGTCCCCGGTCAGGCGCACCTTGGCGGCGATCGCCCCGACCGTGGCGGGGTTGTCTCCCGAGATGACGCGGCAGCGCACACCCTGGTCACGGAACCAGGCCAGCGTCTGCTCGGCGTCGGCACGGATGCGTTCCGAGCAGATCACCAACGCCACCGGCCGGGCCTCCGGGAGCAGCCGCGGCTCGTCCACCAGCGAAGGCTGCTCGGACCCATCGGCCCGCATCGTCGGCTCCATGCGGTCGGCGGGAAGATGCGCCACCAGCAGGACACGGTCGCCGTCGGCGGCGTAGGCGTTGGCCTGGCTCAGGACATCGGCGTGGTCGCCGTCCAACGCCGCCAGGATGACCTCCGGCGCGCCCATGTACCACAGCCCTCCGGGCACGGCGAACGACGACGGCTGGCCAGCCTCGCTCGCGGCCGCGCCGACCAGCCCGTACCCCTGCTCGGGGTAGGCGACGGCACTCCATTTGCGGGCCGAGGAGAACGGGACGCGCGTCTCGATGCCGGCGGGCACGTATCCCCGCTCCCCCAACGCCTCCAGGATCGCCCGGCCGGTGCCGTTGGGCTGCTCCTCGTAGGCCAGGTCGTACAACGCCTGCAATACGCTGTCCTCCTGCGGACGTCCGGAGGCCTTATCCGGGCCCGCGGCCGCCGCATCGGCATCCAGCATGACCAGACGGTTGAACGCGATGCCACCGTCGGTGATGGTGCCGGTCTTGTCCAGGTTCAAACTGTCCACACGGGCGAGCGTCTCCACCGATTCGAGTTCCTGCACCAGCGTGTTCTTGCGGGCCAGACGGATTGCGGCGAGCGCGAAGTTCAGCGAGGTGAGCAGCACCAGGCCTTCGGGGATCATGCCCACCACGCCCGCCACGGCCGAGACGACGGCCTGGCGCCATTCGCCGGTGGCGATGGCCACGCCCCATCCGCCGACGGTGTTGATCTGCGACCAGACGAGCAGCGCACACAGGGGCACGACCAGGAAGGTCATGAATTTCAGGATGGTGTTGATGCCCTTGTTCAGGTCGGAGACGGTTTTCTTGTAGACCTTGGCCTGGGCGGTCAGCGTGGCCGCGTAGCTGTGCTCGCCCACGGCGTTGACGCGAACGAGCGCCATGCCGGACACCGCGGTGGACCCTGAGTAGATCTGGTCCCCCTCGGTTTTGCGGACCGTGCGCGACTCGCCGGTCAGCATCGATTCGTCGAGCTCCAGCCCCCAGCTTTCGATGATCTGCGCGTCGGCCGGCACCTGCTCGCCGGAACGGATCCACATGACGTCGTCGAGCACGATCCGGTCGTGCGGCACCTCGACGTCCCGGCCCTCGCGGCGCACCAGGAAGTCCGACGCCACCAGGATCGAGAGCTTGTCCAGGGTGCGCTTGGCGCGCAGCTCGGTGACGATGCCGATGCCGGTGTTGATGATGATGACGAAGCCGAACACCGCGTCACGCCAGGACCCGGTAATCAGCACCAGCACCATGGCCGCCAGGATGATGCCGTTGAACAGGGTGAAGACGTTGGCCCGGATGATCTCCGCCAACGAACGCGACGTGGAATCCTTGACCTTGTTGGTCCGTCCGGATTCCACGCGGGCCTCGACCTCGGCACGGCTCAGGCCGCGCTCGGCGGTGGCGGGCATGGAGGGGGCGTCATTGGGTGTGCTCATGTCATCCTTTGCGTTTCGTGCGTACAACGGTCACTATCCATTATTGGCCGCAGCTGTCCGGCGATGGTACATATCTACCCTGATTCTTCCCTGAGCGTCCCGCGGCCGCCATCGTCTGCAGGGGTGATGTCCCGTTGCGTCAGTCGGTGACCGACGTGCTGACCATCATGGTCTTCTCGTGCGGCAGGTCGTCGATGACGGTCATCACCGCGTCGTCGATCGGCGTGGCGTCCATCGCGCGGTCGTTGACGGTCAGCGCCGCCGCATACAGCGTGTCATCAGGCAGCTCCCCCACCGGGTTGAGCAGCGCCACCGGTATGCCCGCCCCACGGGCGTCGCCGAGCGCGTCGTCCCAGCCCCCGGCCGTGTCGTCGGTGATGTCGGGGCGGCTGACGACGATGATCGCCACCTGCCGTTCGGCCATATCCCTGACGCCCTGCTGCGCCGTGCCCTGTGCGTCGTCGACCCCGTCCGTGGACAGGTAGGAGGTCCGCAATCCGGACACATCGAACGCCTGCAGCACGATCCGGTCGAAATCCGGCTGGTCGGATCCGATGAAGCCGATGACCACGTCACCCCGGTCCAGTCCGTCGAACGCCACGTCGGGCTCCTGCTCCTGGGTGTCCCCGACGGCCTTGCCGGGCGGTGTGCAGGCGGGCAGCGCCAACGCCAGCACGGCGGTGGCGGTCACGCCCATGATGCGGCGAAACAGGTGTGTCATGGCTCCGTCCTCGGGTTATTCGGCGCGTCGGAACAGGGCGACCGTCTCGACGTGATGGGTCATCGGGTAGATGTCGAAGGCGCGGATATCGGCCAGCTCGTATCCCAGGCCGGTCAATGTGCCGGTGTCTCGGGCCAGACTCGTCGGATCGCAGGCGATGTAGACGATGCCCCTCGGCCCGGCCGCGGCGATCTGGCGGCATGCCTTGGCCCGCGCGCCGGCCCGGGGCGGGTCGAGGACCGCCACATCGGGGTGCGACAGGTCGTGCGGCACACGGTTCAGGACCGTGGAGACGTCGCCGCACCGCGCATCGACGGCGGTGATGCCCACGCGGCGCAGGTTGCGCTGCGCGTTGCGCACCGGGATCCTGCCGCCCTCGACGCTGAGCATGCGCGTGCGATCGGCCGCCAGCATGGCCAGCGGCAGCGTGAACAGGCCGGAGCCGGAATACAGGTCCCAGAGTGTGGCGGCGTTCGCGCCGTCGAGCACGCCGCGCACCAGCGTCAGCACATGGTTGGCCAGCGCGATCGGTGCCTGGCGGTGCATCTGCCAGAAGCCCGCGGCGTCCACCGTGTATCGGAACTCGTGCCCGTCAACGTCCACCGTCTCCTCAAGCTCCCGCGAGCCGTCGCGCAGCTCGCCGTCGACGAGGACGGCATGGTTGGCCCCGTCGTCCGGAGGCGCCGCCCCCGCCGCAGGGCGCGGTTCGGGCACGGCGATGCGGATCTGCGAGCCGGGTTCGAAGCCGCCGTCCCAGACGTGGCATTCGTCGGCGACGTCGAGCAGCGCGCGGCTCGCCAACGGCATCGTGTCGATTGGCACGCGGACGTGGGTGCCGCGGCGGCGCATCGAGGGACGGCCCTGGTCGTCGGCGATCATCTCGATGCGGGTGCGCCAGTTGAAGCCCCCGGTCTCCAGGTCGCAGGCCATGCGTTCGATCGGCACGTCCTCAAGCTCGATATGCCCCAGACGGCTCATCTGCTCGCCGATGGTGATGGCCTTCCACCGCAGCTGCCCTTCAAGGCTCACATGCACCAGGTCGGCGCCGCCGACGCCGCCGCCCATGGCCAACGGCCCGGCGAGCGGCCAGGGCGGGGTGACGCGGTCCTCGCTCGGCTCAACGACCTCGACAACCTCGCCGGTCCAATACCGGTCGTCGCGGTCGTGCGGTTCGTCGAGCACCACGCGCACGAGTTCGCCAGGCAGGGCGAACCGGACGAAGACCACGCGTCCGTCGAGATGACCGACGCACCGGCCCTGATCGGCGTACCGTTCGATGCGAATCGTTGCTTCCATGCAGCTTGCTCCTTGACGCCCGATACGGGCCTTGCGGCCTTGCGGCCTGTATGACTGTTCGCGTCCGGCCAGCACCCTGCCGGTGACGGCCTAGGCGTCCGGCCGTTGCGGTTCCTGCTCGCCGGGCTGCTCCTCCGCAGCGGCGTGCAGCGCCTTGTGGTGGTGCATCGGTGTGGCGATGATCAGGTAGGAGATCCAGATCATCAGCGCCCAGAACGGGATGCCCATCAGCAGGCGCGCCGTGCCCAGCCAGCCGACCTGGTCGGTCAGGTACAGCGGCACCTGCACCAGCAGCCGCAGCGAGAACACGCCGATCCACAGCGCGGTGATGATCGTGTACGCGCGTTTGAGCGGCTTGTCCTGCACCCAGTCATCCAGCCAGGCCCGGAGATGCTCGGTGGGCAGCGTGCGGATGAACTCGACCGCCAGGCCGAGCGCGGGGACGCGGACGATCAGCGAGATCGACAGCAGGACGATGTAGAACGCATTCGTCAGGAATCCGAACATGTAGTAGTTGCGCGCCTCGTGGCTCTGCCACGCCCAGATCAGGCAGATGCCGACCGCCAGCAGCCCGCTGGCGGCGCCCACGGCCGATTGGCGTTGGATCAGACGGACGATGACCTGCAGCACCGCCAGCACGGCCGAGACGATAACCGTCAGCTCCAGGTTGCTGGTGATGACGAACAGCGCCACGAACACCACCCCGGGCAGCATCGATTCGACGACGCCGCGCGGTCCGCCGATCGCGTCGATGACGGAGAAATCCTCATCCTCGCCGGCGCTGGCCAGCGAGGCCAGTCCGGTGCGTTTCCTTGGTTCTGTCATGCGGGTATCCCGATTCCATGGCCTTGCGCCGGCCGGCCGCCACAGCGATCGGCCGGCGCAAGCGGTGCGTTCAGCGGACTTCGGAGAACATCGGACCGCGCGAGAGCGTGGTCTCGACCTGCACCTGCTGGTCGGAATCGAACGGGCCCTTGGGCTTGCCCGGCACGTCGCGCTTGCCGTTGTCCTCGGCGTCCGCAGCGGCCTGCTCGGCGGCACGGCGCTGCTTCGGGGTCACCGGCGGGTGCATCGGGATCAGATCGCGGGGGGCCAGCGGCTCATCGCCGCGTTCGACGACGATGTCGGCGAAGAACTTGTTCAGCGCGTCGGTCTCGGGGCCTTCGGCCACCGCGGCGCGACCGGAGAACACGCCGCGCAGCATCCAACGGGGTCCGTCGATGCCGACCACGCGGGTCATCACGGTGCGGCCGCCCTTGATCGTGACCGGCAGCATGACCTCGGTGCCGAACACGCCGGCCTTCTGCGTCGCCTTGTCGTTGGCGGCGAGCAGATCGGCGCGCATGTCATCCCACAGGCCCATCGTCTTCGGAGCGGCGAACGCCTCGATCTCCAGGCTGGAGGCGCCGAAGGTGATGGTGGCGCCCAGCACCTGGCCGGTCTTGCGGTTCGCCTTGATGCGCAGCTGGATGCCCAGCAGGAACGGCAGGTAGTACGATCCCATGTCCAGGTATTCGTCATAGTCGGGCACGTTCTCGTCGTTGACGTCCCACGGACCGTACTGCTCGCCGCGGCCGACGTACGTGTCCGCGGCATCCGGCGGGAACGTCGGGGTCTCCTGCTCTAGGTCGTCGGAGGCCTCCGCAGCCGCATCCTCGACGGCGTCCTCGGTCCTCTCGACGTCCTCGGCCTCCCGGGCCTCCTTGGCTTCACGCTTCTTCCTGCCGAATCCGAACAGTCCCATAATGCTCCTTTGGTAGTGGCTCGTACACGGGTGCAACCGTCCTATAGCCTAGCACCCGGGCGGCATCCGAACCTGAATGGCCGCTGGGGATGCCTCACACGTCGTATGTGATCGTCAGCGGCGCGTGGTCGGACCAGCGCGCGTCATAGCTGGGGGCCTTGTCGATGACGAACCCGCGCGCGGTCTGCGCGAGTTCCGGCGTGGCGAACTGATAGTCGAGCCGCCAGCCGACGTTGTTGTCGAAGGCGCGCCCGCGCTGGCTCCACCATGTATACGGCCCCTGGATGTCGCCGGCCAGATCGCGCATGACGTCCACGAACTCGTATTCGCCCAGCCAGCGGTCCACGTAGGCGCGCTCCTCGGGCAGGAATCCCGCATGCTTCTCGTTGGCCTTGGCGTTCTTGATGTCCAACGGCGTATGCGCGATGTTGAAATCGCCGCACAGCACCGCCTGGCGCCCGCCGGAGGCCGCCTCGTCGCGCAGCTGGCCGAGCCGGATCAGCATGGTGTCCAGGAAGCGGTACTTCTGCGTCATCTTGATCTCGTCGTCGCTGTTGCCGGCATGCACGTACACGCAGGCCACAGTGATCACGTACCCCTGCGGCGTGCGGACGTCAGCCTCGATCCACCGGCCCGAGTCCACGTCCTCGTCCAGACCCGGCAGCCCGTACCGGCGGTCGATGACCGGCAGGTCACTCAGCAGGCCCACGCCGGCGCGTCCCTTGACGCGGCAGACCTCGTTCATCGCCGACAGCTCCCCCTGATCGCCGATCTTGCCCGCGGTGGCGTATTCAGCGCCGAATTCGGCGAAGATCGGATCGATTTCCTCCTGCGGGGCGCGCACCTCCTGCATGCACCACACATCCGGCGTGTTCGCGCCGGCCCATGCCGCGATGCCCTTGCGCCGCGCCGCGCGGATGCCGTTGACATTCGAAGTCGTGATCGTAATCGTCATACCCCGAACCTTAGCACCTGCACCGCCGTACGCCCCTCCCACTGGGATACGAAAAAGGGCGGCCCGCCCCGGACATGGGAGCGGGCTGCCCTGAAACGGTGACGGTACCGGCGCGGGCTCAGTCGAGACCGAGCTGGAGCTTGCCGCCGGGGATGGCGTCGAGCAGGTCGCGCGTGTACTGCTGCTGCGGGTGGTCGAAGACCTCGTCGGTGGTCGCGTGCTCGACCAGCTTGCCGTGCTGCATGACCACCACCTCGTCGGCGATCTGGCGGACGACGGCCAGATCGTGGGTGATGAACAGGTAGCTCAGGCCGCGTTCGGCCTGCAGGTCGTTGAGCAGACGCAGCACCTGGTCCTGCACCAGCACGTCGAGGGCGGAGACCGCCTCGTCGCACACGATGACATCGGGGTTCAGCGCCATGGCGCGCGCGATGGCGATGCGCTGGCGCTGGCCGCCGGACAGCTCGTTCGGGTAGCGGCCCATGGTGGACTCGGGCAGCTCGACCATGTCGAGCAGCTCGCGCACACGCTTCTCACGGCTCTTCTTGTCGCCGATCTTGTGGATGCGCAGCGGCTCCTCGATCGAGCGGTAGATCGAGTACATCGGGTCGAGCGAACCGTACGGGTTCTGGAAGACCGGCTGCACGTGACGGCGGAAGTCGAGCAGTTCGGCGCCCTTGAAGGTGGAGATGTCCTTGCCCTCGTAGGTCACGGTGCCGTCGGTCGGCTCAAGCAGCTTCAGCACCATGTTCGCCACGGTGGACTTGCCGGAGCCCGACTCGCCCACGATGGCCAGCGTGGTGCCGCGCTTGACCGAGAACGAGACGTCGTCCACGGCCTTGAACATCTCCTGACGGCGCGGGAGCTTGAACTCCTTGGTCAGGTGGTCCACGGTGATGATGTGCTCGCTCTTCTCCAGGGTCTCCTCGCCCTTGACGTGGTGCTCCATCAGGGCGGTGGCGTCCTGGCCGCGCTCCTTGGCGGAGATGATGCGCTGCGAGGCCAGCGACGGGGCCGCGGCCACCAGACGCTTGGTGTACGGGTGCTGCGGGTGCTGCAGGACATCCAGCGACGGGCCGGATTCCACGACCTGGCCCTTGTACATCACCACGATGTGCTGGGCGCGCTCGGCGGCCAGACCCAGGTCGTGGGTGATGAACAGCACGGCGGTGCCTAGCGAATCGGTGAGCATGCGCAGGTGGTCGAGGATCTTCTTCTGCACGGTCACGTCGAGCGCGGAGGTCGGCTCGTCGGCGATCAGCAGGTCCGGACGGGAGGCCAGACCGATGGCGATCAGCGCGCGCTGGCGCATGCCGCCGGAGAACTCGTGCGGGAACTGGCGTGCGCGGGTGGCCGCGTCGGGCAGGCCCGCCTCGGACAGCAGGCCGGCGATGCGGTCGTTCATCGTGGAGCCGATGACGTACTGCTTGGCGATGCTCCAGGCCTCGTCATGGTCCACGCCGGCCTTGATCAGGTCCTCGGCCACGCGCCAGCGGGTTTCGGAGCCCGGCACCCATTCGGAGCGGAAGTGCTCCATGCAGCCCTCGACGTCCGCGTTGCCGACCTTCTCGACGGCGGCCTTGGCGGCATCCATCAGGGCGGGCAGCTCCTTGGAGCCCAGGAAGGTCTCGTCGTCCTTGCCCTTGAGGTCCACGTCCTCGGCCACCAGCGCCTCGGCCAGCGCGGAGCGCTTCTCATGCGCGATGTCCATGTTGTTGGCGGTCAGCGCCTCCTTGACCTGGGAGCCGATGCGCCACACCGGGTTGAGGTTGCTCATCGGGTCCTGCGGGACCAGGCCCATGCGGGAGCCGCGGATCTTCTCATACTGCTTGCGGTTGAGCTTGCTCAGCTCCTCGCCGCCGAGCTTGATCGAACCGCCGGTGACCTTGCCGGTGCCGGGCAGCAGGCCGAGCACGGCCATGGCCGAGGTGGACTTGCCCGAGCCGGACTCGCCCACGATGGCCACCCACTGGCCCGGATAGACGGTGAAGGATGCGTCACGCACCGCGTGCACCGTATGGCCCTTGTCCGACGTGAAGTCGACCTGCAGGTCCTTGACCTCGAGCAGCGGGCCGTTCGTTTCCTGGTACTTGCGAATGGCGTCGATCTGAGACGTGCCAATAGTGTTTTCGTTGCTCATCATGCCTCCACTCACGCCGTGCGGCTCTTGGGATCAAGGGCGTCCTTCACCGCGTCGCCCATCATGATGAACGCGAGCACGGTAACCGCCAGCGCCGCCGACGGATAGAACAGCACCTCCGGATTGGTCCGCAGCAGGGACTGCGCGGTCGAGATGTCGCCACCCCAGCTGACCACGCTCGACGGCAGACCAATGCCGAGGAAGCTCAACGTGGCCTCGGAGACGATGTAGGAGCCGAGGGACGTGGTCGCGATGACGATGACCGGTGCCAGCGAGTTCGGGATCACATGGCGGAACAGGTTGCGCATCGGCGTGGAACCCAGCGCGGTCGAGGCGGTGTTGAACTCCAGGTTCTTGGCCTCCAGTACGGCGCTTCGGGCGATTCGGGCGATCGAGACCCAGCCGAAGAGCGCTAGCACGAGCACGACCTTCCAGATCGAGGTGGATGTACGGAACATCTGGAGCACGACGATGGCGCCGAGCAGCATCGGGATCGCATAGAAGATGTCGGTGATACGGCTCAGGATCGCGTCGACCCAGCCGCCGAAGAAACCGGCGATGGCACCGATCAGACCGCCGACCAGCGCGACGATCAGCGTGGTCAGGATGCCGACCGAAATCGAGGTGCGGGCACCGTAGACGACGCGGGAGTACACGTCGCAGCCCTGCTTGTCGAAGCCGAGCGGGTGTCCGGCAGACGGGCCGGCCAGCGAGTTGTCCAGCGTGCAGTACTTCGGGTCGTTGCTGGTGAACAGCTGCGGGAACAACGCCACCACGACGATGAAGACGATCAGGATCGCGGAGATGATGAACAGCGGGTTCTTGCGCAACGTGCGCCAGGCGTCGGCCCACATGCTGGTCGGCGGCGCCGACTCGTCGATCGAGTCGACGGCGCGCAGCGGGGTCTCCTCCTCGGGGGCCACATAGCGCTCCTGACCGGGCAGGGCATCAATGAAGAAGTTCTCGGCATCCGAGGACAGTGTGTTCATAGTATTGGCCATGGTCTTCCTCTCACGCGTAACGGATACGCGGATCGAGCACCGCGTACAGCATGTCGACGACAAGGTTGCAGATGACGAAGATCATGACCATGATCGTCACGATCGAGACGACCAGCGTGCCCTCACCGCGCAGGATGCCCTGGTACAGCGTGTTACCGACACCCTGGATGTTGAAGATGCGTTCGGTGATCATCGCGCCGCCCATCAGCGCGCCGATGTCGGATCCCAGATAGGTGACGACCGGAATCAAGGAGTTGCGCAGGATATGGCGCAGGGTGACCTGACCGTTGGTCATGCCCTTGGCTCGCGCGGTGCGCACATAGTCCTCGGACTTGTTCGATGAGATCTCGGTGCGGGACAGTCGGATGATGTATGCCATCGACACGCTGCCGAGCACCATGGCGGGCATCAGCAGGTCGAGGAATCCGGGGTTGGCGCCGGCGGTCACCGGCAGGATGCGCCACTCCACGCCCAGGAAGTACTGCATGACGAAGCCTGTAACGAAGGTCGGGACCGAGATGAGCAGCAGCGAGACGATCAGGATGACCGAGTCGTACCACTTGCCCTTCTTCAGGCCGGAAATGATGCCGAAGACCACGCCGAAGATCGCCTCGAAGCAGAACGCCATGATGGCCAGCTTGATGGTGACGGGGAAGGCTCGACCGATCACATCGATGACCTCCTGGCCGGCGAAGGTCTTGCCGAAGTCCAGCGTCAACGCATTCTTGAGGAACAGCAGGTACTGGACGACGAACGGCTTGTCAAGATTGTATTCCGCTCGGATCTGCGCGGCTACGGCCTCATTGACGGGCTTGTCTCCGAACATGGCCTTGACCGGGTCACCCGGCAACGCGAACACCAGAGCGTAGATCAACAATGTCGTGCCGAGTACCACGGGGATCATCTGCAGAATGCGCCGCAGAAGATATTTACCCATCGGCTTCTCCTTTTGTTTCTATTGTCAGTTTCCCCGAAGCAGGCATGCGGAAGACGCCCTTCCGAGGCATATATGTTCAGTAGTGTATCAGCACGTGTGTAAAGACTGTGTCCATTATGCATCCGCCGGGGCTCAAAACCCCTATATGACGGAAGGGAAAGGCGGATGAATCCGTCTTTCCCTTCCCGCGTTATGAACCGGATCTTACCGTGTCAGACTCACTTGGTGAGCTCCTGATACACCGGCACGTTCTTCCAGTTGAGCACGAAGCCCTTCACGCCCAGAGCGGCGGCACCGGAGGCGTTGGAGTAGTACATCGGCACGGCCGGCATGTCCTGGAACAGGATCTCCTCGGCCTGCTGGTACAGCTTGTTGGCCTCGTCGGTGTCCGGGGTGGCGGCGGCCTGGGTGATCAGCGCGTCGAACTCCGGGTTGGAGTAGTCGCCGTCGTTGGAGCCCTGGCCGTAGGCGGCGTCCGTGGTGTACAGCGGCTGCAGGTAGTTCTCGATCGACGGGTAATCGGGCTGCCAGCCGGTACGGAACGCGTTCTTCATCGTGCGGTTGGACACGGAGTCACGGAACTCGGAGAACGTCGGCATCGGGTTGGTGGTGGCCTGGATACCCAGAGCGTTGGAGATCGAGTTGGCCATGGCGTCGTAGACGTCCTTGCCGCCCGAATCGGAGTTGTAGGCCATCACGAACTGGTCGTCGTCGCCCCACGGGTTGATCTCGTTGGCCTGCTCCCACAGCTTCTTGGCCTCCTCCGGGTTGTAGCTCAGCGCCTCGTTGCCCGGGATGGAGTCCGAGTAGCCCGGGATGACCGGGGCCGACCACTCGACGGCCGGGGTGCCGATGCCGTTGAGAACCTTGTCCACGATGGACTGGCGGTCAATGGCCATGGAGATGGCCTTGCGGCGCAGACGGCCCTCGTCGTCGAGCTTGAAGTGCTCCATATCGGACGGGAAGGTGAAGGACTGGAACACGGAGCCGGCCTCATTGTAGGGCTGGACGTTCTCGTCGGTCTCGAACGTGGCCTGGGCGGAGGTCGGGATGGTGTGCATCGCATCCAGGTTGCCGGCCGACAGATCGGCGTAGGCGGCTTCCGGATCAGTGTAGACCACGAAGTTCAGACCATCGTTCTGGGCCGGAGCAACACCCTTGTAATCGGGGTTCTTGACCATCTTGATGTTCTGGTTGTGGTTCCATTCCTCGAACTTGTACTGGCCGTTGCCGACCGGGCTCTCGCCGAAGGCCTCCGGATCGTCGTAGAACGACTCCGGCAGCGGGGCGTAGGCGGTGTAGCCGACGCGGATCGGGAAGGTCGAGTTCGGGCCGGTGAGCTTGACGGTGAAGGTGGTGTCGTCGACCACGGTCAGGCCGGACAGCTGGGCGTTCGGATCACCGTTGGGATCCTGCAGGTCCTCATAGCCCTCGATGACCGAGAAGAAGGAGGCGTTCACCATGCCGTTGGCGGCGTTGGCGGAGTAGCTCCAGGCCTTGGTGAAGGACTCGGAGGTCACCGGGGTGCCGTCGGTGAAGGTCCAGCCGTCGTTCAGCGTGATGGTGTACTCGGAGCTGTCCTCGTTGGCCACGATCTCCTTGGCGACCTCGTTCTGGGCGTTGCCCTTGTCGTCGAAGGTGACGAGCTTGGCGAACAGCATATCGATCGGGTTGCCGCCGCAGGTCTCGTTGGTGTTGGCGGGGATCAGCGGGTGCTGCGGCTCGCAGCCGTACACGTTCATGATCATCTCGCCGTCGGCGGCGTCACCGTTGCCGCCCTGGCCGCCGCAGCCGCCCAGCGCAAGCGCCAGCGAGCAGGCCGCAGCCGCGAAAGCAATGGCTTTCTTCTGCATAAAGGTTTCTCCTATTCTTGACAGGCGGGGCCAGGGGCCCCGTTCACGCAAAAAGGGTTGAGACCGTTGTGCGGCCATCCAACCCCTTTGCTGATCATGCATCATTCTCCCCCACGTTTCCGACAAGCCACAACCGCCGTCGCACATTGTGGACACAACCGGTCCTACCCTGGGGCCATGATGTGTCCGGCACCTTGGAATCCCTGACTTCCGCCGGGACTTGACGCCCCTGACGGACCGCGGTGAATTTCCTCTGAGTTCACCGAATGGATGCCGCAATGTTACAAATATGTTACCTGGACGTGTTGTTTATGTGCATATCCTGCATCAGGCGCGGGGGAAGGCCTGGGCGTAGCGCCGCTTGAGCTGCTCCATCGACACATGCGTGTACCGCTGCGTGGTCTTCAGCGAGGAGTGCCCCAGCATCTCCTGCACCTCACGCAGATCCGCCCCACCGTCCAGCAGATGCGTGGCGGCGCTGTGGCGCAGCGCGTGCGGGCTGATGTCGGGCACGCCGGCGGCCTGCGCCCGCTCATGCACCACCCGGCGCACCGTGCGCGGATCGATCCGTCCTCCCCTGACCCCGAGGAACAGCGCATCGCCGGACCTCTCCCGCGCCAGCGCGGGACGGCCCTGTCCCAGCCATCGTTCCAACGCCCGACCCGCCGGCACACCGAACGGCACGACCCGCTGCTTGTTGCCCTTGCCGGTCACGCGCACCGTGCGGTTGTCGAATCCGACATCGCCGATATCCAATCCGACCAGCTCCGCCACACGCACGCCCGTGGCGTACAGCAGCTCCAGCATCGCGGCGTCACGCAGTCTGACGGCATGACCCGACCCGTCACCGTCATCGTCATCGTCGCGGTTCGAATCATCCGCCGCCTCGTCGTCGCAACGTCGCTCCGTATCATCGAGCAGACGTCCGGCCTGGACGGCGTTCAACACATCCGGCAACGTATCCGGGATCTTCGGGGTCATCAGCATGGCGGACGGATCCGAGGGGATCCTGCCATGTTCGCACGCCCAGCCGAAGAAGCCGCGTACCGACACCGTCGCGCGGGCCATGCTCGACCGCGCATGCGTGCGCGACGCCGACGCCAGGCAGGAGCGCAGATCCCCGATCGTGACCTCCCCCAGGTCGCGCACCCCCCGCAGCTCCAAGGCCTGCAGGCATTCGCGCACGTCACGCCCGTAGGCGCGGCGGGTGTTCTCGCTCAACCCGCGATTCGCCTTGAGATAGCCGAGATAATCGGCGAGCGCATCCTCGAACCGTGACTCCATGCCTCCTATATATCACAGTCCGCCGCATCCGTCGTGAAACGCGTTCGCCCCCACGGCCAGGCACCGCGTATTATGGCGTTCCGGAACCATACGCCATCTCTGAGATGAAGGAGGAACATCCATGACCCAGACCACTTCCACGCCGCACGTGGTCCGCGAATTCGCCGGATCCGAGGACGGCATCCTGCTGGTCATCCACGCCGGTGCCGGCAACCGCGGCAAGCATGATTCCCCGGAGCGCCGGGCCCAGGCGGAGCAGGACCTGCGCCGCGCCCTCGAAGCCGGATATACGCTGCTCGAGCAAGGTGCGCCGGCGCAGGATGCGGTCTGCGCCGCCATCCGCGTCATGGAGGATGCCCCCGAGTTCAACGCCGGACGCGGCGCGGCCCTGACCAGCACGGGTCTGGCGCAGATGGATGCCTGTCTGATGACCGACGATGGCGAAGTCGGCGCCGTCGCCGGTGTGACGACCGCGCGCAATCCGATCGACGCGGCACGCGCCGTCAAGGAGCAGACCAAGCATGTGCTGTTCGCCGTTCCCGACACCGCACAGCTGGAATCGTGGGGCGTCGCGACCTGCGAACCGGACTACTTCATCACCCCGGACCGTCAGCGCTCCCTGGCCGAGGCCCAGGCCGACGGCGACGAGTGGGAGAAGCACGGCACGATCGGCGCCGTCGCCCGTGATGCCGAGGGCCACATCGCCGCGGCCACCTCGACGGGCGGCATCACCAACCAGCTGCCCGGCCGCGTGGGCGATACGCCGCTGCCGGGTTGCGGCACCTACGCGAACGGCGAATCCGCAGCCGTCTCGTGCACCGGCATCGGCGAGGCGTTCATCAAGGCGACCGCGGCCCGACAGGTCGCCGACCGCATCAACTACGGCGGACAGGATCCCGCCGATGCGGCCGCCGCCGCACTGGACGACGTCGCCGCGCACCATGGCGAGGGCGGCATGATCGTCATCCCCGCGCACGGACGCGGCGTGCTCGCGTTCAACAGCGAGATGATGAACCGCGGCTGGCGCAGCCCCGACGGCGAATCCGTGCAGAGCTGAGACGATTCGCTCGGACCTGTCATCCGGAAACGATGAGGGAGGGTGGACACCGAATCTGGTGTCCACCCTCCCTCATCTATACTGCGGCAAAGCACGCCGTACCATCAGACGACCGTGCGGGCGTCGCAGGACGCATCCCGTCCGCGACGCCCGCACTGCACGTCACTTGGTGATTGTGTTGTAGGTCGGCATATTGGTGTAATCGAACGCAACGTTCTGCACACCGACCGCGGAAGCCGCGGCCACGTTGTCGCACCACAGCGGAATCGACGGCAGATCCTGCAGCAGGATCTCCTCGGCCTTGTGGAACGCCTCGGTGCGAGCCTGTTCATCGGTCTGCGACAGCGCGGCCGCCAGCGCCGCATCGAACTCCTCGCTCTTGTAGTCGCCGTCGTTGGAACCGTGACCGTCCGCGGACGCGGAGGCATACAGCGGGGTCAGGTAATCCTCGGCGGACGGGTAGTCGAGCTGCCAGCCGGAACGGAACGCCGACGTGATGGTACGGTCGGTGACGCGTTCGCGGATGTCGCTGAACGTCGGGTACGGATCGCCGGCCGCATCGATGCCCAGCGTGTTCTTCAGCTGGTTGCATACGGCGTCGACCCAATCCTTATGGCCGCCGTCGGCGTTGTAGGCGATCTTGAATTCGCCGCTCCACGGGGAGATCGCGTCGGCCTTGTCCCACAGTTCCTTGGCCTTCTCGGCATTGTGTTCGAGGTTCTCCACACCCGGCAGGTCGTCGGTGTATTCCGGCACCAGCGGCGAGGTGAAGTCCTTGGCCGCGGTTTTGGTACCGTGGTAGATCTTGCTGACGATCTGATCGCGGTCGATCGCCATCGAGATCGCCTGACGGCGCAGCTGGCCCTCCTCGTCCTGACCGAAATGCTCAAGCCGCTCGGGGATGATGAATCCCTGATACGACGAGCCGGGCTGGCTGTACGCGACGATCGATTCGTCCGTCTGGAAGGTCTCCAACGCGGACGCCGGCACCGAATCCATCACGTCGAGGTTGCCGGACGACAGGTCGGCGTAGGCGGCCTCGGGGTCGGTGTAGACGCGGTATTCGATGCCGTCGTTGCTGACCTTGCGGTTGCCCTTGTAGTCGGGGTTCGGCACGACGATGATGTTCTTGTTCGGCTCCCACGATTCCAGCATGTACGGTCCGTTGCCGATCGGGTTGTGACCGAACGCGTCGATGTCCTCATAGGCGGCGGACGGCAGCGGGAAGAACGCCTGGTGGGCCAGCTGGACCGGGAACACCGAATCGGGCTGGTTGAGCGTGACGACCAGCGTGTAGTCGTCCTTGACCTCAAGGCCGGACAGCTTGGCGTCCTCGGCCACGGACGGGTCCTGCAGCTCGTCGTACCCCTGGATCACCGACATGCGGCTGCCCTGCTTCTGGGCGTTGTGCACGTTGGCCGCGAAGCTCCATGCATCGGCGAAGGACGAGGCGGTCACCTTCTCGCCGTTCGTGAACGTCCAGCCCTCGTTGAGCTCTATCGTGTACTGGGTTGCGTCCTCGTTCGGCGTGATCGACTTAGCGACCTCCAGCTGCTGGTTGCCGTCCGCGTCGAAGCTCACCAGGCCCTCGAACAGGTAGCGGATCACCTTGCCGCCGCCCATCTCGTTGGTGTTCGACGGCACCAACGGGCTCTGCGGTTCGGAGTTGTTCACGGAGATGATTATCTCCCCTTCGGCGGTCTCGGCATCGCCGGAGCCGCCGCAGCCGGCCAGACCGGCCGCCAGCAGTGCCACGGACACCGCCGCGGCAGTCAGCCGTGACATCATGGAACGATTCATATCGAGTCCTCTCTCTGATCATGGTGCTGCCGCACAGTCGACGCCACACCGCCGCTGCGGCATCCGTCCATGCTAGTACATACACGTTCGCCCGCTGATATGGGCATTCCACGATGCGACCGTCCGAATTCTCGTCGCCAGACCCCCGTGCGCGCCCCGTGGGCGTAGGATGGAACGCAATCGTACGGAAGGAGCCGTCATGCCGATGCCACGTGAGATTCCCGCCGGCGCGCGGATTGTGGTGCGCGTCTGCGAAGGGGTGGACCCGCAGGACCAACGTATGAAATTCCGCGATTACGTGGGGCACGTACGCTCATGGGACGGCCATACGCTGGAGATGACCCGCGACGCGGCCGCGAACGGCTCCCGCCCGGAGCAACGGGTGAGCATCGACGTCGAGACGATCGTGACGATCAAGCCGGTACCGGAACGTCCGACGTCCCGCCCGTGACCCACGGGCGGCGGCCGTCAGCCGATGTGGGACAGCTCGCGCACCACCACGGTGCGCGGGGTGTTGAACCGTACGATATGCTCGCCGCGGCGGGCCAGATCCGTCAACGCCGTCTGCCATCCATGTTCGGGCAGCTCGACGATCCGCTCCGGCGCGTGGGTATGGATGTCCGCCTGCGCCGTCTTGAACGTTCGGAACGGATCGCCTTCGGCGAAGAACCGCGTCAATGCGGCGTCGCGCCCCTCACCGTCCAAGGCGTCCGCCACCGCCAGCAGCCGTGAGGACACGTCCCGCAGCAGTCGGGACACATTGGTTTCGTCCTCCTCCACCATGGCCCGGGTGCGGTCGGGATCGGTCAACGCCACCCGCGTCATGTCACGCCATGACCCGGCGGCCAGTGCGGTGGCGATGTCGCGTTCGGGGTCGGTGACCAGTTCGTTGACCAATGCCGTGGCCACCACATGCGGCATGTGGGAGATCAGGCCCGCGGCGCGGTCATGGGTCCGGTCATCCACCACGATCATGCGGTTGCCGCACAGCCCGGTGATCATCCCCGCCACGGACAGGAACCGCCGGTAGTCCGAATCCCCGCGCACCGTCACGGCCCACAGCGCATCGTCATACAGCGCCGGGTCCGCGGCCGACCAGCCGGAACGCTCGTTGCCGGCCATCGGATGCGCCCCGATATACCGCTCCCCCAGACCGGCGGCCTCGACCTGGTCGCGCACCATGCCCTTGACGCTGCCCACATCGGTGAGCGTGGTCCGCTCGTCCAGCACCCCGGCCAGCGCCGCGAGCGTCTCCGGCATCGCCTTGAGCGGGTTGCACAGCACCAGCAGATCCGGCTGCGCGGCGGCCAGCGCCTCGATGGTCGGCAGGCAGCGGATGCCGCGGGCCTCGGCGCCGGCATACGGACGCGTCGTATGGTTCCATGCCAGCACCTCGCACCCGGCGTCATGCAGCCGGCAGGCCAGCGACCCTCCGATCAGGCCCAGCCCGACCACGCCGATGCGTTGCGGCGTCATCCAATCCGATTCCGTCCGTGTCCCTACCACAGCAGCTCCCTGTCCAACTCGTCCGCCCGATCACTGGCGGCGACGTCCAACGTCCCCTCGTCGACATGCACCCCGCCCTCCGGCAGCATCCACGCGTCGACCGGAGGATTCGGCCGTTCCCGGCGCGGATAGACGGCCAGGGTCTTCACCCAGTCCCCATGGTCGACGATCTCCTCCAGCACGGCGCGGAACCGAGGCTGCCACGGGGCGGCGTCCAGCGTGACGATGAAGCTGTAGGTGCCGTCATGCCCCTTGATCGGGCGGGAGATGAAGCTCGTCATGTTCAGGCCGGCGTCGCGCACCACGTCCAGCAGGTTGGCCAGCACGCCGGGGCCGGTGCTCAGCGGGATGAACGTGATGATCGTCTCGAACTCGTCCACGCCGTTGCCGCGCGCCCGTTCCAGCAATTGCCTCGCCTCGGCGCGGGGGGCGAGCACTAGGAACTCGGTGTGTGCGCCGGAATAATCCTGCACCGATCGCGCCACGGTGGTCAGGCCGTAGAGCGGACCGCAAATCGACGGGCCCAGCGCCATCTGGCCGGGCTGCAGGTCGCGGCAGGCGGCCGCGTTCGAGGCGGCGGGCACGGCCGTCAGATGATGTTCGGCGATGAACCCCTTGCACTGCGCCAGCCCGTGGGGATGCGCGCTGACTCGGACGCCGTCGGGATCGATGCGGGGGCCGCGGGCGAACGCGTCGAACGCGATGTCGACCGCGACGCGCACGAATCCGACGGCGTCCCGCGAATCGATCAACAGATCGAGATTCGGGACCACATACCCCTCGACGTTGTTCTCCCAGGCAACCACACCCCAGGCCTCGCCGCGTTCCACGGCGCCCACGATCGCGGGCACGTCGGACACCGCGACCAGCTGCGGGGCCTGACCGGCACCGAGGGGGCCGCCGGACAGCAGCTCCGCCGCGCCCGCCGCGGCCTGATGGGTGAACGAACCCTGCGGCCCCAGATAGTGCAACGGTTTCACCGCGACTCCCCCTCGTCGTCCCACGGCATGTCCATCATGTCTGCGGTGCCGTCATCGGACCCATCGCCGTTCTCCTCAACGGCGAACATCTCGGCGGCGTCCGAAGCCTCTGGACCCGGCACCAGACGGTCCGGTACCATGAACCACCGCGCCGGCAGGAACAGCATGACCACCTGCATGACGATCACGCCGTAGATCCAGATCACGCCGGCGTGCTGGCAAAAGAACGGCACCTCGCCGCTGAATCCGACCGGAACCAGCGCATCGCCACCCGGGCCGTAGCCGGTCAGCATCCATACCGCCGCCGAGGAGGCGATCAGGTGGAATCCCAGTCCCACCGCATTGCTGCGCGCGCGGGCGCACCAGGTGGAGATGCCCAGGATCAGGAACGCCAGCAGCAGGCCGTAGGGGATGTTCTGCGCCGCGCCCATGCGGTGGGCCAGCGTGCCGACGATGCCGGCCGCCACGCCCGAGACGATGGTGATCAGGACGCGGACCGCGTACGGCTGGCGGTGGCTCCACGGCTGCAGGGTCGGATCCGACTGCCGCCGGGATGAATTGGCGATGGAGGTCATGCGTTCCAGTATAGGTGTGCCGCCGGTTGAAGCCGGCGGCACGGTCACTACTTGGCGTTGGAAGCTCAGGCCTTGGCCTGATTATTCTGACGACGCTGCTTGGCGCGCCACTTGTACCAGTCCTCGCGGCCGAGGATGATCTTGCGCACGCGGATCGACTCCGGCGTGACCTCCACGCACTCGTCCTCGTTCGCAAAGTCCAGCGCCTCTTCAAGGCTCATCTTGATCGGCGGGGTCAGGGTCTCCAGCACGTCGGCGGTGGAGGAGCGCATGTTGGTCATGTGCTTGGCCAGCGTGATGTTCACGTCCAGCTCATCCGGCTTGTTATTCACGCCGACGACCTGTCCCTCGTACACCGGGGACTGCGGGTCCACGAAGAAGTTGCCACGGGCCTGCAGGCGCTGCATGGCGTACGGAGTGGCCACGCCCTTGCGGTCGCAGACCATGGACCCGTTCTGGCGGGTCACGATCTGACCGGCCCACGGCGCGTAGCCGGCGGAGATCGACGAGGCGATGCCGGTGCCGCGCGTGGAGGACAGCAGCGTGGTCCGGAAGCCGATCAGACCACGGCTCGGCACGGTGAACTGCAGACGCACCCAACCGGAGCCATGGTTGGACATCGATTCCATACGGCCCTTACGGTCGGCCATCAGCTGGGTGACGGTGCCCATATACTCCTCGGGCACGTCGATGGTGGTGTTCTCCATCGGCTCGCAGACCTGACCGTCGATGGTCTTGGTGACCACCTGCGGACGGCCGACGGTCAGCTCGTAGCCTTCGCGACGCATCTGCTCGGCGAGCACCGCCAGGGCGAGTTCGCCACGTCCCTGTACCTCCCAGGCGTCCGGACGCTCGGTCGGCAGCACGCGGATCGACACGTTGCCGATCAGCTCGCGGTCCAGACGATCTTTGATCATGCGGGCGGTGAGCTTGTGGTCCTTGCCCTCCGTGCCGGCCAACGGGGAGTCGTTGACGCCGAAGGTCATCGAGATGGCCGGCTCGTCCACGTGGATCAGCGGCAGCGGCTTCGGGTCGGACGGGTCGACGATCGTCTCGCCGATCATGATGTCGTTCACGCCGGCGATGGCCACGATGTCGCCGGGACCGGCCTGCTCGACCGGGAAGCGGTCCAGGCCCTTGGTGCGCAGGATCTCGGTCAGCTTGAAGTTCTCGATCGTGCCGTCCACACGGCTCAGGCCGTACTGCTTGCCCTTGACGAGCGTGCCGTTGTAGATGCGGACCAGACCCAGTCGGCCCAGGTAGTCCGAGGCGTCGATGTTGGTCACATGAGCCTGCAGCGGGGCGCCCTCCTCGTATTCGGGAGCGGGGATGTTCGAGATGATCGAATCGAACAGCGGCTCCAGGTTGTCGTTGTCCGGCAGCCCGCCGTTCTCCGGCTGGTTCGTGGAGGCGTAGCCCGCCTTGGCGGCGCAGTAGATCACCGGCAGGTCCAGCAGCGAGTCGAGGTCCAGGTCCACGCCCTCCTCGATCACGTCCTGGGCCAGGCCGAGCAGCAGGTCGGTGGCCTCGCCCACGACCTCCTCGATGCGGGCGTCCGGACGGTCCACCTTGTTCACGCACAGGATCACCGGCAGCTTGGCCTCCAGGGCCTTGCGCAGCACGAAGCGGGTCTGCGGCAGCGGGCCCTCCGAGGCGTCGACGAGCAGCACCACGCCGTCGACCATCGAGATGCCGCGCTCGACCTCGCCGCCGAAGTCGGCGTGGCCGGGGGTGTCGATGACGTTGATCGTGATGCCTTCGGGATGGCCGTACTTCTCGGCGAGCGGGCCGGTGTACTGCACCGCCGTGTTCTTCGCCAGGATGGTGATGCCCTTCTCGCGCTCCAGATCGTTGGAATCCATCACGCGGTCGGGGACCTCCTCGCGCTCGGAGAACACATGCGACTGCTGGAGCATCGCGTTCACCAGCGTGGTCTTGCCGTGATCGACGTGCGCCACGATCGCCACATTTCGAATATCGCCACGAACTGCCATCAAAACCTCTCTTACCTGATTTCAGTTGCGTTCCTTCGGTACCGGACCGTTCGGCAAGCCCCAGTACGTCCACACAAACCGAGCCAAGTGTAGCGGGATTGCTTGACAGCTCCGCCCCCGAGGCTCACTCGGTGCGCAACGCGGTGGCCGGATCCTGTCTGGCGGCCTTCTTCGAGGGGATGATGCCGCCGATCAGCGTGAGCACCACGCTCAGGACGACCAGCGCCACGGCTCCGGGCACCGGCAGCACGCCGCTGACCTCGTTCGTGCCCATGAAATGGTGCAGGATGGCGTTGCCGGGGATGAGCAACAGCAGCGTCACGCCCACGCCGATCAGGCCGGAGCACAGGCCGATCATGCCGGTTTCGGCGTTGAACACCGAAGAGACGTTGTGCTTCGAGGCGCCCATCGCGCGCAGGATGCCGATCTCCTTGGTGCGCTCCAGCACCGAGATATAGGTGATGATGCCGATCATGATCGAGGAGACGACCAGCGAGACCGCCACGAACGCGATCAGCACGTAGGTGATGACGTTGACGATCGTGGTCACCGAGCTCATCAGCGCGCCTACGTAGTCCACATAGGTGATCTTGTCCTGTTTGGAGGCGTCGGCATTGTACTGGTCGATGGCGTCGGAGACCCCGTCCTTGTCCTCGAAGCTGTCGCAGTAGATGCGGATCGAGCTCGGGGCGTCGCGGCTGATCACGCCGAACGCGGAGAGGTTGTCGTCGTAATCGCCGGTGGAGACGTACTCGTCGTAGATATGCACGAAGGTCGCGTCGTCGGCGGTAGCCAGATACGCGTCGAGCTGCTGGGCCATCATCTCCTCGCCGGCGGACGCGTCCGTGGCGCCCATACCCATACCGGCCTGGGCGGCCTGCGCCGCCAATGCCGCCGCCAGCTGCGCCTTCTGCGTCACGCCGAGACCGGCGACGTAGGTGCGGGCGTCCGCGGCCTTGGTCGCGTCGTCGGAGGGCGAGAACGTCATGCCGTTGAGCACGTTCCGCGTCTGGTCCGCCTGCTGGTCGGCCACCACCGCGCTCTGGTTCGTATGGTCGATCAGATAGTCGGTCAGCGCGTGCGTATATCCGACCGAGCCGTCGATGTTCGCCGCGTCGGCATCCTCCACGGGGCGTACGACGCCGACGATCTTCAGCGGCATCGCCGTGCCGTTGTCGACCAGCTCCGCCATGCGTTCGGCGTCGTCACCGACATACGAGTACAGTCCGTCGTCGCCGCGCACGTACTGGTCGCACGCGGGAATCAGATACAGCTGCTGGTTCAGCACCTGGTCGTAATCGAGACGGATTGTCTGCTCGTCGATCTTCTCGCCGTCATCGAGACGCTTCATCAGGTCGTCATAGTCGGACGCCGGCAGCAGACCCAGCTCGTACAGTGTGCTCAGCGGGATCTCGTTGTTCTGATCGGCGACCAGCACCACCTCGTCCTGGGCAGCAGGCCAAGTGCCGCTGACGACCTTGTAGTTGTCGGTCACCACCGGGCTGATCAGCTCGCTGTCGCTCTCGCCGGGCATGATCTCGCCGAAGGACGAGGGTGCGGCGTTCTCGTCGGTTTCGCCGGTGACCATGGACATCTGCATGGCCGTCACATCCGACATGCTGCTCATCGACCCGCTCTTCGTGGCCATCATCGACGACATCGACCCGGTGTCGTCGCCGAAATCTACGCCGTCGGCGTTGACCAAGGTGCCGTTCGGGTCGCGGCTGATCACCGAGAACTTGACGTCGTAGGAATAGTGGATGCCGTTGGAACCCACATACTGCTGGATCTCGCTGTCCGGATCGTCCAGATACTGCTTGAACGCGGTCAGGTTGTTCTCGGCGATGCTGCTGGTCAGTGTGGAGGCCTGCGTGAAACTGGAATCGTCGGCGTATACGGCATCGTGCTTGTGATCCTTGGTGCGTTCGCCGTTGGCATTGGCCGCGCTCTCCTCCAGCAACGATTGCAGATCCCAGCTCTTGGCATCGATGGAGATCGGATAGGCGGTCATCGTATCGCGCTGGATGGCCGTGATGTAGTTGTTCACGCCGGTGGACACGGACAGAATCAACGCGATGCCGATGATGCCGATCGACCCGGCGAACGAAGTGAGTATGGTGCGCGCCAACTTGGTTTTCAGATTGTTGAAGCTGAGCGCCACCGCGGTGCCGAACGACATCGACGCCTTGCCCATCGTCCGGTGCACGGCCGGTGCCGCCTCGGATTCGTCGATGATATACGGATCCGAGTCGTCGATGATGCGACCGTCGCGCAGGTTGACGATGCGCGTGGCATATTGGTCGGCCAGGTCTGGATTATGCGTGACCATGACGACCAGACGGTCCTTGGCCACCTCCTTGAGCAGCTCCATAATCTGCACGGAGGTGTCGGAGTCCAACGCGCCGGTCGGCTCGTCGGCCAGCACGATGTCCGGGTCGTTGACCAGTGCGCGAGCGATAGCGACGCGCTGCATCTGTCCGCCGGACAGCTGGTTCGGCTTCTTGTGCACGTGGGCGCCCAACCCCACCTGCGCCAGGGCACGGCGGGCACGCTGACGGCGCTGGGACCTCGGAATGCCCGCGATGGTCAGCGCCAGCTCCACGTTGGCCAGGATGCTCTGGTGCGGGATCAGGTTGTAGCTCTGGAAGACGAAGCCGATGGTGTGGTTGCGGTACGAATCCCAGTCACGGTCCCTGTACTGCCTGGTCGAGGTGCCGTTGATCACCAGATCGCCGGAATCATAGCGGTCCAGGCCGCCGATGATGTTCAGCAGCGTGGTCTTGCCCGATCCGGACGGCCCCAGGATGGCCACGAACTCGCTGTCGCGCAGGTTCAGCGTGACGCCGTCCAGCGCCTTCTGCACGAAATCGCCGGTCTTGTATTGCTTGTGGATGTCCTTGATCTGCAGCACCATGCTTCACTCCCATCGGATTCGTTCTGAAGCAACGCTACACCATGATATTGAACACCGTATATTATCCTTGCGGCGTATTCAGTCCTCCAGATCGAGTCCCTTGCGTTCGGGCAAGCACAACGCGGCTATGCACCCCAGCACGAAGGCCACGGCAAAGATCACGAAGGCCACCGTCTTGTTGCCCCCGGACAGCGTCAGGAACCACGGCACCAGCAATGGTGCGATGATCGCAGCCACACGACCGACCGCTGCGGCCGCCCCCGACGCGGCACCGCGCAGACGCGTCGGATAGATCTCCGGCGTCACCGCATACAGCACACCCCATGCGCCCAGGTTCGAGGCCGACAACAGCATGCCGAACCCGATCACGGCGGCCACCGATCCGGCTTGGGAGAACGCGAAGGCGGCTACAGCCGACACCGCAAGGAATACGCTCAGCGTGCGGCGACGCCCCCAGATCTCCACCAACCAGGCGGCCAGAAAGTACCCCGGCAGCTGGGCGAGCGAGATGATCAGCGTATAGCCGAACGAGCTGGTCAGCGAGCCGAACTGGTCGGCCAGCAGACTCGGCATCCAGGTGAACGCGCCGTAGTAGGAGAAGTTCACGAAGAACCAGGTCAGCCAAATGGCCACCGTACGAGCCAGATACTGATGACCGAACAGTTCCCGCGTGCGAATGGCCGGCAGCGGTTCGGCCTTCGGGCTGGCGACGGGGGCCACCCCGGAGGCCTGTTCGAAGTAGCGCACCGCCTGCTCGGCTTCATCCTCGCGCCCCTTGGACTCCAGGAAACGCACCGATTCGGGGATGTGGGCGCGGGTCACAACGGCGTACAGCAGCGGCAACGCGCCGATAAGCAACGCCCAACGCCACCCCCAGTCGCCGGTGTTCGGAATGACGAACGCACCGATGGCTGCGGCGATGATCCATCCAACAGCCCAGAACGACTCCAACAGCACCGTCATCCGCCCGCGATGCCGGGTCGGCGAGAACTCGGACACGAGCGTGGAGGCCACCGGCAGTTCAGCCCCCAATCCCAATCCGATGATGAAACGTGCGATCAGCAGCGCCACCAACGTCCAGGAGCAGGCCATACCCGCATTCGCCAAGCCGAAAATGACCAATGTGGCGGTGAATACGGTTTTTCGTCCCACCCGATCGGCAAAGTATCCGCCCAATGCGGCACCAATAGCCATGCCCACGAATCCGACCGACAACACCCACGACTTCTCGGTGGCGTTCAGGTTGAAATGCGGGTCGGCGGCAATGGCGGCGACCACAAACGAGACCAATCCGACATCCATGGCGTCGAAAGCCCAACCGATGCCCGAGGCCACCAACAACTTGCGATGCGCCGCGTTGAATGGCAGACGGTCCAGTCGTGCGTTCCGACTCAACCCGCGCTCGGTTTGCACGGTGTTCTTCGATGAGACGACGTTCATTGCGCTCCTTCCAATATGTCCTTGTCTTTGATTTGCCGAACACGACGGGCGGCCGTTCTACACGATGCCGGCGTCAGGGGTGCGATCAGGCACGCTCCAACGGGGATAACGCCTCCCGCATCCGCAGATCGAGACTGGGTGCTGATGTGCCGCTCAGCGCCGATGACTGGGTCAACGACGCCAATCGTTGCCGCACCACGTCGTATGGCGCGACGGGATCGGGATCGCCGGGGGTGTACCGGTATACGGCAGCCGGGCGGTGGCGGCCTTCCCGCCGTCGTTCTCCGGTCTCCTCGATTCGACCGGTGGCGAGCATACGACGCCGGAAATTCGCCAAATCGATGGAGGTACCGGCAACGGCTTCATAGACGCCATGCAGCTGGTTGAGCGTAAAGGTTTCGCCGACCAACGTGGTGACTACATCCGGCTGGTCGACGCGGGCGCGTAATCGCTGCAGGGCGTATTCGATGATGCGGCGATGGTCGAAGGCAAGTTCGGGAAGCGCGTCCACCGGGAACCACCGCACGTTCTCGGCCTCACTGAGATCGTCCGTTTCCTCCCGGCCCACCAATGCCCAGTACGCGATGGATACCATCGGCAGTCCGCCCTGAGAGCGCGCCGGATCGCCGAAGGTGTACAGCTGTTCGAGGTATCGCGGATGCAGATCGGTGGTGCTGACCAACGCATAATAGGCTGATTCTTCCAGCGACCGGTCGGCGCGCAGCCCTCCCCCAGGCAACGCCCAGCGGCCGAGGAACGGCTGACGGGTGCGTCGAACCAACGGCAACCAAAGCCGGCTGCCCGAAGGAGCGGGAGCCAACGTCAGGATGACAACGGAAACGCCGACCTGCGGCGGCTGCATACGCCGTTCCGTAACATTGCCGATGCCCATGCCCTTACCTTCCGTTCCGGAAATCGTACCGAGACAAGCACGAGCATACTACTTTTAGTCACAATGACTATAACTGCGTGTCATCAAGCGGACCACCGCTTTCCAACGCAGCGCCAACCGAGTCCGGCAGAAACGGCGCAAGCTCGGGCAGCTGTTCCAACGAGGACAACCCCATCTTCTCCAGAAACAGCGGTGAAGTCACCAGCAACGCGGCACGAGACTCTTCCTCAATCCCCTCTTCACGTACCAATCCTCGCACGATCAACGCCCGAATCACCCCGTCGGAATTGACTCCTCGGATCGCCGCGATCTGCGCACGCGTGATCGGCTGCCGGTACGCGATGATCGCCAGCGCCTCCAACGCCGCCTGAGACAGGCGCGCGGTCTGCCCGTCGGTCACGAACGCCGACACCACCGGCTCGAACACCGCACGACTGGAGAACTGCCACCCCCGGGCGGTACGGCGCAGCTCGAACCCCCTGGGGGCGCGACCGGAGGCGTCCGAACCGTCATAGTCGCGTTGCAACGTCTCCAGCGCCGCGGTCACCCGCTCCTCGTCCACCGCCAGCACCCGCGCCAGGTCGGCGGCCTGCTGGGGCTGGTCGCAGACCATCAGCACCGCCTCCAGACATGCCGGCAGGCCGCCGGGGAATCCGTCGACGTCGAAGTCCACGTATTCGGGACGCGCCGCGCCGACCGTCCGCTCGTTCTGATCCATCACAGCCGCCTCCCGCCGTATCCGATTGTCATGCGAAATCCCGTTCGTCGATCGCGGTGTCCGTCTCCTCCGCGCCGGCCACCCACCGCAGGTGCAAGGTCTCATAGGGACCGGCCTGCCTGAACTGCAGCACACCCTGCTTGAAGAACGCCAGCACCGCCAGGAACCTGGCCACCACCTCAATGGCGCCCGCCGCATCCGCCGTCAGCTCGGCGAAGGTCATCGACCCTCCGACCGGCAGGGCGCGCAGCCGGTCCCGCACCAGCATGGATTGGGCGCGCAGGTCCACCATCGGCATATGCAGCTGATGCACCGACACCTCGCTGGCCGGCGCGTTGGCGAACGCCTGCGCGGCCAGCCGGGCCAGGTCCTCGGGGGTCAGCGTCCAGACCAGTTCGGGCAACAGGGCCGACACGCCCGCGTCCATCACCGACGGATGCGGGAACCGGCCCGAATTCGCCGCCAGACGTGCACGGAAGTCGTCGGCGGCCTGCTTGAACGCGCGGTACTGCAGCAGCCTGGCGAACAGCAGATCACGCTCGCGCAGCGCCTCCATGCTGCGCTCGTCGCGCCCGCCGTCCTCGTCGCCGGGCAGCAGCGCGGCGCTTTTGGCCTCCACCAGGATCGAGGCGACGTCGATGAACGAACTGGCGGCCTCCATGTTGCGCGCCACATCCATGCCCCGGACATACTCCAGGAACTCCTCGGTGATCGCCGAGAGCGAAACCTCGGTCAGTTCCAGGCGATTGCCGGCGATCATGCCCAGCAGCACGTCGAACGGGCCGGAATACACGTCCAGACTGACGGCGAATCCGGAGTCGACGGCACGCCCCTCCGGCTCCGCCAGCTCTGCCCATTCCACCATGGCCACGCCGCCGGTCAGGGCACGATGCCCTTGGCGATCAGCTCGCGGGCCACCTCGCGGTATTCCTTGGCCGTCTTGTGCCCGGGGGCGTAGATGGTGATCGGCGCGGCCGCCACCGTGGCGTCGGGCAGCTTGATCGACCGGGAGATGACCGAGTGGAACACCTTGCCCTGGAAGGCCTCGTAGATGCGCTGCAGCACCTCCTCGCAGTGCAGCGTGCGCGTGAACATGGTGACCAGCACGCCGTACACCTCCAGACGGGGGTTGATGCGGGACTGCACCTTCTCGATCGACTGCATCAGCAGCGCCACGCCGCGCAGCGCGAAGAACTCCGCCGCCACCGGGATGATCACGCCGTCGGCGGCGGTCAGCGCGTTCACCGTCAGCAGGCCCAGGGAGGGCTGGCAGTCGACGATGATCACGTCGTATTCGTTGCGCACCTTGCGCAGCACGCTCGCCAGCACCTGCTCGCGGCCGACCTCGGTGACCAGCTGCACCTCCGCGGCCGACAGGTCGATGTTCGCCGGCATGATGTCGATGTTCTCGAAATCGGTGGCGTGGATCACGTCATGCGGATCCACGGACATGTCGAACAACGCCGTGTACACCGTGTTCTCCACGGTGTTCGCGTTGATGCCCAAGCCCACGGTGGCCGCACCCTGCGGGTCGAAGTCCACGATGAGCACGCGGCGCCCGTACTGGCTCAGCGCGCCGGCGATGTTGATCGAACTGGTGGTCTTGCCGACGCCGCCCTTCTGGTTGCACATCGCGATGATCCGCGCCGGACCGTGCTGACGCAGCGGTTCGGGCGCGGGGAACGTCTCATATTCACGACCAAGCAGATCCGTAGGCATACTGTTCACCTTATCAACATTCATGCGCTCATCCGACGAGGTTCCACCACGTGTCCCCCCGTCATCCACGGCCGGCACGGCGTACGTGCCGCCTATCGGCAGCAACCCCTGCCGGAACCGGTGCGTCGTGGATTCGTCATACCACGGCCCCGTCCCACTGCCCTGCGATTGCGCCGCGCCCATACCGTCTCCATTCCTGTGGCGGCGACCCGTGCCGCGACCATGGCTGAAGTCTTCCGATTGCTATCGTATCGCGACAATGTGTCCGGACACATCACGCGGCGTCCGTGGCGTGCCCCTTGCAGGCATCTGCGGGGCAGTCGCGTTCAACGGGCGCGCGGATGGGCGGTCAGATAGGCCTCGATCAGCGATTCGGGGCTGACATGCGTATAGATCTGCGTGGTGGTGACCGAGGCGTGGCCGAGCAGCTCCTGCACGGTGCGCACGTCGGCCCCGCCCTGGATCAGATGCGTGGCGAAGGAGTGGCGCAGCGTGTGCGGGTGCAGCGGCTTGGTGATATGCGCCCGTTCGCCGGCGGCCTTGACCACCTCCCACACCGATTGCCGGGAGAGCCGGCAGCCGCGCTTGTTCAGGAACAGCGCACGGCGTTCCGCGCTCCCCGAACGCTTGCGGCGCCCCAGTACCGGGCGCGCCTCGTCCAGGTACCGCTGCAGCGCCTGGCAGGCGTACCCGCCCACCGGTACCAGGCGCTGCTTGGAGCCCTTACCTGTCACACGGATCACATGCTCGTCGAAATCCATGTCGTCGATATCCGCGCCCACGATCTCCGAGACGCGCGCGCCGGTGGCGTACATGAGTTCGAGCAGCGCACGGTCTCGCACCAGCACGGCGTCCTCCACACCGGCCACGCCCGCACCCCCGGGTTGCGGGACGGCCTCCAGCAGACGGGCGACCTCGTCCACGGTCAGCACGTCGGGCAGCGTGCCGGCCCCCTTGGGGGCCTTGACCGTCGCCGCCACATCCGATGCCACGGCCTGCTGGGCGAGGGCGAACCGATGGAACGCGTGGATGCTGGCCAGTCGCCTGGCCTTGCTGCGGCCGCTCTCCCCCGCCCCGTCGAGATCGGCGACGTAGTCCTCCACATCCTGCCGTGTCACGGCGGCCGGCCCGTGGACGCCGCGGGCCTCCAGCCAGTCGAGATACCGGCGCAGATCGGACGCATAGGCGTCAACGGTCGATTGCGCCAATCCCCGTTCCACGCCGATATGCGTGAGGAACTGCTCCAACAGCCGCCCGAATTCGGATTCCATCCGGGTCTCCCTCCCCCTACCGTTCCTCCGGTAGATACGAGGAAACCCCGCCGAAGCGGGGTTTCGCAACAGGAATCATGCGTGCGTCACGCCGATTCAGGCCTCCAGCGGGGCGTTGACATCCGCCGGCAGGGCGTTCTTGGCCTCGGCGACGATGGCCTTGAAGGTCTCCGGATCGGAGACGGCCAGCTCGGCCAGGGCACGACGGTCGAGCTCGATGCCGGCCAGGCGCAGGCCCTGGATAAAGCGGTTGTAGGTGATGCCCTCGGCGCGGACCGCGGCGTTGATGCGCTGGATCCACAGCTTGCGGAAGTCACCCTTGCGAGCCTTGCGGTCGCGGTAGTTGTAGGTAAAGGAGTGCAGCAGCTGCTCCTTGGCCTTGCGGTACAGGCGGGAGCGCTGGCCGCGGTAGCCCGAGGCCCTCTCGAGAACGACGCGACGCTTCTTGTGGGCGTTCACTGCGCGCTTGACACGTGCCATAATCTATTCCTCAGCTTTCTGTTGACGTCTTGTTCGATCTCGAAGCAGCTCACATACCGAGCAGGTTCTTCATCTTCTTGACCTGGTTCGGAGCCATGACCTCGTCGGCGGACAGCGCGCGGCGCTTGCGGGCCGACTTGTGCTCCAGGTTGTGGCGCATGCCGCTGCCGACATGCATCAGCTTGCCCTTGCCGGTGACGCGGACGCGCTTGGACGCGGCGGAATTAGTTTTCATCTTCGGCATTGCTGCCCTCCTTGGTTGTGTTGTTCTTCGCGGAAGTCTTCGACTGACCGTTCACCGCGGCCTGGGCCTCGGCGGCGGCCTGGGCCTGGGCCTCCTGCTTGGCGGCCAGGCGTGCGGCCTGACGGGCCTGGCGCTCGGCGCGGGATTCCGCACCGCGGCGGCGCTGCTCGGACTGCGTGTGCACCTTCTTGCCCTTCGGGGCCAGCGTCATGATGATGTTGCGGCCCTCCTGCTTCGGAGCGGACTCGATGGTGCCGTACTCCTCCACGTCGGCGGCCAGGCGCTGCAGCATCTCCACGCCGCCGATCGGACGCGACTGCTCACGACCGCGCAGCATGATGGTGACCTTGACCTTGTCCCCGCCGTTGAGGAAACGGACGACATGACCCTTCTTGACCTCGAAATCATGGTCGTCGATCTTCAGGCGGAAACGGATCTCCTTGATCTCGGCAGTGTTCTGATTACGGCGGGCCTCACGGGCCTTGATCTTCTCGTTGTACTTGAACTTGCCGTAATCGATGAGCTTGGCGACCGGAGGCTTTGCGTTGGGTGCCACCTCGACGAGATCGAGGTTCGCTTCCTTGGCCAGGTTCAGTGCGACGGAGGTCGCGATGACCCCCACCTGCTCGCCGTTCGGGCCGATCAGGCGCACCTGGGAGACGCGAATCTCGTCGTTAATGCGTGGTTCGTCGCTGATGATGACTCCAATCCTCGGTGTTTCCTTGCGGGCTCACCGTTCGGCGCGCACGTCGTCGAGTCAGGGCATGTCATCATGCATCCGTTGATGCGGACACTGTACATGGCGGCGCACATGGGCACCGCGAGCGGACGATAGCCATCGTCAGGCTCATGCCTTGGACCCGAGGCCGTAACAGGCTTCCAGGTGGGGTTTCCCCGCTTTCTTGATTTCTCAAGCCTTGGATAGTGTACCACATGCCCGGACGGGCGTGTCGCGGGTGCGGTGTCCGCGCGGGTTGGACGTCCGGGCGTTCGTGTGGCCCGGATGCCCGGACGCACGGCCTCACGCGGTCAGGTCGACCAGATCGGGCTTGGAGCCGTCGTGGTTGAAGTAGACGTCGTACCAGGTCAGGAACGTGAACACGGTCCAGATCTTGCGGCGGTCGTCGGTTCTGCCCTCGTAGTTGTCGTCAAGCATCTTGAGCAGCGCGTCCTGGTCGAAGAACCGACCCACCCAGTCCTGCCCGAACAGCGCGCGGACGTGGCGGTAGTACTTCTCCTGACGCAGCCAGATCTTGATCGGCACCGGGAAGCCGAGCTTCTCACGGTCGTACCATTCCTTCGGCAGATGGCGGGCGGCGGCCTGACGGAACGCGAACTTGGTGTTCTCGTCGGTGATCAGGTACTTGGTCGGCACCTGCTCGGCCACGGCCATCAGCTCCTTGTCGAGCAGCGGCACGCGCAGCTCCAGCGAGTGGGCCATCGTCAGCTTGTCGGCCTTCAGCAGGATATCGCCGGGCATCCACTGGTGCATGTCCAGATACTGCTTCTTCTTCAGCTCGGACATGCCCCTGCCCTTGATGCGCTCATAGATCCGGCCGACGATCTGGGCCACGCCCGGCCCCTGTCGGTACTCGGGCTTGAGCAACCTGACGGCCTCGTCCTCGTCGAAGACCTTGGCCTGGCCGATGAAGCTCTCCTCGGCCGGAGCCAGGTTGGCGTACAGGTGCCATGCGCCGTGGAAGGTCTTGCCCTTGCAGAACCGCGCGATGGCGTGGCGCATGCCCTGGGGCAGGTGGGTCAGCATCCGCGTGACCACCTTGATGGCCTTGGAGTGGGTGTGCACGCCGTAGTCGATGTACCCGGCGAACAGCTCGTCCGCGCCTTCGCCGCTCAGCACGACGCGCAGATCACGGCTGGCCAGTTCGGACAGGAAGAACAGCGGCACGCAGGACGGGTTGGAATCCGGTTCGTCCAGATGCCACTGGATGCGGGGGAAGTTCTCGAAGGCCTCGTCGCCGCCCAGCGCCTCGGAGGTGTTGTTCAGATCGATGATCTGCGCCAGTTCCTGTGCCTGCTGCGACTCGTTGTAGGTGCCCTTGCCGAAGCCGATCGAATAGGTGTGCTCGGGGCGGGCCACGGCGGCCACATAGCTGGAGTCGACGCCGCTGGAGAGGAACGAGCCGACCTCCACGTCGGCGATCTGATGGGCCTTGACCGAGTCGCACACCGTGCGGTCGATGGTGTCGACAAGCTCCTTGAGGCCCATGCCGCCCTCGGTGTAGGTCTCGTCATAGTAGCGGCGGATGTCCATCCGGCCGTCCCGGTAGGTGAAGCAGTGCCCCTCGGGCAGCTTGTACACGCCCTTGAAGAAGGTCTCGGGGATCGCCGGGTACTGGAACGTCATATACGGCTTGAGTGCGTCCGCGTTGAGTTCCTTGACGAAGTCGGGGTGCTGCAGCAGCGCCTTGATCTCCGAGGCGTACATGAACGTGCCGTTCATCTGCGCATAGTAGAACGGCTTGATGCCGAAGTGGTCGCGCGCGCCGAACAGGGTGCGGGTCTTCGTGTCCCAGATCACGAAGGCGAACATGCCACGCAGCCGCTTGAGCACGTCCGCGCCCCACTGCTCGTAGCCGTGCAGGATCACCTCCGTATCGCCCTCGGTGGCGAAGATGTGGCCCAGCGCGAGCAGCTCCTCGCGCAGCGGCTGGTAGTTGTAGATCTCGCCGTTGTACGTGATGACCAGCGTGCGGTCCTCGTTGTAGATCGGCTGCGAGCTGCCGCCCAGGTCGATGATGCTCAGACGGCGGTGCCCCAGGGCCGCATGCTCGTCGACATAGCTGCCCTCGCTGTCGGGACCGCGATGCGCGATGATATCCGTCATCCGCTTCAGGACGGGACACTTCACATCAATCGGCATGTCATTGACGAAACCGGCGATACCGCACATGGATACGGCGCTCCTTCTTCCTCTGTTTCCTCTATATCCTCTTTTATGGTGCTGCCGGGTCCTCGCCCGACACCGATACTGCCAGTCAGCTTAGCAAACAGTTGTGCCGTTCCTGTGAGCGAGGCGACACCCGCCGCTTGGCGCCGAGCCGCGGTACAGTGGGGCTCATGCATGACGACACTTGCGTGATCTTCGGTGCGGGCGACTACTACGACGCGCCCGTTGTCCCCGACGGGGCATTCATCGTGGCCGCGGACGGCGGTCTGGACCATGTGCGCGGGCTCGGCCTCACCGCCGACGTCGTCATCGGGGATTTCGATTCGCTCACGGGACGCCGTCCGGCGGACGGGGAGCGCACCATCGCGCTGCCCGCGGAGAAGGACGATCCGGACATGCTCTCGGCGCTCAAGATCGGTTGGTCGCACGGCTGCCGCACCTTCCACATCCACGGCGGACTGGGCGGGCGCATCGACCACACCATCGCCAACATCCAGCTGATGGCGCTCGTCTCCCGGCACGGCGGCATCGGGTTCCTGCATGGCGACGGCACGGTGGTCACGGCGATCACCGACGGCGAGCTGCGGTTCCCCGCCAACGACGTGGCCCCCGGACGCATGGTCTCCGTGTTCTCGCTGAGCGACGAGGCGCGCGACGTCAACGAACCGGGATTGAAATACCAGCTCAGGCACGCCACGATGACCAACACCCGCGTCAACGGCGTCAGCAACGAGTTCCTGCAGGGTGTGCCTTCGGCGATCAACGTCCATCACGGCACGCTGATCGTCACGTTCCCCGCCGAGGCGCCGATGCCCGAGGTCGTCCGCTTCCACAGGTTCGCGGGGGACCTCGGTTCGCTCGATACCGCCGTGTCCCCGGTGCTCGCCACGGGTGTGAGCGCTCACGGAAATTCCTGAACATTCATCTCACAGCCCCGCTTGTCCCGTTGCCCAAGTACAGACGACGCACTAAAGTACAAGGTGTTGGTATTCAACGGCCGCGCGTGCGCCATGCGGGGTTCCGACAACGTGCCACGGCCTATCCCCAAGGGAGAACTACATGACAGTCAAGATTGGTATCAACGGCTTCGGTCGTATTGGTCGTCTCGCGTTCCGTCGCATCTTCGAGCTGCAGCAGAAGGGCGGCGAGGCTGGTGATATCGAGGTCGCCGCGATCAACGATCTGACCTCCCCGTCCGCTCTGGCGTACCTGCTGAAGTACGACAGCACGCACGGCACCTTCAAGCACGTGGACGGCACCCCGGTCGAGGTCTCCGCCACCGACTCCGCCATCGTCGTCGACGGCAAGGAGTACCCGGTGTACGCCGAGCCGGATGCGAACAACATCCCGTGGGTCAAGAACGACGGTGTCGAGTTCGTGCTCGAGTGCACCGGCTTCTACACCTCCGCCGAGAAGTCGCAGGCCCACCTGAACGCCGGCGCCAAGAAGGTCCTGATCTCCGCTCCGGCCAAGGACGCCACCACCCCGACGGTCGTCTACGGCGTGAACCACGAGATCCTGAAGGCCGAGGACAACATCGTCTCCGCCGGCTCCTGCACCACCAACTCGATGGCCGCTATGGTCAAGCTGCTCAACGACAAGTGGGGCATCAAGGTCGGCTTCATGACCACCATCCACGCCTACACCGGCACCCAGATGATCCTCGACGGCCCGCGCGGCAAGAAGAACGGCCGCGACCTGCGCGCCGCCGCCGTCAACACCATCGCGCACTCCACCGGTGCCGCCAAGGCCATCGGCAAGGTCGTGCCGGAGGTCGACGGCAAGCTGCAGGGCCACGCCCAGCGCGTCCAGGTTCCGGACGGCTCCGTGACCGAGCTGTTCACCGTGCTCGAGAAGGAAACCAACGTGGACGAGATCAACGCCGCGTTCAAGGATGCCTTCGAAGGCTGCGAGTACTACGGCTACAACGCTGACGGCATCGTCTCCGGCGACATCGTCGGCGACACCCACGGCGGCGTGTTCGACCCGACCCAGACCGATGTGAACGAGGTGGACGGCGTCCAGCTCGTGCGCACCGTGGCCTTCTACGACAACGAGTACGGCTTCACCTCGAACATGGTTCGTACGCTGCTGTACTTCGCCGAGCTCGCCAAGTGAGCCTCAGCGGCCTAGTCCGCTAGGTTCCTGACGAACCGTTCGGGCCGTCCCGGTTTCCGGGGCGGCCCTTTTCGTATGCCAACGTGTGCCGAGGCACGGCATAGGATAGGTGGCATGGGTAGGAAAGCATCAGGCAAGGGATCCACGCCGGCGATTGTGGAGCTGGAACGCGCGGATGTTCCGTTCGAGACTTACGAGTACGAGCACTCCAACGACCACATGGATGACGGCTACGGCATCGAGGCGGCCCGCAAGCTGGGCTTCGACGAGCATCAGGTGTTCAAGACGCTGATGGCCGACACCGGCGCGGCGCGCGTGGTCGGCGTGGTGCCGGTCAGCGGCCATATGGATCTGAAGGCGCTGGCCGCCGCCGTGGGCGCGAAGAAGGCCGCCATGGCCGATCCGAAGGTGGCGATGCGTGAAAGCGGCTACGTGGTGGGCGGCATCTCGCCGTTCGGGCAGCGCACGCGCCATGCGACAGTGCTCGATGAGAGCGCGCTGGCCTATGACCGCATCCTGGTGTCCGGGGGCAAGCGCGGGTTCAGCGTCGGCATCGCCCCGCAGGATCTGGTGAGGGTTCTGAACGCCGCCACCGCCCCCATCGCCACCTGGTAACCCGTGACCCGATCCTTAATCCTTCCGTGACTGTGCGACATCGTGACTGTGCGATAACGTCTCAAAACGTTGCAATTCCAACGTTTTTCCCAATGCGTCACAGTCACGAATGCATCAGAGTCACAACAGGGGCCGACTCAGCGGCGCAGTTCGGCGGGCAGGACGAAGTGCATATGCTCCTTGATGGTCTCGACGGTGGAGACCTCGGTGAATCCGAACCCGCGCAGCGCCTCGACCACACCGGCGACCAGCTCGTCCGGCACCGAGGCCCCCGAGGAGACGCCGACCGCGCTCACACCGGCGAACCATGCGGAATCCAACTCCCCCGCATCATCGACACGGTAGGCCCGGCCGCGATCGGCCAACCCCTCCTGCGCCACCTCCATCAGCCGCACCGAATTCGAGGAATTCGCCGAGCCTACGATCACCACGCAATCGGATTGCTCGGCAACGAGCTTGACCGCGGCCTGCCGGTTGGACGTGGCATAGCAGATATCCGAGCTCGGCGGCATCTCGATCCACGGGAACCGACGCTTCAGCGCCTCGATGGTGCCGGCCGTCTCATCCACGCTCAACGTGGTCTGCGTGAGCAGCACCAGCTTGGTCGAATCATCGAAGTCCAGCGATTCCACATCCGTCTCGTGCTCGATCAGGTGCACATGCTCGGACGACTCCCCCACCACGCCGACGGCCTCGTCGTGGCCGCGGTGCCCGATGTAGATGATCTCGTACCCCTCCCGCACGAACCGCAGCACCTCACGGTGGACCTTGCTGACCAGCGGGCAGGTGGCATCCACCACATGCATGCCGCGGCGCGCCGCCTCGGCCTTGATCTCCGGGGAGACGCCGTGTGCGGAGAACACCACCGGAATGCCGGCGGCCACGGCCTCGTCGGGGATCTCGTCGAGCTCCTGCACGAACACCGCCCCCTGCGCGGACAGATCCTCCACCACATGCCTGTTGTGCACGATCTGGCGGCGCACATACACCGGCGGCAGTCCCGCGGCACGCGCGCGTTCGGCGTCGGCCGCGGATCTCAGGATGGTCTGCACGGTCAGGATCGCGCGGTCCACCCCGGCGCAGAATCCCCGCGGATCGGCCAGCACGATGCGGCCGGACTGTTCGTTCGTCATGGTTCCTCCATTCTGACGCCATCTTACCCGTTCCGGGGTGCCGCGCACCGCCCCCGCGCGGGGGACACGCCAGGCAGTGCGGCGGCGCCGAACGAGCCGATCGACGCGGCGCCCCCGCACGGGACACACCGGGCCGCGCCGATGCGGGAACCGGGAATCGGCAGTACGATAGTGAGCGATAACAATCGCATCATTTCACTATGGGAGTGATATCCATGACCATCGCCGCCACGCCGCGCACCGGCCATCAGTACACCATCACGCACGGTGATTACGTCGCCGTCATCACCGAGTTGGGCGCCGCGCTGCGCAAGCTCACCTACCAGGGCAAGAACGTCATCGCCACGTTCGGCGCCAACGAGGTGGCCCCCGCCTCCAGCGGCCAGCTGCTCATCCCCTACCCGAACCGCATCGAGGACGGCGTCTACACGTTCGAGGGCAAGACCTACGAGCTGCCGATCGACGAGCACGAGCGCCGCAACGCCATCCACGGCTACGGCTACCGCGCCTACTGGACGCTGGAGAACCTCGACGAGTCGACCGTCACGCTCTCCTGGCGCGTGCCGAACATGGCCGGCTACCCGTTCGACGTGGTGGTGGCCGTCACCTACACGCTGACCGACAACGGCCTGAACCTGACCATCGCCGCCCGCAACAACGGCGAGACGAACGCCCCGTGGGCGCTGGCGATCCACCCGTGGCTGGCCAACGGCTTCGACGGGTATGGCGACGAGATCGACGGCCAGAACGCGCAGTGCTCGCTGATGGTGCCTGCCGACACGCATGTGACCGTCGACGACCGTCTGCTGCCGACCGGCACCGAGCCGGTGGACGGCACGAAGTACGACTTCCGCGAGCCGATGAAGCTCGACCAGCAGCCGTACGACGATGCGTGGACCGATGTCAAGCACGCCGAGGACGGCACCGTGACGGCCGTGCTGTACCGTCCGGACGGCATGGCCGTGGAGGTCGGCGGCGACGAGACCATCACCTCGTTCCAGGTGTGCACCGGCACCGGCTTCGCCCCGGACAACCATCCGGCCGGCGTGGCGGTGGAACCGCAGACCGCCTATGCCAACGCGTTCCGCTCCGGCAAGGACGTCATCGTCATCAAGCCGGGCGAGGTCAGCTCCACCACGCTGTTCATCCGTATGCGCAAGGCCTGATCCCATAGGGATCCATATCCGCGCGACGCCGCCGAAGTTGTGAACGTCGCGCGGATGTGAGATAATCCCGTAGGCTTATTAACCGTCAGTAAAGGAGTCCATCATGGGCATGCGTGGCCGCAAGCGCAAGGCGCGTCGCAAAAAGGCAGCGAATCACGGCAAAAGGCCGAATGCCTGAGCTGTGAGCTCTGAGATATGAGCATGGCATCCGCGGAACCGCTTAGGGTCCGCGGATTTTTTATTGGTTCCGGAACGGGGTCTGCGCATCCTGCTCGCAGCAGCAGTGGTCCAGCGTGGCGCGCAGACGGGTCAGCAGACACTCGGGCGCCTGTTCGGGGCGCAGGTAGGCGCGCAGGGCCTCGATCAGCGCCCGCTCCCGCGCGTCGCAACAGGTTTCAGGGTCAAAGCACTCCCCGTTCGCTGCCTCGTTGACCTCGGCGATGTGCACGTCGGTGTGCACCACGCCCTCATGGGTCCGGCTGGTGATGGAGATATGGCTCTGGCGCACTACATGTCGATTCATGCCAGCTCCTTTCCATCGGTTGACGTCCTGTTTCCATTATCGCCATGTTTGCCGGAATCGTGGTTCGCGGACGGTGAATCCGCAATGCCGTATCCACGCTCCCGCGCGTATGCCGCCAACTCACGTTTCAGCTGCGTGCGGGCGCGGTTCAGACGGCTCATCACCGTGCCGATCTTGACGCCCTGCTCGTCGGCCACCTGCTGGTAGGACTTGCCGTCGATGGCCGCGTCGATGAACACCTGCCGGCGTTCGGGGCTCAGTTTGGCGAGCGCCGCCATGATCTCCTCGGGCGCGAAGGTGTCCAGATACTCCTGCTCCGCCGACTTCAGGCCCTCGGAGGTGTGTTCGGAGGCGGAGTAGATGTCCCAGTCGTCGTATTCGCCGGTCGAGTCGTTGGCCCGCTGCGGGCGGCGCTTGGCCTTGGCGTACTGGTTGAAGTAGGCGTTGCGTTCGATGGTGGTCATCCACGCCTCGAAGTTCGTGCCCGGTTGGAACGAGTCGAAGGCCTTGAAGCCGCGCTCGAAGGTGTCCTGCACCAGGTCCTGCGCATCCTCGGGGTTGTTGGTGAGCCTCATCGCCTGGCGGTACAGCGCGTCGACGGCGGGCATGGCGAGCTTCTCGAAGCGCTCCCGGCGCTCCGCCACCGTCTCGGTATGCTCGCTGCTCACGACTGCCATTGTACCGTCCGGCTTGCACGGCGGTGGCGCGACGGGCCGCCACGCACACGGCGTTGTCTGATTCGGCCACCACAATATGCGGTATGACGAACCTGAAGGAAGCCCTTGACGCAGCCCCCGTGCAGGATGCCGACACCCCCCTGTCGCACTCCTGGCTACTGGGATTCGACACGGAGACGACGGGCGTGGCCGCAGGCAGGGACGCCATCGTCTCCGCCACGCTGGTGCTGCGCGACCCGCAGTCCGCCCATGACGGCGACGCCGTAGGCACCTGGATCATCAACCCACACCGCCGTATGAGCCCCGGCGCCAGCAAGGTCAACGGCTTCACCGACGCGTTCCTGGCACAGCACGGCGAGGAGCCGGTCGACGCCATCGAACGCATCGCCGCGCTCATCGCGCTCGCCCAGAGCAAACGCATCCCGCTGCTCGCCTACAACGCCCCATTCGATGTCCGGATGCTGGCCGGGGATCTGGACCGCTGGCGGTTGCGTCCGATGGACGAACGTCTGGACGGCCGCACGATGCTGGTGGTCGACCCGCTGCTCATCGACCGTTCCATTTCCCGCCGCTCCGGCCGGCGCACGCTGGAGTACACCGCCGAATACTACGGCGTGGAACCGTCCGGGGATTTCCATGATGCCACCGCCGACACCATCGCGGCCGTGGACCTCATCCAGCCGATGACGACCCTGTACCCGCAGGTCGGCCACATCACGCTCGAGGGGCTGATGGACTGGCAGCGCAACGCCTACGCCACTTGGCGCGACTCGTACAACCGCTGGCTCGCCGGACGTGGCAAGGCGCCGGTGCGCGACAACTGGCTGTAACCACACACCTCGCACACAGGAAACATTCCGTCTCGCGCATCGTCTGGATACCAGAGGTCGACCGCTCACCCCGCACACAGGAAACATTCAGCCGGCGGGGGTTTGATGACGATGTCCCCCCATCGACCGCATGGAAAGACCCCGTCCATGCCTCTGACACTGCATGCAGCCATCCGTCTGTTGTCCGACCACGACCTGCTGAGCAAAGTCGTTCGGGGAACCGGGCTGGCGCAGGACATCCCCGACGACATGATGCGTCATGTCACCGATCCGCATGTGGACGCCGGGATCATCGTGGACCGTGTGGAGGCGTTGACCGCGGCCATCGGCGACGCCCGACGACACCCCGAACGGCACGACATCGTGCTGGTGATCGGCAAGGGACACGAGCGTTGGATCAAGGATCGGAACCGCCATATGCCCTATGAGGGTGATGACAAGGTGGTGGCGCGTCTGCTCAGTGAGCCCTTGGAGTAGCATCGTATCCTGCACGGTCACCGGGATCGTGCAGGCATACGGACCCAGGAGGCTTGACGACCCATGCCGGCATTCACCATCGTCACGGCGGCGCAACTGCTCGAACGGCACCATCTGCTGCGCGAGATCATCCATACCGGTGGTTGGACGCTGGACGCATCCGATGTCCCCGGCGCCGACGATCCGATCGCCGCGGTCACCTACGACACGCGCACCGTGACGCCGGGGTCGATGCTGTTCGTCAAGGGACGGTTCCGTCCCGAGTTCCTGGACGGCATCGACGGGCGCGGCTTGGCCGTCTACGTGGCGGAAAACGACCACTCCGACCGCACCGCCGCCCCCGGACTGATCGTGGATGATGTGCACAAGGCGATGAGCCTGCTGTCGGCGGAGTTCTACGGCCGCCCGCAGGACGAGCTGACCGTCATCGGCATCACCGGCACCAAAGGCAAGACCACCACCGCCTACCTGATCCACGCCATCCTGAACGACTACAGCAACCAGCGCGCGGCGCTGTTCTCCTCCGAACAGACCTGTCTGGACGGCCGCACCTACACCACGTCGAAGCTGACGACGCCGGAGTCGTTGGATGCGTTCCGGATGATGCGCCAGGCCGCCGACAACGGCATGCGCTACCTGGTCATGGAAGTATCCTCCCAAGCCTACAAAGTCCACCGCGTCCACGGCCTGACCTTCGACATCGGAGCATTCCTCAACATCTCCCCCGACCACATCAGCCCCATCGAACACCCCACCTTCGAAGACTACCTCCACTGCAAACGCCAACTCATCACCAACAGCAAAGCACTGGTGCTCGATGCCGCGTGCGACCATCACCGGCTGCTGATGCAGGACGCCGCCATGGCCGACGTGCCGGTGGCGCAGTACACCTTCCTGGATGGCACGGATGACACGACCGGCGCGGACAGCCGCAGCGGCACCCGCGACCTGTTCGTGGCGGCGCGCCCCGATCCGCACAATCGCATGGGCTTCCTCCTGACCGCGGACGGCGAGGAGCTGGGGCCGTTCGAGCTGGCGATGCCGGGCACGTTCAACATCACCAACGCGGCGGCCGCCGTGGCGATGGCCCTCAAAGCCGGCGTACCGGCCACCGACCCGGCGATCCACGCGATCGAACGGGTGAGCGTGCCCGGCCGCATGGAACGCATCACGGCGGGCGGCAACCTGGTGGTGTACGTGGATTTCGCGCACAATTACCTGAGCTGCAAGGCGCTGGTCGACGAGGCGCTGCGCGCGTACGGCGACCGCAATCCGCGCATCACGCTGGTGGCCGGCTCCACCGGCGGCAAGGCCATCGACCGGCGCGAAGGCATCGTCAAGGGCGCCGACGGCCGCGCCGAGGCGTTCTACTTCACGCTCGACGACCCCAACTTCGAGGACCCCACGGCCATCGCCGAACAGATGCGCTCGTACGTGACCGACCCGCACGCCGAGACGCATGTCATCGTGCCCCGCGAGGACGCGATCCGCGCGGCCATCGAGGACGCCCGGCGCCACGCCGACCGGTTCAACGTGGTGCTGCTGGCCGGCAAGGGGCATGAACGCCGCAACATCATCAACGGCAAGCCGGTGCCTTACGAGGGCGACGGGCCCATCGCACGCCGGCTGCTCGGCCTGTGATCCCCTCCCATCCATCGACCCCAAGCACACCCCACGCGCTACAGTGAACACCATGACACGTTTTCTACCGATCCTGCTGGGCAGTGACATCAACGTCTACGGCATGGCCCGCGCCTTCCACGAGGCGTACGGCATCACATCCCGGGCCTACGCCTACTTCCAACTGAGCCCCACGAAGTTCAGCAGGATCGTCGACGTCCGCATCGTCCCCGACTTCAACAATTTCGTGACCTTCCGGGACACCATGCTGACCGAGGGCAAGCGGCTCAAGCAGGAGGACCCGGACCGTGCGCTGCTGCTGATCCCCTGCGGCGACGTGTACGCGAACCTGCTCAGCCAGTGCGGCGACGACCTGAAACGCTACTACGTGTACAACACGCTCGACATCCAGCTGTCGCGCAAGCTGGCGTACAAGTCCACGTTCTACCGGATGTGCGAGCAGTACGGGCTGCCCCATCCCAAGACCAAGACGGTGACCGCCGACCAGGTGAAGGCCGGCGAGTACCGCAACCTGCCGTTCGACTACCCGGTGGCCATGAAACCGGCCAACAGCGTGGAATGGCTGAATATCGACTTCGAGGGGCGCAAGAAGGCCTACATCCTGGACACGCCGGAGCAGTTGGAGACGATCATCCGACGCGCCTACGACGCCGGATACACCTCCGAGATGGTAATCCAGGACTTCATCCCCGGTGACGACTCGCATATGCGCGTGCTCAACGCCTACGTGGACAAGCACCACCGCGTGCGCATGATGTTCCTCGGCCATCCGCTGCTTGAGGACCCCTCCCCCGTGGCGGTGGGCAACTACGCGGCGATCATCCCCGACTACAACGAGGACGTGTTCCGCCGGATCAAGGCCTTCCTGGAGGCCATCGAGTACGAGGGCGTGGCGAACTTCGACATGAAGTACGACGAGCGCGACGGCGAGTACAAGCTCTTCGAGATCAACCTGCGCCAGGGCCGCTCCAGCTATTTCGTGACGCTCAACGGCTTCAACCTGGCCCGCTACTTCGTTGAGGACCTGGTGGAGGACACGCCGTTCGACGGCGAGACGCTGTTCGGGCGCGGCTCGAAGCTGTGGCTGGAGATTCCCCGGTCCGTCTTCGAGGACTACGTGGAACCCGGTGAGGACAAGGACCGCGGCATGCGCATGCTGCGCGACGGCGACTGGGGCACCACGCTGGAGTACAAGAAGGACATGAACCCGCTGCGCTGGCTGATGGTGCGCCACATGTTCGCCCTCTACAAGAAGAGCTACGCCACGTGGTTCCGGAAGAAGGCCGACCTGAGATGAGGCGTCCGTTCTTCGCGGTGCTGGGCGGCATGGGCACGTTGGCCACCGAGAGCTTCATCCGGCTGGTCAACCGTGCCGTGCCGACCCACACGGATCAGGATTTCCTGGATTACGTGGTGTTCAACGACGCCTCGGTGCCCGACCGGACGGCGTTCATCCTCGGCAGGAGCGATGACGACCCGTTCCCCGTGCTGGCGGACGACGTGGCCAAGGCCACCGCGATGGGCGCCGCGTTCATCGTGCTGACCTGCAACACCGCGCACGTGTTCCACGAACGGCTGCAGGCGCTGACCGACGTGCCGATCCTGCACATGCCGCGCGGGGCCGTCGCCAAGCTCGCCGCGTCCTATCCGGGGGCGCGGTGCCGTCGCGTCGGTTTCCTCGGCACCGAGGGATCGCGCGCTTCCGGCGTGTACCGCAAGGCCGTCGAGGAGGCGGGATACACCTTCGTGGAGCCCGACCAGGGGTTGCAGGACCGCATCACCTCGCTGATCTACGATGACGTGAAGGGTTCGGGCGACCTGAATCTCACCCGGTACGAATCGGTGTTGCGGGATATGCTCGACCCGTCGGGCCCCTGCCACTGCGACGCACTGATCCTCGGATGCACCGAGCTCAGCGTGCTCAATGAGGCGTTCCCGATGCCGCAGCTGCCCATCATCGACGCCCAGGCCGTCCTGGTGCAGAACACCGCGGCCCGCGCGCTCGCCCTGCGTCACTCATCCGGACTCTGACACTTTTGCCACTCTGACACAAGTTACAAAACGTTGAAATTTCAAGGATTTGTGGACTTGTGTCAGAGTCACGATGGATCAGAGTCACGAGTGGATGGGTGGGAATTCCGCTTGAGCTTCTGACTGACCACGGCGGTCACGCCGTCGGCTCGCATCGTGACGCCGTACAGCGCGTCGGCGATCGACATCGTGCGCTGCTGATGGGTGATGACGATGAGCTGGGCGTGCGAACGCAGCTGCTCGAACGCGTTGAGCAGCCGGGTCAGGTTCACGTCGTCCAACGCGGCCTCCACCTCGTCCATCACGTAGAACGGGCTCGGTCGCGCGGTGAAGATGGCGAACAGCAACGCCAACGCGGTCAGCGACCGTTCGCCTCCGGACAGCAGGCTCAGCTGCTTGACGCGTTTGCCGGCCGGACTGGCCTCCACCAGCACGCCGGTGGTCAGCAGATCGTCCGGGTTCTCCAGCCGCAGCCGGCCGGTACCGCCCGGGAACAGCGTGGCGAACACCTGCTCGAACGCGGCCGCCGTGTCCTCGAACGCGCTGCGGAACACCTCCACCATGGTCCTGTCCAGGTCGCGGATCAGCGTCATCAGGTCGTCGCGGCTGTTCACCACGTCGTTGCGCTGGTCGTTCAGATACCGGTTGCGGGCCTCCAACGCCTCGTACTCCTCGGCTGCCAGCGGGTTGACCTTACCGAGCGCCGCCAGGTCCCGCTTCGCCTTCTCCAGCCGTTTGACCTGTTCGGCGCGCACATACGGCACCGTGCGGTACGCCACGGGTGCGGCGGCGTCTCCGTCCGCCGGACCGTCGGCCCCGGTATCGCCGGACTCATCCGACCGTGCGGCGTCATCGCCGTCATCCAACGGCACCGGCCGCCCGTCGTCATCGAGCACGGGAACCGGCTGGTCGGGGCCGTACTGCGCCACCAGTTCGTCCAACCCCATGCCGACGGCATCGGCCACCTTCTGGGTCAGCTGCCCGTATGCGGCGGCCAACCGTTCACGGTCCACATCCAGCTCGTGCTCGCGCCGCTGCAATCCGGCCACGCGCGGCTCGATCTCGTTGCGTTGGGCGCGCAGCGTCTTCAGTTCCTCGTCGTGGCTGGATACGGCGGCCTGCAGCTCCTCGCGGCGTGCGACCACGTTCCGGATGCTCGCCGCCACCAGTCCGGCCACCGCGTCCGCGTCGGCGGCGATGCGTTCGATGCGCGCCATCTGCCTGCGGCGGCGTTCGTTCAACGCTTCCAGACGTGTCCGGCGTTCGGCGGCCTCCCGCGCGTTGTCATGCAGCAGCCCCGCCTGCCGGGTCAGGGATTCGGCCTTGCGGTTCGCCTCCGTCCAGGCGATCCGGGCCGAAACCTCCTGCTCGCGCGCCGCGTTCAGGCTCTGTTCCAGTTCCCGTTCGCGGTCGGTCAGATCGTCGAAGTCGGCATGCTCGCCGGTGGAGGTCTGCGCCGAGGCCAAGGCCCGGTTCAGATCGTCCAGTTTGAGCCGATGCGACTGCGCATCCTCCCGGGTTTTGGCGATGCGCTCGTCCATCGCCGTCACTTGACGGCTCAGGCTGGCGACACGGTCGACGGCGCCGCGCAGCGCCCTCTCGGCCTGCTGGATCCGCAACCGCAGCTCGGTGCGCCGTTGCGATGCGGCGTCGACGGCGAGCCGTGCCCGGTCCCGCGCGTCGCGCGCCTGCGCCACCTGCGCATCGAGATCCGCCAGTTCCACCTTGAGTTCGGCGACCTCATGCAACGCCTTATCCCTGCGGGAGGCCAGCGATAGGTCGCTCTGCGAGAGCGACGAGCCGCCGATCGCCGCCACGCCGGCGACCACCGCCTCACCGTCGCGCGTCACCGCGCGGGTGAATCCGGTCGCGCCGGAGGTCGCCCGCTGCGCCTGCGCCACATCGTCCACGGCGGCGACATCGGCCAGCAGCACCCGTACCGTGTCGGCCACGTCACCGGCCCGTGCCGGATCCGCGGCATCGGGGTTGGGCTCCACCAAAGAAGCCAACGGCGTGACGGATCGGCCGGCATCCGCCGTTCGCGCGACCGTGGGACGTCCCGCCGCCACGTGGGACGACTCTGACGCCGAATCGGGCGCGGCGGTCAGGATCACGGCCTTGCCGAGCTTGTCGGCCTTCGCCTTCTTCAGCGCATGCAGCATCTGCTCCCGGCCCGGCACCACCATGGCACCGGCGAACTGCTCCAATGCGCGGGCGACGCCTTCCTCCCAGCCTTCGGCGACGCGGATGAAATCGGTCAGCCGACCCATCGTCTCCAGGGAGGCGTCCCGTTCCAGGCTTCCGGAGGCATTGCGGCTATCCAGCGTGTCCTTGAGCGCGTCGGCCTTGGCCTGCAGCGAGATGATCCGTCCATCCACCTCGCGCCGCCGCGCCTCGACGGCGTTGAGCTCGTCCTGCAACCGGGACACGGTCTCGCGTGCGGCGTCCAGCGCCGCGCCGCCGTCATCGTCCACGGCCTGCGACTCCTGCTCCAACGACTGCCGTTGGCGTTCGGCCTCGTCGTACTGCCGCACCAGCGTCTCGCGCTGGCCGCCAAAATCACGGATTCTGGTTTCGGCCAGTTGCACCGCCGATTCCTCGCGGGCCACCAGCTCACGCAGATTGGCGATCTGCGTCTCACGCTGCTGCGCGGTGCGGCGCAGCTCGTTCAGCGTCTGCCGGACCGAGGCCAGCCGTTTCTCGCCGTCCGCACGCTGTTCCGTGGCCTTGTCGAAGGCCAGTCGCATATCCGAGACCGTGCGCTGCTGATCCTGCGCCTGGGCGTCCAGTTCCGCGGCGCGTTGCTCCAGGATGCCCGGGTCCTCGCCGAAGTTCGTGACGATCTGCCCGGCCAGCGACCGGCTGCGCTCCCCCGCCAGCTGGGCGAGCGCGTGCAGCCGCTCCTCGATGCGCGACAACTCGTGGAAGGTCTGGTTGATGCGGGCCATGGCCGGACTGGATTGGGAGCTCAGCGCCTCCACCTGTTCGATGCGGACCTTGATCCGGGCCAGGTCGTGCTGCGCGGCGTTCAGCTGCGTACGCACCGCGGTCAGTTCCGTACGCAGCGCTTCCCGACGTTTCATCGACTCGCAGGCGTCCTCGGCGTACAGTCGCGCCTGCGCGTCACGCAGGCTGATCTGGATGCTGTCGGCCCGACGGGAGATACGCGCCTGTCTGCCGAGCGGACCGAGCTGACGGCGGATCTCGCCGAGCAGGTCGTCCAACCGGGACAGGTTGGTTTCGGTGTTCGCCAGCTTGCGCAGCGCACGCTCCTTGCGCTTACGGTGCTTGAGGATGCCGGCCGCCTCCTCGATGAAGGCGCGGTGGCCGCTCGGATCGGCCTTGAGGATGGCGTCGAGGCGCCCCTGGCCCACGATGACGTGCATCTGCTGGCCCAGCCCCGTATCGCTCAGCAGCTCCTGGATGTCCAGCAGGCGGCACGGCGAGCCGTTGATGGCGTATTCGGAGCCGCCGTTGCGCCAGATCGTACGTGAGATCGTGACCTCGGTGTAGTCGATGTCCAGCGTGCGATCGGTGTTGTCGATGGTCAGGCTCACCTGGGCGCGACCCAGCGGCGGGCGGCTCGACGTGCCCGCGAAGATCACGTCCTCCATCGAGCTGCCGCGCAGGTTCTTGGCGCCCTGCTCGCCCATGACCCACGTCAGCGCGTCCACGATGTTCGACTTGCCCGACCCGTTCGGACCGACCACGGCGGTGATGCCGGGCTCGAACCGCAGGGTCGTGGCCGAGGCGAAGGACTTGAAGCCGCGCAGCGTGAGTTCCTTCAGATACATGTCAGCGGCCCTCTCCCGGCCCTGACGGCCTGCGACGGCGCATCATGACTCATCCTTGGCGCCGCCGGACACCTTGTCCACAATCGCCTGCGCGTCCTGTTCCAGTTCGGCCTGCGCCTTGGCCACGTCGAAGATGCCGAAATCGGAGTCGACGAAGTCCGGATTCGCGTCGGTGGCGAAATCCTCGTCGGCGTCGAGGGCCGGACCGGCGGTCTCGTCCCCGTCGTCCCCGGACTCGGCCGCGACGGCGCCTTCGGGCGTGAGGTCCGCGGGGTTCACGCGTTCGGCCTTCGGCCTGGCCAGATCACCCAACACATGCTCCTTGAGCATCGTGCGGGCGTCGCCGGCGGTCACGAAACTGCCGCAGATCAGCACGCCATGCCCATAGCCGACGCCCAGCTCGTCCTCGGCGTCCACCATGTTCACGGCGGTCTGGATGGCGTCGGGCAGATCCGGCTCGCAGGTCACCCGGTCGCGGCCGAACACGCGCACGGCCACCTGTTCCAGATCCTTGGCCGACATGACGCGTTCGCGCCACGAGTTCTCGGTCACCACCACATGGCTGAGCAGCGGTTCGAGCACACCCAGGTACTCCTCCACCTGCTTGTCGCCCATCATGGCGATGACGCCGACCAGCTGCGTGAAGTCGTAGTTCTCCTCGATGGCGGCACGCAGCGCCTCGGCGGCATTCACGTTATGCCCGCCGTCGATGATGATCGTCGGCGAGGTGCGCACCTGCTCGATGCGGCCCGGCACCTTCACGCCGCCCAACGCCTCGGATACGATATCCGCGTTCAGCTGTCCGGAAACCGGGATCACCGCCTCGGCGGCGGCGAGCGCGGCCAGCGCGTTGTGCGCCTGATGCTCACCGAACTTGGCGACCGGGATTTCCGCGTACTCCCCCAACGGGGTGCGCAGCGTGACCAGTTGTCCGCCGACGGCCGGGGCGCGCGAGACGACCTCCATCTCGTACCCGTCGCGCAGCATCCTGGCGTGGTTGCGTTCGGCCGCCTCCTCCAGGATCGGCATCACGGCCTGCTCATGCGGCTGCGGTCCGATCACGGCGGTGCAGCCGGGCTTGATGATGCCGGCCTTCTCGGCGGCGATCTGCTCGACCGTATCGCCCAGCCACTGCATGTGGTCCATATCCACCGGTCCGATGACGGCCGCGTCGGCGTTCAGCACGTTGGTGGCGTCCCAGGCACCCCCCATGCCCACCTCCACGACGGCCACGTCCACCGGCGCGTCGGCGAACTTCCAGATCGCCATGGCGGTCAGCACCTCGAAGAAGCTCATCCTCGGCTTGCCGGCCTGTTCCATCTTCATGTCCACCAGATCGACCAGATCCTTGACCTGATCCCAGGTGTCCACGAAGTCGTCGTCGCTCAGCGACTGGCCGTCGATGGCGATGCGTTCGTTGATGCGTTCCAGATGCGGCGAGGTGTACAGGCCGGTGCGCATGCCGTAGGCGCGGCAGATGGCCTCCGCCATGCGGGCCGTGGAGCCCTTGCCGTTGGTGCCGGTGACGTGGATGACGCGGAACGACTCCTCCGGATGACCCAGCACGTCGAGCATCAGGTTCATCCGGTCCAGATCCAGGTTGGTGGTGTTGTGTTCCGGCGGCCGGCGCATGATCTCGCGCTCGACCTCGTGGATGGATGCGTTGCTCCGGTTCGGATGCTCGAATGACATGCCGTGTTCCCTCGTGTTCCTCTTGACGATGCAAACTCCACTCATTCTAGGTGAACGGGGCAACCGGGGACAGCGGACCGCTGTTCGTTTTACGTTGCAATCCAGCAACAGCGCAAAAGTCGCCTCACGTCAACCGCCAAACGCCGAATCAAACAGTTCAGAGTTCGCGATGCAAACACTCACATCCTCCTAGGAAGAACACTTCACGAACTTGGCAGCAGCGTAAGTTGGGAGAAGTCATCAATGAATATGTCGACTTTGCGGTCAATGAAATCAATTTGCCGGTTGCCACGTCGTCCCGCTCCGGCCTTCATCTACAATCAGATTATTTTGACGGAGGTCATACGGGGATTGATTCGAGTCTGACGTTTCGCCGTGTTCCTGAAGAGTATATCACGTATCGGCATATGTCAGATGACTCCATATTCCATTTCAACGAAAATCGCTTAGGTCGGACTGTGCTCGTCTCAAAGGAATATCCAGTTTTCTCATGCACTACACTAATCGATCAGTCATTCCTTCTGAACGTCCTGAATTACTCCGCTGATTTCAGGGCTTTTGCTATCCGTCAAAAGAAAGGTGGGACAAGAACTCGTCTGTATTTCAGTGTTCTGCAAAACTTCATAGTGTCTCTACCAACTATAGCGGAGCAGGCTCGGATTGGTGAGTTCTTCCGTGTGCTGGATGATCTTATCGCTGCCGCCAAGAAAAAGGCCGACCTACTCAAACTTAAGAAAAGGTACTATTTGCAAGCCATCTTCAGCCAGCAACTCCGCTTCAAAGGATTCACCGGACCATGGCAGCAGCGTAAGTTGGGGGATTTACTCAAGTTCGAGCGGCCGGATCGTTATATTGAACCCGATGGGGACTACCTATCCAAGGGAGCCACCCCGGTGCTTACCGCAAATAAAGGATTCGTGTTGGGGTACACCAATAATCCTGAAGGGATATATGACAAAGGGCCATGCGTCATATTTGATGATTTCACTCTCGACCGTAAATTGGTGCGGTGCCCATTCAAAGTACGATCCTCAGCGATCAAGATTTTGACCGCGAATCCGTCCGTGGATTTGTATTTCATGTTCGAGCTGCTCGAATTCCAGAAATTCCCCTCCCTTGGTCATGCGCGTCATTATATATCCGTGGTGGAACCATGGCGTACACCAGTCCCGGATTACCTCGAACAGACCCACATCGGTGAGATGTTCCGCGTGATGGACGATCTTATTGTTGCCGTGACGCGAAGAATCGAGTTGCTTGAGCGTCAAAAGACCGCTTATCTGCAATGTTTGTTCGTATGAGGTTTAGCCTGTTTCCACTGTCGCCGTGTGGGTGACGGTGGAAAGGTAATCATGCATAAGAACCAGTATCTGCCGACGTACTTCCATAACTGGATGGAGATGTACAAGAAAGGAGCGGTGACTGATATCACCTTCCGTAAATACGAGCTGACATACCAGCATCTGTTGAAGCTTGCGCCCAGATTGTCTCTGGGCAGCATCACGCGAATCGAATATCAGCAGCTACTCAATGTCTTCGCGGAAGACCATGAGCGCCAGACAGTCATGGATTTCCACCATCAGGTCAAGGCTGCTCTGCTTGATGCGGTGGAGGAAGGCGTCATTCCACGGGATCCCACGCGCAAGGTCGTGATCAAGGGAACCGTGTCTCGAAAGCATAAACCCAAATTCCTCAACCAGCACGAACTGCAGAAGTTTCTAGACCAACTGGAACTACGTGGAGTTCCTAACGTCGATTATTTGCTGTTGCTAATTGCAAAGACTGGACTGCGTTTCGCGGAAGCCCTTGCCGTCACACCGCAGGACGTCGATTTCCACAGGCAAATGCTCAATGTCAGCAAGACCTGGAGCTACAAGGATTCCATAGGACGTTTCGCCAAGACGAAGAACAAATCCTCCAATAGGAAGATCCGGATCGATTGGATGCTGTGCATGCAACTCAAACAGCTATCCGAAGGACGTCCCGAAGACAAACCGCTGTTCGTGCACGAGGGGAAACGCATCTACAACTCCACGGTCAACGACAGGCTCGCCCGACTCTGCGCACAGGCGGATGTCCCGATAATCTCCGTCCACGGGTTAAGACACACACGCCTCGCTGCTGCTTTACGCGGGAGTTTCCGTCGCGTCTGTGGCGAGACGTCTCGGCCATGCCAACATGAGCACCACGCAAAGCACCTACCTGCACATCATCAAAGAACTGGAAAACCAAGACAATGACCGTGTAATGCAATTCCTCAGCACGCTGCAATGATGATTGCAAAAATCGATTCACATTCTTCATATGAATAGCAGCTGAAGATATGCGGCTTTGCAACGCTCTAACAACTCTATCTTGCGCCATGAGGCGGCAATCAAGTTGTCCAACATGTTGAAAAAGTCGCCGATGCGGGCTTGCTCGTCATTTGAACATGGCAGTGAGCCCGCCGCTGACGCAATGTTTTCCCAATCTGATCGGGGCATTTTTGTGCCACTAGTTATTAATGCAACTTGTAAGAAAATCGGGCTCTGAACAAGTGCATAAACAAACGAGGATGTAAGCACTCGCGAAGGAGAATATATTGCCCATATTTCTCCTGATCTGATGCCTGGTTCCGTAGCAAGCCACCATTTTCTAAGGTATGGGCGCAATCGGCCAAACAATACATCGCCTCGGCGGAATACGGAAGTCGAATTCGTTCGAACAGTTGTATCGCCGACAAGACCACCATCTTCCTGAAGATTTTCAAGTTCAATGTCTATGCGATACAACGTCGGAGTGGTGGTGGTTTCTTTTCGGACTGACAATAGTTCTCCCAACTTACGCTGCTGCCAGGGTTCGGTGAATCCTTTGAAGCGGAGTTGCTGGCTGAAGATGACCTGCAAATAGTATCGTTTCTTGAGTTTGAGAAGGTCGGCCTTTTTCTTGGCGGCAGCGATAAGATCATCCAGCACACGGAAGAACTCTGCAATACGAGACTGTTCCGTAATACCAGGTTTCAAAACATGTAGGTTTGCAATATCTGAAATATGAAGATGAACAATTGATTTCCCTTGGGCTCTGGAAGCCAATGTTTTGTGCAAAGATCCATGCGATAAGAGCAAAGCAATGAAGGTTGCATCAGTTTGATTTCCATGCAAACGGACTACATTGATATCCCCTCCGAGGAGTACTCCGTCGAGCTTTACCACTGAAGCAGTTGCAATATCTTCTGGCGTTTCCCCGGAAGCTGGAACAATGATATCGTTCCGTCGGCTTTCTACCCCATGTGAGTTCATGGGCACATGCGTGGAGATACAATCTATCACAAGCTGATAGTTGGTGTACATCTGTCCGTACAGAATAATTCCTCTGCCATGTTCGCAGAGGTCACTCTTGGAGAATCCCGCTCCTTTACTGAACTCGGCAAGCTCTCCCAACTTACGCTGCTGCCAAGGGTCAGTGAAGCCTTTAAAACGGAGTTTCGGCTGCGATATCTTCCCTTGCGGGAGCTTTCGCTGTGTTTCAGCGTTCAGCATGCCATCGTCGTTCATATCGTTGTTCTTTGTAGATTGGTTGCTCATCGATGCTCCGTGGTATTCTCTGTAGTAGATAACTCGTGAAGGATTACAGCTGGGTCCCAGAATGGGGTAGGCGTTTGCCGAGCATTCCTATGCTCCTGGGGTTATCTGCCTCTTAAGGCTCCCGATGATTTCATCGGGAGCCTTTACGATTTCTCCGACGATGAAATCAATCATATGCTGCGAATAGGTCCATCGCGGTGCCTCGTCGCCGATTACATACTTGTATGCATAACGTTCATCGCTTTTCAAATCATAGAACCTGATGAACAGCTGAAGCGTATAGCTGTTGAATTCGGTATGTTCCCTTCCTCCCGATACATAGTGCATGACAGTTCCGGAAGCCGCCAATCTAGTATTCACTGCGTCGATGACGTTATGGTACGTATAACGATGTGTATCGGCAGGATTTTTGATGTCTTTCACTATTGCAACGGGGTTCGCGGATTCTTTTTCCACGCGCACAGTGAAATCGGCATCTTTCTTGCTTCGGACAATGTATAGGTTCTGCCGTACCGGTATGGTGAATCTATCGGATGCTGTCTGTTCCTGATCAACATTGATGGCATTGGCTTGCCTGATGAATCGCTCAGCAATCTCAGCGGGATACTTCAGTCGAATCTGCTCATTGGTTAACGGCTCAGCCGTAGCCGACAACATAAGGAAATTCTGCTGTATGTAATCGGAAATCTCCCGTTTATGAAAACGATTTAATTCTCCAGCGAAATTCAATACGCACGCTTGGAACAGCGGCGCATATGCCGCTTCATAATCTTCAGTAATGAAATGTGTACTGGTATTGCGCAGTTCGATGATTCGTTCCAGATTGAGGCGCAGAGGCTGTCGTTTATCCGTATAAATACGGCGAATCACCTCATTTACCGACAACGTGCGTTCGGGGTTATCGCGATAATAAATCGGCTCACCACGTTGCATCAATTCCGCTTTCAACATCAGTTCCCATGCGTTGATAATGAAGAATGAGAGTCCTTCAACGCGGTATCTGATCGTAGGCTTGTTATATATTTCCAAACCCACGAGAAACGCCTCGATACTTTTATCGACAAGCTTGCTGATGATCTCTTGTTCACTAAGCACAAGCATCCCCTTCCGTTGGTACCAAATCGGCCACCATGGCGTCAAATTGTGCTTGCAGCCGCGCAATTTCCGCATCGACTTCAGCGAGCTGACGATTCACTTCATCAATATCGATGGGTTCCTCTTCCTCGAAGGTGTCGACGTACCGCGGAATGTTGAGGTTGTATTCGTTCTCCTTAATCTCGTCTGGCGAGGCGACATGCGCGTACTTGTCGACATCCTTGCGATTGATATAGGTTTCGAAGATCAGATCGATATCCTCATCGCGTAGATGATTCTGATTCTTGCCCTTTTCGAAGTGTTGCGAAGCATCGATAAACAGTATGTCTCGGATTTTCCTGTCTTTCCGGAAAACCAGCACGACGGTCGGGATCGATGTGGAATAGAACAGATTGGCGGGCAATCCGATCACGGCATCGAGATAGTTCTTCTCGATCAACGCTTTACGAATGACCCCTTCAGCCGCGCCACGGAACAGGACTCCATGCGGCAGGACAATCGCCATACGACCGGAATCCTTGAGATGGTAGACACAGTGCTCCACAAACGCGAAATCAGCTTTCGACTTTGGCGCAAGCTTACCAAAGTCCTTAAAACGCGGGTCCTTCAGCTTGGTCTCGGTGTTGTCCCAATGCTGAGAATACGGAGGATTAGCGACTACGGCATCGAATGCCCGGGGATGATCAATACCATTCTCATCGACGCCATCCGGCCAATCCTGTTCCAATGTATCCGCATTGCGCAGCTTCATGTACTTGTAGTCAACGCCGTGCATCATGAGATTCATTCGTGCCAAGTTGTAGGTCGTACGATTCAGTTCCTGGCCATGGAATCGGACCCGCCCCTCACGCTCAGAACCCGGCAGTTCCTTCTGTACGGTCAACAACAACGAACCCGAGCCGCAGGTCGGATCATACACGCTGAAATCCTTGTTCGTATCAAGAATGACATCCGCACCTTCGGACGTTGGATCCGCGTAGGTCACCAATTTGGCCAGTACACGGGACACTTCGTGCGGCGTATAGAATTCACCCGCCTTCTTACCGGAATTGCTGGCGAACTGCGCAATAAGATACTCGTAGACATCGCCGAGAATATCGTGTCCGGATTCATCCTTGAAGTCGATGGAGTCCACCTTCTCCGCCAAGTTGGACAGACTCTTGGCACGAGCCGCCGTGGAGTTGCCCAGCGAGGAATCAGCGAGATTGATGTCGGAGAACACCTCTCGGAAATCTTTCTCTGCAGTGGCGTTCAACTCGGCGTTCTGCCGGAACGAATCGAACATCGCCTGAAAATAGTCGGGGCGAAGAGACTGGTCACGAATCCTGGCTATCAAAGACGCCCATGTGTATTCCGGATCAATGACGTATCCAAGGCTTTGAGAGATGTCCTCGCGCCAAGCCTCAATACCGTCCGATTGCGTCTGACGAGCATATGCGTCATTAAGCGTCTCACCCTCATAGGTCTCGATGACATTCTGGTTCCTCAAATCCTCCAGATACATCTCCTGTCGTTCGGACAAATAACGATAGAAAATGAATCCGAGGATGTAATCGCGAAACTCGTCAGCGGACATCTTGCCGCGCAGATCGTTCGCCATCGCCCACAACTGAGATGTGAGCTGCCTTGCCGTATTCTGTTCTGCCATGGGATAATTCTTTCTCAGTAATGGGATACTACATAATCGGCAAACTCATACAAAGCCTGCCGAAGGGAATTACGGTACTTAATCGGGCTTAGTCTGCGAATCTCCTCATCCTGCGCATCCTGCTGATAGAGACGTTCCGCAACGGCATCCGCCAACAATTGCGACAATTCTCCGCCATCCGCAAGATCCTCCTTATGCAGGATATGCCGATCCAGCATTCTGTCGATCAGCAACCTGGCCGTTGCCACATCAACCAACCCCCATTTTTCGCGGAACCGCAATGAGGCCTGCCGACGGTCCCGTGCCGCATGGCCTTGGACAATCTCCGAGACCGATTCCGGGACCACTGGATACGTGACGCCTTCAAGCTCTCCGACTTCCATTGCCTCATCAGCCGTAGCCACCATCTGATCAGCCAAACGGCGATCCTCAAGTTGATCAGTCGCACGTTTGAAGTTGTCATACGTTGCCCGAACAGTTGCGGCACCCTCCTTAACCTCGTTCAGCAATTTAGCCAACAGCTCATTGATGTAATCGTAATTAATACGAATCTCGGCGATATGCTCCACGTCGAAATCCAGCATCGATACATCAATCAGGCTTTTCCGCTCTTCGACAAGCTTTTTCAGTTCGCTACGCGCCGGACCATTCAACCATTTTTCCTGATCATCGGACAGCTTGAGTTCTTTCAATAGCTGTTCCGGCTGATCGTAATCGAATTCGGTATATTGTTTGAGCTGCGAGACCCCGCTATTGAACCGACTGATCAGATTGGCCATCTCCTGCTGTTCATTTTCGCTCGCCGGCAGTACGGTAAACCCATCCGATAGCTCGCGCAGATTCTCGACAATCTGTTTGGTTTTCTCCTTCACCTCGCTGAACGGCTTGGCAAGGATACCACTATCCTGCAGGTCCTTGAACCGATCCTGCACCATCGCCGAATCCCGATTCGCATAAATGCTCAGTGCCTCATCCATCAATCTCTTCGAGGTTTCCGGCCAACGGTAGTTGACAATATGGCCCCATGGCTTAGCATGCATGTCCTGAATGCGATTCGTACGTGAATATGCCTGAATCAAATTGGCTCCGGCCAGCGTGCGATCCACGTACAACGTATTCACGTTGGGTGCATCATATCCGGTGAGCAACTGATCGATCACAATGACAATATCCAGTTTCTCACCTTCGGCCTCGCCACGCAGACGGTCCATAACATCGTTGAAATACTCCCCTACGGTCCGATCGTCGAACGATGTACCAAACGCCGTGTTGTACGCCATCATGGCAGCCCGCAATCCACGGTTCTTATCCAATTGATACTCGGAATTATCCGTACCATAGGAAAACGTCAAGGCGATATTGAGAGGACGCTTCCCCTCTCCAATCAATTGTTCGTTTCGCCTCTGAAACTCCTCGAAATACTGTATCGCCATTGGTGCAGACGATTTCCCGCCACCGACATGTGTGGTCAGAATCGCGCTATACCGCCCCTCCTTCGATCGGTTGCGCCAATGAACGACAATGTCATCCACAACCTGCTCAACATGTTTCTGGTTATTGTCATATACGCCGGAATCGATATATTTGTCCACTTCCTCGGGACTCATGCGCGCCACTTTGCGGCTGATGTCCTTATCGGACCAGTGTGGATACCGTTGCCTCAACAAATCAGGCAGCAATTGACCAGTGATTTCCGTATTGGGAATCGTATTCTCAAAATCTACGTTGAATCCCAATACGTTCCTGTCAGCTATCGCCTCACGAATGGTATATGCATGAATCAGATCGCCGAATGCGGCATGCGTCATATCACCCTCAAACGCCGGAGTACCCGTGTACCCAACCCATGCCGACCGCGGGAAAGCCTTTTTGATACGCTTGAGCATCTCTCCGTTCGTGGAACGATGCGCCTCATCCACGACGAACACGAAATTCATATCCGGTGCTTTGAATGAGTCACGCTTGCACAAGCGATCCAACTTCTGAATGGATGTCACCACAATCGAGTTGTTCCGGCTGCGACTACGCAGTTTAGCTCGCAATACACCGGTGTTCGCGGTCTCCGAAACCACACCGGCATTGTCCTCATCGGCATCGGGATCATAGGCGGAATACTTCTCGAACGTCTGTCTCGTCAAAGCCACACGATCGACCACGAACACCACTTTGTCCACATTGGGCAAGCGGGAGGCCAACCATGCTGTCTTAAAACTGCTGATCGTCTTTCCCGATCCGGTGGTATGCCAGATATACCCGGCTTCCTGCGCATCCGTACCAAATACGTGAGTACGCAACCGTTCGATTACACGACGAGTGGCATATACCTGATACGGGCGCATGACGATAAGATTCTTATGCTTCGGGTCTCCATCCAAAATCATGTAGCTCGTTGACATCTGATGAGCCATCGGAATCGACAACATCAGATCCGCAAATTCACGCCAATCCCAAACCGGTTTGCTGTCCTCCTCCCGTTGCCAGTGAAATGCAAACGCCGGATTGAACGAATCAGCATCCGTATTTGCCATGTACAACGCCTGATACGGAGTCATACCGACCAGGATCTGCACTGTCGAATAAATGTCATGAAACAATCCCTCATCAATATACTGGCGGATCTGATTCAGTCCCTCCATAGCGTCGTGCTTGTCATACTTCTCCTCGATATGGATGATTGGCAGACCGTTGATCAGCAATGTCGTATCGAATCGGCGATTTTTACGTCCCGCCATAACATGCGGTCTCTCGATTTGATTGACGATCTGATACACCGTGTTTCCAGCGCCAACCTGAGCCTGATCGAACACGGTCAGAAATATATGGTTCCCGCCAGTACCATCCTCTGTCTCGTCCCGATCAACCTCGATCTGAGTCACACCATTCAGACCATACAGCCAACAGCCCGCTTCATAAGGAGAGCGTAGGCCACAGATCACAGCTTTGACCTGGGCAAACTCGGTGTCCGTCAGAGGTCGCCCACCAAGTTTATCCGCGTTGTTCCGTTCGAGAATTGCCCGGAAATTAGCCCATAACGCTGGAATCGTCTTAATGGAAGGCTCATACTTCCATTGCTTTGACCCACCAATCCTCTCCAAATGATGGATCAGTTCATTCTCAAAATCCAGCTCACCAGCCATATATGCCAACCATCCCTTCACCACAGCGTAAGGCTGTAATCATTGTACGCATACAAGAAGGCCGCAGAACCGTTGGCATATAAATTCTCAATCGCATGTCGGAGATAACTCAAACAGTGCGTCAAACACTCTTGATAATTCCGACGTCGGCCGCAAAAATTGAACAAGACGGAAGCATGATGCTGAACTGAGTCGAGGACGCCACGGCATGCATACGCAAAGACCTCCGAACGGACTACGATGGGACGCGGCATATCCGCATACGCATCATCAACGAGGAGTCTCACCTATGAGCGAAGTCGTGACCGACAAGGACAAGGAGTACGAGGCGCGTGAGGCGGCGGCCGCGCCGGGAGACGCGCAGCCGAACGCCGACCGTGTGAACAACCGCACGCTGCGGCCGACCGGCGAGACGTTCAGGCATTTCATGACCACGGGCTGGGATGATCAGGAGCCCGAGATCGAGCCGCTGGAGTCCAGCAGGTACATCCAGGCCCGCATCGACGCGCTGGGCGCGCAGTTCCCGGGCGAACGCATCGTGATTCCGGCCGGCACACCGAAGGTGCGTTCCAACGACTGTGATTACGCCTTCCGTCCGGACACCACCTTCGCCTATTACACCGGCCTGGGCCAGGACTACGAGGCGGGCGCCGTGCTGGTGCTCAACCCGGTGGACCCGGATTCCGAGGAGGCCAAGGCCGGCAGGACGCATACGGCCGAGCTGTTCGTGGCGCCGCGCGCCGACAACAGCACCGAGGAGTACTACACCTCCGCCCAGTACGGCGAGTACTGGGTCGGCCCGCGCGCCGGTCTGAAGGAGCTGGCCGCGATGACCGGTCTGGAGACCCATGACATCGCCCAGCTGGCCGATGCGATCGGCAAGGACGTCGGAGCCGAGGCCGGCGCGGTGCGCGTGCGCGTGATCCGCGAGACCGACGCCGCGATCACCGAGCTGGTCGAGGGCGTGCGCGAGGCGAACGGCTTCGCCGACCCGGATTCCAACACCGCCGCCGACGACAAGCTGCACGAGGTGGCCGCCGAGGCGCGCATGATCAAGGACGCCTACGAGGTCGGCGAGATGCGCAAGGCCGTGGCCGCCACGAAGAAGGGCTTCGACCGGATCCTCAAGACCCTGCCGCACGTGATCGACAAGGAGCGTTCCGAGCGCATGCTTGAGGGCGCGTTCAACTCGGTTTCGCGCGAGGAGGGCAACGAGGTCGGCTATGACACGATCATCGCCTCCGGCCCGCACGCCCCGATCCTGCATTGGATGCGCAACACCGGTGTGGTGCGCAACGGCGACCTGCTGCTCATCGACGCGGGCGTGGAGACCGACAGCCTGTACACGGCCGACATCACCCGCACGTTCCCGGTCAACGGCCAGTTCACCGAGCTGCAGCGCGACATCTACGAGACCGTGCTGCGCGCGCAGGCCGCCGGCTTCGAGGCCGCGCAGGTGGGCGCCACCTATTCGGACATCCACCACGCCTGCATGCGCGTGCTGGCCGAGCGTCTGCACGACTGGGGCATCCTGCCGGTGAGCGTGGAGGAGTCGCTCTCCCCCGAGGGCCAGCAGCACCGCCGCTGGCACGCCTGCGGATGCGCGCATCACCTGGGTCTGGACGTGCACGACTGCGCACAGGCCCGCTACGAGTCGTATCAGGGCGCCGAGATCCGCCCAGGCATGATCTTCACGATCGAGCCGGGCCTGTATTTCAAGGAGAACGACCTGCTGGTGCCGCCGGAGTTCCGCGGCATCGGCGTGCGCATCGAGGATGACGTGCTGATGACCGAGCACGGCCCCGAGTGGATCTCCGTGGACATTCCGAAGACCGTGGAGGATGTGGAGGCCTGGATGGCCGCCATGGCCGAGTAGGCTGGAATCATCCCAGCCGATGAACGATGTGGGGGCTTCCGGCAGACGGAGGCCCCCACGATTAAGGAGTCGATGATGGCAACCCCGGAATTCGTATTGAAGTTGCGCGAGAAGATCGGCCACGACCTGCTGTGGATGATGGGCATCACTGCCTACGTGCGTGACGCCGAGGGGCGGGTGCTGCTCGGACAGCGCTCCGACACGGGCAAGTGGGCGCTGGTGTGCGGCATCGTGGAGCCCGGCGAGGAACCGGCCGACACGGCCGTGCGCGAGATCAAGGAAGAGACGGGGATCGACGCGGTCGTCACCGACATGGTGGCGGTCAAATCCGACGACCGTGTGATCACCTATATCAACGGCGACCGGACGATGTACATGGACCACCTGTTCCTGTGCGGCATCGATCCGGAAGGCAACGCCGACCCGTTCGTCGGCGACGACGAGAGCCTGAAGGTCGGCTGGTTCGACCCGGACGACCTGCCCGAGCCGATTGCGGTGAGCACGGTGGAGCGCATCAGCTACGTGCGCGAGTATCTGCGCAACAAGGCCGAGGGCGACAGCCACGCGCTGTTCGCCTGCGGCGGCGAGCTGCATTAGGCGGAACGGCCTCGGCCATCGGCGGGATGCCATTCTCCCCTCCTGCGGGTGAATGGCGTCCCGCCGTCCATATCCGGCCGGACGGATGCCGTGATCGGCTATGGTCACACGGTTTCCGGAGTGGGCAGGATCATCCGGGTGCTCTCCCGGACGATCAGTTTGGGGGTGAGGATCTTACGATTGCCGGCCACGGGTTCCCCCGCCAACACCTTGAGCAGCAGATTGGCGACCTTGGTGCCGTACAGGCTGGCGTCGCGGTGCACCGCCGTGATGGAGGGGAACATGCTCTCGCAGATGGCGCTGTCCTCGAAGCTCACGATGGCCGGCAGATCATAGGGGAAGCGGCGGATGCCGGAATCCCATGACAGCAGGTCGCCGGTCAGCATGACGGTGCTCAACGCCCGCAGGCTCGCTGCGGCCATCGTATCCGTTTCATAGATGAACGCGGTCGGAGGCTGCGGCTCGGTCAGCAGACGCTGGGTCAGCTCCACCCCACGCCTCGCATCGAATCCGGTGTCCTCCACCCAGATTCGGTCGAAGTTGCGCCGTTTGTCGAAGGCCTTCAACGCGGCGACGCGGGACTGGCTGTAATCCAGCGACGCGTCGCCGGACAGGTAGGCGATGCGCTTGTGCCCGAGCAGGCTGAGATGTTCCAGCACGGTCCGCATTGTGGCCGAATCGTCGATGGACAGCGACGGGACGAGATTCGAAGGGTCGGGACCGCCCGCCAGCACCGAGGGCAGACCCAGTTCGGTCAGCAGCTGCGGACGGGGGTCATCGGCGTACAGATCCACAAGGATGACGCCGTCCACCCGTTTGCGGCGCGCCCAATCCCGGTAGACCGCGATCGCCTCCTTGTCGGAGGTGCACGGACGGAACAACAGGCCGTAGCCATGCCTGCTGAGCGACTGGTGGATGCCCGCCATGAACTGCATCATGAAGCTGTCGTTCTGAATGCCGTCCTCGGCGCGCGAAGGCGCGAACCCGACCGTCATGGTTTTGGACGACCCCAACGCCTGGGCCGCGTACACGGGGCTCCACCCCAGTTTGGCCGCAGCCTCCTTCACCCTACGCTTAGTTTCCTCGGAAACGCCCGGCCGGTCATTGATGGCAAACGATACCGCGGTCTGTGAGATGCCGAGTTCGTCGGCAATGTCCTTGAGACTGACACGTTGTGGCCGAGTGGCACGATTCGTGGTCTTAACCGCTGTATCCTTCCCGTCCTTGGGCATGACTCCTCCACTTCGCCGGTATACGCACCATCCATAGGGTGTTCAGAAGACGCCGATAACGCCGACCATCGGATACACGAACAGCATCCGATTTCATACCCTTTCTGGGGGATAGTTCCAAACTATACAGTTTGCCGTACATATACTGTATCGGCATTTCCGCGTTCGAGTACCACCTCGCATTCATCGGAGGGAATCGCAGTCCCGACCCACAGATGGATACGCATCGCACGATCGGCTTCATCCATCAACGCCGCCACCGGAACCTCCGCATCGACATCCCATTGTCCCCTGGATTTATCCCTCACATAGACGCTGGCCACCAGTTGCGCCAAGCGCGGGATACGAGTCCCGCCCACACGGCGGACAAACACATTCAGCGTTCCCGGGTCAGTCACTCCGTCAGTATGCAGCTTGAGATGCAAATGCAGGCTCTCACCGCTCGCTGTAACCTTCAAATCCTCACACGACACCCCTTGCAATGAACCCTCACCGAACCCGAACGGCAGCAGCACCGGTTCCTCGGCATCGCGATAGACGTGTTCGGCGCTCTGACGGTCGTTATATCGGACAGGCACCGCTCCGGCATACGCCGGCAGCGTGACCGGCAGGCGACCGGGCATCCCCGCGTCGCCGACCAGTGCCTCCACCACGGACTGGGGACCATACGGCCCCGCATATCCCGCCCACAACGTCGCATCCGACACCTCAAGCACATGGGTGAGCACATGCGCACGGCCCGACACCACCACGGAAACCACCGGCGCCTCCGTCAGCTCGCGGACGCGGTCCAGCAGCGCGTCCTGCCCCCACGGCAGCGTCACATCGCACAGGTCCACGCCCTCGCCACAGGTCGCGCCGTGTTCGGCCACCGCCGCGGCGGCGCCGTTGTCGGCGAACGCGCTGTCATAGCTGCGTTCGCTGGTGCCTCCGAGTACGGCGATGACGGCCGCCGCGTTCAGCCAGTCGGCACCTTCAAGTCCGGTGCCGTCCGCGGACAGCAACACACGTTCGCCGAATCGTTCGCGCAGCTGCCGGTAGACGCTGGTGATCTGCGTCCGTTCCAGCGGGGCGGTGTAATCGCCCAGGAAACACGCCATGTCATCGGCGAACGGCCCGGTGACGATAATCGGACCGGATTGGTCGTCTCGCAGGCATGCGCCGATCCCATCCCACTGTTCGGCGCCGTCGAGCAGCGTCAGGCACTCGCCCGCCAACGTGCGCGACTCCGTCCGGGTGCGCGCGATGGCCCCGGCGATCGCCTCCGCCTTGGGCAGGGCGACGCTCCCCCGCCCCACGGCGATGCGTTCGCTCGACCCGGACGGCACACGGTCGGCGCCCGCGTTGCATCCTTCGGGCAACAGGCCGAACATCGCCTTGAGTTCCAGTACGCGGCGCAGGGAACGGTCCACCGCGGCCACCACGGCCTCATCGTCGGCGTACCGTTCCAATGAGGCGAAGCCCTGGTCCCACAGCGACACGTCGACGCCGGCCAACAGTGCGGCACGTCCCGAAGCGGGGATGGATCCCGCCATATCCACCAGCCGGTCAACGGCCAGACCGTCCGCCATCACAATGCCGTCGAATCCCAACTCGTCTCGCAGATACTCCTGTAACAGCCACGGGCTGGCGCAGCATGGCACCGAATCGATGTCATTGTAGGCGGCCATGAATCCGAGCGCCCCGGCCTTGACACCGGCAACCACCGGCGGCAGGTGGATCTCATGGAGGTCATGCGTGCCGATGATCGCGGACTGACCATTGCGGCCGCCGACCGCCTCCCCCTGTGCGGCCAGATGCTTGAGCACCACGGCCACGCCCCCGCGGCCCACGCGGCTGCGGTCCTCCCCCTGCATACCGGTGACGATGGCCTCGCACATGCGGGAGGCCATCAGCGGATCCTCGCCAAAGCATTCCTCGCAGCGCCCCCACCGCGGATCGCGGGCCATATCCAACCCGGAGACGAGGGCGATGTGCACGCCGCTCGCCGCCAGTTCCGCGGCAACTGCCTCCTGCGCCTGCCGCACCGCCTCGGGGTCGAAGGTGGCGCCCATCGCCAGATTCGTCGGCAGTATGGTGCCGCCCAGCGCCTGATGCCCGTGCGGCGCCTCCTCGCTGAGCAGAACGCCGATGCCGTGCGCGCTGCGGGTCAGCACGGCCTCCTGCACCAGGCGGATGGCCTCCGGCCGTTCCTCGGGACGGATGCCGTTGCCCCAATGCTGCCCGGACCAGGGGTCGGCGCGGAACAGCCCGTACAGCACTCCCAGACCGCCCCAACGATCGATCTCGCGCTTGAGTTCATCGGTCACGACCAACCGCCCCGCGCCGTCGCGGGTCAGCGCCTTCCACCCCAACAGGCGCTGGTTGAGCTGCCCGACCTTCTCCGTGAAGCTCATGGCGCTCATAAGAGCGTCGATTGACTGTGCGGTCATGTCGCAACCTTTCCTGCATATCCTTACGTCGTATATCCGGACGTGATCGGCCGTCGGCACGGCCATGAATAGAATCGCCCGAGCCGCCGTCCGTGGCGGCCCGGGCTGGGTTTCACTCCCCGTCGATGTCCTCGAACGAGGAGTCCGACACCGCGGTGTAGTACCGGGCCGGATGGGGATGCTCGTCCCGAATCAGCGTGGTGACGCCGAGCGCGGCAAGACGCGCCGGATCCTTCACCACGTCGGAGGTGACGATGGTGGGACGCTGCCCCGCGCAATGCGCCCGCATCCACAGGTCGCAGACCGACCCGCCGGGGCCGCAGGCGCTGCGGCTGACCGGGTTGCCGGTCTCGTCGACGTCGACGACCACGGCCGTGCTGCGCGGCTCGGGCGCGGCATGGTTGCGGTATTCGCCCGCCAGTTCGCCGAACATGCGACCGATCGGCTTGAGTTCGCCGTGCTCGTCGAACAGGCCGAGCGCGTGCTCGAACTCGGGGAAGTCCGACATCGAGGCGGCCACATCGTGCGAGCACCACCAGGTGATGCCCCACAGATTCGGACAGTCGAGGGCGTTGAGCACCGTACGGCGGCAGAACTCCGGGGTATCGGCCACATCGAGCACGTTCTCCGGAGCGCCCACCTCCTGCAGCCACACCGGGCGGGCCGGATCGTCGGCGAACGCCTTCGCCAGCTCGGCCAGGTACAGCGCGTAGGCCGCGCACTCCTCGCTGGTCGCGCCGTAGCCCTGGGCCGTGCCGTTGAACACCCATGCGTGGATGGTGGTCATATCGCCCTTGGTGCCGGACTGGACCGGGGTGAACGGATGGTCGTCCAGGAACCAGACGCCGTCGTTGACGCTGTAGAGCGCCTCGCCGCCGGCGGACTTGGCCGCCGCGAGCGTGCCGTCCAGCCACGCGCCAATCTGGTCGGCGGTGGCGACCATCTTGGTCGGATGCGGACGGTCGGACAGCTGGTTGACCTCGTTACCGACTGTGATGCCCCTGAACGCCGTCTCCTGGGACAGTTCGCCGCCCAGGACGCGGATCAGCTCGCATTCGGCCGCCACCGCGTCCGGGTCGGTGAACATGTTGCCGGTGTGCCAGGTGACCAGCCAGCTGGGCAGGAAGTCGAAGCTCGACAGATGCCCCTGGAACACGTCCACGTAGGCGTCGAGCCCGTGCTCGCCGGCGATGTGCACCATACGCCGCACGTCCTCGATGCCCTTGCGGTTGATCCAGGTCCGGTTGGGCTGCAGATACGGCCATACCGGGAAGATGCGGACATGGTCCATTCCCAGTTCGGCGATCTGCTTCAGGTCGCGGTCCACGCTCTGCCAATCGGGGTCCAGCCACGAGTGGAACCACCCGTTCGACGGTGTGTAGTTGACACCGAATCTCATAGTTAAGCCTTTCTGTATGGCGATCATCCCTTCAGGCCGCCAGCTTCCAGACCACGGAAGAAGTACCGCTGGAAGCAGCAGAAGAAGATGATGATCGGGATGAGCGAAACCAGCGCGCCGGCGGCGATCAGTCGCGGATCGGAGATGAACAGGCCCTTGAGTCGGTTCATGCCCAGCGTCAACGTGTAGTTGTTCTCATCGGAGATGGTGATCAACGGCCACAGGAAGTCGTTCCACGCGCCGACGAAGGCGAAGATGCCGACGACGGTCATCGTGCCCTTGACCTGCGGAACGCAGATTCGGAAGAACCGCTGCCACAGGTTCGCGCCGTCGACCATGGCGGCCTCCTCCAGCTCCATCGGGATGGACTTGAAGGCATTGGTCATCAGCAGGATGTTCATCGCCGTCACCAGACCGGGCAAGGCCACGGACACCAGCGTGTTCTGCAATCCCATGGCCTTGACGATCAGGAACTGGGAGATCATGACGCCTTCCAGCGGGATCACCATGGTGCCCATGAAGATCGCGAACACCAGACCGCGGCCCTTCCACTTGAGACGGCCCAACGCGTAGCCGGCCATGGTGGACAGGATGATGTTGCCCGCGATCGAGATGCAGGCCACGATCAGCGAGTTCAGCATGTAGTGGGCCACCGGAACCTGGCGGAACACGTCCACGTAGTTCTCCAGCGTCGGGGTCTTCGGGATGATGTACGGCGGAACGGCGTAGACGTTGTCGCCCGGGCCCTTGAGGGACAGCGACAGCTCCCAGACGAAGGGGCCGACCAGCACGACGAACATCAGGATCAGGATGAGGTACTGCACCACCTTGCCTACGGTGATGCGTCTACCGGCGATCTTCATCAGTCCTCACCCCTCTTCTGGATGATCTGCTGGATGATCAGCAGCGTGCCGACGATGACCAGCACGACCAGCGAGATGGCGCTCGCATAGCCGGTACGGGCCTGGATGCCGGTACCTTCGTTCTTGATGAGCATCGACATCGTCATGTCCATGCCGCCGGGGCCCGCCGTGCCGTTGGTGAGCACGTAGACCTCGTTGAACACGCGGAACGCCGAGATGGTGGACAGCATCATGATGAGCACCATCGTCGAACGCACGCCGGGCATCGTCACCGAGACGAACTGGCGGACGGGGCCGGCGCCGTCCAGCGCCGCGGCCTCATACAGCGATTCGTCGATGTTGGCGAGCGCCGTCAGGTAGATGACCATGTAGTAGCCCAGACCCAGCCAGATGGTGACGAACATCGAGCTGAACAGGATGCCCCAGCGGTTGGTCAGGAACGGGATCGCCTCTTCGATGATGCCCGCGCCCTTGAGGATGGAGTTGATCAGGCCCTGCGAGTCGAGCAGGTTGGTCCAGATCATGCCGACGACGACGGCGGACATGACGACCGGCATGTAGAAGGCGGTGCGGAAGAATCCCATGATGCGCCCGTTGCCCTTGACCAGGTTGGCCAGGATCAGCGGGAGGATGACCATGAACGGCACGACGCACACCACGTACAGCGACGAGTTGAGCAGGGCCGTCAGGAAGTATTCGTCCTGGAACAGGTCGATGAAGTTCTGGAATCCCACGAACTTGCCCGGCTTGAGCAGCGTGGAGTCGGTGAAGGCAAGCCTGAACGTGTTGAGTGCCGCGAGGACGACGAACACGAACACCACGATGAAGGCGGGGGCCACGAACAGGTACGGCGCGATGACCGTGCCGAAGCTGCGGTGCGGCTTATTGACTGCGGTGTGGTTCGTCGGTTCAGGCCGGTCGGAGGCCTTGGCGGCCTCCGACCTGGCAGCGGCGGATGCCACTGAGCTCATCGGGCGAGCCTCTCGTTGGCGTATTCGACGGTCTTGTCGAGCGCCTCCTGGGCGGTCTGCTCACCCTGCATGGCCAGGGCGACCTGCTGCTGGAGGTACTTGTAGCCGTTGGCGTCGGTGAACTCGGCCGGACGCGAGGAGTAGCCGTTCTTCACCTGGTCCAGCGTGATCTGCAGGGCCTTGCCCTCCAGGGTGCTGGTGTCGATGTTCTGGTAGTACTCGTCCTCAAGACCGCCCTGGGCCGACGGGAACACGGCGGCCTGCTTGGCGAACTCGACCTGGTTCTCGGCGTTGGTCACGAAGCGGGCGAAGTCGATGGCCACGTCCGGATACTTGGACTGCGAGCTGATGCCGAGCAGTTCGTAGGACACCGAGGCGGACTTGCCGTCGTTGGTGATACGCGGGCCGACGGTCAGCTTCTCATACAGATCCGGGGAGTTCTGCTTGAAGCCGTCGGCGGAGTAGGCGGAGCCGGCCATGGCCACCAGCGAGCCGCGCTGGAAGAAGTCGGACTGCTGGCTCCAGGAGGAGTCCAGGGCCTCCGGCGGGATACCGCCCTCGTTGTACAGGTCGATGAAGTTCTGCAGCTGCTTGACGCCGGCCTCGTCGTTGAACGTGTAGGCGCTGTGGTCGTCGTTCATCCAGGTCGCGCCGGCCGTCACGTAGTCCTCGGTGTTGGAGCCCATCGTGGTGGCCAGGTAGATGCCGTCGCAGTTCTTGGCGATGGTCTCGCCGGCGGCGAAGTACTCGTCCCAGGTGGTCGGTACGGCGTTCGGGTCCAGGCCGCACTGCTGCATCAGTTCGGTGTTCCAATAGGTCGGGCCGTCGTTGACGTACCACGGGAAGCCGTAGGCGCCCTCCTCGATGCCGTTGCCGGTCATCGTGGCACCGGCCCACGCGCCCTCGTAGTAGTCGCCCTCGGCGTCCGGCACTTCGGCGGACAGGTTCATCAGCGCGCCGGCCTTGGCCAGGCCGTACAGGATGGAGGCGCCGCCATCGACGATGTCCGGGAGCTCGCCGGAGGCCGCCTGGGTGGACAGCTTGTCCTCATAGCCGTCGGAGGGCTGGTCGGCCCAGTTGATCTTGACGTCCGGATGCTCCTCCTCGTACGCCGCGATCAGGCCTTCGAAGTACGGGGTGTACTTGTCGTTCTTCAGGTTCCAGGTCTGGAACGTGATCTCCTTGACGCCGCTGTCATCACCGGCGTTGTCGCCGCCGCAAGCGGCCATCGACAGCAGCATCGCTGCGGCGCCGGTCAGGGCGAGTGCCTTCTTCATGGAAGATACCATGATGATTCCTTTCCTTTTCTGTTTCCTTGTTGGTTGCCCGTCTTGGTCGACGGGCACATCTGTTGTGGTTGGTCAGCGGCGCACGCGAAGCGTGGCCATCTGGAACGGCGCCAGCGACAGGCGCGCGCCGTTCGCGGGCTGGGTGCCCGCCGCGGCGAGCGCGGTGGGTAGTGTCGGATCAAGCGCATCGGATTCGGTCACGGCCGTTTCCTCGATGCTGGCCTGAGCCAATTCGTCGGTCAGATGCAGCACGCCCTCGGCGCGACCTCCGGCCGCCTCGTACAGGCGCAGGATCAGATCGCCGGAACCGTCGTCGGCCAGCTTGACCCAGTCGAGCACGATGACGCCCTCGGTCGATTCGACCTGCGCGAGGGGTGCGAACCGAGGAACCTCGTCCAACACCGGCGTGTTCAGACGCGATGCCTCGGCAAGTGTGTCGGTCATACCCGCATCCGCGACCACGCTCCAGGCGAAGTCGTGGCGTCCCTGATCCGTGCGCGGATCGGGGTACAGCGGCGCGGAGAGTAGCGAGAGCCGGATCATGGTGCCGCGCGCGTGGCCGTCCGCGGTCTCGGCATGGACCGGGCTGACGTCCGACCCGTAGGTCGATGCGTTGACGACGGCGACCGCGTATGCGGCGTCGGCCACGCGCACGAACCGGTGCGTGCAGCTTTCGAACTTGGCCTCGTCGCCGCGCGAGTTCTTCTGGATCGGACGTTCGACCATGCCGTACTGGCATTCGTACTGCGCGTTGGCGGCCTGCACGCCGACCGGCATATCGACCTTGAGGAACTCCTCCTGGGCGTGCCAATCCACCCGTGCGGCGAACTCCAATGTCCTGGAGGCCGGCCTGAGCGTGATGTCGGTGGCGATCTCGACGCCCTCGTTCCGTGCGACGGCGCGGACCACGCACGATCCGTCGGGCATCGTGTCGACGCGTTCGACGCGGGATTCGTCCAGCCCGTGGGCGGTCAGGAACGCATCGCGCTGGACCTCCCAGGCGTCCCAGTGGAACGGTTCGTTGTCGAGCAGTTCGTAGCGGCCCATCCTCGTGCCGGCGGGCACCAGCTCGCGGCGCGAGGTCAGGTCGATCAGCGAGCTGACGGTGCCGTCGGCTTCGACGACGACGCGGACGAGACCGTTGTCGAGCACCGTGCGTTCGCCGTCGCGTTCGATGGCCACCGGCGCGGCGGCGAACGCACGGTCGTCGGCGTCGGTCACGGTCCAGTTCAGCCTTGGCTCGGCGCCGCAGGTCGGCACCGTGGCGTGGGTGACGAGCATGTCACCGGGTTCGGCCTCGGCGATGGCGCGGCACGCCTCGGCGGCGATCGTCCTGAGACGGTTGATGTCGCGGGCGTACTCGGCTCGGGCCTGACGGTGCACCCAGGCGATGGCGGAACCGGGCAGGATGTCGTGGAACTGGTTGAGCAGCAGCATCTTCCAGATCTCGTCGATCTCCTGGCGCGGGTAGACGTAGGCGCCGTTCTTCAGGGCGGCGGCCGCGCACAGGTACTCGGTGGCGCGCAGCATCGCCTCCTCCTGACGGCAGCCGCGCTTCATATCCTGCTGGCTGGTCAGCGTGCCGCGGTGCAGTTCCAGGTACAGCTCGCCCCGATACACCGGGGTCTCGCCCTCGGCCTCGTCCACGATGTCACGGCGGACCCTGTCGAACAGGTCGTCGGGCGTGCCGAACGTGACCTTCGGCGCACCGGCGAGGTCGTGCAGACGGCGGACGCGGCCGGTCATCTCCCTGGTGGGGCCGCCGCCGCCATCGCCCCATCCGTACAGCAGGATGGCGTTGCGCGACAGGTCCTTGTCCAGGAAGTTGCGCTGCGAGTACATGACCTCCTGCATCGAGACCTGCGAGCAGTAGGTGTCGGACGGCGGGAAGTGCGTCAGGATGCGGGTGCCGTCCACGCCCTCCCACAGGAAGGAGTGGTGGGGGAACTTGGTGGTGTCGTTCCAGGAGATCTTCTGGGTCAGGAACCAGTCGTAGCCCGCGCGGCGCGCGATCTGCGGCCAGGAGCCGGAGTAGCCGAAGCTGTCCGGCAGCCAGATGCCGCGCGGTTCGACGCCCAGATGCTCCTTGAAGTACCGGCGGCCGAACGTGATCTGACGCACCAGCGATTCGCCGGTCGGGATCATGTTGTCGGATTCCACCCACATGCCGCCGACCGGGATGAACCGGCCTTCGGCGATGCGCTCCTTCATCCGGGCGAACAGGTCGGGATGCTCCTGTTCGAGCCACTCATACTGCTGGGCGGAGCTCATCGCATAGGTGAAGTCGGGGTCCTCGTCCATCAGTGCCAGCACGTTCGACACGGTGCGGGCCACCTTGCGGCGGGTCTCGCGCACCGGCCACAGCCAGGCCGAGTCGATATGCGCATGGCCGACGGCGATGTGCGCAATCGCGCTGGATGAGGCGTGTTCGGCGAGAACGCCGGCCAGCGCCTCGCGGGCGGCGCGCACGGTGTCCAGATGGCGTTCGTCATAGCGGTTGAGCGAACGCTGCAGGGCCTTGGCCAGCTGCCAGTAACGGGGGTCGTCGTCCTTGAGCTCGCGGATGAGCGCGGTGACCGTGTCGAGATCCATCAGGTAGGCCAGCACGTCCTCGTTGAGTGCGCATACGTCCATGCGGCTCAGCAGATACGGGAAATCGGGCTTCCCTGTGGCGCATTCGCCCAGTTCGGTCGGGGAGAACGGGGTCGGCCCCTCGACGAACGGATTGGCCGCCGCCTCGATGTACACGGTGAACCGGCCGTCGGCGTCGAATTCGACGTTGCGGGTGCCGTCCGCGGCGATGAGCGGAATCCAGCAGTTGCGCGGATTGGCGGATTTGATGGCGGTGCCGTCGGCGCGGTAGACCAGGCCTTCGGCCTGGAAGCCGGGGCCGCGGTGGTGCAGCCATCCCAGATCGACGACGAGCTCGACCTTGCGGCCGGCGGCAGCGTCCAGATCGATCCGACCGCTCACCTCGAACCAGGTGGTGCCCCAGGTGGTGCCCCACTCCCCCGGCACGGCGAAGTCGCGGAACTCCACCACCCCGGCCCGGATACGGGCCAGCACCTGGTCCGATGGCTCGGGTTCGCCGGGATTGTCGAACGCGCGTACCGAGCAATGGGCCAGCGTGTCGTACACATGCGGTTCGACGCGCTGCTGCATGACGCGGTCGGCGCGCTGCAGCTGCTGGTTGGGCATCAGGAACATGCGGGATTCTCCTTTATGGTGAGGTCCGTGGTCGGTCAGGTTCAGCCGCGCGCGATGCGCAGCGTGGCGAGCTGGAACGGGTTGAGGCTGATCGTCGCGCCTTCGGCGGCGTAGGCGCCGCGGCCGGGCAGGCATACGGGCAGGTCGTCCGCCAGATCGTCGTGTTCGAGCACGTCGGTCTCATGCACGGTGGCGTCCGCGAGCGCGTCCGCCACATGCAGCACGGCTTCGGCATGGCCGCCGGCCGCCTCGTACAGGCGCACGATCAGGTCCCCGGACCCGTCGTCGGCCAGTTTGATCCAGTCGATCACCGCCGTGCCGGAAACCGTTTCCAGGTTCGCCAGCGGGGCGATGGCCGGCATATCGGTCAGCGTCGGCGCGTTGAGCGCGGCGGCCGCCTCCAGCGTGCGTTCGATGGTCGCGTCGGCGACCATCGACCAGTCGAACTCGTGACGGCCCAGGTCGGTCCGAGGATCGGGGTACACGGGCGCGGACAGCAGCGAGAGGCGGACCATCGTGCCCTGGCCACGGCCCTGTGCGGCGTCGCCCGCGATCGGGTGCACGTCACAGCCGTAGATCGAGCCGTTGACCACGGCGAGCGCATAGTCGGGCTCGGCGATGCGCACGAACCGGTTGGTGCAGCTTTCGAATTTGGCCTCCTCGCTGGCGGTGCTCTTGGCGATCGGCCGCCGCACGAGGCCGTACTGGCTGTCGTACTGCGCGTCCAGCGCCGTCAGGGCAACCGGCAGGTCGACCTTGAGGAACCGTTCGCGCTCGTGCCAGTCCACGGTGCAGTGGAAGCCGACGGCGTTGGAGCCGCGTTCCAGCGTGATGGCGGTGTCGATGGCGCTGGCGCCGAACTCGGTGCGCACGGTCACGACGGCCTGGTCGCCGTCGCAGTCGGCGGAGACGATGGTTCCGCCTTCGACCGTCTTGTGCATGAGCAGCGCGTCGCGTTCGATCTCCCAGGCGTCGTACACCGACGGTTCGTCCTTGAGCAGCTCGTACGCACCCAGGCGGGATCCGGCGGGCACCAGTTCACGGTGCCGACGCTCGTCGCGGATCGAGCGGATGGTGCCATCGGCGTCCACGACCACGGTCAGCAGGCCGTTGGCCAGGGTCACGCCCTGTTCCGTGCGATCCATGCGCACCGCGACGCCGTCGCCCGAGGTCCGGGCCGCCGGCGTCCATGCCGGTCCGTCCGCCCGGTACTGGCTGATGACCGCCTCGTGCAGCAGGTCGGCGTCCGGATTCGAACGGCGCAGGACGGCGCAGGCCTCCTCGGCGATTTCGGCGAGGCGCTTCAGGTCGCACCGGTAGTCCTCTCGGGCCTCGCGGTGCACCCACGAGATGCCCGAGCCGGGCAGGATGTCGTGGAACTGGTTGAGCAGCAGCGTGGTCCAGATGCGGTCCATCTCCGCGGTCGGATAGGCGTAGCCGGCGTCGGCGATCGACGCGGCGGCGCCCAGGTATTCCACGGTGCGCAGCAGCGACTCCTCCTGGCGGCAGCCACGCTTCATGTCCTGCTGGCTGGTGAGCGTGCCGCGGTGCAGTTCCAGGTACAGCTCGCCCTTGAACACCGGCATCTCCTCGCCGGCGTTGGCCTCCATCTGTTCGCGGGCTTCGCGGAAGAACGTGTCCGGCGGTTCGATGGTGACGCGGCTGACGCCTTCGAGGTCATGGAAGCGGTGGATGTGCTCCATCATCTCGCGCGTGGGGCCGCCGCCACCGTCGCCGAAGCCGAAGAGCATCAGCGCCTTGTCGGACAGGTCCTTGTCGCGGAAGTTGCGCTCGCCGTAGGCGAGTTCCTTGGCGGTCATCCAGGCCGCGTAGGTGTCGGTCGGCGGGAAGTGCGTGAAGATGCGGGTGCCGTCGATGCCCTCCCACAGGAACGAGTGGTGCGGGTACTTGGTGGTGTCTCCCCAGGAGATCTTCTGGGTCAGGAACCAGTCATAGCCCGCGCGGCGCGCGATCTGCGGCCAGGAACCGGAGTAGCCGAAGCTGTCCGGCAGCCAGACGCCCGTGGGCTCCACGCCCAGGTGCTCCTTGAAGTACCGGCGGCCGTAACTGATCTGGCGGATCAGGGACTCACCGGTCGGCAGCATGCCGTCGGATTCCACCCACATGCCGCCGACCGGGATGAACCGGCCTTCGGCGATGCGCTCCTTCATCCGCGCGAAGATGTCCGGATGGTCCTGTTCAAGCCAGGCGTACTGCTGGGCGGAGCTCATCGCGTACTTGAACTCCGGATCGTCGTCCATCAGCGCCAGGGCGTTGGCCACGGTGCGGGCCACCTTGCGGCGGGTCTCGCGCACCGGCCACAGCCAGGCGGAGTCGATGTGCGCATGGCCGATGGCGCTGATGTCCATGGCGGAGGCGTTGGCGCGGCGGGAAAGCACGCCGGCCAATGCGGCGCGGGCCTGCTCCACCGAATCGGGGTCCTGCTCGTCGAAGAGGTTCAGCGACCGCTGCAGGGCCTTGGCCAGCTGCCAGTACCGCGGCGAGTCCTTGTCAATCTCGGCCATGACCGTATCGACCACGTCCAGATCGGTCCAATAGTGTTCGAAGCGCTCGTCGTATTCGGTCAGATCGGCGGCGCGGAAGGTGTACGGTTCGTCGGGGCGGCCGGTGGCATGGTCGCCCAGTTCGGTCTCGATGAACGGCGGCACGCCCAGCAGCAGCGGGTTGGATGCGGCCTCAAGGTAGACGGCGAAACGCCCCTCGACGTCCAGCTCGACCTGTGCGGCGCCGTCCGCGGCGATCAGCGGGACCCAATGGTTGAGCGGGTGCACGGCCTTGATGGCGGTGCCGTCGGCGCGGTAGACCAGGCCTTCGATGTGGCCGCCGCAGGAGTGGTCGTACCAGCCCAGGTCGATCCACAGTTCCAGTGGGCGGCCGTCGGGCTTGCCCTCGGGCACCTGCCCGGAGAGCTTGAACCAGGTGGTGCCCCAGGTGGTGCCCCACTCCGATCCCATCGTGAACGGCTCGAACGGGATCTCGCCGCGGCGCAGCCGTGCGAAGAATTCGTCGGTCGGCATCGGCTCGCCGGGGATGTCGAACATCTCGACGTCCAGATGACGGAGCACCGGATGGATGCGCGGACGCACCCGTTGGCGGATGACCCGCCGGCAGCGTTCCAGCTGCTGGTCGATCTTCAAGAACATGCGCGCTCCTTTGTCTGGCCTCGGCGTTGCGGACGTCCACGCAGGCATCCTTGCCGTATGGGCGGCTCGTTCCGCCCGTCTGTTATCAACTACCCCGCGGTTCAGTCGGCCTGTCACCACGCCTTACTAAATCGCTTTAGTATCATCATACACCGCATCGCCAGAGCGGCAAACCAGACAGGATTCAAATATCAGATATCGTTGATATATCAACGTTTCTTCGGCGTGTTAACTTCGTTAACCCAATACTCGCCACACCCGGCGACACCGCAGCCCAAAGCCGCCGTATTGCCCCGAATTACTAAATTGCTTTAGTAGTCCGCCGCACCTCGTCGGCCAACGCCCACGCCACATCGGTCACGCGCCGCAGTTCGGATTCGCGGCTGGACTCCCGCCACGCGTCCGCCATCGCCTCCGCCCACTCCTCCAGACGGCAGGCGGCCTCCTCCGCCGAAGGCACCCGGACCCCACGAACCTCGGCGCAGCCGATGCCATGCATGCGCAGCAGATGCCAACCGGCCCAATTCATGGCGGCAACGCCCTCGATGGCCAGCATCGCAGAACCGCCGAACCGCACACGGTCGCCCCTCATCCCGCCCAGCAGACGGCCCAGCCGCCCCCGGACCGACATCAGCTCCGCGTCGCGCGCCCCGGCATCACCGATGCGAGCCGCGAACGCCGCCAGCAGGCGCCTACGCGCCTGACACACATCCGCCGCATCGGCAACGCGCCCCGCCGGGCCGGACCCGACGCACACATCGCAGAACGCGGCCACATCACCATTCAGCACCGGCCGATGGTCGGCATGGTCATATGCATGCATATCCAATTCCAGGTACCGCACGGCATCGTCCCAGCCGAAGGTCACACATGCCGAGGCCTGCCGCAACATGTCCACGAATCCGCCCTCCACGCCGTATTCCAGCCGGTCGATCGCGCGATCGACGGCCGTCTGGCCGCAGCCCCCTCCCCCGTTCCAGCCGCACTGCGCCCCATAGCACAGGCCCGGCAGACTCATCACCGGGTCGTTGACATGCCCGTAGTCGCCCCAGTCGGTCACGAGGATGCCTTCGGCGCGGTGCGCCGCACCGTACGCGGCCATGCGGGAGATGTTGTCCCACGCCGTGTCGATGCGCGGCAGCAGCGCGTTCCAGCAGTGCACCGCGGGGCACACATACTGCGCGGCACCGGTCGAGGCCACCAGGGCGGTGCGCGACTCGTCCACGTCGGGCTCGTACTGCCAGTTCAGCAGGACGGCCTTGTCGCGCAGCCGTTCCAACGCCTGTGGATGCCCGACCGCGATGTCGGCCCACATCATCGGCTGCAGGCCGCGCTCCTCCAGATACGAGCACAGCTCGGTCAGGTAGCCGGCGTACAGCGTGCCGACGCCCACGGTCCCGGCCTGCGCCGCCGAGCGGCCCTTGCCCAGATCGAAGGTCTCGTCGGCGCAGATATTGAACCTCCGCGACCGGAACAGCGGCGCATACTGGTCGATCAGGCGTTTCGCCAACGCCAGCGACTCGTCCATCAGCGGATTGAGCGTATGATGCTCCATCCGCTCGATGAGGCTGAACGGACGCCCCGCCTGTTCCGGGAATTCGCCGAGCCCCGCGTAGCGGTCCGTGCGCAGCGCCATGTACTGATGTCCGAAGGTGGAGATGGACGGCACCAGTTCGATGCCGGCCTTCGCGCAGTATTCGTCCAGTTCGAGGATGTCGTCGGCGTCGAGCGCGCCCGTGCCGCGCCAGGCCTGGCTCAACCCGTCGAAGCGGAACGTGTGCTCCACGTACAGCTGCAGCTGGTTGTACTTGTGCAGCTCCAGGACATCGACCAGAGCCTTCAGCGACGCGAGCGTGGGCACCCGCCCGCGGGTCACGTCCAGGTAGTATCCGCGCACCGGCAGCACGGGGGCATCCTCGATGTGCACCACGGGGACGGCCGGCCCCGCGTAGCGCACCAGCTGGCGGAACGTCTGCACGCCGTACCGCAGGCCATCCGCATCCCCGCCCACGATGACCACCGAGGCGGAGCCATCGATCCGCCGGCCGACATCCAGACGGTAGGATTGGGCGGCCATCGCGGCATCGACGTCCAGCCGGATGGCGCACTCCCCGACATCGCCCCGGCCCGCGCGCCAACGCAGACCGGCGCACGCTTCGAGATCCCGCCGGATCAGCCGCATCAGGCGGCCCGATGCGTCGCAGGCCGCCGCGGCCGCCCCCTCCCCGATGCACCCGATCGCCGCCAGCACCGCGATGGAGCCGTCCGCCCGCAACAGACGCGGCGTCGGAATCAGCGGGATATCGGCACGGTTCGTTACAGAGGTCATGGATGCTCCGATCAGCGGTTCGCCGTCATCGCCGACGGCTGTGTTCTGGACTGCTCCCGAGTTTACCGCCCATCGGCGTGTTAACTTCGTTAATCAACGATACTATTATTCATTAACAAAGTTTACATATATGCGAAGGAGCATCATGCCTTACCAGACCGTGCCGGACTCCGTCCGCCGTTTCATGGACCGCATCACCGAGCTGTGCGGCGCCGAACACGCCGACTGGGCCGAGAACTTCAACGCTGCGTTCGCCAACACGCTCACCACCACCGTGCACCGCCACGCCGACGGCACGACCTTCCTGCTGACCGGCGACATCCCCGCCATGTGGCTGCGCGACTCCACCGCCCAGGTGCGGCCATACCTGCCGATCGCCGCCGAGGACGACGACCTGGCCGACATGATCGAGGGCCTGGTGCGCCTGCAGTTCCGCTACATCGGCATCGACCCGTACGCCAACGCCTTCAACGAGGAGCCGAACGGGGCCACCTGGGATCCGGACGACCGCTCCGACTTCTCCAGCCCGTGGCTGTGGGAGCGCAAGTACGAACTCGACTCGCTGTGCTACCCGATCCAGCTGGCATGGCTGCTGTACGTCAACACCGGCCGCGCCTCACAATTCGACGACACGTTCATCTCCGGCATGCGGCGCGTCCTCGACGTGCTGGAGACCGAGCAGGACCACGCCCGCTCGCCGTACTTCTTCATCCGCGACTGCGACATCCCCACCGAAAGCCTGGACAACGACGGCAGGGGCACGCCCGTAGCCCCCACGGGGATGACCTGGTCGGGGTTCCGACCCAGCGACGACGCCTGCACCTACCACTATCTGGTGCCCGCCAACATGTTCGCCGCGGTCGTCATGGGCTATGCGGAACGCATCTTCACCGAGGTCGTCGACGACACCGCCTTGGCTGCCCGTGCGCGTGCGCTGCGCGAATCAATCGACGCGGGGCTGCGCTCCCACGGCACGATGACCAATGCCGCCGGCGAGACGATCTGGGCGTACGAGGTCGACGGGCTCGGGCATGCGCTGCTGATGGACGACAGCAACGTGCCCAGTCTGATGGCCGCGCCCTACCTGGGGTACTGCGCGGCGGACGACCCGCTCTACCTCAGCACCCGCCGCACGCTGCTCAGCGCCGAGAACCCGTTCTACTACGAGGGCGCGTACGCCAAGGGCATCGGCTCCCCGCACACCCCGCCGCGCTACGTCTGGCCGATCGCCCTGTCCATCCAGGGGCTCACCTCACCCGACAAGGCCGAGAAGGCCGCGATCCTGGACAACCTGGTGGCCATCGACGCGGGCACGCATCTGATGCACGAGGGCGTGTGCGTGGACGATCCGACGCAGTATACGCGCGAATGGTTCTCCTGGTCGAACATGATGTTCTGCGAGCTGGTGATGGACTACTTCGACATCCGGGTCGGGCGCTGAGCATATCGGCATCGGGCCGGACGCGGGCGGGCCGCATGAGACGGCCCGCCGTCCAACAAGTTCCAGCATGGTTCGAGGGGTCGCGGACGAATCGTCGTCCGCGACCCCTCGTATTCATCGGCACCGGAGCACGTCCGATGCGTTGCGATCCGCTCAGCCCTGCGCCAGCAGCGCGTGCAGCTGTTCGCGGTGCGCCCGCTGCTCGCGCGGATCCGGCACCGGCAGGGAGGCCAGCAGCTTGCGGGTGTACGGATCCTGCGGATGCTGCATGATGTCCTCGGTGTCGCCGTGCTCCACGATCCGGCCCTTGTGCATCACCATCACCCGATCGGCCAGCATATCCACCACGGCCAGATCGTGGGTGATGAACAGGCAGGCGAAGCCGATCTCGGCCTGCAGGCGCTTGAACAGCTCCAGCACCTTGGCCTGCACGGACACGTCCAGGGCGGAGGTGGGCTCGTCGGCGATCAGCAGCGAGGGTTTCAACGCCAAGGCCCGCGCCAGCGAGGCGCGCTGACGCTGGCCGCCGGACAGCTCATGCGGGAAACGGTTCATATACACGCGCGGCAGCTGCACCATCTCCAGCAGATCGCCTACGTACTCACGGGCCTCCGCCACGTCACGGTATTTGCCGTGCACGATCAGCGGCTCGGCCACGTTCTGCGCGATGGTCATCAGCGGGTTGAACGAGCTGCCCGGATCCTGGAACACGAAGCCGATGTCGGCGCGCTTGGGCTTGAAGTCGCGTTCCTTGACGCCGTTCATCTCCACGCCCAGCACCTTGAGCGAGCCGCCGGAGACCTTCTGCAGGCCGGCGATCGCACGACCGGTGGTGGACTTGCCGGAGCCGGACTCGCCGACCAGGCCGAGCACCTCAGAGCGGCGGATCGTGAAGTCGATGCCGTCCACGGCCACGAAATCGGGCTGCATGAGGTGGCCCGGATACGTGATCGTCAGTCCCTTGGCCTCGACGGCGATCGGCTGGTCGCGCCAGTCGTCCTCGCGCTCGATGACGCGGCCGTCCAGATCGCGCACGACCAGCTGCTGGCCGATGCGCGGCACCGAGGCGAGCAGCCGCTTGGTGTAGTCGTGGTTCGGATGGTAGAAGACCTGTTCCACGTCGCCCTGCTCCACCACATGCCCGCGGTACATCACCACCACCTGGTCGGCCAGGTCGGCGATGACGCCCATGTTGTGGGTGATGATCAGCACGCTGGCGCCGAACTCGTCCTTGGCCAGGCGCAGCAGATCCAGGATCTCGGCCTGCACGGTCACATCCAGTGCGGTGGTCGGCTCGTCGGCCAGGATCAGGCCGGGGTTGAGCACCAGCGCCATCGCGATGACGATGCGCTGCTTCTGGCCGCCCGAGAACTGGTGCGGATAGTAGTCCACGCGGGTTTCCGCGTCGGGGATGCCGACCTTCTTCAGGATGTCGATGGCCTTGGCGCGCAGCTGCTTCTTGTCCTTCATGCCGTGCGCGCGCAGGCCCTCCTCGATCTGCCAGCCGATGGTGTACACCGGGTTGAGCACCGAGTTCGGCTCCTGGAAGACCATGGCCGCCTCGCTGCCGCGCATGCGCTGCAGGTCCTCGCCGCTCAGGGAGAGCACGTCGAGTTCGCCGGTGCCGTCTCGCTTGGAGAGCATCACGGCGCCGGAGGTGGTGGCGGTTTCGGGCAGCAGCTTGATGATCGAGCGTGCGGTCACCGACTTGCCGGAGCCGGATTCGCCGACCACGCCGACCACGGTGCCGCGCGGGATCGTGAAGCTCACGCCGTCCACGGCCTTGATGGATCCGGCGTCGGTTATGAAGGAGACGCTCAAATCCTTGATCTCGGCGAGATTCGTGGACGGGGATGCGCTGGATGCGTTCGGCTCACTCATGGTCCGGTTCCTTTCCGTCGGCGTCCGCCGCGCCCGGCGCGGTGGACATCAGGCTCATCGCGTATTCGTTGTCGGCGCTCGGCTCGACGTTCGGCTCCACCGACGTGTCCTCGATCGAGCCGATGACCTCGCCGGCGGACTTGCGGGCGCGCAGACGCGGGTCGGCCAGATCGTTGAGCGATTCGCCCACCAGGGTGATGCCCAGCACGATCAGCACGATCGCCAGGCCGGGGAATACGGCGGTCCACCAGATGCCGGCGGTCACGTCCGCCACCGAACGGTTCAGGTCGTAGCCCCATTCGGCGGCCGCGGTGGGCTCGATGCCGAACCCGAGGAAGCCCAGGCCGGCCAGGGTCAGGATGGCCTCCGACGAATTGAGCGTCAGGATCACCGGCAGCGTACGCGTGGAGTTGCGCAGCAGGTGCACGGTCATGATGCGCCAGGTGGAGGCGCCGACCACCTTGGCCGATTCCACGTAGGCCGAGTTCTTGATGCGCATGACCTCGGCGCGGATGGTGCGGAAGTACTGCGGGATGTAGACCACGGTGATCGATACGCCGGAGGCGAGGATGCCGCCCCACAGGCTGGACTGGCCGCCGGAGATCATGATGGCCATGAGGATGGCCAGCAGCAGCGAGGGGAACGAGTAAATCGCGTCGGCGATCACCACCAGCACGCGGTCGACCCAGCCGCCGAAGTAGCCGGAGACCAGACCGAGGAACACGCCGATGAAGATCGAGAGCACCACCGCCACGATGATGGCGATGACCGCGGTGCGCGCGCCCCACACGGTGCGGCTGAACACGTCGAAGCCGCCGACGGTGGTGCCCCAGATATGCTCGGCGCTGGGCGGCGCCTGCGTGGGGAAGGCCACGCCGTCGTCGCCACGGATCTGCGAATACCCGTAGGGGGCGATCACCGGCGCGAAGATCGCGACGAGGATGAAGAAGGCGGTGATGACCAGACCGGTGATCAGCATGGCCTTCTGCCAGCCGACCGCGATCTTGAGGTCGCGCACGATCGGCAGGCGGGAGAACACGGACGGCTTCTTGCTGACCTCAAGGTTGGCCAACCGGTTGTCGCCGGGGACGGTGACCTTGGTTGCGGTGCTTTCACCCATGTCAGTACCTCACTCTCGGATCGATGAGCGCGCTGATCACGTCGACGATGAAGTTGGCCACCGAAACGATGATCGCAATCAGGATGACGATGCCCTGCACGGCCACGAAGTCGCGGGCCTTCAGATAGTTGGACAGCATGAATCCCAGGCCCTTCCACTCGAAGGTGGTCTCCGTGAGCACGGCGCCGGCCAACATGACGGCGATCTGCATGCCCATGACGGTGATGATCGGGATCAGGGCCGGGCGCCAGGCGTGCTTGGACAGCAGCCGCTTCTCGCTGACGCCGCGGGAGCGGGCGGCCTCCACGTATCCGGAGTTGTAGGTGGAGATGACGTTCGTGCGCACCAGGCGGATGAACACGCCGGCGGTGAGCAGACCCAGCGCCAGCGCCGGCAGCACGGCGTGCCGGAGCACGTCGGCCAGCACGGTCATGTCGCCGAGCTGCAGGGCGTCGATGATGTAGAAGCCGGTGGGTTGGACCAGGCGGTCGAACTGCGCCATGCTGCTCAGGTCGGCACGACCGGACGAGGGCAGCCATCCCAGCCATACGGAGAAGATCAGCTTGAGCATCAGTCCCAGGAAGAACACCGGCGTGGCGTAGCACAGGATCGCGAAGGTGCGGATGCCCGCGTCGGCCAGACGGTCGCGGTGGTGCGCGGCGATGCGGCCGAACGCGATGCCGACGACCATGGCCACGATCAGCGCGAGGATCGCCAGTTCGAAGGTGGCGGCGCCGTACCGGGTCAGGATGGAGATCACCGGCTGGTTGTCGGTGACGGTGGTGCCCAGGTCGCCGTGCAGCAGGTCGCCCAGATAGTCGATGTACTGCACGATGAGCGGACGGTCGTAGCCGGCCTCATGGATGCGTCGCTGCAGCTCCTCTGGGCTGAGACGTCCGCCCTGCGCCGCGGTGATCGGGTCGCCGGTGGCGCGCATGACGAAGAAGACGACGGTGACCAGGATGAACACCGTGGGGATGATAAGCAGGAAACGGGTGATGACGAAGCGGAAGAACCCTCCCGACAGCCTGTTTTTCTTGGCTTTCGTCGGGCGCGTGGATGCGCTCTGCGTCGGGGGCTCCGCCGTTGCGTCCTGGGTGCTGGTTTGGGACACGCGAAAACTCCTTGGTGGAGGATGGCGGAATACGGTTGAGTGTCCGGCATCAGCGATGTCGGACGTATGATGGTAAGGCCGTCGGACCCGTCAAGAATAGGAGACACGGGTCCGACGGCGTTTTTGGAGGATGATGGCATCCTCCTTCAGGCGACCTCAGGACTTGGTCACCGAGGCGTAACGGAAGCGGAACGACGCGTCGAGCACGACACCGTCGATGTTGTTGCGGGTCACCGCTACCTGGGCGCCCTGCAGCAGCGGGATGGTCGGCAGTTCGTCGGTGACGATGTCCTGGATCTGGCCGAGCATCTCCATGCGCTTGTCGTGGTCCTGCTCACCGGCCTGGTTGGTGATGAGCGTGTTGACCTCTTCGTTCGAGTAGCCGTTCATCACGAAGTTGCCGTCGCGGAAGAACGGGGACAGGTAGTTGTCCGGATCCGAGTAGTCCGGGAACCAGCCGAGCTGGTAGGCCGGGTAGGAGCCGTCGGACTCGTCGGTGACGAGGCGCTGCTCGCTGTACTGGGTCCATTCGGTCTGCTGCAGGTCGACGGTGAACAGGCCGTCCGCCTCCAGCTGCGACTTGATGGCCGCGTACTCGTCGGCGGAGCTGGAGCCGTAGTGGTCGCCGTTGTACTGCAGGTTCAGGGTCACCGGGGTCTCGACGCCGGCGTCGGCCAGGATCTGCGCGGCCTGCTCGGCGTCCGGGCCGCCGTTGCCGTCGCCGTAGGCGGCCTTCAGCGTGTCCTCATGGCCTTCCAGACCATCCGGGATGTAGGAGTACATCGGCGTGTAGGTGCCCTTGTACACGCGGTCGGACAGCTCCTCGCGGTCGATCAGCGCGGCCACGGCCTGGCGCACGGCCTTGGCCTTGGCGGGGTCGGCATCCGGCTGGGACTCGCCGAACGGCTGGATCTTGAAGTTGAAGGACAGGAAGCGCTCCTCGCCGCCCGGCCCCTCGACGACCTTGAGGTCGTCATTGCCGGAGAGGTCCTCGATGTCGGTGGCGGTCAGCGAACGGAACGCCACATCCACGGTGCCCTGTTCGATGGCCATCTTCAGGTTGGAGGCGTCGGCGAAGTACTGCACCTGCACGGTCTCGTTCTGCGCGGGGGTCAGGCCCTCGTAGTCCTCGTTCGCGGCGTAGGCCACGTTCTCGTTAAGCGTGAACGAGGTCAGCTTGTACGGGCCGGCGAAGGCGTCGCCCTCGACGATCGTATCCGCATCGGTCAGGGCGTCGGCGCTGAACACGTCCTCGTCGACGATCGGGCCCGCGGGGCTGGAGAGCACCTGCTTGAGCGTCACGTCGAACGGCACGGCCGCGTTGAACACCACGGTGGTGTCATCCGGGGCCTCGACCGACTCGATGTTGGCCAGCAGCGACACCGGGCCGTTCGGGTCGTCGATCGTCTTGATGCGGTCGAACGAGAACTTGACGTCCGAGGAGGTCAGATCGTTGCCGTTGGCGAACTTCAGGCCTTCCTTGAGCTTGACGGTGAACTGGGAGCCGTCCTCGTTCCAGGTGCCGTCATCGGCGGCGATGTCCGGGCTCAGCTCGGAGGTGTTGTAGTCCTGGGCGTACAGGAACGGGAACACGTTGATCTGCACGGCGTAGGAGCCGTTGTCGTACGATCCCGCGGGATCGAGGCTGACGATCTTGTCCGTGGTGCCGATGGTGATGGTGCTGCTGTCGGCGGCCGGTGCGGCCTCATCCTTCACGCCGCAGGCCGCGAGCGATGCCACTGCGGCCAAGGAGGCGATGACGGCGGTGATCTTCTTGCGATTCACGTTTGAATCCTCTCTCTGTCAACATTCGGACCCGCCTGCATTCCACATTCGCTTTTGGCATCGCGCTCGGCGGGCGTCCAAGTTACGACCGTAGACGCGGCATGTTACGAAATCGCCCCGTCCATGGCCCGCCTTGCCCCGCAAGCCACGTCGCCCAATCCCCGTTTTCGTTGGAATGACGCCGTTTTCCGGCGTATCATAGGTCGTAACAAAAAAAGTCCGTATAGTGAGACGCCGTAGGTTGTCATCTCACTATACGGACTTTTGTCGCCTCGTCCGGGGGCCGCCTCGGCTACTTGAGCTTGCGGCCCGCGCACCAGACCTCACCGACCGCCCAGGTCTCGGGATCGGTCAGGAGCAGGTCGGCGGCGTACCCGGGAGCCAGCAGACCCAGCGGCGCACCGGTAACCGGATTCGGACGGTCGTATCCGAACGTCCTGGCCGGGGTCAGCGTGGCGGCCTCGACGGCGTCAACCGGCGAGATGCCGAGCACGGCGACCGCGCGGCGCACGGCGACCTCCAGTAGCAGCGTCGACCCGGCAATCGCGCCGTTGGAGACCAGTCGGGCGTGCCCGTCCACCACGTTCACATCCAACGCACCCAGCTTGTACGGGCCGTCCGGGCAGTCGGTGGCGGCCATCGCATCGGTGACGAACGCCGTGCGGTGCGGCGCGAAGGCGAACCCGAGCCGGACCATCGGATCCTGGACGTGGAAACCGTCGTTGATGATCTCGATGGTGACGCGGGGGTCCTCCACCGCCGCCGGGATAGGGCCCGGCTCGCGGTGGTGCAGGCCGTTCATCGCGTTGAACATATGCGTGATGATGCCCGCGCCGGCGTCGAAGCCGCGCTTGGCCATGTCATAGTCGGCATCGCAGTGGCCGACCGCGGGCACGACGCCCGCGGCCGCGAACCGCCCGATGGCGTCGATGCCGTGCGGCAGCTCGGGCGCGATGGTGATCTGGCACAGACTGCCGTCGGCGGCGTCCAGCAGCTCCTCCACCAGCTCCGGCACCGGATCCTTCAGGCACTCCGGGTCATGGGCTCCCTTGCGGGCGAGCGCCAGGAACGGCCCCTCCAGATGCGAGCCCAGCACATCCGGACGGCGGTTCATCGCGGCGCGCACGTTGCGCAGGTTCTCGCACATCACGTCGATCGGGTTGGTGATCAGCGAGCACACCTGCCGCGTCGTACCGTGCACGGCGTGGCCGGCCCGGGCGATGTCGATGCCTTCCGGGCCGTCGTCGAAAGACCGCTCCCATGAGCCATGCGCGTGGATGTCCACGTACCCCGGGGTCAGCAGACGGCCGGCGGCATCGATGATCCGCGTATCATCGGCCGGATCGATGGCGATGGAGCGGCAGGCGTGCTCGAACTCCTCCTCGTCGGTGCCGGTGGCCGCGATGACCCCGTCGGCCGAGGTCAGCCAGAAATGCTCCCGTACGCCGCGGGCGTCGATCTTCCGCGCGCCGCGGATGGCGATGCAGGAGGGGGCCCCAGTGATGGCCGAGGTGACCCGCTTGACGGTTTCCATCCTGTTGGAATCCATGATCACTCCTTCGCAGTCTTGGGACTTGGGGCGGGGCTCAGATGCCCTGCCAGGCCGGCTTATGGGCGTAGGCGTACTCGTAGTAGTCCTTGTGACTCAGCTTGCTGGCCGCCGCCTCATCCACGATGATCGTGGCATGCGGGTGCATCTGCAGCGCCGAGGCCGGGCAGAACGCGGAGATGCCGCCTTCGCAGGTCTGGCGGATCGCTTCGGCCTTGCCCTCGCCGAAGGCCAGCAGCACCAGGTGACGGGCGCGCATGATGGTGCCGATGCCCTGGGTAATGCAATGGGTGGGCACCTGGTTGATGTCGTCGTCGAAGAAGCGGGCGTTGTCCGCACGCGTCTGCTCGACGAGGGTCTTGACGCGCGTGCCCGAGGCCAGCGAGGAGCCCGGCTCGTTGAACCCGACATGGCCGTCGGTGCCGATGCCCAGGATCTGCACGTCGATGCCGCCCGCGGCCTCGATCGCCGCGTCATAGGCCGCGCCGGCGCCGGCGACCCGTTCGCCGTCCTCCAACGGGCAGCCGCCCAACGCATCGCCGGGCACATGCACCTTGGCCGGGTCGAGGCCCAGCGGCACGGTGACCGTGCGGTTGATGGTGGAGTGGTACGACTCCGGATGGTCCAGCGGCAGGCCCAGGTATTCGTCGAGGGCGAAGCCCTGGACCTGGCTGACGTCGATGTCTTCGGCGTCGATGACCTTGGCCAGCGCCTGATAGGCGGCCAGCGGGCTGGAACCGGTGGCCAGGCCCAGCACGGCGTTCGGCTTGGACTTGATGAGGTCGGCGACGCAACGAGCGTAGATCTCGCCAGCTTCGGCTTCGTTCTTAACAATGATGATTTCCGGCATGATATCTACTTTCTTCAGGGTGAGCGACGTAACTGTGCAGTTAAATCGTTAACTTCCTTGTCATAAATAATCCTAGCGCGTCGTCTCCCCAAAAACGCCGTCCGCCACCCCTCTATACCAACGACCGTCTCCCCTATGCCAACGGCCGCCTCTTCTATGCCAACAACCGCCTCCCCTATGCCAACGGCCGCCTCCCATGGCTTGATGCACACGGAAGGCGGCCGTCATGACGGAAACGACGACTGCGAATCAGTCGCGCGGGGCGGCGAGCGCGGCGCCGATCGCACCGATCGGCTGCTCGACCGGCGCCAGGCGCAGACGCTCGGGCAGATGCAGCGACGTGATGAAATGGCTGGTCTCCTCGCGGCGGCGCATCTCCTCGACGATCATGTCCAGCAGCGGACGGCCGGTTTTGGCCATGCCGCCGCCCAGCACGATCAGCTTCGGGTCATATGCCTGTCCGACCACCTGGATGGTGTCCGCCAGGCCGTGCTGCACGATGCCGTACACCTCCATGGCGCGGGGCTCGCCGGCCTTGGCCTTCTCGATCAGGTCCGGCAGCGGCGGCTGGCCCGGCCACAGCTTGGCCACCGAGCCGCCCGAGGTGACGGTCTCCAGGCAGCCGCGCTGGCCGCAGTTGCACAGGAACTTGTTCGGGTCGACCGGGATGTGTCCGATCTCGCCGTAGGAGCCGCTGTACCCGCGTTCCACATGGCCGTCGCGCACCACGCCGGCGGCCAGGCCGGTGCCGAAGTTCAGGAACACCACGGTATCGCCGGCGGAGACCTGGTCATCGATCAGGGCCACGGCACCCAGCGCGGCCGCATTGACATCGTTTTCAACCTGCACCGGGATCCCCAGCGCCTTGCTGGCCTCGCGGCCCAGCTCCAGCTTGACGATGTCAAGGTTGACGATGTCGCGCACCACGCCGGTCACCGAATCGACCTGTCCGGGCAGGCCCACGCCGACGGCCACCGGCTCCCCGCCGAGCCTGCGGGTGATGCCGATGACGTCGTCGAGCACGTTCTGCGCGCCCGGCCGGGCGGGGATGCGGCAGGTGTTGAGCACGGTGTTGCGTTCATCGACCAGCACAGCCTCGATCTTGGTGCCACCGATATCGATGCCAACGTATTCATTCATGCGGGTTTCCTCTCCTGACGGTGTTTCCTTCGCTTTCCTCCGACCACAGGCGTGCGGCACATCATCGCCCGCACAACACCTGCGTCACTAGGCAGATTACCACCCGAACCGCCCGCGCCCCGTCACGGTACCAGCGGCGTCGTACAGTACTGCCGTATCCATCCCGCCGTCACAAGGACACACCCATGCGCGAGAACCTCCTGTCCCCCGCACTGCACGACTACGCCGGCAACCGGTATCGCGACCGCAAGGCGTCGCTGGGCGGCCTGACGATCCCCGCCGACACGCTCATCGGCAGGCTCGACGGCGACCGCCGCGCCCTGATGCATCTGCTCGTCGGCACCCTGCCGACCACCGATATCCTCGAATGCGAGCCGGCGACGCTGCTGGACTACGTGGACCACGCCCTGGAGCTGCGCCGGAGCCGCGCATGGACCGCGGAGTTGCCGGAGGACGTCTTCATCCACTACGTGTTCTGGCCGCGGGTCAACAACGAGCGTCTCGAACCGTGCCGCAGCCGCATCGCAGGCGAGCTGGACGCACGGGTTACGCCGCTTGACATGGAATGCGCCGCGATCGAGACCAATTACTGGTGCGCCGAGCATGTGACCTACGCCCCCTCCGACATCCGCACGATCGGCCCGGTCGGCGCGCTGAACCGCGGCACGGGCCGCTGCGGAGAGGAATCCACGCTGCTGGTGAGCGCCTTGCGAGCCGTCGGCATCCCGGCGCGCCAGGTGTACACCCCGCGCTGGGCGCATTGCGACGACAACCACGCCTGGGTTGAGGCGATGGTCGACGGCGTCTGGCGGTTCATGGGGGCCTGCGAGCCCGAGGAGCGGCTGGACCGCGGATGGTTCGACTGTGCGGCGGCCCGCGCGATGCTGATTCACGCCCGCGTGTTCTGCGATTACACGACCGGATCGGTCGATGTTTCGCCGTCGGCCGGCAGGCAGGGGGCCGTGATACTGCAGAACCTCACGGCCTCCTACGCGCCGACCACCCGGCTCGTCGTCGCGGTCGTCGACACCGACGGCACCCCCGTGCCCGGTGCCGACGTGCGCTTCGAGCTGCTCAATATGGCCGAATTCGCGCCGATCGCCCAACTGGCCGCCGACGAGGACGGCCGTGCCGCCATCGAGCTCGGGCTCGGCACCGTGCTGGTACATGCCTCGGCGCCGGACGGGTTCGGCGAGGCGCTGGTCGACACCGCATCCACCACCGCGGTGACCGTGACGCTGGATGCCGAGCGCCGAGACGATGACGCGTGGACGCCGCTGTCGGTGTCCGCGCCCGCCGCCGGCGGGTCCCGCGCCGCGGCGCTGACGCCGGAGCAGAAGGCCGTGGGCGCGGACAGGGCGCGGCGCGCGGAAGCCATGCGCGTCGAACGCCTTGAGGGATTCGCCCGGCAGTCGGCCACCGGCGACGCCGACACCGATGAAATCCTCCGTCTGGCCGGCGGCAATTGGCCGGTTATCGCCCGTTTCCTGGAGGCGGGGGCCGAACCCGACCGGATGCTGCTGTTGCAGGCGCTCTCCAACAAGGATCTGGCCGACGTCCACGCCGAGACGCTCGACGACGCGCTGGCCGCGGCTACGGCGATCCGAGACCATGCGATGCGGATGCTGGCCGACCTCGACGAACGCACCCGCACGGATCTGTGGCGTGACGCCGTGCTCAATCCGCGCGTGGACGGCGAGGAGCTCGCCGGCGACCACCGCGCGTTGCAGCAACGGTTCGACGCCGACCGCATCGCGCTGTTCCGCTCCGATCCGCGGACGCTGTGGCAGGAGATGCTGCGCGACGTGCGCGACGCCGAGGACGACGAGCCCTACACCGGCACGGCGGCGCTGCTGTCCCGCGGATACGGCGACGGCCCGCACCGCGGCATCGCGTTCGTCACCATCTGCCGCTGCCTGGGCATCCCGGCGCGCCTGAATCCCGAAACCCGCAGCCCGCAGTATTTCGACGGCGCGCGGTTCGTCGACGTTCAGGCCCGCGAAAGCGACCGGCTGGTCGCCTGCACGCTCACGGCCCCCGGACGGGACGACACCCCCCGCTACGGCGTGGACTGGACCATCGGCCGGCTGCAGCGCACCCCGTACGGCATGGATTTCTCCACCATCGACCTGGGCGACGTCCCGTGGACGGACGGCGCGGCCCATATCCGCCTAGAGCCAGGCACGTATCGCGTCATCACCACCACGCGTCTGCCCAACGGCAGCCAGCTGGCCGCCTCGCGGACGCTCCGGGTGGCGGATGGGGACCGCACCATCGCCTTGGACTGGCGCCGGCCGGCGCAGTCCGACCTGCTGGCGCATCTGCCGCTGGAGGACCTGCCGCTCATCGCCGACGACGGGACCGACACCCCCTTGAGCGAGGTCCTGCACGGCCGGCGCGGCGTGGTGTTCATCCTCGACGCCCACGGTTCCGAACCGAGCATCCACGTGCTGGACGAATTGCGCGAGTCGCTGGCGGAACGCCCCGACCCCGATGCCGAGCCCATCATCGCCCTCTGCCCGCATGATGCGCCCGTCAGCGCCCCGATCGCGGCCATGCTCGCCCGCCTGCCCCGCCGGTTCCGGCTCTGGCGGTGCGCCGAGCCGACGGCGGACCGCCTGGCGCGCATCACCTTCGTGGATCCGGACAAGTCGCCGGTCATCGTGGCCATCCGCCCCGGCCGAGCACAGGACGACCCACTGACCGGCATCTACGCGTGCAGCGGCTACAACGTGGGCTCCGTGGAACTCGCCCTGAGGCTCAATCGCGTATGATCACAGGGCAACCGTCTACAATGGAGAACCAATACAATGAAGTATCCACGGTAACGGCCAACCGTTTCCCAGCACACTTAGAAGGAACGCCATGAATCCTTCCACCCCGCCCGTCGCCTTCCTCGCGCCGGGGCATACGTCCAAAGCGGACCCGTCCGACGTACGGCGGAACAACCGTGCGTTGATCTTCGGGCTGCTGTTCCCCGCCACCGAGCTCTCCCGCGCGCAGATCGGGAGGCGAACGGGGCTCTCCCGCGTGGCGGTGTCCGACGTGGTCGGCTCGATGCTGGACGAAGGACTGATCAGGGAGGGCGGGCTGGCCCACAACCCCGGCAAGGGCAAACGCGGCACGCTGCTCGGGATCGACACCCAGCGGCTCCACATCGTCAGCATCGACCTGTCACAGTCGCGGTTCATCCAGGGTGCGGTCACCGATCTGCTGGGGACGATACTGTACCGGTCCGAACTGGCGTTGGGCGCCGAGGACACCGTCACGATAGACGACATCGAGCAGCTGGCGGCCCAGCTCATGGATCACACCGACCATGTCATCGGCATCGGCGTGGCCGCCCCCGGCGTTGTCGTGAACGGCACGGTGCGGCGCTCCACCGCCCTGGGCTGGCATGACGTCGATCTGCGCACGCCGCTGGAGCAGCGGTTCGCCGTGCCGGTCAGCGTGGACAACGATTCGACCAGCGGCATGCTCGCCGAGCGGTTCTTCGGCCAGGGCGGCCCCAATCTCATGTTCGTCTGGTTCCGCCGCGGCATCGGCACCTCGGTGCTCATCGACGACGTGCCCGTGGTCGGCGAGAACCACGCCGGCGGCGAGATCGGCCACATCTCCATCGACCCGGAGGGCCCGCCCTGCCCATGCGGCAAACGCGGATGCCTCGAACGGCTGATCTCCTCCCCCGTGCTCGAGGCGCGGATGCGCGAGCACGCCGGGTCGCGCCAGACCATCCTCGAACAGGCCGGCGTCCACCTGGCCAACGCCCTGGCCATGCCGGTCGGCATGCTCGACATCACCGACATCTGCGTGTATGGGCCGCCGGATATCGTCAACTCCGATTTCATCAACGCCGCGCAGCGCTATCTGGACCAGACCACGGCATCGTCATTCCATGCCCAGACGCGCATCCGCAGGTGCGAGATCGGCAGCGACATCGCGATCCGCGGCGAATCGACCGCCGTGCTGCGCGACTATCTGGCGCGGTGACGGCCACGCATCGGTGACACGTCGGCGTCGCACCGACGGCCGCATCACCGCGCGGCGAGCACCGCGGCGCGCACGATGGCGCGGTCGGTCCGTTCCACGGGGTTCTGGCCGCCGCCACCGGGGCCGCCCGATGCGGCGACCAGCGTCTTGCCGGACAGGTGGATGGCGTCCACCCCCGCCGCACGAATCGCGCCGATGCTTTCGGGCGTCACCCCGCCGCCGGCCTGGATCTCGATGCGTCCGGCGGCGTGCCTCACCAGATCGCGCAGCCGGTCAAGGCCTTCGGGCACCGTCGGAGCCCCGCCCGAGGTGAGCACACGCGTATACCCCAGTTCGATCAGCACGTCCAGCGCGGCGAACTGGTCGGGCACCATGTCGAACGCACGGTGGAAGGTCACCTGCACGTCGCGGTTGCAGCGGCGGCCCTCGTCCCGGGCGCATTCGATCAGGGCGGCGGCGAAGGGCACATCGATGGTGTTGTCCTCATTGAGCCCGCCGACCACCACGCCGCTCGCGCCGGCGAGGATGGCGGAGCGCACGTCGCCCAACTGCACCATCCGTTCCGTCTTGCCGAACACGAACGAGCCGGAACGCGGGCGCACCAGCACCTGCACGCCACGCGGCAGACCCACATGCGAGCACGCCTGGATCAGTGCGAAACTCGGCGTCAGACCACCGGTGGCGCCCAATGCCACACACAGCTCGATGCGGTCGGCCCCTTCCTCCAGGGCGATCCTCGCGCCTTCGACATCCTGTACGGCGATTTCCACGGTCACGGGCATCTCCTTTGATTCTCCTGCCTTGCCACGCCACCACGGTACCATCTCCGCGCCGGGCACCACGCCGTGTCACGGATCCCCGACGGGCGGCAGCGGCCTTGGCCGTCGGCGACACGCTGTAAAACGATTGACATATACATTAACCATGTTAATATATAAACAATCGGTGGAAGTCAAAGACGGACCGACAACCGCACTCAAGGAGGCGTCGATGCCCACGTCCACAACCGTCGCATCGCAGGCGACCGTGTCCGAGTCGAACCGCTCGCGCATCCTCCAGCACCTGTACTACCACGGCATCTGCTCGCGGGCGCAGATCGCCAAGGCCCTGGGACTGACGCCCGCCGCCATCACCAAGATCACCGCACGCCTCATCGAGGCCGGCATCATCGAGGAGACCGGGGACATGGAGGGACGACTGAACCGTCGCTCCATCGGCCTGAACCTGGACCCCACGCGGTTCCACGTCATCGGCGTCAAATTCGCACGCAGCCTGGTGGAGATCGGCGTCTTCGACCTGAGCGGCACCGCGCTGTCCATCGAGGACCTGCCCACGGTCAGCGAGGACACCATCCCGCAGACCATCGCCGCCATCCACACCAAGGTCGGCGCGCTGCTCGACGCCGACCCGGCCATCATCGCCATCGGCATGGCCGTCCCCGGACCGTACCTGCGCGAGGCGGGGTACACCACCGTCGTCTCCTCCATGCAGGGATGGCGCACCATCAACTTTCTCGACGAATTCGGCACGGCCTTCCGCGTACCGGTGTTCGTCGAGCAGGACGCCCGCGCCGGCGTGCTGGCCCAGCACCTGTTCTCCGACGACGGCCACTGCAACAACCTCGCCTACTACCTGCTCGGCGAAGGCGTCGGGCTCGGGGTCATCGACCACGGCAAGCTCATCAATGGCGCCCAGGGCACGGCCACCGAACTCGGCCACACCAGCGTGGACGTCAACGGCCTGCCCTGCGACTGCGGCAACGTCGGATGTCTGGAACGCTACTGCTCCGCCAACGCCATCCACGAGCGCATCAACGCAGCCGGCATCATCGCCGACAGTCGATCGATGACCCACCGGCAGGCATGCAACGCCCTGTTCGAACTCGTCGGCGACGGCGACCGGCAGGCCACGGCCATCCTCGACGAGGCAAGCCGCTACATCGCCTACGGATGCGTGACGATCTGCAACATGTTCAACCCGGAGCGCATCATCCTCGGCGACATCGTCTCCGGAGCCGGGCAACGGCTGCTCGACATCGTGCGCGACATCACCAGCCGCCGTGTCAGCGCCGAAGTCATCGAGGCCACGGACATCCGCCTGTCGCAACTGCCCGCCGACGCCACCGTCGCCGGCGCGGCGGCCGTGGCCATCACCCAGTTCCTCACCACCCCGTCGAGATTCTTCGACATCTCCTGACGACCGGCGGTCCCTGACGTCAATCGACAACCCAACATATCAACCAAGGAAAGGAATCACCATGACCAAACCCACCGTGCTCTCCCTCGGCGAACTGCTGTGGGACATGCTCCCCACCGGCAAGCGCGCCGGCGGCGCCCCGGTCAACTTCATCTACCACGCCTCCATGAACGGCGCAGAGGGCGTGGCCATCAGCGCCGTGGGCGAGGACGAGCTCGGCGACGAGCTGCTGGCCGCCACCCAGGCCGCCGGCATCAACTCGATGATCCAGCGCAACGCCTGGCCGACCGGCACCGTGGACGTGGCGCTCAAGAACGGCATCCCCGAGTACACAATCGTGAAGAACGTGGCCTGGGACCACATCCTGTACACTCGCCAGCTCATCGAGGTCGTCGAAAGCGCCGACGCGATCTGCTTCGGCACGCTGGGCCTGCGCTCCCCCGAATCGCATGACACCATCATCGAACTGCTCAAGCACGCCAAGCCCGGCACGATGAAGTTCTTCGACATCAACCTGCGCGGCGACCACTATTCCAAGGAGCTGATCGAGGAACTGCTCGGATACGCCACCGTGTTCAAGATCAACGACGACGAACTGTTCCTCCTGCGCGACATGTTCGACATCCGCGGCACCTCCGACGACGAGGCCTGCCGTTGGTTCATCAACGAATACGGCCTCGACTACATCATCCTGACCGGCGGCGCCGCCTTCAGCACCGTCATGTCGAAGACGGGCAAGAGCTCCACGATCTCCACGCCGCGGGTCGAGGTGGCCGACACCGTAGGCGCAGGCGACTCGTTCTCCGGCACCTTCACCGGCAAGCTGCTCAACGGCGCCACGATGGAGGAGGCGCACCGCGCGGCCGTCAACACATCCGCCTTCGTCTGCACGCAGGAAGGCGCCTGGCCCGCCTATCCCGAGGAGGGCATCCCGGACTACTGCAAGATCATCAACGGCGAGTGAGCGTTATGGCCCATATGTCGCATGAGCATAGTGCTTGTGCGACATATGGGCCATTGCATGTGCCCCTCGAGGTCCTGTTGCCGCAGCACCACCAGACCGCTGCGGCAACAGGGCCGGTTCACCGGGAGCGCATCGAGTTGCATTCATCGGGCAACAGGGTTATTGTGGAAAGTCCGGCCGCGCGCCGGCTGGTTTGATAATTCAAAAGGGGCCGATCGGTTTCGACGATGACCTGTTCGCTGCAGGGAAGCGTGCCGAGAATGCGGGGTCCGCTCGTGGATGTCCCCCGCAAAACAATAAGTGCTAAATCTAACCGCACTGAGTTCGCTCTCGCTGCCTGAGCTTCGCGCCAGGACTAATCCAGCGAGCAGCCGCTCCGTCCGTTCTTCTGCGTCTCCGGGAAGAAATCGGGCGTCGTTAAGGAGACTCGCCTCACTCGCCGAGCCGCAGGGCGTCTGAGGGACTTACACTGTGGATAGGCCTGCCACCGGTTGTCCGCGATATAGGTGGAGGCAGAACAATAGCTGAAAAGCCAGCGGACTACGCACGTAGAAGACTGTGGGTACGGTCATCGGACCGGGGTTCGATTCCCCGCGGCTCCACTTGTTCAGGGTTCCGGGCATACGCCCGGAACCCTTTTTTGTTGCCCTCACACCGTCATATCCACCACACCCGGCGTGTCTTAAGCGGTTTAGCATTAACATTGTTAACGTATTAACGCAGTTACCGTCGATGTCGACGGACGTCTGGAAGGACATCGCATATGACCGCCGCCTACGCGCCCGAAGCCTATGTCTTCGGCTCGCCGGAGAACCACGACCTGCTTGAGGCCGAAAGCAACGAACTGCTGCATTTCGGACACCACTTCCCCGCCCCGAACGGCGGTTCCACCTGGCTGGACGACCGCGGCAACCCCGACCCCTCCCACGGCATCCAGACCTGGATCACCTGCCGCATGGCGCACGTCTACACGCTCGGCGCCATCCACGGCGAACCAGACGCCGAGGAGCTCGTTGACAAGGCGCTCGACGGCCTGCGCGGGCCGCTGCATGATGATGTGAACGGCGGCTGGTATCCGTCCATCACCACGGACGGCACCCCCGAGGCGGGCAAGGTCTGCTACACGCACGCCTTCGTCATCCTGGCCGCCACCTCGGCCACGCTGATCGGACGCCCGGGCGCCAAGGAACTGCTCTCCGAAGCGCTCGACACCTACAACGCGCACTTCTGGGACGAGGAGCACGGCCTGGCCGTGGACACCTGGAACACCGAGTTCACCGAGCTGGATCCGTACCGCGGCATCAACGCCAACATGCACACCGTCGAGGCGTTCCTGGCCGTGGCGGACGTGACCGGCGACGAGACCTATCGCACCCGCGCCGGCCGCATCATCGACCACGTCGTCGACTGGGCGTCGCACAACTCGTGGCGCATCCCGGAGCACTTCACCGCCGACTGGACCCCGGACCTGGAGTTCAACCGCAGCAAGCCCGACGACCAGTTCAAGCCGTACGGCGCCACGCCCGGCCACGGCATCGAATGGGCCCGCCTGATCACCCAGTTCGCCACCAGCTGCAGCCGCACCGACGAGCAGAAGGCCGCGCTGATCGACGCCGCCGAACACCTGTTCGCTCGCGCGCTCGAGGACGCCTGGAACACCGACGGCACCGTGGGCCTGGCCTACACCACCGACTGGAACGGCCGCCCCGTGGTCACCGACCGCATGCACTGGACGCTCGCCGAATCCGTGAACACCTCCGCCGTGCTGGCCACCGTGACCGACAAGCAGGAGTACAAGGATTGGTACGCCACGTTCTGGCGGTACATCGACGAATACCTCATCGACCATGAGCACGGCTCCTGGTTCCACCAGCTGGACAAGGACAACCACGTCATCGGCACCGTGTGGCCCGGCAAGTCCGACCTGTACCACGCGCTGCAGTGCACGTTCATCCCGCGTCTGAATCCGGCCGTCTCCGTGGCCCCCGCCCTGAAGCAGGCCACCGAGACCCGTTAACACGTCCCTTCCTCCTTCCAAAAACAGCGGGCGCCCCGGTTCCTTCACGGACCGGGGCGCCCACCTTATCCGCGCCGAAGCAGGTATGATGGCCGGTATGAGAGTGGTCATTCAACGCGTGAGTTCGGCGGGTGTGGACGTGGTCGACGCGGCGACCGGCGAACCGGACGCCTCCTTCGAGCCGCAGCGGATCGGACCTGGACTGGTGCTGCTGGTTGCGGTCAGCGATGACGACGGGCCCGAGCAGATTAGCTGGACGGCCCGCAAGATCGCCAATCTGCGGATCTTCGATGACGACGAAGGCAAGATGAACCGCTCGGTGCTCGACGTGGGCGGCGAGGTGCTGTCCATCTCCCAGTTCACGCTGTACGGCGATGTGCGGCGGGGCAACCGTCCGAGTTTCGTGGCGGCCGGGCAGCCCGACCATGCGCGGGACGTCTGGCTGCGCCTCGACGAGGCGTTGCGCGGCCATGGGCTCACTGTCCGGGAGGGCCGGTTCGCCGCCCATATGCGGGTGTCGCTGACCAACGACGGCCCGGTGACCATCCCGCTCGATACGGCGGTGATGGCCCGGCCCCGCTAAGGATTCGGCATCATCCCGCCCCCGGTCCCTTCCGGGGCGGGGCACGCCTGCCGGGCATGCCCCGCCAAAGCTACTTGATGATGGGGCGCAGCGGTGCGGAGACGTCCACCTGGTGCTTGTCCCCGATGACGTTGGGGTCGTTGATAATCTTGTCGACCACGGCCTTCTTCAGTTTCAGGTCGGAGGAGTCGCCCCAGACGATGGTGTAGTTGCCGCCGTCCAGCACCGTGGTGATCGAATCCTGCGTCTGCGCGCTCACCGAGGAGATGCGCTGCCGTATCGACTCGTCCAGTCGTCCCAGGATCGACAGGGTCTCGTGCACCGCCTGGTCGGACAGCCCCTGGTCGACATCACCGACGTCCACCACCGGAATGCCTTCCACCGATACGTTCCCGACGGAATTGAGCACGCGCCCCTTGCTGTCGACCGCGGTCATGGACCCGTCCGAGGCGCGCAGCATGGCGGCGGGCCGCTGTGCCCGGACCGTCACGCGCAGACGGTTGGGGAACTGCTTGCTCACCTTGGCCTCGGTGACGCCGGGGATGTCGTCCAGCTGGTCGATGACGTCGTCGCTGGAGACCAAGAGCAGCGATTTGCCGGTCTGTTTGCCGGCGATCTGCATGATCTGCTCCTCACTGACCCATTCGTTGCCGCCGGACACCTGGATGCCGCCGGTTTCCAGCCGGAACACCGGGGAGAAGAACAGCAGCCAGACCAAGGCGGCCACGGCGGCCAGCGCGGCGGTTATGACCACCGCCCGCAGGAGAATCACGCGCGCGGTCGCCTTGCGGCGCTCCTTCAGACGGGCGCGGAAATCCACGACCTTCGGACGCGTAACCACGCCGAGCTGCCCGCGGGTCTGGTTCAGCGTCTTGGCGACAAGGTCCTCGCCCTGCAGGCGTCTGACGTCGACGAATTCACCGGGATCGGATTGCCCGCTGCGTTTCGGGGACGACTCCGTCGAGCGCACGGAGCGCGCCGAGCGTGCGGGCGCCACCGCCGGCTTGCGGTCCACCGCACCGGAGACGACCCGTCGCCCCGCCATCAGGATTCCATCCCGCCGACGCGCGCCGACAGCTCGCGCAGCAGCACGTCGTCCATCCGGTTGACGTCGCCGGCGCCGACGGTGATCACCACATCCCCCGTCCAGACGGTGTCGAGGATGCGCACGGCGGCCTGCCGCATATCCTCGACGGCGCGGATCCACTCCCCCGCATCCGCGCAACGGTCCGCGTCCGCGGCCTGGACGATGGTCGAGGCCGAGACGTCGGGGAAGTCCTCCTGCTTCTCGCGGGCGGGGAAGATACCGGCCACGATCACGTCGTCGGCCTTCGACAGCGCCTGTGCGAACTGCTCGGCGAAGATCCGGGTGCGCGAGTACAGGTGCGGCTGGAACAGCACATGGATGCGGGATTGCGGATACCGGCGCCGGGCCGCGTCGAGCAGCGCGGCGATCTCGGTGGGATGGTGGGCGTAGTCGTCCACGACGGTGACCCCGTTCACGCACCCGCACACCTGGAAGCGTCGCGCCGCACCCAGGAACGAGGCGGCGGCCCGTGCGGCCTGCTCGTACGGCATGCCCAGCATCCCCGCGGCGATGATGGCGGCGGCGGCGTTGCGCGCGTTATGGATGCCCGGGATGGACAGTTCCACGGGCACCTCCAGCTCCGCGCCGTCGGCCAACGCCGGAGGGATGCGCAGCGTGAAGCATTCGCGGCCGGTGCGCTCGCGTTCCCGCTCCGATTCGATGCGGACCGCAACCGCGCCGTTGAGGTCGCCCAGCGTATCGGGATCCTGAGTGGTGTAGACCACGACCCGTCCGGCGACGTCCGCGTCCACGGCCCGCAGGACCTCCAGGCAGCCTTCGTCGTCGGCGCACATGACGACCGCGTCCCTCGCGTGGCCGATGTGGTCGACGAAGGCCCGGTGGTATCGGTCCGCCGTGCCGTAATGGTCCAGATGGTCGGGTTCCGCATTGGTGACGATGGCGATGGAGGGACGGTACTTGGCGAAGCTGCCGTCGGATTCGTCGGCCTCCGCCACCAGCACCGCGCCGTGTCCGGCATGGCCGCCGTCACGGTTCGTGCCGTCCGGCGACTGGATGGAGCCGCCGATGGCGTAGCTGGGGTCGGCGAGCTCCCCGGTTCCCGCGTTGACCAGGATGTGGGCGAGCAGCGAGCTGGTGGTGGTCTTACCGTGCGCGCCAGCCACGGTGACGGCCCGTTTGGCGGCCATCAGCAGGGCGAGGATGTCGCTGCGGTGCACGATGCGGGCACCGGCCGCATGCGCCGCCACGATCTCCGGATTGTCCGGCTTGATGGCGCTCGAATAGACCACGGTTGCCGCGCCGGCCACGTTCTGCGCGCGCTGCCCGAACTGGACCGCGACGCCCAGCGACTGCAGCCGATCGGTTTTGGGGCTTGGCTCGCGGTCGGATCCGTCGACGACGACGCCCTGCTCGTGCAGCATCTCGGCCAGCACGCTCATGCCGGCGCCGCCGATGCCGATGAAATGGGTCCGGCCCAGATCGCCGATCCGTTCGTCGGGTCCGAAGGCCGGACGGGTCGGATCGAGCTCGATGGTTGTCTCGACGGCTGATTGTTCTGACACTGGGAGTCCTTCCTGCACTGTTTCTGGTTCTGCGTTTTCCCCTGCGCTACGCGGCCTGACGCTCCGCCGCCGCCAGCACGCGGCAGGCCATGGCCTCGGCGGCGTCGCGGATGCCGTAGCGCCATGCGGCTTCGGCGAATCCGGACAGACGGCCGCTGTCGGCCAGCAAGCCCGGCACATGGTCGATCACCCATTCCTTGGTGAATTCGCGGTCGGCCACCATCATGCCGCCTCCCGACTGCACCACGGGTTGCGCGTTGAAGCGTTGCTCGCCGTTACCGATCGGCAGCGGCACGTAGATCGCCGGCAGGCCCAACGCCGTCAGCTCGCTCACCGTGCCCGCGCCGGAACGGCAGATCACCAGGTCGGCGCAGGCGAACGCCAGGTCGATGCGTTCAAGATACTCGGCCACATGGTAGTCCCCTTCCCCGGCGTGCGAGGCGTCCAACCCGGTGACGGCCGCATCCCCCGCGCTGACCGAGACCAGTTCACGCACCTCGTCCGCCTTGCCGTTACCGGTCAGATGCACGATCTGCGCGTGCTGCAGCAACGATGAGGCCGAGGCCGCCACGGCGCGGTTGATGTTGGCGGCGCCCAGCGAGCCGCCGGTCACCACCACCACCGGACGATTCGCGTCCAGGCCCAGCTGTTCCGCCGCCTGACGGCGGGCGCCCTCACGGTCGGATTCCAGCCGCTCGCACAGCTGCGCGATGGCCGGCCGCAACGGGAGCCCCACCCGTTCGATCACGGCATCCCGACGCGCCTTCAGTCCCGTTCCCTCGTATGCGGTGCCGATGTAGTCGGCCCAACGGGCGCCCAGCTTGTTGGCCATGCCGGCGCGCGCGTTCTGCTCGTGGATCAGGATCGGAATCCGCATGGCATGCGCCGACGCGTACACCGGGGCGGAGGCGTATCCGCCGAAACCCACCACCACCTGGGCCTGATGACGTTCCAAAATCTGCCTGGTCCTGGCCGTCTCCCGCTTCCAGGCCATCGGGAACCGCAGCGCGGCCATATTAGGGCGGCGAGGGAACGGCACCTTCTCGATGGTTTCCAGTTCGAATCCCGCCTGCGGGACCAGGTCGCGCTCCAGGCCGACCGCCGTGCCGATCACCGCGATATCCGCCGAGGGATCCTTGGCCCTGATGGCGTTGGCCACCGCCAGCAGCGGGTTGACATGTCCGGCCGTACCGCCGCCGGCCAATACGATGCGGTGCATTCGATTGCTCATAGCATACGAGCTTAGTCCACGGGCAGGCCCCGGCAGGGCATTCGGCAGCGGTTCCTGCCCGCAATGTCCATGTCCGCGCGTCACGCCTTGACCCGCTCGGCCTTGACCTGCGGGTGCTCCCGCATCATGCTCACCGCGGCTCCCGCCGCCGCCAGACACATGATCAGCGAGGAGCCGCCCGCCGAGACGAACGGCATCGGCACGCCCATGACCGGCAGCAGGCCGACGACCACGGCGATGTTGACCAGCCCCTGCCCCACCAGCCAGGCGGCGATGCAGATCAGCACCATCGAGGCGTACCGGTCCCGCATCTGCAGCGCCATGGCGATCAGGCACCATCCGATGACCACGAACAGCAGGATCACCAGCGCCCCGCCGATGAATCCGGTCTCCTCGCAGATGATCGCGAAGATGAAATCATTATGGGCGGCGGGCAGGTAGTTCCATTTCTCGCGGGAGTTGCCGATGCCCACGCCGAGCAGTCCCCCCGAGGCGATGGCGTACCGGGCGTGGATGGACTGGTAGCACACGTCCTGCGCGTCCGAACCGGTGCAGGCCGTGTAGGCGGCGAGGACTCGGTTCAATCGGTTCGGACTCGAGATCACGAACGCCGCGGCGGCCGCACCGACCACGGCCATGCCGGCGAGCAGCCATTTCAGCGGGAATCCGCCGATCAGGAACGCCACGATGCCGATGGCCACGATGATCATGCCGGTGCCCATATCCTTGCCCAGCATGACCAGTCCCAGGCATACGAAATACACGATCCCGGGAGCCAGATACGCCTTGACGCCCTCGCGCTCATACCGTTTGCGTGCGGCGATCATGGCGGAGGGAAGCCAGATGCACAGCGCGCATTTCATGACCTCGGCGGGTTGCAGCGTGAACACGCCGGGGATGCCGATCCACCCGGTGTTGCCGTATTGGGTGATGCCCAGAGGCGTCAGCGTCAGCGCCTGCAGCACCATCGAAAAGCCTATGCCCGCAATGCCCAGTCGGCGGTAGATCGGGCAACGCACGTGCATGGCGATGAAGGCCATCACCAATCCGATCACGCAGTACATGCCCTGGCTGAGCGCCTGCCGCCACGGGGACGCGCCTTGGGAGACCATATCCACGGACGAGCTGGAGAACACCATGATCACACCGAAGCAGGTGAGCGCGAGCACCGCCACCCGGAAGCCGTGGTAGCACCACAGCGGGTTGAGCAGGCTGCGCCAGCCCGTATACCGCTGGAACCCCTCCGCCGCCTCTCGTTTCCTCGGTTTTCCCGTACCCTTCGAGCGGTCCGAGGATGCGGAACGAATCTGTCTAGGCTTCGGCATGGGTGCTCACCCATTCCCGAGCCTGCTCGGCGAACCGGTCGCCTCGGTCGGCGTAGGAGACGAACTGGTCCATGGATGCGCAGGCCGGGGCCATCAGCACCACATCACCCGGGGCGGCGTAGGCGCCGGCCGCCTCGACGGCACGCCGCATCACGGTCTCGTTGTCCGACGGGTCGATGAGGGTCAGCGGGATATCCGGGGCGCTGGCGGCGAAGGCCTCGGTCATCGGGAGCTGGTCCGCGCCGATGATGACGGCCGCCTTGATGCGCGCCGCCTGATCGGCCACCAGCTGTTCGAACCTTCCGCCCTTGGCCAGGCCTCCCGCGATCCACACCACGCTCTTGAAACCGAAACTGCCTAGGGACGCCGCGGCCGCGTGGGCGTTGGTCGCCTTGGAATCGTCCACGAACCGGATATCGCCTTCGGCGGTGTGCCGGACGGCCACGGTCTGGATGCGGTGGCCTCCGGGGGTGAAGTCGCGCAACGCCTGCACGGCATGATCCAGATCAGCGCCCAATCCCAGCACCAGCGCCAGGGCCGCCAGCGCGTCGGCCAGCAGATGCGGGTATACCGTACCGTCCGGCTCGCACAGGTGCGGGAAGTCGCGGACCTGGGCGATGCGCAGCGCCTGTCCGGCGGGAGTACCCGCCACGCCGCTCATGTCCACGATCCAACCGTCGCTTATGCCGATCTGCCCCTCATCGGGTGCGTGCAGGGTGAACCCCACCATTCGACATCCGTCGGCCGGCTGCGCCCGCCGGGCCAGTTCGGTGACGCGCGCGTCGTCGGCGTTGTAGACCAGGGCTCGCTTGACGCGGTGATAGACCTTCGCCTTATCGGCGGCGTACCGGTCCATGCCGCCGTGCCAATCCAGATGGTCCGCGGCCAGGTTGGTGATCACCGCGCAGTCCAGTTCCAGCGAATCGGTGAAGTGCAGCTGGAACGAGCTTAATTCCACGCACAGCGCATCGTAGGAGGCGTCGACGGCGGCATGCGACACGGCCTTGCCGATGTTGCCCACGGCCGGCGCGTGCCACCCGCAGGCGTTGAGCATCTGCGAGGTCATCTCCGTGGTCGAGGTCTTGCCGTTGGTGCCGGTGATGCCGATCCATGCCGCGGGCGCGCCGGTCCGGTCGCTGTCCACGCGCAGCCGCCAGGCCAGCTCCACCTCGCTGATCACCGGGATGGACCGGCGTTGCGCCTCCAGGATGAACGGGGTGCGCGGATTGAACACCGGCGAGGTCACCGCCAGGTCGACCCCGGTCCAATCCACGTCGTCGAACGCGTGGACGTCCGCCTCGGGCCGATGTTCGTCCACCGTAATCACCCGCGCCACGCGCGGCGCCAGCACTTCGGCCACGCTCCGCCCGGACACGCCCAGACCGGCCACGACCACCGTCATGCCCGACCAATCGTTCCTCTGCATATTCATTGTCCTCCCATGCCCGCGGCCCATTGCACGCACGGGCCTCACACCAGACCGGACCGTGCCACCCAGTCGCCGTAGAACACTACGAGGCCGACCAGCACGAAGATGAGTTCAACCATCCAGAACCGCACCACCACCTTGCCTTCGGTCCAGCCGAGCAACTCGAAATGGTGGTGGATCGGCGCCATCTTGAACACGCGTTTGTGCGTCAGCTTGAAATAGCCGACCTGGATGACGTCGGACAGGGCTTCGATGACGTACAGACCGCCGACGATGATGGCCAGGAACTCGGTGTGCGTGGCGATGGACATCGCCGCGAACAGCCCGCCCAGAGCCAGCGAGCCGGTGTCCCCCATGAAGATGGTGGCGGGGTTCGAGTTGTACCAGAGGAAACCGAAGCAGGCCACCGCGGCGCACAGCGCGATGATGGTCAGGTCCAGCGGGTCGGAGACCGCGTAGGCGAACCCCTCATGGCCAGCTCCCTTGAGATGGTAGCTCTCCCAGAACGCGATCACGCCGTATCCGGCGAATGCGATCATCGACGAGCCGGTGGCCAGCCCGTCCAGCCCGTCGGTCAGGTTGACCGCATTCGTCCAGGCGGTCATCAGAAAGTTGACCCAGATGACGAACAGGACGGTCGCCACGATCCTGCCCGCGAATTCGAAGCTGAAGAACGGCTCCTCGATGAAGCTCATGCCCGCCTGGGCGCTGGGGAACCCGGACCGGGTGGGGATGATGAGCGCCAGCACCGCGTACAGGGTGGCGAAGATGAACTGCCCGATGAACTTGCCCGCCACGGACAGGCCTTCGTTCTGCTTCTTGCGCACCTTGGCGAAGTCGTCGATGAAGCCCAGCACGCCCATGGACAGCATGGCGAACAGCACGAGCATGGCCGACAGCGAGAACGCCTCGCCGGATACGATATGCCGGTAGATGGCCGAAGCCAGCCAGCCGCACACGATCGCCAGGTTGATCACCACGCCGCCCAGCGTCGGGGTGCCGCGCTTGACCTGATGCGACTGGGGACCATCCTGCCGGATGTACTGGCCGTAGTGCAGCTTGTGGACCAGCCTGATCAGCAGCGGCGTGCCGACGATCGTCACTACCAGTGAGACCAGAATTCCGATAATGAGTGCAATCACCTGCGGTACTCCATTCGCGTCATATTCCCTTTCCCGGTCCGTCCGGCCGCTATGCGGTCCAGCGTTCGGCCAACGCGCTCAACCCGGAGATGTGCGACCCCTTGAGCAGCACCACGGCATTCCCGTGCTCCCGCGCCAGACGAACGACCGCGGCATCGGCCTGATCGGCGTCATGCACCCAGTCTATCGACGGGTGCGCCGGGGTCGTGCCCGTTTGCGCGCGCTTTGCCCCCTGTGCGACCGCTTCGGCCAGCGCGTCGAGATGCGCGTCGGCGGTGCCGCCGACGGCCACGACGGCGTCCACGCCGCACCGGGCGGCGTATTCGCCCACGCCGCGATGCAGCTCCAGATCGTTCGCGCCCAGCTCCAGCATGGCCCCCAGCACGGCCACACGGTACGGCGCGGTCTGTTCCCCGGCGCCCCACGCCATCAGGCCGTCCAGACCCGCGCGCATCGAATCGGGGTTCGCGTTGAACGAGTCGTCGATCAGAGTGAAGGAGGCACCGCTGCGCTCGACGGTCGACACCGCCATACGATGGGGGCTGATGCGCGTCAGGCCCTCCAGCACCTCGCCGATGCGGGCCGGCGGCATGCCCAGTCGGAATGCCACGCTGGCCGCCGCCAACGCGTTCATGACGTTGTGGCGTCCGCAGATGCCCAAGCGCACCGCCGTGGCGGCGCCATCGGGCGTGGACAACGTGAAGCGGGGACGGTCCAAGGCATCGGTGCCGATGTCACGCGCCGAGCAGCCGGAGGCCAAGGCCCGCTCGTCCTGCACGCCGAACCACAGCACCTCCCCCGGCGCCTGGGCGCTCATGGAGGCCACACGCTCATCGTCGGCGTTGAGGATGGCCACGCCGCCGTCGGCCAGACCGCGCACGATCTCGCTCTTGGCCTGCACGATGCGTTCCACCGAACCGAATTCGCCCAGATGGGCCACGCCGACCTTCAGCACCACGGCGATGTCCGGAGGCGCGATGGTGGTCAGTCGGGCGATCTCCCCGACGTGATTGGCACCCATCTCCGCCACCAGGTATCTGGTGTCCGGGCCGACCTTCAACGCGGTCAACGGCAGGCCGATCTCATTGTTGAACGAGCCGACGGGGGCGACCGTCTCCCCCATCGATCCAAGCAGCGCGGCCAGCATGTCCTTGGTGGTGGTCTTGCCCACCGAACCGGTGATGCCGATGATGGTGAACGGCGTCCCCAATGCGCGGCGACGCTCGATGTTGTGCTGCGCCAAGGCTCCCAGGGCGGCCACCGTATCCGGCACGACAATCTGCGCCATCGGAGCATCGACCTGCTGCGCCACCAACGCCACGGCGGCGCCGCTCTGCGCGGCGCGCCCCACGAAATCGTGGCCATCCACCCGTTCCCCGGCGATGGCGACGAAGACGCCCGCCTCACCGACCTCGCGGGAATCGGTGACGGCACTGGTCGCCACGGTCTGCGGTGTGGCGGCAACGCCCTCCGGGATGACCAGACCGCCACCGACCGTCTCGGCGATCTCGGACAGCGTCATCGGCATCATCGTGGATTCCACAGCCATATTCGTTCCTCTCCCTCAGGACAGTTCCCTGGACACGCGCAACGCGCTCCTGATATTCGCACGGCGCACACCGGCCGCCATGGCCATGGCGATGGCCAATGACAGCACCTCCCACGATCCGCCGTGCTCGCCCTCGTCGGCCTGGCGCGCCAACGCATCGGACTCGGCGGTTCTGCCCACCGCCTTGCCGCGCTCGTCCATCACGCAACCGTACCGGTCGCACGCCGTCGCGCAGGCCTCGCGCAGACGGGAGTCGGGCACGTCATCGACACCGAACACGTCCAGACCCACCGCATGCAGCGCGCCGCGCCGCAACGTCCGCTCGTCCATGGACACGATCACGGCGTTCGCGCCATCCTCCGCGCACACCGACAGCACACGCTGCACATCCAGAACCCCCAACGGATAGTGCAACCCGATGTACTGCTCCAACGACTGCGTATCCGCCGCGCTGATCACGCCGACCGGATTGCCGAGCACATGCAGGAATTCGGACAACTGCTCCACCTGCCGTTGCACCCGCCCGGCCTCCTCGCCGTAGCAGGCGAACATCGCCAACGTCTTGGCGCCCGTCAGTTCCTGAGCTATCGCGGCCAGACGCGCGTCATCGCACTCCCCCAGCACCAGCGGCATCGACAACCTGTCGACCGCCCCGCGCAACGCCTGCGGCACCAAGGCCGCATACGCGCCGCGCATGGCGGCGTGCTCCAGCCGCTCCATATTCACCGACCCCGCAGGCACATACAACGAACCGGGGATCACCGAATCGACCTCATCCGCCAGCGAGGTCACCGTCACGCCCTCCGAGGACGGCGGCACCAGCTCATATCCGTACCGGGAAGCCAAGGTCCCCAACGTCATCCGGCATGCACCGGAACCGCTCACCACACTCATCGGCCCAGCCTTTCCTCCAGCGAATTCACCAATCCACCGGAATAGCATCGGTACGCGGAGACGAGGGAGCCACCTCATATTTCTGCATAAGGAATTCACCAATCCTGGCGAACAACGGGCCGGCGGTCAGACCGCCGAATCCGCCCTTCTGCGGATCCTTGATCACCACGGTGACCACGAAGCGGGGGTTGTCGGCGGGGATGATGCCGGACCAGTCGCACACGATCGAGGTCAGACGGCCGTCCGCGCCGGCGACCTCGGCGGTGCCGGTCTTCGAGGCCACGCGGTAGCCGTCCACCTTGGCAACGTTGTCGTATTCCTCGGCCACCGACTCCATGGCGTTGAGCACATCCGCCGCCACCTGCTCGTCGATCACGCGCACGGCGTCCCCGTGCTCCTCGGAGGTGACGCGCCCCTGCGCGTCGGTCACCGACTTGATCAGCGACTGCTGATGCCGCACGCCCTTGTTCGCGATGGTGGCCACCACGTTGGTCAGCTGCAGCGCGTTCACCGTGTACCCCTGGCCGAACAGCACCGTGTCCCGGGTACGGCCGTCCCAGGCGTCGGCGCCGGCCAGCATGCCGTCGGATTCGCCGGGCAGGTCCAGCCCGGTGGACTGTCCGACGCCGAACTTGGTCAGGAACTCGTAGCGCTGCTCGTTGGTGTAGTTCTCCGCCGCCATCACCATGCCGACGTTGGAGGAGTTCTGCAGGATGCCCGCCAGCGTCCAATGCTCGCTGCCATGGTTGGTGGGGTCGTGGAACTCCTGGCCGTTCTTGGTCATGCTGTACGGCACCGTGAACTGGTCGGTGGCCTTGTGCAGGCCGGTCTGTAGCAGTCCGGCCATGGTGATGACCTTGCCGATCGACCCGGGCTCGAAGGTCTCGCTCACCGCCTGGGAGACGTTGAGCTTGGCGTCGTCGCTGCCCGCCTCGATCTCGTCGGTGTCCTCCAGGGCGATGATCTCGTTGGTCTGAAGGTCCTGCACCACGCCGATGGCCCAGGCCGCCCCGAACTCCTCCTTGCCTTCCCGCAGCACCTTCTTGACGTACCAGTTCACGTCCTGATCGATCGTCAGCGTCACGTCGCTGCCGTCCACGGCCGCCTCGGAGTCGGTCATCGTGCCCGGGATCTGCTCGCCGCCGTTGCCCTGCTGATACACCTCGTATCCGTCGGTGCCGGTCAGCTCGTCGTTCATCATCTGTTCGATGCCATTGGCGCCGTTGCCCTCGTCGTCCACACCGCCCAGCAACGCACCCAGCTGGGTGCCCGTGGAGTAGATGCGGTCGCTGCTCAGCTCGCACCACACCACGCCGGCCAGATGCAGGTCGTCGATCTTGCGCTTGAGCTCGGGGGTGATGTTCCGCTGGATCACCTGGTACCGGCTCACGCCATCCAGTTTGGCGCCGAGTTCCATGGCGTTCACACCGTCCAGCACCGTGGCCAGCAGACGCGCCACGGCGGCCGCGCCGGTGGCGCCGACGGGCTGGTCGTCGATCTGGTGGCAGTACCCCAGCGACTTGGCCTGGTTCGACCCGCAGGCCACCGGTTCGAACAGCGAGGCCGCATAGGGGTCGGCGAGCAGCGTGTACCGCTCGACGCTCTGGGCAAGCACGTTGCCGTTGGTGTCCAGGATCCGCCCGCGCTTGGCACTGATCGGCACCGTGGTGGTGCGGCTCTGGGTGGCCGCCTGCGCGGTGGAACGACCGTCCAGCAGCTGGATGCCGACGAGCCGGCCGAGGCATGCCACGGCCATGAACGCCAGAATGACACCGATGACCATGCACCGCTTGGCGAACCCGCTATACCTGCCGGCCCTCATCTGTCCGCGTCTCATTGCGTTCCACCTTCACTGGGTTGATATCCGTTCAGATCGATGGAGATGGAACCCTCCTGCGGGACCATGCCCATCTCCTGCGCACGTTCCGGCAATGACGCCTTCAGCATGTCCAGCTGCGTCTGGCGCTCCTCCACGTCCTGGCTCAACCGCTCGATCCGCGTCTGCACCTGGCTGGATTCGAAGGAGATCTCGACCATCTGCGTGCGCAAGGCCAACGCCCCCAGCAGGGTGCCGACCAGGAACACGATGGCGATGGTGATGTGCAGCAGCGGTGTGGTCTTCGTCCTGGTCCATTCCAGCAGACGTTTGAAACCGCGCGCCGCCGAGCCGGCCCCGGCCCGCTGACCGTTGACCACGTGCAGTTGCGGACGCGACTGCGGCGCGCCGTCCCGGTCCGGGCGTCCCGCGGGCGCCGCCGAGGAATGCACGCTTCGTGCCTGTGCAGCCATCATCGTCCCCCTTCGTAGTGTCGCGGCTCCGCGGCGGACGCGAAGGTGCGCCGCCATCGCTGCGGAATCGGTCGCGTCAGTTCCACGCCCCGCAACCGGACGGATGCGGAACGCGGGTTATGCGCGATCTCCCCCTCGTCGGCCTTGACCGCGCCTCGGGTCAGATCCCTGAAGAACGGCTGGGCGTCGGGAGGGATGACCGGCAGGCCCGGCGGCACATCGGCCGCCAGTCCCTGCGCCATGAACGTCTTGACGGTTTTGTCCTCCAGCGAATGGTACGACTCCACCACCAGACGGCCGCCCACGGCCAGCCGGTTCGCAGCCTGCGGCAGCGTGGACGCCAGCTTGTCCAGCTCGCCGTTCACCTCGATGCGCAATGCCTGGAACACCCGCTTGGCCGGATTGCCCGCGGGCCGATGCGCCTGCGGGATCACCTCGTCCACCAACGCGCTCAACTGCGCCGATGTGCGCAACGGCTCCCTGTCCCGCCGCTGGACGATCCGCCGGGCGATCTGCCGGGCGTACCGCTCCTCGCCGTACGTTCTGAAGATCCGCGTCAACGCCGGCTCGTCATACTCCGCGAGCACGCGTTCGGCCGTCAACGGCTGCGACACGTCCATCCTCATATCCAACGGCGCATCGTGGCTGTACGAGAACCCTCGCTCCGTCTCGTCGATCTGCAGGCTCGACAACCCCAGGTCCATGAACACGGCGTCCACGCGCCTCACGCCGACGTCGTCCAGCACCTGCGAGAACGCATCGAACGCGGCATGCACCGGGGTGAACCGGTCCGCCAGGCCCTCCGCGCGCACGCGTTCGGTGGCCATCGCCAGCGCCTGAGCGTCCCGGTCGATGCCGATCAGACGCGCCCGGGGCGAGGCCTTGAGGAACGCGATGGTATGTCCGGCCAATCCCAGGGTGCAGTCCACGGCCACGGCGCCGTCATGGTCCAGCGCCGGCGCGACCAGCTCGACGCAGCGTTCGAGCAGCACGGGTTGATGGATGGTTGCATAGTCGTTCATCAGAATTCCACCGCCGGTAGTACGTCGTTCTCGATATCGGAGTAGCGCTGCTCCTTCTCCGCCAGATACGTCTGCCACGCCTCGCGGTTCCAGATCTCGGCACGCGTGCCCACGCCAATCACCACAATGTCCTCCCCCAGATCCGCATAATCCCGCAGAATCTGCGGCACCAGCACACGGCCTTGCTTGTCGGGCACCTGGTCGGACGCGCCCGACAGGAACACGCGCAGGTAGTCGCGGGTGTCCTTGTCCCCCACCGACGCACGCTGGATCTGCATGGCCATATGCCGAAACTGGCTGATCGGCAGCAGATACACGCACCGTTCCTGGCCTCGGGCCAGCACCACGCCGCGGCCGAGCATGGAACGGAACTTGGCCGGCAACGCCATGCGTCCCTTCGCGTCGATCTTCGGCGTGAACGTGCCCAGCAGCAACGGCGGCAGCTGCAGCATATCCATGTCATCCCCGCCTGCGGGAGGTTGCTGCTGTGCAAAGACGTCGTCATTCACAGCCCCACCTCCTTCAGCCTGGCATTGGGTACACTCCGACCTGGGTCGCTTCACCACTTTACCCCACGACTTTCCACAAAACCCCACTTATCCACAAAACACTTACCCTTTTCCGATGGTTTTCCCACTTGAGGACGCATATCGACGAGACAGACGCCGCGGCGGTCCGCCTCACAGGCGTCGCTCGCCGCAATCCGGACGATTCGTAGCGGCCTTGCGGTACATTGGATTGCCTGAGTTTTCGGAGGAAGGGACAGTACATATGCCGGGTTACGCCGAACAGTTGCAGGAGGAGCAGCACGCCGTCGACCGCGCCTACGGTCGCCTCGACGCCCTGCGCGCGCAGGCTCGCGCACGGCTTGACGCCGTCAGGGCCGCCGGTTCGCACGGCTCCCCCACCCAGCGCACCGAGCGCGATTCGTTCGCCACCATGTACGAGGACCGTCTGACGCAGCTGCGTGCCGTGGAGGACCGCCTGATCTTCGGCCGGCTCGACAACACCGCCGGCGAGCGCCGCTACATCGGACGCATCGGCCTGTCCAGCGAGACGCATGAGCCGATCCTGACGGATTGGCGAGCGGAGGCCGCCCGCCCGTTCTACGAGGCGACCCCATCGCACCACGGTGACATCGTCATGCGTCGCCATATCACGCTGAACTTCCGCGAGGTGGTGGGCGTGGAGGATGAGGTGCTCGACGTGCATTCCGAGCAGGTCGGCAAGGCCTCGTCCGCCGGCACGCTGACCGGCGAGGGCGCGCTGCTGGCCTCGCTGAGCTCGCGGCGCACCGGCAAGATGACCGATATCGTGGCCACCATCCAGGCCGAACAGGACCGCATCATCCGTTCCGACCTCGGCCATGCCGTCGTCGTCCAGGGCGGACCGGGCACCGGCAAGACCGCGGTGGCGCTTCACCGCGCCGCCTACCTGCTGTACACCCACCGCAGCATGCTCGACCGCTCCGGCGTGCTGGTCATCGGCCCCAGCTCGGCGTTCCTGCACTACATCGATCAGGTCCTGCCCTCGCTCGGCGAGACCGGTGTGGTCAGCCGCACCATCGCCGACCTGATCCCCGGATTCAACGCCACCGCCACCGATACGCCCCGGGCCGCCCAGCTCAAGGGCGAGCAGCGCATGGCCAAGGCCATCGCCAACGCCGTCGCCGCGCGCGAACGCGTGCCCCGTACCCTGCCGGTGGTCCGTATCAACGGGTTCGCGGTCGCCATGAAGCCCTCCGACGTCGAACAGGCCATCGCTGACGCGCGGCGCACACGCCAGCCGCACAACAAGGCGCGCGAGACCTTCGTCCGCAGCATGCTGGAGGCCTTGCGCGCCCGATACGTCGAACAGCTCGACTACACCCCGGAACAGCCGGAGCTCACCGACGTCATGCAGCAGCTGCGCATGAACGACACCGTCAGGCACACGTTGAATCTGGCCTGGCTGCCGATGACCGGCCCGTGGCTGATTGACCAGCTGTTCTCCAAGCCTGCCCAGTTGCGGCGGTTCGCACCCTGGTTGTCCGATGACGACATCGCCGCGCTGACCCGAGACAAGGGTGCCGCGCTGACCCAGTCGGACATCCCGCTCCTGGACGAGGCCATGGAGCTGCTGGGTCCCGATCCGCGCGCGGCGGCCCGCAAGGCGGCCGCCGACGCGCAGCGCGCCGAAGAGGAGCAGTACGCGCGGGACACCTTGGCCCAGGCCGGCATCGGCTCCGGCATCGTGACCTCGCAGATGCTCGTCGACCAGATCAACGGCATGGATGCGGAGCTCACCGCACAGCGCGCCGCGGCCGACCGCGAATGGACGTACGGGCACATCGTGGTGGATGAGGCGCAGGAGCTCACCGCGATGGACTGGCGTATGCTGATCCGCCGCTGCCCTTCGCGCTCGTTCACGATCGTGGGCGATGTGGCGCAGACCTCGGCGCTGGGAGGCACACGCGCCTGGCGGCACACGATGGACCGGCTCTTCGGCGAGGACAACTGGGATCTCAACGAGCTGACGATCAATTACCGCAACCCGCAGGAGGTTTCGGATCTGGCATCGCGGTTCGCCCGTTCCGAAGGCCTGTACATCTCCACGGTGAATGCGGTGCGCACGATGCCCGACTCGGTCGAACGACTGACCGTGCCGACCGAGGCCGAGCTGCATGCCGCCGTGGCGCGGCAGGTGGTGGCTCTGGCCGACCGGTTCGTCTCGTCGGACGGCACGGGCCGTGTGGCGGTTATCGTGCCGCAGACGCGGCTTGCCGATTTCCGCGGCACGGTGCGCACGGCGCTGCAGGAGGCGTTCAGCGCGCAGGAGTTCGCCCGTCTTGATGCGCAGAACGCGTGGGACGAGCAGGTGTGTGTCTGCACCACGCAGGACGTCAAGGGTCTGGAATACGACGCGGTTATGGTGGTCCAGCCCGCGGCGATCGACCAGGAGGCCCCCTCGCGCCTGACCGCGGCGGCCGACCTGTATGTGGCGATGACCCGACCGACCCAGCGTCTGCTTATACTGCGGACAAACGCGGACGAATCCGAACTGCCGCTATAGCATGGGGTTATGCCTCAAGCACTGTTACTGGAGAATATTCATCCGTTCGCGGCCGAGTCCCTGCGCAAGCACGGGTTCGATGTCGTCACGCTCAAGGGCGCACTGAACGAGGACGAGCTGATCGACGCGCTGGACGGCGTGGATCTGCTCGGCATCCGCTCCAAGACCTCGGTGACGCGCAAGGTCATCGACGCCCGCCCCGGTCTCTCGGCGGTCGGCTGCTTCTGCATCGGCACCAATCAGGTCGATCTGGAGTATGCGGGTTCGCACGGTGTGGCCGTGTTCAACGCACCGTATTCGAACACGCGCTCCGTGGTCGAGCTGGTGATCTGCGACATCATCTGCCTGATGCGGCGCATCCCCGCCCACACCCATCATCTCAAGCACGGGCTGTGGGACAAGTCGGCATCCGGATCGCATGAGGTGCGGGGCAAGACGCTGGGCATCGTCGGCTACGGCAACATCGGCGCGCAGCTGTCGGTGCTGGCCGAGGCGCTGGGCATGCACGTGGTGTTCTACGACATCGACGAGAAGCTGGCGCTGGGCAACGCCCACCGTTGCGACACCCTGGAGGAACTGCTCGAACAGTCCGATGCGGTCACGCTGCATGTGGACGGCCGCAAGTCGAACATCGGGTTCTTCGGCGAGGACCAGTTCGCCGCCATGAAACAGGACGCGATCTTCATCAACTGCTCCCGGGGGTTCGTGGCCGATCTCGACGCGCTGAAGCGACATCTGGATTCGGGACATCTGTCCGGCGCCGCGGTGGATGTGTGGCCGGTGGAGCCCAAGAAGACCGGCGATCCGTTCATCACGCCGCTGGCCGATATGGACAATATGGTGCTGACGCCGCATATCGGCGGCTCCACGCTGGAGGCCCAGGAATCCATCGGCCATTTCGTGACGCAGCGGCTTGAGGATTACTGGACCAAGGGGGCCACGTCGCTGTCGGTGAATTTCCCGCAGCTGGCCCTCGGCGACCGCGCCGGCGCAGCCCGCATCATCCACCTCCACGCCAACCTGCCCGGTGTGTTGGCCGATATGAACAACGTGCTCGGCGACGCGAACATCAACATCTCCGCGCAGTCGCTCGGCACGCAGGGCTCGCTGGGCTATGTGGTCACCGACGTGTCACAGGTGCCGGACGACGCAACGATGGACGCCATCGCGGCGATCGAGGGCACGATTCGCACACGCGTAATTCGCTGATCGCTACCGGCGATCAGCGTCATTCCGCCTGATGCATCCTCAATTGATCGATGGCCTGCTGGAAATCCTCCAGGCCATCGAAATTCTGATAGACGCTGGCGAACCGCAGATACGCCACAACGTCGAGTTCGCGTAGCGGTTCCAGGATCGCACGGCCCACATCCTCGGACCTGACCTGGGCCAGCCCCCTGGAGCGCAGGTCCTCCTCCACGCGTTGCCCCAATGCCTTGAGATCGTCCTCGTTGATCGGGCGCCCCTGACAGGCCTTGCGCACTCCGGAGATGACCTTGTTGCGGTCGAATGGCTCCACATTGCCGGAATTCTTCAATACCAGCAACATGGTGGATTCGACGGTGGTGAACCGCTTCCCGCAATGCGTGCATTCACGACGGCGGCGAATCGAGTGGCCGTCATCGCTGATACGCGTATCGACGACCTTCGTATCGGGGTTTTGGCAAAACGGACAGTGCATGGCCTCAAGAATACCCCGAACGGGTGGATTCCAAGCGTGTCGCTATGCCAACGGCACCACGATGCGCTGCCCTGTCTGCAACGCGGACGACGGGAGGTTGTTCAGCGCCTTCAGCTGTTCCACCGTTTCCGACACGTCGCCGCCTTCCGGCGTGATCGATGAGGCATAGACCCACAGCGTATCCCCCGGGCGAACCGTGTACGTCGTCACCTGCATGGCGCCCAAGTCCGACCGCGCATCCCGTGCGCCGATCATGCCGAGGCAGCCCCACGCCAGAAGAGCGGACAGCACCACCGCGATCACGCGTCCGCGCACCGTCAACCGCCCATGCCGCGCAGCCGCAGCGCCGCGCGTATGATGTTCCGCCCCCACAGTGGCACGACGCCCCGCCGCAGCATTGGTGTCTGCAATCCTTGTTTCGATCACCATGGCTACCACCATTCCTTTCGAACATGTGTTCTATCGAACATCTGTTCTGATTCTCGCACAGATGTTCGACAACCACAACCCGCAAACTCGAACAGATGTTTGATTTCACATGGTTTTCACGTTATGCTGGAAACAACCGCAACGAAAGGAGCAGCCATGGGCACCGCCCCCTCCACCCCGAAACCCCCTGCGCCCGAGTCGGACAGCGCACAGCTGACCGACCGCCAGCGCAAGGTGCTGGACGCCATCAAGGCGCATGTCGCCGCCCACGGCTTCGCCCCATCCTTTCGGGAGATCGGCGAGGCATCCGGACTGAAAAGCCCCTCGTCGGTGAAGCATCAGCTCCAGGTGCTCGCAGACAAGGGCCTTATCCGCATGAACGCCAACAAGGGCCGCGCCATCGAACTAGTCGAGGAGGAGCCCCCCACACCGACGGCCACCATCGTGCCGTTCCCGCTGCCGCAGGACAACCCGGAATCCATCACGGCGTCGCGCGACGTGCCGCTGGTCGGACGCATCGCCGCAGGCGTGCCCATCACCGCGGAACAGCATGTCGACGACGTCATGCGGCTGCCCGAACGCCTGACCGGCACCGGCAACCTGTTCATGCTGGAGGTGCACGGCGATTCGATGGTGGACGCCGCGATCTGCGACGGCGACTTCGTGGTCATTCGCGAACAGAACACGGCCCAGAACGGAGACATCGTCGCGGCGCTGCTGGACGACGAGGCCACAGTCAAGACCTTCCGCAAGGACAACGGCCACATCTGGCTCATCCCGCACAACCCCGCCTACTCCCCCATCGACGGCACCCACGCCCAGATCATGGGCAAGGTCGTCACCGTGCTGCGCAAGCTGTAGGCGCAGCCGACGGCCCGCATGGGCATTGAGCGACCATACGGGCCACACGCGTATCGCAAGCCCGCCCGAACGCCTTGCAGACTACGCGTGCAGCTGTTCGGCGCTCGGGGAATCGTACCCCTCCGGCTCCAACTGGAAGGTCGTGTGTCCGATCGACACCGGGAAATGCTCGCGCAGGCAATCCTGCATCCGTGCCAACACATCGCCGGCCTGCCGCATCGTCACATCGCGGTCCACCACCACATGCGCTGTCAGGATCGGCATGCCGGTCGCCACGGTGCTGGCGTGCAGGTCATGCACGGCCACCACATGCGGCACTCCCTCCAGATGACGGCGCACCTCGTCCAGGTCCAACCCCTCGGGAGTCTCCTCCAGCAGCACGCGTCCGGCCGAAACCAGCAGCCGCACTGCGCGGGGAATCATCAGCAACGCGATCAGACCACCGGCCACCGCATCGAACCCTGACCAGCCGGTCACCATCATCACCACGGCGGACACCACCACGGCCACGGAACCCAACGCATCGTTGAACACCTCCAGGAACGCCGCCTTCATGTTCATGTTGTCCTCGCGGTTCGACGCCAAAACCAGCATCGACCCGCAGTTGGCCGCCAAGCCGAGGATGCCGAAGCACAGCAGCAGGCGCACATCGTGCACATCCTCGCCGCGCCCGCCGAACAGGCGCATGCCGGCCTCCACCAACGCGTACACCCCCACGAACAGCAGCACCGTGGCGCCCTCGGCCGCCGTGATGACCTCCAGTCTGGACCAACCCCACGTGCGCATACCATTCGGCCGGCGGCGCATCAGCACCGCGGTGACCGCCGACGCCGCCAGCACGGACATATCGGTGAGCATGTGGCCCGCGTCCACCAGCAACGCCAACGACCCGGTGACGATCGCGCCGACCACCTCAGCCACGAACACCGATCCGGTCAGCGCCAGCGTCGCCATCAGACGGCGCTGATGCCCCCTGCCATCAGACGAGACCCCATCGGGCACGCTTCCACTTCCATGCACATGCGCCATTCCCGTTCCTCCAATCCACCTCCCACCATAGGCGGCTTTATTGAGAATTGCAATATATCGATAACGGTTTTCGTTGATATAAAGCCAATTTAACATGCTTATCATTCTCAATAAGCAGATCACAGGACGGTATGCGCCCCAATCCCCGCGGACATGTCGCCGCGCAGCGGGGCTGACGGCATGCAGCCCGAGTCTCGCCCGTTACGCCCATGCCTCAACGCGGAAAGCCCCGACATATGTCGGGGCTTTCTCGGGAAACGGATAACGGACGGCCGTCAGAAGCCGAACTTGGCCGCGGTCTCCTTCAGCGTCTCGGCGGAGCGCTTCAGCGCGGCGAGCTCGCGGTCGGACACCGGGGTGTTGATGCGCGAGTTCACGCCCTGACGGTTGATCAGGGTCGGCACGGACATGCACACATCGGAGATGCCGTGGAAGTCGTCCAGCATCGAGCTGACCGGCAGGATGCGATTCGCGTCATGCAGCACGGCCTCGATGATGTCCACGCCGGACATGGCGATGGCGTAGTTGGTCGCACCCTTGCCCTGGATGATGCGGTAGGCCGCGTTCTTGACCTCCTGATGAATCTCCTCGCGCTTGTCGGCGTCAAGCGGCTCATGGCCGGGCAGCGGCTTCCAGTCGCACATCGGCACGCCGCCGATGGTGGCCGACGCCCACAGCGGGACTTCGGAATCACCATGCTCGCCGGCGATGTAGGCATGCACGTTCTTGACATTGACGCCGGTCTGCTGCGCGATCAGGAAGCGCAGACGGGCGGAGTCCAGATTGGTGCCGGAACCGAACATCTGGTTGGACGGCAGGCCGGACAGCTTGAGCGAGACATGAGTGACGACATCCACCGGGTTGGTGATGAGCATATAGATGGCGTTGGGTGCCACATTCACCACGCTCGGAATGATGGACTTCATGATGTTGATGGTTGCACCGGCAAGATCGAGACGGGTCTGCCCGGGCTTCTGACGGGCGCCTGCGGTGATGACGACCATGTCGGCGTCACGGCAGATCTCCACGTCGTCGGAACCCTGCAGGGAGACGGTCGGGAAGAAGCTGGAGCCGTGCTGCATATCGAGCACCTCGGCCTCGACACGGTCCTTGGCGATGTCCTCGAGGACGATCTCTCGGGCCACACCGCGCTGGGCGGCGGCGAAGGCCAGCGTGGAGCCGACGGCTCCGGCACCGATGATGGCGAGCTTTGTGGGCTTAATGGGGGAATCCACCATGTTGTGACCTCTCTTAGCGGAATGCAAACCCCCGGGGAGCGCCCGGGTTTCTTCTAGATAACACTGTTACTTTATCCACACTACGTGACGTTTCAAAAACGACATACGATACCACGGATTGTGATGTTGCTCACGTTCACGGGCATAATCGGCACGTTCCGACGCATAACGAGCACCCCACCCATGCGGTCGCGCGTCAGCCGATCGACTGCCCCACGATCTGCGCGGCCAGCACGCCGTCGACCTCGGCCTCAAGCATGACGCCATCACCGCGGTATTCCACGCTCTCGACCTTGCCGTACTCCCTGACGCGGGACAGCAGCGAACCGGCCGTATACGGCAGAAGCGCGGAAACGTGCACGTTCGGCGTCGGCAGCATCGACTCGACCTGCGTCCGCAGCGCCTCGATGCCCTCCCCCGTGGCGGCGGAGACGATATGCGCCTCGGGCGCGAGCGCGGCGATGCGTTCGCGCGCGGCCTCGTCCATCATGTCGGCCTTGTTGAACGCGATGACGACGGGGATGTTCCCCACGCCTTCGATGTCGGAGAGCACCTCGTTGACCGCGTCGATCTGCGAGAACGGATCGGGATGCGAGCCGTCCACGACATGGAGGATCAGATCGGCCTCGCCGACCTCCTCCAGCGTGGATTTGAACGCCTCGATGAGCTGGGTGGGCAGTCGGCGCACGAAGCCGACCGTATCCACATAGGCGTAGAGACGGCCGTCCTTGGCCCGCGCCCGGCGCACGGCCGTGTCCAGGGTGGCGAACAGCGCGTTCTCCACGAGTTCCGCGGATCCGGTCAGGCGGTTCGTCAATGACGATTTCCCGGCGTTCGTGTATCCGACGACGGCGACCGTGGGCAGTCCGAACCGGCGGCGGGACCCGCGCTTGACGTCGCGCGTCGGGGCCATCTGGGAGATCTGCTTGCGCAGCCGGGCGATGCGGTTGCGGATCACGCGGCGGTCCATCTCGATCTTCGTCTCGCCCGGACCACGGGAGCCGATGCCGCCGTCGGCGCCCGCCGCCCGTCCGCCGGCCTGCCGGGACAGCGAGGCGCCCCAGCCGCGCAGTCGCGGCAGCATGTACTGCAACTGGGCGAGCTCCACCTGCGCCTTGCCCTCACGGCTGGTGGCGTGCTGGGCGAAGATGTCGAGGATCACGGCGGTGCGGTCCACCACCTTGACCTTGGTGACGTCCTCCAGCGCACGGCGCTGGCTCGGCGGCAGGTCGTCGTCCACGATGATGGTGTCGGCCTCCTCACGCGCCACGATGCCCGCAATCTCCTTGGCCTTGCCGGAACCGACGTATGTGGCCGCGTCGGGGCGGTACCGGTGCTGCAGCAGACCGTCGCACACCTCGGCGCCCGCGGTTTCGGCGAGCGCGGCGAGCTCGCGCAGCGATTCCTCGGCCTGGGCCTGCGTGGTAACGGCGCTCGACCAGACGCCGACCAGCACCACGCGTTCCAGCCGCACCTTGCGGTATTCGACCTCGGTGACGTCCTGCATCTCGCCCAGGCCGACGACGTGCCTCAGGGCGTTGCGCCCCTCGCGCTCCTCCCACAGCTCGTCGGAGTCGGAGGCGGCACCCGAGCCGCGCCGGTCGTCGTCGAGCAGCACCTCCGATTGTTCGGACAGCACGTCGCGGCGCGCGTCGGGACGCCCGTCTTCCGCGGGCGCCTGGCCGCCGTCGATCATCGCTTCGTTGAGTTCAGTCAAACATCCACCCATCGTCGTCGAGTCATGGTTCAGGTCAACGCCCCATTATCCGTATTCACGCCGACAACATCGGGGCCCTGCACGGCGACGGCCCGCATGCCACCGCCACCGCCGCCGGCCGTGCAACCCGGCGACCGCCGATGCGGCCTCCCCTCACCGGCGTACAATCGGCTAGACGGATGTCCGGGCCGGCATCGCCCACGACACGACAAGGATGGATCGACGACAATGAGCGAACAGTACTTCTCAGCGGCGCCCGCCTCGCAGGATGCGCGCCGCATGCTGCATGTGACGTTGCGCGGGTTCGAGGCCGCGATGGAAACCTCGAACGGCGTATTCTCCGGCTCCCGACTTGATCTGGGGACCTCGGTGCTGCTGCGCCACGCACCCGAGCTGCCCGAACACGGCACGTTCCTGGATCTGGGCTGCGGCTGGGGCCCTGTGGCGGTTGCGATGGCCCAGGAGTCGCCCGAAGCCGACGTATGGGCCGTGGACGTGAACGAACGCGCGCTGGATCTGACGGCCGGCAACGCCAGACACAACGGCTGCGGGCGCGTGCACGTCGTGCAGACCGACGAGTCCGGCGCACCGCTGCCCGACCAGCAGGTGCCCGGCGCGGAACCGATGCCCGAGGGGACGACCTTCGACGCGATCTGGTCGAACCCGCCGATCCGCATCGGCAAGGAAGCGCTGCACACGCTGCTGATGGCCTGGCTGCCACGGCTCAACGCCGGCGGCGCGGCATATCTGGTAGTGCAGCGGAACCTGGGCGCCGATTCGCTGATCCCCTGGCTGGCCGGAGCGTTGGGCAGCGGGTTCGCGGTGAGCAAATACGCCAGCTCCAAGGGCTTCCGTATCATTGAGATTTTGCGGCAGGCCTGAATCCCGGTCCCGTATGCCGCACGGAACGTAGGACGCGCGGGATGCGCGTGCAGAGGTGAGCGGAAGCGGAAGAAGGGTTATGAGGTTCGAGTATCCGAAGGAGCTGCCGGTCAGCGCGGCCAAGGACCAGATCGCGCAGGCCGTGCGCACCTCGCAGGTCGTCATCGTCTCCGGCCAGACCGGTTCCGGCAAGACCACGCAGCTGCCGAAGATCCTGCTCGAACTCGGCCGCGGCTCGCACGGCCATCAGATCGTGCATACGCAGCCCCGCCGCTTGGCCGCACGCACCGTCGCCGAACGCATCGCCTCCGAGATGGGCGTCAGGCTCGGCGACGAGATCGGCTATCAGGTGCGGTTCACCGACGAAAGCTCCCCGAAGACCCGACTGCGCGTGGTCACCGACGGCATCCTGCTCGCGCAGATCCAGCGCGACCCGCAGCTGAGCCGGTACGACACCATCATCATCGACGAGGCGCATGAGCGCAGCCTCAACATCGACTTCCTGCTCGGCTACCTGACGGCGCTGCTCCCCCGCCGCCGTGACCTGAAGCTCATCATCACCTCCGCCACCATCGACTCGGTCAAGTTCCAGGAGCATTTCGAACACGCGTTGCACGCGCCGGTGCCGGTGATCGAGGTGTCCGGACGCACCTACCCGGTGCAGATCGTCTACGAGCCGCTGGGCACCGCGCCCGCGCTGATGCGGTCCGTGCCCGGGTTCGAAACCGGCGCGATGCCCGGCGAACAGGCGTATGCGGAGCTGTCGGCCGCACCGACCGCCTCCGAACGGGAGGGCCGGGGCCGCGAGCGCGAAACCCCGATCGACATGCCCACCGCCGTGGCCCGCGCCTGCGCCGAGCTGGTCATCCATTCCAGCCATGCGGCCGGTCCCCGCGACATCCTGGTCTTCGCCTCCGGCGAGCGCGACATCCACGAGTTCGAGGCCGCCCTGAGGCACCATTACGGGCCGCGCGCCGCCGATATGCGCCGCCCGGACGCCATCGAGATCGTGCCGTTGTTCGCGCGGCTGTCCGCCAAGGAACAGCATCGGGTGTTCGAGGCGCACACGCATCAACGCATCATCATCGCCACGAACGTGGCCGAGACCTCGCTGACGGTGCCGGGCATCCGGTATGTGGTCGATCCGGGCACGGCCCGCATCTCCCGGTATTCGAAAACCGCCAAGGTGCAGCGTCTGCCGATCGAGCCGATCAGCCAGGCCAGCGCCGACCAGCGTTCCGGCCGATGCGGCCGCGTGGCCGACGGCATCGCCATCCGCCTGTACAGCCGCGAGGACTACGAGACGCGGCCGCGGTTCACCGAGCCGGAGATCCTGCGCACCTCGCTGGGCGCGGTGGTATTGCACATGCTCAGCGTGGGCGTGGCCCGCACCGCCGAGGACGTGACCACGTTCGGGTTCATCGACCCGCCGGATATGAAGGCCGTCTCCGACGGTTTCAACGAGCTGGTGGAGCTCAAGGCCATCGCGCGCCGACAGGGCGGCGTGATGCTGACGCATATCGGACGCCAGCTGGCACGCATCCCGATCGACGTGCGCCTGGGCCGTATGGTGATCGAGGCTGCGCGCTCGACCACGCCGAACACGCTGGCCGCCGTGCTGGTGGTGGTGGCGTTCCTGAGCCTGCAGGATCCGCGCGAGCGCCCGGAGGAGAACCGCGACGAGGCCGACCGCATCCACAACCGCTACGCCGACCCGTCCAGCGACTTCCTGACCGCGTTGAACATCTGGGACCGCGTGTTCCAGGCCGACGGCAACCCCAGCAACTCGGCGTTGCGCCGCATCTGCAAAACCGAGTATTTCAGCTGGCTGCGCATGCGCCAGTGGAAGGATCTGGTCACGCAACTGACCGAGATGTGCCGCGAGTTCAAGTTCAAAGTGGGCGAGCCGATCCCGATCTCCCGCCCGGATCTGAAGATCCGGCAGCTGCCGATCAACCAGCAGGCGGCGCACGCGTTGTGCTGCTCCTGGGATGCGCAGGGCATCCACACCTCCATGCTGGCCGGCCTGCTCTCGATGATGGGCATGCAGGTGCTGCGTGAGCCGAAGGCCTCGGATTTCGCCGGCCTCAAGGGTGCGGCGAAGGCGCGGGCGATGAAGCGCGCGCAGAAGATGGCGAAGAACGACTATCAGGGCGCGCGCGGCACGCGGTTCGCGCTGTTCCCGGCCTCCAGCGTGGCCAAGTCCACGCCGCCGTGGGTCATGAGCACCGAGCTGGTGGAGACCAGCCGCCTGTGGGCGCGGTATTCGGCCGCCATCGACCCGGCGTGGGCCGAGCCGCTGGCGGGCAACCTGACCCGCACCACCTACGCCGAGCCGCACTGGTCCGGCTCGCGCGGTTCGGCCGTGGCGAGCGCGAAGGTGCTGCTGTACGGTCTGCCGATCGTGCAGGACCGCACCGTGCAGTGGGGGCGGATCAACCCGCCCGAGGCGCGCGACTTCCTGATCCGCCAGGGACTGGTGGAGGGCGACATCCAGCAGCGGTTCCAGCATGACGCATTCGTCCAGCGCAACCTGGAGGTGTTGGAGGAGGCCGCGGAGGATGCGAGCCGCACGCGTCAGCTGGCCGGCACGGTGAGCGACGAGGACCTGTTCGACTTCTACAACGCGCGGATTCCCAACGACGTGACCTCGGTGGCCGATCTGGGCAAGTGGTGGAAGAGCGTGTATGACGACGATCCGCACCTGCTGGATTTCGATCCGGAGAAGGTGGAGCGCCTGGCCGACACGGAGTCGGTGAGTCTGTCCGATTACCCGGACCAGTGGCACACGCTCGGCACCGATGGCACGCCGATCGACCTGAAGCTGAGCTATGTGTATGATCCGCAGGCACAGGATGACGGCGTGACCGTGCACATCCCGTTGAAGGCGCTCTCCCGCCTGACCCCTGAGCAGTTCAGCTGGAATGTGCCGGGCCTGTTGGACGAGCTGATCGTGGGGCTGATCAAGGCGCTGCCCAAGGCGCTGCGCGTGCAGTTCGTGCCGGCGCCGGACACGGCCCGCCGCATCCGTGCATGGATCGACGAGCATTATCCGGATCTGCCCGGCTCCGGCGACCGGCAACGGCCGAATACGCCGCCGCAGGACGCGCCGGTGGAGGTGGTCCCCGGCACGGGTGGCGCCGCCTGGCCGGACTTCGCGCATGTGTTCACGCAGGCCGCCATCCACACGGTCGGCGCGCAGATTCACCCCGAGGTGCTGGGCCCGGATCTCATGGCCAGGCTCACGCCGTATCTGCGGATGACGTTTGCCGTGGAGCAGCAGCTGCCGCCGACGAAGAACCAACGCGGTCGCCGGCATGCCCGCGGGCCAGTCAAGACGTTGGGTACCGGCAAGGATCTCAACGCCCTGCAACGCCGGTTCGCGCAGGAGGCCGAGTCCTCCGCCCGGCAGATGGTACAGCGCAAGGCCCGGGCCGCCGGCGATCAGGGCAAGCTGGTCGAGCAGGCGAACCTGCTGCAGAAGGCCGGGGCGACCACCGAATCCCGGGCCGCCATGCTGTGGCGCGGCGCGTTGGACGCGCTGCGGCTGCCTTCAGAGCGCGTCTCCTCGCGTTGGCTGGGGGCAGAGGCGCTGATGCTGGCCTCCGCGCCGTATCGGTCCACCAAGGACCTTGTCGAGGATCTGCAGCTGGCCGCCGTCAAACGGCTGCTGCCGCACATCGATGATCTCGCCGACGACGACGCGCTGGCCGAAGCCGTGGCGGACATCGCCCAGGTGTTCGAGGATACCGTATACGCGGTTGCGCATGATGTGATCGCCGTTCTCAAGCGCTACGCCGAGATCGACAAGGCTGTCTCCGGTCCCGCCGACCTGCCGATGCTCTCGGTGCTGCAGTCCATCCGAGAACACATCGCCACGCTCGTGCACCCCGGGTTCATCGGCGCCACGCCCCCGGCCTCGCTGCCGCGTCTGGCCACGTACCTGCAGGCCGACCTGCTGCGCCTGAACAAGGCCAAGGCCGACAAGAACCGTGATGTGCGCTGGGCTTGGGAGGCCGACGAGGCCCGACAGCTCGTGGACGCCGCCGTGTCCAGGGCCAAGGCCGAACCGGCCGGCCCGCGGCATGAGTCGCTGACCAAGCAGGCGGACGCCGCCCGTTGGATGCTGGAGGAGTTCTACGTCTCGCTCTGGGCGCAGGAGCTCGGCACCTCCGGCCCCGTGAGCCTGCAACGCATCCGCAAGGCGCTTCAGTAGGGAACGCCGATGAATCAACGCTCATCTTCCAAACAACGCCGCCCCAAGACGACACGGAAAAAATCCGTTGCCCGCAAGCCCCTCCGCAGATGGCTGCGCACATGGAAGCGTGCCCGGTTCAAACAACGACTGGCGATGATTCTGGTGCCGCTGGTGGCCGTCATCTGCGTCATCGCCCTGGTCGTCGGCCTGACGACGTTCGTCCGGTGGCGCCGTGAGGTGGATGCCGCCACGGCGGCGCAGGACGCCACCGCGCAACGCTACGGCTTCAATCCGGGCAATATCATCTCCGACGGCCAGTTCTTCAACGAACATGCGATGAGCCAGGCCGAGGTGCAGGCCTTCCTGGACCAGCAGGGCGGCGCCCTGGCCTCGATGCGCTTCGATACCGAATCCCATCCGGCTGACGAACTGTGCGAAGCCTATGAGGGCGCAACCGACGAATCGGCCGCCGCCGTCATCGACAAATCCGCCCGGGCCTGCGGCATCAGCCAGAAGGTGCTGCTGACCATGCTGCAGAAGGAACAGCATCTGGTCACCGCCACCGCCCCCACCGATTTTCAGATCCGCGCCGCCATGGGGCTGAGCTGCCCGGACGACGCGAACTGCGATCCGGCGTACGCCGGATTCTTCAACCAGGTATACGGCGCCGCCCGCCGCTACCGCTATTACCTGAACCATCCCGACGACTACGCCTACCACGCCGGACGGTTCAACTACGTGCAGTACAGCCCCATCCCGGCCTGCGGCGGCAGCCAGGTCTACATCGAGAACAACGCGACCGCACTGCTCTACGTCTACACACCCTATCAGCCGAATCAGGCCGCGTTGGAGGCCGGAACCGGCGAGGGCGACGCCTGTTCCTCTTACGGCAACCGCAACTTCTCGCTGATCTACACCGACTGGTTCGGCAATCCACGCCAGTAATGCGATTCCATGCCCCGCTCCCCCGTACAATGGGGGTGTAACCGCTCGGCGATGAGGGAGGGCAGCACCCATGGGCCTGTTCGGCAATCGCAACACCGATGACTATGTCTCGCCATTCGACGTGGACGAAGCTCCGGACTACGTCGACCCCAGCACCGTGGTCGAACGCGAATCGCAGATCGACGCCAGACAGCACCAGCGCGAGGAACGCCGCCGCAAGGCGCAGAAGCGAGCCGAGCACCGCAAGCAGGAGCATATCGAGCAGGCCTACTACCACACGGGCCAGCCTCCGGCATCATATCCGCAGCCGAACATCCCGCCATCGCAGCCGGCCGGCGCCGCACGCCCCACCACCAATCCCGTGGTCAACGCGGCGAACCGGCCCAAGCAGCAGACCAAGCGTCCACTGGCCGCCAAGCTGGGCATTGTGGTCTTCCTGCTGGTCGTCGCCACGATACTCAGCAACACGTTCAGCGCCCTGCTGGTCCTTGGAGCGGTCATCGTCCTGCTCCAATCCATCCGTTTGCCGAAACCGGATGCCGCCAACGACACCGGCCGCCCCACGCCAACGGCATCCCGCACCCCGTCCGCCGCATCATCGCGGACAACATCCTCCCGTCGCACAGTCACCGTTGCCATCACGGTAGCGGTGGTCGTCGCGATCATCGTGGCGGCCTCGGTGATCGGCGTCATCATGGCGCAGCACAACACATCCTCCGGCTCGCTGCGGGGGTCGTTCTCGTGGTCCCCCGATGACGAGGACGACCACGACTACACGGAGCCGGAACCGGAGACGTTCGAGCGAACAGGCACGCTGGCCGATGACTACGATGACGAACGCATGTCGTTCACGATCACCCGGGCGTACGCAGGCATCCACGACGACCTCGACGCCCGCACCGTCGTCATCGAGCTGGAGGCCTCCAACGAGGGATCGGTCGCCACATCGCTCAGTTCGATGGGCGATCTCGAGGTGTTCCAGAACGGCGTGGGGCTCCGCGATACCTATCTGTATATCGGCGACGACGCCGACGTGCTGGCCGGATACGACCCGTCGGCATCGATCAACGAGATCCTGCCCGATGCCACGGCGACCATCACCATGGCCTACACGTTGCGTGACGACACCACGCCGTTGGATGTCAGGCTCAGCGACTATTCCGGCGACACCACCATCCGATCGGCGTTCGAGATCGGCGAGGACACGCCCGATGCGCCGTTCACGCAGATCGATTCCTCCGAGCTGCCGGAGGTGCCGGAGGCCACGGACACCGATGGCATGACGACGGTCCGCGACTGGGACGACACCGTCATCGCCGACGTGCGGGTCGACGACATCGCGCTGGGGCCTCAAACCTACGAGGGACAGCCCACGGTCATCGTCACCTATCGGTGGATCAACCGCTCCGACGACCCCATCTCGCTGTCCTGGCTCGGCGACATCCAGGCCCGGCTCGACGGCACCGAGCTTGAGACCGCCTATCTGAGCGAACCACCGACGGGATACGAGGACGGTTCGAAGTACCTTTCGGTGCTGCCGGGGGCACAGGCCACCGTCACGATCGCCTACGAGCTGCCGCGCACCGCCGGAACGGTGAACGCGCGCATCGTCGACTACGACGACACCGTGCTGGTGGAGGGTTCGTCCGAACTGGGCTGAGCCCGCTACCCAGACGTCGCCCTCCCGTCGATTCCCGTTCATCTTTCCGCGGTATCATGCGGAATGCCGGCCATTGACGCCACGGAAAGAGAAGAACATGGCGCTGTTCAGACACCACACGAACGATTCCCAATCACCCTTTGACGTCGATGACGCCCCCGCCTACGTCGCCCTCAACGCCGACATCGTCCCCGACGAGGAGGAGCCCACGCCACCGGCTTCCCGGCGACGGACCGGCGTCTCTCCCCGAACGGGGCGTCCGCTTCGGCTCGCATCCGTTCCGCAACCGGCACCCCGCACACTCGCACCGAATACCGCCAAGGCGAGCACCCGTCAGGCCCGGCCCGCGACCAAGAGCCGGACGACCGATGACGACGATCCGCGGCCCATCAGCGGCGCGGCCGTTGCCGCCTTGCTGCTGATGATCGTCTCGTTCTTCATACCGGGAACGATACCGGCCATCGTAACCGCCGCCCTCGGCGCGACCATCGGCCTGGTCACGGCGATCAGGATCGAGCCCGCCCTGCGGCGCGGACGCGCGATGGCGCTGATCGCCGTGGTCTGCAGCGTACTGATCCTCTTCGATCACGTGCCCATGCTCATGCTCGAATACCGCATCCGCACGATGGATGTCGATGCCGTGATCTCCCGCAGCGCCACCGACGACGACCGGTCACAGAACGAGGAACCCCAGCCCAGCGTTTTCGAAGATTCGGGCACCTTGACCGATGAGGACGAATCCCTCGAACTCGCCATCACCCGCGCGTTCGCCGGACCGCACGACGAAGACGGCGAACGCACCGTATTCGTCTGCGTCGACGCCCGGAACACCGGCAGCGTCACCACCTCGCTCTCGCAACTCGCCACGGCCGACGTCTATCAGAACGGCGTGGCTCTGCCCCACCCGATCTTCGACGGGAGCCAGGCGGAATCCTGGGGGTACGAAGGCAACGCGCACGGCATGGAGATCCTGCCCGACGGCACCGCCACGCTGACGTTCGCGTTTGTGCTGCGCGACGAGACCACGCCGGTCGATGTACGGCTGACCGCGCACGATGACATGACGATCATCGAATCGGGATTCACGATCGGCGCGGACACGGCCGGCACGGATCTCACCCGCATGCCGGTGGCCGACCTGCCCGAACCCGAACGGACCGCGCAGGCGGAGCTCTCACAGATGCATACCGTGGAGTCATACGACGGCAAGCCGCGCGCCGCCGTTCGCGTGACGGGATTGCGGCGCGGGCCGGACCGGTACGACGGCGCGCATACCGTCATCGCGAGTTTCGACTGGTCCAACCAATCGCAGGTGCCGATATCCCTGACCGACTGCTGCGAGATGAAGGCATTCCGCAACGGGGTTGAGATTCAACGCACCGCTCTCGTCGACCCGGTGGAGGGGTATGAGCAGTCCTCCGATCAGATCGACGTGCTGCCCGGGTCGGGGATGACGGTGACGGTGGCCTACGAGGTGCCCTCCTGGGACGGCGACTATACGGTGCAGCTCACGCAGATCAATGACGCCTCCGTCGTCCACGACGAGATGGCCGTCACCGACCCGCAGTAGTCGATACGCGTGTGCCCCGCCGCCAAAAGGCGATGGGGCACAACGGTCCGAGGGCGGCGAAGACTACTCCTTGGTCATGTTGCGGTAGTCCTCAATGCCTTGCCAGGTCAGGGTGAATCCCTTGACGTTCTTGGCTGCCACGCCCTTGTTGTTCGCGTACCACAGCGGCACGGCCGGCAGGTCCTTGAACAGGATCTCCTGCGCCTGCTGGTAGTCCTGCTTAGCCGCGTCATCGGAGGATTCGGTGTTGGCCTTGTCCGGATTGTATTGCAGCACCTCGTTGCCGGGAATGCTCTCGGAATACCCCGGGATCAGCGGGGCGGTGAAATCCGTCGCCGGCGTGTTGGTGCCGTTGGAGACCTTGTCGCAGATCTGCTCGCGGTTGATGGCCATCGAGACCGCCGCGCGACGCAGACGGCCCTCATCGTCCAGGGAGAAATGCTTCTGGTTGGCGGCGAACGTGAACGATCGGGAGACGATGCCCGGCTCGTTGACCGCCTGCACCTGGTCGTCGCTTTCGAATGTGGACAGGGCGGAGGTCGGCACGGTATTCATCGAGTCAAGGTTGCCGGCCTCCACATCGGCGTACGCCGACTGCGGATCGGTGTAGACCATGAACCAGACGTCGATGGCGTTCAAGGGGGGTTACTGCCCCTACGACCGACCGGGATGGTGGGACGCACGGCGATGGCGTTCATGCCGACAGTGGGTTATCCGTTACGCAACCATGCGGAAACCGTGCGATTCCCCGCACCATTCGGGGTCCAGCCCTCCCGGAAGGGTATGCATGCAATACGCCAAGTCCTCGGGGGATGCATGCCCCCGAGGACTTGGCGTGTTCCCGTGCCGCGTTGCAGCGGCGACACGATCGGCTACAGCCGCGGCAGGTAGGTCTTCAGCTCGTACGGGGTGACCTGGTGGCTGTACTCGTTCCACTCCTGGCGCTTGTTGCGCAGGAAGTACTCGAACGCGTGCTCGCCGATCACGCCGGCCACGAAGTCGGACTTCTCCATGATCTTCAACGCCTCGTCCAGCGATTCGGGCAGCGGCTGGATGCCCATCGCGCGACGTTCGGCGTCGGTGAGCTCCCAGACGTCGTCGCTGGTCGGCTCGCCCAGCGTCAGCTGCTGCTCGATGCCGTCCAGGCCGGCGGCCAGCAGCACCGAGTACGCCAGGTACGGGTTGGCCACCGGGTCGAGCGCACGGAACTCCATGCGGGCCGAATTGCCCTTGCCCGGCTTGTACTGCGGGATGCGCAGCAGCGCGGAACGGTTGTTGTGCCCCCAGCAGATGTAGCTCGGCGCCTCGTTGCCGCCCCACAGGCGCTTGTAGGAATTGACGTACTGGTCGGTGATCGCGCAGATCTCCGCCGCATGGTACAGGATACCGGCGGCGAACTGCCGGGCCGTCAGCGACATGTTGAATTCCTGGCCGGCCTCGTAGAAGGCGTTGGAATCCCCTTCGAACAGGCTCAGATGGGTGTGCATGCCGGAACCCGGCTGGTCGGCCATCGGCTTGGGCATGAAGCTGGCGTAGATGCCGCGTTCGAGCGAGATCTCCTTGACCACGGTGCGGAAGGTCATGATGTTGTCCGCCGCGGTGAGCGCGTCGGCGTACCGCAGGTCGATCTCGTTCTGGCCGGGGCCGCCCTCATGGTGCGAGTATTCCACCGAGATGCCCATCTGTTCGAGCATGTTCACAGTGGCCCGGCGGAAATCCATGCCGGAGCTGCGCGGCACATGATCGAAGTATCCGCCGCCGTCGATCGGGGTCGGCGGCTGCGACCAATCCTCCTGGTTCTCGAACAGATAGAACTCGATCTCGGGGTGCACGTAGAACGTGAACCCCTTCTCCTTGGCCTTGGCCAGCGACTGCTTGAGCACATGGCGCGGGTCGCCCAGCGAGGGCTCGCCGTCCGGGGTCAGCACGTCGCAGAACATGCGGGCGGTGCCCTGCGGGCCGCCGCGCCACGGCAGGATCTGGAACGTGGAGGGATCCGGCTTGACGATCATATCGTCCTCGGAGACACGCGTCATGCCCTCGATGGCGGAACCGTCGAACCCGAGGCCCTCCTCGAACGCCGCCTCCAGCTCCGCCGGGGCGATCGCCACCGATTTCAACGTGCCGAGCACATCGGTGAACCACAGGCGGATGAACCGCACATCACGCTCCTCAACGGTGCGCAGCGCAAACTCTTGCTGTCTATCCATGTCCACCATCCTCCCACGGGTTTGTGTCACATCGTGTTAACACGCGTCGCCGGCGCGACCGCGTCAGGCCGCGGCGACCTCCAGCGCCTCCTGCAGCGTGAAGGCGCGCGCGTACAGCGATTTGCCGAGAATCGCCGAATCCACACCCAACGGCGCGAGCTGTCTGATGGCCTTCAGATCGTCCAGCGAGGAGATGCCGCCGGACGCCGTGACCTTGGCCTCGGTGCGTTCGGCCACCTCGCGCAGCAGGTCGAGGTTCGGCCCGCTCATCATGCCGTCGCGAGCCACGTCGGTCACCACGTACCGCGAGCAGCCCACGGAGTCGAGGAACGCCATCGTCTCGAACAGGTCGCCGCCCTCCTTGACCCAGCCGCGGGCGGCCAGCGTGTGCCCGCGCACGTCCAGCCCCACGGCCACGCGGTCGCCGTAGCGACGGATCACGTCGGCGGTCCACTCCGGGTTCTCCAGTGCGGCGGTGCCGATGTTCACGCGCGCGGCCCCGGCCTCCAACGCGGCCTTGAGGCTGTCGTCGTCACGGATGCCGCCGCTCATCTCGATATGGACGCGCTCCCCCAGCTCGGTCACGATCGCCTTGAGCTGGCCGCGGTTGTCCCCCGTGCCGAAGGCGGCGTCGAGGTCGACCAGATGGATCCACTCGGCGCCGGATTCCACCCACGCGCGGGCGGCTTCCAGCGGGGAGCCGTAGTCGGTTTCCGAGCCGGACGCGCCCTGACGCAGGCGCACGGCCTTGCCGTCGCGGACATCGACGGCGGGAAGCAGGGTCAAAGCCATGATGTGATCCTTTCGATAAGGGGTCTGATCCACAATGCGATCGGTGCCGGCCGACGGCCGTTACAGGATGCCCACCCAGTTGCGCAGCAACCGGGCGCCGGCCTCCGCCGATTTCTCGGGATGGAACTGCGTGGCGAACAGCGGCCCGCGCTCATAGGAGGCCACGAACCGGCTGCGGCCGTACGTGCACCATCCCACATGCTGGGGGGCGTCACCGAAATCGACCGGCGCGGCATCCGGCCCCAGCGGCGTGGCCTCGGCGGCGGCATACGAATGCACGAAATAGAACCGCGCCCCATCCAGCCCGTCCAGCAGCGTGCTGTTCTCGGGGGCCTCGACCGTGTCCCATCCCATATGGGGCACCACATCCGCATCCAACGGCCCCACCGCGCCGCCGATCAGTCCCAGGCCTGCGGCCGGCACACCGTGCTCGCTGCCATGCTGGAACATCACCTGTTCGCCCACGCATACGCCCAGCACCGGGCGTCCGAGGCGCAGACGGTCAGTCACCACGCGGTCACCACGCACCTTGTGCAGGCCCTCCATGCAGGCGGCGAACGCGCCGACGCCCGGCACCACCAGCCCGTCGGCCTCCAGCGACTGCCGGTAATCCGACGTGAGCGTCACGTCCAGATCCAGATTCGCCAACGCGCGCACCATCGACCGGACATTGCCGAAGCCGTAGTCGAACACCACCACCGAAGTCATGCTTCATCCTTTCACTGTCCACGCCGATGGAGCCACCCACCGTGCGCGTGCCACGGTTATTGAATCTTCGAGGAGCCGCGCCCGAACCGCGTATGCTGGGCGATCACCTTCATGGCGGCCTCACGGTCCAGGCTGCCCGAGTCCACGGTGTGCACGCCCTGCGCGATTACGCCGTCCACCGTACCGATGCCCAACATCAGGTCCTCCACGAACGGCGGGGTCTGGGTGAACAGGATCGGCGGGGCGAAGGTCTGCCCGGGATGTCCCTTCACGTAGAGCGTGGCTTCGAGCTTGTCGGCGCGGTTGACGGCCAGGATGACCGGCATGCCGGACACCACGCAGGTCAGATCCTTGGCGGCCGCCTCGGGGCCGTCGCCGTCCAGATTGCGCAGCACCGCCACCGCGCCCTGCGCGTCCTCCAGACAGGTGGCCGAGACATCGGCCAGCTGGCAGAACGCGGCCAGCAGGTCGGCGGAGGCCAGCTGCGTGATGATCATGGCGGTTTTGGCCTTGTTGCCGAGCAATCCCTCCAGCTCGTCATCGAACGAGCCGGTCAGTTCGGAGGCGTCATCGGGAACCGTCACGCCACCGGGCAGCGGGCCGCCGTCCGTGTCCTTACCGGCGGGGTCCGTGCCGGAGGCCTCTTCCCGGAATTCCGCCTCGAATCCGGCCAGGGCCGCCTCCAACTCCTCGTCGCTGAACGAGGGACCGTCGTCCTTGAACTCGTCGGGATTCGACTCGCTCATCACAGCGCCCCCTTCGTGCTCGGGATGCCGTCCACGCGCGGGTCGGGCTCGATGGCGAAGCGCAACGCGCGGGCCACGGCCTTGAACTCCGCTTCGGCGATGTGGTGGGGATCGCGGCCGGCCAGCAGCTGCAGATGCAGGCAGATGCCGGCATGCAGCGCGATCGATTCCATGACGTGACGGACCAGCGAACCGGTGAAATGCCCGCCGATCATCGCGTACTCGAAGCCTTCGGGCTCGCCGGAGCACACCACGTACGGCCGTCCGGAGATGTCGACGACGGCCTTGGCGAGTGCCTCGTCCAACGGCACGGTGGCGTCGGCGAACCGGCGGATGCCTCGCTTGTCTCCAAGGGCCTGGCGCAACGCCTCGCCGAAGACGATGGCCGTATCCTCCACGGTGTGGTGCACATCGATGTCGGTGTCGCCGGTGGCGCGGATGGTCAGGTCGATCAGCGAATGCTTGCCGAGCGCGGTCATCATGTGATCGTAGAACGGCACGGAGGTGCTGATGTCGGTCTTGCCGGTGCCGTCCAGGTTCAGCGTCAGTTCAATGCGCGACTCGCTGGTTTCGCGCACGATTGTTGCGGTACGTGCCATCGTTGCTCCTTCCGGGTTGCCGGCATGCGCCGGGCCCTTGCCCATCGGCCGTGTACGGTGCTTCCTTCAGCATAGTGCGGCGTGCGTGCCGTCGGCGTAACGCCGCCGGGCCCGAAACCGCTCAGTCCGCGTCCCGGAGTTCCGCCAGCACCTCGGCGAGCGCCGTGCGGAAGCGGGCCATCTCCTCGTCGGTGCCCATGCAGACGCGCAGCCACCCTTCGGGACCGACCACGCGGATCAGCACGCCGTGGTCCAGCAGCTCCCGGAAGATGCGGTCGCGGTCGGCGAAGTGGCCGCCGAACAGCAGGAAATTCGACTCGGACTCGGCCACCTCAAGCGGCCGCCCCTGATACGTCTGGGTTGTCAGCCATGCCGCGGTCTGCTCGCGGATATCACGCAGATGGTCCACGCGGCTCAGCTGCTCGTCGGTGTGTTCGAACGCGGCGAGCGCGGCCGCCTGGGTGATGGCCGACAGATGGTACGGCATGCGCACGATGCGCAGGCAGTCGATGATGCCCTTGCTGGCGACCATGTAGCCGACGCGGGCGCCGGCGAAGGCGAAGGCCTTGCTCATCGTGCGGCTGACCGCCAGGTTCGGATGCTCGCCGATCAGGGTCACTGCCGACGGGGTGCCGGGGTTGCGGAATTCGATGTAGGCCTCGTCCACCACCACCACCGGATGCACGCCTTCGGCCGCTCCCGCCACGGGTGCGGTCTCGCAGGCGGCGAGGATCCGTTTGAGGTCGGCCATGTTGAGCGGGGTGCCTGTCGGGTTGTTCGGGCTGGTCAGCAGCACGATCGCCGGATGCACCTCGTTGATGGCGGCGATGGTGCGCTCGACGTTCAACGTGAAGTCCTCGTTGCGGTGCGCGACCCGCCATGCGGTGAACGTGTCGCGCGCGTACTCGGGGTACATCGAGTACGTCGGATCGCAGCCCAGGGCCGTGCGGCCGGGGCCGCCGAATGCCTGGAAGACCTGCAGCATGATCTCGTTGGAGCCGTTCGCGCCCCACAGCTGGTCCACGCTCAGGTCCACGCCGGATTCACGCTTGAGATACGTGGCGAACGCCTGACGCAGCTCGATGTGCTCGCGGTCCGGATATCGGTTCAGCGTGGGCGCGATCTGACGCACCCGTGCGGCGATCGAATCGCAGACGGCCGGGTCGGGCGCGTACGGGTTCTCGTTGACGTTGAGGCACACCGGCACATCGAGCTGCGGGGCGCCGTACGGTTCCTCGCCGATCAGATCGTTGCGCAGCGGCAGGCTTGCGGGGATCGACTCGCTCATTTCAGGCCGGCCTCGATTTCCTGCTGGTCCAGCGTCGCCTTGTCGTACGGGTCGGCGACGAAACGGGTGAGCACGCACTCGCCGTGGCCGGGCAGATCCTCGGAGACGGCGAAGGTGTTGATACGTGCGGCGAGCGCCTTGAGGCCCTCCTCGTCATATTCGATGACCTCCACCGGCTTCATGAACGTGTGCACGCCGAGGCCCGCGGCGAAACGCGCGGTGCCGGAAGTGGGCAGCACGTGGTTGGAGCCGGACATGTAGTCGCCCAGCGGCACCGGCGAATACGGGCCGCGGAAGATGGCGCCCGCGTTGCGGATGCGCTTGACGACGGCGTCCGCGTCGGCGGTCTGGATCTCCAGGTGTTCGGCGGCGTATGCGTTGGCCGCGTCGATGGACTGGTCGAGTCCGTCGGTCAGGATGATGCCGGACTGGCGGCCGGTCAGCGAGGTGGCGACGCGTTCGGCGTGCTTGGTGTGCGGCACGCGGCGGTTCAGGCTCTCCTGGGTCTTGGTGGCGATCTCCTCGCTGTCGGTGATCAGGACGGAGCCGGCGAGTTCGTCATGCTCGGCCTGGCCGATCAGGTCGGCGGCCAGGTATTCGGGGTTCGCGCCGGCGTCGGCGATGATGGCGATCTCGGTGGGGCCGGCGACCGCGTCGATGCCGACGATGCCGGAGACCATGCGCTTGGCGGTGGCCACGAAGATATTGCCGGGGCCGGTGATCTTATCGACCGGCTCGCACAGCACCTCGCCGTCCTGCGGCTCGGTGCCTTTGGCGCCGTAGGCAAACATGGCGATGGCCTGGGCGCCGCCGACCGCGTACACCTCATCGACGCCGAGGATGGCGCAGGTGGCCAGGATGGTCTTGTCCGGCAGGCCATCCGCCGTCTTCGGCGGGGTGGCGATGGCCAGCGATTCGACGCCGGCGGCTTGGGCCGGCACGGCGTTCATGATGACCGAGCTCGGGTACACGGCCTTGCCGCCCGGCACGTACAGGCCGACGCGCTGCACGGGGATCCAGCGTTCGGCCACGCGGGCGCCGGGTGCCAGGTCGGTGTGGAAGTCCTCGGGAACCTGCGATGCGGCGACGGCGCGCGAACGGCGCACGGATTCCTCGATGGAGGCGCGCACAGCCGGGTCGAGCTCCTCAAGCGCGGCGGTCATCGCCTCGGCTGGCACGCGCAGATGCTCGGGACGCACATGGTCGAACTTCTCCTCGAAGTCGCGCAGCGCCGCGGCGCCGCGGGCCTTGACGTCGTCGAGGATCGGCTGGACCAGTTCGGTGGCCTCGTCGGTGCCCATCTCGGCACGCGGCATGGCCGCCAGCATCTCGGCGCGGGTGAGGCGCTTGCCTCGCAGATCAATGATTCGCATCGTAGGGGTATTCATACCTGCCTATCGTAACAACCGGCTTGCCGTGGGCGTTTTACCAGCCGAATCGTGAGATGAGCCCACGGACCGGAGCCGATTATCGGCCGTAGGCCTGGATTCGATACCCGGCACACCGGCACGATGGCGAAATACCCCCCCCCCCAAAAAAAGTTTGCCGACTTCGGCCAGGTTCCGCCAAAGTCGGCAAACTTTCGGGGTGGATCCGCCACCATGTCGGCATGTCGGATATGAGAGGAGGCGTCCGGAACGCCCGAACGCCTTCCTACTATCAGTGCCGCTTGGCGCGCCTGACGAACACCAACGTGACGCCGGCGGCGATCAGCGCCACCGCGGCCACGGCCGGAACAATCATGGCCGAGCCGGTCTTGGCGATCGTCTTCGGCTGGTCGGTGGCCGTCGGCTTTTTGGTGGAATCCGACGGACCGGTAACGCCGTCACCGGTGTTCTGGTTCTGGTCGCCGGCGTTGCCGTCCTGCTGCTGATCGCCCGAGGTGTCGGTATCGACCGTGATGGTCGGTTCCTCGGTGGACGGGATGCGCTTACCGTCCACACCCAGGCAGCTCTTCAGCTCGGATTCCTTGTACCAGGTGGAGCCTTCGGCCACCGGGGTGCAGGAGGAGAGTCCGCGCGCCAGCGTATTGGTGCCGCCGAACGCCACCTCCTTCTCGTTGTAGAGCATACGGATCAGCGGCGTGTAGGCCTTGCCGGTCTCCGGATCGATGCCGTCCCTGGTGGCCACATCCCACTGGATGTTGGCCGCCATCGGGGTGACGGACTCGCCGCGCCATTCGTTGTTCTGATAGTTGTACACGTCGGCGTCCGTCTGCGGATCAGCCACTGCCGGGGCCTGCTGCGTGGAGCCCGGTGCGCCGATCAGCGCGGCGAACGGCATGATGGTCTCGGCGTGCGCGAAACGGAAGGTCGCGGCGGTTGTGCCGCCGGTCACGCGCTCGTCGATCGAGTTGAAGAAGTCGTCGAGCAGCGGCTGGGCGATGCGGTAGGTCTCATCCTGCCCGGCGTAGCTCGGCCCCTTCTCGTAGAAGTCCTCGGCATCCAGAATCCATGCGAAGGTCTTCCCCTCGGTCGGATCAATGCTCTCGAAGTAATGGTCGAAATTGAAGGTGTGGGAACCGATGTTCTCCTCCTGCATATCGGCGGCGATGATGTACAGGTTGTACAGATCCATCGCGGCATCGACCTTGGAGGTGATGTGCTTCTCCATCTCGCCACGGGCATCGGCGTCCACATTCACATCGGCGTTTGGAGCGTCATTCCAGAACAGATTGATGTCCTTGCCGGTTTTATCGTCAAGACCATCGGGCTCCTCTTCGCCGGTAACATTATTCACTTCATCAGCGTGTTCCTTGCCATCACTGGTGTTGTACCAAGAGTATTGGCCTTCTTCCTCGCCAATGTTGTCCAAGAATTCCGAATCGAAGATTTGCCCCAACAAATCATCGGCCACGCTTTCGCCTTTGCCTTCAATATAATCCATCGCGGCATCAATGGTCGAATTATCTTCAACGAACTGTTCATACTCGGAAGCAATCTTCCATTCCGTGCTACCTTCCGCCTTGCCTTCACCGTCAGGATTCTTAACCTTATGGAAGTACAGGGTGTTAGGCGAGGCATTGAAGATGCCATCCGTAGTCTGGCCGGTCGGGTTGGCCGGAGTGACGTAGGAGTTCGCAAGCTCGCCGTTGGAAGCACTGTCAAAGCCAAGTTTGAAGTTCTCGCCGGATTCGGTGGCGCGGGCCTCACCTGAGGATTCGTATTCGATCGTCTCACCATCGGCAGCGGCCTGGTCGAACAACGTCTGGTTGCGCTTATAGGCACGCTCGCCGATGCCCTGATGCTGGGATTCCCCTTGGCCGGTCAGCATGCCGTAGCCGTTGTCCACATTGGCCGCGGTGATCGCTTCCAGATTCTTGATGAACTTCTCACCGGTCTCTTTGTCGACAAAGCCATCTTCAGCTTTGGCGGTTTCAGCCATCTTCATCAGCAGCGCGTCGTACTTGTAGCTGGACAGGCCGCGGGAACCGTGGCGGGCGAGCATCTCGGTGTAGGTGATCGTGTACCCTTCCGGCGCTGCGGAGTAGCTCATGTCAACTGCCTGCTGGGGAACGATGTACGGCTGCTTGCTGCTGTAGTAGGTGCTGCCGTTCGCGGCATGGGCCGTGCCCGTCGCCAACATCGCCAGGGCGGCCACACCGGCCACGCCCGAACCCAACGCCCGACGCATCTTCGACTGCTTGTTCACAATGGTCTCCTTGTGTCCCTCTTTCCGGGCGCACATCGCGCCCGCACCCGTCGGATCATCGAATCGAACCGCGGCCCCTGTCGGCTGGGCCGTGCAACGGACAACCCCATTTTGTCAGCGAACCGGTTCGAGGAACGCGGGATAGGGGTTACGCCATGGTGAACAGTTCATGATATCCACGAAGCATTACGCTTACTTCCCGGGAGTAACAACGTGATGGCGTCCCGCAAGGAAACGATCCTCGCGGGACGCCATCTTCGCAACAGGCCGCCGTATCACGGTTTCCTAAGACGGATATCACTCCCCCATGCGGATATTGGCCACGGTGCGATGTTCGATCGACAGGTGCTCGTAACGGCGTTCGCCGCCCTCGCCGGTCGGCGCCTGCGCCAGCAGACCGACCTTGGCCACCTTGCCGGCGTCGAGCGTGAAGAAGCGCATCATGTAGAAGTGTTCGCCGTCCAGCGAATAGTGGAAGGCGAAGGCGTCGCCCTTGCGACACATCTGCAGCCAGACCGCGCCGGCGTCCACGTTGGGGCCATTGGCGTCGTCGGAGACGTCCTTGGTGACCACGCTGACCATGGCGCGGGTGCCGAAGTCGGTCAGTTCGAAACAGGCCTTGGCCCAGTGGGTCAGGTCCTTGAACACCATGATCGAGCAGGAGTCATAGGTCTGCTTGAAATCGTGCGATACCTTGACGCGCAGCACGAAATCGCCCTCGACCTCGGTGTAGTAGAACGGCGCGTTGCACAGCGAGTCGGGTACCGCATCGCCTTCCTCCGCCTCGGCGCCGCTGTTGCAGAAGAAATCGGTGTGCTCCGGGGCAAAGATGCTGATCACGTCGTCCCGTTCGGTCACCGTCGACTCATTGATCCACTGGAATTCCATGTCGGCTCCTTTCGTATGGCTGCGCCATGCCATCATCCGCGACGGTGACGCATATCTAATACATGTTAGATAATATCGCCGGCGATGAACCGACACGCCATCGCCCCGGCACTGCAACCGCTCGGATCGGAACGCCGGGGGGGCGCCGGACCGCACGTGGTCGACGCCCCGTCGGCGTATGCCGTCAGGCCGCCGGCAGGCAGCTGGGACCGAAGAGGATCTTGATCTCGGCGAATAGCGAGGTGTCGCGTTTGACGCGGAACCGGTCGCCGAAGGTCAGCACCTGGGCGTTGCCCTTGTCGTCCACGATGGCAAGCTTGACCTCGCAGTAGCCGGGGTGATTGGTCAGGATCTGCCCCAGCTGCATGACATGGGCGCGGTTGAGCGCCACCTGCGGCAGCGTGATGACGAGCGGACGTTCGTCCACTGCCTCCAACGTCGGCACATCCATCTCGGTGGCTCGCAGGCTCACGCTCTCGTCACGCACCTCCACCATGCCGCGGATGCGCACCACGGTGTCGATGGCCAGATCGGCGGCCGCCGCCTCGTACACCTTGCCGAAGAACATGCACTGGATCGAGCTTTCCATGTCCTCGATCGTGACGATGGCCCACGCGTTGCCCTTCTTGGACACGCGCCGGTCCACGCCGGTCACGAGGCCCGCGATGGTGACCTGCATGCGGTCGGGCATGGTCTTAGCACGGTCGATCAGATGCGCGATCGACATCTCCCGCAGACTGGCAAGCACGGCCTGCATGCCGCTCAGGGGATGGTCGGACACATACAGGCCCAGCATCTCGCGCTCGAAGTTGAGTTTGGTCTTCTTGTCCCACTCCTCCACGTCCGGCACGGTGACACCGGCATCGCCCATGTCCTCGGCATCGCCACCGTCGACATCGGAGAACAGGTCGAACTGACCCTCCGCCTGCTTGCGCTTGAGCCCGACCACCGAGTCGATGGCCGCCTCATGAATCTGGTACAGCGCCCTGCGGTTCGGGTCGATGGAGTCGAAGGCGCCGGCCTTGATCAGGGATTCGACCAGACGCCGGTTCAACGCGCTCAACGGTACGCGACGGATGAAGTCCATGAAGTTGACGAACTTGCCCCGCGGGCCGCTGCGTTCGGCGATGATGTCGGCCACCGGCTGGTCGCCGACGTTGCGGATCGCACCCAGGCCGAAACGCACGACATCGCCGACGGCGGAGTATTCCAGTACAGATTCGTTCACGTCGGGCGGCAGCACCTGGATGCCCATACGCCTGGCTTCGCCCAGATACAGCGCCGTCTTGTCCTTGTTGGTGCGTTCGTTCTGCAGCAGGGCCGCCATGAACTCCACCGGATAATGGGTCTTCAGATACGCGGTCCAGTAGGAGATCAGACCGTATGCGGCGGAATGCGATTTGTTGAACGCGTACCCGGCGAACGGCACGAAGATGTCCCAGACGGCCTGGGCCGCCTCCTCGGAATAGCCGTGTTCCTTCATGCCCGCGAAGAACGGCACCTGCTCCTTGGCCAGCACCTCGGGCTTCTTCTTGCCCATGGCTCGGCGCAACACGTCGGCTCGGCCGAGTGAATATCCGGCCAGGATACGCGCGGATGACTGCACCTGCTCCTGGTAGACGATCAGACCATAGGTCTCGTCCAGCACGGGGGCCAACGCCTCAGCCACCTCCGGGTGGATCGGCGTGATCTTCTGCAGGCCGTTCTTGCGCTTGGCATAGTTGTTGTGTGAATCGACATCCATCGGCCCCGGTCGGTATAGGGCGATCAGTGCCGAGATGTCGTTGAAGTTATCCGGCTTGAGGCTTTTGAGCAGCGAGCGCATGCCGTCGGAATCGAGCTGGAAGACGCCCAGCGTATCGCCGCGCGACAGCAGCTGGTAGGTCTCCTTGTCGTCCAGCGGAATCTCTCGGTAGTCGATGGCCGGCTTGCCGTTGCGTTCGATGTTGCGCAGCGTATCTCGGATGACCGTGAGATTGGACAGGCCCAGGAAGTCCATCTTGACCAGACCCAGCGTTTCGCAGGTGTGGTATTCGAAGGTGGTGGTGACCGTGCCGTCGGTGCGTTCCAGCAACGGGGACGTGTCGGTGATCGGCTCGGAACCCATGATGGTGGCGCAGGCGTGCACACCGGTCTGACGGATCAGGCCCTCGATGCCTTTGGCCTCATCGATGATGCGGTGTGCGTCCGGTTCGGACTCGTACATCTCACGGAACTCGCGAGCCTCCGCGTACCGCTTCGATGTCGGGTCGAAGATCTCCTTGAGGCTGGCGTCCTTGCCGTTCTTGCTCGGCGGAAGCGCCTTGGTGACATGCTCGCCGACGGAGAATTCGTACCCCATGATGCGGGCCGAATCCTTCAACGCCTGCTTGGTCTTGATGGTGCCGTAGATCACACACTGGGCCACCTTGTCATGACCGTACTTGTCGGCCACGTATTCCAGCACACGCATGCGTCCTTCCGGGTCGAAATCGGTATCGATATCCGGCAGGGACACACGTTCGGGGTTCAGGAACCGTTCGAAGATCAGGCCATGCTGCAACGGGTCGAGTTCGGTGATGCCCATGGCGTAGGCGACCATCGAGCCTGCGGCGGAGCCACGGCCGGGGCCGACCATCACGCCGTTGTTCTTCGCCCAGTTGATGTAGTCGGAGACGACCAGGAAGTAGCCGCAGAACTGCATCTGGCAGATCACGCCGCACTCGTAGTCGGCCTGCTTGAGCACATCCATCGGCACATTGCCCTTGTAGCGCTTCTCCAGGCCCTCCTCCACCTGCTTGAGGAACAGCGAGGTCTCGTCCCAGCCTTCCGGGCAGGCGAACTGCGGCATGAACGCGCCGTCCTCGCCGTCGTCGAACATCACGTTGCAGCGTTCGGCCACCTCGATCGTGTTGTCACAGGCCTCCGGCAGGTCCTTGAACAACGCACGCATCTCCTCGGCGGATTTCAGGTAGTAGCCGGAGCCGTCGAATTTGAAACGGTCGGGGTCATCCAGCCGCGAACCGGAGTTGATGCACAGCATGGCATCCTGTGCGCCACGGTCCTCCTCCAGCACGTAGTGGGAGTCGTTCGTGGCCAGCAGCGGCGCGTTAAGCCGCTTGGCGATCTCCAGGAGTTCATTGGTCACCTGGGTCTCGATCTTCAGACCGTGGTCCATCAGCTCGATATAGAAGTTGTCGCGACCGTAGATGTCCTGCAGCTCGCCGGCATACCGCAATGCCTCGTCGAACTGACCGAGGCGCAGACGGGTCTGGATGATGCCCGACGGACAGCCCGAACCGCAGATCACACCCTTGGAATAGGTGGAGAGCACCTCGTTGTCCATACGCGGATAGCGCATCACGCGGCCTTCGAGATTGGCCACCGAGGATGCCTTCAACAGGTTCTTCAAGCCTTCATCGGTTTCCGCCCACAATGTCAGGTGGGCGATCAGGCCGCCGCCGGACACGTCGTCGGAGCGCTGCGCTTCAGTGCCCCAATGCACGCGGGTCTTGTCCTGCCTGGCGGTTTCCGGCGTGGTATAAGCCTCGATGCCGATGATCGGTTTGACACCGACCTTGACGGCCTCGCTCCACATCTCATACGCGCCGTGCATGTTGCCGTGATCGGCGATGCCGACGGCCGTCATGCCCAGTTCCTTGGTGCGCCGTACCAGGTCGGGAATCTTGGACGCACCGTCCAGCAACGAGTAATGCGTATGGTTGTGCAGTTGCACGAAGTCACTACCTGATCCAGCCATAGGTTCCACCTTACCTCAGTAGGTCCACGTTGGGTGTTTCTCCAGTCTCCACCCGACACGCACCGATGGTAGATATGTACCGATTCCGCGTGTGTGAGCCAACAATAGTGCGCACCATACAGCGCCACGACCGCGGGCATGCGGCAGAACGGAAAGGAGTTGGTCACGATGACGACGGCACCTATGAATCAGCACAGGAGCGCCCCTGCTCCCCATCCATGGTCGCCCATGGATCCGGAGACGCATTTGAATAAGAATGCGACGTTCGACACGTTCGTGCCCGGCGACTCCAACCGCTTCGCACGCACCGTCGCCCTCGCCGTCGCCGAAGGATCAGGACAGGACTTCAACCCCCTATGCATCTACGGCGGATCAGGACTGGGCAAAACCCACCTCCTGAACGCCATCGGCAACTACGCCCTCGTCAAGGACCCCACCCTCAAGGTACGCTACGTCACATCAGAGGAATTCACCAACGAATTCATCGACGCCCTCCAGAACCCCAACCAAAGCCAGGGCCGCATCGCCGAATTCAACCGACGCTACCGCCAGGTCGACGTCCTCCTGATCGACGACATCCAATTCCTCGGCGGCAAGGAGGCTACCCTCGAACAGTTCTTCCACACCCTCGAACAGTTCTTCCACACCTTCAACAGCCTCTACCAAGCAGGCAAACGCATCGTCATCGCCAGCGACGTCGCACCCAAAAACCTCAAAGGATTCCAACAGTCGCTCATTGCCCGGCTGCAATCAGGCATCGTGGTGGGGCTTAACGCTCCATCGCTCGAAACCAGAACGGCAATCCTGCGCATGACGGCCACCATGCACGGATACGACATCCCCGCCGAGGCCATTGACCTGCTCGTCGAGCAGTACCCCGACGACATCCGCACCCTCAAAGGCGCCCTCACCCGACTTGCCGTCATCGCCACGCTCACCGGACAATCCATGACAGCCCAGTTCACCAAACGGGAACTCGGCATCATGGCATAGCATGCCACGCAAACGGAAGTGTTCGCAGCGGCGTCCTCCCGCTTCTGGCGCTTCCGCCGCATGGCATATCCACCGGCATCCCGTCAGATGTCATCTTCACCGGAGCCGCTGCCGTATCGTTCGACCAGACGTCGGCCCACGGCGGCCATGGCGTCGCGCAACGACTGGGGCTGCACAATATCGATGTCGACGTTATCGGAGTATTGGAGGGCCCACCACAACACGGTCTGCGGGTCGGCATGCACGGCGACCTCATACGTGCGCGCATCCACCCGGCTGACCGAGGGACGCTCGAACCAGTCATAGATGCATGACAGGCTGCTGACATGCATCAGGATGTCCTCGGCCTGGCCTGTCCATGGATATAGGCGTTCCGCCAGATAATCCGCCAACGAGAACAGGGAGCCATCCGGTGCGTGCAGCTCCTCCAACGGGCACTCCTGCCGCATACCCTCCACAATCCGCAGGTCGCGAATCCTATCGACATGCGCGAATGCCACGCCGTTTTTGCCATGCATATGGCAGAGCAGGTAGTACATACCATTGCGGTACGTCATCTGATACGGGTCGGCACGGTATTCCCGCGGCTTGCCACTTTCCGGATCGAGGCGCAGCGTCAGGCTGCCGTCCACCGCGTAGTCGCACATCCGGAAGGAGACCACGTGCCTCCCGCTGATGGCCTCGTCGAGATTCTCGACGTTCGACAGGAACTCGCGATTGTACGGTCTGGGCACCCGTATGTTCCGCAACCCCTGTGAATGCGCGCCGGCGAATCCCGCAAGAACGCGCAATCGATCATAGGATTCCCTCGCATACTCCTCATCGATGCGGGACAATGCCAGACCGTCACCGAACAGACGCAGCTCGGCCACATCGATCGCAGGCTCCATGCACCATCCGGGGCGCGCATCGGCACTGTCCGCCTGACGCATATCGGTTGCGGTCAAACGCCGAACCGTCCTACCCATAGGACGTTGGGCCTCCAACAGCTGCAAGTGGGCGTGCACCGTTTTCTCGGTTGCCCCCACTCTATTGCTCAGCTCCTTGACCGTCAGGCCATGTTCCGAATCGGTATGCTCGGCCAGTTCGTTCAGGATGTCCACCAGAATCTCGTTGGTGCTGCGCGTTTTCCTGCCTGCCATGCCGCCCTCCCGGATTCGACGCCTACCCTCATCTTAGCCATGACAACACGCCGGGCATGTGGATAACCGGTATCGTTCGACCACATTGCCCGATCCGTCTGGACGTCGGCGGCACGCCCCGTCTACCGTCATCATCATGACCAGACAACACATATCATCCGATACGTCGAATATTCTACGTACAGCAACGCTGGTGGTGGCCGTGTGCACCACGCTCGGGCTGCTGGGCACGGCGCTTCAGGCGTGGGCGCTATTCTCCGGCGAATACTCCCCCTGGGGCGCGCTGCTCATGGTGTCGATGCTGGCCACCGGCTGGCTGACGGTGGTTACGGCCCTGGCATCCCTCGTCCTGGGCGTCATCAGTCTCTGCCGCCGTTCGTGCAGCCGTTGGATATCGATATACGCCATCACCGTGGGCGCGGTGCCGTTACTCAGCGTGCTGGGCACGCAGCTGCTCTAGCGCATGCTCCAAATCGGCGGGATACGTCGACGTGACGGTGGTCCATACGTGCGTACGGGGATGCCGGAACTCCAACTGCACCGCATGCAGCCATTGGCGTTCCAGACCCAACTCGGCCGCCATCACCGGATTCGCCCCATACATCGGGTCGCCCACCAGCGGATGCCCGATGGAGGAGAAATGTACACGGATCTGATGGGTACGCCCGGTCTCCAGGTTCACGCTCACCAGCGTGGCCTCGCCGAAACGCTCCATCACATCCCAATGCGTGACCGCCTCCTTGCCGGCAGGGGTTACGGTGAAGCGGAAATCGGACACCTTGGCACGCCCGATCGGCGCATCGATAGTGGCCCTATCCTCCTTGAGGTTGCCCTGAACCAAGGCATGGTAGGTCTTGACCACCTCATGCTCGGCGAACTGCCGCCGCATCTCCTTGTACGCCAGCTCCGACTTGCACACCAGCATCAGACCGGAGGTGCCGACATCCAGCCGGCTCACGATCCCCTGCCGCCCCGGCGCACCGTACGAGGTGATATGCACCCCGCGGTCCAGCAGGCTGCCCAGCACCGTGGGACCGGTCCATCCCACCGAGGCGTGCGCGGCGACGCCTACCGGCTTGTCCACCACCACAACATCATCGTCCTCATAGACGACGCGCATGTCGTCGGCGATGGGTTCGGGCTCGCGGCGTTCCTCCTGCAGATCGAACTCCACCATGTCGCCGGCCTGCAATATCCCCGATTTCGCCACGTCACGCCCCAATACGCGCGCCTGCCCGCTGGCAACCAAATCGGACGCCTTCGCCCGTGAGATGCCAAGCATCTTGGCCACGGCAACGTCGAACCGCTTGCCGATCAGCGCATCAGGAGCCGGTGCCAGATGGGTCATCGCCGCTCCTCGCCAAGATCCGCTTCACTGAAGGGCACCCCCAGCACCAACAGCACCACCACCGCAATGCCGGCGCCCACAAGAAGGATGTCCGCCACGTTCCCCACGGACCACCCGTAGTTGATGAAATCCACCACCTTGCCGTTGAGGAAACCATCCGCGTACACCACGCGGTCGATCAGGTTGCCCAAGGCACCGGAGAACGCCACGGAGAGCACCACGGTCCATGCCAGTCTAACGGCTTTCAACGCGCCGACAGCCAGCAGCACGCACGCCACGGCGGCCAGCAATGAAATCGCCCAGGTGGCGGAGGAGAATAGCCCCAATGACATACCCGGGTTGAATACCAGCGTGAACGACAGCAGTCCGGGGATCACCGGCACCGTGCCGGCATCGGCCAACGCCTGCAGCGCCCATAGCTTGGTGCCCTGGTCAAGGACCAATCCGACAATCGCAATACACGCAAAGACGGCCACGCGTGTGCGCAGCCGTCTTTGTTGACTCACAGTCATACGGTATCAGCTCCGGTCAGGTCAGTTCTGCTCGACCTGATTGAAGTTGTTCGTATCCGAGACCTGGGAGACCAGCTGGCCGAGGAACTCGGTCAAGCGGGCGCGGTATTCGCTCTCGAAATGCTTCAGGCTCTGGATGTTGCCCTCGATGACCTTGCTCTGGGTCTCCAGGTTGTTGCGAACCTCCTCGGCGTAGGCATCGGCACCGTTGCGGGTCTTCTGATCGTACTCGGCGGCGCGGCGCTGGACCTCGGCCTCGTACTGGTCGGCCGCCTGATGCTTGGCCTCGGAGTACTGGTCGCCCTCCACATGCTTGTTCTGCATGTAGGTGTCGGCATCCTGACGGGTCTTGACCGCGTAGCTGTCGGCCTCGGCACGGGTGCGATCCGAGTACTCGTCGGCATCGGCGTGCACGCGCTGGCTGTAATCGTCGGCCTCGGTGCGGGTACGGGTGGAGTAGTCGTTGGCCTTGGCCACGGTCTCCTCGTAACGGTTCTGGGCCGTGTCGGTGATCTCCTTGGCCTTGGCCTTGCCCTTGTCGACGTACTGGTCGTGCAGCTGCATAGCCAGCGTCAGCATGGCGGTGGCGCGCTCCGGTTCGGTGGTGGCGGCCGCGGCGGCACCGGCGATCTTCTGCAGGCTGCCGGTCTCCGCGGCGGGCTCCACCTTGGCCATCTGCTCGCGCAGCTGCGCCTCACGATCCTGCGATTCCTGCAGCTGGCGCGCCAGCTCGTCAACCTGCTGGGCGGCGGCACCGGCCTGCTGCTGGGCAGCAGCCAGCTGACGGGAGAGATCCTCGACGCGGGAACGGAACTCATCACGCTCACGCTGCACGGAAACCAGCTGCGCGGCAACATCCTCGTTGCCGGAAGCCTGCGCGGCCTGGGCGGTCAGCTGATCAATCTGAGCGCTCAGACGATCCACCTGTCCCTTGAGCTGCTCGTTCTGGGCGGAGAGTGCACGGTTGCTCTCCTGGGCCTCGGTCAGCTGCGCGGCATCGACCTGTGCCGACTGGGCACCGGCGTTCGCCGCGGCGGTCTTCAGGCCCTCGTTCTCCTCCTGCAGCGACTGCACCTGCGCGGTCAGCTCGGAGATCTTGGTGTTCAGGCTGGCAACATCCGGACCGAGCGACTGCGTGGACTGGCTGCCCTGCATGGCCTGACGGCCCAGCGCTTCAACGGTTTCGGTGACCTGATCCAGGAAGTCGTCGACCTCGTCGACATCATAGCCTTCCTTCAGGCGAACGGTTCGGAACGTATGCTCCCTAATGTCCTTCGGCGTCAACAGAGCCATAAATCTTGCACCTCGCTTCAGGCATAGTGCCTCGCTATGTACGTACTCAACCTACGATGCTAGCACGCCCCCTGTGCAGAACGCCATTACACATGCCATTAAAGGAGAATCCGCAACACGATCAGAGCGAAATACAGCACGATGAAGCTGACATCGAAATATATCGGCCCCATGGGAATCGGCGGAATATAGCGCCTTAACCACCTCAGGAGCGGATCGGTGAGCGTATAGACCGCCCCGATCAGCGACAACACCACGCCACGCGGACGCCACCGCGGGGCCAGCACCGCCACCCAATCCAGCACCATCCGGATCAGCAATACGGTGATATACGCACCGATCAGCCAATCGATGATGCGTGCGAGGACAAATAACAGCATGTCCCCAGCCTACCAAGAGAACCGGGGACAAGCTGATAACGAACAGTGAGCCGTCAGTCCGAGAACAGGTCGTGGGTCGACTTGGACGTCTGCGGTTCGTCCACCTTGATGTTCGCCGGGCTCAGCAGGAACACGCGCGGGGTCACCCGTTCGATCGAGCCGCGCACACCGAACACCACGCCGGCAGAGAAATCGACGATCCGGTAGGCAACGGCCTCCGGCACCCCGGTCAGGTTGAGCACCACCGGCACGCCGTCACGCAACGCACGCCCCACCATCTGCGCCTCGTCGTAGGTCTTGGGGTGAATCGTCGTGATGCGGCTGACCCGCCCCGGGAACGGGCTGGTGGACGATTCACGGGAGGCCCCGGAGGTACCGGACGACGCGTTCGAAGTCATCGGCGTGACCGAATGATCCGAATCGAACGACGATTCGGCAGGCTCCTCGTCAAGCACCGGATCGTCGTCGTCAACGACATCCGTCATGCCCAGATAGGACATCGCGTTCTTCATAAACCCAGCCATCACGGTTCCTTTCGTTACAGTCCGTCGATTCAGCGCAGGAAGTCAGGGATGTCGAGATCGCTGGGGTCGTTGGACGAGATGACGTCATGCTCGGTCGTCTCGTCGAAGGACCGCGACGCCGCATCCCCGGTGGACGGCGCGAACGCCGGGGTCGTCTGCTCGGTGACGACCGGGGCCTGCGGCTGCGCAGGCGTAACGGAGATCGGGGAAGGCTGGGCGGACGCCACAGCCGGCGCCAGCGTGATCTTCTCCTGCGTATCCTGCTTCTTGCTGGCCGAGTCGAAGCCGGCCGCGATGACGGTGACCTTGACCTCGTCCCCGTAGGAGTCGTCGAGCGCCAGACCCCAGATGATCTGCGCCTCCGGATGGATGGCGTCGCGCACCAGCTGCGTGGCCGCGGCCGCCTCCTGCAGGCCGATGTCGCTCGGGCCTGCGATGTTGATCAGCGCGCCATGGGCGCCCTCGATGCTCTCCTCCAGCAGCGGCGAGCTGATGGCGATCTCTGCGGCCTTGGTGGCGCGGTCCTCGCCGCGGGCCGAACCGATGCCGAACAGCGCCGTGCCCGCCCCGCGCAGGATGGCGGTGACATCGGCGAAGTCCACATGGATGTACGAGTTCAGCGTGATCAGATCCGTGATGCCCTGCACGCCCGCCAGCAACGCGCTATCCGCGGTCTTGAACGCCTCCACGATGCCGATGGAACGGTCGGACAGCTCCAGCAGACGGTCGTTCGGGATGACGATCAGCGCATCGACCTCCTTGCGCAGGTTCTCGATGCCGAGTTCTGCCTTGTTGGCACGCTGCGGGCCTTCGAACGCGAACGGCCGCGTGACCACGGCGATGGTCAGAGCCCCCTGCTGGTGCGCCGCGCGGGCCACGATCGGGCTGGCGCCGGTACCGGTGCCGCCGCCCTCGCCGCAGGTGACGAACACCATGTCGGCGCCCTTGAGGGCCTCCTCGATATCCGACTGATGGTCCTGGGCGGCCTTCATGCCACGCTCGGGATCGGCACCGGCGCCGAGTCCACGATTCTGGTTGTCCCCCAAAGAGATCTTCACATCCGCATCGGAACGCAGCAAATCCTTGGCGTCGGTGTTGACGGCCACGAATTCCACGTTCTGCAGGCCTTCGGCGATCATGCGATTGACGGCGTTGCCGCCGGCTCCACCGACACCGACGACCTTGATGTTGGTCTTGTCGTTGAATTCAGTCTGGGCGATCTCGCTCACCATAGTCTCCTGTCACTCACGGTTACGCATAACTCTATCGCAGTCGGCCTGACAATCAACGCAGATTCTCAAGCGTGTACCGCTTTTTGACAACTCTTTTGCAGTCCCCGGCGATTCCCGTGCTCCATCAGTAGCTGGCGTCCATCGGATCGTCGCCGAACAGCGCCTCGCGCTCCTCATGCGTGGTCGTCCGCGAGTCCAGCCAGCCGTACGGCAGATGCACCTTCTTCTGGAAGCGGACCCGGCCGCGCGGCTTGTCCACCACGCGCTCCGGATAGGGCGCGTCCTGATCCAGCTGCGCCACCTCGCGCTCCACATCCGCCAACGACTCGCACTCCATGAACGCCCGACGGGTAGCCCCGCCGACCGGGAACCCCTTGAGATACCACGCCACATGCTTGCGCAGGTCGTGCACGGCCATCCGCTCGTCACCGTCATAGAACTCGGTCAGCAGCTGCGCATGACGTACGATGATGCGCCCGACCTCACCCAGCGTGGGATTCGTGCGCTCCCCGCTGCCGGCGAATGCGTGCTTGATGTCGGAGAACAGCCACGGGCGCCCCTGACAGCCGCGGCCGATGGCCACACCGGCGCACCCGGTCTGCTCGACCATGGCCAGCGCGTCGTCGGCACCCCAGATATCGCCGTTGCCGAACACCGGGATGTCCAGTTCGTTCACCAGCTCGCCGATCCGGGACCAGTCGGAATGCCCGCCGTAGTATTCGGCGGTGGTCCGGGCGTGCAGGGTCACCGCCTTGCACCCCTCCTCCTGGGCGATATGGCCGGCCTCGTGGAAGGTCTCGTGGTCGTGGTCGATGCCGATGCGGATCTTAGCGGTCACCGGAATGTTCGCCTCGTCGCAGACGCGTACGACCCGCTGGATGATCTCACGGAACAGATCGGTTTTCCACGGCAGGGCGGAACCGCCGCCGCGGCGCGTGACCTTCGGCACCGGACAGCCGAAGTTGAGGTCCACATGGTCGGCCATGTCCTCGTCCACCACGATGCGCGCCGCCTGCTCCACGATGCCGGGGTTCACCCCGTACAGCTGCAGCGAGCGGATCCTCTCCCCCGGCGCGAAGCGGCACAGCCGCAACGCCTTGGGATTGCGCGCCACCAGCGCACGGGCCGTGATCATCTCGGCCACATACAGTCCGTCCGGGCCGTATTCCTCGCACAGCACGCGGAACGGCCAGTTGGTCACGCCCGCCATCGGCGAGAGCACCACCGGGGTCTCGACATGCACCGGCCCCAGATCGACCGGGGCGATGCGCACGGCGGACGTCGGCTTCGCGTCGGTACGTGGATCGACCGAAACGGTTTCGCCCGCGCATTCGATCACGGTTTCCTCTGACATATCCGGATTCCCATCCCCTTATTCACGGCGACGGGACCCAGACCGGACGCCTGCCGGACTGGATCCCGTCATCTCATTATCGTTCGAACGTGTTCGACTCAGTACTGCCCGCCGGCTTCGGCCACCTTCACCGGCTCGCTCTCGTCGACGCCCTGTTCCTTGGCCACGTCCTGACCGCCATCCGCGGCCTTGGTGCCGACGATGGAGACCGGGCCCTGCGGGTAGCGCACACGCTTCTCGCCGACGCGCTCGGCCACGTATTCGGCCACCTTGTCCAGGCTGACGCGCTCCTGGGCCATCGTGTCGCGCTCGCGGACCGTCACGGCGTGATCGTCGATCGTGTCGAAGTCCACCGTCACGCACAGCGGGGTGCCGATCTCGTCCTCACGACGGTAGCGGCGGCCGATCGCGCCGGCCTCGTCGTAGTCGATCATCCAGTCGTGCTGGCGCAGGTCGGCGGCCAGATCCTGGGCGATGCCCTGCAGCTCCGGCTTCTTGGACAGCGGCAGCACCGCGGCCTTGACCGGAGCCAGTCGCGGATCCAGACGCAGCACGGTGCGCTTGTCCACGCCGCCCTTGGTGTTCGGGGCCTCGTCCACGTCGTAGGCGTCCACCAGGAAGGCCATGAGGGAGCGGGTCAGGCCGGCGGCCGGCTCGATGACATACGGGATGAAACGCTCGCCGGTGGCCTGGTTGAAGTAGCTCAAGTCCTCGCCGGAGTGGTTCTGGTGCGCGGTCAGGTCGAAGTCGGTGCGGTTGGCGATGCCCTCCAGCTCGCCCCACTCGGAGCCCTGGAAACCGAAGCGGTATTCGATGTCCACGGTGCGCTTGGAGTAGTGGCTCAGCTTCTCCTTCGGATGCTCGTAGTGGCGCAGGTTCTCCGGCTTGATGCCCAGGTCGGTGTACCAGCGGGTGCGGGTGTCGATCCAGTACTGGTGCCATTCCTCGTCGGTGCCCGGCACCACGAAGAACTCCATCTCCATCTGCTCGAACTCGCGGGTGCGGAAGATGAAGTTGCCCGGGGTGATCTCGTTGCGGAAGCTCTTGCCCATGTTCGCGATGCCGAACGGCGGCTTGGAACGCGAGGAGGTCATGACGTTCTTGAAGTCCACGAAGATGCCCTGCGCGGTCTCCGGGCGCAGGTAGTGCAGGCTGTTCTCATCCTCCACCGGGCCCAGATGCGTGCGCAGCATCATGTTGAAGTCGCGCGGCTCGGTCCAATTGCCCTTGGTGCCGCAGTCCGGGCACACGATGTCCTTCAGGCCGTTCTCCGGCTCATGGCCGTGCTTCTCGGCATAGGATTCCTCGAGCTTGTCGGCGCGATGGCGCTTGTGGCAGTTCAGGCATTCGATCAGCGGGTCGTTGAACACGGAGACGTGTCCGGAGGCCACCCACACGGCCGGCGGCAGGATCACCGAGGTGTCCACGCCCACCACGTCGCCGCGGGTCACGACCATCGAGCGCCACCATTCGCGCTTGATGTTGTCCTTGAGCGCCACGCCGAGCGGGCCGTAGTCCCACGCGGAACGGGTGCCGCCGTAGATCTCGCCGGCGGGGAAAACGAATCCGCGACGCTTCGCGAGGGATACCACTTCATCGAGTTTGCTTGCAGCCACAATGCACCTTCTGGTTTGAACGGTTTGGGGTCTTGTCAAAGACCTCAGGATACCGATAGACGCTGACAGCACGGACCGCCGGTTCATGCCCGGATTGTCCGCTTGGCGGCGTAGCGTCGGAACCGACATGCAGGGGAACCCCGCACGGGGTTGAGATGGGCCACAAGCCCGACCCTTTGAACCTGTTGGTTAAGACCATCGTAGGGAGCAGATATGAGCATCGACTCGTCCATGGCATCGGCCGTAACATCCACCTCTCAGACCGGCAATCTACCCGCCGGCCATCCGCTGCGCACGCGCATTGCGGATGCGGTCCATGCCGTGCGCAGCACCACGCCACTGGCGCAATCGTTCACGAACTTCGTCACCATCAATCTGGTGGCGAACGCGCAGCTGGCCGCCGGCGGCACCGCCGCGATGAGCTATCTGCCGGACGACGTCCTGGATATCGCGGCCATTTGTGGCGCCACCTACATCAACGTCGGCACACTGCTGCCGTTCTACAAGGACGCCCTGGCGGACATCGCCCACGGGCTGCACGACCAGGGCAAGCCGTGGGTGCTCGACCCCGTGGCGGCGGGACTGGGCGCCACGCGTACCGCCATCCTCGAATCGTTCCGGGATGTGCCGCCGACCATCGTCCGCGGCAACGCCAGCGAGATCATCGTGCTCGACCGGATGTGGGGGCTGGCCGACGCGGATGCCGCCGACACGGATGGGACGACCCGTCCCGCCGGCGTGGAATCCGCCGACGAGGTGGACTCCGCGATGCCCGCCGCCCGCCGCATCGCCCGCCATCTCGCCGCCCATTCGACCAACGGACAAGGAGCGGTGGCCGTGTCCGGCGCCGTCGATTTCGTCACCGACGGCACGCACGATTACCGACTGCCCGGCGGCAGCGCCCTGATGACCAAGATCACCGGCGCCGGCTGCTCGCTGGGCGGCGTGGTCGGCACCTATCTGGCCGTCGCCGATCCGTTGACCGCGGCGATGGCCGCCTCCCTGCATTTCAACCGCGCCGGCGAGATCGCCGAAGCCGCCGCCCACGGCCCCGGCTCGTTCCAGACCGAATTCCTGGACGCGCTGTGGAACGTCACCGCCGAACAGATCGCCGACTCCACCATTCTGCAGTGAAACGAACGGCACAACGACATGGACCGTTCGATGCAACGGCCCAATCACCATGGAAAGGATCGACGATGAACCGTTCCCCCTACCCCACAATGCGCGACCGCTTCGACCTGCGCGCCTACTTCGTCGTGGGCCCCGACGACACCAAGGGCCGTCCGGTGGCCGATGTCGTCGCCGCAGCGCTGCGTGGCGGCGCGACCTTCATCCAGCTGCGCGCCAAGCACGCCGACGCCCGCGATCTGACCGCGATGGCCGAGGCGATCGCCGCCGCCATCGCACAGGCGGGCAAGGCGGACACTGTGGCGTTCGTTATCGACGACCGCGTCGATGCGGCCTGGCAGTGCCGTGAACTCGGCATCAAAGTCGACGGCGTGCACATCGGCCAGGATGATATGGCCCCCGAACAGGCCCGCGCCCTGCTCGGCCCCGACGCCATCATCGGCCTGTCCGCCGAAACCCTGCCGCACATCAAAGCCGCCAACGCGCTGTCCGACGGCACCATCGACTATATCGGCGCGGGACCACTGCACTACACCGCCACCAAGCCGGATGCGGCCGCAGTCGAAGCGGACGGCACCAAGCACGCGCTCGGCATCGCGGGGGCGCAACTGTTGTGCGAGGCGAGCCGGTATCCGGTAGTGGTCGGCGGCGGCGTGCACGCGGACGACGTGCCGGCGTTGGCCCGGACCGCGGCCGCCGGATGGTTCGTGGTCTCGGCGATCGCCGCCGCGGACGATCCGGAACGCGCCACCCGCGAACTGCTCCAGGCATGGACCGCCGTGCGCGGGGACGCCCGGCACGGCGTTGCGACGTCGGCGGCCTCCCATCCGCAATCGGATGTGGCCGCTCCCCTGCAATGCGGTGCCGCCATGTTCGACGTCAAGCAACCGCACGGCCTGCCGCCGGTGCTGACGGTCGCCGGATCGGATTCGTCGGGCGGTGCAGGCATTCAGGCCGATCTGAAGACGATGCTGGCCAATGGCGTGTTCGGCATGTCCGCCATCACGTCGCTGACGGCGCAGAACACCACCGGCGTGCGCGCCGTGCAGAACGCCGACCCGGCGATCCTGGCCGACCAGATCGATGCGGTGTTCGAGGACATCCCGCCGATGGCGGTCAAGATCGGCATGGTCTCCAGCGCGGCGCTCATCGAAACGATCGCCGACCGGCTGACCGCGCATCAGGCGCAGAACATCGTGCTCGACCCGGTGATGGTGGCCACCTCCGGCGCCAAGCTCATCGATGATGACGCCGTCGCCGCGCTCACCACACGGCTGTTCCCGCTAGCCACGGTCATCACACCGAACATGCCGGAAACCGAGGCGCTGCTGGCGCAGGCCATGCAGGAGCGCACGTCGGAGGATGACACCGAATCCGCCCGGCTGCTCAGCGAGGGCATCCGTACCGAGGCGGATATGGAGACGGCCGCCCGCACACTGGCCGAACACTTCGGCTGCGCCGTGCTCGTCAAGGGCGGGCATGGCGTCAAGGACGCCAACGACGTGCTGGTGGAGCCGGACGGCACCGCCACCTGGTTCACCAGCCCGCGTATCGACAACCCGAACACGCACGGCACCGGATGCACGTTGTCCTCGGCGATTGCCTCCCACCTGGCGCTGGGCGAGACGATGCCGCAGGCGGTCCGCAGCGCCAAGGATTATCTGACCGGCGCGCTGGCCGAACAGCTCGACCTGGGCCACGGTTCCGGACCGATGGACCACGCCTGGCGTTGGCGCTGAAGCCGGCACACCAGAAGAAGGAGTTTGACATGAACGAATCCAAGCAGATCAACCGCAACGCCGTCCGGCAGGAGGTGCCGACCGACCCCGAAACCGGCAAGCCCTATATCAACACGGTGGCGGCCGTGGCCATCGCCCCCAGCGGCGTGGGCGCCGAACTCAGCGAATACGTCTCGCAGGCCGTGGCGGTGATCCGCGATTCCGGACTGCCGAACGAGACGAACGCGATGTTCACCAACATCGAAGGCGACCTGGACGACGTGCTGCGCGTGGTGCGCGACGCCACGATGAAGCTCGCCGAGCAGGGCTACCGCACCGGCGTGACCTTGAAGCTCGACATCCGGCCGGGCTTCAGCGGCCAGCTGACCGAGAAATCACAGCTGGTGGACGAACTCCTGTCCAAGTAGCCGCCGGCATCCGCCGGGCATATGCACGCTGACACCACAACGAAGTGGTCCGCAACGCCCCCTACAGCGAGTGGGAGCGTTGCGGACCGCTTGCTATGTGCTATGTGATGAGGATTCGCGAAGAACGGTCAGGCCAGGCGGTCACTCCAAGCCGTTGGACTTCAGGTGGTGCAGGGTCACACCCGTGGCCTTGAGCGCGCCGGACTCGCTGACCAGCTTGACGGCGCGCGGGCCCTCGACCGGGAAGTCGTAGGAACTCAGCACCTGGTGGCCGTCGTTGACATAGACCTCCACCGAACCGCGGTCCACGAACACCCGCAACGTGAGCGTGTCAGCCGCCAGTTCCGCAGCGTCCAGCGGGGCGGCGCGGTAGCCGCCGTCGGTGCCGTGTCCGGCCTGGCGGTCGAGCACCACGCGGCCGAGCTGCGCGTCATACGCCACGTAGACGTATCCGCCGTCCTCGGTGGCGTGCACCTTGAGCCCGCAGCGTTCCGCGGTGGTGGCCTTCAGGTCGATCGCCATCTCGATCTCCACGGCCTCGGCGTCGTCACTGAGCACGCGTTCCTCACTGGCGGACAGATCGATCGCACCGTGGTCGTACGTGTCCTCGCGCAGGCCCGCCAGTTCGGGTACCGGCACCGTGTGCACGTCGCCGTCCTCGCCGAGGAACACCTCGCGCGGCAGGGTCAGCTGGCCGCACCAGCCGTCGTCGGCCATCGCGTACTTGTAGTCGAACGGGCTCATCCAGCCGTACATGATGCGTCGGCCGTCCTCGGTGTCGAAGGACTGCGGGGCGTAGTAGTTGTGGCCCCAGTCCCACAGGCGGAACTCGGTTTCGGGCTGGAACCGTCCGCCCGGCTCCCAGGTGCCGATCATATAGCCGGCGTTGTTCTGGTTGCGGTTCATGAACCCGTTCGGCTTGGAACCCATGGCGGAGAAGCAGATGATCCACTTCTCGTTGCCGTCCTTGTCCTTGAGCGGGAAGAAGTCGGGACATTCGAGCATGAACACGTTCGGATCGGGGTGCTCGAACAGCACGGTCTTGAACGTCCACTCGACCATGTCCTCGGAGGTGTACAGCCACATCTGGCCGCGCTGGTCGGCGGAGGAGACGCCGTGGATCATGTACCAGGTATCGCCGGTCTTCCAGACCTTCGGGTCGCGGAAGTGCCAGTGGACCTTCTCGCGCGGGCAGTCGACGATCATGCCGAGCTTGGTGATATGCGTGATCTCGTCATCGTCCGGCACGGCCATCAGCTGCACCTGCCATTCGCCGCCGGTGTTGTCCACGCCGTTGGCCCAGCGGTGGCCGGTGTAGTAGAAGCGGAGCTTGCCGTCGTCGCCGATGACGGCCGAGCCGGAGAACACGCCGTTCTTTTCCTGTTCGAGGCTCGGTGCCATCGTGATCGGTTCGCGGCGCCACGTGACCATGTCCTCGCTGGAGACATGTCCCCAATGCATCGGCCCCCATTCGGTGCCGTATGGGTGCAGTTGGTAGAAGACGTGCCAGCGGCCCTTGTAGTAGCACAGGCCGTTCGGGTCGTTGATCCAGCCGCCGTTGGAGGCGATGTGGAATTTGGGGTACCAGCGGTCGTTGCGCGACGCCGCCAGTTTGGCCACGCCGAGTTCGGCCTTGGCCAGTTCGGCGTCGTGGTCTGCGATCGGGGTGAGGGTAGGAGTGAAGTCACTCATCGTTGCGTGCCTTTCTGATTACTCGATGGTGTTCGATGGTTGGGTTACGGAAGAACGAGGAGGAGGCGGGGCGACCCTGCCGGCGGCTCGGCCGCCCCGCCGCATTGTCAGGCCTTGGCTGCTTCCATGGCCTTGAGCTGCTTGTCGGTGTAGAACGGGTCGCCGCCGACCTGCTGGTCGTCCTTCTTGATGACGAAGAAGCCGTAGATCAGTGCGACGAGCACGATTGCGGAGATCGTGAAGAAGGTCGGGCGGTCGCCCATCGCGTCATGCAGGGCGCCCAGCGGCACGGACAGCACCACCTGGCCGACCTGGGAGGCGATCTGGAAGCCCACCATGTACAGCGTGGCGGAGAGCTTGGTGTCGAAGTGCAGCGTGAAGTAGCGGAATGCCGGCAGGCAGAACAGCGGCACCTCGATGGAGTGGAACAGCTTGACGATCGACACGGAGATCGGGTCGTGGAACGCGCCGCACAGGCCGATGCGGGCGCACATCACGAACGCGCCGAGCAGCAGGGAGTTGCGCACGCCGATCTTGCGCATGATGATCGGGACCACGCCCATCATGGCGGACTCGAGGAAGACCTGGAAGCCGTTGAGCGTGCCGTAGGTGGCGTCGCCGATCTCGGTGGTCGGGAACAGGCTGGAGTAGTAGGTCGGGAACATCTGCTGGTCGAACACGGTGTAGAACGTGTTCGTGAAGATCATGAAGACGATGAGCACCCACAGGGTCGGCATGCCGAGGACGGAGACCATCTCCTTGAGCGTCGGGTTGGTGCGCTCGGTGGAGTCGGCCTCCTTCTTCAGTTCGGCCTTCTGCTCGGCGGGCACCCAGAACAGGTAGACGAGCAGCATGCCCAGACCGCAGGCGGAACCGATCCAGAAGTTGATCAGCGGGTTGATGTTGAAGGTGTGGCCGGCGATGAGGGCCACGATGGCGTAGCCGAAGGAGCCCCAGGCGCGGGACTGGCCGTATTCGAAGCCGAACTTGCGGCTGTAGCGTTCGGTGAGCGCCTCGACCAGCGAGCAGCCGGACATGAAGCCCGCGGACAGCACGATGGAGCCGAGCAGCACACCCAGGAAGCGGGTGGTGCCGCCGGCGGTGAGCATTGGGGCGTAGACGAACTGGGCGAACGGGCCGACCAGCGCGGCGATGACCGAGACCGCGATGACGAGCTTGCGCTTGATGCCCAGCTGGTCCTGGATCACGCCGTAGACGAACATGATGATCAGCGTGGCCAGGGAATTGATGGAGTAGATCTGCCCCTGTTCGGCCGCGGTCATGCCCAGGCCCTTCTCCGGGTCCAGCAGCCACCTGGAGAAGAACGACCACCAGATGCCCCACGAGCAGAAGAACATGAAGATGCCGAAGGAGCTCTGCAGATACGACGGGTTGCGCCATGCAGACCTTGATGCACTTGCCATGTGTATCTCTTTTCCCTTTGCGACGGACGCTGCCGTGCGACCGCCGTTTCGTTGCCTTGTATTCGATTGTGCCGCGGAAGCGGCGGATCTCCATTCGGCTGCCATACCATTTAGGGATCGTGATGCCATCATAAAACGTCAATCGTTTTACGTCAAACGATTTACACTCGTTGAGTGCCGCACGAATGTCAAACGATTGAAATAGCGCCGTTATTGGATTCCATGCCTACTGCACACCGGCGTGTCGCATCCAATATGTCGACCACACTACACGCAACCGCCGCACACAGTACGCTCAGCGGACCACGGACTCCTTCTCGATCAACGTGCAATGGATCCTCGCGGGAATCGGCGAGTCCAGCGGCGGAATCGGGGCTCGCGTCGCAGGCATCGGCACATCGTCCAGCGACCGCCCCTCGATCATCGAGATCAGCTTGCACGCCGCCCAATACCCCATCTCGTAATGCGGCAGTTCCACCGTGGTCAGCTGCGGGGAGAACGTCTCGGCGATGACGCGATGGTTGTCCACGCCCACCACCGAGATATCCTTGCCCACGGTCAACCCCCTGCGGGCCGCGCACTCGTATACCGGCCACGAGCGCGCATCGTTGAAGCAGAAGAAGCCATCCGGATTCTCCCGGTCGAAGAGCTCCCGGACCTCATCCAACGCGGGCCGGTTGTTCAGCACATCGATGACCAGCCGCTCATCGTAGCCGATGCCGGCCTCCTCCAGGGCCCGACGGTACCCCTCCTTACGCAGGTCCTGCGCGATCATCGGCTCGCTGCACCCGATGTAGGCGATGCGCCGGCAGCCGGCCTGGATCAGCCGATTGGTGGCGTCCTTGGCGATCATGATCTCATCCGGTTCCACACTGGGAATCCGGCCTTCCGCATCGGTGGCGTCCACCAGCACCACCGGAGCGTCCTTCAGGGCATCCGGCACATGCGTGATGCGGTTCGACATCTTGGCGTACATGAAACCATCCACGCCGTAGCGCTTCAGCGCGGCTATCTCCGTACCCTCGTCGGACTCGCCGTCGGTGCTGACGGTGAGCATGATGTATCCCAATCGGCTGGCCGCGTCCTGCGCCCCGAGGATGATGCCGCCGGCGTACGGGGTTGTGGCGACCTCCTCGCTGATGAAGCCTAGGATATGGGTCCTGCTGGTACGCAGACTGCTGGCCAGCGGATTGGGCCGATACCCCAGCTCCTCCGCGGTCTTCCGCACCCGTTCGGCGATTTCGGCTTTCACACGGCCTGCGTCGCGATGGTTCAGCACCAACGACACCGTGGATACCGAGACTCCCGCCTTCTGCGCCACCTGCTTCATCGTCGTCATGCATCAAACGATACACGTTTTCCTCAACGAAAGCGCAAACATACAGTTCCGCAATCCGCGTCTGATCCGCCATGGAGTGCAACGGCTTGATCCTTAACGAAGGCGCGAAGCATAGAACTTCGCAATAGCGAGGCCGGTCATGTTCGTGCGCGGGACGACCCAACGAAAGTGCGAAGCATAGAACTTCGCAGTTTGGTTCGGTATCAGGCCCTGGCCGCCGTTGAGCTCCCCTCAACGAAGGTGCGAAGCATAGAGCTTTCGCAATAACAGTGACTGCGGCAGCAGCTCGATCCACACCGGTCCTTAACGAAGGTGCGAAGCATAGAGCTTCGCAATCCCTCTCGGGATCGCCCTCAGACTCACATGTTCGATCCTCAACGAAAGTGCGAAGCATAGAGCTTCGCAATATTCGGCGTCGCGGTCGGGTTCGTTGCCATCCAGCATTCCTCAACGAAAGCGCGAAGCATAGAGCTTCGCAATACTACGCAGTCCATCCTCCTTGACCGGCGGATGACTCCTCAACGAAAGTGCGAAGCATAGTACTTCGCAATGAGCAGCGACTGGTCGATGCCCGGATCCTTCAGCGGGTCTCCTCAACGAAATGCGAAGCGTAAAGCTTCGCAATAACGCCAGCAGGTAGTCGCGCATCGCCCTGCTTTGCCGTCCTCAATGAAGTTGCGAAGCGTAAAGCTTCGCAATGGTGTATCCTGCATTCGGTGCTGCTCACGGGCATGTATCCTCAATGAAGTTGCGAAGCGTAAAGCTTCGCAATCTCCGCGCACCACACTGTAGTGCTTGGTTCGCTTGATTCCTCAATGAAGTTGCGAAGCGTAAAGCTTCGCAATCGGGTTCCCGTTGAACGTGTACACGCCGTTTTCCTCCTCAATGAAGTTGCGAAGCGTAAAGCTTCGCAATACACAGATTCCGGTCGAGGCGGACGCGCCGTGAACATCCTCAATGAAGTTGCGAAGCGTAAAGCTTCGCAATTTCACGGCCACGCACACGAGGGACACGCCCGTCGGTCCTCAATGAAGTTGCGAAGCGTAAAGCTTCGCAATGTCGAACGCCTTATCGAAGACCTTCTCCGGCACTCCTCAATGAAGTTGCGAAGCGTAAAGCTTCGCAATCGCACCGCGAACATCGAGTACGACAACGCCATCCATCCTCAATGAAGTTGCGAAGCGTAAAGCTTCGCAATTTCCTCCTATCGGCGTGCGGGACCCCAACACCCAGTCCTCAATGAAGTTGCGAAGCGTAAAGCTTCGCAATGATCATCGCATCGATTGCCGTCAACGTCTCGAACTCCTCAATGAAGTTGCGAAGCGTAAAGCTTCGCAATGACGGGGGACGGGACCACGGAGACGCCGCTGGGATCCTCAATGAAGTTGCGAAGCGTAAAGCTTCGCAATGTCGCCGGCGCGTTCCTCGACTCCGCACGAATGGATTCCTCAATGAAGTTGCGAAGCGTAAAGCTTCGCAATTACCGACGCCGAGCCGACTATCGACCGGATTATCGTCCTCAATGAAGTTGCGAAGCGTAAAGCTTCGCAATGTTGACGCGTCTGGTGTCCCGGAGCGTGGTCTGGCAGTCTCCTCAATGAAGTTGCGAAGCGTAAAGCTTCGCAATTCGCCCTTCTCCATCGCTTCGCGGAAGTTACCGGTTCCTCAATGAAGTTGCGAAGCGTAAAGCTTCGCAATGTACCTCACGCCAATCCAGCGGCCTCTACCGTAGTCCTCAATGAAGTTGCGAAGCGTAAAGCTTCGCAATTCGGCCAAGTGTTCGGTATGACACCGTCCGGACTTCCTCAATGAAGTTGCGAAGCGTAAAGCTTCGCAATATCCACGTCCACGGTCGGCTGGATGTGCCCTCCGGTCGTTCCTCAATGAAGTTGCGAAGCGTAAAGCTTCGCAATAGTCCATCAGCGGAGTGGCATCCGTCATGGTGTAGTCCTCAATGAAGTTGCGAAGCGTAAAGCTTCGCAATGAGCATGGACGACACGGCGTCCAAGACCAACGAGCTGTCCTCAATGAAGTTGCGAAGCGTAAAGCTTCGCAATGTGGATTCGCTGTATCACCGGCTGGATTTTGCCCACTGTCCTCAATGAAGTTGCGAAGCGTAAAGCTTCGCAATGAAGAGGTTGGACGCGGTGTGCGGCGGTGGTACGCTTCCTCAATGAAGTTGCGAAGCGTAAAGCTTCGCAATCAGGGTCTTCCAGTCGGAGCCTCCCATGCGGTTGAGTCCTCAATGAAGTTGCGAAGCGTAAAGCTTCGCAATGCCGCCTCCCACGCGCCCTTCGCCGTTTGGTAGACGCCTCCTCAATGAAGTTGCGAAGCGTAAAGCTTCGCAATTGGAACGAGGGCGCGTATGAGTGCGCGATCCGCCATCCTCAATGAAGTTGCGAAGCGTAAAGCTTCGCAATCGGATACGCAGGTAGCGGGTACGCGGGCGGCGGTCCTCAATGAAGTTGCGAAGCGTAAAGCTTCGCAATAGGCACGCCCCACCTGGAGTTCCAGCAGTTCCTGGACAATCCTCAATGAAGTTGCGAAGCGTAAAGCTTCGCAATGGGGCTCCGCCCCGTCCCCGTTTTCGGTATTTCCTCCTCAATGAAGTTGCGAAGCGTAAAGCTTCGCAATAAGTCGTCGCCGCCGGTCTGCGGCTGGCCCGACGCTCCTCAATGAAGTTGCGAAGCGTAAAGCTTCGCAATATGACTTCGAGCGCGTCACCGGCGGAGTCGGCGACTCCTCAATGAAGTTGCGAAGCGTAAAGCTTCGCAATCCGTATGCCCGTCCAGGTCACGCTTCGGATTCACTCCTCAATGAAGTTGCGAAGCGTAAAGCTTCGCAATCTCTTTTTGGCCTTTCGCTGTTTGGTGTGGGTGAGTGGGTCGGGGGGTGGTGGTGCTGGTCGG
>OOBW01000011.1_pt1 | contig 241065 bp, 215 predicted proteins | sample 1671701 | NCBI WGS metagenome assembly OOBW01 (sample SAMN06348183, study PRJEB24527) | human gut metagenome | biome: human gut; feature: ankylosing spondylitis patient; material: feces | host: Homo sapiens | place: China | collected 2015-10 | reverse complement strand
TACGTCCACGGCGGCGGCACCCACGGCATCCTGGTCAACTTCGAGACCACCAACGGCATCGAGGCTAAGGACGAGTTCGCTGCATACGGCAAGGATGTTGCCATGCAGGTCGCAGCTGCCAACCCCAGCTACGTCGATGAGGCTGCTGTCCCCGCTGAGGTCGTCGCCAAGGAGAAGGAGATCCTCCTCGCTCAGATGGCAAACGACCCCAAGAACGCCAACAAGCCCGACGCTGTCAAGCAGAAGATGATCGAGGGCAAGATCAAGAAGTACTTCAAGGAGAACTGCCTGGTCGATCAGGAGTTCGTCAAGGACGGCGACATGACCGTTGGTCAGTACACTGCCAAGGTCGCAAAGGACCTGGGCGGCGACATCAAGGTCATCAAGTTCACCCACTTCGTCAAGGGCGAGGGCCTGGAGAAGCGTTCTGACGACTTCGCTGCTGAAGTCGCAAGCATGGTGAAGTAAGCCAGCTTCTACTGCTAAAGCATACGAGAGCCGCAGTGCCTGTAACAGGGCGCTGCGGCTCTTTTTGTTGGTGTTTGTAAGGGAAACTGAGGATGGATGTATTGCTCCACGACAGCTATACAGGAGTCGGTAGCTTTCTCTTCGGACACGGTGACCGGGTTGCGGCTCCCAGCATCCGCAGCTGGCAGCGGTCGGCTCCGCTACAGTCGTCGCTGTTGCTCCTACCGAGGGGAGGCCTTGGCATTTCGTAAAGCTTGATCTCTTCGCCAGAGGCTCCCCTACTAGGGGAGCTGTCGAACGAAGTGAGACTGAGAGGTTGTACGAAGGGAAGCCTGACCGTGAGCCGCTGCTGGACTCAACCTCTCCGTCAGCGCTGACGCGCTGCCACCTCCCCTACCGAGGGGAGGCTTTGGCAGTCCCCGCAAAGTGAACGGTTTCGTCAGAGGCTCCCCTACTAGGGCAACGGCGATGACCGCCGCCAGCGGCGGAAACAGGGAGTCGCTGTTGGGGCCGCGGCCAGCAGGATGCAAGCGACAGCGCACAGCACAATAAACAAACAAAAACGCCGCTGACGGTTCGGAAGCCGTCAGCGGCGTTTTGCTTATTCAGTCAACAGCGGTCAATAGATCAGGCCTTGGCTTCGCTGTTGTGCTCTGCCTTCTTGTAGGCGGAGAAGGAGTGGAACACGATGTTCAGGCCCAGAACGATCAGCAGCACAGCCAGGATGAGCTGCAGGCCGTTGGCGATGAACACAGCGCCCCAAGTGGTCTCACCGGCAGGGATGGTGACAGCAGCGGCATTGCTGATGGCCTTGACCATAGCCATGAGACGCTGCACCAGAGCGGTGAAGGTGACGCAGAGCATGATGATGAGCGGGGGGAAGAGCATCTTGTTGCTGCGGCCGGTGACCTTCAGGAAGACGCACAGGGTAGACAGGACCAGAGCGCTCAGCAGCTGGTTTGCAGAACCGAACAGGGGCCAGATGTTGGCGTAGCCGATCTTGGTCAGGATGAAGCCGAACACCAGAGTGATGAAGGTGGAGAAGTAGACGTTGCAGAGCAGCTTGCGCCAGCCCTCAGCGTGCTCCATGTCGTCCACGCTGAACAGCTCCTGGAAGCTCATGCGGCCGATGCGGGCCACGGCATCAAGGCTGGTCAGGGCCAGTGCGGAAACGCACATGGTCATAAAGACGGTAGCGGCATAAGCGGGGACACCGAACATCTCAAAGAAACCGGCGACGCCGCGGCTGAAGATCTGGAAGGGAGTACCGGCGGCGGGGGTGCCGTCAGCAGCGGCAGCAGCACCGGCGACGCAGAGAGCCAGAACAGCCAGCAGGCTCTCGAGGATCATGGCACCATAGCCGACCTTCAGCATATCCTTCTCGTTTTCGACGGTCTTGGAAGAAGTGCCGGAAGAGACGAGGCTGTGGAAGCCGGAGACAGCACCGCAGGCCACGGTGACGAACAGGATGGGGAACATGGTACCCAGCTTCTCGTTGGTGAAACCGGTGAAGACGGGCAGATTCATGGTGGGATGAGCGACCAGCAGGCCGACCACAGCGCCGATGATCATGGCCACGAACATGAAGGTGGTCATGTGGTCACGGGGCTGCTTCAGCAGCCACATGGGCAGAACTGCGGCAAAGAAGATGTAGACGAAGGTGATGTAGCTCCATGCAGCCTTGCCCAGAATGATGGGCAGGTTTGCACCGATGACGAAGGAAAGCACGATGAAGACGATGCTGATGACGCTCTCTTTCCAGCCGGAGAAGTTGAACTTCTTCTGGATGAGGCCGAAGACGACAGCGAAGACCATGAACATGATGGAGACCATACCGGCAGCGCCGTTGGTCTGCGCAGCCTCCACCAGAGCACCGTCGGCGCCGAAGGCGTTGAAGGTACCGGCCACCATGTCAGCAAACGCTGCAATGACGATGCCGCAGAACAGCCAGCAGAACAGCAGGAACAGCTTGCGGCCGGTCTTGCCGATGTACTTCTCGATCAGCATGCCCATGCTCTTGCCGTCGTTCTTGACGGAAGCGTACAGAGCGCCGAAGTCGGTGACAGCGCCGAAGAAGATGCCGCCCAGCAGCACCCACAGCAGGACAGGCAGCCAGCCGAAAGCAGCAGCCTGGATGGCACCGGTGACAGGGCCTGCACCGGCGATGGAGCTGAACTGGTGTGCAAACACAGTCCAGCCGTTGGTGGGGACATAGTCACGGCCATCCTCGTGGACGACTGCGGGGGTCTTGGCGGTGGGGTCGATGCCCCATTTGTTGGCCAGCCAGCGGCCATACAGCGTATAAGCGCCGAACAGACACACGGCTGCGATCAAAACGATGACCAGCGTATTCATTTCTTTATACCTCTTTCCTTTCTTTCACACCGGCAATGGCCGAAGCAGGACGGCTGTGCCCAAAAGCAGGGCAGGCGAAACGGCCCGGAGGGGTGAAAAAAGCCTCCGTCCTCACGAAAGATAGAGACACAAAGATGTATCCCATCTTCCTCGAAGACGAAGGCCAAACGGTGCATCTGCACCGGTCGTTCTCCGCGGTACCACTTCGTTTGCTGCTTTCGGGAGCAGCCGCTTGCGCGTACAGGCGTTCCTGCCGCCGATACGCCGCCCTGTAACGTGGGCTGAACGGCCATGCACTACTGCCGCAAACGGGTTCGCACAGGCTGCTCGCAGGTGAGGGCTGATCGCACTGTGCTGCCGTCTTGCACCGGAATGGCGGCTCTCTGAGCGCAGGGAATGCGAAAAGTCATGTCCTGTTCATTGCATTTGCCGAATGATTGTGTATACTTTAGTCCTGATTTCATAACTTGTCAATATATTTTGGGCAAGTTAGGAGACTGTGCCATTTTTGCGGGGGAGAAACTAAGAAAATTTAGGCGATTTTTGTTCAGATGTGAGATGAATAAAACTTAATGCCTCCACAGGTGAAATCTTCTAAACCCCCGGAAAGAAAGACCGAACACTTGACTTTTACACTTTCAAGTGCTAAAGTAACAGAGTAATAGAAAGACCCGTGCCGCACCCCGCGGCACTTTGCCCTAAAGGAGGAAGCTATGGCGGACAAGAACCCCAGAAGAAACCCCACCACCGACGCACTGTTCGACGCGATCCTGAGTCTTGAGACGAGGGAGGAGTGCTACAACTTCTTCGAAGACCTCTGCACGGTCAAGGAGATCTCCGATATGGCCCAGCGTCTGGAAGCGGCCAAACTCCTGCTCGGCGGCAGCACCTACGACCAGATCGTAAAGGCCGTGGAAATCAGCACCGCCACCATCAGCCGCATCAACCGCTGCATCCAGTACGGCTCCGGCGGCTACCGCGACACCATCGAGAAGGTACAGAAGAGCGCAAAGCCGGAGTGACATCCGGGCGGCGAGGCACATAGGATGGACTGCGCCCTATTCCTATTATAGAAAGGAAGGTCCTTCTTATGGCTGATACCACCAACTGCACCCCCTGCGTTTCCTGCGGCTGCCCCGCGCTGCCGAGAGTTTCCCTCGACCAGGCCGTCGTCGACCTGATGGAGAGCATCGCTCTGCAGGAGTCGGCCCTGAGCCACATCCTCTGCGCCGAGACCCAGAAGATGAAAGCCGCCCTCAGCATGGAGGAGCTGGACCTGTGCAAGCTGCTGGAAGTCAACGACTCCGCCACCAACATGGTCCACGCCGTGGCGAACCTTGAGCTGATTCTGAAAGAGAAGCTGGAATTCATCGCCAACAACCTCTACTACCCCTCGACGGGGAACTGCACCACCACCGAGAGCTGATGTCAAAATGCGACTGCCCGCCCGCAATGGGTGGGCGGTTTTTGCTTTCCGGGGCGGGGCTGCCTAAAAATATGTATAAAAGTCGGAAAAGTGTTTTGTTGGAATTGCTGAATATCGAAATCTGTGCTATACTATATAATGTTTATCCAAAGAGAAAGGGGAACCTGACCTTGCTGCACTACGATGCGATCCTGTTTGACGTGGACGGTACGCTCATCGATTCCGCCCCCGGCATTCTCAATACACTGGAAGAAGTTTTCAGCTCCATGGGCGTTGACGTCGCCCGGAGCGACCTTGGCCGCTACATCGGCCCGCCCCTCCGCAAGAGCTTCGGCGAGCATTTCTCCGACCCTGCAAAAATCGAGGAGGCCACGAAGCGCTACCGCGTGAGCTACGCCGCCAAGGGCTGCCACGAGGGCGATGTCTACCCCGGCGTGGTGGAGATGCTGGGCCGTCTCAAGGCTGCGGGCCTGACTCTCTGCACGGCCACCTGCAAGCCCACCGACGTTGTGAGGCCCATCCTCGAAGAGCAGGGCCTTGCGCCTTACTTCTCCTTCGTGGGCGGTGCGTCCATGGATGAGAGCCGCGACAACAAGACCGACGTCATCTGCCACGTCCTCGCCCAGCCCGTCATGCATGGCAAGCGGGTGCTGATGGTGGGCGACCGCCGGGACGATATGCAGGGCGCTGTGAACTGCGGCCTGGACGCCGCCGCTGTGCTCTACGGCTACGGCGGCAGGGAAGAGGTCGCCCCCTTTGCGCCGGTCTTCATGGCCGCTGACTGCAAAGAGCTGACGGACTGGGCTCTCCGCCCGGTGGACGAGCCTTCCCATTCCTGAAACGAGAGGGACTGAATCTATGAGTCAAAAAAGACAACAACAAAACGAAACCATGACTCCCATGCAGCATCGGGCCGTTCTGGTCTGCATCCTCTGCGTGCTGGCGGTGCTGCTGACCTTCGGCATCACCACCACCCTCCTCAAAAAGGGCGGCGAGGAGCCTGCCCCCTCCGTCTCGGAGTCTGTGGCAGACCCCACCTCCGGCGAAGACCTGTCGGGCCACTACCAGATCGACAACGCCTCCACCGCTCTGCTGACGGAGACCGCCGACGCCGGCACGGACTATCTGAACGACACCCTTTTTCTGGGCGATTCCAACACCGTCCGCCTCTACAACAACGGCCTCATCTCCCTGCAGCAGTTCTGTGCCAAAGAGGGCATCGGCACTCAGGTCGCGCTCAGCGAGGGCATCGTTACCTTTAAGAAGGACTCCAACCACTACACCATCCCTCAGGCGGTGGCCATGATGAAGCCCCGCCGTGTGGTCATGACCTTCGGCACCAACGACACCGGGATGGAAGTCTCTGACTTCATCGCCCACTACACGGCCCTCATCCAGGCCATCCAGCAGAGCTACCCCTACACCGACATCATCGTCAACACGGTGCCGCCGGTCCCGGTCGACCACTCCAACTACCCCCACATGGATCAGGCCAAGATCGACGACTTCAACATGGCCCTTCTGGATCTCTGCGAGCAGCTGGGCGTCCGCTTCCTCAACTCCGCCGAGGCCCTCAAGGGCAGCGACGGCTACGGCATCGCGGACTACTACACCAGCGGCGACATCCACCTCAAGAGCGCCGGCCTCAAGGCAGTGCTGAACTATCTCCGCACCCACGCCCTGCAGACCGAGGACCGCCGCCCCGACACCAACAACATCCCCACCCGCACCATGGAGTATGTCTCCAACCCCAGCTCCGCCGTGGCCGCTCCCAGCTCGGAGGCTGTCAGCTCCAGCGAGAGTCAGGCCGAGAGCGCCAGCAGCTCGGAGAGTTCTTCGAGCGAGAGCACCAGCGAGGAGAAAAAGTTCGAGGCCCGCTACCGTGTGGACAAGAACGGCGGCGGCACTCTGAGCGTCGGCAATGACACCGGCAACAGCTCTGTGACCTACACCGTCACCGACCCCGACAAATCCATCACCGTGACCGCTGTCCCGGCGGAGGGCCACGTCTTCGTCAAGTGGAGCGACGGCCTCACCAGCAAGACCCGCACCGACACCGACTTCAAGCAGAATCTGGACGTCACGGCAGTCTTCGGCACGGCCTCCGTCCACATCACCAGTGAGGGCAAGGGCGCTGTGGGCAGCTCCTACACCTTCAAGGCTGCCTTGAGCGGCAAGTACGCCAAGACCGAGAACCTGCGCTGGTACGCCAACGGTCAGGAGGTCACGCAGGCCGCCGGCAAGTCCAGCATCACTGTGGTGGTGGACAACTCCATGGTCAACGCTTCTTATAAGATCCACGCCGTCGTCACCTACAACGACTGCAAGGTGAGCAGCAACACCCTGACCATCACCATCGGCAGCGGTGTGACCAGCGAGTCCGGCTCCACCAGCAGTTCGTCCTCGTCCCATGCCGGTCCTTCCGGCAGTACATCCTCTTCGTCTTCCTCTGCAAGCTCGGGCAGCTCTTCCCACAGCACCAGCAGTTCGTCGTCGGCATCGTCCAGCACGTCGTCTGGCAGCTCCAAGGCAGAGTCGGAGTCCGAAAGCAAGGCCGAGTCCAAGTCGGAAGCCTCCGCCAGCAAGGAAGCCGAAAGCAAGGCAGAATGACGCCCCGCACCTTCCTCTGCAAAGCCGCATAGGCTGAGCCGAGAGGAGGCGAGCGGATGTTCCGTGAAGAAATGCAAGTCCTCGGCCTGCCCGGCGCAGAAGATGTGACCGACGGCAGCGTGGACTACTACGACATGGATTGGGAAAACGTCGAGAACGGCGTGACGGAGGAGCAGATGGCAAAGTGCATCGCAAAAGAGTGCGCCTGCACGCCACACTGCAAGTGCAGCGGGAACCTGCCGGACCAGTCTGACGAAGAAACCTATGAAATGACGTTGGAATGATAAAAAATACGAGAAGCCAGCTCTGCCGGGCGGGGCTGGCTTCTCGCTGTTCTTAAACCGCAGACCGCAGCCGCGCCCGCTCAAGGCGGCAGGCGGCTCGAAAAATGATAGAGAAGGGAAAGAAACATGGCAAAATATTATTGCATCCTCTTCGATGCAGACAATACGCTCCTGGACTTTGACGCCGCCGAGAACAAGGCGCTGGCTGAGACGCTGGTGGAATACGGCATCGAGCCGGACGCCGGGACGGTGCAGACCTACCGGGACATCAACTCGGAGCTCTGGCGTCAGCTGGAAAAGGGCCAGATACGCCGCGACAAGCTGATGGGGGAGCGCTTCACCCGCTTCCTCAAGGCCATCAACGCAGCCGGTGACGGCGTGGAGATGAACCGCTGCTACCTCGACCACCTGTCCTCCCACCCCGACCTGATGACCCCCAATGTGCTGGACGTCCTCGGGGAGCTTTCCGAGGTGGCGACGCTGGCCATCGTGACAAACGGCTTCGAGAAGGTGCAGAGCCGCCGGGTGGCAGAATCCGGCATCGGGGCCTACCTTGAGGACGTCTTCATCTCCGAGAAGCTGGACAGCGAGAAGCCCAGCCGCCGCATCTTCGACTCCGCCCTCCGCGCTCTGGGCGTGGAGAACCGGGAGCACGTCCTGGTGGTGGGCGACAGCCTCACCAGCGACATTCAGGGCGGCGTGAACGCGGGCCTCGACACCTGCTGGTTCAACCCCGGCCACGCCGAGAACCCGGGCAAGGTGAGCCCCACCTACGAGATCGCCTCGCTGGAAGAGCTCTACCCGCTGGTGATGGAGCCGGAAGAGCTGGCGAACCTCGGCCTCAAGCACCGCCGTCATCAGCTGTAACGGCGGGAATGTCTCGATCCACCCTACTGGAAAAGAACACGGAAGAACGATATGCTGATTCATTTGGAAAAACTCGGAAAGAGCTTTGGCGAGAAAGTCGTCCTGCACGACGTGAGCGCCAGTGTGGAAAAAGAAGACCGCATCGGCATCGTGGGCCAGAACGGCGCAGGCAAGACGACCCTGCTCAAAATCCTGACCGGCGTCTACACCGACTATGACGGCGAGTTCAGCGTGACCCACGGCGTGACGCTGGGCTATCTGGAGCAGAACGCAAAGCTCGATGTCACGCTGGATATTTACGGGGAGATGCGCTCTTCCTTCGCCCCTGTGCTGGATGCCATGGCCCAGATGCAGATCTTGGAAAAGAAGATGGCGGCCTCTCCCGACGACGCCTCCCTTCTCGAAAAGCACGACGAATTGCAGAACATCATCGACGCCGCCGACGGCTACAACATGGACGTCAACATCAAGAAGGTGCTGTCCGGCATGGGCTTTGCGCAGGATACCTGGAGCAAGAACGTGGGCGTCCTCTCCGGCGGTGAGCTGACCCGTCTTCGTCTGGCCAAGCTCCTCCTCGAGAAGCCGGACGTCCTCATTCTGGACGAGCCCACGAACCATCTGGACTTCGCCACCATGGAGTGGCTGGAAAACTACCTCAAGGGCTACTCCGGTGCCGTTCTGGTGGTCAGCCATGACCGCTATTTCCTCGACAACGTCTGTACCAAGATCTGGGAAGTCTCGTTCCAGACCATGACCACCTATAAGGGCAACTTCTCGGCCTATCTGCCCCAGAAGGAAGCCGCCGACGCCCTGCGCCAGAAGCAGCACGACGCCGACGTGGCGCTGGCCGAAAAATTGCAGGACTACATCGACCGCAACCTCGTCCGCGCCTCCACCACCAAGATGGCCCAGAGCCGCCGCAAGCAGCTGGAAAAGCTGGAGATCACCGAGGCCCCTCAGGACGAGACCAACCAGCTCAAGTTCCGCTTCGAATACGACGTGGAGCCGTGGAATGAGCTGGTGCTGCTCAAGAACCTGACCATTAAGATCGGCGGCCGCACCCTGCTGGAGCCCTTCACCTATACGGTCTGCCGCGGCCAGCGGCTCATCATCGCCGGCCCCAACGGCGCAGGCAAATCCACCCTGATGCAGGTGCTGGACGGCAAGCGCCGCCCCTCCGGCGGCATGGTGCGCCTTGGCACCGGCGCACGGCCCAGCATCTTCGCCCAGCAGCAGAACCGCATCGGCGCGGGCCGCGTCATCGACGTCATCTGGAACAAGTACCCCCGGATGACCGAGCTGGAAGTCCGCAGCCATCTGGCAAAGCTGGGCTTCCGGGGCGAGACGGTCTTCAAGCCCTGCGAGGCCCTGTCCGGCGGCGAGCTGGCCCGACTGCGCTTTGCAGAGATCGTGCTGGAACGCCCGAACCTGCTGTTCCTTGACGAGCCTACCAACCATCTGGACATCTACACCCGCGAGAACCTGACCGAGGCGCTGATGGCCTACACTGGCACGCTGCTCCTCGTCACCCATGACCGCCACCTGATGAACAGTCTGGCCTGCCCCATCCTCTACCTCGAGGATGGCAAGGCGGTCATCTACCCCAGCTATGACGCCCTGATGGGCCGCGCCGCTCCCGCCTCCGTGGCCGAGAAGAGCAGCGAACCCGCCAAGGCGGGCTACGGCAAAGAGCAGCGCCGCCGCCGGGCCGAGCTGCGCGCTAAGATCAAAGCCTGCGAGGACGAGATGGAAGCCTGCGGCGCCCGCGAAGTGGAGCTGGAAAACGAGATAAACTCGCCGGAAGTCTACAACGACCCCCAGCTTTTGCGGGAAAAGAGCGACGAGCTCAGCGACCTGCGCTTCCATCAGGACGAGCTTTTCGCCGCATGGGAAGCCGCTGTGGAAGAGCAGGAGCAGTACGAGCAGACCGCCGGCGGCGAAGAATGACCGATGCAGCAAAGGGGGAGAGCCGATGGCAAACCGAAACCATGACCCAAAGAAAACACACGAGATCGCACTTTCCGGCCTGCTGTTCGCGCTGGCGATGGCTCTTTCCTTCATCGAAGGCACACTGGTCATCCCGGGCCTTGCGCCGGGCATGAAGCTGGGCCTTGCGAATATCGTAGTGATGTATGCACTGTTCTTCATGGGGGCGCGGCAGGCGCTCTATCTCGACCTGCTCAAGGCGCTGTTCGTCTTTCTCGTCTCCGGCTGGACGGCAGGCTTCCTCTCGCTCTGCGGCGGACTGCTGTCCCTGCTGGTGATGTGGGTGCTCTACTATAAGCTCCCGTTCCGGCCCACATGGTTCATCCTGTCGGTCTGCGGCGCACTGTCCCACAACATCGGCCAGCTGCTTGGCGCAGGGGTCATCCTGTCCTCGGCCATGTCGCTGTACTATGCGCCGGTGATGCTGGTGCTGGGCCTTGTCATGGGCGCCCTCACGTCCCTGACCCTCCGGGCCATCCTGCCCGCACTGGGCAGACTGGGCTACAACACCCGGGAAAAGCGCTGAACAGTTGCATCTGCAAACATTTTTCGCTATAATAAAATGATAGATTTGATATGACCCTACAAAAAAGCCGCCCTTATGGATGACTCGCATCCGAGGGACGGCTGGGAGGTTTTGTACTATGTCTGAAAAAGTTACGGTCAAGGTGGAGCGGAGCGTCCTCCACCTTCCGGCCATCGCCCTGCGCGGGCTGGTGGTCTTCCCCAACAATCTGCTCCACTTCGAGGTGGGCCGCGAGAAGAGCATCGCCGCCGTGGAGTGGGCCGTCAGCAACAACTCTGACGTCTTCCTCGTGGCACAGAAAGAGATGAAGGTCGAAGACCCCAAGGCCGCCGACCTCTATACTTACGGCGTCGTGGCCGAGGTCAAGCAGGTGATGCGGGTGTCGGACGACCTCGTCCGCATCCTGGTCGAAGGCAAATACCGCGCCAAACTCTCCGAGATGGAGGACGACGGCAGCTTCCTGCTGGCCACCGTCCGCCCGGCCCCGGTCAAGATGGCGAAGCCCGAGGAGCTGCCTGAGGCGGACGTCCTCGTCCGCAACGTCAAAAAGAGCTTTGACGATCTGCTGGCTCTGAACCCCCACATCGGCAAGGACGTGGTGTTTGCCATCACCACCAGCACCGACGCCGCTTTCCTGTCCGAGTACATCCCGGCCAACCTCCTGTTCCGCTTCGAGGATAAACAGGCCATTCTGGACGAAGGCACCCTGATGGGCCGCCTGCATCTGCTCATCGAGAAGATGCACCGGGAGCGCCGGATGCTCGAGATCGATAAGGAGATCGCCCAGAAGGTAGACGAGGCGATGGACAAGAACCAGCGCGACTACTACCTCCACGAGCAGCTCCATATGATCAGCGAGGAGCTGGGCGAGGACGACGATACCACCGCCGAGGCCGAGGAGTACCGCCGGAAGATCACGGCCCTCCATCTGGACGAGGATCGGGAAAAGAAGCTTCTCAAAGAGGTGGACCGCCTCTCCAAAATGCAGAGCAGCAATCAGGAAGGCACGGTCATCCGCACCTATCTGGACACCTGCCTCGACCTGCCCTGGAACACCTTCACCGAGGACGATCTGGACATCGCCAAGGCCCAGCGCGTGCTGGACCGGGACCATTACGGCCTGAAGAAGGTCAAGGACCGCATCCTCGAGGTGCTGGCCGTCCGCAAGCTGGCCCCCGATGTGAAGGGCCAGATCATCTGCCTCGTCGGCCCTCCGGGTGTCGGCAAGACCAGCATCGCCCGCTCCATCGCCGAAAGCCTGAACCGCAAGTATGTCCGCATCAGCCTCGGCGGCGTGCGGGATGAAGCCGAGATCCGCGGCCACCGCCGCACCTACATCGGCGCGATGCCCGGCAAGATCATCAACGCCATGATCTCTGCCAAGAGCTCGAACCCCCTGATGCTTCTGGACGAGATCGACAAGCTGGCAGGCGACTTCCGGGGCGACCCGGCGGCCGCTCTGCTGGAAGCCCTCGACCCCGAGCAGAACAGCACCTTCAACGACCATTTCATCGATATGCCGTTTGATTTGAGCCATGTGCTCTTCATCACCACGGCCAACGACCTCGGTGCCATCCCCGGCCCGCTGCGCGACCGCATGGACGTCATCGAGCTGCCCAGCTACACCCGGGTGGAAAAGTACAACATCGCCCGGAAGCATCTGGTCCCCAAGCAGCTGGATGCCTGCGGCCTGACCGGCAAGGTCACCTTCTCCCAGAGCGCCCTCTACGGCATCATCGACGGCTACACCCGCGAGGCCGGCGTCCGCAATCTGGAGCGCACCATCACCAGCGTCCTGCGCAAGTGCGCCCGAAAGATCGCTTCCGGCGAGGCGGAGAATGTCTCCGTCACCGGCACCGGCCTCGAAAAGCTGCTGGGACCCCGCATGGTCAAGCCCGAGTTCCTCAACCGCACCAATGCCATCGGCATCGCCAACGGTCTGGCATGGACCAGCATCGGCGGCGAGACCCTGCCCATCGAGGTGCAGGTCATCGACAACGGCAGCGGCAAGATCACCGTCACCGGTTCTCTGGGCGACGTGATGAAGGAGAGCGCCCAGCTGGCCATCACCTATGCCCGCGTCCATGCCGCAGAGTACGGCATCGACTCCGAGCGCCTCAAGAAGTGCGACCTGCACATCCACGCCCCGGAGGGTGCAGTCCCCAAAGACGGCCCCTCTGCCGGCGTCACCCTGACCACGGCCCTCATCTCCTGCCTGTCCGGCATCCCGGTGCGGGGCGATGTGGCCATGACCGGCGAGATCACCCTCCACGGCAATGTGCTGCCCATCGGTGGCCTCCGCGAGAAGAGCATGGCCGCTTACCGCGAGGGGATGAAGACGGTCCTCATCCCGAAGGACAACGTGTCCGATCTGTACGAGGTGGACGACGAGGTCAAGAAGAACATCGAGTTCCTGCCTATGTCCAACCTGTCGCAGGTCCTCGCCGCAGCCCTCCTCAAGCCCAAGACGGTGTCTGCGGGCCACCCCCGCACCAGGAAGGTAAAGCCCGCTGAGGCTGCGGCCCTGCCGCAGACCGCTGAAAAGCCGCAGCCGGGTACGGTCTGCTGAGACGAAAGGAGCGAAGCTATGAACTATAACAAAGCGGATTTCATTGCAAGCTACGGCATTTCCAGCCAGCTGCCCGAGAGCGACCGCCCGGAGCTGAGCTTCTCCGGCCGCTCCAACGTGGGCAAATCCAGCCTCATCAATAAGCTCTGCAACCGCAAGAATCTCGCCCGCGTGTCCAGCACGCCGGGCAAGACGGCTACCATCAACTTCTACGCGGTGGATGACTGCTACTTCGTGGACCTGCCCGGCTACGGCTATGCCAAGGTGAGCAACGCCGACCGTGAGCGCTGGGACGACCTCATCAACAGCTACTTCGAGGCTCAGCGCCACCACACCCTGCTGGTCCAGCTCATCGACTGCCGTCACGCCCCCAGCGCCGACGACATCCAGATGCTGCATTATCTCCACTACCACAACATTCCCTTCGTCGTGGCCCTGACCAAGGCCGACAAGCTCAAGAAGAGCCAGCTGGCCCAGACGCAGGAGGAGTTCGAAAAGCTCTGCCTGCCCTACGGCTGCCAGAAGGTGGTGCTGACCAGCGGCGAGAGCGGCTACGGCATCCCGGAGCTGCAGGCTGTGCTGAACGCAGCCGTCGCCGCCGAGTACGAGGCAAACGCAGAGGACGCGGAGTAACGCAATGGCTTACAACGAATTTGCTTATTTTTACGATGAGTTCAACGGCGAGGCCGACTACGAGGCCCTGTATGCCCACATCAAAAAAGAGCTGGAAGCCCACGGCATCCATGACGGCATCCTCGCCGACCTGGGCTGCGGGACAGGAGAGCTGACCCTGATGCTCACTCAGGCGGGCTACGATATGATCGGCATCGACCAGTCGGAGGAGATGCTCTGCGTCGTCCGGGACAAGGCTGAGCAGCTTGGCCTTTCCGGCGGCCTGCTTCTTTTGCGGCAGGACCTGCTCAAGCTCGACCTCTACGGCACCATCCGGGGTGCGGTGTCCACCTTCGACACCTTCAACCACATCCCGGACCTGGACAAAGCCATCGCCAACGCCGGTTTCTTTATGGAAAAGGGCGGTGTGCTCCTGTTCGATATGAACACGCCCTATAAGCACCAGAACGTGCTGGGCGAAAACGTCTTTACGTTTGAAGAAGAGGACGCCTCCTGCGTCTGGCGCAACCATTACAGCGCCGCCGACCGCCGAGTGGAGATCAGCGTGGACATCGACTACCGCGAGACGGGGGAGCACTTCCACGAGCAGTTCTACGAGTACACCTACGACCTCGACACCATCCGCGCCGCGCTGGAAAAGCATGGTTTTGCGCTGGAAAGTGTCTGCGACGGCGAGAGCTTTGGCCCTCTGACCGACGAGAGCGAGCGCTATTTCTTCTGCGCAGTCAAACAGTATACCCAACTGGAGGAACAATAATATGTCGAATCTTATCCGCGGCATTTCTGAAAACGGCGGTGTCGTGTTCTGCGGTGTGGACTCCACGGAGATCGTCCGCACGGCAGAAAAGCTGCATACCACCAGTGCCACCTGCAGCGCAGCCCTTGGCCGTCTGCTCACCGGTGTCTCCCTGATGGGCGCGATGCTCAAGGATGATGGCGACTCCATCACCCTGCGCGTGTCCGGCGGCGGCCCGGCGGGCGTCGTCATCGCCTGCACCGACGCACACGGCAACGTCAAAGGCTGCATCGACCACCCGCTGGTCGAGCTTCCCGCAAAGGAGAATGGACATCTGGACGTGGGCGGCGCAGTCGGCAAAGACGGCGTTCTGACCGTCATCCGGGACAACAAGCTCCAGAAGGAGCCGACGGTGGGTCAGGTGCCGCTGGTGTCCGGTGAGATCGCCGAGGACATCACCAGCTACTACGCCTACAGCGAGCAGATCCCCACCGTGTGTGCGCTGGGCGTTCTGGTGGACAAGGATCTGTCCATCGCCTGCGCCGGAGGCTATCTGCTGCAGCTCCTGCCGGGCGCGACCGATGCCGAGATCACCCGTCTGGAGCAGAACATCGCCGCCATGCCTTCCGTCACCGAGATGCTCCGGGCAGGGAAGACTCCGCAGGATATGATGGAGCTGGCAATGGCGGGCTTCGACCCGCAGGTCCTCGATACCCGTGAGGTGAAGTATCAGTGCGACTGCAGCGAGGAGCGCACGAAGGATATGCTCCTCAGCCTTGGCCGCAAAGAGCTGGTAAAGCTCCGGGACGAAGACCCGAAGTGTGAGGTGGTCTGCCACTTCTGCCACACGAAGTATGAGTTCGACCTGAACGAGCTTCTGGCCGAGACGACCTCGGAAGAGAAGTAACAAAAATCCATAATCATAAATCGCCGCATGGCCGGAGCAGATGTGCTCGGGGCTGTGCGGCGTTTTCATTTGCAGATGTCGGCGGTGATGGTGTAGACGACCCGGTAGTGGAGGGTGTTTTCTTCGACGGAGACGTCCTCTTTGCGGGCCAGAAGCTCAAAATCAGGCCAATTTTGCTGTAAAGCTTGTTTACTTTGCAGTCTGGAAAGAGCCAGAGCCTGCTCTTCGGTCCGCTCTAAATCAGTGGAGGCTTTGTAATAATATGTCGTTTCTTCGATGAAAACAGGGACGGGAAGCCCGAAGGCTTCTGGCTGGCAGTGTCGGACGATGGCTGCGGCCTCTGCCTCGCCCGGAGCAGGATGCAGGGAGGGCAGAGCGATCGCATGGCCGTCCCAGAAGAGCGTCCGATGCACGGCCTGCTGCCCTGTGAGCTGTTCGATGGGCAGCAGCAGGGCAGTATCCTGCTCGTTTTCCCACTCGAACTGCGCCCGGACGCTGCCCGCCGCAGGCTGAAAGATGAGCGTTCCGTCCCGTTCGGCGCGGGCTGTCCCGATGAGGCCCTGACCGGCTTCTACGGCCTGGCCGGGGACGACGAGCATCGTCCCGCTGACGAGGTTGGTGCGAACGACTGTGCCGGACACCCTGGCCCGGAGGCCGTGGAGCGTCCCGGCCGCGATGTCCGGCACCGGTTTAGCCGCAGCCGCTTCCGCCACCAGCTTTCCCTTCATAAAGTTGAGGCTGGCCCAGGAAAACTCGCCGCTCTGGAGCAGGGCGTATTCTCCGGCGGTGAGCTTTTCCTGTGTGACGGCATTTCCAGGGAAAAGCCCTGCCTCCCACAGGACGACGGCGGCCCGCGCCTGCTGGCCGGGCGTCAGGCCCACCGGTTCGACGAACCAGACAAAGCCCTGCAGCCAGAGCAGCAGAGGGAGAAAGACAAGGCATCCGGCCCAGAGTCCCCGCCGCCGGAGAAGGGGACGGATGCAAAAGAAAAGACCCCGCCGTTTTTGGATGCGCAGCCGCACCCGCCGTCTGCGGGCCAGAGCGGCCAGTTTCCGATAATGCCATGCGGCGCACCGGGCCGAGAACCCGCCGGGCCGGGGAACGATGTCGGAGAGGTGCAGCCCGCCTGCGGCCGCAGCAGTCAGCAGACCTTCGACATCGCCGTTCTGCGCCGCAAAGGTGACGCCTGCCCAGAGCTGAGTCCATTCCATGGTAGAAAGCTCCTATTCCTTTGAAAAATCGGTCCGCAAGATCTGCCCCCGCAGGGTGAGCCTCCGGGCGGAGAGTGTTTCTATCTTCAAATCGTTGCCGTAGACCGTCAGAGTGCCGCGCCCCAGTTCGAGACAGAGCTTGCCTTCTTCGTAGGAGCGGATGCGCCGGAACTGCTCGATCTCCATCCTTCTGCCGCTCAGGTAGACCGAAGCCCGTCCGTAGAAGTCCCCGGGCGGCTGACGGAACATCCGCCGGAACCAGCCGCGCAGGGAATGCGTTTGCTCTCGTTTCCTTCCCACGCTGCTCCCTCCCGCCATGCAAACCGCTGCCAATTACCACATATATATGGAAATGGAGGGTGCGCGTATGATTCAGAAAGAGAAAATCCGGGGCGTGGGGTATTTTTTGATGGCGCTGGCCACGGGTCTGCTGCCGTTTGCCGCGCCGGATGCCTGCGCACAGGCCCTGCGGGAGGGGCTGGCGCTCTGCGGCGGCCCGCTGCTGCTTTCGCTGTTCCCGTTCCTCATCGTGTCCACGCTGCTCATCCAATGCCCGGCGGCGGATGTGCTGGGGCTGCCCTTCTGCCCAGTTGCAAGGCTCATCGGGGTCCGCGCTCCGGCGGCTGGGCGGGTGCTGCTCATCGGCTCTCTGGGCGGCTTTGCCCCCGCAGCAAGTGCCGTCGCCGGGGCCGTCCGCTCCGGGCAGCTCACCGCGCGGGAGGCCGATGCGCTCCTTCCGGCCTGTGTCTGTTCCGGCCCGTCCTTTGTGATACTGGCTGTCGGGCAGTCCATGCTGGGCAGTGCAGAGCTGGGTGTCCTGCTGTTCCTTGCACAGGTGGCGGCGGGCTATCTGTCCGCCGCGCTTCTGGCGCGGCTGGGAGGGACGCTTGGGTCAATGGCGCACCCCGCTGTCCCGACCGCTTCGCAGCCTCTCCGGCTGGACGGCATCATCGCGCAGGCGTCCCAGACCTACCTCAAGCTCTGCGGTTTCGTCCTGTTTTTCCGGATGCTGGCCGCAGGAGCGGGGGAAGCACTGCCCTCCGGTGCAGGCGTTTTATGCGCGATGCTTTTAGAGGTCTGCTCTGGTTGTGACCTGGCTGCGAAAAGCGGCCGGTTCGCCAGTATGCTGTGCTGCGCGGCGCTGAGCGTGCAGGGGCTTTCTGTTCTGATGCAGGTGCGGACCATCTGCCCGCCCGAGATGACCCTCCGCCCGCTCTACCGCGCCCGGCTGCTCCATCTGCCGCTTTCGCTGTTGGTATTTTATCTTCTCCTTCCTCAGCGAGCGCAGGAGACGTTCAGCACCCTGTGCGGCCGCGTGACCATGATGCGCCGCCTCCCGCCCGACTGTGCGCTGATGGTGTTTCTCGGCTGCTGCTTTGTGGTCTGTGAGCTGAGCCGCGTCCTTGCAAAGGAGCCGAATCAAACACAGAGGGACAAAGTTGCGAATCAATCTTGACAGCTCCCGGCTTTTATGGTAAAATATCACACGTTGCAGAGATCGCAATGTGCTACTGTGGCTCAGCCGGTAGAGCAGCTCACTCGTAATGAGCAGGTCGTCCGTTCGAATCGGATCAGTAGCTCCAGAAATCCTACAAATCAGCGTCAAAATTTGACTGATTTGTAGGATTTTTTCTTATTTGCTCTAAGCTGGACGAAGAAAACCGCAACAAAAACCGCAACATTGGGTGGCTCAAAATCGAAAATGGAGACTTTTTGGCAAAATTTTCAATGAATTAAGTAATAGATAATTGTTGTGAAATCGATTTGAGAAAAAGGACAGAACGGTGGATGTATGAACTTTCCAGAAGAACAGCTGGGTCGTGTTGGACAAAAATTCTCGGATATAGGGCGAAAAATCGAACATATCAAGACACTTGATTTGGTCAGCTGCGTCGCAGAGGTTGAACAGCTCTGCGGTGAGATTCAAGCCGCAACGGAAGAAATGCGGCTCATACTTACCATGATAGAGCCTCCTTGTGGGCCTTAGTCTACCAGCATGGCAGCGATGTCCTCGGCGCTGAAGTCCTCGACATCCTCAGTGTGCAGGACGTTCGCGGGCTCAGTGTAGACGGTAACTTCCTTGCCGTTGACCTTAATGTTGCCGTTGGTGTCGGATGCCTCGACATTGGCGGTGCTGACGTAGAGGCCGTCCTCCTTGAGGGTCAGGGCGTTACCCTCGGAAGCGGAGACGTTGACCTTGACGTCCACCTCGTAACCCGCGATGGAGACGGTGGTGGAAGTATCCTTGCCGACGGCCTTAGCCTTGTAGGTATCCACCAGCGCAGCCATGCTCAGGAAAGAGTAGGTGCAGGAGTCAGGGGTCTCGCCCTTGACGGCCAGCACCATGACGGGCTTGCCGTCCAGCTTGGGGTCGGTCGAGCCGGGATAGGTGGATGCGCTGAACGCGAAGCTGGGGACAAACTCGGTCTTGGTCTGGTCGAGGAACATTTCGGCGGGGAAGTCCACGGTAAAGGCGGCGTCACCGGTCTTGTCGTTGCTGGTGAAGAAGCTGATGGTGTTGCCGGTTACATCCAGAGACTTGATGGCCTTTTCAGCAGCGGTCTGGATGGGGGCGAACGCTTCCTTCTTTACAAAGCCCTTCTTGACCTCAGCGGCCAGATTGCGGATGGAGTCAGCGGTGGAGATGTTCTTGGACATAGTGTTTTTCCTTTCTTTTACTTCAAAATTTCAGCGATTTCCTGAGATAACTTTTCGTCGTTCACGAGGTCGTCGCTGGTCACAACGGTGTCTTTGCGGACGGTCAGCGCGTCGGTGGCGTCAAAGGCAAGGCCGTCGCCGATACTGACAGCGATCGCGCCGCTTTCATCGCGTTTGAGGCCCTGCCCGATGGTCACATTGCCAGATGCATTGGTACCACCTCCTTTCCCGGAACCGTTCAGGGTAAGCATCACATGGATGTCAGCATCCGGAACACGCTGCGAGAAGAAACGGACAGAGCCGTCGCGGGTCTCACAGGCGTTGAGGACGCCGGCCCTCGCGGTCACGGCGAAGTCATTGACATCTGTGCTGCCGATGGGGATAAGTGTGCTGTCGCTGTCAGCCAGCGCGGCGTCGTAGATATACTGGTAGGGGCCGGTGTCCGGCAGGGGAGTCCAGCCATCAGCGCGGAGGACGAGGCTGTACTCGCCGAAATACCCGCTGCCGCTGTGGGTCTGAATGAGCTTTTTGACCTGCGCTTCGGTCATGATCTGGCCGGACTCCTCGACGCGCTTTACCGCCGCACTGGCGGCAGCCTCGATGACCGAGGCGTGGGCGTTGGGGTCGGAGTCGTGCTGTTCCAGCTCTTTTTCGACCAGCTGCATGATGGCCTGCACCTGCGGCGATACGGTGACGCTGATGTTGGCGTTGTTGGAGACGGCCAGCAGGACGGCCAGCTCGATTTTGAAATCGCTGCTCGTGCTGGCGGCGGGGATCTCGACGCCCCGGTCATCCTGCACGACCATGAGCAGCGTTTCGTCCGGGCCGGTGTCCAGTTTGCCGTATACCCCCACCTGATGGCAGATGTAGGCTGTCTGCCCGGCTGTGATCTGGATGCTGACCCGCCGGGCGGGCTTGCCGTCGTTCTCCACAGTGTCGATGCCGAGGATGTCCACCTCGTGTGTCTCGCCACTGAGAGTGACGGCTTCTGCGAGGTCAGAGTCACTGGCCTCGGTGGCCGCCAGCGCACGGGTGATGATGAGTGCGCCGCCGGAGACCGACTCCGACAATAAGGCAGCGCCCGCGCGGGTATACGCGGCTTTTTCCCAGCTCATATCGTTATTCCTCCAATCTTGATGGTGATGGTCTCGCGGGTGTTGGCCAGTCTGCTGCCTGCAAGGGCCGGCGCACTGACCGCTTTCGGGCCGATGACGCCGGGCAGAGCCACGGTGGCCTGCACCCGGGTGCTGCTGGCTGCACTGACTGCATATGCCCGACCGGTGACTTCCTTCGGCCCGATGACGCCCGGGATGCGGACGGTGCAGGTGGTGACTGCGCTGCACGGGGCAGCGGCGGCGTAGGCTGTAAGATGTGCCTCTTCCAGATACGCGATGTACTGCAAAAACAGATTTTGCGGAGACATCGCGTCTACCAGCTCCATCGTGTCGGCATAGGTGTCCGTATAAGGCATCGTGACCCGAAGGGTATAGCTGTTTTCCGGGACTTCGGCGGCAGAAGAACCTACTCCGTAGATGTTGTTCAGTACATTCTGCAGCTGAGGCAGAGTATAGGGCAGCTGACGGTTCAGCGCGGTAAGAATGCGGATACGCCGGACATCGAGGCTGTCCGATGCCTTCGGAACAAGGGCGAGGATGTGCTCCCACCGGGCGAGACCGCGGTCTCCGGTAGTCAGAATGAAGAGGTCGTCCTGAAAAGCAGCGACACTGTCCCACAAAGCCGAGAATTCCGGTTGCTGCGATGCCATTGCCGCTTTGAATGCCGGAAGGTCACGGAGAATGAAGGGAAGATAGTTTATCAGCTGTCGTTCCATCCGCAGCCTCCTTAACTTATCGCGGCTGCATGAGCCGAGATAGTGCCAAGAACCGGAATATGGTCACTGGTGAGCGTCAGATTCGATTCCCGGCCATTGAGAGCCGTGCGGCCCACATCAAGGATTCCGGGAACAGTAAGCAGATGACTCTCGACCTGGGCGACGCGGACAATGAGCGGACCGTCGGTGTCGGCCCAACTCTGGGTCAGCTCCCGGAAATAGTCCTTCACGGCGTCGGCTGCTGCGTCGCAGACGTCTTCCCATGCCAGTCCCCGACGGCAGTAGACGGCAAAGTCGAGGTTTATGACCTCTTCGTCGGCACCGTATACTTTGACTACATGGCCGATGGGGGCAAGACCGAGGCCTTCGCCAGCGTTCTGGGTAGGGTCGATGGTCGTCTGCACCAACTCCACGAGGGTGGACGACGGCTTGCTGAGAGTGCTGTCCAGAATGACAAGTTTGACGGTGCCGCCGACGGTCAACTTACTTTGGGAAGCCGCAAGATACATCGTATCGAGCCAGTTCTTTATTTCTTCCGGTATGCCGGGAAGGGTTTCAAGCCATGCATCCGTACCTTCCGGCGGGAAAAGACTCGCAGGTGCAATGTCCGAGTTCCATGCCCGATATACCTTGACAGCACCCACACCGGGGATGGCGTTGACCTTTTCGATGTAGTCCTGCCGATTTCCACCGAAAGCCTGCGCATGGAGACTGCTGAAGTAGCGCTGCCGGAATATTTCGGTAGCTTCTTCGTCTTCGCCCGGAATGAGCAGAGCGGTGACTGTACAGGTCTCAAGGCCCTTGACGTATTCGATGGGAATACAGGTGTCGCTGTAGTCGTTGCCAGCCTCGCCCGGTGTTTCGCAGGTGATCTCGTATACACCGGCGGCGACACGCTTGGTGATGGCATAGTTCAGCGCCCCAATGGAGAATCGAGTCCCCAGTGGAATTTCTATCTCGGCGGGGGTGGTGGTCAGCTCCAGAACTGCAGCAGATGCAGCCTGCGGGGAAAGCCCCCGCTCTGCAGCTCGCCGGATGAGGTATTCCCGGCTGGCCGTGTCTGCAAAGCCGTTGTTGAGGGCTTCTTCCACCGCGATGTTCAGGTTGACCAGTTCCACGGCTCCGGGGGCGTTGGCGTACCAGATGAGGGAGCCTTCCCGGGTGTCCAGATCTCCGGGAACGCGGGCCATCTCGCGCTTCAGAATGGCTTCATAGGTCTGTTCCGACACTCAGATAGTCACCTCCGTTTCGGATTCGATGTCACCATAGATGGTGTGAACGGTAAATGTAGCGGCGATGGACTTCTTGTGCTTTTCAAAAGAAAAGTCGTCCACTGCCGTGATGCGGTCATCCTGCAGGAGCGCTTCCCGGACGCAGCGTTCGATTTCCGGGATACAGAAGTCAGGGTCCTGTCCGATGAGGGAGTGAAGCTCTACGCCGTAGTTCCAGCTGTGGATGAGCCATGCATACCGTTCGGTGCTGAGGATAAGATAGATGGCCTGTCGAACAGCTTCTTTGCCGTCTATCATACCGGGACCATCCAGACAAAAGGTCTTCCCGGGACGTGCAGCTATAGTGACAGCACCCCGAAGGTCGATATTCGTTTTGGGGGTCACAGCCATTCTCCTTTCAGCTCGGGGATGGGGCTGATGCGGTCGAGAACAACGTACCGCTTGCCTTTCTGGATACGGGCCAGAACCACGACATCACCTTCCAGCAGGGCATTGTGAATCTTGACCTTTTTGGTGCCGACATACTTGTGCCGGTGGGAGGTGGGCAGAGCGGTCGCACCGTCCGAGGTGCTGTGCTGGTGCTCTTTTTCAAATTCCGTCCAGTGGCTTACGTCGATGTCCATTTCGTAGTCGGTCACATTCCGGGTCAGTACCAGCATCGGTTCCAGCAGGGTCGCTTTCTGGTCGAGCTGTATCTTGAGCGGAGAGGCTGAGACGACCGTACCAAAGAGCAGCTGCACAGGCTTGTCTGCGGCGATAGCCTCCGCCGCTGCCCGCTTGATGGTATCAATAGGGTCAGCCACTGATAAATTCACCTCCGATAAGTGTCAGGTCCATGGAATGCCGCTCACCCTGAAAGCTGTGTGTGACCTTGTGGACCACCATGTAGTTACACAAAGTCATGTCCGGCAGGGTGAGTGAAACGATGATAGAGCAGCCTGCCCGGACTCGTGGGTCGCCAAAGACACCTTTGAGTCCCAGAGAGCGGGTGCGGTTGTTATAAAGCTTGAGCAGGGCATTGGCCTTGGCCTGCACACCGGTGGTGGTCTTGATCTGCTCACAGTATTGCAGCACGCCCCATTTGCTGATATTGCTGCTGTCCTGAGCAACATACAGCTCTCGCTTGCCGGTCTTGTCGTTCTCGTAGAAAAGCTTGACCTTGTCGTAGGTCTGGCTGTCGATGCTGGTCTGGTAGGTGTAGCTCTCGCCGGTCTCGGCATCCACCACGAGATCAAGCTTCAGCCGGTTGATGTTTCGGAGGCAGAGCCTGCCCACATCATCGTAAAGCACGTAGAGCTTGCCGGTGTTGGTCAGCGTTTCATCCAGCGCATTCTGTATCATGTCGAAGAGGGTCTGGTTCTGCTCATCGATAATGTCGATAACATGGCCAGTATCTTCGATGGTGCCGGTCTGCAGGCGGAAATCTTCGGACAGCCGTTTGAGCAGTTCCGAGGCTTTCAGGCCGGTGCCAATAAAGGTGTCCTTGTTCTTGAGATAGCGCAGCTGGTCATAGGCTGTCACGCTGATAAGGCCGTCGCTGACAGACTTTTTGGCGAAGACATAGCCATAGAACACATCAGTGCCATCCACAGAAAAATGGACACGGTCGCCCTCTTCGAAATCGAGGGTTTTGTCTGCGATGACTGTGAACTTGAGAGTGCCGGGCGCGCCCTTCCGCTCCAAAGCAAGCGAAACACCTTCCTGCACGACTGGGTACAGGGGCATCCCTTCATGCTCTAAAAACAAAGAATATGACATACCGTCACTCCCTCAAATCAAGCAGTGTTCCAGCTTCGGGTGTGTTGGTGTTCAGCCCGCTGCGCTTGGCAATGGCCTGCCAGCTGTCTCCGCTGCCGGTCAGCTGCTTGGCGATATTCCAGACGGTGTCGCCCGCCTTGGTGATGTAAGTGGCCGGAGAGGGGGCGGACGGTGCAGGCCGTGTCGAGGTGACGGACGCGGTCAGAGTGCCATCCTCGGCCTGTGTGATGTCAGCCCGTTTCGTGCCGTAGCTTTTCCACTGCTTCAGCTCGATCTGGACCGTGGTGTCCAGACCCTCCGAGGCATCATCAATGATTTGGTAATTCTCCAGAGCGACGGTCATGTTGGTGTAGTGCAGCATCCCGCCGCCTGGCTTCGTGCGGACGAGTATCCACTGGAAGCCGGTGTCCCGCTGGGAGAGCCGCTGGAAATAGGCGAGGTAGTAGCTGGGCGGCAGAACGACGGAGGAAGAGAACGGATAAGCCCTGTGGGGAAGCAGCAGCTCAAACGAAACATCCGACAGGCCCGGCGTCTTGAGCAGGTTGATCTCTTCGCCGTTCAGCAGGTTCATGGTCTTGTTCTGACCATTGACCTTGACCGTCACCTTGCCCGGGCAGACGGGCATCAGCAGGCCGTTGAGGAACATCTTATAAGCCATTATCCATGCACCCCCTCATAGCTGACATCCAGCTTTTCGGCGAACCAGTCCGCCCAGTAGTCCATGATACCGTCCACATCTACATCCTTCGAGATGCTGTTGTGGTTGGTCTGTTCGATGCGGACTTCGGCAGTGGTGAAGCGGTTGATGGCCTCCCGCTCGGCGATGTCGCGCAGATATTTCAGCTCTTCGCTGGTAATATCCAGTTTTTTCGAACTTGCGGCCGTGTTGGCTGCGGTGAAGCCGGAGTTCTGCTCGATGCGCTCGAGGGTATTGCCGAAGTCAAATGCGCCCATTGCATCCATGGAAAAAACATCAAAAAGGCCGCTGACCTTGCTGTCCACGCCTGGGCCGAAGGAATAACCTGCGTCCCATGCGTCAGAATACTGGATGTGCTGGATGCCGCTGTAATCGCCCCGGTCGAGGGTGATAGCAGTATCGTTTTTGCCCCACTGGGTCACAGAGCTTTTCAGATCCTCGAGACCTGCCGTCCAGCTGGTGCCAAAGATAGCATCAATAATGGTGGTCACGACCTGGCCGAGAGACAAGAACCAGCTGATGATCTGGCCGATGAGGTTGGCCACCGCGCCACCGAAAGAATCGAAGCCGCCGTTTGCAGCATTCAGGACCCATTCGATGATGCCGAGGAAAAAGTTCACGAATGTGCCGATGATAGCGAGAAAGCTGTTGTAAACCCCGATGCCGGTGTTCAGAATGAGCGATGCAGCCACGGCAAAAATGCCGCAGATAATGCCCGTCGCAGAAATCGCAGAACCGGTCATGTTGTTGATGGCAGCCACTATCAGATAGATGGCGGCAACTACAGCGATAATGCCAACGATTACCCACGTCAGCGGGCAGGACAGCAGGGCGGCATTGAAGCCGTACTGTGCAGCAGTTGCGCTGGCGGTAGACATGGCAGCGGCCTGCTCGGAGGCCGAAAGTGCAGCGTTTGCCGCTGCTGCCTTGTATGCCTGGACGGCGGCGATGCCTTTCTGGATGTTGCTGATGGCCGTGAGGGCGTTATTGGTCAGCAGGTAGCCATTGTAGAGCAGCATCGCAGCGGCAATGCCAAAGATGAGAGGTTGGATGATGCCCCAGTTGTCGATGAAGGCCGAAGTGATGGAGAGAAGAACATCCAGCGTCACAGTGCCGGCTTTCGCTGCCGCCGCAAGCCCGTCCAGTAGGCCGTTCGTGACGGCAGAAAACTTGTCGGTGTTGGCGATGTCGTTTATCCTCTGCAGGATGGGGCTGAAGATTGAGAGGGCTTTGTTCTGCATCGAGGTCCATATCTGGCCCCACGTCATGGGCATGGACTCGAAGGCCGCGTTGGTCTCATCTGCCGCACCCAACAGCGCGTCTTTCACGACTTCTGCCGTGACGGCACCTTTTTCTGCATAGGACTTGATGGAGCCTTCTGCGATGCCCATGTACTGCTCGATGATGCGGGCGATGCCGGGGGCGTTCTCGAGGACGGAATTCAGCTCTTCGCCGCGAAGGACGCCCATGCCCATGGCCTGCTTGAGCTGGAGCATGGCAGCAGCCTGGCCCTGTGCGTCTGCGCCGCCGATGACGAACTGCTTGTTGACCTGCTCGATGAAGGAGATGAGCTCGTCATTGCTGCTGAACGCGGCCTTGGCATTGGCACCCATACTGGCAACAGCGGAGGCTGTGTCAAAGTAGGCGGCGCGGGAACGCTGGGCCGATGCCATGATCTTGCGCTCCAGCTCTTCGACGGACCCGCCGTCATCAACCGTTACACCTACGCGGGCGTCTGTATTTGCCAGCTTGTCTCTAAGCTGGCTGTCGTCCACATCAAGCCCTACGTGTACGCTGGCATCGGCCAGCTGAGGCACTGGTTCCTGCTGGTCCACGATAAGATTCAGGCGCGCTTTGGTGCTTGCCAGTTCGTCCGAGAGGCCGACTACCTTTTTGATGGCAGCCAGACCGCCCACAGTGGCGACGAGGCTCTTGAATCTGCCCAGCAGAGTATCCGCCGCCGAAGAACCGCCCCGGATGGAGCTGTTCAGCTCGTTCTGGGCGTCGTCTGCATTCCGTATCTGCTCTTCGGTGCGGGTAAAGTCAGACATGACTCCGGAAAGCTCTGCCCGGGCCTGCCGGATGCTGGAAACATCAATGGCTCCGCTGGAAGCGGTATTCAGTGCTTCGAAGCTGTCCATCACGACGTTCATCGCCCGGTGCATGGTGCGCAGCGGGCCGGAGACGCCGTCATAAAGGGAAATCGCTGTCCGAATGGTCGCCAAACGGCGTCAACTCCTTTTGCTCTTTCGTTCGGCTTCTTTCTGCCGTTTCTTTTCTTCCTCTCCGCGTACTTCGCAGGAGGCGATGATAAAGGCTCTCTCTTTCCGGGACAGGGAGAGAAAGGCGGAGGGGATGAGGTGCAGTTCCTGCAGGCAATAGTGGGCGATATTCGCCTCCTCATCGCCCTCGGTTATCAGTTTTTTGCGTCGTCCACCTCATCCTGCAGGGGAACATCGAAGCCGCAGACCTCCTGCACCTTCTGCAGGTATTCGGCATACTCGCCGGAGGTGAGCATGGTCTTGAGCAGGTTTTCTGCGCCCATGACCTTGTAGCTGTCCTGCAGAGCTTTATCGTTCAGATTGGGGTACACGGTGCAGGCAACAGCCAGCTTACCCAGATACAGGTTGTAATCCGTCTCCTGCTGGTACTGGTTGCGCCGGCCGGGGACCGGCACACGTTTGACACAGCTTTTACGCAGAGATTCATCTTCTGCGCCGGTGATGGCTTTGAGCTTCCACTGCAGGGGCTTGCGATTGCCCTTTTTGTCCGTTTCATCAGACAGGAAGCGTTTGGAGACCACAAAAGCGGCCTCCTCTTCGGGAGGAATGGCGTTTTCGGCCAGAAATGCACTCAAATCCATATCAAAAATCCTTTCTTGTTAAAAAATCACTGCATCCCGTCCAGCAGGGTGAAGTTTTCGGGGATCTCGAAGTCCTCGAAGGTGAAATCCATATCCTCGTCGATGTATTCGGCATCGGCGTCGAATTTGGCCAGGATGCCGCCGTCCATATTGCAGTCTTTCAGGATGACCGTCTGACGACCCACCGAAGAGGTAGGGTCTTCGTTGGTACACTGGATGTCGAAATAGATGTCCTCGCCGGTGTCCTTGTAGCGCTTGAGCAGACGGCGGAAGATGGGCATATTGTAGTGAAAAGTGGCAGAGCCGGTGCCTTTCCAGCCGGTGGCTTTGTTGCCCTTGCCGGTCTTGCCCAGAATGGGGACCTCGGATTTGGTCTTTTCCACCTTGGCCTCCAGCTTGATGGCCTGCATGAGGTTGTAGCGGTTGCCCTCAATGGTGACGTAGCACTCGGCCAGAGAGGCCGAGACGGCGTCCTTGGCGTTCATGATGTTTGCCATAAAATGTCCCTCCTTTCTTTAGTTGACGTAGACCGTCATGTACAGCTGCTCCATCGCGTTCACAGGCGTGACGTGGTCGGAGACGACAACGGACTTTTTGCTCTCGCCCTTCTCCACGGTGATGCCTTCGGGGTCGAAATCCTCCAGCGCGCGGATGGCCTGTAGCTTCTGGTGGTGGGACACGATGTCGTTCCACAGAGAAATACGGCCTGCGCCGTCGTTGGGGACCTTGCCGAGGTACTTCGTGCCGAACAGCACCGCGATGTCGTTGGCAATCTGGTCGAGCACCCGGATGGTCTGATTGGAGGAAAAGTCTGCACCCTTTTCATCGGTGATGGACACGAAGGTGTTGATGTCGGAGAGCACCCGTGTCTCACCGTCCACGTCGTGGAGCATGAAGGAGCCCTCCTGGATGCCGGCTTCCAGCTGAGTCTGGGTATAGCGGGTGTCCGGAGTATACTCGCCGTCGTAGACCATGTTGGTGGCGCTCTTGTTGACCGCAGTGCCGGCGGCCACGCCCACGACCCACGGGATGAGAGCCGCAGGGTCTGCGCCTTCGTCAGTGACGGTGTTTTTCAGGGAAATGACGCCTTCGTCATCGGCCAGATAGCGGAAGCCGATGCACTGGAACTTCTTGCCCACATCGTTGCGCATACGCTCGGTGAAGGCTGCGAAGAGCTTCTTGATAGTATCGTTGGCCGAGGTGCAGCCCAGGGCATTGAAGGTGCGGCTCTCGACGGCATCGAGGAAGGTCTGGTAGTTGCCATCTTCGACTGTGCCATTGGTGCCGCCGGTCAGCGGCGTGGATGCTGTCAGAGCCAGCACAGCATCATCCTTCCAGACGATGAAATCATTGTCCGCCAGTTCTGCGGCGGTGGAGATGCCCTCCTGCGTCTCGACCTTCTGGGTGTCGAGGAAAGTCTCCACGTCGTACAGCGGGGTCTGCTCAGTGCTGCTCTCGCTGGCGGTGATGACCACCCGCAGGGCATTGCCCCGGATGCCGGGATATTTTGCGCTGCCGAAGGCGCAGGACGCCTTGATGCCGCCCGAGTCCAGACGGAAGAAATGCACGGTCTTTGCGTGACAGAACACCTCCCGCATGGGCTGCAGTGCTGCGGCGGTGTAGGAGTAGCCGAAGAGCTTCTGACTGTTCTTGAGGAAATCGCCCTGCTCTACCGTGAAGATCTCGCCCTGCGGACCCCAGTTCATTTCGAGAGGGAGGGCCGCATAGCCGCGGTCGGAGAGGGTCGCCGAGGCGGCTGCCACGGAGACCGTGTTGATGTACGCGCCCGGCAGGCGCTTGTTCTGCACCAGAAAGGTGCCGCCGCCCAGTGCCATATCAGTTCACCTTGCCTTTCATAAACTTGCGGATGGCCTCTTCGGCCTGCGCCAGCGTATATTCCTTGCCATCTTCCAGCAGGACGCTGAGCAGGTCCCGACGGCCGGCAAACCGCTTGAATGTCAGTATCTTTTCTTTCGGAAATTTCGGTTCAATCATTGGTTGACCTCCATGTGCAGCTCGCCCATCTTCTCGGGGAGGTCGATGCGGCGGAGCGTCATGTTGAAGCTGACGAAAAAGTGCAGCACACCGTCCTGCACCTCCCAGCTCATGGATGTGCCGTGGAGTTTATCGCCGTCGGGCAGCGTGATGAACTCCAGCGCCTGCCACAGCTGCCACGCAATGGCCTGCATGACAGCGTTGTCCTTTTCGTCCTCGGGGAAGAAGTGGACGTCGAAGGGGCTTTTCAGCAGAAAACGGTCCTTGCCCAGCGGGGAAGGCGTGGCCTTCATCGGGAGAATGAAAAAGCAGGGTGTTTGAAAGCCCTGCTCAATATCATTCTGGTAGATGCGGTATCCAGGGCCGAAAGTGTCCCGCAGGGCTTTGGCGATGCCCTTCACGATGTCATTTTCCATGGAATGCCTCCTTCAGGGCCTCGTCTACGGCTTTCTGAACCGCTTTCGGGTACTGCTCAGAAATCTCATCCGCAGAAGTGCGCAGCATGAACTTGCCGTTCACCCAGCTGGCTTTCAGCCGCTTGCCCAGTGCAGGCACATATCGGCCCGGCGTCTGGCGGTGGCCGTACTCCACATAGGAGGCATATTTCTCCGGGTTCTCAGCGGTGATGATGTGGTCATCTCCGACCTTCTCGTGAGAAACGCGCCATGCCCGCCGGAGGGTGCCGCCGCTGTATCCAGACCAGTAACGGTCAAAGATGGAGCCACTTTTGCTGCGTAAACGATAGGTTTTTCCTTTATGCTTGCGGAATACCTGTTCGCCCTTCTTGTTGGTGGTCTGGGTGGTGTAGTCACTGCCGTTCATGGTCACGGTCATCGGCTCGTCGAAATGTGGCGCTTTGCCGACCGGCGTTCGCTTCTTCAGCTTGCTCAGCAGGGCGGCAGCGGCCTCGCCGCTTTTCTCGTCGATGATGGCGTCCAGCTTACCGCCCAGCAGTTCCTGAAGCTGTGCGTCCACTTGCGCCAACGCGCTGTAATCGCACCCGCCCTTCATGCATACCTCTCTGCCAGCTCGAGCGGGATCTCCTGATGGGTCGGGTAGACCGGCGCTGGGCCGGACGACTTATAATGGAATGCGCGCGGAATCTCACCAGGCCGCAGGACGTCGATGCGGCTGCCCGGCGGGATGACCAGCTCCGGGGAGATGAACAGCTTGACGCTCTGGCTGACCGCCGCCACGATGTCGCCGCTGGCGGTGGTCGAAGAAGAGAAGGACAGCCGGCAGGGCTGGTCTGCGTAGAGCACATTGCTTTCAAAGCGGGTCAGGCAGTCGTCAGACTCTGATTCCTGCTGGACGTAGACGGTGCAGGTGTCGGAATAAAATCGTTCCAACGCCGCACGGGCCGCAGAAAAGGTCTTTCCGAGGTTTACCATACCAGCCTCCGGTGCCGATAGATCTCGGCCATGTCGCAGTGGGTCAGCGCGTTGATGATGGCATCGAGGCGCTGTTCCGGCGTGGTGCAGCCGTCCGTGGAGAAGGAAACCGTGGTGTCGCCCAGCTTGATGTCCTTCGCCTCGGCAGAGGCTTCAAAGCCGTCCAGCTGGCCGCAGCACTTCTTCATCCGAAGATACTCGCCGGCGGTCATCCGCTCGGCCAGCGGAATCAGCGCCTGCGGCAGCTCATCGAGGTTGGTGAGGTCAAGCAGGGTGCTTTCCGTGGAGCGTTTTACCAGCGACAGCCACGGGTCAGTCTCATCAACGGACTCGAACCCGAGAGCGTGGAGCAGCTTGATGACGTTTTCCAGCATGGTGTGCCTCCTTATGCCGGGGTGATCTCGAACCAGCCTTTGGTCTTGGGGTTATCGCCCTCTGCGGGCTCCATCTTGACATAGCCGACGCCGGACTTGGCATAATAGCTCTTATCCTTGTTCACGGCGGTGTCGGTGGAGGCGACTGCAGTGCCGGTGATGATGCCGACGGCCTTGGTGGCGTCGGTCATGGCAGCGACGTAGTACTTGCGGCTGTAGATGGTGTTGCGGCGGATGTTCTCCTCGCGCTGCTGCTCCACCTCGGTGCCTTTCTTGTTGAAGAGAGTGACGGCCTTCTTGGTGGCGATGACCACCTTGCCGCTGGCGGCATCCTTCTTGGTGTAGAGGTTGATGCCGCCCACCGTGCCGATGTAACCCTGCTTGGCGAAGGACTCCACATACTTCAGGTCATCCTTGAGGGCCTTGCGCAGCTTTGCCATCTCGGCAGGGTTGACGAAGCCGAAGATGCTCACGCCTTCCAGATCCTCGAGGTTCAGCATGGCAGCGGCGTCCACGAAGGCGTCGAAGCCCAGCGCAGGGGTCACGAGGGTAAGAGTAGCATCATTGAACGCGGTGTAGATGTCGGCGTTCTGGGTGTTGAACAGGTCAACGCCTGCATGGCGGGTGCCAGTGGTGACGACCATCGGGTCGGTCATGGCATCCTCGTCGAAATAGGAAAAGCGGTTCTGCGCCAGCAGGATCTTGTAACTCTTCTCGGTGAAGTCGGCCTCGATGGTCTTGGTGTTGCCCTCGCCCTTGGTCAGCTTCTCGGTGCCGTCGGTGGCCTTGTAGACGTGGACCTTGTAGTCCATGCCTGCCGTGCCGGTCAGGGAGTTATCGACGGTGCAGAACTGCACAAGGTCGAGGTGGGAGTTGTACTGGTCTTCGATCTCGTTGGCGAGAAAGAAATTGTCGTAGGTTTTGTTGGGCATCAGGTAACACCTCCGTTGTAAAGAGCCCGGTACTCCTCAGGATGGTTGAGGGAGTAGGTGTGTCGTTCGGTGGCGCTCATGCCGCGCAGACGCTCAAGGGTCATGCCGTTGATGCCGGGAGGGTCACCCTTCTCGGCGGGCTTTGCACCCTTGAAGCCGCCCGCAGCAGCTTTCTCGAAGAGGAACGCCGTCTCTTCGTTCTCGGCCAGCTTCTTGACCTCGTCCGCAAGGCCCTTCACGGTGCCGTCGTCGGTCAGCTCTGCCTTGCTGATAAAGTCAGCCAGCAGGGCCTTGGCGGCGGTGTTGTTCTTGGCCTTGGCACCGGTCAGCGCCAGTTCCACGGCGTTGCTGATCTTCAGCGCCTTGAGCTGGGCGGCATAGTCGGCGTCTTTCTGCTTGTTGTCGGCCTGAAGCTGGGTGATCTGGGCCTGAAGGGCAGCGGCGTCCACCTTTTTCAGCTCTTCCAGCTGCTTGTCCCGCTCGGAGAGGGCAGTGCGCGCAGCTTTCAGCTCGGTGTTGACCTCATTGAAACGGCTCTTGGTCACGAAATCGCCGTTCAGGCCGTCCATGACCTTGTCTGTCTGCTCTTCGGTCAGACCCATTGCCAGCAGGTCTTCTTTCTTCATATCATTCACCTCGTTTGTTGAGTCCTGTGTTTACCGTGGGTAGGAGCCACGACTTGCCCCGCTACGTTTACCGTCTGTGGCGAGAAAGACGATGGTGCCGCTTGCAGGAATCGAACCCGCGTCCGCTGATTACAAATCAGCAGCTCTGCCATTGAGCGAAAACGGCATGAAAAAAGCGCCCTCGCCCGGAGGCAAAGACGCTTGCATGATTCAGTTTTTCTTGCGAACGAGCGATTTCAGCCACTCTTTCAAGTCAGAGAATGTCTTGAAAAGAATGGAGACCGTAATGACCAGCGCTGCGAAGGTCCAGCAGTACGCAAAGAAATAGAAAACGACAGGATGCAGCGCCATGAGCCAGAATGTGAAAAGTTTTATGTTGTCCTCCTAAAAATGGGCAAAAGAAAACCACGGTGCGGTGTGCATCGTGGTGAATGAATTATTCAATGCGGGGCGGCAGCTGGCCGATTCTCTTCAACGTGTCATAGTAGTTGCGGGAAAGCGACTGCTGAAGGACTGCAACGTCAAATCCATCATATAAAGAGTCGCAAATGTCATCGTATTTGTGATCGATGGGATGCTCCGTCAACCATTTCTGCATTTTGGAGACCTCGGACTCTGAGTATGCCTCAGCGGTAGAATTTAATGCCATGTGCTTCCAACTCCTTCAGGCTGCTCTCGACCAGCCCTGCCGCTCTGGTGAGTAAATCGGCGTCTGAGAGCTTTTTGCGCGGTGTATCAGCCATCACCAAAATCTGCTCATACAGCATTTTGATGATTTTATCAGCAGCGGCAAAATCGTAGGCCGAGGTCTTTTCAATCGCAAAAATATGACCGCTATGCCCAAGGGCGGTCATAAGTTTCAGATTCTCGTTTTTGATAAAACTTTTTAAGTCACCGTGCGAGAAAATGCCACTTGCCGGGTGCGTATGTATGACGATATACGGGGTATCAAAGTTGGGCAGCTTAACAGAGTGTCCCTCTGCGTTGCCGGTAATATTACCAGTTAGCGGCTGCATATCCAAATCGAACACTCTGCCAACCTCGACGCCGAGGGGCTGCTTGGACGCTTCCATCAGCAGCCGTTTGTGCGCATTTTGGAGCTGGCGCTGTTTGGCAGCGTCCAGAGTGTCGCAGTTAAAAGCTTTGACTTTTGCTATTGCCTGCATTGTAACAGGTTCCGGCTCGAGATTCAAGCTCTGGAAGGTGGAAACATCGGTTTTCTGTCTACCCTTCCACTCCAGCCACTTCGTTCCCGCAGGCACATAATACTTTTCGCCATCCTCCCCGCGTGCAATGCGCAGTCCGTCGGCGAAGTCCTCCGGGATGACGGGTGCGGTGGTGCAGCGGCAGCGGGGATGGAAAGGCGGCACGGTGACGCCCGGCTCATACTGGGCAAGAGGTATCTCTTTGCCGTCCAGCTGGCCGCAGATGCTGCAGGTGCTGCCGTCTAGAGTGCCGATGATCTCCACCTTCTCGACGCCCAAGTCCTTGAAGCCCTGCTTCTCGGCGAGGGCTCTGTAGTAGGCCGTCTCGGTGTAAACCAACCGCCCTGCCTTGTAGCGGTCAACGTCGAACTGTTTGGCGATAGCGTCGGTGAGCTGGGCCGGGGAGTCGCCCCGCAGCAGACCCTGCGTCAGGCCCTTATGGACGGCCTGCACGAGGGCGTTCTTATTCGTCCAGCAGCGGTCGCGGAATGTGCGGTCGTCCGTCGTCCATGCCTTGGAGGTAAGGGCGTCCAGCTGGGTCTTGTCGAGGGAGACGGTTTTGAACTTCACGTCGAGGCCCTTGGTGGTTTCTCTCAGGGCGCCGGTGTAGGCGTCGGCTGCCGCCCGGCGTACAGCCTCTGTGAGCTGTGTTTCCTGCCCGGCATACAGTTCCTCTATCTGCTGGCGAATCTGCGTCTCCACGGCTTCCAGCCGGGAAATGTGGACTCTGGCGGAGGCGTTGCGCAGCTGGCGCTGCCACGTTTCATCCAGTCCGGCCTTCTGGGCTGTCTCTATGTACTTCGCCACGTCCCAGCGGAACTCTTCAAGCTCCTTCGTGCTCAGCAGACGCCGGGACTCGATGAGAGAAACACCGTTGTCGTCAGCGAAGCGGGCGCACCAGCTGTCCAGCTTTTTGCGGGTCTGGTACAGAGCCTGCCGGTACAGCGCTTCTATTTCCCGGAGTGCAGCCTGTGCGGTCTTGTAGGTGCTGCGTTCCAGCAGGGAGAAGCGCCCCCGCCAGTATTCAGAGTTCTTCACGGCGGGTCACGCTCCCTGTTATGTATTGAAGGTAGTGGGTGTATAGCTGTCCTGAGCCTGTGCGGCCTTTTCTTCCGCCAGACGGGCAAGCTCGGTCTGGGCGTCCGTTACCCACGGATGCTGCTCAACGATGGTCCGGTTGGAGAGCAGCCCCACCGAGTTGCGGCAGTTGGTGATGCTCTCCGTCTCGTTGATGAGCATATCGCGGTTGAACACGATGGTGACAGGGACATCCTCGAAATCGCCCTTGCCCCGGTTGACGAGGTCTTTGTTGATGAACCAGAGCAGGTCTTCGAAGGCGGCCTGAAATTCGGTCTCCATGCCGTTTGCATCGAGGTCGATGTCAGCGTACATACTCTGGATGTTCATCTGGTTGGGATTACCGGAGAGACGGTCATCCTTGGCGTCGTAGCTCTTGGCGTTCTCGATGAGGGCCTTTTTCAGCAGGTCGAGGATGGCTTTGTAGTTGTCGGAGTTGACCTCGACGGTCAGTTTTTCCACGCCGCCATCATCCCGCACCTTGACCGCGCCGTAGGCCGAAAGGTTTTCCCGGAACTTCCCCAGGTCCTCACCGTCGTAGTTGCGCAGGATGAGGATGGTGTTCCGGGCATCCTCCTGCATATTGTTCGTGAAGTCGGAGAGCAGGGTGTTGATGGCGTCCTGCAGGCACTTGACCCGCTGGATGAGCGGGAGCTCCTGCTTGTTGTACTTGAAGGGGATGAGCGGGATGCGCTCCCAGTTATAGCCGGTGTCAGGCCCATCCGGCCCGGGACCGGTAAAATATGTTTCGTACTCTCCGGCAACAGTGTCCGGCAGCAGCATATCGTTCTGAAAGATGTAGCGGTGGATGCCGTCCTTTCTGAACAACTCCACCTTTTCGACGGTCTCTTTTGTGTAGCCGTTCCAGACCTCCTGCGTGTAGAGCCGGGCGGCGCAGTCCAGCCGGGTATGGTCATCGTCAGCCCAGAAGGGCAGCACCTCGTATCCGGAAAAGCGCTTGAATGCCAGATGGCCGTCTTCGCCATAGTAGGGGTAAAGCCAGGCCAGACCGTTGTTCAGTGCGTCTTCGGCCAGATATTTCAGCTGCCGGAAGAAGCCGCGGTTGAAGTATCCCGCCAGCAGGTCGGAATAGGTCTGGTCTTCGCAGCTCACCGTGAAAGGCTTGCCCACAAAGTAATTCACCTTCTGGTCAACGGCCTTCGCATACTGGTTGTCGATGAGCTTGTTGTTGGGCAGATTCTTCACCGGCACAAGATTGCCGTCCCGCCCGATGGCCATCCGCTGGCGATTCAGGATCTCATGCCGGCCCTCGTAGTAGTCGGAGCCTTTTATCTGCGTCCTGCGCTTTGGGCTGGCTTTCCATTCTTTGATTTCCGCGGCAAACTGATTCTCTGTCATGCAGGTGGCACGCTGGACGATGAGACGGTTGATCTTCTCCATCACGCCGTTCACGATAAGATTCATAGATGTACCTCTCAGTCAAAGCTGTATGTCGGTCCGCACTGGATGTCCTCCATCGCGTATCGCATGGCGTCCATCAGGTGGTTGAAGTCGTCGATGGGTTTTCCGGTCTTGTTGCCGAACTTATCCTTGGCCCATGTGTAGTTTGAAATTTCGGTCAGGAAATTCACGCAGCGGGGATGTACCACAATACGGAAGTTCTGGATGTACTGGATGCCGCTGCGGATGGAGTCTGGGCCTTTGCCCGCCGGGCGGATGCGGCGAAGACCCTCTTCCCGCAGCTCATCGAGGCTCTTCGGCTCGGCGCTGTCGCCCCGGATGCGCTCCTTGGCGTATCCCATGCCGTAAATGCGCTGGTAGATGGCCCGGTTGGTCAACCCGCGTTCATAAAGCTCATCGAACACCCAAATGGTCATCTCCTTTTCGCTCACCAGCCCGCAGAAGAATGCGGTCGGGTCGTTGGTGTAACCGAAATCAAGGCCGAATGCACTCTTGACGTCCGGCCTTGCCGCTATGATGGTCTTGTCGAAGGCTTCCTCCACCCAGTTTTCGAACACCAGACCGTCCACGATGCCCCATTCGCCCAGACCGGCGACGCTGTAGCGGCGGGGGTTCTGAACCTTCATCCGCTCAAACCCCCGGCGGTCGGCATCGTCGAGCCATTCGTTGCAGGTGTAGTTCGTGGTCAGCGCCAGAGTATCGGGGTCGGGGGTGTCAAAAAAGCGGGCTTTGAGCCAGTGGTGCTCGTTCCACGGGTTGAAGGTCAGTGTGATCTGCTTGAACAGCCCCGTCTCGGGTGGGATAGCGCCACGAACAGACTCGTCTATCATGTTGAAATCGGCTTCGGAGCTGATTTCATATGCCTCCTCTATCCACGCCCAGCACAGATACCCGTGCTCGGCCGCGATGGACGTGACCTTGAGCGGGTCATCCAGACCACGGAACAGGATCTTCTGTCTAGTGGGCTTGTAGGTCAGTTCAAGGGGGCTTTCCTTCACGTCCCAGAACGCCTGCACACCGAGGCGGCTGATAGCCCATTTCAGGTCGGTGAAACAGGAGTCGTGCAGGGTGCGGTACACCTTGCGGATGACCAGCAGGTTCGCCTGCGGGTATCTCATCAGGTTGACGATGTACCACAGCGCGGTGGTCTTGGACTTCTTCGAGGCACGAGAGCCTTTGCAGACCCGATAGCGGCCTTTGAACCGCCAGAAGGTGCCGTAGCCCTGGCCGACGATGTCCGGCAGGTGGAGCTGGCTTGCGCGGGGGTCAGTCAACAAGCTGTTCATCGCCGGAGATCACCACCGGAATCGGCCCGCCCAGTTCTACGTTGTCCTTGAACATCCCGTAGCGCTTGCCGATGAGCTCGGCAGCTTTCAGGCGATCTCTCGCGGAGACATCGATGTCCTCGATCTCCTGCATCCCGTCGCCGCACAGCACGAGGGTCTGTTCCTTGTGCTTGCCCCGCATGACCGAGGTGAGATATTCCAGAACCTCCTGTGCGTCGGCGGTCTTTTCGGAGTGGAGCTGGGCAAGGCGGTCGTCGATGTAGGCTCTCATCTCAGGATTGAATTTGCCTGAGGGTTTTTGAGGGTTTCCTTCATTGAGCCATTTGCAGGCATTTCGAGCGGTTTTAGGCGAATACCCTGCACGGAGAGCCGCTTTGGTAGCGTCGCTGTCCACAAGGTATTCGTCACAAAAGCGCTTCTGTCGGTCGTTCAAAGTATCCACCACCTCTCCTGCACAAAAATGGAGCAGCCGGGAGGGGGCGGCCCTCCGTCCGTCTGGTCACGCCAGCGCTCTCGCGGCTGAGCTACGGCTGCATAAAAAATCCCCGCACATTTCTGTGCAGGGAAGAAAGTCCTTGAAGCAGCCTCAGAAAGCTCAAGAAGGAGAAAAATGCCTGTCAAGCAGCAAAAAGTCCAAAGGAGCAATTCATCATGATGGAGGAAAAGTTTCGGAGGCTGCGTGTATCGGTGGGCCTTTCCGGCTCTGCCGATGGTATCATTTTACACCGGAAGAGAGTGAACGCACAATGAACGGATACTGCACAGTTTCAGAGTTTCAGGTGTTCAATGGCCCGGCGGCGCAGGGCGAAAATGCCACGGGAAGTGAAATTCATGTCTGCGGCTACCTGCTCCCATTTCAGGCAGTCCAGATAGTATTTGCGAAGAGCGCAGTATTCGGCGGAGTCCAGCTGCACAAGCACGGCATCGATCTCCGCAAACAGAGCATTACAGACGGCCAGCTGTGCGTAGGCACGGCGTTCGGCTTCTTCTTCACGCTCCACTGCCCGGGCGAGGCTCTGCCCATCCTTGCTGCCGCCCGGCGCAGCGCTGAGGTTCTGGGTGATGTGCCGGGTGGCTTCCTGCGCCTCTGCCAGCCGGTAGGAGAGCCGCTGGTAGAGCTTTTCGGCTTCCCGATAGCGGGAGAGCCAGCTTATCTTTTCCTCGTAGGTCATGCCAGCTCCTCCACCTGCACGAACACGCCGCAGATGTCGGCCCAGAACTTCTCGACGATCTCGCTGCACACCTGGGCGTCGTCGTGCCAGAAGTGCAGGCGGGTCATCTCGTCCTTGAGGGCTTTTTCCAGATTGTCAGTGTCGGGCTTGGAAGTGCGCCAGCTGCCGTCCGGACGGCCCTCGGCGGGGAACATCCACTTGACCAGCAGACGCACCGGACGGCCCGCCGGGATGGGCTTCTCAGGGGCGTGGGGCGCAAGGTAGGCGTGGAGCTTGGCACGGGCGGCTTTCAGTTCAGAGCTGTCATGCAGCACGGCGCAGGGCTTGCCGCCCTTCATGTAGGCATGAAGCTCTTTGGCGTTATGGGTAGTGGTGGGCGGACGCATAGGGATAAAAAACTGTGTGGTCATTTCGTACCTCGTTTTCTTTTTTTGTATCAGCGGCCAACGTGATGGGGAGGGTCCCCGGAGGATGGGGGCTGTGGTCGCCCCATCCTCTGGGATACCCCATCACACATTGCAGTGCAGTCATGCTATTATATATAGGCTATTTTGCACTGCAAATGTTGCAGTCATAGCGGCTATTTCTGCAATTTTGCAGTTTTTGCTGTCGTGCAAAATAGCGGCTATTTCTGCATTTTTACAACAAGATGTAATTACAAATATAACAGGGCGTTTAACCTTTGCTGCCGGGCTCCTTGCGGCCAACCTTCTCGCCGTCGATCCAGAAGCGCCCGTCTTCTTTCAGACGGTTCTTGACGGTGCGGGGCTTCAGATCCATATACTCGCCGAGGCTGTAGACGGTGACCTCACCGTCCATCATGCAGGCTTCAAAAGCGGTGTCCAGCTCAGCCTTCCTATCCTTGGACTGCTTGGCCTTGTCACCCCAGCGGCGGCTCGCGCCCTTTGCGCCCAGTGTGCGGAAGTCGCTGTCCGGCTGCAGATCTTCCAGAAGCCCGCTGTCCAGCTTATGCACCGGATAGTCAAACCAGAGGTTCACCGGGGCAAAGCTTGCAAACTCGCGGAGGGTGCCTTCGATGCGCCAGGCAGTCATGCTGTCGGCTTTCTTCTGAGCCGCAGCCACTTCGGCGTCGATGGCCCGCAGGTCGGCGAGGCCAAGCTTTTCTTTGGCGATGGTGAGCATCCGGCTCTTGCTGAGGGCGTCATCCGGGCCGTAGGCGTCGGCATGGCCGCGCTTATCCAGCATCGCTTTGATGACCCGGCAGGCGGCCTTGTTGTGCAGCTGCTCCCGGATGGCGTCGGTGATGGTCAGCTCAGTCATGTCCAGCATGGCATCCGGGTCGCGGGCAAACACGCCGGAGCCGGATGCTCTGTCCATGCTGCGCTTGCCGCCCTGCGCACCCTTGGAATGATGGTGGCAGTAGATGACGGCGCAGTCCAGCGCGCGGCAGACCACATCGAACTGGTTGCAGAATTTCGCCATCTGGTCGGCGCTGTTCTCGTCGCCGGTGATGACCTTGTAGATGGGGTCGAGGATGACGGCAGTGTAGCCCTTTTTGCCTGCCCGGCGGATGAGCTTGGGGGCAAGCTTGTCCATCGGGACAGATGCGCCGCGCAGGTTCCAGATGTCAATGTTCCGCAGATTGTCCGGCGCAAGGCCCATCGCGGTATAGACGTCCTTGAAGCGGTGCAGGCAGGACGGCCTATCAAGTTCCAGATTGATATAAAGTACACGCCCCTGCGCACAGGAGAAGCGGCCCAGCCACGTCTTGCCCTCGGCGATGGCGATGCACAGCTCGATGAGGGCGAAGCTCTTGCCCGCCTTGGAGGGGCCTGCCAGCAGCATCTTGTGGCCCTGGCGCAGTACGCCGGAGATGAGGGCATCGGCCAGCGGGGGCAGGTCGTCCCAGTCGTCGGCCAGACATTCGGTGTCGGGCAGGTCATCGGTGCAGGCCTCCACCCAGTCGCACCAGTCCTCCCAGCAGCTTTTGCCGACATTCGTTTCAAGCAGAGCCTGTTTCTGCCCCGCCCGCAGGATGCCGGGCATCCGGGAGAGGCGGGAAGGGTTGCGGTTCTGCTGGTCGAGGGTCAGACCGTTCTTCTGGCAGGTGGCGTAGAGGTAATCGACCCGCTTGCGGTACTCAGCATAATCCGGCGCGTTGACCCGGACGATGGCGTGGATGCTCTTGCCGCCGGAGTAGACCAGCGCGGCGCAGGGCAGCTCCATCTGGTGGATAGCGGCCAGCTGCTTGCCGGGCTCCATGTTGTCGCACTCCACGAGGGCGTAGCGGTAGCTGGTGACATTGGCATCCTTCCGGCCTGTGCCGTCCACCGGGTTGAAACAGATCCATGCACCGATTTCCGGGTCGCAGTCGCCCATGACCTTGCCGACGTCGCCGCCGCAGGCGTCCAGCTCTTCGATGAGCTGCCCGGCAGTTCTGTCCCAGCAGCCTTTCGCCGGGCGTCGGCGGTCGGCGGCCATGAAGCTCTCGGTGACATAGGCCACATACTCGTCCGGCTCGAAGAGGGCCTGCAGGTAGCGTTTGAGCTGCTGGGCAGGCTCCCATGTGTCGGGAAGGTGAAGCTCCTGCTCTTCGACCCAGCGGGGGTCTACCAGTGCGGGCTGCTGCGGACCGACGGTCAGCTCATCGCCCCAGTCCAGCGCATGACCTGCAGGGCCGGACCAGCCGTGCTCATAGGCCAGCTGGAAGATGCTGCTCTGGGTGACGGGCTTCGAGCTGCCGTGGAAACTCTCCCATTTTTTGATGCACTCGCCCTTGTGATACCGCCCGCCGTCCCGGGCGCTCCACTGCTCCCACACGGCGACGGGCAGACCGGCTTCTTTCAGGCCCATGCCCACCATGAGCCATTCTTCATAGGTCAGGGCGGACGGGGAGACGGAGTCCAGTGCTTCTTTGATGTCATTTTCATGTTCCATTCGCATTACCATATAAACATATCATCTGCGATGACCGGCTCAGCAGACGGGATATAGTTCTTGGGGTCAACGCCCTTCGGCGCGCCCCGCCAGCCGCCGGCGGCAATGCGGTCTATCATGTGCCGTGCGGCCTCGAAGCTCCACGTGCCGACGTGCTGGAAGCCGTATTTCTCCAGGCAGCGTATCTGCTTTGGGGTGGTCAGGCCCTCGTCCCGGCGCTTGCTGAGACGGTCGAGCAGGAGAGCCGCTTTGCCTGCAGACTCCACGGCGTCGGGCAGGATGCCCAGTTTTTCCAGTGCGGCAGTCTGCTTTGCACTGGGCGGGCCAGCTTCCCAGCCAAAGGCCGGCACATAGCCGGAGAGGTCTTCGGCCTGAATGCTCATCTCATATTGCAGCGGGTCAACGAGCTTCGCCTTTTTGCGGCGCTGTTCTTCCAGCTGCTTGGCAAGCGCCTCTTCGCGCTGGGCCACCACATCCTCGCTGGCCTGTGCGGCGGCGTCCTCAATATCCTGAGGCCCGCCGCTCTCGGCCAGATTGTCGGTCATCTGCCGGGCCACGGCACGGTCCTCACAGACGAGGTCGGCGGGGCGGCAGAGCTCGTGCTTGTCGGTCATCCAGAGGAAATCGAGGAGCAGCAGGTCTTTCTTGCCCGGGGAGAGGCGAGTGCCGCGTCCCACCATCTGGCTGTAGAGGCTGCGCACCTTCGTGGGCCGCAGCACGACGACGCAGTCCACCGAGGGGCAGTCCCAACCTTCCGTCAGCAGCATGGAGTTGCAGAGCACGTTGTACTTGTCGGCTTCGAAATCCGAAAGCACCTGTCTGCGGTCGGCGCTCTGGCCGTTGACCTCGGCGGCGCGAAAGCCTTTGGTGTTCAGCAGATCGCGGAATTTCTGGCTCGTCTTGATGAGGGGCAGGAACACCACCGTTTTGCGCCCGGCACAGCGTGCTGCCATTTCGTCAGCAATTTGGCTCAGGTAAGGGTCAAGGGCAGTGCCAAGCTCGCCTACGGAATAATCGCCGCTGCTCATGCCCACGGCGGAGATGTCCAGCTTGAGGGGGACGGTCTGGGCCATGATGCGGCAGAGGTAGCCGTCTTTGATGGCATCGGTCAGTTTGTACTCATAGGCCAAGCTGTCGAACACCTCGCCGAGGTTTCGCATATCGCCCCGGTCGGGGGTAGCGGTCACGCCCAGGACCTTCGCACTGCCGAAGTAGTCGAGGATGCGGCGGTAGCCGTCGGTGATGGAATGGTGGGCCTCGTCGATGATGATAGTCCCGAAGTAGTCCCGAGGAAAGCGCTCGAGTCGTGCCGGCCGCTGTAAGGTCTGGACAGAGCCGACCACCACCCGATACCAGCTGTCGAGGCAGGTGGACTCGGCTTTTTCCACCGCGCTGACGAGGCCGGTGGAGCGCTGAAGCTTGTCTGCCGCCTGTTCCAGCAGCTCGCCCCGGTGGGCGAGGATGAGCACCCGGTCGCCCGCCCGCACCTGATCGGCGGCGACGGAGGCGAACACGATGGTCTTGCCGGTGCCGGTGGGCAGCACCAGCAGGGTGCGGAGACGGCCATTTTCCCACTCGGTGTGGATGCTCTTCCGGGCGGCTTCCTGATAGGGGCGCAGAGCCTGTTTTTCTCCCATCAGAATGCCCCCTGCGTCCAGCCCTGAGAGGGCGCGGCTTTCTCTTCAGGCGGCGGCAGGAAGCGGATGACTTCATTGCTCTGGCCGGGGTCGCCGCTCTTCTTGACGTAATCGTGGACGCCCAGCTTGCAGCGGCCTTTGGCGCCGACGACCTCGTTCCAGCGGGGGCGGAAGGTGTCACCCTTCCTGCACTGGCCGATGCTCTCGAAGAACGCGCCCAGCAGGCCCTGGGTCTTGGTGTGGAGGTAGAGGCGGTGGGTGACGGTGGTATCGCCCAGAGCGCCGCCGAAGATCTTCAGCGTCAGCTTTGCCATCGAGCAGGGCGGCAGCTTGGCGCTGCCCTCGAAGCGGGCGCGCTCCATCCCGGTGACTTCAAAATAGTATTCGCCCTCGGGCAGGAGCACGAAGTCCTGCGAGACGTTGGTAAATTCGTCGTCCCAGCCAAGAGCGCGGTCGGTAGTGGTATTCATGTCAGCCATAAGTATTCTCCTTTATAATAATGTGTGAACCTCTCAGTCTGCCTGCGGCAGCCAGCTCCCCTGTCAGGGGAGCCTAAGAGGAAGAAATCAGAAAGGCAGGTCCCGGTTGTCCAGCACCATCTGAAGCACCTGCGGCCATGCGGCCACGAGACAGCCCTCCACAAAGTCGGCGGGGTAGTCCCGGATGGGCATATCTTCCGGGAAATAGCCCCGCTTGCCCACAACGAACTGCAATTCTTCGGGGGTGACGTTGTTGGCACTCATCAGCGCGGCCAGCTTTTCGGGGACGCCCAGCGCCATGAGGTCGGGCGTCAGCAGGGCTTCGGGGACAGTCTCCCGGGGCGATTCCGGCTGAGGCTTGGGCTGCGGTGCCGGTGCGGCCGGAGCGCTGGGAGGGGGAAGAAGGTCCTTTTCGGCGGGTGCTGCGGGCTTCGGGGCGGCAGGCGGCGCAGAGGCCGGACCGGTGATGCAGTGGGCGATGCTGGCGTAGTCGAAGGGGACTTCATCGGGCAGGCCGAAGCGGTTCTTGGCGTCCCAGCAGGCGTGGTGGGTGGTGTAGAGCACCCGTTTGCCGCCGGTGGCTTTGTTCTTGGCGTTGGGGCTGCTGCCGCTCTTTTCTACGATGGTCTGGTAGTTGGCGAAGAGGAGCATATCGCACCACTCCCGTAGGAGGGGTTCAGTCTGCTTGGTGGTCTTCATGGTCCAGCGGTCATAACTGCCCGCCGCGTCCGGCTGCTCGAACTTGGTGATGGCGGCGTGGGCGAGGATCAGCACATGGTGGCCGCTGTTCAGCACCTCCTCGAGGGCGTCGAGAAGTCGGCCGAACTCCTCCTTTACGTAGGTGTAACCCTTGCCGTAGCCGAAGCCCTCGAGGCCGTCCACCTTGGCTTTGGCGCAGATGGCGTCGATGGCCAGACGCTCGGCCCAGTCGGCGGTGTCGATGACCAGCGTACCGCAGGGGATTTCGCCCCGGGTGACGGCCCGCACCTCGTCCAGCAGCATGGCCCAGCTGGTGGGCTGGGGCAGGCGGGCAACATTGAGCCGTTTGGTGCCGCCCTCGGTGTCGATGAAAACGGGGTTCGGGAAGTGAGAGGCAAATGTGCTCTTGCCGATGCCCTCGGGGCCGTACAGCACGACCTTGACCGGGGTGTTCAGAATGCCGGTGGTGATGGAATAGCTGCTCATCAGAAAGCTCCTTTCGTCCATGTTCTGGTCTGCGTGGGTGCGGCGGACAGGACAGGCAGGTCAGCACCCTTGACCATGCCGTCCTCAATAATGATCTGGCACTCGCTGCCGGTGGAGACGCGGGTGGCGATGGCCTGCAGACCCTCCGCTTCGAGCCAGCGCCCGAATTCTTCCAGCGTGGTCATGTCCATCTGCTCGAGCTTGTCCAGAAGGACAAAGCCGCAGTCCGGGTTGAGCCGCCGGACGATGGCCGCAGACACCCGGAGCTGGTCGCTGCCGGACATATCCCGCCAGCGCTTGCCTTTATAAGTAAGAGCGCCGTCCTCCACACTCAGCTCCGGCAGAGGCAGATCGGCACCGTTCAGCAGGGCCAGACGCTCTTTGCGCTTCTGCTCGATGGCATCCGTAAGCTTGTCGTAGTCGCTGGCATACTGGGCGGCCTCGTCCTCGGCCCGGGCCTTTTCCAGATTGGCCCGGACTTTCCGGTTGGTCTCCTCGATGCTCCGGATGGAGGCTTCCAGTTCGGCAGTGGATTCGTCCTGAAGCTGGTCAACGGTCTTTTCTGCATTTTTTCGCTGGTTGAACAGCTTGGTGTGCTTGGTGTCCAGCTCTTCCCGCAGCTTTTCCAGTTCCGCAATGCGCTCACGGGTGCGTTTCAGTTCGTCCAGACACTGTTGTTCCTGCCGGGCCAACTCCTGCGCCTGCTGCCGCAGACGCTGATTCTCGCCGTTCCGGGCCAGAATGTCCTGCTGCCGGCGGATGAGGTCGGAGGCGCTGAGAGGCTGTTCGGGAGCATCGGGGTAGGAGATAAGCTCGTCGGCAAAGTTCTTTTTCTGCTGGGCCAGCTGGCCGGTGAAGGTGCGCTTGTCGTAGATGCTTTTGATCTCCATATCCCGGAGATGCAATTTATTCCCGATGCCGATGATACGCAGCAGGATGTCAGCCTTTTCCTTGTCGCTGGCCTCCATGAAGCGGGGCAGATCGAGGGCCAGCGGCTCGACAAAAGCATTCAGCAGCTGCTGGCCGCTGCGGCGGCCGGTGGGGTCGGTGACAGTGAGGCTGCTGTTCTTGCCCTTGCGCTCCACGACGACCCCGTTGGAGAGAGTGACGCGGAGGTGGGCGGGAGCGACGGCACCATCCCGCTGGGCGGCGTTCGGGCGGAATTTTTCGCCGCCAAGCGCCCATGCCAGCGCGTCGAGAACGCTGGTCTTGCCCTGATTGTTGTTGCCGCCTACGAGGGTGAGACCGGTGGGCGCAGGAGTGAGCGCAACGGCCTTGATGCGCTTGACGTTTTCGGCCTCGAGGGCCGTGATCTTTACAGACATCTGGATACCTCCCCTTGAATTTGTCCTAATGTGCGTACGAACTGATCAATCGCGTTTTCCCGCTGTTCACCCGGCAGCTTGCCGAACAGCGGCTTTATGGACTGCGCGAGATTTGTGATGGAGCGGCCGGCCAGAAGGATGCTGTCGTAGGCGTCGCGGGCGTCCTGCTCCTGTGTGGCTTTGTAGTCGGCGGTCATGCCGTCGGCCATTTCCTTGGCCTGCCGGACGACTTCGTCCTTGTCCACCACAGCTACGATGGGCTGCTTCCGGGCGGCTTCGGCCTCGGATCTCCACTTTTCGGCATGACGCTTGGCCGCTTCGGCTACCTGACGGGAGCCTGCAAGTTGGTTCTCAGCCTCTTCTTTCCGGGCCTCAGCGGCGTCTAACTGGCTTTTGAGCTGATTATTCTGCTCGGTCAGACCTTTAATGTCAGCATTTGCGGCTTCCAGCTGAGCATTGGCGGTGTTCATTGCGTCCCGCGACTCCTGCTCCTGAATGCAGGCGCTCTTCAATCTGGCCTGCGTTTCGTTCAGCTTGTACTCTTTGGCCTTGAGCTGGGCTAAAAGCTCCTGCACCCGCTGCCTGTCTCCGGCGGCTTCGACCAGCTGCCCAGCACACCCGCTGCGGGCGATGAGATTCAGGTCTTTGCGGGTCAGCTCTGGCAGCTGTTTTAATTGTTCAATCGTTGAACCATTAAACGACTCGCCGGTTTTGACCATGTTCCACGAGCTTGACTTGCTCAGCCCTTTACTCTCATACCACTTTGTCCATGTGCCACCGCCGTAGCGCCCGGCCTTAGCGGTCAGAGCGTGGATTCGGGCGAGGTAGATGCAGGAGATCATGTATTCGTCCTGGGCCGCACCGTAGTGCAGATCAAACTGCTGGTCGGCGTCTGCGGCCTGCTGGGATAAATCGCCCAGAGCGGAGAAGTCAAAGCTGGGGACAGCTGCGGATGCAAAAGAAGTCTCCGCAGGAACAACAGGGGCCGATGCGCTGCTCTGCGGGGACAGCGCGGGAGTCAAGCCGTTTGCAGCCGCCTCGCTCGCCGAGGTGGTCGGTATTGCCGCCGCCGAACTGCTGGCAGCAGGGCTTGTCATGGTCGCAGCAGCATCCGCATTCTGGGCAGGTGTACATGAGAAAATCTCCTTTGCTTTTTTGATGTCAGCAAGAATCTTTTCCATTTCCTGCTGCGGTGTCATGTCCTTGCGGCTACCATTCGGAGTAAAGAACTGACCAAGCAGCTCTCTTTTTGCGGCAATGCCTTTCAGATTCTGGGTGCAGGTGATGGTCAGGCAGTAACGGCCATCAGATCCATAGTCCGATGCACGAATATCTTTGGAAAACGAGCCAAAAATCTCTCTGTCTGGATAAGTGTCTTTGATCCATGCGGAGACCTGAGACAGAAAGTCGAAGTCCAGACTATGCACTCGACAAGTGCATTTATCCTTGATAGAGCCAGCAAACTCCGACGCATAGGTGAGGGTCTTGCTCATCCGGCATTCGTAGCCCTGAGTCTCCCGGCTGACAGTTCTAGCACTTTCATCCCATTGATAGTTTCCGTATGGCATGGCGTAGGGGCATCCCCAGCACTCATGGCCGGGTGCATAGCCGGATAGGCGGTTGCCAGTGGTACTGGCATCGGTGGATTTCTTCACTCGCCGTCCGCATTTGCAGATATAGGTGGTCATACCCGCACCTCCAACTCCTTCAGGCGGTCCAGCATCTCGGTCTGCAATGCGGGGCTCAGGGGCTGGAAGCGGTTATTCCGCCAGCCGTAGCAGAGGATAGTGCCATAGATGGGCTGGCCGCGATAAGTACGGTTCAGGCTCTTGCCATAGATACCGTACACCAGCACCGCAGGGGTGCGGGGCAGAACTTTCTGCGCGCAGGGACACTGCAAAAGTGCTTCCATGCCTTGCAGCGTGTCCGGCAGGGTAGTCACGACCGGGTCTTTGTCCGGCTCGATAAGAATACCTTTCATCTCTTGTAAAAACCTCCAAAGTATGTTATTCTTCGGGGTGATGGGCTAGGGAATCCATCACTCCTTGCAGCTCGCCGGTGTTCCAGCACCGACGGGCTTTTTGTTTACTCGTCATGTGCTTCACTCCAGCACAAGGCTCTTGACATACGGCAGCCAGTCACGCCAGCATGGCTTGGAAAGACTGCGGTTGACAGCGTAGTAATAGGCTGCATTGCTGATTTTGGAAGAGCCTTTCAACCGCTGCTCTTTGACCATGTGGTTCACCTGATTGCGGGACAGGCCCATGCCCATCAGGAGCTTTTTCATGCGCTTGGTCTTCATGCGTCCCTCCGGTTCTGCCGGTACTCCGGCTCTTCGGTGCGGGCGTGGCGGCGGTCGATGTATTTGCGGCGCTGAGCCTCGCGCTCTGCGGCATGGTCGCCCAGCTGGACGAAGAACAGCGCCAGCAACAGCAGCACCATCGCGGTGATGAAGTCGGTGTCGGAGATGACACCGAGGGCCTCGATGCTGCCTGCAAAGCCAAGTGCATACAGCATCCCGACGGCACCGCTGGCCACCGCCAGCCAGTACCAGACGCCAGATTTGATTCTCATGCGGATGCCTCCTTTTTATTTCTGCGGCACACCCAGCTGCACCAGCAGGGCGGGGACGTTGATCATGATGCACCGGCCACTCTTGATGTGAGGAATGGTGCCTTTATCGAGCTCTTTGCGCAGGTAGTATTCCGAAAGCCCGGTGGCCCGGGCAGCATCGCGGACATTCATGAACGGGGTAGAGGGGACGGGAGGCGTATGCTTCCTCATAGTGGTCACTCCTTTTTATGAGTCAAGAGATAATGTTCGATTTTTTCGCAGATGGAGCAAATTGCTGTATAAAATTTGACTTTCTGTTCGGCAACGAGTATTTTAATAACCAGAACAAGCTTGCTCATGTTTACTCCTTTTTCTCAATGGCATCCGAGAGGATGTCGTTCATCAGGGCGAGATAGGCCGGGTAGCCTTTTGCAACGATGGTCAGCTGGTCAACGGCGCTGTTCAGGAAGTCCTGAGAGCTGCGCACGACGGTTTCCATCGTCCGGACGATGTCACAGTCTTCGCTGTATCCGGCTTTGGTTTGACTGCAAAGTGCTTTGACTCGTAAATACAGGGCTTTACTTTTGTCGCGGGCCTCACGGCGCTTGTCCAGGAAAGCGGTCTGCTCGTCCAGACGCTTCCGGGCGGCGATGACCTGGTCAATGGCCCGCTGGATGTTCTCATCCTGCACGGCCTGCTGGTCCTTGCGCTGGGCGGCAAGCTGCTTCTCCATCTGGTTGAAGGCTTCGATGTACTTGAGCTTCCACGTTACGGCCTCTTTGCCCGTGAAGCCCATTGCCAGCAGGGCGAAACCGTCGCGGTTCATGAGGTACATGGGGTACTTCTTACCGCGGTTCTCGAAGGTGGCGGGATGGAACATGGATTTGGCGGCTGAATTTTCAGCCACCAGATTTGCAACGGCCTGCATCACATTCTTGTGCTCCTTGCCGAAGCGTTTGGCGACCTCCCGGCTGGATGCCACCGGTTCGCCGTTCTGGGTGGATAAGATGATGTCGGTCATGTGAATCTGTACCTCCTTGTGTCAGATGCTGCGCTGGAGCAGATAATCAATGGAGCAGTCAAACATTTCTGCCATTTTTTCCAGCTTGGACTGCGGAATGTTGCCGTGGACCATCCAGTTGTAAACGGTCTTGCGGGTGACTCCCAGCGCCTTTGCAAGCTCCTCAATGGTAAGTTTGCGGCGGCTTCGTTCTGCGTTGATATTCGGATAGAGCAATTCAAAGAACTCCTTTCGTGTAACTTATTACTCGGTTTGAGTAACTGTAATTATGATATACCCAAAACGAGTAAATGTAAAGTAAAATAATACCCAAATTGAACAGCGGCTTTTTGTGGATACTGCCCAATTCGGGTATTTTTGTTGACTATTTACTCAAAACGTGTAATATAATATACATAGGGAAGAAGGAGGTAACGATTATGAACCGAATCCCTGAACTCCGAAAAGAACGCGGCATCAGCATGAAGCAGGCAGCGGAACAGCTCGGGATGCCTTATACGACGTATGTCAACTACGAGAAAGGTGTCCGGCAACCGAATTCCGAAACACTGATCGACCTTGCCAATTTTTACAATACATCCATTGACTACATGCTTGGAAAAAGTAACAATCGCATTGATGAGCATACTTTGGATGTGGTGAACGAGATTGATCAGGACATTCTGGAGAAAGCCGGAAACATCAAAGAAGCATTACGACTGCAGGCCAAAAGGGATGCTGAGACGGTTCCTCCCGGTTTCCAGCCCATGCCAGCCATGGACGTGGTACCGCTGGTGGGCCGGATCGCCTGCGGTACGCCAATCACGGCAGAAGAGAACATCGAGCAAATGGTGTGCGTCCCCTCCAAGTGGCGCTCTACGTTTACGTTGACCTGCAAGGGGGACAGCATGGAACCCCGCATCCACGACGGCGATCTGGTGGCCATCCGCAAACAGCCAGAGGTTGAAAATGGCGAGATCGCAGCGGTGCGGATCAATGGTGAGGCCACCCTGAAGCACGTCTACCTCCACGACAGCTTCATTGAGCTGCGGCCGGAGAATCCGGCTTTCAACAGCATCATCCTCAGCCGGGAGGACATGAACACGGTCGTAATCGAAGGCAAGGCCGTCGGGCTTTGCCGGGACATATAAAGCAGAGAGGAATCTTGAAAGATGGCAAAATGTACCCGGTGCGGGAAAAAGGGTATTTTCCTTAAATTGACAAACGGCCTTTGTGATAATTGCGCTTTGGAGGTTTGGAAGGAAAAGGAAAGAGCTTCAATGGAAGCTCAGTATGCACAGCAACGAGTGGAGCAGCAAGCTCAGCTGGAAAAAGAGCGGGCAGATATGCAGCTTCAGATGAAGAAGGAGCAGGCGGCTCTTCAAACTCAGCTCGATGCAATGGCGGCCGAATTGTCAGATCAGAAAGCATTATTTGCACAGATCTCCGCAGAGGCTTACGCCGAGGGTACGTCGAGAGCCGAAGCGGAGAACGAAAAACTGAAGGCTCAGAGTCTCCAGCTACAGTCGTGCGTTGATACGACAAAGAAAAATCTTTTGGAACTTCTTACAAAAGAAGAAAATTATCGACGCAGTGTAGCAAATGCAGAGCAGAAGGTACGTCGCAGCAAAGAGCTGGTCAAGGCTATCCAACACGCAAGCGAGGACTTTGGGATTGAAGAGGAAGACAAAAATGTTGAACGGCTTTTGAGAACTGCCGATGAACTGATGAGTCCGACCGTAAGTCTGCCTCTCCAGTGCCTCGGTATGAAAGATCTTCGAAAGCGGTACAAGGAAAACGAAAAGAATATTCAAGCAACATTTGAAAAATATAAAGACCGCTATACAACGAAAGCAAATATTGCAATTTATCGCTTGATGGTCATTGCACTGTCGGCGGAGCTTCAAAATGTGCTGCATAACATTGTTTTTGGAAAGCTGGATGATGCGCTGAGCAATATCAAGGCACTTACAAATAAATATTATGTTATTGCGGCAGATGGCAACCAGAGCATTGCGCCGACAGTCAAAAAATTCGTTGGTGAGTTGGATTATTATTTTCAAGAAGCCGTGAAAATAGAATATGAATATTATGTCCAGAGGGAGCGTGCGAAAGAAGAACAGCGTGCCATCCGTGAGCAGATGCGGCAGGAGGCTGAGGAACGCCGCGAGTTGGAGCGTCAGCAGAAACAGATAGAAAAGGAAGAAAGCAAGTTTCACGACCAGATCAGCCAGTTGTCCCAGCAGATAGAAGTCTCCGCAGACGATGAAAAAACTGCCCTGCTGAAAGCCCGCATCGAAGAGTTGCAAAAACAGCTTGCCGCGGTGGCTGACCAGAAAGACAAAATCGTTGAGCTGCAAAATGGCAAGGCTGGCAATGTCTACGTCATCAGCAATATTGGCTCTTTTGGTGAGAATGTGTTCAAAATCGGTATGACACGCCGTCTCGAGCCTATGGAACGTGTGAATGAACTGGGCAGTGCCAGTGTGCCGTTCCCATTTGATGTACATTCCATGATTTTTTCCGATGATGCAGTGGGTCTCGAGACGAAGTTGCACCATCTTCTCAACGACCAGCGCGTGAACAAAGTGAATTTGCGCAAGGAATTTTTCCGTATCTCGCTGGATGACCTTGAGAAGTTGGTGGGTGAAATCGCACCCACTGCGGAATTCAAACGCACTTTTCTGGCTGAGCAGTACCGTCAGAGCCTGTCGATTTCTCATGTATCGGATGAGGCAGAGGAAGCTGTTTCAGATGACGATGAAGAAGAGGAGCTTGCGGAATAAATGAAAAAAAAACTCCCCCGGTGCTACCAACACCGAGGGAGTAAGATAAGCGGCTCGCCCTTGCGGGGTCATCGCACACCTAAGCACTGCGATTATACCTCTTTTAGGCGGGCTTGTCAAAGTGTACCCATATGGAGGTGTATTTTTATGGCGAGTTTCAAGGAGAAACTTGACAAAAACGGAAACCGAATCTACGAGGTGCAGGCCAGCAATGGGCGAGGGCGGCGTGTCTGGCGCACCTTCCGCCCAGAGCCGACATGGAGCAAGCGCACCATTCAGCGGGAGCTGCAGAAATTCGCCGCTGAATTGGAGCAGCAGCTGGCGGATGGGGAAGTGCTGACCCGTGAAGAGACTGCGCAAAAGGCCGCTGCGGAAGCCGTAGAGGCGGCCAAAATCAAAACCTTCCGGCAATATGCTGAAGCCGTCTATCTGCCAGAGAAAGCCGCCACGCTGGCGGAAAAGACCCGGGCCAGTTATACCCAGCTGTTGGAGCAGCATGTCTTTCCGGCTCTGGGCCATGTGCTGCTGACGGAGATCACCCCGGCCATGATAAAGGCGTTACTTTCCAGTCTGTCAGAGGAGCTTGCCTTCGCCAGCGTGACAAAGGTGTATGCTGTACTACATAACCTGTTTAAGGCTGCCTTGCTGGATGATACGATAGACCGGAATCCAATGGACAAGGTTCCGCGCCCCCGAAAGTCGAAGGATGCAGCCCTTCCTACAGAGCACAAGGCTTTTACTGCAGAGGAGACGCGGTATATTCTGCGCTGTCTGGATGGCGAGCCGCTCAAGTGGCGGGCGTTTATCCTGCTGCTTATCGATACGGGCTGCCGCCGGGGCGAGGCCTGCGGGCTGCAATGGCAGTCGGTGGATTTTGATACCAACACGATCACCATCGAGAGGAATCTACAGTACACCTCCAAGCGGGGCGTGTACGAGACTCTGCCCAAAAACGGCAAGACCCGCGTTGTAGACATCTCGTCTGACGTGGCCGCGCTTTTGCAGGAGCTGCGGCGGAGTCAGCCGGTAACGGTGCGTTGGGCATTTACACAGGACGATAGCCCGGAGCCTATGCATCCAGACACTCCAACTCGTTACTTCCAGCGATTTGGCAAACGGTATGGGATAGAGCACTTCCACCCGCACAAGCTGCGCCACACGTCCGCCAGTCTTGCCATCACCAACGGTGCCGACGTGGTAAGTGTCGCCGCACGGCTGGGGCATTCTGACAGCAGCACCACGCTGCGGATGTACGCCCATGCCAACGAGGACAGCATCCGCCGGGTCGGTCAGACCGTAAGGGAAGCCTTGAAGCAGCCAGAAAAGAAGAAAGCTTGAATTTGATTCTGCTTCGTCGTGTCTCTTGATGGCTCGCATTCATCCTATAAACAGGATACTTAAAAACCGCAACTTGACCGCAACAAAAACCGCAACATCCTCGAAAAATCGAAGTAATTAACGAGATTGCACGATACAGCATCGGACAAACAAAATAATTGCATCACGCAATTTATTTGACAATGAAACAACACGACACAACACATTAAAAGTCCCTTTTATAGCTCGTAATGAGCAGGTCGTCCGTTCGAATCGGATCAGTAGCTCCAAAGTAAAATCCCCGAAAAGTGGCTTCGTGCCTGGCTTTTCTGGGATTTTTGTTTGGCTGGGACGCCGAGCGTTCTCGATCTCACTCACTCTCAAATAATTCGCGAGGTGTTATATCGAGGATGTCGCAGAGTCCGAAAGCCACCTCTGCTTTGGGGAAGCTTACGCCGTTTTCATAATTGCTGACTGCACCCGTTGTAATGCCAAGCTTATCTGCAAGCTCCTGCTGCGTGAGCCCGGCACGCTTCCGGCCTTCACGGATGATAATGGAAGTGCGTGTGGGTTTGGACATATGTTTCACCTCGATCCAATCATAAAAAGAAAATACTCGAAATAGGAACTCATTATCAAGTTTATACCATTTTTATAGTGAAATGACAAGAATCCTCTCAATATGTGTTGCGCGGGCCACAAAAATATCAAAATTCAATCGAAGCAGCTGTCCCAGAGACAGCTTTGAAAAGACTGATAGAGCAGGTTTTGAGTGTTCTGCCAAACCGCCATATGCGGTTGAAAAATTTTGTGCAATTTTCATAGTTTTCTTCACGCTGTTTTGGTGGTACAATAGAGGCAGAATTTAGTGACATTCAGGAGGAGCCGCATGGCAGAAAAGAGCATTGAATTAGACAGCGTAGAGATCGCAGCCGCCGTATTCGGGAACTGTGACCGGAACATCCGTATGCTGGAGAAAGAATTTTCGGTGACGGCGGTGTGCCGCGGTACGATGCTGCGCATTTCGGGCGAACCGGCCAATGTTGCAGCTGCGGCCCGCGCTGTGGAGGGGATGCTTCTCCTTATCGAGAACCATACACCGCTGGAAGACCAGACGGTGCGCTACTGCCTGAGCCTTGCGCATGACGGTGAGGAAAAGCGTGTCCGGGAGCTGACCGAAGATTTCGTGACGGTGACAGTCAAAGGTCGGCCTATCCGTCCCAAGACCCTGGGCCAGAAAGAGTACCTCAACTCCATCCGGAACAACGCCATCACCTTTGGCGTCGGCCCGGCGGGTACCGGCAAGACCTACCTTGCTGTGGCAATGGCTGTCAAGGCGTTCAAAGCCAAAGATGTCTCCCGCATCGTGCTGACCCGCCCGGCGGTGGAGGCAGGCGAGAAGCTGGGCTTTTTGCCGGGTGACCTGCAGCAGAAGGTAGACCCCTATCTGCGGCCTCTGTACGATGGCCTGTTCGATATGCTGGGTGCAGAGACATATGAGCGTCTCGTGGAAAAGCAGATCATCGAGGTTGCACCGCTGGCCTATATGCGCGGCCGGACGCTGGACGATTCCTTCATCATCCTCGACGAAGCGCAGAACACCACCCCGGAGCAGATGAAGATGTTCCTCACCCGCATGGGCGTCGGCTCTAAAGTGGTCGTTACCGGCGACGTCACTCAGATCGACCTGCCCGACCGCACCCGCAGCGGCCTTGTGGATGCACTTCAGGTCCTCAAGGGCGTGAACGGCATCGCGCAGTGCTACTTCACTGAAAAAGACGTGGTGCGCCACCGTCTGGTGCAGGAGATCATCAAAGCCTACGAGGCCGCTGCCCACCCGGCTAAACACTGAAAAAAACAACCCCGGCGGCATACCACAGAAATCGGGGCATTCGCTCGATAGAATGTAGAAACGAAAGGAGCGGACGATTTATGTCCAATAAAGTTTTGATCACCAACTCGCAGAAAGCAATCAAGGTCCCCTCGGGCCTTCGCATCCTCATCCGCCGCGCCTGCAACGCTGTGCTGGAATATGAGCATTTTGACGACCCGGCGGAGATCAGCGTGACCTTCGTGGACAACGCAGCCATCGCTGAGCTGAATAACCAGTACCGCAATAAGCCGATGCCCACGGATGTTCTGAGCTTCCCTCTGGGGGAGAACGGCGTCTATGACGTGGACGAGAACAACGGCTGCAAGATGCTGGGCGACATCGTCATCAGCATGGAGCGCGCACAGGAGCAGGCGACTCTCTACGGCCATCCGCTGCAGAGAGAGGTCGCTTTCCTGACGGTCCACTCCATGCTCCATCTGCTGGGCTATGACCACGAGAACGGCGGTCTGGAAGCCATGCGGATGCGTGAGAAGGAAGAAGCTGTCCTCACCCAGCTGGGTCTGCCCCGTACGGTGAGCTACACGGAATAAAAAGACAGGAGTTCTATTTTGAAAAACGAAACACCGATCCAGGGCCATTATGATACATCCTCTGTGTTCGTGGCGGTCATTGGCCGCCCGAACGTGGGCAAGTCCAGCCTGACGAATCTGCTGGTTGGGGAGAAGGTGGCTATCGTCACTTCCAAGCCCCAGACCACCCGTACCCGTATTACTGGCGTCATCACCCGGGGGCCTTTGCAGTACGTTCTGCTGGATACCCCCGGCGTGCATAAGCCCCACAATAAGCTGGGCAAGCGGATGGACAAGACGGCCAGCGACTCCATTGCTGACGTCGATGTGTCTATGATGCTGTTCGAGCCCTACGGCGCGCTGAATGAATCGGAGATGGTTCTGGTCGAGGCTCTGAAAAAGGGCGGCCCGGCCATCGCGGTCATCAACAAGACCGACCTCGTCAAAGACCCGGCGGACCTCGAGGCCCGCAAGGCGGAGCTGAAGGCCCTGGGCGTCTTTGATGATGTCTATACCGTCAGTGTCCGCGATAATGACCACTGCGAGGAACTGTTCGATGCACTGAGCCGCTATGCCGTGGAAGGCCCGCATTATTTTGACGATGATGCCTACACCGATATGCCTGAGAAGGAGCTTGTAGCGGAAGTTATTCGCGAAAAGGCGCTGCTCTATATGCGGGACGAGATCCCGCACGGCATTGCGGTCGTGGTCGAGCGCTTCAAGGAGCGCCCCGGCACGGACCTCGTGGACATCGACGTGAACATCTACTGTGAGTGGGAGAGCCACAAGGGCATGGTCATCGGCAAGGGCGGCGCAATGCTGAAGAAGATTGCCAGTGCAGCCCGCACCGACTGCGAGGAATTCCTCGGCTGCCGCGTCAACTTACAGTGCTGGGTGAAGGTCAAAGCCGACTGGCGCGATAACGAGTTCATGCTCAACAATTTCGGTTTTAAGCAGCAGCCCAACCGCTGAGCATCATAACAGGACAGATTTCCCGGGGATAGCGCAGTACCCTAGAGGTGATACTATACCTTAAAGAAGGGAGCGTTGTCCGATGGATGTGGAACTCAGCTGGCAGACGTTTGCCTGCACCGGTGATATTCTGTGTTATCTGGACTACAGGCGGCAGCTCGCTCAGCAACGGCTCACCGCCCCGGCAGGAGAAAAAACAGATGGATACCATTGTGACCCCGGGCCTTGTCCTGAAAGAGACCCGGTATAAAGAATCAGACCGGATCATCACGCTTCTGACGCCGGGGCTGGGAGTCATCTCGGCCTCTGCGCAGAGCAGCCTGCGGCTGAAAAGCAAACTGTTCAGCGCCTGCGGGCTTTTTTGTTACTCGGAGTTCGTGCTTGTTCCCGGACGGAATATGTATACAGTGCGAGAGGCGGATGTCAAAAACGTCTTCCATGGCATCTCGTCCTCCATCGAAGGGATGAGCCTTGCCATGTATATGGCGGAAATGGCCTCGGCGCTTTCGCCCACAGGAGACGAAGCCGCAAAAGAATTGAGGCTTCTCCTTAATTGTTTTTACATGATAAGCGAGAAAAAGGCTGACCTCCGGGTCATCAAGGCCGTATTTGAGCTGCGTACCATGAGCGAGTGCGGATTTCTGCCGCAGCTGGTCTACTGCCGCGACTGCGGCACCTACGACGGCCCGGCCTTTTATCTCGACCCGGCGGAGGGCTGTCTGCTCTGCGAATCATGCGCCCAAAAGGCGGGGAAAAAGTGCAATCTGGACGCCGGGGCGCTGTTTGCGCTGCGGCATATCTGTCTGGTAGAAGATAAAAAGATATTCGGCTTCCGTATTTCCGTCGGCAGCCTGGCGAAACTCTCTACAGCAGCAGAGCAATATGCGCTGACCCATCTGGACAAGCCGTTGAAAAGCTACGCCTTTTTGAGATCCGTCCTGCCATAACCATTTGAAATCGATTTGATATAAGGAATTACTATGGAAACAAGTTATTTGAAAACGCTGGAACTGGACAAGATCATTGCTCGGGCGGCGGAGGGCTGTGTGTGCAAAGAGTCCCGCGAAAAGCTCCTTGCCATCGAGCCTCAGTGCGACCCCGATGAAGTGCGGTATGCGCTGGAACAGACCGATGCCATCAATTCACTGCTCATCAAGAATGGCTCGCCCCGCTTCGGTGGAGTAGAGGGCGTCAGTCAGCTGGCCGCCCGCGCCGTCAAGGGCGGTGTCCTTTCAATGGGTGAACTGCTGATGGTGGCCGGTGCGCTTCGCAACTTTCAGAACCTCGTCAGCTGGTATGGTTCTTCGGAACACGATGCACTTCCGACGGACGACTTATTCTATGCACTGGCTCCTCAGCCGGGCCTCGAGCAGCAGATCTCGAGTGCCATCCTTGCGCCGGATGCAATGGCAGATACGGCATCGCACACCCTGAACGACCTGCGCAAGAAGATCCGTGCGACTGAAAACAGCATCCGTGACCGTCTGGAAAGCATGGTCCGGAATATGGACACCTCCAAGTACTTACAGGAGAGCGTCGTCTCCATCCGAAATGGCCGGTATGTCGTTCCTGTCAAAAGCGAGTATCGCGGAGAGGTGAGCGGTATCATCCATGACGTCTCGTCTACCGGTGCGACCGTCTTCGTCGAGCCTCAGGCTGTTGTGGAGGCAAATGCACGCATCCTTCAGTACCGCGCACAGGAAGCCCAGGAGATCGAGCGTATCCTGGTAGCATTTACCGGTCAGGTCGCAGCCATTGAGCCGCAGTTCCAGTACAGCTATAAGGCCATGCTGGAAATCGACGTCCTGCTTGCAAAAGCCCGCCTTGCACTGGATATGAAGGCGTTCAAACCCACTGTCCGGACGGATACGTCGTTCTCGCTCATCCGGGCGCGTCATCCGCTCATCGACGCAAAGAAGTGCGTTCCTGTCGATATTTCGCTGGGCAGGGAATATGATTCGCTCATCATCACTGGCCCCAACACCGGCGGTAAGACCGTCACTCTGAAAACGGCCGGTCTGCTTTGCGCAATGGCACAGTGCGGCTTCCTCATCCCGGCGGATGAGCGCAGTGAGATCTGTGTCTTCGACGAATTCCTCGTGGACATCGGCGATGAGCAGAGCATCGAGCAGAGCCTGTCCACCTTTTCCGGTCATATGAAGAAGATCACCGGCATCCTTGAGCTTGCCATGCCCCACACGCTGGTGCTTCTGGATGAGCTTGGCGCCGGTACCGACCCGGCGGAGGGTGCGGCACTGGCTGTTGCCATCATCGAAGAGCTGCGCCGCCGCGGTGTGCTCCTGATGGCCACAACGCACTATGCAGAATTGAAGGTGTTCGCTCTCGAGACAAAGGGCGTCGTCAACGCCAGCTGCGAGTTCGATTTGGAGACGCTGCGCCCCACCTATAAGCTCAGCGTCGGCGTTCCGGGCAAGTCCAACGCTTTCCTTATCAGCGAAAAGCTTGGCATCCCGGAGCGGGTCATTGAGGCGGCACAGCAGCATCTATCCGCAGAAGACAAGCGTCTGGACGCTGTTCTGGGCCAGCTGGATGATTTGAAGCTCCAGCTCAAAGCCAGTCAGGACGAGGTGGAAGGCCTGAAAAACGAGGCTGCCCACCAACTGGATGCAGCCCGTCAGAAGCGCGATGAGCTTATCCAGCAGGGCGAGAATGAGCTGGAAGCTGCCCGCGCCAAGGCTCGCGCACTGGCGCAGGAGGTCGAGAGCAAGGCTTACGCTCTGACGGATGAGCTGCGCCAGATCCAGAAAGACGAGCGGATGAGCACCCAGCAGAAGGCCCAGCGCGCCCGTGAGATCGCCAAGAAAGAGTCCGAAAAGCTCTTTATGGGGACTGAAGTGGTACACAACCCGGTCAAGGAGTTCGTTTCGCTGAAGGAAGTCAAGGTAGGGCAGGAGGTCTGCATCGCAGAGCTGAACCAGCTGGCTACCGTGCTCTCTCTGCCGGATAAAAACGGCGATGTTCTCGTACGGGCCGGCATCATCAAGACGAAAGTGCCGCTCAAAGGCCTCAAGCAGCCGGAAAAGCTGGTCAAGGAGACGAAGCCTCAGACCAAGGCACAGCAGCGTTACTCCCGCCTGACCGGCGACGCCAACCGGCCCAACGGCAAGGTAGAGCGCGTACAGCGTACGGCAAAGATGGAATGCAACCTGCTGGGTCTTACCGTAGACGAGGCGCTGCCGGAGGTGGATTCCTTCATCGACCGTGCGATTTTGAACGGCCAGACTGTGGTATATCTCATCCACGGCAATGGTACCGGCGCACTGCGCACTGCTATCCATAAGCATCTGCGGGGAAACCGAATGGTCAAGAGCTTCCGTCTGGGCCGTTACGGCGAGGGCGAGAGCGGCGTGACCGTCGTCGAGCTGAAGTAAGCCGATGGCAGGACGTTCAAATCCAAGACACGCACGCCGGAGAAAACAGTGCGGCCCGTCCACTGCGACGGTCATCGGCCTTTTGGTGTGCGTCGTCTGCTTCAGTGCAGCATTTTTCCTTTGGAAAGCAGCGCTGTTCGGCTCCAGGCGAAATGAGAGCGGGGAAGAACCTTTCCGGCCTGTGGTGGGCGACCCGCCCTACCGGGTCTGCATTGATGCCGGCCACGGCGGAAGCGACCCGGGCGCAAGGGGAGTCGTCGAAGAAAAAGAGATGACGGCCCAGACCTCCGAGGCTCTGCTTGCGCTGCTGGAGGCCGACCCTAATTACATCCCGCTGCGTTCCCGTGAAAGCTATGATGTCACCGCAAAGCCCAGCGAGCGGGCAGAGGCCATCAATGCCAAAAGCCCGCAGCTGCTGCTGTCCATCCACGGAAACTCCGCGCCGGAGGGTTCTGCCGCTGCAGGCTTTGAGTGTTATCCGTCCGTTCCGGGCCGTACATGGCATCAGGAGAGCTATTACTTCGCGCAGCAGCTGGCGCAGGGAATGCAGGCCGCAGGCGCAAAGCTCCGCGGCCACGGCGGCATCCGGTACATTTATTATCAGGGCGAGGTAAAGCAGCTTGTAGAGAGCACCCATACCGAAGTAAGGGACGAGCGAAGCTTTACCTTGTTGGAAGATGTAAACTGTCCGGCGGTTCTGGCAGAACAGTGCTTTGTGACCAGCGAAGAGGACGTTGCACAGTTTGGCAGCGAAGAAGGCTGTAAGACAGTGGCGCGCGTTTACTATGAAGCTGTCTGCGCGTACTTCGGAACACAGCCGCTGGATACGCCGCTGTAAAGTCTGATGCAATGGACGCTCGCATGAAAGCGGTCTTATCCAGCTGTATTTTGCGATGCCTGCTTGGCAGGCGATCCACGCGTCCCAAACGAAATGATATAAAAGAACAGCAGAGACTCCCAAAACCTGCACCGATGACGGAACGTAGGAGAAGGGAGCCTCTGTTTTTGATTTTTATAATATTTCGTATAATGCAGGTTATACGAAATGCAGGGGAGTGAAAAAGCCCTCTTTTCCAGATTTCGGGCCTTTCCAGCGGCTTCTGAGCCTTCTGCGCTGGCTGGAGCGTTTTTTCGCATTTGGCACAGTTATGTTATTTAACGCAACCGCAATGCAGCATTTTATATGTTTCTTGCAGTCTTTATGATCGTCCGGTCTCTCGCAGAATCTTTTCCAGTTCTAATGTCCAACACTTCGCCGCTCGATTCGGATGCGGCATACTCACAACGAGTGTTTCTTTTTCCGAACGGACTGAACAGCTCGTGTAATACCATAATGCTGTCTGTCCATTGGGCTTGACCCACTCGGCGTCATCCGCAAGTATCTCATCGTGCAGAATGTTCGATACCAGCCCCCAGCCGCCGGTCAGGATGATGTCCGGTTCGTAGAGCTGTATCTGACGTTTCAGTCGGTCCGCATCCTGCCGGGCGGCCTGCCGTACCACCTTTGCGCTTGCATGGGCGCTGCCGGAACACTTTTTGAGGTTTATCACAGCGATATTTCTAACCATATCATCCAGAGCTGATTTTGGCACAAATTCCCAATATGTTCCATTCAAAACCATATTTATCCAGCGTGCGACATTATTCCACGTCCGGTAGTAAGTTTTGCTTCCGCCATGAGAAAGAAAATCCACAAGGCTTCCGCTCAGAGCATTCGTTTCCTTCAATAGAACAACGATATGCTTTCCGCCCGGGAGTGCCGCCCAGCGCTCGTAGTCCACGATGCCGTCGGTGTTAAAGCGGCACGGCTGCACAGAGGACGCCGACCATTCTGCCATCATCGCAGCCTCATCGCGCCGAAGCTGCTGTATCTGCTCAGATGTCATCATTTGTCGGTGCTCTCCGTATCCGCAAGGCTCGAAACGTCTACCCGGAAACCCTCCTGCGCGGCACCCTCAAAGGCCTCCATCGGGCCGCCCGGTTCATCATTTTCAGGCTCATCCGATGAAGGATCGGCAAATTCCCCTCTGCTCTCCCCTGTCTCCTTTGACATTGTATCCAAGCTTGCCTTCTTGACTTCACCCAGCGGATTCTTTTCGATCGCTGCACGCACCTGAAATTCCTGCAGGTGCGTATAAATTTGTGTCGTGCCGACGCTGCTGTGTCCCAGAAGCTGTTTGAGGGTCAGAATATCCACGTTGCCAGTCTGATACATCAGCGTCGCGGCAGTATGGCGGAGCTTATGGGTGGAAAAACCGCGCAGACCCGCTGCTTTCATGGCGCCGGTGACCAGCTGCTCTACCCTGCGGTTTGAGATTCGCTCCTTGCGCCGCCGGGTGATAAAGACAGCTCTCTCTTTGGGGTTCAGGCCCTCCATCGTGTTGCGCTTGTTCAGATAAATCTGCAATGCCTCCTTGCAGGCATCATTCAGGTAGACCATCCGCTCTTTATGGCCTTTGCCGAACAAACGGATCTGCCGCTGTTCCATGTCGATGTCGCCGAGGTCCATGCCGACAAGCTCCGAAAGACGCATCCCGCAGTTCAGAAACAGTACGACCATGCAGTAATCCCGCTCCGGAAAATCGCTCTGGGTCTGGGTGCTTTCCAGCAAGTCCATCGACTGCTCTGCTGTCAGGTATTTGGGAAGAACTTTGTCTTGTTTGGGCGGCTTGATGGATGCCGTCGGATTCTCTTTGAGCAAATCTACCTGATTGACCAGATAATCATAAAAGCCGTGGAGACTTGCCAGCCGCCGGGCCGTCGAAGACTTTTTGTTGCCGCACTCGCTGTTCAGAAAGTACAGATACTCATAAACGTCTTCCTTGGTCACACTGCCCCAGAAAGCCGTATCGAGCCCCTTGGGGTCGATGTCCTTTATCTCGGTATCGTCGGTTACAAAGCCGCGCCGGCGCTTCATAAAGCGGCTGAAATTGCGCAGGTCGCAGTAATAGCTGAAGGCCGTGTTGGGGCTTTTGCCTGCGATGACTTCCAGATAGCGCACATACGCGACGATGTCCGGCGAGGCATCATCAAAAGGCTTATGTTTTTCGGGATTTTTTTCATCCAGATAAATCGACATAGTTTCCTCTTTTTATGGTCACAGACGGTCAGATTTCAGGGCATGGATGGCATCCGAGATATAGGCGGCGCCGACAAGCTTCATGCCGGGATAATCGGCGGCATTCAGATGAGCAAGGCTGTGCTTTGGTACGACAGCGCGCTCAAAGCCGATACGTTCCGCTTCCCGCAGGCGCTGCTCCAGATTCGGCACGCTGCGCACCTCGCCGCCAAGGCCGACTTCACCGATGGCAATGAGCTTATCGCTCACGGGGCAGTCCAGAAGCGAAGACACCATGCTCAGACAGACGGCAAGGTCGCAGGCGGTATCCCGCAGGGTGATGCCGCTGACGATGTTGATATATACGTCCAGATTGCCGAAGAAATAGCCTGCACGCTTTTCCAGCACGGCAATGAGAAGGTTCATGCGGTTGTAGTCGTAACCGCTGCAGGCCCGCCGGGGTGCCGGGAAATTCGTCTTGGTCGCAAGGGCCTGTATCTCGCTCAGAATGGGGCGGCTGCCTTCCATGGTACAGGCGACGCAGTTCCCGGAAACGCCCAGCGGACGGCCTTCCAGGAGCATCTGGGACGGATTTTCGATTTCCTCAAGGCCCTGCCCTGTCATATCAAACATACCAAGCTCGTTGGTGGAGCCATAGCGATTTTTAGCCGCCCGCAGGATGCGGTATGGCAGCATTTTGTCTCCCTCAAAGTAAAGAACCGTATCCACGATGTGCTCCATGACCTTCGGGCCTGCGATAGCACCGTCCTTGTTGACATGGCCCACGATAAACATCGGGATCTCCTGCTTCTTGGCGACGGCCAGCAGGCGGGCCGCACTCTCTTTCACCTGACTGACCGTGCCGGACGAAGACGAGATGTCCATACACCGCATGGTCTGGATGGAGTCGATGACGACCAGTTCCGGCTTTTCCTTCTCGATGAGGCCGCAGATCTCGTCTACATCATTTTCTGCCGCCAGATAGATGTTATCCTGCGGGACTTTCAGGCGGGCCGCACGCAGCTTGACCTGACGGACGGACTCTTCGCCCGTGATATACAGCACCGTGTGCTGGTTGGAGATGGCACCGCAGAGCTGCAAAAGCATCGTAGATTTGCCCACGCCCGGCTCACCGCTCAGCAGTACGACACCGCCCAGTACGATGCCGCCGCCCAATACGCGGTCAAGCTCGGAAATGCCAGTCAGGATGCGGCTCTTTTCCTCCGTCGTGCTGATGTCGGCCAGACGCCTTGCCGTCAGCGAGGTGACGCCCTCCTGCCGGACGGGCGCAGCGGCTTTGCCGCCGGAAAGCCCGGCCTTGGGCGCTTCGGCGACCACATCCTCATTCATGGTGTTCCAACTGCCGCAGCTGGGGCAGCGGCCCATCCAGCGGGGGCTTGTCTCTCCGCAGTTGGAGCAGACGTATACGGTTTTCAGCTTCGGTTCTTTCATTCTGGACTCCCTGTTTTCATTTCATGAAAATCATTTTCTCTATCATACCACATCCGGCCCGAGGCCGCAAGAAAGCCGGGCGCTTATCCGGCCTGCATCAGACGATTTGCAAGACATACAAGGCCGGTGGCCGCACCGCAGAGCGGGCAGAGACAGACCGCCAGTAAGGCGAATTGCCCTACCAGGAGCCGTGCTCCTGCCGGATGGCTTCCCTTATCCCCTCTGCCAAAGGAGAAGGCGTGGATGCGGCTGCTGACCTGCAGAGCCGAGGCACCGAACAAACAGAGCGCACCCGCCGCCAGTGCCGTCGGCAGGCTGGCGGTGAGTAAAAAGAGAATGAGCTGCTTTGCCCCGAGGCCATCCAGAAGCTGCGCCGAGAGCAGGCCGGAGCCTGTCCCGTATAACATCGCAAACAGAAAGATGGGCAGCGGCCCCACTGCCGAAAGCCCCAGCAGGAGGAACACTGCCGCCGCCCCGAGGACGACAGCCAGCTCTGCCCCGAACAGCCCCACCGCCTGTACTGCACTGGACGCCGCGAACACTCCGCGCCAGCAGTCCAGATAATAGGCCAGCGTCTCCATCTCTTCAGCGTCGCACAGCGCCTGCAAAACGCCCGCCATCAGAGTACCGAAGAGATAGGCCGCCGCCAGCAGGATGCAGTCCCGGCTGGCTTGAAATGGCTTCCGCCGGGAAGCTTTCTGAGGCGGAAGCTCCGCCAACGGCTCGGAGACAGGCGTCATGGCTTCTTTTTCTGCCAGAGACTCGCCCGCTGTATCTTCCGGCAGCGTCGGCACAAGCGCCGCTGCATTTGTTTTCGTTTCCTGATAGACCCACATCGTGCTTTTTCCCTCCTGCTTTTGTTGTGTATGGCCGCTGTAGCGTGGACTGAGCATTCAGCGCCGCTTTCGCTCCGCGCGCAGCATTCCGAGGATCCCGCCCAGAACCCCCATCAGCAGGACAAGCCCTGCCCGGACGAACTGCATCGTTTCCCACTCGCTCTGGTACAGTGTACCCAGAATGAAAAGCAGGCCAGCAAAGAGCGCTCCTTCCGCTGCGCCCCAGACGAGTCCCTTGCCCTTTTGCAGAATGGCCATCAGCAGGCCGCTGAGAAAGCTGCCGAGACAGACTGCTGCCGTGGCCAGCGGAGCAGCGGCCTCCTGCGTCAGGCCCTGTTTGACCATCAGCCAGCCGAACCCTGTCAGGCTCACGGCTGCTGCCGCACTGCCCACTCCGAAAACGACCAGCAGCCCTATCGCCGGGAATTTCTTGGTATCAGACATAAAAACGCGCCTCCCTGCACCTACTGTATGCAGGGAGACGCGTTCAAAGCACGGATCCGGAAAAATATTACTTCTTGGGGGCGTTGTCCATGTTCAGCTTCTCGACAGAGCTGATGGCGTTCTTGGTGAAGCGGATCTTCACACGGTCAGCGCCAGTCTCCAGCACAAAGGTGTCGTCCTTGATGGCGACCACACGGCCGATGACGCCGCCGATGGTGGTGACCTGATCGCCGATCTCCAGAGAAGAGCGCATTGCAGCGTCCTTCTTCTCCTGCTTCTTCTGGGGACGGTAGATCATGAGGTAGAGCATCACCAGCATCAGAGCCAGAGTAAAGAAAAGGCTGATGTAGCTTTCGGTCGTAGTCAGAAATTGCATGGGGCAAAATCTCCTCTCAAATTCATATGAGCTTATTATACGCGCTTATCCGGCATGTTTCAAGGCTAAATCTCAAATTCGTGTGTCGAGCAGCTTGACATATCGGTCATGGAAGGCGGTAAAGGTGCCTGCATCCAGCTCATCGCGGATGCGCTCCATCAGGTGATTGTAGAACCAGAGGTTATGCATGACGGCCAGACGCATACCCAGCAGTTCCTCTGCCTTGAACAGGTGGCGGATATAGGCGCGGGAGTAGTTCCGGCAGGCCGGGCAGCCGCAGGCGGGGTCGATGGGGCGCTCGTCACGCTCGTACTTGGCGTTCTTGATGTTGATGATGCCGCCCCAGGTGTTCAGGTGGCCGTGGCGGGCGTTGCGGCTGGGCATGACGCAATCGAAGAGGTCCACGCCGCGGGAGACGGCCTCGATGATGTTGCCGGGAGTGCCTACGCCCATCAGGTAACGGATCTTATCCTTGGGCATATAGGGCTCGACCGCGCTGATCATCTCGTACATCACCTCAGTGGGCTCACCCACAGCGAGGCCGCCGATGGCGTAGCCGTCTAAGTCCAGGTCAGCGATCTGCTTCATGTGCTCCACGCGCAGGTCGGCGAAGGTGCAGCCCTGATTGATGCCGAAGAGCAGCTGGTCGGGGTTGACGGAGATGCCTTCATGCTTCAGGCGGGCCATCTCATCCTTGCAGCGCTTGAGCCAGCGGGTGGTGCGCTCGCAGCTGGCTTTGGAGTAATCGTGCTGGGCGGGGTTCTCGACGCACTCATCAAAGGCCATGGCGATGGTAGAGCCAAGGTTTGCCTGGATCTGCATACTTTCCTCAGGACCCATGAAGATGCGGTGGCCGTCGAGGTGAGAGGCAAAGGTCACGCCCTCCTCGGTGATCTTGCGCAGCTTTGCGAGGCTGAACACCTGAAATCCGCCGCTGTCGGTGAGGATGGGGCCGTTCCAGCGGGTAAACTTGTGCAGACCGCCCATCTCTGCCACCAGCTTGTCGCCGGGACGCAGATGCAGATGGTAGGTGTTGCAGAGCATGACCTGCGCACCGATGTCCTTCAGGTCATGGGCGGACAGGCCGCCCTTGATGGCGCCGGCGGTGGCAACATTCTGGAATGCGGGGGTCTGCACCGTGCCGTGTACGGTCTTGAACTCGCCCCGCCGGGCGTTGTGCTCCTGCTTGAGCAGCTTGTAGGTCGTCAAAGAAGGCATAATATTTTTCCTTTCTGCGCACGGAAAACAGCCGTGCATCCTGCCGCAGGGGGCGTATGCTCTCGCTGCGGATACAGAGTCGGGATATTACAGCGGCGAAGCGCTATAATAGTTATATAATAGTTACAAGATCAGCATCGCATCGCCAAAGCTGAAGAACCGATATTTCTGCTCGACAGCCACCTTATAGGCGGCCATCGTCTTTTCGTAGCCGTATAGCGCCGACACCAGCATGATGAGGGTGCTTTCGGGCAGATGGAAGTTGGTGATAAGGCCGTCGATGCAGTTGAACTTGACACCGGGATAGAGGAAGATGTCGGTGTTGCCGCTGCAGGCTTTGATCTCGCCGTACTTGGCGGCGACGGCTTCCAGCGTGCGGCAGCTGGTGGTGCCTACGGCGATGACACGATGGCCTGCGGCCTTGGTGTCATGGATGAGCTTTGCAGTCTCCTCGCTGACGGAGTACCACTCGCTGTGCATCTTGTGGTCGGTGATCTCGTCTTCCTGCACGGGGCGGAAGGTACCGAGGCCGACATGGAGCGTCACCTCGGTGATGTTGACGCCCTTGGCGCGGATGGTATCCATCAGCTCTGGCGTGAAGTGGAGGCCGGCTGTGGGAGCGGCAGCGCTGCCCAGCTCCTTGGCATAGACGGTCTGATACTGGCTCTGGTCGTCCAGCTGCTTGGTGATATAGGGCGGCAGGGGCATCTTGCCGAACTCGTCCAGCTTCTCGTAGAGGGTCTCAGTGTCGTAGTAGAAGGTAACGAACTTGTTGCCGTCTTCCAGCGTCTCGTCCACGATGGCCGTCAGGCTGCCGTCGCCAAAGCTGACCTTGGTACCGGGCTGCATCCGCTTGCCGGGCTTTGCAAGGCACTCCCACTGGTCGCCCTTCACCTGCCGCAGGAGCAGCAGCTCGCAGACTGCGCCGGTGGGCTGCTTGATGCCTACGATGCGGGCGGGCAGGACCTTGGAGTTGTTGACTACCAGCAGATCGCCCGGTTCGAGGTATTCGGGCAGATCGTGGAAGATACGGTGCTGGATGCTGTCGTCTTTCTGGCTCAGGACCATCAGGCGGGCCGCATCACGGGGGGATGCAGGCTCCTGTGCAATGAGCTCTTTGGGTAAATCATACCAAAAATCTTTTTTTAACATAGTTAGCATTTGCCTTTCCGATGATTGACACGAATGCCGTATCAATGTTATCATAAAATCTGTATAGCGGTATCTATTATATTGCATAGACGTCTGCTTTGCAAGCGGAGTCTTATGCAAATTGGCTTTTTTGAAAGGAAAGGTGCTGGAAATGGATAAACAGTATAAAGTGGGCGTCGTCGGTGCCACCGGTATGGTAGGCCAGCGTTTTGTTACTCTGCTCGAAAATCATCCCTGGTTCAAGCTGACGACTCTGGCCGCTTCCGGCCGGAGCGCCGGCAAGACCTATGAGGAGGCTGTCGGTTCCCGCTGGGCCATGACCACCCCGATGCCGGAGAGCGTCAAGAAGATGGTGGTGCTGGATGCATCCAAGGTGGAGGAGGTCTCCTCTCAGGTGGACTTTATCTTCTGCGCCGTCAATATGCCGAAGGACGAGATCAAGGCTCTGGAAGAGGCTTACGCCAAGGCAGAATGCCCCGTCGTCTCCAACAACAGCGCAAACCGCTTCACTCCGGATGTGCCGATGGTCGTGCCTGAGATCAACGCCGACCACATCGACATCATCCCCGCTCAGCGCAAGCGCCTGGGTACCAAGCGCGGCTTCATCGCCGTCAAGTCCAACTGCAGCCTGCAGAGCTATGTCCCTGCCCTGCACCCCCTGATGAAGGATTTCGGCGTCAGCAAGGCTCTGGTCTGCACCTATCAGGCCATTTCCGGTGCCGGCAAGACCTTCGACCGGATGCCTGAGATCATCGACAATGTCATCCCCTACATCGGCGGCGAGGAAGAAAAGAGTGAGCGTGAGCCCCTCAAGCTGTGGGGCCACATCGAGGGCGACCACATCGTCAACGCCGAGAAGCCTGTCATTACCGCTCAGTGCTTCCGTGTGCCTGTCTCTGACGGTCACACCGCCGCTGTCTTCGTGAGCTTTGATAAGAAGCCCAGCAAGGAAGAGATCCTCAAGGCATGGGCCGAGTTCCGCGGCCCCGCACAGGAGCTGGACCTGCCCAGCGCACCCAAGCAGTTCCTCCACTACTTCGAGGAGAACGACCGTCCCCAGCCCAAGCTGGACCGCAACACCGAGCACGGCATGGCCGTCTGCATCGGCCGTCTGCGTGAGGACACCCTGTTTGATTACAAGTTCGCCTGCATGAGCCACAACACCCTGCGCGGCGCTGCTGGCGGCGCAGTGCTGCTGGCTGAGCTGCTGGCAGCCAAGGGCTATTTTGACTGATCTGCGCGCTTTTTGAACTTCAACGCGCTGCAAAGGAGTTTTTTGCTATGAAGAATCCTGTTTTTACTGGTGCGGGTGTTGCCATCATCACCCCGATGTATGAGGACGGCAGCATCAATTTCGATGAGCTGGGCCGCATCGTTGAGGATCAGATCGCCCGCGGCACCGACGCCATCGTCATCTGTGGCACCACCGGCGAGTGCTCTACCATGACCGACGAGGAGCAGCTGGCTGCCATCAAGTATACCGTGGACCTCGTGAACCATCGTGTGCCTGTCATCGCCGGTGCCGGTTCCAACGATACCGACCACGGCTGTGCTCTGGCTGCAAAGTCTGCCGCCTGCGGCGCAGACGCTCTGCTGCTGGTGACCCCCTACTACAACAAGACCTCTCAGGCTGGCCTTGTCGCCCACTTCACCGCAATGGCAGAGGCCGGCGGCATTCCGGTCATCCTGTATAACGTGCCTTCCCGCACCGGCCTGAACATCGCCCCCGAGACGGCCAAGGAGCTGAGCAAGCACCCGCTCATCAACGGCATCAAGGAAGCCTCCGGCAATATCGGCCAGGTGGCAAAGATCGCGGCCCTCTGCGGCGACGAGCTGAACATCTACTCCGGCAACGATGACCAGGTGGTCCCCCTGCTGTCCCTGGGCGGCAAGGGCGTCATCAGCGTCGTCTCCAATGTCAAGCCTGAGCTTGTTCACAACTGCTGCAAGGCATGGTTCGACGGTGATACCGCCAAGGCCCGCGAGCTGCAGCTGGAGATGCTGCCCCTGTGCGATGCGCTCTTCTGCGAGGTCAACCCCATCCCGGTCAAGTACGCTATGAATGTGCTGGGCTGGGAGGCCGGTGAGTGCCGGCTGCCCCTCGTGGAGCCCGGCGACGCACACAAGGAGCAGATCGAGCAGGCTCTGCAGGCTGCAGGTCTTATCAAGGAATAAACGATTTTATGTGCAAATGCCCGGCGAGACAGGTCTCCGGGCATTTGCCGTATGATAAAAAAGAGGATAATAACAATGACGGATATTATCATTCAGGGCATCGGCGGCCGGATGGGCCATGTGCTGTGCGAGATGATCGCCCAGCGTGAGGATTGCCGCGTCGTGGCCGGCATCGACATGAAGGACGGCGAGATGAACGGCATTCCCGTGTACGACAGTCTGGACAAGCTGGACGGCAAGGGCGACGTCGTCATCGACTTCAGCGCCCCGGCAGCGGTCGAGAAGGCTCTGCCCTACTGTGAGGCTCACAAGCTGCCCATCGTGGTTTGCACCACCGGCCTTTCCGAGGAACTGCAGCTGAAGATCGTCCAGCTCTCCCGCAGCATCCCGGTGTTCAAGAGCGCCAATATGTCCATGGGCATCAACGTCCTGTCCGAGCTGTGCAAACGTGCATCGGCCATTCTGGGCGCAAACTACGACATCGAGATCGTTGAGCAGCACCATCACAACAAACTGGACGCTCCCAGCGGCACGGCTCTGATGCTGGCTGACGCCATCAACGAAGAGAACGACGGCGCATACCACTATGTTTATGACCGTTCCGCTGTCCGCCAGAAGCGCGACCCCAAGGAGATCGGCATCAGCGCCGTGCGCGGCGGCAGCATCGTGGGCGACCATGAGGTACTGTTCTGCGGCCCGGATGAGGTCATCACCCTCCGCCATACGGCATATTCCCGCAATATTTTTGCAAATGGCGCAATAAATGCCGCCGTTTATCTTGCAAAAAAGGAGCCCGGCCTGTACAATATGAGTAACATGATCGCAGAGATGTAAGCTTTTCTGCGCATGGCATCATAAGGCACGGTATCGTGCGTCAGGAGACGAGCCTATGGCCAAGCACGCAGCCCCTCCCCGCCGTCGGCATTCCGCGCAAAAGCACACCTCACATAAGGGCGTCACCCTGTACACACTGGGGGTCCTGCTGGTAGCTGTATCGGTGCTGCTCTCTCTGCGCTTCTGTCCCCGCCGCATCGTGGATGCAGTTCCTCCGGCAGCGGAGGTGGAGTCCCCCGCTGTTTCGGAGGAGCTTGCCGTGCCTGAGCCGCAGCCTGTCGTCACGACATTGCGCTTCTCGGCTACAGGGGACAACCTCATTCATGAGCCCATCTATTCACAGGCCGCCCGGCGGGCTGCAGAGGGCGAAGGATACAGCTTCGATTACTGCTATATGAATCTGCTCGATTTCTATGCACAGCAGGACATCAACTGGATCAATCAGGAGACGCTCTGCAGCAAAGAGCTTGCGCCCTCTACCTATCCCTGCTTCTCGACCCCCGGCGAGTGCGCCGAAGCGCTTTACCGGGCAGGCTTCCGGGTGTTCAGTCTCTCGAACAATCACACCTACGATAAGGGAGCTGTGGGCATTGCCGCTACCCTCCGATTCTGGGAGACGATGCCTGAGGATGTGATCACCACCGGCCTGTGGAAGGGCGAGGCAGACTATGGCCGCATCCCCATCCAGACAGTAGACGGCATAAAGATCGCGTACCTTTCCTACACCGAGCACACCAACGGCATTCCCCGGAACAGCAAGATGACCGCAAACATCATCTACACCAGCCAGCAGGGTGTCATGGAACAGCAGGTGCGGGCGGCCCGGCAGGAGGCCGATTTTGTGGTAGTCGGCGTACACTGGGGCGTCGAGGACAGTCACAACATCACACAGGCGCAGCGCACCTTAGCTCAGTCTCTGGCCGACTGGGGCGCGGATGTGATCATCGGAACCCACCCGCACGTCCTGCAGGACGCCGAATGGCGCACCGCAGCCGATGGACGGAACGTATTTGTGGCCTATTCGCTGGGAAATTTCCTGAGCACCCAAAGCAAGCCTGACCAGCTTTTCGGCGCGATTCTGGCGTTGGATCTGGAGCAGACCACCGAGCCGGACGGCAGCGTCCATTGTGCAGTGCGCGGCCCGAAGCTCCATGTGACAGTGACCCACTATGACGCCGGAAAGTCTAACGTCCGCACGTATCTGTTCCGGGATTACACGCCGGAGCTTGCACAGGCCCATGGCGTCCGCGCCGCGTATCCTTCTTTTGGGTACGATTACATCCGCCAGACGGCACAGACCTACATCAACAGCGAATTTTTGGAGCTTGCATAAAGCTTGTATCAGAACGCCCGATGGGCAGAATGGAGTGTTTACTATGTACGGTGTATCCAAAATCAATATTGAGCCGAGCCTGATGATGATCAGTGTGCAGGATGCCGCGTTCAAGGGCAACACGATGGCACGTTATCTGCAGATCTTCGCCGACACTGGCGTCGTGGTGGATATGATCAGCCAGAGCGCTCCCCACGGCACCAGCATGGACTTCAGCTTCACGGCATCCAGCGGCGACCTGCCGCTGGTCATGAAGGCCATCTCTGCGGCAAATCTGGACAAGGATGCTAAGGCTTCTCCCCTCATCAGTGTGGGCTACTCCAAGCTGAATCTCTTCGGTGAGGAGATGGTCACCAGCTGTGGCGTCGCCGCCCGCGCCCTGAATGCTCTGGCGATGGCAGGCATCGAAGTTCTGCTCATCACCACCAGCGATTTGGACATTTCCCTTCTGGTCCGTTCGGAGAACGAGGACGCAGCCTATGAGGCCCTGAAAAAAGCTTACGAACTGTAACAAGTAACAACGATATTAAGCAGCACCCGTGTCTGATAAAACAGGCATGGGTGCTGCTGCAGCAAAAGACCCGGCGGGTCTCCCCTCTGCGGAGAGAAACCAGCCGGGTCTTTTTATTTTATCAGAAGATTTACAGGCTCACCTTGTGGTAGACCTTCTTGCCTTTCTTGATGACGATGCCCTTGGACAGCTGCTCAGCAGTGAAGCTGACCGTGGGAGCAGCGACCTTCTCGCCGTCCACCAGAACACCGCCCTGCACGACGAGACGGCGGGCCTCACCGTTGGAAGCAGCCAGACCAGCCTTGACCATCAGGGTCAGGATGCCGATGGAGCCGTCGGTCAGGTCAGCCTCGGTCAGCTGAGTGTTGGGCATATGCTCAGCATCACCGGAAGCACCGCTGAACAGGGCGCGGGCTGCATTCTGGGCCTTGGCGGCCTCTTCTTCGCCGTGGACCATCTTGGTCAGCTCGAAGGCGAGGATTTCCTTGGCCTCGTTGAGGCGCTGGTCCTTCCAGGTGCTCATCTCGTCGATCTGCTCCAGCGGCAGGAAGGTCAGCATACGGATGCACTTCATGACATCCGAATCGCCGACGTTGCGCCAGTACTGGTAGAACTCGAAGGGGCTGGTCTTGTTGGGGTCGAGCCAGACGGCGTTGCCAGCGGTCTTGCCCATCTTCTTGCCCTGAGAGTCGGTCAGCAGGGTGATGGTCATAGCATAAGCATCCTTGCCCAGCTTGCGGCGGATAAGCTCGGTGCCGCCCAGCATATTGCTCCACTGGTCATCGCCGCCGAACTGCATGTTGCAGCCGTAATGCTGGAACATGTAGTAGAAGTCGTAGCTCTGCATGATCATGTAGTTGAACTCGAGGAAGGACAGGCCCTTCTCCATGCGCTGCTCATAGCACTTGGCGCGCAGCATGTTGTTGACGGAGAAGCAGGCGCCCACGTCGCGCAGCAGTTCGACGTAGTTCAGATTCAGCAGCCAGTCGGCGTTGTTCAGCATCAGAGCCTTGCCGTCGGAGAAGTCGATGAACTTCTCCATCTGCTTCTTGAAGCAGGCGGCGTTGTGGGCGATGTCCTCCTTGGTCAGCATCTTGCGCATATCGGTGCGGCCGGAGGGGTCGCCGATCATGGTGGTGCCGCCGCCGATGAGGGCGATGGGCTTGTTGCCTGCCATCTGCAGACGCTTCATCAGGGTCAGGGCCATGAAGTGGCCGGCAGTCAGGCTGTCGGCGGTGCAGTCAAAGCCGATGTAGAAGGTGGCCTTGCCGTTGTTGATGACGTCGATGATCTCGTCATCGGTGATCTGAGCCACGAGGCCGCGGGCCTTGAGTTCTTCGTACAGAGTCATAAAAATTTCCTCCTGTTTGTCGGGCAGAGGGAAAATAAAACACCCTCTGCCAAAATAAATTTGGCAGAGGGCGATAAAATTCGCGGTACCACCTCTGTTTGCCGCCTCTTCACAGAGACGGCCTCACGAGTGCGCACCCCAGAGTAGAGCGACACTCCTGCGTTTGTAACGCTCGCACGCGGCACAGCCTACTATTCGTTCAGCCTGCGGCTCAGGGACGTATTTCGCCTGCGGCTCCGCAGCCCCTTTCACCAGCCGGGGCCTCTCTGGGCAGAGCGCATCAGGGTACTCGGTTCCCATCCTCGCCTTTCAACGAGATTCAGTTTAGCACATCCCTGCCGGAATGTCAAGCGCTGGCTTTTTTCTTATTTTTCTGCGTTCCGGCCCAGCATTTCCCGGGCATTGGCCAGCGAAAGCTCTGTGACATGGTCGCCGGAGATGAGGCGGGCCAGCGCCTCTACACGGCCATTCTCGTCCAGCGGGTGTATCTCAGTATAGGTACGCTCGTTCGTGATATTTTTCTGGATAAGCAGATGGCAGTCGGCCAGTGCAGCGATCTGCGCCGTATGAGTGATGCAGAGGATCTGATGGCCCTCGGCGCTCTGACGCAGTACCTCGCCGATACGGCTGGCAGCTTTGCCCGATACGCCGCTGTCGATCTCGTCGTAAATAACGGTCGGCACGGCGTCTTTATCAGCCATTGCGTTTTTAATGGCAAGGGTAATACGGCTCAACTCACCGCCCGAGGCGATCTTTGCCAGAGGCTTCGGAGCTTCGCCGGGGTTTGTGGAGATATAGAACTCGATGCTGTCCTGCCCATGGCTGGCCAGCGGGCCGCGCGAATGGCGAAGCGTCATCCGCACACCCGGCATGTTCAGGAAGTCCAGCGTGCCAGAAATACGCTTGTTCAGCTCATCAAAAGCTTTCAGACGGGTCTGGGTCAGAGCTTCGGCCTTTTCCCGCGCAAGGGTGTAGAGACGGCGCTGCTCTTTCTGCAAGTGCTCTACCCTCTCCTGCGAGGACTGTATCATCTCAAGTTCTTTCCGTGCCCGTTCGCCAAAGGCGAGGATGTCCTCTACGGTGTCTCCGTACTTCCGCCGGAGCTTATAGATAAGGTCGATGCGCTGCTCGATCTCGTCCAGCTCTGCGTCGTTGGTGTCGTAGGCGTCCAGACGGCCAATGAGGTCTGCGGCGACATCCTTCGCGGTGTAATAAAGGTCGAGCAGCTGGCCCGCACCGGCAGACAGCTCTCCGTCGAGCTGTGCCGCTGCGTCCACAGCGTTGGAGGCTTCGCCCAGAAGGTCAACAGCCCCCGGGGCCTCGTCGCCGCCGGAGAGCAACGCATAACACTGTGCGATACGGTCCCGGATGGTGGAAGCATTTGCCAGCACTTTGCGGCGGCTTTCCAGCGTCTGCTCCTCCCCTGCCGTCAGGCCGGCATCGTCGATCTCCTGCACCTGATAGCTCAGCAGATCGATACGGCGCTGCTTTTCGCTCTCGTCGGTTATCATGGCGTCCAGCGCCTTTTTGACGCGGACCAGTTCCCGGTAGATCGCATAATACGCCTGATACTCAGCGCTGTTCTGGGCGTAAGCATCCAGAATGCCTTCATGACGGGCCGGGTTTAGCAGACCCACGGAGTCGTGCTGACCGTTGATGTTGATAAGCCCGCCGCACAGCTCCCGCAGGACGGCAGCAGTAGCCGGCATCCCGTTGATACGGCAGGTGCTCTTGCCCTCGGCGGTGATCTCACGGCTGAGCAGCAGGGCCTCCGAGCGCTCATAGCCTGCCTTTTCGAGGCTGTCGAGAACAGCAGGCGGCACGTCCTCGAACGCAGCCCGGATGACGGCCTTAGCCGCGCCGGTGCGCACAAGATCCTTGGAAGTGCGGTTGCCCAGAATGGCGTTGATGGAGTCGATGAGGATGGATTTACCTGCGCCCGTCTCACCGGTCAGGACGTTGAGGCCCTTTTCGAAATGGACGTTTGCTTTCTGGATAACTGCAACATTTTCGATTTGCAGGCTGCTCAGCATAGTTTCACTCCCGCGTTTATTTCTGCCCGATATGACGGGTCAGTTCCGAACAGATGGTCTTTGCGTCCCGCTCCGAACGGGCTACGATAAGGAATGTATCATCGCCGGAAAGCGTACCGACGACATTCTTCCATTTCAAGGCGTCGAATACCTCACAGGCAGCGTTCGCCATGCCGGAGTAGCACTTCACCAGCACGACATGTCCGGCAAAATCCACCCCCAGCACCGACTCGTGGAATATCGTCTCAAATCGGCCCTGCATCTTGGGGTTGAGGCTTTCGTTGTGGCTGGAAACATAGCGGTAGCCGTCGGCGGTGGCAGCTTTGACGAGGCACAGCTCCCGGATGTCCCTGGAAATGGTAGCCTGTGTCACCTCGAAGCCCTCCTGGCGCAGATGCTCGAGAAGTACCTCCTGTCGGCTGATGGGATGTTCCTGAATGAGGCGGAGGATTGTCTGCTGACGTTCCGTCTTGCCTTTTGCCTCAGCTGGATTGTTTCGGCCCATATTCCTTGCCTCCTCTTGTTATTATCTCCGGCTGCGCAGCTTCTGGTCGATGGCCTGAAACTGGTCCGCCCTGCTAAAGGTGACGAGCTGTACGATCTGGTCAGAGAGGCGTATCTCCGCCGTCGAGCCGGCACTGAGCGGATATTCCGCTGCGCCGTCGCAGCTCAGGAACACTTCGTTGTCGATGACCTGCCCCACACAGATGTTTATTTTGCGCTCCTGAGCAAAGACCATCGCAGGGCTAGTCAGACTGTGGGGACAGATGGGAGTGACGACGATGCCCTTGGTCTGCGAGTCCAAGATCGGCCCGCCGGCCGCCAGCGAATAGGCTGTGGAGCCTGTAGGGGTTGCCACGATGACGCCGTCACCACGGTAATGCTCTACGAGGATGTCGTCGCAGTAGATGCTGAAGTCGATGGCCTGCTGCAGGCGGCCTTTCGTCACGACCACATCGTTGAGGGCATGGCCTTCCCAGCCATCCTCGCCCAGCACCCGCACATAGAGCAGCATCCGGCTGTCCAGCATATATTCTCCCCGCACCAGAGCGGCGAGTTTTTCTTCCATTTCATCCACCTCACAGGTGGCGAGGAAGCCGCAGCGTCCGATGTTAATGCCAAGGATGGGTTTTTGATATTGCAGCGTAAAATTTGCCTCATGCAGGATGGTTCCATCACCACCGATGGTCAGGATGACATCGGTGCGCGGAAGGCATTCTTCCAAAGGAAGGTACTGTACACCTTCCACGTAGCAGGACTCTTTCAGGTCATCCTGCATCAGGACGACAGCCCCCTGCATCAGCAGGAGCTGCGCTGCCCGGCGGGCGGTATCAGCAGCCTGTTCCTTTCCGGGGTTTGGCGAAATGTAAACAGTCATAGGGCGGTTTATTCCTCCGTCTCCCAGCAGATTTACTTGTCCAGAGAGCTGTGGCTTGCCGCTACGACCTGTTCGGCAACAGAATCATCCAGCACACCGGGATGTTCGCTCTTCTGGACGAACATCAGGTACTCAATGTTGCCCTCAGGGCCTTTGACGGGGCTGAAATCCAGTCCGCGCACGACGAAACCGTTTGCAGCGGCATAGCCCATCGCATTGTGGAGCACTTCGCGGTGGGTGGCAGGGTCGCGGACGACACCGTTTTTACCCACCTTCTCGCGGCCAGCCTCGAACTGAGGCTTGACAAGACAGACACCCATTGCGTCGGGCGTCGTGATAGCCTGCGCCACCGGGAAGATATGATGCAGCGAGATAAACGACACATCCACGCTGAAAAACTCAATAGGCTCTGCCAGCATGTCCAGCGTGACATTGCGGATGTTGGTGCGCTCCATGTTGACGACGCGCTCGTCAGTGCGCAGGCTCCATGCCAGCTGACCGTAGCCGACGTCCACGGCATAGACCTTGACTGCACCGTTCTGCAGCATACAATCGGTAAAGCCGCCGGTGGACGCACCGATGTCCATACAGACCTTGCCGTTCGGCGTCAGAGGAAAGCACTGCATTGCCTTTTCCAGTTTGAGGCCGCCGCGGCTGACATAGCCGATGTCATGGCCGCGCACCTCGACCTTGGCGTCTTCCTTTATCATCTCGCCGGCCTTGTCCACCTTCTGCTCGTTGACAAAAACGACACCGGCCATGATGAGGGCTTTGGCACGCTCACGGCTCTGGATCATGCCGTGCTGCACCAGATATTGGTCCAAACGAATTTTCAAAGTGTTTTCTCTCCTTTCGGGTCCGCTTCCCGCACAGCCTCGGCCAGATGTGCGGCATCCAGCCCAGTCGCCTGTTTGATTTGAGGAACCGTCGCATGAGGCAGGCACAGCTTCTTCACGGCACGGTGGATGTACCGGCCCTGCCAGCCAGCATCCTGCAGGGCGCGGGCAAGGTGTTCGCCGATGCCGCCGCAGGCCACGCACTCTTCGGCCATCAGAACGACGGGATAGGCTGAAAGGTCACGAATCAGTTCTTCCTCAAACGGGAAGATACGCACCAGCTTATAAACATCGCAGGAGATGCCCTCTTTGGCCAGCAGCTCTGCGGCAGCGAGAACATCTTCCACCTCATCGGCGTAGCTCACCAGTGCGGCCTTTGCACCCGGTGTGAAAATGAGTTTATCGTATTCCTTGCCCGAGCAGCCGTATTTTGCCAGAGCTTTGCTCTCTCCGCCGCGGGGGTAACGGATGGCCCGGGGACCCTGCATCTCATGGCTCAGCAGGATGGGAAGCCAATGCCGCAGTTCTTCGTAGTTTGAAGGCGAATAGATGGGCATTCCGGTCTGGCTGAGAAAAGCCGGGTCGTAGATGCCCTGGTGCGTCTCACCGTCTCCGGGGACGAAACCTGCACGGTCCACCGCGAAGATGACATTTTCATGCAGAAGGTTGACGTCATGGATGATCTGGTCGTAGCTGCGCTGCAGGAAGGTCGAATAAATGCAGACCACCGGCAGCATCCCCTTGCTGGCCAGACCAGCTGCAAAGGTCACGGCATGCTGTTCGGCCATGCCGACATCGAAGAAGCGCTCCGGATGGGCATGACTGAAAAACTGCAGACCTGTGCCGTATTTCATGGCGGCAGTAATGGCACAGAGGGTCTTGTCGGTGTTTCCGGCGGCGCTGAGCGTCCGGCCAAAGGCATTCGAGAACGACTCTGCCGGAGCGACCTCGGGGTCAGGGATGCCGGTCAGGTCGAATTTGGAAACGCCATGGTAATTGCCGGGGTTCGACTCAGCGGGCGCATAGCCCTTGCCCTTTTTCGTCACGACATGGAGCAATGTCGGCCCGGGCTGAGCACAGACAGTCTGGAAAATGCGTTCCAGTTCCGGCTCGTCGTGGCCGTCGATGAGTCCAAAATAGTGAAACCCCATATCCTCGAACATCGTGGAATGGTACATGGCCCGGCGAATTGCTTTTTTGCTGTTCTGAAGAGCGCTTTTGATGGGCGCTCCGATGACAGGCACACCGTTCAGGAAGCTGTTGACATTTTCCTTGGCCGTAAAATAGCCGCTTGTGGTGCGCAGATGGCCAAGATAGCTTGCCAACGCACCAACATTATGGGAAATGGACATTTTATTATCGTTAAGGATGACCAGGAGATTGTCCAGCTTTCCGATATTGTTCATCCCCTCGTAGACCATGCCGCCGGTGAACGCACCGTCGCCGATGATGGCCACCACATGGCCCGGCTCCCCTTTCAGCTTTTTGGCCCATGCGATGCCGATGGCAACAGAAAGAGCTGTATTGCCGTGTCCGGCGATAAAAGCGTCATGGGCGCTCTCATTGGGATTCGGAAAGCCCGAAAGGCCGTCCAGCTGCCGCAAGGTGCCAAAGCGCTTATACCTCCCGGTCAGGAGCTTATGGGTGTAGCACTGATGTCCTACGTCAAACACGAAAGCGTCCTGAGGGGTCTCAAAGACACGATGAAGTGCTACCGTCAACTCGACTGCACCGAGATTGGAAGCAAGATGTCCGCCTGTTTTGGATACGCTGTCCAGCAGAAACTGACGGATCTCGCCGCAGAGCTGCTGGATCTGCGCGCTGTTCAAGCGCTTCAGGTCACGAGGCTGTGAAATATTCTGAAGCAATGAAGGATGCATAAAATGACCGTCCTCCTCACATTTCAAATTCCTGATGTTTTTTTACTTAGACAAGGTGCATGGGATACAGGCAGCCGACCACGATGCCGACGACCATGCCGGCCATGACCTGCAGGGGCGTATGGCCGACCATCTCTTTCAGATGCATATTCTGCAAAAACGGAGAGTTCTTTTCGCTGATGTCGATCCACTCTTCGATCATCTGGTTGAGCACTTTGGCCTGCTCGCCCGTCTCGTGGCGCACACCCATTGCATCGTGCATGGTGATGATAGCGACCACACTGGCCACAGCAAAAATAGCCGAGCTGACTCCCTCGCTGCGGGCTGCGGCAATGACCATCGCGCAGACTGTCGCGCTGTGGGCACTGGGCATACCGCCGTCGCCCCACATCCTCTCGAGCTGGAACTTGCCCAGCAGGATAAAGTTGATGATGGTCTTGAGCACCTGTGCAACGAACCAGCCCACGATGGAAACAGTCAATATCTCGTTGACCGAGAACAATTCTTTGATAAATTGCATAGTTTGTTCACCTTCTTGAATTTTATCGCAACCCCACAGCCAACGTCTCAAAAAGCAGTGCATTTGCGATATGTAGTCCTGTGCGATTTCTGAGACGATTTCGGCGTAGAATGCGACTGGCTCAGCTGCGGCGGTTCAGCAGGGTGCGGGCCAGCTGCTCCAAAAACGCACTCTTTTCGCCGAATGCGTCGCGCAGCGCTGTGCAGGTCTCGTCATTCAGCTTTTCCGCCAGCTGCATGGCACCGTCAACGCCGAACAGGGTGACAAAAGTCGTTTTGCCATTTTCGCTGTCGCTGCCAATGGGTTTGCCCAGCTGCTCGGCGGTTCCGGTCACGTCCAGCACATCGTCCACGACCTGGAACACGAGACCGATGCCATAAGCATATGCTTTCAGCGCCTTACGCTGAACCTCATCGGCCTGTGCTGCAGCACCGCCCATCTGGATAGCTGCATTGATGAGTGCGCCGGTCTTGTGGCGGTGGATGAGACGGAGCTGTTCCTCGGTAGCGGCAAGCGCCTCATATTTCAAATCAAGTTCCTGACCGTACACCATGCCTCGGCTGCCTGCACCTGCGCCCAGCGCCTGTGCCGCGTGGACACAGACAGAAGCGGGAGCAGGCGCACCGGCGACTGCCTCGAAAGCCTCGGTCAGCAGGACGTCACCGGCCAGCATCGCGGTGGATTCACCGAATGCCTTGTGGCAGGAGGGCTTGCCGCGGCGCATATCGTCGTTATCCATGCAGGGCAGGTCATCATGGATGAGCGAATAGCAGTGCAGCATCTCGACTGCGGCTGCAAACTGCTCAGCTGCCTCGGCATTGCCGTGGAGCATATCACACACGGCCAGCACCAGCACAGCGCGAATGCGCTTGCCGCCGCCCAGCAGGCTGTAGCGCGCTGCGCGGCAGACGTCAGATTCCTCAGGCAGATAGCGCTCACACGCCTGGCTCAATGCCTTTTCTGCACGGGACAGATATTCGTCATACTGCTTTTTATACTCTGCGCTCTCCATAATGGTTCCTCCCTGCAAACTGTTTGCTTTTATTCTTCTGTTTCGGGTCCTGCCTTTTCGCTGCGGGAAGCATCGATCTCCTCCATTTGAAGCGATGCTTTTTCCAGCGCAGCATGGCAGTATTCCATCAGCGAAGCCGCTTCTGCGTAGAGTTTGACCGACTCGGAAAGGGTCGTCTCTTCGCTCTGCATCTGGCTCAGGATAGTTTCCAGACGGGCCATGCCGTCTTCAAAGCTTTTGGGTGCTCTCATTCAGTTCCTCCACGGACGTGACCGTACATTCTGCTGTGTGCGCTGCACCGCGCAGGGTGAGCTTATCACCGGTTGCAAGAACATCTGCACTGCACAGTCTTCCTTTGCTGTTATATACCATCGCATAGCCGCGCCCCAGTACCCGGTAGGGGCTGAGAGAATCAGTCAGTGCTGCGGCGTGGCGCAGCTGCGCCTGTCGCTTCTGAATACAGCTCTGCGCAGCCGCCTCGAGTTCTTTCTGCACTGCGGCAAGCTCTGCCTGCCCACCGGTCAGTTTCCGACGGGTCATGTCATAGGAAAACTGCTGCTCAGCCATCATCAGACGACCAGACGCTGCATCCAGACGGCGCTGCATCGCGCTCTGACAGCCCTGTTCCAGCTGGGACAGCGCCCGCAGAAGCTCTGCACGGTCCGGCACGGCTAGTTCTGCCGCAGCCGACGGGGTCGGCGCACGGCGGTCAGCCACAAAGTCTAAAATGGTAAAGTCTATCTCATGCCCAATAGCACTGATAAGCGGCACTTTGCAGCGGTAAGCTGCCCGGGCGATGACCTCGGCGTTGAAGACCCAGAGGTCTTCCCTGCTGCCGCCGCCCCGGGCTACGATAATTTCGTCTACCCGGCCGCTTTTGTCCAGCTTTCCGATAGCATCTGCGACCTGCTGCGCCGCCTCAAAGCCCTGCACATTGACCGGGCAGAGCAGGAGTTTCGCCGCAGGCCAGCGCCGACCAATGACATTGCGAATGTCCTGCAATGCCGCGCCGGTCTTGCTGGTGACGACGCCGATGCATTTGGGATACGTGGGCAGCGGCTTTTTGTGCTCTACCGCAAAAAGTCCCTCCTGCTCGAGTTTGGCTTTCAGCTGCTCAAAAGCAAGCTGCGCCGCACCAATGCCGTCCGGGAACATCTCGTTGACATAGATCTGGAACGCTCCGTCCCGCTCATAAAGAGTAGCACGACATCGCACGACTACCTTCATGCCCTCTTCCGGGCGGAAGCCCAGCCGCCGCGCATCTGAGCGGAACATCACCGCTTTGACACTGGCGCTGGCGTCCCGGAGAGAAAAATAACAGTGGCCGCTGCGGGCGTTCTGTACGAAGTTTGCGATCTCGCCCCGCAGCGCCAAATCGAACAGGATGTCATTTGCATCCAGCAGCGTCTTGACATACTGGTTCAGGGCCGAGACGGTGATCACTTCAGCCATAGCCCGGCCTCCCGTGCGGCGAGGATAGATACGCCGATGGCGTTGTCACTGGAATACTGGCCGGGTACGAAATACACCTGCGGGAGGCGCTGCTGCACCCAGCTGCGAATGATGTCACTGCTCATCACGCCGCCTGCACAGACCACAGCAAGCCCGGGATATTCCTTCTGAGCCGCTTTGGTCATCTTGACCACGGTATCTGCCACGCAGAGCAGGCAGTACTTACAGACATAGGCAGGGCTTTTGCCAGCTGTCAACAAAGCATTGCACTGGTTTTCCAGCCCGGAAAGGCTGCATTCCATGCCTCGGACACTGGATTTCGGTTTTATCGTCACATCACATTCCGCGGCCAGACGAGAGACTTCGACGCCAGCCGGGAATCCAAAGCCCAGCTTGACGCCCACACGGTCCACAGCCTGTCCGGCGTAGAGGTCGGAGCTGGTCCCCAGCGTCTCGATATGCTTCACTTCATCGCAAAGGAGCAGGTCAGTCGTGCCGCCGGAAATATGGAACAGCAGTGTTTTCTCGCGGAAGAACTCTTCACCCTTGGCCGCAAACAGTGCCGCCGCCGCATGGCCCTGCTGATGGGTCGTGCGGACGAGCGGGATGCCCCGGGCCAGCGCGAACGCCTCGGCAGCGCTGACGCCCGCCAGAAAACAGGGCATATAACTGCCCTCTACCGGACGGGGCTTTTCCGACACGCCTACGGCACTGATTTTGGTCAAATCGAATTCACCGCTCAGTTCTTTCAGCATCTCAGGCAGAGCGGCTGTGTGGTGAAAAAGGGCGTCGCTCTGGCGCAGCCCAAGCTGGCCCTCCTTCACCGGAAGGAAACGCTTTTTTGCGCAAACAACCTCTCCGGCTGTATCAAAGACAGCCAGAGAGGTTGCATAATTGCTGGTGTCGATGCCCAGCGTATAGCTGCTCACAGCTGCTCAGGCTCTGCGTCCAGACCCTGCTCGCGTGCCACCGTACCCAGCAGACCGTTGACGAACTGATAATCCTCGTCTGCGCCATACTTTTTGGTCAGCTCGACTGCCTCATTGATGACGACGCCAGGCTTTTTCTCGTCGCCGTACAGCATCTCGGCCAGACCCAGACGGAGCACCGTCAGGCTCACGCGGGGCAGACGCTCCATCGTCCAGTTGCGCAGATGGGCGCTGATGAGGTCGTCCACCTCTGCGGAATGCTCATAATAAGCCCGCAGCAGGCGCTGGCCAAAAACATCCACCGGATGCTCTTCATCACACTCGTGGTGGTTGTCCAGAGCCTCCTGCAGGGGAATGTCACCAAAGGTCTGAGAAAATGCCAGCAGAAATGCATTTTCGCGTGCTTCACGACGGGGCAAAATATTTTCCATAATGTTCCTCTCACAGCGGCAAGGCCCTCCCTTTTGCGGGAAGGCCGACCGCAATTCTCTTTTACGTTTTGTTTCTCGGCTCAGGCCTGCGGCTCAGCCGCCGGGGCCAGACCGGCAATGACAAGATCAACGCGGCTGACCGTGACATTGGTCATGTTCTGGACGGCAGACTTGACGTTTTCCTGCACCTTTTCAGCCACAGCCGGGATGCGCGCGCCAAAGGCTGCTACAATTTCCAGAGTGATCTCTGCCGTACCGTCCCGCATCTCTACGGTAACGGGCGACTGGACGTTGGCGCGCTCGAGAAGGTCTTTCACCTTCCGGTTCTGCTTGCCGCAGGACACTTCTGCCACGCCCTCGATCTCCAGCGCTGCACAGCGGGCGATCTTGCCGATGACCTCTGTGGAGATCTGCAGACTGCCGCCTTTAAGATCCATGTTCTGTAAATCCATTCTATGGCCCTCCATCCAAAATGAGCGAATGCCCATTTTATTTTATGCGTTCTATGCAAAGAGAGTCCCCCTTTGCAAAACCTTTGATGTCATTATACCATTTTCTCCGGTTTTATACAACACCTTACTTCACTTCCACCACAGTAATATTCTGCGCCGTCACCTCGCTCTTGCTGAGCACGATGTCCCGTATCTGGGCCACCTGTGCCGCCGTCAGCGCGTCGCCGGAGGTCATCACGGTCAGGTCAGCCCGGCCGGACTGTAAAAAGCAGAGGCAGTCGGCAAAGCCTTTCGCCTTGACCAGCGTTTCTATCTCATTTTCTGCGTTGAGGTCTTCGAGGTTGGAAGTCAGCTGCTGGGTATAACCTTTTTTCTCCTCGGCGGAAAGGCCCGAGGTCTTGAGGGTCTTCTGGATCGTGTCCATCGCTTCATCGTGAGCTTTCTGGCGCTTGAGACGGGCTTCCTCAAAGAATTTCGCTCCTGCGTCGTTGGCCACGCTGACGAGCTGGGCCTCCCCATAATTCTTGTTGGCACTGGATATCGCTTCGGCCTCCGTCATCAGCCCATCGGTAACGGGTGCTGCCACAGGCTCACCCTCCACAGCCACCGCCGAGACGTTGACAGCCTCTTCATCCACACCGATGCCGGTGCGGGCATACTGCCAGTTAAGGTATACCGCCACGACCAGCGCGGCCGCAAGGGTCAGCGCTGTGACCCTGCGTGTGTTTTTGGTGATAGCTCTCATTTGTGTCTCCTCCTTGCATAACTTATATTTCATCGCTGCAAAAAATCATTCCCGGCGCTGCTCTACGCAGATGCGGTTGGACGGAACATCCAGCAGCGCCCCCACCAGCTCGGTGATTCGAGCGGCGACCCGGACATCTCCCCCGCCCTCGCACACCACGGCCACCCCGCACACTCTGGGGGTGCAGACTGTCTGTGCCAGCGCGGTCCCGTCGTCCAGCAGCACATGGGTCTGCTGTTCCTGGGTCTGTCCCGAGAGCGTGTCCAGAGCATAGATGGTCTCCTCTCCGCTTTCCAGTGTTATCATCACGGTGGTCTTTCCCGCGCCCTCTACCTGCGCGATGAGGTCGGAAAGCTGCTGCTCGAGCTGCTGGCGGTAGACGTTGTCATCCGCCGGGGCGGCGCTTGCTGCGGCGGTCTTCTCTGAAGGGGTGAACAGCTCCGACAGCAGGATGAGCAGCATGGCCGCCGCGCCCAGCAAAACCGCCAGCCGGGCGCGGTTTTCCTTCTGCGCGAGGCCCTTCAGCCGCGAAAAAAGCTCGTTGTTCATAGCACATCCTCCCCGCTGGGGCTGTTCCATTTGACGCATTCCGGTCCCAGTTGAAGCTGTCCTTCCAGCAGCGCTTCTATTGCCCGCTTCTGCGAGGCAGTGACGGCGTCCTGAGGGACGATCTGTACCTCAGCCGCTTCCACGCCCTCAGCGGTCTGGCTCAGAATGATATTCAGCCTGAGCGAAACGCCCGCCTCGCTGAGACAGCGTTCTTCGAGCGTACGGGAGAGTTCTTCTGCCGTCTGTGCCAGAACAGCACCCTCCAGACTGCCTACCGAGACCATCGGCACCTGCGGCAGTTCCAATGCGGTAAACTGTGCCTTTGCGCCGGGCAGAGCATCCGCAAAGACTACTAGAATATATAGCCCTGCCACCGCTTTTATGCACTTCTGCCCCCAGCCCTGCCCGACAAAGCGGGAGAGCAGCTCGGCGCAGATACAGGCCGTACAGAAGACTGCTGCTGCCCGTTCCAGTGCCTGCATCATGAACCACCTCCTACGATGAACAGCAGAGCCACCCCTGCCGCCGCCAGTCCGAAGAAAAGCGCCACCACCGCTGCCATACAGCGCACCGCCTCGGCAAAACAGTCGAATAATGCGCGGCAGCGGGAGATTCCAGTGAGACTGCAGAGCAGACTGCATCCCATCAGAAGAGCCAGCTGTATCATCAGCCCCAGATAGAGTGGCACGAACTCCGCGCCCAGCACCGACAGAGCTGCCAGCCCCAGCCCGCTCTTGAGGAGCTGTATCCCCGCGAGGATGGATTCCGATGCACTGCTGAGAGTCTGCCCGATGATGGGAACGCTCCCCGCCAAAAGCTGGCCGGTACGGAGCGAAAAGCGGTCCAGCTGGAATGCTGCAGCCCTCTGCAGGCCCAGCAGTGCCACCAGAATCTTCCCGGCCCAGCCCAGCGCCTGACGGAGCGCACTGCCGACGCCCTTGCAGAAAACGCCGAGGGCTGGTTCAGAGCTGACACAGCAGGCCATGCTGAGCATCAGATAGCAGTGGAGCAGCGGCTGAACGAAGCCCGCTGCCAGCTGAGCCAGAAAGCAGAGTGCCGTCAGCAGCGCTCCACTGGCCGCACTGCCTGCTGCTCCTTCCCCTCCCATCGTGAGGACACCGGCATAGACGGGAAGAAACCCCAACAGAAAGCTGCGCCAGCTCTCCACCTGTTCACAAAGCTTCTGGGCTTCTTCCAGCAGACTCCCCCAGAGCAGGACGCCGCAGCCGCCTGCCGCCACCAGATCCAGCAAGGCCCCATCGGTGCATTCCCCGGCAAGAAGCCCCAGCACCGCTGTCAGCGTCAGGAACAGGAGCACTGACGTATAGCGACTTGCCGTCTGGCGCACCAGTGCGCCGAAGGATCGGGGCAGAAAGCTTTTCAGTGTTTCCCACGGTGAGGATGCCGCCTTTTCGAGGTCGATGCGGCTCTGCTGCAAATAGGGCTCCCAGAGAGAACTGCCCGGCAGAGCTGTGCTCGAAGCGGCTATCGCCGCCGGGGCCGCGAGTGCAAAGCTCGTCCACAAGAACAGTATTGCCAGACTCAAACGGAAAAGCTTGTCTCTTTTCATCCTGCGATGCTCCCTATCTTCTGGCCGATCTCTTCCAGCAGGGGCCACGCTGCCGCAAGCACCAGCACCCGGCCGGCCAGTGCCGTACACCACGCCAGCGATTCAGTCCCCGCCTCCTCGCAGAGCGAGTGGGCGTAATCGGCCAGCAGGATGACGCCCGTACACCGCAGCAGACAGGAAAAGGCGTCACCGCCTGCCCGCTGTTCCAGTTTTGTCAGTCCGGAAAGCACGGTCTGCGCCGCTGCGCTGATTTTCCACAGCACAAGGACAGCGGTTCCCATCGAGACGAACAGCCCGAAAGCCGGGGCGCTTTTCTGGAACAGAGTGTACAGCACAGCCCCCATCACCGCAAGTCCCAGCATCGTGAGGGCGCTCATAGCGCAAAGAGGGACTTGATGGTGACAAAAAGCACGCTGATCTGCTTGACCAGGATGGACAGCACTACCACCAGCCCCGCCAATGTGGTCATCATGGCCTGGTCTTCCCGGCCTGAGCGGATGAGCAGCTGGTTGAGCACCGCCACGATGATGCCGATGGCCGCGATCTTGAAAATCAGGTCGATGTCCATACACATTCCCCCTATCTTTCATCAGAGGCAGAGGATGGCCGCCGCCAGTCCGGCAGCAAATCCCAGCTTGTGACTCAATTCCAGCTGCGGGCGGGCGTGTTCCTGCGCCTGCTGCAAAAACAGAGTGAACCGCTCTTGATAAAATGCCAGCTGCTGACACTCCTGCTCTGCCTCCATCCGGCCAAGGCTCGAGAAGCACTCGATGAAACAGTCGCGTTCCGGGCGCGTCAGACCGGGCAGCGGACAAAGGTCCCGGAAACTTTCGCCCGTGACAAGCCCCTCTTGTTCCAGCCTGCGGAAAAGCAGGGCGAGGTCCGTGTGACGATAGTTTATCTCCTGCCGGACGCGCTGCAAGAGCAAGAGCGTCTTTTCCAGCGCCGCCAGATGCTGCCGCGTATTCTGGCAGGCCGCATCTCCTGCGCACCAGCCGCAGCCCAGCCAGAACAGCGCACAGACGACTCGAAGCATTTTCACGATACTCGCACCTCTTTCAGCTGCCCCGGTGCAGTGCGGCCTTTCAGAAGCACTGCCACATGGAGCGCACCGCACTTTTGCAGATACTGCACCTGCGGACGGCGGGCAGCTTCTTCCCAGCTGGCAGCATGAAGTGTGGCGATAAATTCCACCCCGCTGAAAAGTCCCTGCTCCAGCGCGTAAAGCTCGTCCATCCCGCCCAGCTCGTCCAATAAGATGACCTGCGGCGAGAGGGTGCGCAGAGCCATCTGCACCGCAGGTCCCTTGGGTATGCCGCTGAGGATGTCGAGCGGAAGCGCCGCGCTTTCCTCCGAGGGGAATATCTCTCTCCGCTCGTCGATGACGGCCACGGCCCTGTTCTGTTTTGCAAGTTCCCGGGCGATACCTCGCAGAAGGGTCGTTTTGCCGCTGTCGGGTTCCCCCATCAGGAGCATCCCGATAAATCGCTGCTGCAGAATATCCCGGAGTTTCTGTGGCAGAGGAAATTCCCGGTTCCGGGCAACGCGGATATTCACCGAGCGCAGCTCCTGCAAGACGGCGCTCTGCCCCGGTGCGCAGTAAAACTGTCCGGCCAGCCCGGCGCGGCACCCACAGCTGAGCGTGACATAGCCCGCCGCAATTTCTGTCTCGTGGCTGTGTACCGACCCGCCGCAGAGGGTAACGAATATCTCTTCCATCTGCAAGGGCGTCAGCCGGAGCTTCTGCAAAGCAGGTAGTTCCGCCGGGCAGCAGGGCTTTCCGCCGATGGTCAGCTGTACTCCGCAGCCGACCCGGAGGCGTATCTCATGTACCTGTTCTGCAGTGTCCGGTGGCAGGGCGCTCAAAGGCCGCGCCAGCCATGCAGGCAGAGCCCGAACAGCGCGGTAATACTCGTCCATCTTGTTTCTCCTTCGGTCTCGTCATTTTGGTTTCCTGCTCCTACTGTATGCGGCGGCAGAGTTTTTAGAACGCAAAAAAGGCCCACACAGCGGGGACACCCACTGCATGAGCCTTTTGAGTCTATTCTATTTAAGCTTCCGGTTCATCCCGCAGCATGGCAAGGAATTCTTCCTCCGTCAGCACAGGTACGCCGAGGGCCTGTGCCTTGGTCAGTTTGGAGCCTGCTGCTGTGCCGGCCACAACGTAAGCTGTCTTTTTGGAGACTGAGCCGCTGGCTTTGCCGCCGTTTTTGACGATGAGAGCCTCTGCCTCATTGCGGGAGAGCGTCTCGAGGGTGCCGGTGACGACCAGCGTCATTCCCGCCAGCTTGTCGCCCTTCGGTTCGCCCTTCCAGGTCATGTTCACCCCGGCGTCGGCCAGACGATGGATAAGGTCTGTGGTGCCGTCCTTGGCGAAGAACTCTACCACGCTCTGGCCCATCACGCCTCCGAAACCGTCGATCTCGCTGATTTTTTCAATATCTGCCTCCCGGATGGCTTCCAGCGTGCCAAAGTGCTCAGCCAGCAATGCAGCGGCCTTGTCGCCGATGTTGCGGATGCCGAAGCCGAACAGCAGCTTGTCAAGATTGTTCTGCTTGGAATTTTCGATGGCGTGGAGGAGATTCGTTGCGCTCTTCTCCTTGAACTTTTCCAGTGTCAGCAGCTGCTCGAGCGTCAAATCATAAAGGTCTGCCGCCGAGTGGACGAGGTCCTTTTCCACCAGCTGTGTCGCTACGGCAGTTCCCAAGCCGTCGATGTCCATCGCATCGCGGGAGGCAAAATGGATGATGTTGCGCAGAGACTGGGCCGGGCATTCCGGGTTGACACAGCGCAGGGCAGCTTCATCCTCGAGATGGACGACCGGTGCGCCGCAGGACGGACAGACTGTCGGCATCTGGTAAGGCTCCGCGTTCTCTGGGTGATGGACGACGCCGATGACCTCCGGGATGATGTCACCGGCTTTCCGCACCTGAATGGTATCGCCGATGCAGAGGCCGAACTGGCGGATGAAATCCTCGTTGTGGAGGGTCGCGCGGGCCACCGTCGTACCGGCGAGGAAGACCGGGTCGAAGCAGGCGGTCGGGGTCAGCACACCGGTGCGGCCCACAGCGACCTCGATGCTGCGCAAGGTCGTCTCCTTGACTTCGGGCGGATACTTGAACGCGATGGCCCAGCGGGGGAACTTGTTGGTAGAGCCCATCCGATCGCGCTGGGCGAAGTCATTGACCTTGATGACCGCACCATCCATGTCGAAATCGAGCTTTGAGCGGTTCTGCCCGATCTGCTCGATCTCCTTGATCGCGTCCTCAATGTCGTGGACGATGTGGTAGCGGGGAGAGACCGGCAGGCCGAGACTTTTGAGGTAATCGAGGCTTTCCGCGTGGGTAGTCAGCTCCTTGCCACGCACCTGCTGGACGTTGAAAACAAAAATCGAAAGGCCGCGGCTCCCGGTGATCCTGGCGTCCTTCTGGCGCAGCGAACCGGCGGCGGCGTTGCGGGGATTCTTGAAGGGTGCCGCGCCCTGCAGCTCCTGCTCGGCGCAGAGGTGCTGGAACGCCTCATGGGGCATATAAACCTCGCCGCGCACCTCGAGAAACTCAGGGGCATTCTTCAGCTTTTTCGGTATCTTTTTGATAGCCCGGACATTGGCGGTGACGTCCTCGCCTACGACACCGTCGCCGCGGGTAGAAGCACGGACCAGTTCACCGTTCTCGTACTCAAGGCTGCAAGAAAGACCGTCGATCTTGATTTCGACGACATACTCCGGCTCGATACCCGCGTCACGCACTCTGCGGTCGAAATCACGCAGTTCATCGTAGGAAAATGCATCCAGCAAGCTTTCCATCTTGACGGCATGTGTCACTTTTGCGAAGCGCCCGCTGGGGGTGCCGCCGACGTGCTGGGTGGGCGAAGCCGGAGTGACCAGCTCCGGGTACTGCGCTTCCAGCTCCTTCAATTCCCGCGTCAGGGCGTCGTATTCAAAGTCCTCGAGTTCGGGGGCATCCTGGTCGTAATAAAGGCGGTTATTCTTCTCGATAACAGCGCGCAGTTCCTCTACGCGCTTCTTGGCTTGTTCCAGTTCCACAGTTCCACTCTCCTGCCTGACGCGGGACAGAGCGCCGCGTCTTGATTCTCTTGCGATAGTATACCACAAAACGGTGTTTTTCGTAAACAAAAAAAGCAGAGCTGCTTTCCCCCTTTTTTCTGAGAAATACAGCTCTGCGCTATGTTCAAAAACTCAAATCGAGATCGTATTGCAAACGTCCACGAGGACCGGGTCGATGCTCTTGGTCATCTCGAGGGCCTCATCTACGGGGTAATCCACCAGCTCCTCACCCTTCATGCCGACGATGCGGTTATACTTGCCCTGCTCGAGCAGGCAGACGGCGTGGTAACCCATAGCAGAGGCGTTCACACGGTCACGCAGCGTGGGAGAGCCGCCGCGCTGGACGTGGCCCAGAATAGTGGCACGGGTGTCGATGCCGGTGCGGGCCTGGATCTCGTTGGCGATCTCCTGGGAGTGGCCGATGCCCTCTGCGACGATGACGATGAAGTGACGCTTGCCGGTGCGCTGGGTCTCGACGATCTTATCGAGGATATCGCGCTGCATATCGAACTCCTTCTCGGGCAGCAGTACGGCCATAGCGCCGGAGGCGATGGCGACGTTCAGAGCAATGTAACCAGCGTTGCGGCCCATGACCTCGACGACGCTGCAGCGGTCATGGCTCTGGGTGGTGTCGCGCAGCTTGTCGATCATCTCCAGAGCAGTATTCATAGCGGTATCGTAACCGATGGTGTAGTCGGTGCAGGCAATATCGTTGTCGATGGTGCCGGGCAGGCCGATCATCGGGATGCCGCGGTGTGCCAGCTCACGGGCGCCGCGGTAAGAACCGTCGCCGCCAATGACCACCAGCGCGTCGATGCCCAGCTCACGGCACTTGGCTGCGCCTTTGTCCTGGCCCTCTTTGGTCTTGAACTCAAGGCAGCGTGCGGTGTAAAGGATGGTGCCGCCGGCAGAGATGATGTTCGAGACACTGCGCAGGTTCATTTCGAAGCACTCGCCGTTCAGCAGACCGTTATAGCCGCGCTGGATGCCAATCATGCGGAAACCCTTGTGCAGGCCGGTACGGACCACGGCACGGACAGCTGCGTTCATGCCAGGGGCGTCGCCGCCGCTGGTGAGAACACCGATCGTCTTGATTTGCTTTTCCATAGAGAGATTCCCTCCAATTTGTTTCTTCACATACCACTCGGGGCGCGCGCATCCCCTTCTTCCACAGATGCGGCCCGACTCGATGCAACATATTTGCTATGGCTTGCCTTAGACAAGTATATCACAAAGTTAATCATTTGAAAACAGCGCAGGCATAATGATTGATGCACAGAAATGTCATTTTGTTGCAACATTGGTTTCACCAAGCAGACGTTTCAGCTCCTGGAACAGCAGTGGATGGCCCGAAGCATAGAGTCTCCGGGGCGCGGCGAGCTTCTGCTTGACATCCTCGAGATAGAAAATGACGGGCATATCGCCGTCGAATATCTCAAGGAGATTGATGACCTTTGCATACTCGGGGCAGCTGCGGGACGGCAGGCGGACATAGAGCCGCTGGGCAGCATCCCGCATGAGGTTGGGACGGTTGGTCTGCGGGTGCTTGGGGTCGTAGCCCTCGATGGGAGAGATGCTCTCAGCCATCAGCTTGGAAGGCTCATCTTCACGCACGGAGAGGCGTCCCTCGATGACCACGACGGCATTCTCCTTGAGCGCATCGCGGAAAGTATCCAGTACCCGTGGGAAGACGATGACCTCCATCGTACCGGTCAGATCCTCCACGCTGGCGAAGGCCATCATCGTGTTGGATTTGGTGGTCATCATCCGGTTTTTGACGATGGTACACACGATACGGACATGATTGCCGTCCAGCTTGTGAGCGTCCTCGCCGGTGAGTTCCTTGATGCTGTTGGACGCAAAGCGTGCCGACTGTTCCCGATAGGCATCCAGCGGGTGGCCGGACAGATAGAGGCCGCTGACCTCTTTCTCCTGCTGGAGCAGTTCGGTGTGGCTGTACTCCGGGAAGGGCTTTATCTCGTAGCTGTCAGTGTCGGAAGTCTGAGATTCGCCGCTCATCACCGAGAACAGGTCCAGTTGTCCCTCGAGATTGCGGCGGGAGTCGCTCTCCACGCTCTTGATGATGCCGTCCACGGCTTCCACAAGGCTGTGGCGGTTGACGCCCATACTGTCGAAGGCACCCGCCTTGATAAGGCATTCCACGGCCCGGCGGTTCAGCTCAGTGCCGTGCATCCGCTTACAGAAATCGTAGAGGCTCGAATATGGCTTCTCTTTTCTCTCTTCCACGACTCGCTCGATGAGGTTGCGGCCCACATTCTTGACCGCATTCAGGCCGAAACGGATCTTGCCGTTGTCTGCCGTGAAGCCGCCGTTCGAGATATTGACGTCCGGCGGAAGCACCTTGATGCCCAGGCGGGCGCACTCGCCCGAATACTCGATGACTTTGTCGGTATTGTCAAGCACACTGGTGAGCAATGCGGCCATAAACTCGCTGGGGTAATGACACTTGAGATAAGCCGTCTGGAATGCGACGTAAGCGTAGCAGGCCGCATGGCTTTTATTGAAGGCGTAGGACGCAAAACTTGACATTTCATCGTAAATTTCGTTGGCAACTTTCTCGGAGATGCCATTGGCGACACAGCCCGGGCATTCGTGACCCGGCTCGGTGCAGCCGTGGACAAAATGCTCGCGTTCTGCCTCCATCACCGCGTGCTTCTTTTTGCTCATGGCACGGCGGACGTTATCTGCCTGTCCGAACGAGAAACCGGCCAGCTCACGGAATATCTGCATGACCTGTTCCTGGTAGACGATGCAGCCGTTGGTGACGTCAAGGATGTGGGCCAGCTGAGGGGTCTTATAGCTGATTTTATCCGGCTCGTGGCGGTTGCGCAGGTAGGTCGGGATAGAGTCCATCGGGCCGGGGCGGTAAAGACTGATAAGAGCGATGACATCTTCAAGGTTCTGCGGCTGCAGACCCACGAGTACCTGTTTCATACCCGAGGATTCGAGCTGGAACACGCCCTCCGTTTCACCCTGACCCAGCATCTTATAAGTCGCGGCATCGTCATAATCCAGCTTTCGGATGGAGAAAGACGGGTCTTTTTTCTGGATGGCAGCCTCCGCGTCCCGGATGACCGTCAGGGTGCGCAGGCCGAGGAAGTCCATTTTCAGCAGGCCCAGCTCTTCGATCTCGGTCATATTGAACTGGGTGACAGGCAGGCCGTCGTTGGTGGCCAGGGGCAGATAATAGTCTGTCGGTTCCGGGGTAATGACGACGCCGGCTGCATGGGTGGAGGCGTGGCGGGGCATACCTTCAACTTTCAGCGCAGTGTCGATAAGTTCTGTGACCTGCGGGTCGCTGTCGTACATCCGCTTGAGCTCCGGTGAGACCTCCAAGGCGCGTTTCAGCGTCATTTTCAGCTCCATCGGTACCTGCTTTGCCACCACATCCACGCTCTGATAGGGCATACCCATCACACGGCCCACATCGCGGATGGCGTTGCGGGCGGCCATGGTGCCAAAGGTGACGATCTGGGCCACATGGTCTGCGCCGTACTTCCGGTTGACGTAGTCGATGACCTCCTGACGGCGCTCATAGCAGAAATCGACGTCAAAATCGGGCATGCTGACGCGCTCGGGGTTCAGGAATCGCTCGAAGATGAGGTTGTAGCGGATGGGGTCGATGTCGGTGATGCCTACACAGTAAGCCGCGATGCTGCCCGCGCCCGAGCCACGGCCCGGGCCTACCGGAATGCCCTGACTCTTGGCGTAGTTGATATAATCCCAGACAATGAGGTAGTAGTTGGTATAGCCCATCGACTTGACCACGCCGATCTCATAGGTCAGGCGGTCCTTATTGGACTGTGGGACGTCCGAGCCGTAGCGGCGCTCGAGGCCGTCCCAGCAGAGCTTCTCGAAAAACTCCTGATTGTCCATCCCGTTCGGGGCTTTGTAATATGGAATTTTGGTGTGTCCAAAGTCGAAGTCAAAATTGCACTGGTCCGCAATTTTCTGGGTGTTGGCACAGGCTTCCGGCACCATTGCGAACAAATCATACATTTCATCCGTCGTTTTGACGTAAAATTCGTCGGTCTGGAACTCCATCCGGTCGGCATCCTGAATGGTCTTGCCTGTCTGGATGCAGAGCAGGATGCTCTGCATCTTGGCGTCATCCTTCCGCAGATAGTGGGAGTCGTTGGTGGCTGCCATCGGGATGCCGGTCTCCCGCGCCAGTTTGATGAGCTGGGGCAGGACGATAGTATCCTCTTCGAGGCCGTGGTCCTGCAGTTCGATGTAGTAATTGCCCTTGCCGAACAGTTCCTGATACCACAGGGCCGTGGCCTTTGCCCTCTCGTAGTCTCCCGCCAGAATGGCCTGTGGGATCTCGCCTGCGAGGCAGGCAGACAGGCAGATAAGCCCCTCATGATACTGCTCGAGAAGCTGCTTGTCTACACGGGGCTTGGAATAAAAGCCCTCCACGAAGGCAGCGGACACCATCTTGATGAGGTTCTTATAGCCTATCTCATTCTTGCAGAGCAGGATAAGATGGTTGTTGCCGTCGATTTTGTTGACTTTATCGAAGCGGGTGCGGGTGGCCACATAGACCTCACAGCCGATGATAGGCTTGATGCCTGCCTTTTTTGCGGCCTTATAGAACTGGACACAGCCGTACATGACGCCGTGGTCCGTGATGGCGATGGCGCTTTGGCCGCACTCCTTGACGCGGTCCATAAGCTGGTCGATACGGCAGGCACCGTCCAGCAGGCTGTATTCGGTATGGATGTGGAGATGAACGAAGTCTCTCCCCTGACGGTTCCCTTCGGTCACATCGCTCATGCTCCTTCCTCCTCTGTTTCAGTGTGTTCTTCGAGCCGCTGACGCAGGGCGTCGGCCAGCGCTTCCAGCTTTTTCATCCGGTGAGAAAGGCCCGATTTGCTCATGGGCGGGTCAAAGCATCCGCAGAGCGCCGCCAGCGATAAATCAGGATATTCCAGCCGCCGGGCTGCTGCCTGCTGCAGCGCCTCGGGCAGCGTTTTCAGCGCCCCCTGCTCTTCCAGAAAGCGGATGGCTTTGAGAGTCTGGGCGTTGGCACGGGCCGTCTTGCCCAGGTTTGCGGTATCGCAGTTTGTGTGGCGGTTGATTTGGTTGCGCATCTGCTTGACAGCCTTCTGGGCGCTGAGCTGGGCCGATGCCTCTGCCGCCCCCATAAAGGAAAGGATGCGCTCTACGTTGTCGCAGCTCTTGACGTAAACAAGGTTCACGCCGTTGCGGCGGGTGCGGTGGGGTGCAAACTCGTGCTCCGCCAGCAGGGCTTCGAAGTCGCGCGCAAGGTTCGTGCGGCTGGTGAGAAACTCGATGTTATACTCCTTTTGCGGGTCAGTAACCGTGCCGCTGCACAAAAAAGCTGCCCCGATGTACGCGCTGACGCACGTCTGGCAGCGAATCAGTCTGGGGTCTATCTGCAGGCTCGTCTCGGTGCCGGTGGTGCCGAAAAGCTCGTGCATCCGCGCCACCTGCCCCGGTGCGCGGATGCTGAACTCATAGACCACCCCGCTGGGACGCTGCTTCTCGATGATGTCACCCTGTACGCCGCAGCGCGCAAACAGCTGGGAAGCCACCTGCGTCGTCAGCTCCTGTTCCGTCTGCAGCACCAGCCCGCTGGCGTCGAAGTACTTGGCGAAGCAGGCAATTCCATAGGCAGCAGCGCGGACGCAGCAGTCCTTCTGCAAACTGCGCCGGGCGATCTCCTCCCTTGCCTGAGATGCAAAACTCATGATGTGTTTATCCTTTCAACGGACAGAATCGCGGTGCTGGATGCCGGGCTTGTAGCCAAGCTTTTCGCAGTATTCCGCGATTTTCCGCGCAAATGTGATGGAACGATGCTTGCCGCCGGTGCAGCCCACTGCGATGGTGAGCTGGCTTTTGCCTTCCTTGACATAGAGCGGAAGAGCATATTCCAGAAACGATTCATAGCGCTTCAAAAGCTCCTGCGCCTCCGGGTGGCTCATGACAAAATCGACGACCTCTTCATCAAGACCTGTTTTATGCTTCAGTTCCGGGACATAAAAAGGGTTGGGCAGACAGCGGACATCCAAAACAAGATCCGCCTCCGGTGGGATGCCGAACTTGAAGCCGAAGGACATGACTGTCAGACGCATGGCGCTCTTCGCGCCGCCGTTCTGGTTGAACAGGTCGCAGATGCGCTCTTTGTTCTGCGAGGTGGAGAGCAGGCCGGTATTGATGGTATAATCTGCCCGGTCTTTGAGGGGCTGCAAGATCTCGCGCTCCCTGCGGAAGGCTTCCCGGGTGGAAAGGCCGTCGGAAATGCTCATCGGATGGCGGCGGCGCGTCTCACTGTAGCGGCGCATCAGCACATCGTCCGGGGCATCAAGAAACAAGATCTCATATTCTATCCTCTGCGCATCCAACTGAGAAAGAGCTTCTTCGATCTCTTCCGGCGTGCGGCAGCCGCGGATGTCCATGCAGAGAGCCACCCGCTTGAGCTGGTTGTCACCCGCTTTTGAAAACGCCGTGATGCTGGGCAGCAGTGCCGCCGGGATGTTATCAATGCAGAAAAAGCCGATGTCTTCCAGTGCATTCATGGCGACAGATTTGCCTGCACCGGAAAGGCCGCTGACGATGAGAAGATTCATTTTGCACGCCTCTTTCTTTTATGCTTCCACCACACGAATTTCTTTTTCGAGGTCGTAGCCGGTCTTTTCTTTCACGATGGCACGCACCTCATCGCACAGAGCCAGCACATCTGCACAGGTTGCTCCACCCAGATTGACCACAAAGCCGCAGTGCTTGTCACTGACGGCTGCGCCGCCATGGCGGTAGCCCCGCAGACCGCACTGGTCGATGAGGGCTGCCGCAAATGCGCCCACCGGCCGCTTGAAGGTGCTGCCGGCGCTGGGCTTGTCGAGAGGCTGTTTGTCTTTGCGACGGGCCATCAGGTCGTTCATCCTGGCGCGGATGTCGGCGGCATTGCCTCTTGCAAGGTGGAACTTTGCCGAGAGGATGCAGCCGCCGTTTTCTTCGAAAATGCTGTGGCGGTATCTGAGGTCGAGCTGTTCTGCCGGTATCTCAACGGTCTCCCCTTCTGCGGTCAGATACCGCACGGAGACCAGCACGTCCTTCATCTCGCCGCCGTAAGCTCCGGCGTTCATGTAGACAGCACCGCCCACCGTACCCGGGATGCCGTAGGCGAACTCAAGACCGGTGAGGCTGTTTTCCAGCGCCGTCATGCAGAGCGACGAGAGCATCTTGTCCGCACCGACAACGACAGCATCGTAAGTCAGGGCCGGATCTTTGCCCGGGAAACAGATGTTTTCAAGAATACCGATCGCGCTCTTCATGGCCGATACATTGATGACAGCTCCCCGGTAGCCCGCATCCTCAAACAGGATGTTGCTGCCGTTGCCAAGCAGATAATATTTGACGTTCGCTTCCTTCGCCAGCTTGATGGCGGCGCAGAGCTGCGCCTCATTTTCCGGCAGGATAAAGACATCTGCCGGGCCGCCGATGCGGAAAGTGCAGTGCGCGCTGAGCGGCTCATTTTCTTTGTATGCAATGCCCGCAGCGGACAAAGCCTGTTTCAATCGTTCCATTCGTTCTTCCTCTATCGGTAGAAAATCAGTCCATCGTGTCGTTCAGGCCCAGACGGATGAGCAGCTCCTTGGCGGCGTTATAGCCCATCTTCTTCTGGCGGTTATTGATAGCTGCCGTTTCCAGCACGACTGCGAGGTTGCGTCCGGGCGAAACGGGGATGATGGTGCTAGGGATGTTGACGCCCAGAATGTCATAATACTCGCTTTCCAAACCGGTGCGCTGATAGTTTTTGGTGGGGTCCCATGCTTCCAGCTGGACGACGAGGTCGAGGCTTTCACTCACCTTGACCGCGCCCACGCCGAACACGCGGGCCACGTTGACGATGCCGACGCCGCGCAGCTCAATGAAGTGGCGGATGTTTTCCGGCGCAGTACCCATGATCTGACGGTTGGAGACCTTGCGCAGCTCCACGGCATCGTCGGCGACGAGGCGGTGACCGCGCTTGACCAGCTCGATGGCCAGCTCGCTCTTGCCGATGCCGCTGTCGCCGAGAATGAGGATGCCTTCACCGTAAACTTCCACCAGCACGCCGTGGCGGGTGATGCGGGGAGCCAGTTCAAGGTTCAGCACGCTGATGAGGCTGCCCATCATGGTGCAGGTCGTCTCGTTGGAGCGCAGCAGGGCTACCCCGTGCTGCTTTGCAAGCTCCTGCATCTCCGGGAAGGGTTCCAATTCCTCGTTGCGGCAGAGGATGACGGCCGGAGGCTGCTGGCGGAACAGCTGGTCAAGGCGCTCACGGCGCTTTTCCGCCGTAAGACCGGCCAGAAAGTTCATCTCCGCAAGGCCCATGATCTGTAAGCGCAGCTTATCGAAATAATCGTAGTAACCGGCCAGAAACAGACCGGGACGATTGACCTCTGCGATCTCGACGCTGATCTTGTCCAAATCGCAGGGCGTATAGATAACCTCGAGGCTGACCTTCTCGACCAGCCGCTTGAGCGAAACAGCGAAATTCCCCATTCGTTTTTCCTCCTGCATCCTCTGTGCTCTACCATACCAAAAGGCAGCACAGTTTATCCTTCTTTATATTATAATCGAGACGGGCGGCAAAAACAACAATTCTTTCAGGAATCTTTTCTGGTTTTGCGCCAGCGCTTGCATCCGGGGGCCAAAACCATATAATAGGAGGCAGGGATAGAGTTTACTTTACATGAGTTTTACATTTCGCCGGTTTCCGATTTTACATTCCGCTCGTATACTCATAATCAGGGATAGGACCGGTGAAATCCAGTGCAGGTCGTGTAAAAAATTAAGACATGATCCTGCACGGGTTCTCTACGGCCGCTGTCGATGTATAAACGCAAGCTTCAACAAGTGAGGAGTAAAACATGACTCTATTCAATGTCTTTTCTCTGCTGGGCGGTCTGGCTCTGTTCCTGTTCGGCATGGACATCATGGGCAAAGCCCTTGAGAAACAGGCCGGCGGCCATCTGCAGAAGATCCTGAGCAAACTGACGGATAACCCCTTTAAGGGCTTCTTCCTCGGTCTGTGCGTGACCGCCATCATCCAGAGTTCCAGTGCTACCACCGTCATGGTGGTCGGCTTCGTCAACAGCGGCATCATGGAGCTGCATCAGGCCATCGGCATCATTATGGGCAGCAATGTGGGTACCACTGTCACCAGCTGGCTGCTGAGCCTTTCCGGCCTGCAGGGCGACAGCATCTGGATCCAGATGCTCAAGCCCACCTCTTTCAGCCCCATACTCGCCTTCATCGGCATCCTGCTCTATATGGGCAAGAATGAGAAGAAAAAGGGCATCGGCACCATCCTCATCGGCTTTGCCATCCTGATGACCGGCATGACTACCATGTCCAATGCCGTTGAGCCCCTGCAGGGTGAGGCATGGTTCACCAACCTCTTCGTCCGCTTCTCCAATCCCATCCTCGGCGTTCTGGTGGGCGCACTGGTCACCGGCATCATCCAGAGTTCCAGCGCCAGCGTTGGCATCCTGCAGGCGCTGAGCGCTACCGGCGTCATCACTTACGGCAGCGCTATCCCCATCATCATGGGTCAGAATATCGGCACCTGTGTCACCGCGCTGATCTCTTCTGTGGGCGCAAATAAGAATGCCCGCCGTGCCGCCATGGTCCACCTCTACTTCAACATCATCGGTGTCACGGTCTTTCTGGCCGGTTTCTACGGTCTGAACGCCGTGGTCCACTTTGATTTTGTGAACGAGACCATCGCCGCCTGGGGCATTGCTGTGGTCCACTCCGCCTTCAACATCGCGGCCACCCTCATCCTTCTCCCCTTCGCAAATGGTCTGGAAAAGCTGGCCATCCTCACCATCCCCGACGACGCCGAAAAAGAGAGCTTTGCTCTGCTGGATGAGCGTCTGCTGAACACCCCGGCTGTGGCCGTGGCCCGCGCCCGCTCTGCTACAGCTGACATGGCCGAGCTGGCCCGTGTGGGCGTCATGCAGGCCATGAGCCTGACCCACACCTGGGATGATACGCTGGCCCAGAAAGTCCGGGATGAGGAGAGCAAAGTTGACCAGTACGAAGATGCTCTTGGCACCTATCTGGTCAAGCTGTCCAGCCGTGAGCTGAACCATGCGGACAGCCAAAGCGTGAATACTCTGCTCCACACCATCAGCGATTTCGAGCGCATCAGTGACCATTCCGTGAACCTTCTGGAATCCGCACAGGAGATGCACACCAAGGAAATCAACTTCTCCACCGACGCCCGCGAAGAGCTGCAGGTGCTTGAGGACGCCGTGCAGGACGTGCTGAACCGCACCACCGACGCCTTCCGCAAAGATGACCTGCATCTGGCAAGCAAGGTCGAGCCTCTGGAGACCGTCGTGGACGAGCTGGTGCGTGCCATCAAGGCACGGCACGTCGCCCGCCTGCAGGCCGGCAGCTGTTCCATCGAGTATGGCTTCGTGCTGGAAGACCTGCTGACCAACTACGAGCGCGTCTGCGACCACTGCAGCAACGTGGCAGTTGCCCAGATCGAGGTGGCACAGGACAGCTTCGACACCCACGCCTACCTCAACGACCTGCGCAGCGGCCATGCCTCCACCAAGGAGAGCGAGCAGTTCCAGCGCCGCCTGAACCGCTACCGTGAGCGCTATCTCTTCCCCGACGAAAACGTCACCGAAACGGAGGACAAACAGGCATGATCTATATCGTAGAAGACGATTCAGCCATCCGTGAATTAGAGCAGTATGCATTACAGTCCAACGGCTACGAGGCCGTGGGCTTCGAGTCCTCGGAGCCGTTCTGGCAGGCCGTCCACACCACGCCGCCGGAACTGGTCATCCTGGACGTGATGCTCCCCGGTGAGGACGGCTTCTCCATCCTGAAAAAGCTCCGCGCCGCCCCTTCCCTGCGGCGTCTGCCCATCATCATGATAACAGCCAAGTCCAGCGAGCTGGACACCGTGCGTGGCCTCGACTGCGGCGCAGACGACTACATCACCAAGCCCTTTGGCATCATGGAGTTCCTGAGCCGGGTGCGGGCAGCCCTCCGCCGGGCAGAGCCCGAGGCACGGCCCAATGTCTACAGCTTCCGGGAGATCCTGCTGGACAATGCCCGCCACAGCGTCACTGTCAGCGGCGCACCGGTGGAGCTGACTTACAAAGAATACAGCCTGCTCCGCCTGCTGCTGGAAAACACCAACCTTGTCGTCACCCGCGAGACCATTTTGCAGGTGGTGTGGGGTACTGACATCTCGGTGGAGAGCCGGACCGTGGATATGCACATCCGTACCCTGCGCAAAAAGCTGGGCGACGCCGGAAAGTACATCTGCACAGTACGGAAAGTGGGCTACAAGCTGACGGACAGCGAGGAGGAGCTCGAGCAATGAAACCACGCAGCATGGAAGAAAAAATAAGTTATCTGCTGTTTCTGATGGGATTTGCGGGGCTGGTGTGTACCGCTGCACTCTGCATCTTTGTGTTCCACAAGGCGTTCCGGGAGCAGGCCTGGACAGCCCTCGAGCGGGAAGCCGACCTTGTGGCTGCCGGCTGTGCGCAGGTGGACTCCCCCAGCCAGCTGGAAACTTATGTGAACGGCTCGCTGCGCATCACTCTCATCGCCTCGGACGGCAGTGTGCTTTTTGAGTCGGCTACCAACCAGCCGATGGAAAACCATCTGAGCCGCCCCGAGATACAGCAGGCCATGAAGAGCGGTGTGGGCCGCGACTGCCGCGACTCCCAGACGCTGGGCTATGAGACTTATTATTACGCCATGCTGCTGACGAACGGAGACATCCTCCGGGTGGCGCAGGACTCTGAGACTATCTGGTCGATTTATGACGCCGCTCTGCCTGCCATCGTGCTGAGCTGTTTCCTGATGATGGGCGCAGCCGCTATCATTGCCGGACTGCTGACCAAGAGCCTTGTCCAGCCTGTGCTCAAGATGACCGATGACCTCGACCACATCCAGGAGAATGTCCCCTACAAGGAGCTTATCCCCTTTGCCGAGAGCATCCACTCCGACCGGATGCTGCGGGAAAATAACGAGAAAATGCGGCAGGAGTTCACGGCCAATGTCAGCCACGAGCTGAAAACGCCTCTGACCAGCATCTCCGGTTATGCAGAGCTCATCGAGACCGGCATTGCAAAACCCGAGGATACGCCAGGTTTTGCCCGCAAGATCCATGTAGAGGCCAGCCGGATGATACAGCTGGTCAACGATATTCTGCAGCTCTCCCACCTCGACAATGTGAGCGAGACGGGTGCTGCGCCTGCAATGGAAACGGTCGATCTGTTGGATGTGGCCCGCGAGTGCGTGGAGCGCCAGAAGGTCAACGCCCGGCACTCCTATATCTCCCTGACCTACCTCGGCGAAAGCGCCCCTGTGACAGGCAGCCGCGTCCTGCTGGATGAGCTGTGCCAGAACCTCTGCGACAACGCCATCCGCTACAACCGCCCCGGTGGAAAAGTCCAGATCATCACGGCCTGCACCCGGGACGGTCACTGCACCCTGACCGTGAAGGACAACGGCATCGGTATCCCGAAAGAGGCGCAGACCAGCGTGTTCGAGCGCTTCTACCGAGTGGACAAGAGCCGCAGCAAAGCCACTGGCGGCACCGGTCTGGGTCTGGCTATCGTCAAACACATCGCCCGCATCCACAACGCCCGCATCAAGCTGGACAGCGTTGTGGACGAGGGTACCACCATCACCGTGATCTTCGAAACGGCTTCTTAACATTTCATGAGTTTCACGTCTGCCCGAATTTCCGGGCAGACGTTTTTTGTTGTGAGCGCAAAGTGACCGTCACGCAGTGCCTGATGCGCACCGAGTCCGGAGATGTCCAGCCCCAGCGTCCAGCAGCGGCGGACGGTGTCCGCACAGAGGGCTTCCAGTTCTGCTTCGGCGTCGGCGGGCAGCGCATTGCGTGAGAGTGCGTTCACCCGGAGCAGGAAGCTCTCCCCTTCCTGCTCCACGCCGCAGAAAGCCCGGCGCAGGCGGAGCGGCCCGGCTTCCAGCGCAAAGCGATGCTCCCCTGTATCCGTCCAGCTTTTGCCCTGCAATAAGAGTGCCATTTCCGTCTGGGACTCGGTCAGCTGGCCGGTCTGTTCCGGGGTGACGATGAGGGCTTCGGGCCTGCAATGTGTATCCTCGTCTTCCAGCTCCACGACAGGCAGGATGAAGCCGCTGCTCTGCTCATAGAGCCGGGGCGCGGCCGGGGCAGCGTTTTTAATGCATTGCAGGAGATTTTCAGGCAGGACATCTGATTCATCGGTCCGCTCTTTCAGTATCTCTACCGAAAAACTTCCCCCGAATACCCGGGACGCCAGCCGCCCGTAGGGTCGATGGAGAAACAGTTCTTCACAGGCAGACAGCGTCTGTCGCACCGAATCCTGCCCGGCCAGAAGGTATTCGCAGAGCCGCCAGTCCGCCCGCTGAGGCAGGGCTTCCTCAGCGGCAGAAATGGCAGAAGAAAGCTCGGGGCCTCGGCCAATACAGAGGCGGATGGCGGCTTCAGCCTCGGAGGAATCGGCGGAAGCTTCCGGGAACTGGTACAGCAGACCCACTGTCCAGCTGTCGCCGTTCGTCTCGACGAGAAGGGCGCGTATCATGCTTTTTTCGGTGTTGTCCCAATGCAAAAAGAGGCAGAGCCAGACGACGAGGACGCCTGCGGCCATCAGCCGCAGCCAGCCCCGGCGGGTCATCGTGCAGCCTCCGCATTTACAGGCCCTTCGGCAAGGCGCTCACAGAGCAGCCGGACGGCACGGACGATAAAGCCGAAGCGGAAAATCGCCGCCGCCAGCCAGAGGAGCAGGAACGCAGCATCAAAGCGGGAGATGCCGCCGAAGCTCCACGCCCGCAGCAGCTCATAGCCCGGGTAAGCCTGCGGTGCGCCGAAAAGAAGGGCCAGCCCCAGCGCATAACCTGAGGAAATGACGGCAGCGATGATTGGAAGCCATACGATAGGCTTTTTACTGATTTTCGCATTATTTTTACTCATACAGAGAAGCGGAAAGGAGAAATATTCCGGGTAAAAAGTGGCATCCGGAAGAACAAACGAATGTGCCGTCTCACCTGTCACGAGCACCTGCCATTGCAGCTGTCCGGCCAGCCCCAGCACACAGAACACGATGCCCAGCACTACGAGCCACCCGAGGACGGAGGCCATCCGGTCGTACAGCTCACAGCCGAGGCTCCACCCTGCCCAGAGAAAGAACGGCAGCAGACCGATGAAGGCCATAGACGCAAACTGTTCCCAGCAGGCTTGTTGGAGCATTGCAGCCGTCCGGACAAGTTCGAAGAGATACCAGAGCAGAAAGACGGCACAGATGCACTTTCCTGCAAAGCCCGGGCGGTTCAGACGGGAGGCGTTGACCGAGGCAAGCGCTGCAAGGAGCACGAAGGCCGCTGCCGCCAGTACATTGCTCAGCAGGACGGCACGGACGGAGCCGGTCTGCCCTGCCCCGAAGATGGCGCGACCCAGCTCTGCCGCCGCGATGCTGAGTGTCAGCGTCCGGGCCGAGAATGTCTGTTTTTGCTGCATTCAGGAACCCCTCCTTTTCCAAATGGTGAATGGGCGGCGGGACAGCGCCCGATAGTTGCGGCGGACGACGCCGTCACCCGAAAAGACTGCGCCCGAAAGATAGGGTACCCCCATCGCGGAGATGGACGTCAGTGCGGCCAACACGCCCAAAGCCGCACACACCAGACCTACCGGACCAGCCAGACCGGCGGCCAGCGTAACGCCCAATCGCAGCAATGTGGCCGGTTCGTACAGCGAGGGCGTCACAAAGACCGAGATGGCCGTGATGCTGGCTACGAGGATGACCGGCGTGCTCAGCAGTCCGGCCCCGATGGCGGCGTCACCGATGATGAGCGCCGCGACGAGGCTTACCGAGTGGCCCAGCGTCTGGGGCATCCGAAGCCCGGCCTCCCGGATGATCTCCAATAAGATGATGACCAGCAGCATCTCGGCAAAGAGCGGCAGAGGCGTCGCCTTTTCTGCCGCCGCGATTTTGAATAATAACTGCGGTGGGATGAGCTCGGGCAGATAGACCGCCAGACAGACAAAAACGCCCGGCAGAAAGATGCTGAGATAAAATGAGCCATATTTCAGGACGCGCAGGAACGACGAAAAAACTGCCGTGGTGGCGTAGTCGTCGAGGCAGTCGAAGTTCTCGCAGAAAAGGGACGGCAGCACCAACGCCGAGGGGCTGCCGTTGACAAGGATGATGATTTTCCCCTCACAGAGCTTTGCGGCGGCGGAAGCCGGGCGCTCTGTATAGCTCACTGGGGCGAACAGCCGCCACCTGGCCGGGAAAAGCCACGGTACAAAGTAGCTGGAATCCAGCAGGCCCTCCGGCTTTGCCTCCTGGAGCGTCCGGCGCACCCGCGCCACCGCCGTCTTGCTGGCCTTGTCTTTGCAGTAGCAGATGGCATATTCGGTCTTCATGGCACAGTCGGCCTGTGCTGTCTCCATCACGAGAGTGTCGGTACGGATGAGGCGGCGCAGTAAACTCAGGTTGACCCGCAGCAGGTCGGCAAAGCCCTCCCGGGAGCCACGGAGGTTTCCTTCCCCGGAGGGCTCTTCCACCGAGCGCGATTTCAGCCCCTGAACCGAGAAGACAAGCCCCTTTTTGCACCCGTCCAGCAGAAGCACGGCCATGCCAGCGGTCATGCGGCGGATGAGGTCGTCCATGTCCTTGACCGGGCTGTCCTCGGCGGGCAGACCGGAGTGATGCATCAGAAGCTCATACACCTGCGTACCGCTGTGAGGCATCCGCTCCGGTTCGAGGCTGGGCGTATGCCGGGTAGCGGCGTCCAGTAAAAGCGACCAGAGTGACTCGAGGCTGGCCATATTGTCGAAAAGGACGATGGCCCCCGGGCAGTGATAAAGCTCGATGCGCTTGGCATAAAAATCCGCCGAAGCGCCAAACCTAGCGTTGAGCGCCGCCAGATTCTCTTCCAGCGACGAAGAAAGCTGCAGCATACGGTATCCCCCCTTTACCTGCCAGTATTCCCGCGCCGGCGGCGCTTATTCAACCCACAAGGAGGGCCTTCTCGTGAAGCTTCTGATTTTCCGCACCCTGCTCATCTATCTCTGCGTTCTGTTCGCCATGCGGCTGATGGGCAAGCGTCAGTTGGGCGAACTGCAGCCCGAAGAGCTGGTATCCACCATCCTCATCTCAAATCTGGCGTCCATCTCCATCGAGTCGGAAGAAGTACCGGTGACGGCCAGCCTCATTCCCCTCTTCCTCATCGCGGCTTTGGAGCTGCTGGGGTCGGCGCTGAGCTTCCGCAGCCAGAAATTTTTCAACCTGATGTCGGGCCGCCCCAAGACGGTCATCTTAGACGGACAAATCGACCAGAACGCTCTGCGCACTCTCCGGCTGACGACTGCTGATTTGATGGAAGCGCTGCGTGGCAAAAACATCTTCGATCCCCGGGACGTCTCCTACGCCGTAGTGGAGACGAATGGCAGTCTTTCGGCGGCACTGCGCCCCGAAAAAGAGACCGCTACCCTCGCCGACTTACAGCTGAAAGTGGAGCACAGCCATGCGACCATCCCTTTCGTGCTGGATGGGCAGGTGCTCGAGGAAAATCTGCACTGGTGCGGCAAAGACCAGGACTGGCTCGAGCGGACAGCGCAGGCCAATACCCTGCTGCCGGAGGAAATCCTGCTTTTAGTGGGCAACGAGACAGAAGACTATTTTCTGCTGAAAAAAGAGAGCCGCCGCAAGGGCAGCTCCCGGTGAGAGGTGTAGGATGAAGCGAATTTATGCGTGTCTGTGCATCGTGGCAGTGCTGCTGGGTGTGGCCTTTTACAGCAGTTGGCGGGTGCAGAAGTTTGCAGAGGATATTTCGGACGACATCGACGACGCCATGGAGGCTATCCGGGACGAGGACCTCCCTTCCGCGCGGCAGGCACTGGCCGAGGGCGCTGAACTCTGCGACAAAATGCGGGAAGGGATGAATCACCTGCTCCGCACACAGGACTTCACGGAACTGGAAGCCGCCCTCCGCGCCGCGGACGGACATCTCGAACTGAGCGCCCCCGAGGAAGCATTTGGTGAACTGCGCCGGGCGCAGGTTCAGGTGGAGACGCTGGAATGGCTGTCGCGGAGGCTTGTATAATTAAATCGTTCAGGCGTGGTTATATTTCGTGTAATCCATATTATTCGAAATTATGCCGTCTCGTCCCGGCGCAAGATAAGTCTTATAAAAGGGATTCATCTATAAGGTCGTCTGGTATTTCCATTGCATTATCATTGTTTTGCTCTTCAGCAATTCTATTTGTGCGAAACTGCTATTAAGTGTCCCTGGCTATATGAAATCTTATATGACCCATATTTCAGCGTATCTTCCGAAAGATGCAGACCTTATAGAAAGGGCTATTTTCCCGTGTCCAAGAGGCACAAAAAATCACCCCATCCCCTGCCCTGCGGCAGAGAATGGGGTGCTCGTGCTTTTTACACTTTACTTCTTACGGTCGCCCATCAGCTTTTTCAGCTCATTGAAGAAGCTCTCGACGTCCGCGAACTGCTGATAGACCGAGGCAAAGCGGACATAGGCCACCTCGTCGATTTTTTTCAGTTCCTGCATGGTCAGCTCACCGATGCGCACACTCGTCACCTCGCGGTCGTAGGTGCTCATCAGGGTCTGCTCGATGCTGCTGACGGCGCGTTCCAGAGACTCGTAGCTCACCGGACGCTTGGCGCAGGCCCGAAGCATCGCGTTGAGCAGCTTCTGCCGGTCGAACGGCTCACGGGAGTTATCCTTTTTGATGACGATGAGCGGCACCGTTTCCACGACCTCGTAGGTCGTGAACCGCATATGGCAGTTCAGGCACTCCCGGCGGCGGCGGATGCGCTCGCTGTCTTCGGTAGGGCGGGAGTCGATGACTTTGGATTCCTCAGCGCCACAATAGGGGCATTTCATGGTCGTTCCTCCTAGATTCAGGACAGATTTGCGTCAGGATAGAAGCTCAGTTTTTCTTTGCGCCCTTGCGCTCACTCCAAGTCACCCATGCGGAAGTGGAGACACACAGCGAAGTATACACGCCGCTGAGCATGCCCATCATCAGGGGGAAAGCAAAGGTGAAGATACTGTCCAGACCGTACAGCTTGGAGACGATGCACATCACACCCAGAGCCATCACCGTGGTGACGGTGGTGATGATCGTGCGGCGGGCAGACTGGTTGACGGAATGGTTGACCAGCTCTTCGAAGCTGGCCTTCTTGCCCAGCAGGCCGCGGTTCTCACGGATACGGTCGTAGACGACGACGGTATCGTTGATGGAGTAGCCGAGGATGGTGAGCATGGCGGCGATGAAGTTGCCGTCCAGCGGGGCGCGCAGCAGCACGAAGGTGCCGAACACCACCATCAGGTCATTGAGCAGGGCCAGAACAGCCATCATGCCGCCGGTAAGGCCGCCGATATTCTTGAAGCGGTAGGCGATGTAGGCGAGGATGAGCACCAGTGCGAACACCACGGCCACCAGACTCTTCTGGAGGAATTTGGTACCCATTGCGGCGCTGACATTGCTCAGAGAGAGCTGTGCAAAGGAGTTATCCGGGTAGCTCTCATTCAGGGAGTCCAGCAGGGTCTGCACTTCGTCGGTGGTGACAGTCTCGGTGCCGGGCATCGAAATTTTCAGGGTCTGCTCCCCTGTCGCGACGTTCTCGCCGGTCTGCAGGGTCAGGCCGTTGCTGCCCAGCGCTTCGGAGGCGGTCTTCTGGACGGCAGACATCTCAAAGCTGTTCTCGTAGCTCAGAGTGATCATCGCACCGCCGGTGAACTCGGTGTCCAGATGGACGCCCAGCACCACAGCGCAGAGGACGATAGCTGCCATCAGGCAGGCGGAGAAGGTCAGGAAGCGCTTGCGCAGGCCGACGAAGTTGACCTGCTTCTTCTCTGCCGGGATCTTGCCGGGAGCATCGGCACCGTAGAGGCGGGGGTCACGCAGAGCCTTGATAGCGGCAGCGCCCCGGATCATGGTACGGGTGGCGAAGATACCGAACACGAAGTTGAGCAGCACACCGGTGAGCAGCGTGTAACCGAAGGCGTAGATGGTGCCTGCGGTCGAGGGGCCGAAGGCGAAGAAGACGAAGTGCAGGGCCTTGGCGAAGAAGCCGTCAGACGGGCCGAAGGCACCCATCAGTACGATGGCGACGATGACGATGGTCACGTTGCCGTCGATGATGGGAGTCAGGCCGCGGGCGAAGCCGCTCTTGAGAGCGCCGTCGAGGCTCTTGCCGCTGCGCAGCTCTTCCTTGATGCGCTCGGCAGTGATGACGTTGGCGTCAACGCCCATGCCGATGGCAAGGATGATGCCGGCGATGCCGGGCAGGGTCAGGGTGAAGCTCTCAAACACCGGGAAGTAACCGGAGACGAAGGCCAGCGTAGCCGCCACCTGACCAGCCAGAGCGATGCAGGCCAGGAAGCCGGGCAGACGATACAGAGCCGTCATCAGCACCACGATGAGGGCGAAGGCGATGACGCCGGCCAGCACCATGGCACTCAGGCTGTTCTCGCCCAGACTCGGGCTGATGGTGGAGTAGCTGTCCACCGTCAGCGCAAAGGGCAGAGAGCCGGAGTTGATCTGGCGGGCCATCTTGACGACGTCCTCCTGCGTGAAGGGGTTCGACGCAGAACTGGTGATGATGGCAGAGCCATCGGTGATGGCGGCGTTGACGCTGGCGGTGCTGACATTCTCGTCATCCAGCCAGATGCTGATGGTGCCGCCGGTCTGATACAGGCGGGTGGTCGCGTCGCCGAATGCCTTGGCGCCCTCATCGGTAAACTTGAGCGCCACATAGTACTCGGAGCTGCTGCCGTTGACGGGGCCGTACTGGGCAGCTGCGCTCTCTACCATCGAGCCGTCGAGGACGAGCTCACCGTCTGCACTGCTCCCCTCGCGGAAGGTCAGATAGGCGGTGGTGCCGATCTCCTCAATGGCGGCTTCGGGGTCGAACTCCGTCTCGCCCGACTGCCACGGGAACTCGAGGATGAGGCTGTCGGAGTTATTGTCCACATACAGCTCATAGTCGGTCACGTTGAGGGCGACCAGACGGTTCTCGATGACCAGCTGAGCTGCCTCGAGCTGGTCGTCGGTGGCGTCGTAGCCGTCAGAGGGGACGAAGGTGACGTTGACACCGCCCTTGATGTCCACACCGAAGCGGATGTCTTTCGCGCCCTTGATGTAGGTGGTGGTCACATCACCGTACTTGACTGCGACGCCAAAGAATGCCGTATAGACGAACGCCGCGATCAAAAGCACAGTGAGGACAAGTTGCCATGCTTTGCCTTTAGTTTTCATATGAATCGGGAAACCTCCAAATATAATAAGAAGCTGTCTTCATAACCATTGCACACCGCCTGAACTGCCTTTTGGCGCACTCTGGCTATGAAAACAACTTCCAAATCCCCGCTGCGCAGTCAGAACGGCAGCACAGCGGGGATCTTGTGCAATGAATCAGGCGTTCTCAGCCAGCAGCTTCTCAACTGCGGCCAGACGGACGCAGACACAGAGCAGGTCGGACGCAGTTTCCACTTCGTCCAGGCTGGGATAAGTGGGCGCGATGCGCAGATGGGCATCGGCCGGGTCCTTGTGGTAGGGGTAAGCGGAGCCTGCGCCGGTGAGGGTCAGACCGCAGTCCTTGCACAGCTGGGCCACACGCTTGGCGCAGCCGGGCATGACGTAGAGGCTGATGAAGTAGCCGCCCTTGGGGTTCGTCCAGTGGGCGATGTCTCCGCAGGGAGTCAGCTCCTCGTTGAAGGCCGTCTTGACGGCATCAAAGCAGGGTACCAGACGGCGGCGGTGCTTTGCCATGTGGGCCAGAACGCCTTCCTTGTTCTTGAGGAAGCGGACATGGCGCAGCTGGTTCATCTTATCATAGCTGATGATCATGACCGAGAAGCGCTTGCAGATGTACTTCATCATAGCTTCGCTGCAGGCCAGCGCAGAAACGCCTGCGCCCGGGAAGGTGATCTTGCTGGTAGAGGTGAACATGAAGACGCGGTCCTCAGTGCCGTACTTCTTGCACTCGTTCAGCAGGACAGGAGTCTCGATGATCTCGTCCGTCAGGTGGTGGACGATGTAAGCCTCATCCCAGAAAATTTTGAAGTCGGGAGCAGCGGTCTTCATCTTGGCGAAGCGGTCGATGGTCTCGTCACTGTAGGTGTAGCCGTCGGGGTTGGAATACTGAGGCACGCACCAGATACCCTTGATGGTATCATCCTCAGCTACCAGCTTCTCAACAACGTCCATATCAGGGCCGGTCGGAGTCATGGGAACGCTGATGAGCTCGAAGCCGAATTCCTCGGTGATGGCGAAGTGGCGGTCATAGCCGGGTACCGGGCAGAGGAACTTGCGCTTCTCTACCTGAGACCAGGGGCAGGGAGACTCGGGGAAGCCGAAGCAGTAGCCCATAGAGATGAGGTTGTACATGATCTGCAGGCTGGAGTTTCCGCCCACAAAGACTTCCTCAGGCTTGACGCCCATCACGTCGCCGAACAGCTCACGAGCCTCGTGCAGACCCTCAAGGTCGCCGTAGTTGCGGGCATCGGTGCCGGCGTCGGTGGTGTAATCGGTCATCTGCAGCAGCCCCATTGCCAGGTCCATCTGGTGAGGGCCGGGCTTGCCGCGGGCCATATTCAGCTTCAGGCCCATTGCCTGAAATTTCTTGTACTCTTCTTCCAGAGCTTCCTTTTCAGCAGTCAGTTCGTCGCGAGTCATCTCAAAATAATTTGCCATAACACACACTCCTTTATCGTACTTTCTGTTTCCCACAAAATGTCCGGCGCTTCCATCCGCAGAGCAGTCCCATGCCAGTGGGCCGTCCCGGTATTCCCCTTGCAGTTCCAGACTTTTATAGTTTACTACAATTTGATCTCGGAAACAAGTCAGATGGCACAAAAAAGCCCCGCCAAAAAGCAAAAAGCTTTCAGCGGGGCTGCTCTTCCCTGCTGTGCGCTGACGCTCAGCTCAGGGAAGTCTGACTCTTATAGCGCTTGCGCACCGCACCGTACTCCATGTGCGCTTCGCCGCCCTCCACGGTGTCCTCGTCGATGGTGACGCGGATGATGGTGGGGTCGTTCGGCACATCGTACATGATGGGCATGAGGATGTTCTCCATCACGCTGCGCAGGCCGCGGGCGCCGGTCTTGCGCTCAATGGTCTTGCGGGCGATGGCATGGAGAGCCTCGTCGGTGATGTCCAGCTCCACATTGTCCATCGACAGCAGTTCTTTATACTGCTTGACCAGACTGTTGCGGGGCTCCTTCAGCACGCGCACCAGCGCATCTTCGTCCAGGTCGTCCAGCACGGTGATGACCGGCAGACGGCCGATAAGCTCGGGGATGAGGCCGAATTTGACGAGGTCGTGGGGTTCGACCTTCCGCAGCAGGGCCTTTTCAGCCTCGCTGGAGTTATCCTTCAGCGCACTGCCAAAGCCCAGTGCGGACTTGTCGGTGCGGCGGAGGATATACTTATCCAGACCGTCGAACGCACCGCCGCAGATGAAGAGGATGTTGGTGGTGTCGATTTGGATGAACTCCTGCTGGGGGTGCTTGCGGCCACCCTGCGGGGGGACATTGCTGACGGTGCCTTCCAAGATCTTCAGCAGAGCCTGCTGCACACCTTCACCGCCCACGTCTCGGGTGATGGAGGGATTCTCACTCTTGCGGGTGATCTTGTCGATCTCATCAATATAGATGATGCCGATCTGAGCCTTCTGGACGTCGAAGTCTGCGGCCTGGATGAGCTTGAGCAGGATGTTCTCGACGTCCTCGCCCACATAGCCGGCCTCCGTCAGGGTGGTGGCGTCTGCGATGGCGAAGGGAACGCCCAGCATCTTGGCCAGCGTCTGGGCCAGCAGGGTCTTGCCGACACCGGAGGGTCCCAGCAGCAGGACGTTAGACTTCTGCAGTTCAACGTCTGCGCCCTTGCCGCTCAGGATGCGCTTATAATGGTTGTAGACCGAGACGGCCAGCACACGCTTGGCCTCGTCCTGACCGATGACGTACTGGTCCAGACCCTCCTTGATCTCTGCGGGGGTCTTGATATTGATGGCGAGATCATCTGCGGGCTGGATACGCGCCCGGCTGGCGCTGCCGCGGCTGGGGCGAGAGCTGTTGCTGCCCGGATGATCCGGCTTGTCCGAGAGCAGGTCGGCGCAGAGGCCGATGCATTCGCTGCAGATGTTCACGCCGGGCCCAATGATCATCCGCTCCACTTCGTCCTGATGTTTGCCGCAGAAGCTGCAGACCAGATCCTTTTCGTTTTTATCTCTGCCGGAATTGTTATTAGCCATAACCGTTTTTCCTTATCCTGGGTGTATTGCTTTCTGCCGCTCAGCGGTGGGTGATGACCTCATCAATGAGGCCGTATTCTTTGGCCTCCTGTGCAGAAAGGAAGTTGTCGCGCTCGGTATCCTGCTCCACCTTTTCCAGCGGCTGGCCGGTGTACTCGCTGAGCAGCCGGTTCATCTTGGCGCGGGTGCGGATGATATGGTCCGCGTGGATCTTGATGTCGGTAGCCTGTCCGGACAGACCGCCGCCCTGACCGCCTGCAATCAGCGGCTGGTGGATCATGATCTCAGCGTTGGGCAGAGCGAAGCGCTTGCCCTTGGTGCCGCTGGCCAGCAGGAATGCGCCCATCGAGGCAGCCATGCCCATGCAGATGGTGGAGACATCGCACTTGATATACTGGATGGTATCGTGGATGGCCATACCCGCGCTGATGGAGCCGCCGGGGCTGTTGATATACAGGCTGATGTCCTTATCGGGGTCCTGCCCTTCCAGATACAGCAGCTGTGCCACGACAAGGCTGGCAGAGGTGTCGTTGACATCCTCGCTCAGCACAATGATGCGGTCGTTCAGCAGACGGGAGAAAATATCGTAGGAACGCTCCCCGTGCGCCGACTGCTCGACAACGTAAGGAACAAAACTCATAGGGTTCGCCTCCTGAATGAAAATTATTGTATTTGCAAAATTGACCGATACGGCAAGCGCACATGGGCCGTAGCCGTATCGGTCAATTTTAACAACCTTAGCTTACAGAGCCGGGATCACTCCCTGCCCTGTGTGACCTTATGCGCCAGAATTACTGAGCGTTCTCGGTCTTCTCGGCCTCAGCGGCCTTCTCCACGACGTTAGCGTGGCTCTTGATGAAGTCGATAGCCTTGTTGATGGCCAGGTCGTGCTTCACCTCATCGACATTGATGAGCTCACGGACCTTGTCCTCTTCCATCTTGTACTGGTCAGCGATGCGCTTGACCTCTGCGTTCAGCTCGTCCTCAGAAGCCTCGATGTTCTCGGCAGCTGCGACAGCCTCCAGAGCCAGACGGATCTTGACCTGCTTCTCAGCCTGAGGCATGAAAGAAGCACGGAACTGGTCGACGGACTGGCCCATATACTTCAGGTAGTCCTCGAGGCGCAGGCCCTGCTGCTCCATGCGGAAAGCAAAGTCGTTGACCAGCTCGTCCATGCGGACATCGTACATAGCCTGGGGGATCTCAGCCTCCATGCCGTCGATGACCTGATCGACCAGAGCGTTCTCGACAGCCAGGTCATCCTGCTTGTCCAGCTGCTCCTGGTTGTTCTTGCGGATGGAAGCCTTGAACTCGTCCAGAGTGTCGTACTCGGAGCAGTCCTTAGCCAGCTCGTCGTCCAGAGCGGGCAGCTCCTTGTACTTGACCTCGTGCAGCTTGATCTTGAAGACAGCGGGCTTGCCAGCCAGCTCAGCAGCCTGATACTGCTCGGGGAAGGTGACATTGACGTCGAACTCCTCGCCAGCAGCGTGGCCGACGATCTGGTCCTCGAAGCCGGGGATGAAGCTGCCGCTGCCCAGGGTCAGGCTGTAGTGCTCAGCCTTGCCGCCCTCGAATGCGACGCCATCCACAAAGCCCTCGAAGTCGATGTCCACGATGTCGCCGTTCTCAGCAGCACCCTCGCGGGTCAGCTCACGGGCGTTGCGCTCCTGCACACGCTTCAGCTCGGCCTCAACAGCCTCGTCAGAAACAGTATGGACAGTCTTCTCAACGGTCAGACCATTGTATGCGCCGATCTTGACTTCGGGCTTGACAGCGACCTTGACGGTCAGGGTAGCGCCCTCAGCCTCGCTGGCGGAGTCAACGCTGACCTCAGGACGGCCGACCGGCTCGATGCCGGCAGCCTTGACAGCCTCTTCGTAAGCTGCGGGGAACAGCTCGTTGATGGCGTCGTAGGTAAAGACATCAGCGCCGTACATCTTCTCGATGAGAGCCTTGGGAGCCTTGCCCTTGCGGAAGCCCTGAACAGGGTACTTCTTGCCCTCCTTCTTGAAAACATCGGCAACTGCAGCCTTGAAAGCCTCAGCGTCGATGGAGAACTGCAGCTCTGCCATGCTCTTCTCGAGCTTTTCGCACTTGATGAAATTCATTTGTGTATCCTCCACTCAAATATTCTATTGCGTTGGGGCAGCGGGAAAACTGCCGCCTGCAACCGCGCACCGCGTCCTTGCTGTTTGCGAAATGCGGGGACGCGCGCGCTCAAATTGGGTGCAACAATCGCGTCACAACCTATTATAGCACGGTCGTGATAGAATTGCCACCCCAAATTTTGACTTTTTGTCATTTCTGCTGTTTTGGTCTCTGCCTCAGTTGATGCGGTAGGGGCAGAACCGCAGACCATCAGCGCTGACAAGCTTGTAGCGGATGCCGTCTACATCGCCCTGCACCGCATAGCGGATGGCATTGCCGTGCAGATGGCCGTAGTAGCAGGTCCTGATGCCGTAGGCTCTCAGTGTCGCCACGATCTCGGGGGCGCTGGTGCCGGTGTAGACCGGGGGGTAATGCAGGAACACCAGCTTTTCCAGCCCGGGTTCTGCGGCGTCGAGGCTCATCTTCAAGCGGCCTATTTCCCGGTTCATCACCTTTTCGTCGTGAGGCTCCCCCACATCAAACAGCCAGCCCCGGGTGCCGCAGATGGCGTAGCCCTCCACAGAGTAGGAGTTGTTGTGCAGGATGTGGAGCGTATCGAAGCCCTCGGCTTTCAGGTAGGCGTTCATCTTGTTGGCGGTGGTCCACCAATAGTCGTGATTGCCCTTCATGATGAGCTTCTGGCCGGGCAGCTGTTGCAGAAATTCGAAATCCCTGCGGGTATCGGTAAGGCGCATGGCCCAGCTGATGTCGCCTGCAAGGACAATGGTATCCTCGGGCTTTACGAGCTTGCGCCAGTTGGCCTCCAGCCGTTCCACATAGCCGTTCCAGCCGGGGAAAACGTCCATCGGCTTGGAGCCGCCCAGGGAAAGGTGGGTATCGCCAAGCACAAAAAGTGCCATAGTTTATTTACTCCTGTTCTGGTTTTCGTCATGCCTGACAGCCCAGTGCCACCTCCGCGATCTGAGCCGGGTCGATGACGGTGCTGAACCGCTCGGCCTTCTGCCGCAGGACGGCGAGACTTGCGGGAGCGGTGCGGCCGGTAGCCTCTTCCAGCGCCTGCATGGCCTCGAAGTCGTTCTCCGGGGCAGTGTGGCCCAGAGCTTCCAGCACGCTGCGCGGGAACTTGAAGGGCGAGGCGGTGGAAAGCACCACCATCGGCACGCCGTCCCGCTTCTTCTGGGCGGCGACATGGAAAGCCACCGCCGTATGGGTGTCGCAGAGGTAGCCGTCCTTCTCGTAGCGGGCGCGGATCTCCCCTGCCACCTGTTCCTCACTGCTCCAGCCGCAGTCGAAGCTCTCCTGAATGGCCTTCAGCGTCTCGGGACGGACGGTGTAGCGGCCCGTCTCGTTCAGGCTCTTCATCAGGCCGGCCACTTCGGCATCGCTGCCGGTGACGTGGTAGAGCAGGCGCTCAAGGTTCGAGGACACGAGGATGTCCATGCTGGGCGAAGTAGTCTTATAGAACTCCCGCTTTGCAGTGTAAGTGCCGGTGGAGAGGAAGTCGGTCAGGACGTTGTTCTGGTTGGAGGCGCAGACCAGCTTGCCGACGGGCAGGCCCATCTGCTTGGCATAATAGCCGGCCAGAATGTCGCCGAAGTTGCCGGTGGGGACGCAGAAATCGACCTTGTCGCCGAAGGTGATCTTTCCCGCCTTGAGCAGCTGGGCATAAGCGGCGAAGTAATAGACGATCTGCGGCACGAGGCGGCCCCAGTTGATGGAATTGGCGCTGGAAAGACGGATGTTCCGCTCGGCCAGTCTGGCCGCAATGGCTTTATCACCGAAGACCTTCTTCACGCCGGTCTGGGCGTCGTCGAAGTTGCCTCGCACGGCATAAACGGCGACATTTGCGCCCTCCTGCGTGGCCATCTGCAGACGCTGGATCTCGCTGGTGCCGCCCGTGGGGTAGAACACGGCGATCTCGACGCCCGGGATGTCGTGGTAGCCGTCCAGCGCGGCCTTGCCGGTGTCGCCGCTGGTCGCCACGAGGATGAGGGTCTTTTCGGTGCGGGAGAGGTTCTTCTTTGCCTCCACGAGGAGTTTCGGCATCAGCTGAAGGGCGTAATCCTTGAAGGCGCAGGTCGGGCCGTGCCACAGCTCAAGGGCATAGGTATCGCCCTCCACCGGGGCCAGATGACCGGCCTTGCCGCCGAAGGCCTCACCATAAGTCGTGCGAGCAGCCTCAGCGAGGAAGTCTTTCGAGTAGTCGGTCAGATATTCGCTGACGACGGCAGCGGCCAGCTCCGGATAATCCAGCTGGCACAATGCCTCCACGTCCACCTGCGGAAAACTTTCCGGGACGAACAGGCCGCCCTCATCCGACAGGCCCTGTGCGATCGCCTGAGAGGCTGTCACAATGCGGAAATGGTCTCTCGTGCTGAAAAATTCCATCGTTATCGCTCCTTTTTGCCAGAAGGCCCATCACTTGGCCTCGTCGTGCGGCAGCGGCCCAGAGCCGTTTTCTGCCTTTTCCCACCGGCACTTCCTGCTATTTCGCGCAAAAAGCACCCTTTATAATATGTACCATCCAGCGCCCGCTGTCAAGAGGGACGACTTCGGCCACGTCGAAACGCACCGGCTCGTCGCTCTGATGGGTGCTTTGGAGATACCATGCGGCGGATGCGATGATACGGCGCTGCTTGGCGGCGTTGACCGCCGCAGCGGGGGTATCCAGAGAGTCTTTGGCGCGGGTCTTTACCTCGCAGAACACCAGTGTTCCGTCCGGTTCCCGCAGGATGAGGTCTATCTCCCCCATCCGGGTGTGATAATTGTGGGTGATGAGGGCCGCGCCCTGTTTCTCGTAGAAACGCGCGGCGGCTGCCTCTCCCCTGCGGCCAGTCCCGGCCCGGTCCATCACTTGCCCTCGGGCCAGTAGCCCTGCTTTTTGAGGAAGCTGCGGCGGTAGAACGGCTGAATGCCGTACTGGGCAATGAGCTCGTAGTGGAGCTTGGTGCCGTAACCCTTGTGCTTTGCCAGCTGATACTGGGGATACTGCTTGTCCAGCTCCAGCATATAGCGGTCACGACTGACTTTGGCCAGAATGGACGCTGCGCCGATGCTGGCGCTGGTGGCGTCGCCCTTCACCACCGGCTGTGCGGGCATGGTCAGCCCGTCCGGGATGCGGTTGCCGTCCACAAGGACGAGGTTCGGCACGATGTCCAGCCCTTCCACGGCCTGACGCATCCCGCCCATGGTGGCATTCAGGATATTGTCGCGGTCGATGATGTCGGGGCCGACGAAGACGATCTTGTAAGCCAATGCCTTTTCAACGATTTGGTCGAAAAGAGCCTCCCGCTTTTTCTCGCTCAGCTTCTTGGAGTCGTTGATGCCGTAGACCGGATTCTCAGGGTCAAGGATGCAGGCGGCCACACAGACCGGGCCGCACAGCGGGCCGCGGCCTGCCTCGTCTACGCCCGCAAAGCAGCCATACTGCGCCCGGATGTCGGCATCGTAGGCGTAGAGCGGCGCGGAGATCTCCTCATCCGTCCGGTGCTTCATTCCTCGTCCTCCTCGGCAAAGTCGGCCATGTCGTCCCGCTGGGGCGGGCGCTCAAGGGAGATGCGGCCCCACTTGCAGGCGCGGAACTCATCCACCAGCATCACGGCACAGCGCTCGGTGTTCACCTCGCCGCCCCGCACCAGCAGACCTCGCTTGCGGCCGATGGCCTCCATCAGCTCGTAGGGCGGCAGAGCCAGCGTCTCGGCGTCCAGCTTGTAGCGCTGGGCCACGAGGTCGGGATAGTTGCGGCGCACCTCATCCAAAAGGTTCATGGCCAGCTCCTCGACATCAAGGATGTCATCCTTGATGGAGCCGATGAAGGCCAGATTTGAGGCGATGGTCTTAGAATCGAACTTCTTCCAGAGCACACCGGGCATATCCAGCAGGTCGAACTTTTCGGTGCTGACCCACTGCTTGCCCTTGGTCACACCGGGACGGTCAGCTGCCTTGGCGCGGGCAGAGCCTGCGAAGGTATTGATGAAGGTGGATTTGCCCACATTAGGGATGCCGCAGAGCATGACCTGCGTCTTGGCACCGGCCATGCCGCGGTTCTGGCGGCGTGCCAGCAGGCCGGACAGTTCCTTTTCGATCGCAGCCTTGACGGCGTTCGCGCCGCCTTTCTGCTTGGCGCTGATGGCGACACAGCCCGCATCCGCCTCGTGGAAGTAGCGTATCCACTCTTCCGTCACGGCGGGGTCGGCGAGGTCCGCTTTGTTCAGCGCATAGAGCTTGGGCTTGCGGGCCGTGATGCGCTCGATCTCCGGGTTGAGGCTGGACAGCGGGATGCGGGCGTCCAGCAGTACAAGGCTGGCGTCAACATGCTGGATCTCCTGCTCCATCATCCGCAGAGTCTTGGCCATATGGCCCGGGAACCACTGGATGGCATATTGGTTTGCAAACCGGGTGTCCTGATTGTTCATTTTACTACTCCAAAATCCGAAATGGGCAAAAAGCAGAGCAGCACTTTGCCCAGTATATCCTGTTCGTCGATGCAGCCGACATAGCTCGAGCGGCTGTCCAGCGAGGCGTTGCGGTTGTCTCCCATCACGAACACCGTCCCCTCAGGCACAGTGTACGGGAACTCCACATCATAGCCCAGATAGGTCGGCTCTGCGATGTAATCCTCTTCCAGCACCTTTCCATTGACCTCTACCGTTCCGGTGGCATAGTCGATGGAGATGGTGTCGCCGCCTTTGGCGATGACACGCTTGACCAGGGGGCGGCCATAGCTGGTGTAGCTGTCCACGATGACCACATCGCCCCGCTGAGGCTCATAGCCTGCGCCCCAGACGACGAGTTTATCGCCGTTTTCCAGCGTAGGCACCATCGACTCGCCGTCCACCTGAATGATACGGAAGAAAAAGGAAAACACCAGCACCAGCACCAGCGCCGCCGAAATAAGCGCTTCGTACCATTCCAGCAGGCCCTGACCACGGACAGCAGGCTGTGACTGTTCCATATCCGATGCACCCCTTTATCCGGGCTTCTGCCCGTTTTTATTTTCTCTGTCTCTGCTCCAAAAGCGCCGTATAACAGAAAAAAGGGGACAAACGAGTTGTCCCCTTTTCTCCCGCTTTGAAACGGGGAATCATCAAATATCGCTCTTGACCTTGGCAGCCTTGCCGGTACGACCACGCAGGTAGAACAGCTTTGCGCGGCGGACCTTGCCCTTACGGACAACAGTGACCTTCTCGACGAAGGGGCTGTTGATGGGGAAGACACGCTCGATGCCGACGCCGTAGGAAACGCGACGAACGGTAAAGGTCTCTGCGACGCCGCCGTGCTTCTTAGCAATGACGGTACCCTCGAAAGCCTGGATACGCTCGCGCTCGCCTTCCTTGATACGAACATCAACGCGGACGGTATCGCCGACGTTGAACTGGGGCTTCTCAGCCTTGATGCTGCCTTCAGAAATAATCTTCAGTGCGTCCATTTTGAATTCCTCCATTTGTTTTTAGACGTTCATACACGGCGAACTGCCGTCAGAGGACCGCCCGTTTAATGATATGTGTCATTAACCCCGCTGTGGTCTCAGCGGACACTAACGCCCTAATAGGATAGCACAAACCGCCCGCAAAAGCAAGCGTTTCGGGCAAATTTATGCAAAAATTTTCGCTCTGGCTTTGATAGACCGTTCTTACTCGAACTTCCGCTTATCTGCCGTCAGAAATTCGGTGCGCAGGATAGAGGCGTTCGCCGCCGGGACCCCGAATTTTGCTTCCAGCGCCGCCGTCAGCAGCGAGGGATTCAGGTTCAGGTCCTGCGAGGCGGGCAGGCAGACCGCAAAGCTTACGCTCTCCCCTTCCGTCTCAAGCTCGAGAGTGGGGACATATTCCTTCATCTCGACCATCCTGACGCCGCGCTTGCTCTTTTTCTCCACCGGCACACTGTCGAGGGTGTTATACTGTGCAAGCTTTTCCGCGGCGTCCGCCGGGTAGCGGATGCGATAGCAGGCGTAGGCAATGGCGTCAGCCTTCATCTTCACCGGCTCCACGCAGTAGACCTCGATTCCGGCAGGCATGATGGCGTTCAGCGCCGTCTTCCACTGGGCAAAATCGGGGTTTTCGGCCTCGGTCTTGACATCCACGCACTCGCACTGGCTCTCCTGCCCCAGCGAGAGCGGGCAGGCAAAGGTCATATAAATGTGGGGATTGAAGCCCAGCGTATGCCACACCGGCAGGCCGCTGCGCTTGAGCACCCGCTGCATCACCCGCTGCATATCCAGCAGGGAGATGTAGGAGGCTTCGTTCATCTTCTTAAACGAGATCCTTACTGTAATCAAAGCACGGTCCTCCTAACAGATGGTTTGCGCCGCAGCCGTGGCAGGCACGGTTGCAGGGCTGAGTGGTCTGGGCCGCGAGGGCCTTGTTGTACTCCCGCACCAGATATTCGTGGGTGACGCCGTAGTCCATGTGGCTCCACGGGGTCACTTCGTCCAGACCGATCGCGCGCTGGCAGTAGAATTTGGGATCAACGCCCATATCCTCAAAGACCTTCATCCAGGTGTCGTACTTGAAGCACTCTTCCCAGCCGTCAAAATAGCAGCCGCGCTTGTAGGCCTCGAGGATGACGGGAGCCAAGCGGCGGTCGCCCTTGGCAAAGACGCCCTCGAGGAAGCTGGTGGTGCTGTCGTGGTAGTTGACCTTGATCTTGCGGCTGTGGACGCTTTCGAGCAGGTGCTTCTGCTTGGCCTGCAGCATCTCTTCGGTATCCATCGGGACGAACTGGAAAGGGGTGTGGGGCTTCGGCACGAAGCAGGCGCAGCTGATGGTCACCTGAACGCCGCGGCCCTTGGCGTGCTTGGGATTGGAGTAGAACAAATCGACCACTTTCTGAGCGGTCTCGGCGATGCCCTCGATGTCCTCCATCGTCTCGGTGGGCAGGCCCATCATGAAGTAGAGCTTGACGGAGGTGTAGCCGTTGGCGAAGGCCAGCGAGCAGGTCTTTTCGATCTCATCCCAGGTGACGTTCTTATTGATGACGTCGCGCAGGCGCTGGGTCCCGGCCTCAGCGGCAAAGGTCAGGCCGCTCTTGCGCACCTTGGTGGTTTTTTCAATGAGGCTCTGGGAGAAGTTGTCCATCCGCAGAGAGGGCAGCGACAGGCTGACGTGCTCTTTCGGCGCCCACTCGTTCAAATCGTCCAGCAGCTCTTCGAGCTGGCTGTGGTCAGAGGTGGACAAGCTGGAAAGACTCAGCTCCTCGTAGCCGGTGTTGGCGCAGAGGTCCTGTGCGGCCTTGTTCAGCAGGCTGGCGTCGCGCTGGCGCATGGGGCGGTAGAGGAAGCCTGCCTGACAGAACCGGCAGCCGCGCACACAGCCGCGCAGTACCTCGACACTGGCGCGGTCCTGGATGGCGCCCACCATCGGGACGACGAAGTTGGTCGGAGGCGCAAAGTCGTTCAGGTTCTTGATGATGGCCTTGGTGATGACCGCCGGGATGCCCGGCTCGTTGGGAGTGATGGACTTAACGCGGCCATCCTCGTAGTATTCGATGTCGTAGAAAGCCGGGATATAGACGCCGGGGATCCTGGCAATGCGGAGCAGCAGCTCTTTCTTGGAGACGCCGCCCTCTTTCTTGGCCTTTTCGATTTCGGCGCAGATGCCGGGCAGCTGGTTTTCGCCCTCGCCCAGCTGGACGACGTCGAAGAAGTCGGCGATGGGCTCGGAGTTGCAGGCACAGGGGCCGCCCGCCACGATGAGGGGCCAGCTCTCGTCGCGGTCTTTCGAATAGAACGGGATGCCCGCCAGATCCAGCATGGCGAGGATGTTGGTGTAGGACAGCTCATATTGGAGCGTAAAGCCCACAGCGTCGAAAGCCGTGAGGGGGTCTTTGCTCTCCATCGTGTAGAGGGGCAGGCTCAGGCGCTCCATCTCAGCCTTCATATCCAGCCACGGCATAAAGGCGCGCTCACACCACCAGTTTTCGTGGCTGTTCAGCAGCTCGTAGAGTATCTTTTCGCCCAGAAAGGACATGCCTACTTCGTAGGTGTCCGGGAAGCAGAACGCGAAGCGGACGTCTACCTCGTCTTTATTTTTATAGACGCTGCCCGGTTCGCCGCCGGTGTAACGGCCCGGCTTCTGCACCCGGGACAGCGCTTCTTTCAGTTTCGGATCAAACATCAAGTTCCTCCATTTAACAACACGGATTGCATATTTATATATTTTACCCTATTTGGGCGAAGATTGCAACAGACATCTCAGCATTTGAGCTCCATCCAGCGGTGGGACAGGCAGAAGGTTGAACGCCCCGGTGAGCAGATTGGCCGCAAGGAACGCACTGCCCCGGATGGTGGCACACTGCTCCATCCTCATTGCCCAGATGGCGGCCAAGAGGCCATTCATGCCCGGCCCGGCGGCAGCGAGCAGAAAGGTCTGCCCCCGGGTGAGGGTCTGACCCCGGGTCCGCATACAGAAACCGGTCATGGTCACTTCGATAACGGGAAATCGCCGGAACAGGAGCAGATAGACAAAGATATGACCCATTTCGTGGAGGATGGCGGCGCACAGACCAATGCGCAGGAAGCCGCTGGCATCGAACCAGAGCAGCAGATACAGCGCTCCGCAGAGCAGCAGCGGGTCACGGAACACCAGCGGCCCCAGCCGGACGAGCCGTCTCATGGCAGGCCCAGCAGAGCCCCCGCATCATAGCGGACGCCCTGTTCCAGAAGCTCAAAATGAAGGTGCGCCCCGGTGGAGCGGCCCGTTTCCCCCGCTGTCCCCAGCGGCTGACCTGCCTGCACAACTTCTCCGGCCCGAACGAAGAGGTATTGCAGATGGGCGTAAAGCGTCTCCTGCCCGCCGCTGTGGCTCAGGCAGAGGTAGTTGCCGTAGGTCGCGCTCCGCCGGGCGGCAATGACGACGCCATCCATCGCGGCCAGCACCAGCGTACCTTCCGAACATGCAAGGTCAGTGCCGCGATGGAACACCTCTTCGCCGGTGATGGGGTCGGTGCGCCAGCCGTAGGCGTCCGAGACTCGCCATGCCGTCGTACCCAGCGGGAACCAGGCCGTCTGCGCGGGCCTTACCCGTTTCAGCGAACAGCCCTCGGGCGCGGCTTTTGCGGCACAGGCCCGCAGAGCGGCCACGCAGAACAGGACAGCACAGAACACCGCAAAAATCACCCATCCTTTTGTTTTATGCTGTCTTGTCCCCATCGGCGTCCCTCCTGTTTCCTGTACTGTATGCGGCAGGACAATATAAAATGCCGCCAGCCTTGCAGGCCAGCGGCATCGGGGATTATTTCAGGAAGTGCTCGAGCAGGCGGCTCAGCAGACCGGTGCGTCGGGGGCGGCTCTCGGTGACGACGATGGGCATCGGGGCGGGAGCGGCCTTTTCCGGCTGTGCTGGCTGTTTTTCCAGTTCTACGAGCTGAGGTGCCGCCTTTGCCGGTGCGGCAGGCTTTTCCGGAGCCTTGACGGGCTGGGGCTTCGGCGTCTCGACGACAGAGGCCGGTGCAGGCGCTTTGTCGCGGGCCGTCCAGTCGTCGCGGAGAAGGTCGTACATTCCCATCTGGCTGTTCACCAGCGGCTCGCCGGGGGCGGGCTTGACTTTCTGGTAGCTGCCGTCCGGCTGCATCTCACGGGCGTTGACGTTGTCGCTGAGCTGGAGGCGGAGGATACTGTCCAGCTTCTCCTTCAGCACGGGGTCTTCCACCCGGACGCCGACTTCCACGCGGCACTCGGTGTTGCGGGTGAGAAAGTCGCCGGATGCGATATAGATGCGGGTGTTCACGCCGTCATAGAAGCTGTAGATTCGGCCATGCTCGAGGTAGCGGCCCACGAGGCTGCGGATGTGGAGGTTTTCGGTCTTGCCCGGCACACCGGCGCGGACGCAGCAGATGCCGCGGACGATCATGTCGATGCGGACACCGGCACAGCTGGCTTCCTCAAGCTTTAAGATGATGTCACGGTCAGAGATGGAGTTGTTCTTCAAAATCATGGAAGCCGGGCGGCCCAGACGGGCAGCGTTGATGACCCGGTCCATCTCATCCAGCAGCACGCTCTTGAAGCGGAGGGGTGCTACCAGCATCTTTTCGCTCTCTTCCGTCAGTTTCTGCACGGCAAGGTTCTGGAAGACGTTGGACGCTTCCTCGCCGATGCCGAGGTCGGCGGTGATGAAGGAGTAGTCGGTATAAAGCTCACTGGTCTTCTCGTTGTAGTTGCCGGTACCGATCTGGGTGATGTAGGAGTAGCCGTGGGCGCTCTTTTTGGTGATGAGAGTCAGCTTGGAGTGGACTTTGTAGTCGTCAAAGCCATAGATGACCGTACATCCGGCTTCTTCAAGGTGCTTCGACCAGTCGATGTTGTTCTGTTCGTCAAAGCGGGCGCGCAGCTCCACCAGCGCCACGACTTCCTTGCCGTTCTCGGCGGCTTCCACGAGGGCCTGTACGATTTGAGACTCGCGGGCCATGCGGTAGAGCGTCATCTTGATGGAGATGACATCGGGGTCCTGTGCGGCCTTTTTCAGCATCGCAATAAAGGGGCGGATGGACTGGTACGGATAACTCAACAACACATCGTGCTTTTCCACCTCGGCGGCAAGGTCATAGTCCTGCGGTGGCAGCATAGGCCGGGCAGGCGTATAGAACAGCTCGGGGTGGCCGTCGGATTCCATGCGGGAGGTGAGCTTGTAGAAGAAACTCAGGTCAAGAGGACTCTTCTGGACGAAGACCCGCTTGTGGGTCAGCTCGAGACGACTGCAGAGCAGCTGAGCGACCTGCGGTGCGGCGGGGATGACCTGCAGACGGACGGCGGCCAGCTTGCGGCGGCGCTTGAGCAGATCGGCCATGATCTCGCGGTAGTCGATGTCATGGTCCATCATGCCCTCTTTCACGTCGATGTCGGCGTTGCGGGTGACCCGGAAGAGGCACTTTTCCTGCACATTTTCCTTTCCGAAGATGAGGGCCGCATAATGGAGCACCAGCTCCTCCGTCAGGGCAAAGCAGGTCTCATTGTCCTTCCGGACGAAATGCATCCGCTCCATCTGGCTTGAGATGGGTACGATGCCGAGGGTGTGCTCCGAGGTGTGTTTTTCGTGAAGGAGAACGCCAAGATAGATTTCCTTATTGCGCAGGAACGGGAACGGGTGGCGGCTGTCCACGATCTGAGGACTGAGGATGGGGAAAAGCTCGCTCTGGAAATACTTTTTCCAGAAGTGCTCGTCCTCTTTGCTCAGCTTGTCGAAATCCACCTTGCGGTAGCCGCAAGCGGCCAGATTTTCCAGCGCTTTGGCGTAGTATTTGTCGCAGTCCTCCTGGAGCTGAGCGGTCTTGGGCATGATGGCGGCAAGCTGCTCTTCCGCCGTCATGTTCGTCTTGTTTTCCCGCTTTTCCTTCTTTCCGCGCATGAGGTTGGCGCGCTCCTGGAGCGAGCCGACGCGCACCATGAAGAACTCGTCCAGATTGGAGCCGTAGATGGCCAGAAACTTGAGCTGTTCGGCCAGCGGGACATTTTTATCCTTGCCCAGCACCAGCACGCGGCGGTTGAAGTCCAGCCAGCTCAATTCCCGGTTGATAAAAATGCTCTCTTCACTCATGATAACTCCTTTTTCCCGAGAAGGTCTCCCCTCTCAGCTCACATAGGCGAGGCCCTGCCATTCGTCTATCATATCCTGCGTAACGCCCGGCACCTGTGCCACCTCATCGAGGCTCTGGAACCGGCCATGGGCAAGACGATATTCCAGAATAGCTCTCGCTTTCTTCTCCCCGAGGCCGGGCAGTGTGGTCATAGCGTCTATCCCGGCGGTGTTGAGGTCCACACGGAAGGACTCCCGCAGAGGCTCGACCACCGCTGACGAAGCCTGCGCCGGGGATGGCGGCACGGCATACCAGAACGCCAGACTGACAATGCAGACCGCCGCTGCTGCCGCCAGTGCCAGAAAGCGGCGCTCACCAGGGCTTAACATAGTTTCTCTCATTGTACTCGAAATCCTTCCAAAAAGAAAGTCTCCTGCGGAAAATTTGCAGGAGACTTTACACAATCTTTACGATGCGGCTTCGGCACTTCGCACAAGGCCATAGAAAAACTCTGCGGCTGCGCCGGTGTCGTGGTCGGTCAGGGTCGTCTGGCTGGCAGCAAGGCGCAGCTCCACCGGGGCATCTGCCGGAACAACGCTCTGCTTGGCCTGACGGACCAGCTCGAGCATCTGGCTGCACCCGGCGGCGACGGTGAGCTGGTCAGCCGTGCAGTTGACGGGCAGGCAGACCGCACCCAGCATTGCTTCCGCCGAGACGGCACCCGGTGTCAGCACCATGACATCCATGCCGGTGCGCTCCGAGCGCAGCATGGCGGCATTGTCCCCCAGTGCCTTTTCCAGAAGGGCCTGAATGGGCAGCTGCTGACGGTCCTGATAGAGCAGGATGCGCAGCACGTCCTCGCCCTTGACGTCGGCGGGACTGCACAGCGTAAAGGGGGTGAACTCCCGGCGCAGATGGCGCTCGAGGGCGGTGCTCATCCGCAGCACACGGGTAGAGCCGTCGGCCATCTGCAGCGCAATGCCGAGGCCCACAGCTGCGGGCAGCTTTTTGAAGATGGATTCCTCACAGCCCGCGAAGCTGCACAGCGGCTGGCCGCTGCCCTCCGAGAACCGGTAGGCCAGCGTACCGCCGCAGGTGAGCGCGGGCGCAGCAAGGCGCAGTCCACCCAGCACGGCGCGGACGGCCCGGGGCGAACGCTGGCTGAAGACCGTCAGCCTGCCGCCCCGGCTGGAAAACAGCTGGAGCACATCCCGCACGACCTGCGGCATGTTGCCGTCACCGGCCAAAAGGAGATGGTCCAGATCGCAGAGTACGAGCGTAGAATCGAGAAGTTTCGTCATACAATCCCCCTCCTGAGCGATGCAATAAAGTGGGTGAAATACTCCGGCAGCTTCGAGTCAAAGCGGAGATGTTCCCCTGTGATGGGGTGGATGAAGCCCAATGTCTTTGCGTGGAGACACTGGCCGTGGAGCTTGGTGATGCAGTTGTGGGGGCCATACACCGGGTCGCCCGCCACGGGATGCTGGATGGACGCCATGTGGACGCGGATCTGATGGGTGCGGCCCGTCTTGAGGCGGCATTCCAGCAGGGTGAAGCCGCCGAAGCGCTCCAGTACCTTATAGCCGGTGTAGGCATACTTGGTGTGGGGCTCGCCGGCCGGGTAGACCGCCATCTTCTTGCGGTCGGTCTTTGAGCGGCCCAGATTTGCTTCCACAAAGCCCTCGTCCTGCGCAAAGCCGCCGTAGACAACGGTCTGGTAGGCGCGTTCCACGCTGTGGACCGCCATCTGCTGGGACAGGCCGATGTGGGTGGCGTCATCTTTCGCTACCACCAGCAGGCCGCTGGTGTCCTTGTCGATGCGGTGGACGATGCCGGGGCGTATCTCACCGCCGATGCCCGAGAGGCTGCCCTTGCAGTGCCAGAGCAGGGCGTTCACGAGCGTGCCGTCCGGGTTGCCCGGGGCCGGGTGGACGACCATGCCCTTGGGCTTGTTCACCACCAGAAGGTGGTCGTCCTCGTACACGATGTCCAGCGGGATGTCCTGCGGCACAGCCTCGATAGGCTTTGCGTCAGGAATTTCCAACAGGATGGTGTCCCCCGCCTTGAGTTTGAGGCTCTTGGCGATGCTTTTGCCGTTGCAGAGCACATGACCCTCAGCCACGAGGCCTTGCAGCGCACTGCGGGAAAGGCCGGTGTCCTCCCCGCTGAGGAAGCGGTCGATGCGCTGGCCTGCGGCCTCCGCTTCCACGATGAATTCACGCTGTTCCATGGTTTACCGCTCCTTCGAGGGCTTATCTTCCACTTCTTCCAGCAGGATGACCAGCACCCAGAGCGCTACACCGACGCAGACGAGGATGTCGGCAAAGTTGAAGACTGCAAAGTCGATGAACAGCGGGTTGATGTAGTCCACGACCTCACCGTTCAGCACACGGTCGATGAGGTTGCCGATGCCGCCGGCCAGCACGAGGATGAAAGCGATCTGCTGCAGGAGCTTGCCGCGGCTGCGGAAGAACAGCAGATATGCTACGAGCAGCAGCGCAGCGCTGGTGGCGAGGATAAGGAAGAGCTGCTTTCCGCTCAGCAGGCTGAACGCCATGCCCTGATTGAGCACGAAGCGCAGCTCCACCACATGCGGGATGACGGTGATGGCCTCCACAGGGGCCAGATACTGGGTAGCCCAGAGTTTGATGGCCTGGTCGATGCCCACCAGCGCAGCCACACAGACCAGATTCAGAATGACATATGCCATAGTTTCTCCTGATTTTTTGAAAAAGGCGGCGCCCCCTTTTGCGCCGGGTGCGCCGCCAGAGATACAAAATGGTTTAGCCCTCCACAACAGCGGCACAGCGTGCGCACAGAGTGGGATGAGCAGCGTGGGTGCCGATGTCTGCGGAGTACTTCCAGCAGCGCTCGCACTTGTCGCCGGTGGCGTGTGCAGCAGCAACGCCCAGACCCTCGACGGCGCTGGCTGCGCCGCCTTCACCCTTGACCAGCTCCACATGGGAGACGATCATCAGGTCTGCCAGCTCATCCATCGGGATGCTGTTGAGCAGGTCGTAGACGGCGTCATTGCAGTACAGGGTGACGGAAGCCTCGAGAGAAGCGCCGATCTGCTTATCTGCACGGGCCTGCTCGAGGACCTTCTTGACCTCGTCGCGGACAGCGATGAGCTGCGCCCACTTGGCCTTGAAGGCATCGTCAGCTGCGTACTGGCCAGCCTTCGGCATATCCTCGAAGACGACGTACTTGTTCATAGCCTCAGTCTTGGGCAGGAAGTCCCAGATCTCCTGGCTGGTGAAGCAGAGGATGGGAGCGATGATCTTGTCCAGAGCGACGAGGATCTTGTACATCGCGGTCTGCGCAGCCTTGCGGCCAGTGCCGTTGGTGCAGTACAGGCGATCCTTGGTGACGTCCAGATAGAAGTTGGACATGGCCACGACACAGAAGTTGTAGACAGCGTGGTAGACCTTGTTGAAGTCATACACAGCATAACCGGCGTTGGTGTTGACGATGAGGTCATCCAGCGCAGCCAGAGCCCAGCGATCGATGTCCTGCAGCTGGTCGTCAGCCACACAGTCAGTGTTGGGGTCGAAGCCGTCGAGGTTGCCCAGAATGAAGCGGGCGGTGTTGCGGATCTTGCGGTAGGCCTCGCTCAGCTGCTTGAAGATGTTCTTGCCGGCACGCACATCGACGGTGTAGTCGGAAGAAGCCACCCACAGACGGATGATGTCTGCGCCGTAATCCTTGATGATCTCGCTGGGCTCGACGCCGTTGCCGGCGCTCTTGTGCATCTGCTTGCCCTGCTCGTCCACGACCCAGCCGTGGCACAGAACGGACTTATAGGGTGCGCAGCCCTTGCTTGCGACACTGGTCAGCAGGCTGGACTGGAACCAGCCGCGGAACTGGTCGCCGCCCTCCATATACATATCGGCCGGGAAGCGCAGCTCGGGGCGCTCTTCCAGAACGGCAGCATGGGTGGAGCCGGAGTCGAACCAGACGTCCATGATGTCGGTGTCCTTCGTCCACTCGGAAGCACCGCACTTCTCGCAGACTTCACCAGCGGGGATGATCTGCTCAGCGTCGTACTTATACCAGGCGTCGGAACCCTCCTTGCGGAACAGGTCGCTGACGGCCTTGATGGTGGCGTCGGTGATGTGGTAAGCGCCGCACTTCTTGCAGTAGAAGGCCGGGATAGGCACACCCCATGTGCGCTGACGGCTGATGCACCAGTCGTTGCGGTCGCGCACCATGCCGTGCATACGGTCGTGGCCCCAATCCGGCATCCAGGTCACGGTGTCGATGGCCTTGTAGACGTCCTCACGGAACTTGGCGATGGAGCAGAACCACTGCTCAGTAGCACGGAAGATGATGGGATTATGGCAGCGCCAGCAGTGCGGATACTGATGCTTGATGTGCAGCTGGCCCATGACAGCGCCGGCGGCGGTCAGGTCGGCCAGAATGGTCTTGTTGGAAGCCCAGACGCGCTGGCCTGCGTACTTGCCGGCCTGCTCAGTCAGATAGCCGCCGTCGTCCACAGGGACGGTGATGGGGATCTGGGGGTACTTCTGGCAGACGTTGAAGTCATCGACGCCGTGGCCGCCGGCGGTGTGGACACAGCCAGAGCCGCTTTCCAGCGTGACGTGGTCGCCGAGGATGACCCAGCCTTCCTTGGGCAGATAGACGTGGTTATAGCGCATCAGCTCGAACTCTGCACCGCTGACAGGCTCACCCACCACCTCATACTCGGTGATGTGGCAGGCATCCATGACGCTCTTGACGAGGTCAGTGGCCATGATGTGGAACTCGTCGCCGATCTTGACGAAGGAGTACTCGAACTGGCCGTTCAGGCAGATAGCCTCGTTGGCGGGCAAGGTCCAGGTGGTGGTGGTCCAGATGACGAAGTAGGTCTTCTCCATCGGGATGCCGTGCTTTGCCAGAACGCCGTTGGGGTCCTGAGAGACGTGGAAGCGGACAAAGATAGAGTCGCACTCGTCCTCGCCGTACTCGATCTCGGCCTCAGCCAGAGCGGTGCGGCAGTCGGGACACCAGTAGACAGGCTTCAGACCCTTGTAGATATAGCCCTTCTTGGCCATCTCGCCGAAGATCTCGATCTGACGGGCCTCAAACTCGGGCTTGAGGGTCAGATAGGGATGCTCAAAATCGCCGATAACGCCCAGACGCTTGAACTGGTCGCTCATGATGTCGATGTGCTCGGTGGCGAACTTCTCGCAGATCTGGCGCAGCTCAAGCTTGGAGATGTCCTTCTTCTTCTCGCCGACGGAGGACAGGGCCTTCAGCTCAATGGGCAGGCCGTGGGTATCAAAACCGGGTACATAGGGAGCCTGGAAGCCCTCCATGTTCTTCTCACGGATGATGATGTCCTTGATGATCTTGTTCAGCGCGGTACCCATGTGGATATTGCCGTTGGCATACGGAGGGCCATCGTGCAGGATGAACTGAGGTTTGCCCTCGTTGTGCTTCATGAGCTGGTTGTACAGGTCGTTGTCGTCCCAATCCTTGAGCATGACCGGTTCCTTCTTGGGCAGGCCGGCGCGCATCTCAAACAGGGTCTTGGGCAGATTCAGAGTACTGTCGTACTGAGACTTATTCTTAGCCACTGGTTTTACACTCTCCTCTATTGGTTTTGCAATCGCAAACAGCGCAGCTACGCGCTTATTTTATCAAAACAGCTTTACGGCACACAAATGATGCCTTGCTGTCGATGCTTCGGGAATTATTCGCTGAAGTTCACGCCCTGAAAGGCAGCGTTGGCGTCTGCCGGGGGCGGGTCGAGCTTGAGCTGAGATTCGTCCTTCTCCCAGAAGTCCTCGCTGGCCTTCTCGGGGGCGGCGTCTTCCGTCTCGGCAGCGTCCGCAGCGGGTGCTGCTTCCTCGGTGGTATCGGCATCCTCGGTTTCGGGCAGCTCAGCCTCGGCATCCTGTGCGGGGGCCTCCTCCTTCTGCTGGAACTCCGGCAGACGGCTCAGGGACTCCACATGGGTGCGGTAAAGGTTCAGCACGTCGGACTTGAAACGGGTGACCTCGAGACGAACACGGTCATACTCGCGCTCTTCGGCCAGCTTTTTGTCGTTGGCCTCGCTGATGATCTCGTCGGCGCGGTCGCTGGCCTTCTGCAGCAGCTCGTTGGCATCCCGGATGATGTCGTCGCCGCGCAGATTTGCACGGTGCAGGATGTCTTCGGCCTTCTGGTTGGCCTCGCGGATGACGTTTTCGCCCATGCGCTGCGCATTGATGAGGGCGCTCTTGAGCATATCGCCGTCTGCCTCATAGCTCTGCATATTGCGGCGCAGGGTCTCGTTCTCGGCAGTCAGGTCGGCTACCTGCTTGCGCAGGGCCTCCATCTGCTCCGCATCCTGCCCGAGCTGCTGTTCTACCTTATCCAGAAAGTGGTCAACATCCTCGGTACGGTAGCCGCGGAGATTCTTTTCGAATTGGACAGAGCGCACGTCCTGCGGTGTCAGCATAATGATCTCCTCCATTTTATCCAGTTGTCCTTCTCAATATTGGAAGAACTCAATGATTTGTCGGTCTTTTTTGCTCTTTCCCGGCAGGGCCGTGAGGCGGAAGCGCCCTTTGCCCCGCACTGTGAACACATCAGATTCGTATACCGGCGCATGGGCGCTGGAAACAGGCAGATGGTTGATCTCTACCCTTCCTGCTGCCACAAGCTCTGCGGCCATGCCCCGGCTGCACCGCAGCATGGCGGCAAGTACAGCATCCAGACGCAGCGACGATACGGTCGCGGTCTGTAACTGGCGCTCTGCCTGTGCAAACTCCGGTACTTCGTCCAACGCCAGCTGCTGAGCCGTCACCTCGGTGCGGCCCACACTGCGCAGCTCCTGACAGATAAGGGCTGCAGCAGGCTCCAGCGCGAACAGATAAGCGGTACCCGGCTCCTCCGGCGGCAGGACGATGTCGCCCAGCGCCTCGCGGCGAAGCTCGAACCCCATCAGGCTGCCCAGATAATCCTTATGGACGGGCAGCTGCGCCCCGGCCAGCGCACGACACCTGAGCCGGACGCAGCAGACAGGGCTTGCAGGGTAGCAGTCTTCCGGCTCGAGGCAGAGCACCCGGCGCTCGGCGTCGGGCCAGCCGCCCTCGAAGCGGCAGCTTTCCTCCGGCGCACCGGCACGGTTGAGTGCCGCCTGCGCCAGCTGCTGTTCCCTGTCGCTCAGAAACGCCGAATAACGGGCGATGCCCCGGCCAAAGGCGGCGCGGGCCAGGTCCTCGACATGACGCATGAGGAAGCGTTCCTCATCGTTCTGCGCCGGGACGAAGCCCCGCACGGCGCTTTGCTGGGTATCAATAGAACGCGCCATTGTTCTCCAGCTCGTCCAGCAGGTCGCCCATGATGTCTACATTGTAGGGAGTAATAATGAAGGTGCTGTTGGCCACCCGCTTGATCTGGCCGTTGTTGGCGTAGGCCACACCAGAGAGGAAGTCCACCAGACGGCGGGAAACTTCCTTGTTGGTGGATTCCAGATTCAGCACGACGGTGCGCTTGTTGTTCAGGTGGTCTGCAATGGTGCTGGCATCCTCAAAGTGCTCGGGCTTGACCAGAACGACCTTGAGCTGGGTGGTAGCATGGATGTTGACCACCTTGCCGTTCCGCTTGGGGGCTGCGCTCTCTTCGGGCTCGTCCTCTTCTCCGTCGCCTGCGACGCCGAGACCGCTGTTGTTATTCACCATCTGAGGACCGTCGTCCATGTACTGATCGTCGTAATCGTCCTCACTGCCGAAAAGCCCTTTTTTCAGGCTGTCCACAAAAGACATAGAAACTTGCTCCTTTCATTCGGGCAGCTCACGCTGCCTGGCACCCCTTTGTGAAAAAGAGTTGCTAATAGCTTTTTCTATTATCTGATTTTTTGCGTCAGATGTCAATAACTACAAAAGCTTTCCATCATACAAATTTTGTCCGGAGACGATGATCTCGTCGTAAAGTCGGACTTCGCTGACGGTTTTTGTCTTATCCGAGCTGCTGGGCATGACGATGCGGTACTCGCCGTCCGTCACCAGCGGATGGTCATTATCCACGGGGTCGATCTTGCAGAAACGGGCAAGATTGCCGTATTTGACATAGACGCCCGGGATGTAGTTCTCGCCCTGCGTCTCAGACTCGGTGCCGTCTTCTTTCAGGTAATGGATAGCGTCGATGGGGACGCGCAGGCCGGTGGTCTCGCCCACGATGATCTGGGCGCTGGCCCGGTTGAGCCGCAGCACATCGCCGTTGATGATCTCGCAGGTGATGACAAAGCGGGCCAGACCGGTCGCTTCGTCGATGGTCACCTCGGAGACGGAGGCCTTGAGGGGCGTTTCCATCTGGCCGGGGAACTTTATCTTCACCGAGCGGGTCAGGGGCTTGCCGTTGTCGCCCAGCAGCTTCTCCCCTTCCTTGGCCGAACAGAGGCCGACGTATCGCCACGCAAAGCCCGAGACGATCTTGCCCGCGCAGCCATCCAGCGGCAGCTCAGGGTCAGAGTTCAGATACGCCTGCAGGTCGGTGGTGTTCAGTGCGAGGATGTCGTCTGCCCCGGCGTTGAGCCGCCCGGTGGCAGAGCTGCGGATGAAGTAACCCGTCTGAGGGGCGGTGATCTGGGTCGGCCCTCCCAGCTGGGCCTGCACCTGTGCCGACTGCTCGGTGAGGGAGGCGATCTGGGCCGAGAAGTCCGAGACTTCACCGGTGATGACCCAGAGCTTGTTCTGAGCGAGGATGTAGTTTTCTTCGCCCTGGGCTGTCTCGTCGTAGGCAGAGCTGTCCAGCGCATCCATCATATCATAAAGCGCGGAAGCCCGCTCTTTTTTCAGGGAATCCAGCTGGGTGGCGGTGGTATTCTGAGAGCGCTGCAGAAGCTCGATCTGGTCGTTCAGGCTGGTGAGCTGCTGGCGGAGGCCCGCCTGTTCCGGGCTGCTGTAGATCTCCGCTACCGCAGCCCCTGCCGAGACGCGCTCGCCGTCGGCCGCGAGATAGCCCAGCGTTCCGCCGCCGGGAACATAGACCTCATCGAAGAGGAGAACTCCGTCGGCGTCCACCGTATCCGCCACGGTGGCAAGAAGCGCCGTCTCATAGGTGTTGGGCGGGAAGAGCACCTGCAGGGCCTGATAGCCCACATAGATGCCCGCCAGCACCACGACGGCGATGACGAAGCCTGCCAGCTTGCCCAAAGCGCTGGACGCGCCGGGATCAGAGCGTGGTCTATCCATCATAAAAGGTCACCCTTTCGCTAAAAATTCTTGGGTCAGCTGCACAGCTCGGGCTGTAACGTCCGGCGCAGAGGCGTCCAGCCAGACCATGCCGTCCATATGGCGGAACCAGGTCAGCTGGCGCTTGGCGTAGTTGCGGGAGGCCTGCTTGAGCTTTTCGGTGCAGGCATCCAGCGGGGCCGTCCCCTCAAAATAGGAGAAGAACTCCTTGTAGCCGATGGCCTGCGCTGCCGTGCGGTAGGTCTGGCGGTGGTCATAGACCCACTTTGCCTCATCGAGGAGGCCGACGTCCAGCATCTTGTCCACCCGCCGGTCGATGCGGTGGTAGAGCTGGGCGCGGTCAGGAAAGTCCAGTCCCAGCACCAGCGAACGATAGGGCCGCTCCGGCGGGAGTGACTGGGCCTTTTGCTCGCTCAGACGCTTGCCGGTGGCACGGAAATGTTCCAGCGCCCGCAGGACCCGCACCTGATTGTTTGGATGGATGGTGGCGGCGGCTTCCGGGTCGGCAGTCTGCAGCTCTTTGTACATGGCCTCCGGGCCTTTTTCCGCCATCTCTGCGGCCAGCTGTTCCCGCAGGCCATCCGGCGTCTTTTCGGCGGCGAAGCGGACACCGTACAAAAAGCTCTGGACATAGAGACCCGTGCCTCCCACGAGGATGGGCAGACGGCCCCGGGCGGAAATGTCCGCCTCGAGCGTTCCGGCCAACGTCACGAAATCCGCCACGCTGAAGGGCTCATCCGGCTCCAAAATATCCACCGCATGGTGCGGGATACCGTGGGTCTCATCAGGCGCGACCTTCGCCGTACCGACGTCTAATCCTTTATAGATCTGCATCGAGTCGGCGCTGATGACTTCGCCCTCGAAAGCTTCGGCCAGCGCCACGCCGAGAGCGGTCTTGCCGGTGGCAGTGGGGCCGACGACGGCCAGCACCGGATGCTTCTGATTTTTATCACACGATTCGGCCAAACTGCTTTTCCAGCTCCTTTCGGGTGAGTTTGAGAACGCAGGGGCGCCCATGGGGGCAGAAGGGCGGCACTTCGCCGGAGAGAATTTTTTCGGCCAGCGCCATCAGCTCCTGCGGCGAGGTGTGGTCGCCCGCCTTGATGGCGGCGCGGCAGGAGATGGAATGGAGCACCCACTCTGTCCGCTCGTTCAACGCGTCGCGGCTGCCGTGGGCCAGCTTTGCCGCCAGCTCGACCAACAAATCTTCGGCACTGCTCTGCTCCACATCAGCGGGGACCGAGCGCAGGCAGACCGAGCTGCCGCCAAAATCGCTCACCTCGAGACCGGCGCTTTCCAGCAGGTCGAGGTTGGCCAGCAGAGCGGTCTTTTCCTCGGCGGAGAGCTCCACCACCAGCGGCTCCAGGAGAAGCTGACTGGGGACATCGCCGTAGTGGGCGGCCAGTTTCTCGAAGAGCTGGCGTTCATGGGCGGCGTGCTTGTCAATGATGCAGATCTCGTCGCCCCGCTCCGCGAGGATATAGGTGCGGAAGATCTCGCCCACATACCGCAGAGGCTCCGGGCCATCCTGAACGTCAAAGCCCAGCTGCTCCGGGGCTGCGCTCTGCTGAGGTTCATCCGAAGCCTCCGGCAGCGGCGGACGCTCCGGTTCTTCCGGGACAGGCTCCCACGCGGCCATGTGATCGCGGGTGACATCCGGCAGGTCGATGTCTGCCTCGATGTCCAGCTGTGACTCACTGGATGCAGCCCGGAAGGGCGGCGGCTCAAGGACACTTTCCTTCTGCGGCGGCTCAGGACTGTGAAGAGCAGCGTTCATCGGAAGAGGCTCGAAGGCCGCAACCGTTGTCCATGTGTGTTCCGATGCCGGCGCAGCCTTTTCCGGGGCTTTTACGGGCAGCGGGAGGATGTCCCGCTCCGGGGCAGAGGGCTGTGTCGTGCGGGGTGTCACAGACGCTGCCGGTGCCGCTGGGCGGAGAGGTTTTTCCTCCGGGTGCGGCAGGCTTCCCGGCTCTGCCTGACCCGAAATCACCGCCGAAAGTCCTGTAAAGTTATTGTTCTTTACAGCATTTTCTTCTTTATTTCCGCTATTTTCATGTTTGTTGGATACATCGTTCTCTTCCTCACTGTCAAAGACGAACTGTCTCTCCCCTGTACCAGGCTGGCTCAGCGCCAGCTTGACAGCATGGTAGATGAGGTCGAAGATGTCGTTTTCCCGGGCAAAGCGGACTTCTGTTTTTGCCGGATGGACGTTGACATCCACAAGGTCGGCAGGCATCTCAAGAAGCAAGATCCCTCCAGGAAACTTTCCCTGCATCGTGGTACCCTTGAACGCCATCTCCATGCCCGCCATCATGGTGCGGTTGCGGACATAGCGGCCATTGATATAGAAATACTGCATACTGCGGCTGGCGCGGCAGCTGCGGGGCTGGGTGATGAGCCCCCAGACCCGGTAAACACCCTCACGGTTATCCACCTCCACGAGGTCACGGCTGAACTCCCGGCCCAGCACGGCATAAGCCGCGCTGCGGAGCTGGCCGTCACCGGGGGTGACATACTGCAGTTTGCCTTCGCGGATGAACTTGAAGCTCACCTCGGGGTGGCTCAGGGCCACATGGCCCACGATGTCGGCCACGAAAGTACCCTCGCTGGAATCCTTTTTGAGGAATTTCATCCGGGCAGGAGTATTGAAAAAGAGGTCACAGACCCGGATGGTGGTGCCGACGCCTCGCGCACCCGGCTCGATGGGCTGCTCTTCCCCGCCCTCGATACGGTAGAGGGAAGCGCACTCGTCAGCCTCGGTGCGGGTGAGCACTTCGACGCGGGCCACGCTGGCGATAGAGGCCAACGCTTCGCCGCGGAAGCCCAGCGTGTGGATGCTGGTGAGGTCGTCTTCCGTCCGAATCTTGCTGGTGGCATGGCGGATGAAAGCCGTGGGGATGTATTTTGCCTCGATGCCGGTGCCGTTGTCGCTGATTTCAATCAGACGGACGCCGCCCGACTCGATCGAGACGGTGATTTGAGACGCACCGGCGTCGATGGAGTTTTCCAGAAGCTCCTTGACGACCGATGCGGGCCGCTCAACCACCTCACCGGCGGCGATAAGTTCTGCCGTGTGCTTGTCGAGAACGTGTATCTCTGCCATTCGTTTCCCTCCGTTTCAAATAAAATCAGCCATTCAGGCTGCCGCTCAGGGTCTTTTTCAGCTCATACAGGAAGTTCAGTGCCTCGATGGGGGTCAGGGTCTCAACGTCCAGTGCCTCGAGCTTTTCCATCATCTCGCTGGGAACGGCAGGCGAAGAATACTCCTGCAGGGCGTCGAAATCCATCTGCTCCACCTTGTTCTTCGGGGCAGACGCTTCCAGAGTGCGCAGCACCTCGTGGGCGCGGCGCGTCACGGTGCCGGGCAGACCGGCCAGCTTCGCCACCTCGATGCCGTAGCTGTCGTCGGCGGGGCCGCGAATGATGCGGCGGAGGAAAGTGATGTCCTCTCCCCTCTTTTTGACCGCGATGTTGTAGTTTTTGACGCCCTCGATGGCCCCTTCCAGGTCAGTCAGCTCGTGGTAATGGGTGGCGAAGAGGGTCTTGCAGCCGAGGCCCTTGGCCGGGTCGGAGATGTGCTCCACGACGGCCCGGGCGATGCTCATGCCGTCGAAAGTAGAGGTGCCGCGGCCAATTTCGTCCAGCACAACGAGGCTCTTGGGTGTGGCGTTCTTGAGAATTTCGGCCACCTCGGTCATCTCGACCATGAAGGTGGACTGGCCGGCGGCAAGGTCGTCCGATGCGCCAATGCGGGTAAAGATGGCATCCACGACGCCCACATGACAGCTGGACGCTGGGACGAAGGAGCCGATCTGTGCCATCAGAGCGATAAGGGCGTTCTGGCGCATATACGTCGATTTGCCTGCCATATTCGGGCCAGTGATGATGAGACAGCGGTCGGTGGTGCAGTTGAGCCTGGTATCGTTGGGGACGAAGAGGCTACCTTTCAGCATCTGCTCGACCACCGGGTGGCGGCCCTCGGTGATGGTAAGCTCGTCGCTGTCATCCACCACAGGGCGGCAGTAGTTGTTTTCAGCGGCCACCTGCGCCAGCGCCGCCAGCACGTCCAGCTCGGCCACGGCATTTGCCGTCCGCTGGATGCGGTCGAGCTGACCGCCGATAGTTTCCAGCAGTTCCGAGAAGAGCCGGTGCTCCAGCGCAATGAGACGCTCATGCGCACCTAAAATCTTGCTTTCCAGCTCTTTCAGCTCCTGGGTGATATAGCGCTCACCGGAGGTGAGGGTCTGCTTGCGGATGTAGGTCTCGGGGACCATGGATTTATAGGAGTTGCTGACTTCGATGTAGTAGCCGAAGACGTGATTGTAGCCGATTTTCAGCTTGGGGATGCCGGTCTCCTGCCGCAGGCGCGTTTCCAGCTGAGCGAGGACGCCCTTGGTGTTGTCCCGGATGGAGCGCAGCTCGTCTACCTCGGGGTGGTAGCCTTTGGCGATGACGCCGCCGTCCTTGAGGGTGGAGGGCGCTTCCGGGTCGATGGCGGCAAGGATGGCCGTCTTCACGTCATCCAGCAGGTCGATTTGTCCCGCAAGCGCAGTCAATTCCGGGCAGCTGCAGCTCTCGGCCTGCGCCCGCAGTTCCGGCAGGCGCTCACAGGTCTGGGCCATCGTGTAAATCTCCTTGGGGGTGGCGGAGCCGTAGACCGCGCGAGTCATCAGGCGCTCGAGGTCGGCGATGTAGTGGAGCTGTTCGATCAAATCGCCCCGCTGCATGGTCTGGTTCACAAGGCTTTCCACCGCGTTGAGGCGGCGGTTGATGGCGGCGCTGGAAATGAGCGGCTGCTCGATCCAGCTGCGGAGCATCCGCTTGCCCATGGCGGTGCTGGTCTTGTCCAGCACCCAGAGCAGCGTTCCCCGCTTTTCGCGGCCCCGCAGCGTCTCGGTGAGCTCGAGGTTGGCCCGGGTGACCTGCGACAGCCGCATGAACTGGGCTTCATTATACGTGATGACCGTTTTCAGGCGCTCGACGCCTTTAATTTGCGTATCATGGAGATATTCCAGCAGCGCGGCCATTGCAAAGCGGACAAGGCCGTCTTCTGTGATACCGGTCTTTGCGGCCCAGTCGCGGCCAAACTGGTTCTCGAGGGAGATGGCCACGAGGCCCGGGGCGTACCGCTCCTCTTCCACCAGCTCGACGGCGCAGTTCATATTTTTTTTGATGTAGGCAGTGATCTCCCGGCAGTCCAGCAGGCCCGGATTCATCAGCACCTCGCTGGGGTTGTAGCGGCAGAGTTCCGCAATGACCGCCGGGGCGATCTTCTCCCGCTTGAGCTCTGTGATATGGGCCGTGCCGGTGGAAACGTCCGCGAAGCAGAGACCTGCCGCGCCGCCTTTCAAGAAAATACTCGCAATGTAGTTGTTTTTGTCATCCTGAAGCATACTGCTCTCAATGACGGTGCCGGGCGTGACCACGCGGATGATGTCGCGCTTGACGAGGCCCTTGGCCTTTGCCGGGTCTTCCACCTGCTCACAGATGGCGACCTTATAGCCCTTCGAGATGAGGCGGGCCACATAGCCCTCGTAGCTGTGGAATGGTACGCCGCACATGGGCGCACGCTCTTCAAGGCCGCACTGCTTGCCCGTGAGGGTCAGATCCAACTCCCGCGAAGCTGTGAGCGCATCGTCGAAGAACATCTCGTAGAAGTCACCGATGCGGTAGAATAGAATCTCATCCTTATGTTGTTTTTTGATCTCCAGATATTGCTGCATCATGGGCGAAAGCTCTGCCATGACCGTTCACCTTCCTCCCCTAGTTGTCGGTTTGCCATCCAAAACCGCCTGTTGCAAGCAAAACGCGGCCCTGCATTGCACAGCCGCGTTTTGTGTTTCATGGTTTAAGCCTTAGTGGCAGCCGCCGCAGGTGGAGCAGCTACCGGTGCAGGAAGCGGAAGGCTCCTGCACGGTCATGGGGTCGCCGCCGTTCATTGCAGTGTTGATGATGGCGTCGATATAGTTCACGAGGGCCTCACAGTCGCGCTTTGCCTCGTTGTAGGCCACCATGCCGTCGTCGGCCATGATCTTGCCGTAGAGGTCGTTCACCTTCTGGTTCAGCTCGGCGATGCGCTCATCGCTGCGCTCGGGCTTTCCGATCTCGTTGTTCAGGTCCATACGGGCCAGATTGAACTCACCGATGAGGTTCTGCAGTTCCTCGTCCTTGTCGTTCATCTTGCGGGCCTGGTCCATAGCCAGATAGCGGGAGTCGGTCTGAAGTGCCATGGCGGCACGCTTGAAAAGGTCGATGCAATCCATTGTAATAGTCTCCTTTTATCGTTCCTGTGTTATATATTAGGATGGTGTATCCAGAATATCATTATTCAACCAATTCGCCCAGCAGGACGGTGGCACGGGCGCCCATGAGGCGCACCATCGCATAGCTGCCCATGAGGGCGGGGTCAGCCTTGAACTCGACGGTAAGGTTGTTGTCGAGACGGCCCGAGAGGGTGCCTTCATTGCGGCCATAGCCCTCCACGAGGACGCGGACGGTCTGGCCCACCTGAGCCTTCACGAGGGCCATTGCGATGTCGTCCTGAACTTTGAGCAGGCGGGTCATACGGTCGGTCTTCTCCTTGCGAGGGGTGGGGTCGGGCATATCTGCCGCCTTGGTGCCGGTGCGCTTGGAGTAGATGAAGGTGAACAGCTGCATATAGCCCACCTTCTGCACCAGCTCAAGGGTCTTCTGGAAGTCCTCTTCGGTCTCACCGGGGAAGCCCACGATGATGTCGCTGGAGAAGGTAATGCCGGGGACCTTCTTCCGGGCATACTCGATGAGTTCGAGGTAGTGCTCCACGGTATAGTGACGGTTCATCTGGACGAGCAGACGGTCAGATCCGCACTGCACCGGCAGATGCAGATGCTTGCAGATCTTCGGCTGGGCCGCGATGGTGTCGATGAGCTTGAAGCTGGCGTCCTTCGGGTGGCTGGTCATGAAACGGATGTGGTAGTCGCCCGGGACGGTGCAGAGCAGGTTGAGCAGGTCGGAGAAATCCACCTGCTCCTCGAGGCCCTTGCCGTAGCTGTTGACATTCTGGCCCAGAAGGGTGATCTCCTTATATCCTGCCTCCACGAGACTCTTGAACTCGGCGAGGATGTCGCCGGGCTTGCGGCTCTTTTCGCGGCCGCGGACATAAGGCACGATGCAGTAGGTGCAGAAGTTGTCACAGCCATACATGATGGGCAGCCAGGCACGGAACTCGCTCTCACGGCGGATGGGGATATTCTCCACGATGACGGGGCGCTGAGCCGGCTCCATGAGCACCCGCTTGTGTTTTTGCAATTTCTGAGCGATGAGCTGGGGCAGCGTGTCGATGCCGTCCACACCGAAAACGAGGTCTACGTAGGGGTAGCTCTGGCGCAGCTTTTCTACAACGTGCTTCTGGTTGGCCATGCAGCCGCAGAGGCCGATGATGAGGCCGTGCTTCTTCTCTTTCAGGCCCTTGAGAGCGCCCACGTTACCGAAAACACGCTGCTCGGCGTGCTCACGGACGGCGCAGGTGTTGAAAAGGATGAGGTCGGCGTCCTCAGGTTTGTCACACAGGCCGTAACCGATGTCCATCAGCACACCCTTGATGCGCTCGCCGTCGTTGACATTCTGCTGGCAGCCGTAGCTGTGGACGAAGGCCAGCGGCGGGGTGTCATAGGCCAGCTTGACCAGCTCTGCCGCCGCGTTGTTATGTTCAAATGCTATGTACTCCAATGAAACCATCCTTCTCTGCCGCTGGGGACACACCTCCGGCAGCAGACATACTGATACTATAAAGAAAGCTCTTTATAGTATACCCTTTTTGGCCTTGGAGGGCAAGAGTTTATTTTTACTGAGCCTGCTTGCCGGCGCACGCCTCGCACAGGCCGAACAGCACCACGGCGCAGTCCTGCACGACGCCCTTCTGGTTGCGCACCAGCTTCATCACCTGCTTTTCGTCCACGTCAGCGTCCACGACGCCGCCGCAGCAGTTGCAGTAGAGGTGGCTGTGCCAGCCCAGAGTGTGGTCGAAGCGGTCAGCCTTGCCCGGGATGGAGACGCGGCGGACGCGGCCTGAATCTACGAGACTGTTGAGGTTGCGGTAGACGGTGCCAAGGCTCAGGCCGGGACATTCCCTGGCTGCGAGGTCGAAAATCTCCTCGGCAGTAGGGTGGTCGCAGAGCTGCTCCACTTTCTGCAGTACCAGCTCGCGCTGTTTGGAATAACGCATGGTCTTTCTCCTTTTTATGATGGGGTGTGTATCGGGATAAAGGCCGGGTTCAGAGCTTGTCTTCCCCCTTGATCTTCGCCCAGTAGGCCCGGGCGGCCTGTTCGGTGCGGTTGTCGCCGAACGTATAGTATTTCACGTCCTTGAGCAGGTCGGGCAGATATTGCTGGTCCACCCAGTGGTTCTCATAGTCGTGGGCGTACTTGTAGTTCTGGCCCTTGACGGCGGCATCCTCGCCGTCGAAGTGCTTGTTCTGCAGCTGGCGCGGGATGGGGCCGGTGCGCCCCGCCTGCACATCGGCGATGGCCGCATTGATGGCGTCGTGGGCGCTGTTGGATTTCGGGCTGGTTGCCACGAGAATGACGGCATCGGCCAGCGGGAGCCGGGCTTCCGGCAGACCCACCATGTTGGCTGCGTCCACTGCTGCCTTGACGATGGGGATGATCTGCGGGTATGCAAGGCCCACGTCCTCACAGGCGCAGACCATCAACCGGCGGCAGGCCGAGGGCAGGTCGCCCGCTTCCAGCAGACGGGCCAGATAGTGGAGGGCCGCGTTGGGGTCGGAGCCGCGCATGGACTTCTGGTAGGCCGACACAATGTCGTAGTGGTCGTCGCCGTCCCGGTCGTACCGCATGGCCGTGCGGCGGGTGACCTGCTGTATCATCTCGAGGGTGATGTGCTTTCCGGTTCCGTCCATGGGGGCCGCCGTCACCACGAAATCGAGACAGCCCAGCGCCTTGCGCAGGTCGCCGCCCGCACTCTCGGCGAGGTAGGCGCAGGCATCCTCGTCCATCACGACAGGCTGTGATTCCGACTCCGAGAGCTTTTTCAGGGCGTTGCGGATGCCCCGCTCCACATCGGCGGCGGAGAGGGACTTGAACTCGAACACCGTACAGCGGGACAGCAGTGCATTATAGATGTAAAAGTAAGGGTTCTCGGTGGTGGATGCAATGAGGGTGACAGAACCGTCCTCGATGCACTCCAGAAGGCTCTGCTGCTGCTTTTTGTTGAGGTACTGTATCTCGTCGAGGTAGAGCAGGATGCCCCCTGCCCCGGCCAGCGTGCCGATGTCCTTCAGCACTGCTTTGATGTCACCGGTGCCGCAGGAAGTGCCGTTGAGCTTATGGAGGGTCATGCCGCTGTTCTCGGCGATGATGCGGGCGACGGTGGTCTTGCCCGTGCCGGAGGGGCCGTAGAAGATCATGTTGGGGATACGACCGCTCTCGATGGTGCGGCGGAACACCTGTCCCTCGGCCAGAAGATGCTGCTGGCCGCAGACATCAGCCAGCGTTTTGGGGCGCAGACGCTGCGCCAGAGGTTCGTTCATAGGTCTTCCCTCCAGAAATGATCATGAGAATCCTTCTCTTTTATAGTATAGCGCATTTTGCACGCCGCGGCAAGAGAAATAATGAAAATGATTCTCAGATAAACAACAAAGCATTTACAAATTTCGCAAAACATGATATGCTTGTGCCATTCCAATCAAGAAACGAGGGGAAATATATGCGCGGAAAGAACGTCTCTGCCGAAGACCTGACGGCCAAAAAAGAGCTGGCTCTGGAGGTCATCCGGCGGCTCAAGGCGGAGTATCCCGACGCAGGCTGCACGCTGGACTACGACCACGCCTGGCAGCTGCTGGTGAGCGTCCGGCTGGCGGCCCAGTGTACCGACGCCCGGGTGAATATCGTGGTGCAGGACCTGTTTGCAAAATATCCGTCGGTGGCCGCGCTGGCCGAGGCAGAGCCCGAGGACATCGAAGCCATCGTCAAACCCTGCGGGCTAGGCCGCAGCAAGGCCCGGGACATCTCAGCCTGTATGCGGATGCTGCGGGACAAGTACGACTGCAAGGTACCTACGACCTTTGAGGAACTGCTGGCACTGCCCGGCGTGGGCCGCAAGAGTGCAAATCTCATCATGGGCGACGTGTTCGGCAAGCCCGCCATCGTCACCGACACCCACTGCATCCGCCTGTGTAACAAGATCGGCCTTGTGGACGGCATCAAGGAACCGCAGAAGGTGGAGATGGCGCTCTGGAAGATCGTCCCGCCCGAAGAGGGCAGTGATCTGTGCCACCGTTTCGTGATGCATGGCCGGGCCGTCTGCAATGCCCGGAAGCCGGAGTGCGAAAAATGCTGTCTTTCGGACATCTGCCGCTACGCGCGGGAGGAAGCATCCAACGTCTGATTTTACATATTTCAGGAGGTTTTTCTTATGTTTAGTTTTATCTTCAGTCTTCTCATCGGTGCGCTGGCCGGTTACATTGCAGGCCGCATCATGGGCAGTGAGACCAGCGCCCTGCGCAACATCGTGCTGGGCATCCTGGGCAGCTTTGTGGGCGGCATCCTCTTCGGCCTCGTGGGCCTGTCCGCTACCGGCCTCGTGGGTGAGATCATCGTCTCGGTCATCGGAGCCTGTGTCTGCATCTGGGCTGGCCGCAAGCTGTTCAAGTAAGCAGTCTATCTTGAAAAAACCACAGCTTTCAGGGGTGAAAGCTGTGGTTTTTTCGTTTCTGACCGATGTCATTTTCTCTCGAACTATGCTATAATAAAGTTTATGTTTGAAATTGGAAAGGAGCTTTTCTCATGGAAACTACGCATGAGTCGTCGAAACAGACTCTCTGCTCCGTACAGACCGCCAAACCCTACGCTTTCAGCCGCAAGGTGTTCTGCGAGGGGATGCGGGACGGTGTGCCGATCGCGCTGGGGTATTTTGCGGTGTCGTTCTCGCTGGGCATCGCGGCCCGGACAGCGGGCTTTACACCCCTGCAGGGCTTCGTGGCCAGCCTGCTCAACAATGCTTCGGCGGGCGAGTACGCCGCCTTTGCCCTCATTGCCAGCGGCGCGACCTATCTCGAGGTAGCCATCATCACCCTCATCGCCAACGCCCGCTATCTGCTGATGAGCTGTGCGCTGGCCCAGCGGTTCGCCCCTGGTACGCCGTTTTTCCACCGGCTTATCATCGGCTATGACGTCACTGACGAGCTGTTCGGCATCACCATCGCCCGGCCGGGTTATCTGAACCCCTTCTACACCTACGGTGCCATCGCGCTGGCCGCGCCGGCGTGGGCTTCGGGTACGGCGCTGGGCATCATCGCGGGCAATCTGCTGCCCCTGCGGGCCGTCAGCGCACTGAGCGTGGCGCTCTACGGCATGTTCCTCGCCATCATCATTCCTCCGGCCCGGAAAGATAAGATCGTGGCCGCGCTGGTGGCCATCAGCTTTGCGCTGAGCTTTGCCTGCACCTATCTGCCGGGCATTTCCGCCCTGTCGGACGGCACCCGCACCATCATGCTGACAGTGGCCATTTCCTGCGCAGGTGCGCTGTTATTCCCCGTCAAGACCCAGAGTGAGGAGGCTGAACAATGATTCGCAGCAACTGGCTTTATATCGCAGTGATGTTCGCCGTATCCTACACCATCCGCATCCTGCCGCTGACCCTCATCCGAAAGCCTGTCAAAAACCAGTTCATCCAGTCGTTCTTGTACTACGTTCCTTACGTCACTCTGGCGGTCATGACCTTCCCGGCCATCGTCAACGCCACCCAGAGTCCGGCAGCTGGTGCGGTGGCGCTGGTCGTGGGCATTGCGGCGGCATGGTTCGGGGCCAGCCTGTTCCAGGTGTCGGTGGCCTGCTGCGCCGTCGTCTTCGTGCTGGAACTGTTCCTTGTTCACTGAGGTGACTGCCCTATGAAACGAGTCCTTGTAACCGGCGCAGGCGGCTTTGTGGGCGCGCGCATCCTCGATATGTGGCGGGGGCAGTTTGCGCTCTGTGCCTTCCCGTCCGACACCCTGCGCACTGCCGACGAAAACGCGGTGCTGCGCTTCATTTTGAAGGAGCACCCGAACGTCATCGTCCACACGGCGGCCCTCTCCAACACCCAGTACTGCCAGCAGGAGCCGGAGGATTCCTTCCGCGCCAACGTCCTGCTGCCCGAGTGGGTAGCGAAGGGAGCGGAGGAGGTGGGCGCAAAGCTGCTCTCCTGCAGCTCCGACCAGGTGTATGCAGGCGTGACGCAGCGGGGGGCGCTGGCGGAGACGCTGCCCCTCTCCCCTTCCAACGTCTACGGACAGCACAAGCTCGAGGCCGAGGCCCGGGTTCTAGCCCGCTGCCCGGATGCTGTGGCGCTCCGCCTGCCCTGGATGTACGACCTCCCGGGCTATCATCTGCCCATCCGGGGCAACCTGCCGCTGAACATCCTGAGAGCGGCAAAGATCGGTGAAGTGCTGCGCTTTTCGCGCAATGACTACCGGGGCGTGGGCTATGTGCGGGAGGTCATCGAGAACCTCGTCCCTGCGATGGAGCTGCCCGGCGGCGTCTACAACTTCGGCAGCGAGTGCGACGGAAATATGGTCGAGACAGCACGATGCTTCGCCAATTTGCTGCAGGTGGATGTGAAGATCGAGGAATCCGATCTCACCCGCAACCTCGCGATGGATACCGGGAAGCTCCGGGCTCACGGCATCGAGTTCTCCTCGACGTGGGGCGCACTTCGGGTGTGTCTCGGAGATTACCGACTTGGATATTTGATGTAAAAAAGGGAAGAGACTGCCTTGGGCAGCCTCTTCCCTTTTTTATTATTTCCACAGATTTGCCGCGATCAGCTCCAGCACACTTCCCGCGATGCAGCGCGCCTTATCGGAGATGAGGAAGCAGTTTTCCAACTCCTCCCGGCGGGGGTCCACGTCAGCCACCTTGAAGCCGGGCGTGACGGGGTAGCCATCCCGCAGCAGACCGCGCAGGATGCCCGCAATGCGGGTCGTCACCGGAGTGCGGATGCCGTCCGGCGTTTCGATTTCCGCGATCGTTTCACCCGCCGGCACAATATCTCCGATGGCACATACATTCCGGAAGATACCAGCCTTTTCTGCGTGGATGACACGCTCAGCACCATAGCCGCCGATGACTCCGGGGACGCCCGTGTTGGGGATGGCCGCACCCTCCCGGATGATACGGCCCAGACGGTGGCCGCGCTTGGTCTCCACCACGAGATCGACATCCACACCGGCGGTAAAACCCGGGCCGAGCGCGATGGTCAGCGGAGCCATATCCCGCGTCGTTCCGAGATTTTTCTTTGCAAGGATGGCATCAACGAGCGCGGCAGGCCGCACCTGCGGGATGAGCTCCCCTTTCGGGTCCACCATCACCGGCACGTCGCCGCGATGCCAGACCACAACGGCCTCATCCAGCGTTTTTACAAGGGCAGCGCGCATTCCCTCCACGACAGCCCCGCCCTCATACACGGCCTCACTCACCGAGACCTGGCGGCGGATGGCGGCAGGATGCTCTGCCTCGAGCACGAGCACTTTCAATCCCGCCGACCACAGCCGATGGATGGTTCCGGTGGCGAGGTCGCCGCCGCCGCGCACCAAGATGACGTCATCACGCTTCATTATTTTTTTCCTCCTTGAGCAGCTGCAGGAACACGTTCATCGAGCCGCCGCAGACAGCCAGCGCCGCATCGTCCTCTTTTGCGCTGGCTGAATACTCTGCCAGCTGGCAGGGCGCAGCCTCGCCTGCCTGCATTTTTGATGCAAGCTGCTGCACACGGTATTCCATAATGCCGCCGCCCACACTGCCCACGGACCTGCCGTCCGGCAGCACCAACATCTTTGCTCCCACCTCCCGGGGGGTCGAACCGTGGCGGGAAACGATGGTCACGAGGACAGGAGCCTTTCCCTGTCCCGTGCAGGCATCCAGCGCATTCAGCAGCTCGGGCGGGAAGCCTTCCGTCTGCTGACGGCCATTTTTCACTTCAACGATCTCCGCGAGGATGGATAGTGCGATTTCCTGCGCTGTCTGCGCCTTGATGGCGAGGCCGATGGGGGCGTGGAGTGACTCAGCCTTTTCCGGGGCAGTTCCGGCCTCGATGAGCTGGCGGCGGACAAGGGCCGACCGGCTTCGGCTGCCCAGCATACCAACGTAGGCAAGTCGTTTCTTGTATATTTCGGTAAGACATTCCACGTCGAAGGAGTGGGCGCGGGTGGCGACAACAAAGTAGGTCTCCGCACTGCCCTCCACCTGCGTGAGATTTTCGGCATAAGGACCGCAGAGGACCTTTTCTGCTCCGGCGCGGCGAAGGGCGTCAGCGTACTCTGGCCGCTCCTCGAGACCGGTGACGGGCAGGCCCAGCATAACAGCCAGCCGGACGACGGACTCAGCCACATGGCCTCCGCCGCAGATGACGAGCCGGGGCGCGCCTCCGAATTTCTCGACGAAGATCCGCTTATTTTCCAGAGTCAGGATGCTGCTTGCACCACATCCGGCCAGCGCCGGGAGATTCCGGGCCAGCAGCCCCTCCGGTCTTGCAGGCCAGACGGGTACGCCTTCACAAAGAAGAAGCCTCGCTCCGCTTTCCGGCCCTTCCAGTACGGAGGCCAGCGTATGCTGCCCCTGTGTGCTGCGCAAAGCGTCCAAAAACTCACGAATCGACATAGAATTTCTCCATTATGGTTTATTGCTCCACCGGTGTGGCAGCATCGTAGCCCGCATCGTTCAATTGCGACTGCCACGCCTGCCAGTCCTCGGGCAGCATCCGCCAGCCGAGCCCGCAGCCTGCCGTGATCTCACTGGGCAGCGGGATGAGCCGCCCCGGGATACCCCGGGCGGCACACTCTTTCTCCCAGCCCATCGCGCGGGCAGTAGAGGCAAACGAAAGAACGATATATTGTCTTTTTCTGCGCATATCAACCCTCCTGGGCCAGCTCACAGACCGCCTCGGCGGCTTTGAGCACCTCGGTCTCTGTGTTCTGGTGGGAGAAGCTGAATCGCACCATCCCCTGCTCCACGGTGCCGAGGGCTTTGTGGATGAGGGGCGCACAATGAGCGCCCGCCCGGACACAGATGCCATAGTCCTCCCAGAGGATGTCGGCGGCACGGGCTGCGTCCTCATCCCCGAAGTTCAGGGAGACGATGGGCGCGCGGTCTGTTTCGTCGCAACTGCCGTAGATTTTCACGTCGGGAGCATGGACGATTTTCTCATAAAACAGACGTGTCAGAGCCATTTCTTTTTCATGCAGAACCTCGACGCCCTGCGAAAGTATCCACTCCACACCTGCCCCGAGGCCCGCGAGGCCGGGAACATTCAGCGTCCCCGCTTCCAGCGCTGTGGGCATCTGAGAGGGGTGTGTTTCATCAAAACTGTGGATACCGCTGCCACCCACCACAAGGGGGGCCATGGTCAGCCCGGGGCGGACATACAGCCCGCCGGTCCCCTGCGGGCCCAGCAGCGCCTTGTGTCCGGTGAAACAGAGAACATCCACCCCCAGCGCCTGCACATCGATGGGCCGTGCGCCCGCGGTCTGGGCCGCGTCCACGACCAGCGTAAGACCGTGTTTTTTTGCAAAAGTGGAGACGAACGCAAGGTCCGTAAGATTGCCTGTGACGTTGGAAGCATGCGTCACCACGACAAGACGGGTATTGGGGCGGAGAATTTTTTCGAACTGCTCATACCGCAGCCGCCCGGTGTCGTCCACCTCCACAAAACTCACTTCTGCGCCCTGCTCCCGCAGGCGATAAAGCGGCCGCAGCACCGAGTTGTGCTCGCAGACCGTCGTGATAACATGGTCGCCGGGGCGGACGAGGCCGCAGAGCGCCGTGTTGAGCGCCTGGGTCACGTTGGCCGTGAAAGCAATGCAGTCCGGACCTTCTGCATGGAGAAGTGTTGCAAGTGTCTCACGGGCACGGTAGACGATACGGGCCGCGTGAAGGGTCGGCTCATGCGCCCCGCGGCCCGGATTGCCCGCATGTTCCAGTGCATCCAGCATAGCCTGGCCCACGCAGGGCGGCTTTTGCAGGGTGGTGGCGGCATTGTCGAGGTAGATCACGGCTTGACCACGTTCCCGGCGTTCAGCATCTTCTCGGCGATAACGTACATATTCGTCACGCCGCCCACGGCCAGCTTCTCGGTCAGGCCGTAGAAGTTCAGGCAGGTGCCGCAGGTGAGGATCTCGACGCCCTCAGCCTCCAGCGCCTTGAGGTCGTCCAGCATGGGCGAACCCTCGCAGGTGAGGTGCGCACCGCCGTTATAGAGGAGGATGGTCTTGGGCAGCTTGTCCTGCTGGGTCAGCGAGAAGATAAAAGCCTTCAGCAGGGTCTTGCCCAGCTCCTCGGCACCCTCGCCCATCTTGTCGGACGCGATGACCACCACCGTATCGGTACGGGCGTCAGGAGCGCAGGCCGGAGCTTCCTCTTCTTCTGCCGCAGGCTCACCCACGGTGAACAGGACGCGGTATTCCCGCTCGGCCAGCTTTTCGGCGGCAGACCGGTAGCCTTTCTGCTGGGCCATTTTGGTGAGGTTCTGGACGGCGATCTCGTTGTCCACGAGCACTTCGACTTCGCCTGCGCCATTTAGTTCAGCAATCGCTTTCTTTGCCTTCACTACAGGCAGCGGGCAGGCGTCCCCTCTGGCATCAACTTTCAGCATAGTTTTCCCTCTCTATCGTATGTTTTATTCAGAATAGGACACAAATATTTCGGTGTCCTGCTTCTCTGTGATTTCTCCCACGATTTGTGCGGGGAGGCTGGCTTTTTGCAGCTCGTCCCGGAGGTTTTCAGCCTCTTCCGGAGCCACGGCAAGCAGCAGTCCGCCCGAGGTCTGGGGGTCGAACAAAATTTCCTGCATGGCAAACGGCACATTTTCGAACTGGACGAAAGGCCCGGTGTGGTTTCGGTTGCGCTGACCGGCGGCGGTATAAAGGCAGTCGTCAGCGGTCTGCCACGCACCCGGCAGGACCGGCACAGCGCTGCCGTCGATACGGCAGGACAGCCGCCCGCCCATCATCTCGTGGAGGTGGCCGAGGAAGCTGAACCCGGTCACATCCGTGGCCGCGTGAACATCATAGCTTCGACTTATCTCGGCGGCAGACTTGTTCAGGGTCGTCATGGAGGCCACGGCGGCGTCCATGGCGCCGGGGGCAGCTTCGCCCACGCGGTTGGCCGTGCAGATGAGGCCCACCCCCAGCGCCTTGGTGAGGATGAGCTTGTCGCCGGGCTTTCCCGTATCATTGGCAGTGAGGCGGCGGGGGTCCACGAGACCAGTGACGGACAGGCCATACTTCACACCGGTGTCGGCGATGGAGTGGCCTCCCGCGAGGATGCCCCCCGCCTCGGCCACTTTTTCTGCGCCGCCGCGTAAGATCTCACCGAGGATGTTCAGATCCATGCTCTCAGGGAAGCAGACGAGGTTCAGTGCAGTCTTCACCTCGCCGCCCATGGCGTAGACGTCGCTGAGGGCGTTTGCCGCCGCAATCTGGCCGAAGGTGTAGGGGTCGTCCACCATCGGCGGGAAGAAGTCCACCGTCTGCACCAACGCGATGTCGTCGGTGATGCGGTAGACAGCCGCATCGTCCCGGCTGTCGTAGCCCACGAGAAGGTCGGGGTCTTTCTCACCCCGGGGCAGCTTTTCCAGAATATGGCTCAGTACACCTGCGCCGAGCTTGGCGGTACATCCACCGCCCGTGCAGAAGACGATTTTGTCCTCTTTTGCCATCAGGCTCTCTCCCCTTTCTCAAAGTGTGTCAAACATCCTGTTACATCGTAATTTTCTTTCAAAATAGCAAGTGTCTGTTCCCCTGCTGCACGGCGGGCCTCGTCGTCGGCCTGGTTGAGGACGGCGTAGAATTTCCGCGTGCCGACGCACTTTCTTCCACCCGTTTCACTTACCAGCAGTTTTGCCAGCAGAGCGGGCGTCAGGGGCGTCTCGGGCGGCACGGCCAGCAGGGTGCAGGCCGCTTCGAGGCGGAAGCAGACGTCTTGCAGTGGTTTCCCCACCGCCGACAGCCCGGCTGCCGCCAGCACGATGTCGCTTGACCGCAGGAGCACCGGCTCATGAGCGGCCGGGGCCTTGCAGGGATGACGCTTCGCGCCGTCAGCCTCGAGCAAAACAGTGTCGGCCTTGGCCATCCAGTCGGCCAGATGGGGCGGCATGGTCAGCTTCCCGCCTTCGGCAGGCACCCCCGCCACGGCGTAAGTACCAGCCTGCCAGAGGGCGTCCCGCGCCGCCTCATCGGGGGCGTAGTTTGCGTCCGGACGCTGGATGTGGGTCGTGGTGGAGACGAGCACCCGCTGTCCCTGCGTCGAATACCAGCGGGCCAGCGCATAGAGCAATGTTGTCTTCCCTCCGCCGCCCACCAGAGAAATAACGTGTCCCGTTTCTCCGAGGAATGGCAGATCCTCGAGGCCGGTCATCAGACCGCACCCTCTGTTTCGGCCACTGCCATTGCGATTTTTTCGGGCGTGATGGGCAGCTCGTAGAAACGGGTGCCGATGGCGTTGTAGATGGCGTCCGAGATGGCGGGAAGCGGCGTGTTGATAACCACTTCGCCGATGGATTTCGCACCAAACGGGCCATTGGGCTCATAGCTGTTCTCGAACTCGACCCGGACCTTGCCCACGTCCACACGGGTGGGGATCTTATACTGCATGAGCGAATTCTCCATGGGCCAGCCGCGCTGGTCGTAGGTGACATTCTCGGTGAGGGTCATGCCGATGCCCTGCAAAATGCCGCCCTCGGCCTGCACCCGGGTGAGGTTCGGGTTGATGGGGGTGCCACAGTCCACGCAGGCGTCAAATTCCAGCAGCTTTACTTCGCCGGTCTCGGTGTCCACTTCCACCTCGGCCGCGCCCACCATGTAGGGCGGAGGCGACAGAGGCGACATATGGGTCTCGGTGACTTCCAGCGGGATGTCGTGGCCGAACATAGAAGCCGTGGCAATATCACTCAGCGAGACAGATTTAGACGGGTCAGCTGAGGCAAATACCGTTTTACCGTCAAATTCCACGTCATTTTCGCTGCAATCGAGCAGCTGTGCGCCCAGCTTGCAGATCTGGCTCCGCAGCTTCAGCGCGCACTTCTCGACGGCTTTTCCGGTGATGTAGGTGGTGCTGGATGCGTAGGAGCCGGAGTCGTAGGGCGAGGTGTCAGTGTCCGCACCGAAGACCGTGACCTTGTCGAGGCCGCATTCCAGCACCTCGGCAGCAATTTGGGCCAGCGTGGTGTCGCAGCCGGTACCCATATCAGCGGCACCGATGAGCAGGGTGTAGAAGCCCTCGTCGTTGACTTTCAGGGTCGCGCTGCCCACGTCCATGCCCGAGATGCCGGAGCCCTGCATCGCCATGCCCATGCCGACGGCACGGATCTTCCCGTTGCCCATGTCGCGGCGGGGGTACTTTTCGTCCCAGTTTATCATCTCGTGGACCTTTGCAAGGCACCGGTCGAGGGTGCAGCTGGTGTTCACCGCACCGTAGTAGGCGGGCATGACGTCACCCTCGTGAACAATGTTCATTTCTCGGATTTTGAAGGGGTCCATATGGAGCTTCGCGGCCAGCTCGTTGACGGCGGATTCCACCGCGAACAGGCCCTGGGTCGCGCCGTAGCCGCGGTATGCGCCCGCCGACATATGGTTGGTATAGACCACATCATAGGTAAAGCGGAAAGCCTCCGCGTTGCTATAGAGCGGGATGGATTTATGTCCCGAAAGGCCCACCGTCGTGGGGCCGTGCTCGCCATAAGCGCCGGTGTTGGAGAGGGTGTAGAGGTCGAGGCCCCGGATGCGGCCATCCTTGTTGGCGCCGAGGCGAAGATGGATCTCCATCTCATGGCGGGGCGTGGAGGCGATCTGGCTCTCCTCCCGGGTGAAGATGAGCTTTGAGGGCTTCCTGGTCTTCCAGGTCACGAAGGCCGGGTAGACCTCGCAGACAGCCGTCTGCTTCGCGCCAAAGCCGCCGCCGATGCGGGGCTTCGTCACACGCACCATGGATTTCGGGATGTGAAGCGCGTTTGCAATGATGCGGCGGGCGTGGAAGACGATTTGTGTCGAGCTCAGGACGTTCAGCCGGCCATAGAGGTCGATGCTGCAATAGGTGCGAAAGGTCTCCATCATGGCCTGCTGGCAGGCTTTGGTATGGTAGACATGGTCGATGACCACATCGCAGTCGGCCAGCACGGCGTCGATGTCGCCGCTGCCGCACTCGTCGTGGGCGCAGAGGTTGCGCTTGTTATCGCCCCCCACAGGGCAGAGGTTCTCCCAGTTGTCTTCCGGATGGACGAGGATGGGGTTATCCTTTGCAGTGTGGTAGTCGAGCACGGGTTCCAGTACCTCATACTCGACCTTTATCATTTTCAGCGCCTTATCGACGCATTTATCGTCTTTGCCTGCCACGATGGCCACCACGTCGCCCACAAAGCGTACGTGGCGGTCGATGAGAAGGCGGTCATAGGGGCTGGCCTCGGGGTAAGTCTGGCCGGCCTGGGTGTAGCGGCGGGCATCCTGCGGCACGTCCTCCCAGGTGAAGATGGCCTCAATGCCCGGCACCTTCTTCGCCACAGCAGTATTGATGTTCTTCACGATGGCGTTGGCGTGGGGAGAGCGCAGGAGCTTCACGATGAGGCAGTCGGCGGGGACGAGGTCGTCCATATAGACGGGCTGACCCGTCACCAGCTGCATGGCATCCTTCTTGCGGAAGGGTTTGTTGACTGTGTTCATTCTGCCGCCTCCTTTTTCGCCTTTTTCCACGCGAGGAAGTTCTGGATGCCCCGCAGCTGACCCTCATAACCAGAGCAGCGGCAGAGATTGCCGGAAAGATACTCTTTTATTTCCTCGTCGGTGGGGTACTCCTTTTCCCGGAAGAGGGCGAGGGCGTTCATGATGAAACCCGGGTTGCAGAAGCCGCACTGCTCTGCACCCTGATCCGCGATGAAAGCCCCGAACTCGGCGGCTTCGTCCTGCAGACCCTCCAGCGTGGTCACTTTATGGCCATCCGCGCGGGCCGCGAGAACGGAGCAGGACAGCACCGGCTTGTCGTCGAGGAAGACCGTGCAGAGGCCGCAGTTGGACGTCTCACAGCCCCTCTTGACGCTCAGACAGCCGTGGCTGCGCACGAAGTCGATGAGCAGAGTGTCGGGGGCCACGTCGGCGGTAAGCTTTTTATCGTTCAATGTAAGTGTTATCTGCATGGTGTCCTCCTCAGCCTTCCAGACGACAGACGGCGCGTTTCGTCAGCACGCCGGCCAGATAGCGGCGGTATTCGGCGCCGCCGCGAAGATTGCTTTCGGTCTTGATGTCGGCCTTTACCTCGGCGGCAAAGCGGGCAGCAAATTCCTCGGCGGCCTCCCCCGCCTCAGGCGCTGCGGTGTAGAGCACAGCCTTGCCCGGACGCGCACCGATGGCGGCGCGGATGCTGCCGTCCGCCAATTTTGCGGCAGCGCAGGTCAGCACCGGGAAGTCCGTCTGGCTGTTGCGCACCGACTGGTAGACAAAGCGGGCGTTTTCCTTCGGCACAAGGACACGCACGAGGATGTCCCGGTCGTAGGGGCGCTGGGCGTACTCAGCAAGCGGCACGACGCCGCCCTTATAAAGCTCTACGGAAGCGTTCAGCGCGAGGAACATGGTGAGTACGTCGGAGAAACCGAAGCGGCTGTAAATGCTGCCGCCCACGGTGGCGAGGTTGCGCAGCTGGACGCCCACGATGTGGCGCACCGACTCCCGCACGGCACCGTCCGTATAGGCGGCGAGGCCGGGGTGCAGCTCGAGCTGACGCAGCGTCACCATCGCTCCGATGGAAAGGCCCTCGTCCGTCTCCTCGATGGTGTCGAGGCCGAGGCCCGACAGGTCGATGGCCGTGCCGACATTGATATTCTCCATCTTGAGCCATATCATGCCGCCGAGGACACGGTTGGGGCGCTTCTGGTTGAGCTGCCAAGCCTCCTCGAGGCTTTCAGCCCGCTTGTATTCCCGAATGGTCATCATATGCAGTATCCTCTCTTTTTCCTGTGACCTTTTTCTTTTATTTTATCACAAAATCCGCTATAATACTACCGTCAGAAAGCATCAATTCGGCAACGAACAACGACGGAAATTTCGGGAGGTCTGCGGGATGGAGCACACAGAAAACGCGGCGGTGGGCTGCGTCATCATGGCGTCGGGGCGGGCGGTGCGGTTCGGCTCCAATAAGCTGCTGGCCGACTTCGGCAGCGCGCCCCTCATCGCCCGGGCGCTGGACGTAACAGAGACTCCCGCCCTCGCGGCCCGGGTGGTGGTGACCCGCTCACCGGAAGTGGCTGAACTCGCTTGTAAGGCGGGCGTGAAAACCGTCCTTCACAGCCTGCCGGGCCGGAACGACACGGTGCGCCTCGGCCTCGAAGCGCTGCTTTCGGAACTGCCCGGCCTTGCGGGATGCATCTTCCTGCCCGGGGATCAGCCGCTCTTGCGGAAAGAAAGCCTCGAGGCGATGGCGCGCGATTTCTCAGCGCTGGACGAAAAAGAACGGGCCATCCTCCGGCTGGGCTTTCGTGCCGAGGACGGCACGGAGCGGCTGGGAAGTCCCGTTCTGTTCGGAAGCAGTTATTTCGGCGCTCTGTGTTCCCTGCCCGAGGGCAAGGGCGGCGGCGTGGTCATCCGCCAGCATCCGGAGTCTGTGCGGGCGGTATATGCGGCACGGCAGGAAGAGCTGGAAGATGCAGATACCGTAGAAGAGCTGGAGCGGCTGCGAAGACTTTTGTAAATACTTTACCACAAAAAAAGCCGCCCCGGCAGCAGCTGCAAACTGCACGCCGGGGCGGCGTATTACAATGACTGGAGTACCCTTGCTCAGACTTCCGTGTTGAAGTAGCGCTTCAGCAGGCCCTCGAAGCCGCGGCCATGACGGGCCTCATCCTTTGCCATCTCGTGGACGGTGTCGTGGATAGCGTCGAGGTTCAGAGCCTTAGCCTTCTTGGCCAGGTCCATCTTGCCGGAGCAGGCGCCGCACTCGGCCTCTGCACGCATCATCAGGTTCTTCTTGGTGCTGTCGGTGACGACCTCGCCCAGCAGCTCGGCGAAACGGGAAGCATGATCTGCCTCCTCGTAGGCATAGCGCTTGTAAGCCTCGGCGATCTCAGGGTAGCCCTCACGCTCGGCCACGCGAGCCATTGCCAGGTACATGCCGACCTCGCTGCACTCGCCCTCGAAGTTGGCGCGCAGGCCATCGACGATCTCCTGAGGAACGCCCTCAGCCTTGCCGATGCCCACAACGTGCTCGGTGACGTAGGTGTTGCCGGTCTTCTCGACGAATGCGGAAGCGGGAGCCTTGCAGACGGGGCACTGCTCGGGGATGGTGCCTTCAGCGATGTAGCCACAGACGGTGCAAACGTACTTCTTCATAAGATTTATCCTCCATTTGGTTTGTTCTTTTTAGGGGGTCTGCTCTGGTACAGCAGACCTTGTTTCTGGCTCTATTATAGCGAATAATTCCTAGTTAGTCAAGGCTTATTTTGAGAATTATTCTTATTTATTTGAAGTCTCGCACATTGCCCAAAGAACATTCCAAAAAGCTGTCACTTCTGCCGAAGAAGGGGCTTCCCTGTCGAGGTCAGACCTGCAGATTGCCGCTGGAAGGAGCATCGGCACCATCGGCAGCGTCGAACTCGTAATCGTTGCCGGGGAGGATGGCGTTGAGCAGGATGCCCACGATAGCAGCGATGGCCAGACCGGACAGGTTGATGGACACACCGGCGACCACGAAGGTCAGGCCGCCCACCGAGTTGAAGCCCAGAGCAGACACCAGAATGACAGCGGCGATGATGAGGTTGCGGCTGTTGGTGAAGTCCACCCGGTTCTCGACCACGTTGCGGACACCGATGGCGGAGATCATGCCGTAGAGCACGAAGCTGATACCGCCGATAATGCCGGTGGGGATGGTGTTGATGACGGCCTCAAACTTGGGGCTGAAGCTCAGGATGATGGCCAGCACAGCGGCGATGCGGATGACGAGGGGGTCGTAAATTTTGCTCAGTGCGAGGACGCCGGTGTTCTCACCGTAGGTGGTGTTGGCCGGGCCGCCCAGCAGGCCGGCCAGAGTGGTGGCGAGGCCGTCGCCCATCAGGGTCCGATTCAGGCCGGGGTCGTTGATGTAGTTGTGGCCGACGGTGGCGCTGATGGCGGCGATGTCACCGACGTGCTCCATCATGGTAGCCAGAGCGATGGGGATGACGGTGAACAGGGCGCTGATGAACTCGGGGCTGCCGTCGATGGCAAAGAGGCCCATGGCTTCCTTGTGGAGAGGGATGCCGAACCATGCGGCGGAGGCAATGCGCTCAAAGTCCACGGCACCGGTCACAAGGGCGACTGCGTAGGAGACGAGAACGCCAATCAGGATGGGCAGGATCTTGACCATGCCCTTGCCCCAGATGTTGCAGACGATGACCGTACCCAGAGCCACAAAGGCCAGCAGCCAGTTTGCCTGACAGTTGCTGATGGCCGAGGGGGCGAGGATGAGGCCGATGGCGATGATGATGGGGCCTGTGACCACCGGCGGGAAGAAGCGCATGATGCGCCGGATGCCGAAGGTGGAGATGAGCAGGCTGACGGCCAGATAGAGCAGACCCGAGAAGGCCACGCCTGCGCAGGCGTAGGGCAGCATCTGGGTGTTGGCAATGGTCAGATTGCCGTCGGCGTCAGCCAGCATGGGAGCCACGATGGAGAAGCCGCCCAGATAGGCAAAGGACGAGCCGAGGAAGGCCGGGACCTTGCCCTTGGTGATAAAGTGGAACAGCAGCGTACCCAGACCTGCGCAGAGCAGGGTGGTCGAAACGCTCAGACCGGTGAGCAGGGGGACCAGCACGGTGGCACCAAACATGGCGAACATGTGCTGGACGCCCAGGATCAGCATCCGTCCGGCACCCAGCTGGCGGGCGTCGTAAATGCCCTTGGAGTAATCAATATTCTGACTCATTATTTCCTCCTTCTATCTGCGGCCCAAAAAAAGAGGCACTACCGCGGGAAAGCGGCAATGCCTCAAAAATCGGGACCAAATCGGAAACGGAAAATACAGCCGATGCGTGCAAAAGACGATTTCTTTTTCAGCATCCTGCTCTCCCCTTTCCTTTCATTCTTCGGCATAGTATAGCATAAAAGAAGGACGCTGACAACCTTTTTCCTGTATTTTGCGGCGATTTTCTGTCGGCGGAGGCCGTACAGCCTTGAAATATGCCGCATTCCGCACTATAATATAACCTATTGCCGCAGTTGGTCACTGGGCCGGCGGCATCCGAAACGACAGCTGTTGTACCACTTATTATAGAAGGACACTTATGATATATCTGGATTATTCGGCCAACACCCCCGCAGACTCCCGGGTGCTGGAGCGTTTTTGTGAGGTAGAGCGCAGCTGCCCCGGCAACGCGAACTCCCGCCATCAGGCAGGCCGGGACGCAAAACTGGTCATTGACCACGCCACCCAGAGCATCGCGGGGCTGCTGAGCGCACAGCCCGCCGAGGTCATCTATACCTCGGGAGCCAGCGAGGCCAACAACTTTGCTCTCAAGGGGCTGGCAAAACTCTCCCGCCATCTGGGCAAGCACATCATCTCCACCCCGCTGGAACACTCCTCCGTCAGCGGCACCCTGACCGCTCTGCAGGAGCAGGGCTATGAAATCGACCTCGTGGACATCAGGCGGGACGGCACCATCGACCTCGAGCACCTGAAAGAACTTCTCCGCCCCGACACCATTGCTGTAGCGGTAACACTGGTGGACAGTGAGCTGGGCGTCGTGCAGCCGGTAAAAGAAATTTCAGAAATTTTGCAGGCATGGCCCAACTGCCATCTGCACGTAGATGCCACCCAGGCCGTGGGCAAGATTCCCGTCTCCTTCGAGGGCGTGGACACCATGAGCCTGACGGCCCACAAGTTCTACGGCCTGAACGGCATCGGCCTGCTGCTCAAGCGGCGGCGGCTGGCGCTTGAGCCTCTCATCCACGGCGGCGAAAGCACCACCATCTACCGCAGCGGTACGCCTACGATAGCTCTGGCGGCCTCCCTCGAGACGGCTCTGAACTCTGCGGTAAATGAGCTGCCAGAGCGTTCTGCCCGGGTGAAAGAGGCAAACCTGTATCTCCGCACTGCTCTGAGCAAGTACCCAAAAGTCCGCATCAACAGCCCGGAGAGTGCCATCCCCCACATCCTGAACCTGAGCGTTGAGAACGTCAAAGGCACCGTGTTCCAGCGGGAGCTGGACGCGGAGGGCGTCTGTGTCTCGGTCAAGTCGGCCTGCTCGTCGGACGGCCTGCCCTCCCGGGCGGTGTTCGCCGTCAGCCGCGACCGGAAGAATGCCCTCTCCTCATGGCGCATCAGTCTGAGCCACCTGACCACGCAGGAGGAGCTGGACGGCTTTCTCCGCGCCTTTGACGCCTGCTACACCCGGCTGACCCAGCTGTGAGAAAAAAGAAAGGACAGATCCATGAAACGCGAAATGGAACCTTACCAGCTCATTGAGCGGAGCATCATCAAAAAATACCGCAAGGAGCTGTGGACCCCCTTCATCGTAGCGGTCAAGCGCTACGAGCTCATCAAGGCCGGTGACAAGATCGCCGTCTGCATCTCGGGTGGCAAAGACTCGATGCTGATGGCAAAGCTGATGCAGGAGCTTCAGCGCCACAGCGATGTGCCGTTTGAACTGGTCTTCCTCGTGATGGACCCCGGTTACAACGAGATAAACCGCCAGAAGATCGAGTCCAACGCCGAGCTGCTCCACATCCCTGTGACCATCTTCGAGAGCAACATCTTCTCTGTGGCCAACAACACCGACAAAAACCCCTGCTATCTCTGCGCCCGGATGCGCCGCGGCCACCTCTACAGCAAGGCCAAGGAGCTGGGTTGCAATAAAATCGCACTTGGCCACCACTTCAACGACGTCATCGAGACGACCGTTATGAGTATGTTCTACGGCTCCCAGCTGCAGGCCATGCCGCCCATGCTCCACAGCACCAGCTTCCCCGGCATGACCCTCATCCGCCCGATGTACTGCATCCGCGAGGAAGATATTCTGGCGTGGAAGCGCTACAATGAGCTGGAATTCATCCAGTGCGCCTGCCGCTTTACCGAGAACTGCACCATGTGCGACAACGGCGGCGGTGGCTCCAAGCGGCAGGAGACGAAAATTCTGCTCCGCCGCCTCAAGCGGGATAACCCCAACATCGAGAACAGCATCTTCCGCAGCATCCACGCAGTGGCGCTGGATACCATGCCCGGATACAAGTCTGAAGGTGTGGAGCACAGCTTCCTCGAGCGGTTCCATGCGCAGGAAGAAGCGTTCAACGAAGAGTAATAAAATACCCCCTTGGACGAGTCATATACCGGTTGGCGGTATAGTTTCCTTCCCGTTTTATCGCAGATCAAGAAAATAACGCAGCCTGATAACAGCATATCTGCGATATGCAATTCAACGCTGTTGCTGTTGCATTAAAAAGTTGAATTGCTATAATACACAAAAAAGCCCCGGTAAATGCATTTCTGCACTTACCGGGGCTTTTCCATGCCACCGGCGGGGCTTGAACCCGCACTCTGTCTCCAGAAAGGGATTTTAAGTCCCTCGTGTCTGCCAATTTCACCACAGTGGCTTCTGAATGAGCTGCCGCTCACGATCCTGCAAGCAGCAGCTCATATAATACAATAGAAATGCTGTTTTGTCAAGTTTATACTTTGCCGCCATGCAGCTCTGCGTACATCTTGGAGCGGCACTCCGCCACAGCAGGGGTCATGTTGACGTAGTGCTTGTGAGGCATCTCGATGCGCAGCTCGCTCTCCCAGGTCTCCTCGGTGAGCTGCTTGACGATATAGGCTTTTTTCTCCGCAATGGAGGGCAGCTCGATGGCCAGCTCACCGTTCAGGATATGCGGCACCAGCAGCTGCTTGACGCGGGTGGGAACGATGGTGACGATACGCTCGATGGCATCGGAGTCGAGGTTGACCATCGTGACCGGCTTGCCTGCCTCGATGACCTCGCCGTCCATGGCGATGAGGTCGCACTGGGCCTGGCCGTTCTCATCGTAGAGACGCCACGGCATCTTCTTGCCGGGGATGATGGCCTTGCTGGCGGAGTCGGAGCACTTCATCTTGGGCTGATAGCTGCCGTCGGGGCGCTTGACCGCCACCAGCTTGTACACGCCGCCGAACACAGGGTCCGAGGCTGAGGTGATGAGGTTCTCGCCCACGCCGTAGGAGTCGAAGTGTGCGTGCTCGTACAGCTCCATGTTGGCGATCTTCTTCTCGTCCAGACCGTTGGAGGCCACCAGCTTGATGTAGGACTTCCCTGCTGCATCCAGTGCCTTGCGCAGGCGCTTGGAGCCTCGGGCCAGGTCACCGGAGTCGATGCGGGCGCTCTTGACGCGGCGGTTGGGGTCATCAGGATATTTCTCAATGAGGTAGTCGTCCAGCTTGATGAGATTGGGCAGGCCGCTCTCCATGATGTTGTAGGTATCCAGCAGCAGGCTGACGGAATCCGGGTAGGTATCGGCGAAGGCCTTGAAGGCATCGAACTCGGTCGGGAAGAACTCGATGAAGCTGTGGGCCACAGTACCCACAGCCTTGACCTCAGAGCCGTACTTCATCTCGGCCAGACAGTTGGCCGTGCCGATGCAGCCGCCCAGAACGGCAGCATAAGCGCCGTCGTTGCCTGCGCTCTCGCCCTGTGCGCGGCGGGTTCCGAACTCCATGACGCTGCGGGGGGTGTGAGTGTTGAGGCCGGTGATGCGGGTGGCCTTGGTGGCGATGAGGCTGTGGAAGTTCATGGTCTGGAGCAGGTAGGTCTCGATGAGGATAGCGCCCACGAGGTCGCACTCGATGCGCACCATCTGCACATGGGGGTAGCAGACCGTGCCTTCGGGCAGAGCGTACATATCGCCCTTCCAGCGGTACGTGCGCAGATACTCGCAGAACTCCTCACTCATGCCCTTGGTGCGCAGCCAGTGGACATCCTGCTCATTGAAGTGGTAGTTCAGCAGGAAACGGGTCAGCTTGCGCTGGCCAGCGCTGATGGAGTAGCCCTGGTTATCCGGGTTCTTGCGGAAGAACATATCAAACACAAGGGTCGTATCCTTAAAGCCGTTCAGAAACAGGCAGTTGGCCATAGTGAATTCGTAAAAATCAACGACCATTGCCGGATTGTCGTAGTCCTCATCCGGGATATACGGCACAACTTTGATCTCGCTCATGAAAAGTTTCCTCTCTTTTTCCGCGCACCCCTGCGGCGGGTGCAGCCAAACAAACTCTGCGCTGCCGCGCGTTTCGTCCTGTCATGACAGGATGTTTGTACCACTATAGCATCTTTGGCGGGCAGACGCAAGAGGTTTTGGCAAAAAATGACGACAGAAAGAAAAAATGTTTTTTACGAAATCTTTACCAGCACCTCCGGCAGTGCTCTTCTGTCCTCGGATAAATCACGGGCATCGATGCCGCCCGGATATGCAAAAACACCCGCAGCGCCTTTTCGTGCTGTGGGTGTTTTGATATTTCAGATTCAGCCGTTCATGATGCTGGGGGTAGCATTCTTCAGCACGACGTCGTGGCTGCCGCCCTCAACGATGGAGGTGGAGGAAACGACGGTCAGCTTGGCCTTCTGCTGCAGTTCGGGGATAGAGAGTGCGCCGCAGTTGCACATGGTGCTCTTGACCTTGTACAGGGTGGTCTGGACGCCGTCGGCCAGCGGACCGGCGTAAGGAACATAGCTGTCCACGCCTTCCTCGAAGCTCAGCTTGGTGGAACCGCCGAGGTCATAGCGCTGCCAGTTGCGGGCGCGGTTGGAGCCTTCGCCCCAATACTCCTTCATATACTGGCCATTGATACGCACCTTGTTCGTGGGGCTCTCGTCGAAGCGGGCGAAGTAGCGGCCCAGCATGACGAAGTCAGCGCCCATGGCCAGTGCAAGGGTGATGTGATAATCGTGAACAATGCCGCCGTCAGAGCAGATAGGCACATAGATGCCGGTCTCCTTGAAGTACTCGTCACGGGCCTTGGCGACCTCGATGACAGCAGTAGCCTGACCACGGCCAATGCCCTTGGTCTCACGAGTGATACAGATGGAGCCGCCGCCGATGCCGATCTTCACGAAGTCAGCGCCAGCCTTTGCGAGGAAGCGGAAGCCCTCGGCATCCACGACATTACCTGCGCCCACCTTCACGGTGTCGCCGTAGTGCTCACGGATCCAGCCGATGGTGCGGCTCTGCCACTCGGAGTAGCCCTCAGAGGAGTCGATGCAGAGGACATCCACACCGGCCTCCACCAGAGCAGGCACGCGCTGGGCGTAGTCGCGGGTGTTGATGCCGGCACCGACGACATAGCTCTTGTTCTTGTCCAGCAGCTCGTTGGCATTCTTCTTATGGGAGTCGTAATCCTTGCGGAAGACGATATACTTCAGGTTGCCCTCGGCGTCCACCAGAGGCAGGGTGTTGATCTTGTTATCCCAGATGATGTTGTTGCAGTCGTGCAGAGAGGTGTTCTCCGGAGCAGTGACCAGCTTCTCGATGGGGGTCATAAAGGTGGTGACGGGAGCGTCATCAGGGGTATGGTTGACGCGGTAATCGCGGGAGGCCACGATGCCCAGAAGCTTGCCGTTAGGAGTGCCGTCGGCGGTGATGGCGATGGTGGAGTGGCCGGTGCGGGCTTTCAGCTCCAGCACATCGTGCAGGGTAGCAGCGGGAGCCAGGTTGGAGTCGGAAACGACGTAACCGGCCTTGAAGCTCTTGACGCGGCGAACCATAGCGGCCTCGTTCTCGATGCTCTGGGAGCCGTAGATGAAGGAGACGCCGCCCTGACGGGCCAGCGCGATGGCCAGCTTATCGCCGGAGACAGACTGCATGATGGCGCTGATCATGGGGATATTCATTTCCAGCGGGCAGTTCTCCTCGCCCTTGCGGTACTTGACCAGCGGGGTCTTGAGGCTGACAGCTGTGGGGACATTCTCAGCAGAAGAGTAGCCCGGCACCAGCAGGTACTCGCCAAAGGTACGGGAGGGTTCTTCGTAAAAATAAGCCATATTCAAACTCCTTTTCTCTTAACGCATCCGCAGCGGATCATATCAAACAACATCAAAACAATTTCATGTTTTCGACTTAGGAATTGATTGTATATACTTTACCACAAACCCACGCGGAATACAAACCCCTGCCCCGCCAAACTTTATAAATGTCCTTTGCAGAAAAACAGGCAAATTGACCTAAGGTCATACTTTCCCTGGCTGTGGGCCGATTTCTCCGGATTTTCGGACGCAAAAAAGCCCGTCTGAAACCAGACGGGCTCTTTTGCACACGAAGCGGAATATCGCCTGTGCGGTGTCGGCCGACAGCTGTGAAGGAGAACAGCCGGAGGAGGATGGCGGACACCCGATATTCCAAAAAACAAGAAGAAAAAGATTTCATGATCCAGAAGGGCCTTGCCCTTTCTGTAACCATATTGTAACTCTTTTGAAGGACTTTTGCAATAGCTTTTTGTAATTTTTCTGTAATTATTTTTGTAAAGATTCTGTGACAGCGCTTCCGAATTCCAGATAGCACTCAAAAGCCGCGTGCTCTTCCCTCCGGCCCAGCACATACCAGCCATTTCCTGAGGGGGCATAGAACACCTGCACAGTCTGGCCCATCGGCACTTCACGGTGGTACTTGATGGAAGCGAAGGACAGCGGCGCAGCCTCCACGACCTCCTGCGGCAGAGCGTCGCAGGCGATGTCCAGATAGAGGGAGTTGTTGATATGGCCGTTGAGGTCACACATGGAGTAGCTGGCGCGGCGCTCCCCTGCCGCCGTCAGCGGCTGGCTCTTGTGGACGATCTGGGGCAGTTCTTCGGGCAGGTCGTCGTTCTGGAAGTCCGGCATCGTCCAGCCGGGGGTGCGCAGGATGCGCCCTGTCTCAGTATCCACGATCATCCAGCGGCAGTCCACGAGGGCCAGCTTCTCCCCTGTTTCGCTGGTGATGGTGGTCAGCCGTTTCATCGTGCCTTTCTTGAACACCTCGCAGGCCGTGTTCAGGTCGATCTTCTCCGCACGGCCCGGCATCCGCCAGACCCTGAGGGCCTGCTTGCCCACGAGGAATGCGTTGTGGCGCTCCCTGAAAAAGGCGTGGTCCATGCCGTAAGCCCGGGCATGGTCTGCCGACACCTGCTCCACATACCGGAACAGAGCGCTGGGCTTCAGGCAGCGGCGGAAGTCGCTGTCGCCGTCCAGCACGGTCATCTGCTCCGTATAGCTTCTGTATTCACTCATATTCTTTCCCTTTCCTATAAAAAGGGGCTGTACGCCTCCGCACAGCCCCCTCAGGTTCAATACATATTGCGCGTTTTCCTGCGCACCTTGCGCCAGATATTGAAGCAGGCCAAAGCCAGCATCGCCGCCAGCAGCATCAGGAACAGATACCCGCTGCCACCCTCGTCGTAGCTCTTCATCTCGCTCCACTTCACGTCCAGCTCGCTGTTGACCTCATCACTCAGGGCAGTGAACACCTCTTCTTTGGCCGCAATGTCCTCGGAGGGGTACGCGATCTCGCTGTACTTGAGGTCTTCATCCAGAATATCCCACACACAGTGCATGGGGGTGGTGTAGCCGATATACTCGATATTGGCCTTGCCGACGTCCGGTTCACACATGAAGTTGATGAACATCTCTGCAGCTTCCTCATGCTCACTGGTGGCGGGGATGGCCATGCTGTCCACCGACAACACCGTTCCCTCCTCAGGGAACACCCAGGCCAGGTCGGGGTTGTCGTCGATCATGGTGATAGCGTCGCCGGAGTAGTAGACGCCGACGGCCGCCTCGCTGCCGATCATCTTATCGAAGATCTCGTCCATGACATAGGCCTGCACCAGAGGCTTCTGGGCTTTCAGCTCGTCCACCACAGCATCCACCTCCTCCGTGGTCTGGGGGTTGACGCTGCTGCCGCTCTTGAACGCACCGATGGCGTAGGCGTCGCGGCTGTTGTTGAACATCAGGATGTTGCCTGCATACTTCTCGTCCCACAGGTCTGCCCAGCTGGTGGGGGCCTCGTCTACCATCTTTGTATTGTAGATGATGCCAGTGGTGCAGAGGGTGTAAGGCACGGTGTAGGCATTCTCGGGGTCATAGTCCCCGTTGCGGTACTCCTCGTCGATGTTCTGGAAGTTCGGGATGTTGCTGTAGTCCAGCGGCATCAGCATCCCTTCGCTTATCATCTTGGCGACCATGTAGTCCGACGGGATGATGACATCGTAGTTGGCCGCGCCGGACTTCAGCTTGGCGTAGAGGGACTCGTTGGAGTCGAAAGTGGTATAGTTGACCTTGATGCCGGTCAGCTTTTCAAAGGCCGCCACCACGTCCACGCTGTCGTCGGAACCGTTGGAGATATACTCGCCCCAGTTGTAGACATTCAGGGTGACATTCTGGCCCTTGAAGCGGGTCCAGTCGTAGTCATCCGAGACGGAAATGTCCTCCGTAACCTCGATCTGTCCCGCGGCCAGAGCCGACAGCGGCATGGTCAGCGCCAGCACAGCCGTCAGCAGAAGAATGACGAAACGCTTCATTTGACATCTCCCCCTCTCAGTGCGCGCTGGTCGCGGCGGTAGCCGCGGCTCTCCATGGCGTTGGAGATGAGGATGATGCTCAGGATGACCACGAACATGATGCTAGACAGCGCGTAGATCTCCGGGCTGACCTTCTTGCGGGTCATGGAGTAGATGGCGATGGGCAGTGTCTCCACCGTACCGCAGTTGAAGTAGGAGATCATGAAGTCGTCGATGGAGTAGGTCAGGCTGATGAGGAAGCCCGACAGGATGGCCGGGCTGATCTCGGGCAGGATGACCTTGAAAAATGCCTGCCGGGGGTCACAGCCGAGGTCCAGCGCCGCCTCAAACAGCTTGATGTCCAGCTGCTTGAGCTTGGGCGTGACATTGAAGATGACATACGGCACGTTGAATGCGATATGGGCGATGAGCAGCGTGGGAAAGCCCATGATGTTGTCGGGCAGGAAGTCCAGCTCAGACGCAAAGCGCTGGTATGCCACAAAGAGCATCATCAGGGAGATACCGGTGATGATCTCGGGGTTGACCGTGGTGATATAGGTGATATTCGTCACCAGCAGGCGGCTCTTGCGGCCCATGGAGGCGATGCCCAGAGACGCCGCAGTTCCCAGCACGGTGGCGATGACCGCCGAGAACAGTGCCAGATACAGCGACACCCACAGCGCGTGCAGGATGGACTCGTTGTGGAGCAGGCTGGTGTACCACTTAAAGGTAAAGCCGGTAAAGAGGGCGTAGCCCTTGCTCTGGTTGAAGCTGAACACGACCATGTACGCGATGGGCAGGTACATGAAGCAGAAGAACAGGATGACGTAGGCGCGCTGCATCAGACGCAGATGTTTCGTTTTCATCAGGACACACCCTCCATCTCATCCTCGTCGAAGCTGGACGTAAAGCTCATGCAGAGCAGCACGATGACCATCAGCACGAGGCTCATGGCAGAGCCGACATTGAGGTTGTAGCTGTTGCCGAGGAACTGCATCTCGATCAAATCGCCGATGAGCAGGTTGGAACCGCCGCCCAGCATACGGCTGATGACGAAGGTGGACACCGCCGGGACGAACACCATCGTGATGCCGGTGCTGATGCCGGGGATGCTCATGGGGATGAGCACCCGGAACAGAGTCTTGGTGGTGGAAGCGCCCAGATCCTGCGCTGCCTCCACGATGCTCTGGTCGATTTTGGTCATGCTGGTGTAGAGGGGCAGGATCATATACGGCACATAGTTGTACACCATGCCCAGCACCACAGCGCCGGAGGTATTCAGCATGTTGTAGGGTCCAAGGCCGAAGACGCCCAGAACGGCATTCACAGGACCGTTGATGCTCAGCAGCCCCATCCATGCGTAGGTACGGAGCAGGAAGTTCATCCACATGGGCAGCATCACCAGCATCAGCATGATGTGCTGCTTGTTGACGCGCAGCCGGGAGAGGAAATAGCCCACCGGGAACGCGATGATGAGGCAGATGACGGTGGAGATGAGGGCCAGCAGCAGGCTGCGGGCAAACACCGAGCCATAGCCGCTGACGGTCACCAGATTGTCCAGCGTAAAGCTGCCGGTGGAGTCGGTGAGGGCGTAATACACCACGATGAACAACGGCACCACCGTGAACAGCACCATCCATACAAAGTACGGATAGGCCAGTTTCTTATCGTAAATCTTCATGCGGCCTCACCCCTCCGAACGCGACATGATATGGATCTCGTTGGGGCCGATGCGCATACCGATGGTCTCACCGGGCGTGCAGGCGCGGGTAGAATGGATGAGCCACTCGCGGCCCTCGCACTCCACGTGCATCTCGAAGTGGACGCCCTTGAAGATGACGTCATTGACGACGCCCACCAGCTGGCCTTCCACCGGGGAGACCACTTCAATATCTTCGGGGCGGACGACCACCTGTACGCTCTCCTCCCGGGCAAAGCCGCGGTCCACACAGGGGAACTCGACACCCGAAAAGGAGACGAGAAAATCGCGGTGCATCACGCCGTCCACGATGTTGGAGTCACCGATGAAGTCGGCCACAAAGGCGTTCTTCGGCTCGTTGTAGATGTCCTCGGGGGTGCCGATCTGCTGCACCTTGCCGCCGTTCATAACGACGACGGTGTCGGACATGGTCAGGGCCTCTTCCTGGTCGTGGGTGACGTAGATGAAGGTGATGTTCATCTCGCGCTGCAGGCGCTTGAGTTCCAGCTGCATCTCCTTGCGCAGCTTGAGGTCCAGGGCGCCCAGAGGCTCGTCGAGAAGCAGGATCTCCGGCTCATTGACCAGGCTGCGGGCGATGGCCACGCGCTGCTGCTGGCCGCCGGACATCTGGCCGATGCTGCGGCGCTCGAAGCCCTTCAGGCCCACGACTTCCAGCATATCCCGCACCTTGCGGCGGATGGTCTCTTCGTCCATCTTCTTGAGGCGGAGGCCGAAGGCCACATTCTCAAAGACGTTCAGGTGGGGGAACAGCGCGTATTTCTGGAACACGGTGTTCACCGGACGCTTGTAGGGCGGTACGCCTGTGATGTCCTCTCCTTTCAGCAGCACTTTGCCGGACGTCGGTTCCAGAAAGCCCGCGATGAGGCGGAGGGTGGTGGTTTTGCCGCAGCCGGAGGATCCCAGCAGCGTCACAAACTCTTTGTCATGGATGTCGAGGTTCAGCCCATCCAAGATGCGCTGACCATCAAATTCCACTACGATGTCTCGCAGCGAAACGATCACTGAGTTGTTCATTTCTTTCCTATATCCTCCTTGTAACTCAGATACGAAAAAAGACAGGGTATCTGCCCCATCCTCTCGTACCAGGGTGACTTTGAGTCTGATCCCGCAACCATCCCACACCGTCTGAACGGCCTTTTTCGTGTCATACCGCGTCGTTCTCCCTTGCAATCCGTCAGGATTGCTGCGGAAGCCCTCTTTGTCTGACGCAAAAACGCCTCGCCCATCCAATATGTGCTGGCTGTGGGAGCAGACTCATCCCCGCACAACATCCATGACGACCGTAACATTGCGCAGTTATTCTGCCCTGTCTTGTCTATCTTAAACAATCTTTGTCAAAATGTCAATCACTCTGCTGATGTTTGCCGAAACTTTGACTTCGAGGGGGCTTTTCCCACCCAGGTTTTACATCAATTTTGCATATAGCGTTTCCTTATACAGCATAAAAGCACCTACAGTGCAGAACTGCGGGTGCTTTTGGGATAAATTCTCAGGTGTCGGCTTTCAGCTGCCGGGCCGTCAGGCAGAGGGCCTGCACGGTCTGGCCGTCCACGGTGTAGACAGAGCTGTCGCCCGACACCATCATATAATAGCCGTCGGTGCCGATGGCATACGTCAGGGTGACAGTGCCGTCAGCTGTCGTCACCTCTGCTGTCACCAGCGGGGCGTCGAAGCCACAGGAGGAAAGGTCGGCGGCAGTGTTCTGCCCGGTGACATAGCTGGCCAGTGCGGCCAGCAGAGCGTCCGTCTTGTCGGTGTCCAACGCAGCATTCGGTTCATCTGTGAGCTGCCAGACGGGCTGGTAGGTGGTGCTGTCGGCCTCCGTGGGCTGGGATACGGATTGCAGCTTGATCGTCTCGCCGCTTTGGAGGGTATAGCGCACGGCCTCGATGTCCGAGACAGTGATGCCCGCCGGGCTGAACGCCCCAAAGAGCTCCGCCTTCGTCTGCTCCATGCAGCGGAACCTGGCCGCGTCCACGGTATAGACAGCGTCGCCGCCCTCCCTCCGGACGTACACATCCCCGGTGACGGGGTTCTCCGCTCCCACGGTAAGGGTGGTACTCTCCCCCGCCGCCGAAACATTTACAACAAGCCGGGGCGCGTCGAAGCCGTAGTCCTCGCCGGGCTGCGCCTCGAGCTGGCGCCTGGCCTTCATGCCTGCCAGCGCGGTCCGGATGGTGTTGCAGGCCGAATCATCCAGATGGTAGGCCGGGTCCTCGGTCAGCGTCCAGCCGTCGTCAGCGGGCCGAAGCGTCAGCGTCTCGCCGCCATACTGGATGGAGACGCTTTCCAGCGTGGCGGTGGTCACATCCAGCAGCGGGATGCTGCCGTCCTCGGCCTCGCTGGCGGCCTGTTCGGCCTTCTGGTTCGCGTGGGTCAGCAGGGTCAGCGCCGCCCCGGCGGAAAGGACGAACACCAGCAAAACGATGAGGGTATGCTGTTTTGCTTTCATGGCGTGCCTCCTTACTTGCGGCGTCGCAGCAGCACCACCACTGCGCCCACGGCCAGCACAGCCGCCGGGAGGATGAGGACGAACACCAGACCCAGCACAGCGGCGGTGTGACCCGAGATGGTGATGGGCGCAGCTTCCAGCGCCTTGGACTCCACGAGGGTAGTCCCCTCCTGCCCGGCCAGAGAGGCTGCGCAGCCCTGCAGGAAGGTCACGTTTCCGGGAACAGTCTGGTAGACGGCCTCGTTGTCCATGTTGCCGCAGTTGACCCAGATGAGCTCTGCGCCGGTGCTGTTATCGGAAGCATAGGCTGCCAGCGCAAAGGGGCCGTCGGGGTCGCCGTCTTCCTGCTCGGCGGTGGTCATCTCATAGCCCGCCGCCTTGCTGTAGGAGCTCTCGGTGCTGACCAGCAGGGCTTCCGAAGTGATGCCCTCCGTCTCGGTGATGGTGATGCCCTGCGCCATCTGCAGCAGGACGCGGCGGCTGGTGTCGATGCCGTCCAGTGTACCGCTCTCAGTGTCGGTGGCGTAATCCGGCAGCAGATAGTAGGGGTAACCGTTCAGGTAATGGCCGCTGTCCCCTTCCACTACGAGTCCGGGCGTCCGGGTCAGGCCAAACTCGGCCATCAGGGCATCAAGATTTGGGGTGGAGTAATAGCTGTCGGTGGTGAGCATCAGATGTCCGCCGTTTTTCAGGTAGGCGCGCAGGGCCGACATCTCATCCACGAGGCCGCCCGCCGATGCAAAGTCCTGCTGCGGGTCATTGATGATGAGCAGGTCGCAGTCATCCGGGATGGTGTCCGTCAGCAGGTCGAGGGGGCTGACGGAGAGGTTCTGGCCTTCCAGCGCATCGGTCAGGGTGTCGGTGAGGCGCTGTTCGCCGTGGTTCGTCGTGTAGTAGGCGTGGAGCTCTTCGCCACTGGTGATGCGGTAGATGGCAGCGGTGAGCTTATTTTCGCCGCCAAAGGTCACACTGTAGCTGCCGGTGGTGTAGTAGTCGGAGTAGTCATAATCGTAGAGGTCGGACGCCGCCAGCACGGCGCTCTTCTCCCCCGAGACGAGGATGAGACTGCCGTTCTCAGCCGACTGCACGCCGTACTGGGCGGCGAAGGTCGGGTAGACGGCGGGGTCTTTCGTCTCCCACTTGATGTGGCTGCTCTCGGAGGCGTAGCGGTCCAGCAGCTTTGTGATGATGGCGTCCTCGCTGCCCGTCTCGGCCAGATAGTAGATGGTGACATCCTGCGTCAGGGCGTGGACGATGTCCTTGGAGCTGTCGCTGAGGGTGTAGAGCCCGGCTTCCGAGAGGTCGAACTCGGTGTACTTCGTCGGGATAGCCCGGACGATGAGGTTGAGCAGGACGGCCAGCACGACCACCAGCACCGTGACCGCCGAGGCATAGATGCCGCTGCGCAGCCGCAGCCGTTCCAGCGGACCTGCGCTCTTTTTCTCAAACTTCTTCATAGTCTGCCCCCTCTCAGTTCCAACGGCGCTTCTCGATGCTCTGCGCCGTAAAGAAGAGGAAGAGCACCGGCACCGTCAGATAATAAACCAGCGTCTGGATGGAAAAGCTGTTGTTGACGAACTCCTCAAAGGGCGCAAACAGGCAGAGGGCGCTCAAGACAGCACTGAACGCTTCGGTGAGCCATGCGCTGCGCAGCAGGAACAGGGCGCTCAGCCCGGCACAGAGGGCCGCAAAGCAGAAGCAGCCCAGCGTGAAGCTCCGGGTGCGCAGGCCCACCGCAAGGGAGGCTCCCGCCGACAGAGCCGTAAAGACCACCAGTGCCACGGCGCTCCCGGCGTTGAACATACTGCGGAGGCTGGGCATCATATAGGCCAGCAGCAGAGCCGAAAAGCCCATGACTGCCGCGATGATCTGGTTCTCCGTGAGGCCGGAGCAGAACTCGCAGACGGCAATGGCCGCACAGCCCAGCAGGAAATAGCACAGCAGCGCGGCGAAATTTGCCCCGAAGGCCGAGGCCGTGCCGCCCAGCAGCCAGAGCACGACGATCATGATGCCGTCGGCCAGACAGGGCAGCGCGAACACGGTGCAGAGGGCCAGATACTTGCCCACCACGATGCCCCACACGGACACCGGGCTGGTGAGAAGCAGCTGGTCGGTGCGGGCGCGGCGCTCTTCGGCCAGCGAGCGCATGGCCAGCACCGGGAAATAGAGCAGCAGCACGAAGATCGTGCGGTAGAGCGTATAGTAGCCAAAATCCGTCAGGCCGTAACCGAGGTTCAGGGCCAGAAAATAGATGCCGGAAGCCGCCAGCAGAAAGGCCGTGAGCACATAGCCCATCATGCCGTGAAAAAAGCTGCGCAGCTCCCGCTTGTAGATGGCAAGCATCGAATCAGTCCTCCTTTTTATCCGAAGTCTCTTCCGGAGCCGTCAGCTCAAGGAAGAGCTCTTCCAAATCGCACTCTTCGGCGGCAAGGTCCACGACAGCGGCCAGATGCCCCTGCGACAGGATGAGTGCCTTGTCGCAGACGGCCTTCACCTCACTGAGGATGTGGCTGGACAGGATGACCGTGTGGGTGCGGCCCAGCTCCCGGATGAGGCGGCGCAGCTCGATGACCTGCGCCGGGTCGAGACCCACGGTGGGTTCGTCCAGAATGATGAGCTGCGGACTGCCCAGCAGCGCCTGCGCCACGCCCACCCGCTGGCGGTAGCCCTTCGAGAGGCTGCGGATGAGCCGGGGCAGAACGTCTTCCAGACCGGTACGGCGGGCGGCAGACTGCACCTGCGCCGGGCGGTCTGCTTTCTTGACGCCTTTCAGTTCGGCGGCAAAGTCGAGATATTCGGCCACCGTCATCTCCGGGTAAAGGGGCGGCTGTTCCGGCAGATAGCCCACGCAGGCCTTGGCGGCGTCGGCTTCCTCGGGCAGCGGATGGCCCGCCACCGTCACCTGCCCCTCCGTGGCAGCAAGATAACCGGTGAGGATGTTCATGATGGTGGACTTGCCGGCGCCGTTCGGCCCCAGCAGGCCGTAGATGACGCCGTCCTCCACCGTGAAAGAGATGTCATCCACTGCAAGGCGGCTGCCGTATTTCTTGGTAAGGTGGGATACTTCTATCACAAAAAACGCTCCTTCTCTGCGGGTGTCCCCGGGAATATCTGCATCATTCTAGCCCGAAAATGTGTCAGAAATAAGATAAACCTGTGTGCGTTTCCAAATATTGTTTCTTTTGCGCTGGTGCGGCAATTTTCGCGGCCGGACGCAAAAAGAGCGCCGCTCCCCGCAAAGGGAACGACGCTCTTGGAAGCCTTGTAATTGTTGCAATTACTTACGGCCGAAACGCTTGTTGAAGCGCTCAACACGTCCGCCGGTGTCGACCAGCTTCTGCTTACCAGTGTAGAAAGGATGGCACTTGGAGCAAACTTCGACGTGGATCTCGGGCTTGGTGGAACGAGTCTTGATCACGTTGCCGCATGCGCAGGTGATGGTGCAGTCAACGTAATTCGGATGGATACCCTGTTTCATTCTTTTCACCTCATTTCTGGTTCTGACGTATCGGGGCCATATTATAATGTATGTGCCCATCACAACCTTCAATATCGGCTACCCCCTCGAGCGGCCTTGGAAACGATTGCTTTAGTATTATATCACTCTCCAAAAAAATTGCAAGAGGATATTTTAACTTTTTTGCACTTTTTTCTGGAAAGTCCTTCTCTCCGCCCCGGAAAACGAACAAGCCCGGCAGAAAACTCTGCCGGGCCGTTTCTGATTCCTCCAGCCTCACCTGGGAATGGGCGTTCCGGCTCCCGCAGGACGGCTGCTTTCCGCAAAAGCAGCTGTCAGAGCCAGAGTTCCAGGACAAGGCTTATCTGCATCGCATCTGAAAGACACGATGAAACGAATTTACTGGACAAAGTAAACGCCGTCGGCACCCTCTGCATCCGAGATGGCTACCATGAGCAGCTCGTCCTCGTCCGTCCAGGTAAAGATGCAGGCGTAGCGCAGCTCCTCGCCGTTGTAGTCGAAGATGACGCCCACGCTGCCGTCGTCGAGATACTGGTAAGTGCCGTTCAGCGTGCCGCCGCCCTGAATCATCTTTGCGCCGCCTGCGGCGTCAAAGGTGAACTGCAGCGTGCCGCCGTATGCCTCCAGAGACTCGTCCATCTCGGCCTGGGTCATCTCGCTGCCGTCGATGTAGCCGCCGGCAAACGACCAGACCGTGTTGCTCATGTCCGGCGTGTCTGCCTGCGGAAGCTCCCACAAAGAGTTTTCCTCTTCCAGTACAGCTGCCGTAGGGGCTGCATCCACAGAGATGGCCGACGCGGCCAGCACCGGTGTCGAAAGCGAGGCCAGAAGTGCCGCGCTGAGTGCAAGAGAAGCGATACGTTTCATATAGCTTTTCCTCCTTGTTCGATATTCGGAAATCACATTTTGTCTGGTTCCAGTATACTCTTTTCTGCCCCTGCGGCGGGCAGTTTGACACGATTCGCCCCAAAACTGCACTCAATCGACCCGGCTCACAGAGAAACGCGGAGGATGAATCTGCCGTCCTGCACCAAGAAATCCGAAAGCCCTTTATATTTTTCCACAATGGCGCAGATGCTGCGCACGCCAATGCCGTGTCCTTCAGCGTTGGTCACCGGCAGGCCGTTTTCAAACTGTATTCCCTCCGGACAGGGATTGACGAACTGCAAAAAGAGATGCCCGTTCTTTTCCCGGGCAGTAACTTCAATGTATGCAGGGCCATTCTCTGCTTTCATCCTGCGGCAGGCCCGGAGCGCATTTTCCAGCGCATTGGAGAGCAGCACGCAGAGGTCTGTCTCGGCTACCGAGATAAGCTGCGGGATATGAGCCTGAATGTTGAGCGGCACACCGCAGTTCTCCGCCCGGCCTGCAAAGGACGAGAAGATGAGGTTCGCAGCCTCGTTCTCACAGTAGGTCGTCACCTTGCTGGTCTCTATCTCGGAGCAGATGCTCTGGATGTACTCCTGTGCCTGCTCTCCCCTGCCGTTCTCGATGCAGGCGGAGATGTATTGCAGATGGTGGCGCAGGTCGTGGCGGTAGGCGCGAGTCTGCTGCTGCGAGGTGCGCAGGGCCTCGATCTCCCGCACCGCCTGACCGACCTGCAATTTGAGGTTGTTCCGGTTCTGTTCCAGCTGGCTGCGGGTGCGCTCCTCTGCCGAGACCCGGAGAACAAAGACGATATATGCCACGCTGCACACGAAGGGCATGAATTCCACCGCCGCCTGATTGCCCCGGGCGAGAAGGTCGGTGTAGATGCGGGTCACATAATCAAAGAGGTAACCTGCCAGCGGCACTACGCCGAACAGAAGCTGCATCGAGCGCGGATACCGGGCAAAGCTGCGGGCCGCCGGTGCAACATAGCGCAGCAATACTGCCAGCAACGGCAGCGTGACCACCATCTCGACGGCGGGCTGCAGCCAGTCGATGCCCGGCACCATCGCAATGACCAGCAGTGCCACCCAGCGCCGGAGCTGACAGCACAGATACGCCGCCAGCACCGAGATGGTGGGCCAGAGCCATTTTCCGCTGAGGACGCTGAGGATGATGGCGAGCGGCAGATGGGTGGTAAGCGGATACGCCTCCTGCATCGCCATCCAGCTACCCTTATAAGTAATGAGCGCCTGCATCAAGAGCATAGCTGCTGAGCCAACCGCCAATATGATGCAGTTCTTCTTCGTCCAGTGGATGTCACAGAACGCCGCCGAGAGTGCGATGCCAAAGAGCGCCACGGCAACGCCGTTTGGTACAGTAAGAGCGTTCACTACATGACCACCTGCTTTCGGTCAAAAATATAGCTCAGATAGCGCTCCTTCGTTTCCGAATACTTCCCGTGGGGCAGCGGCACTACGGCTCCGTCCTGCATCGTGATGGAGCGGGCTGCGATGTTGGCGATATACTCCATATTGATAAGGAAGGAGCGGTGGGGACGGAGGAAATTCGGGTATTCCACGAGCTGGTCACAGAGGTCGTCCAGCCGGCCCATGCTTTCCAGCACGACGCCGTTGTTCAGGTGAAACGTGAGCGTCCGCCCCATCACCTCGCAGTAGACCAGCTCTTCCAGCTCCAGGCGGACGATGCCGCTCTTGCTCCGGAGGATGAGGCTGTGCTTCTGCTCCCTGGTGCAGGCCGCACAGGCCGAGTCCATCAGGCGGAAAAAGTCTTCTCTCCGGATGGGCTTGAGCTGGTAATACCATGCATCCACCGCATAGGATTCCACCGCAAACTCCGAGCTTGAAGTGAGGAAGATGATCTTCACATTCGAGTCATATTCCCGTATCTCCCGGGCCGCAGCCATCCCGTTTTCGCCCGGCATCAGGACATCCAGAAGGACGATGTCGAAGCGCGTTCCCTTCTCCACATCCGCCATCAGCTCGACCGGGCTTTGATAAGACGTATGGGCAAAGTCCTGCCCGTGGTCAGCAGCATATTCTTCCAACAGAGCTTCCAGCCGTCTGGTCTCTTGGGTCTCGTCGTCACAAAATGCGATCTTCAGCATAAGGGGATCTATCCATTCCCTTCTTTGTTTATTCTGTTCTATAGTATAGAGATTCTTGCTTTTTTCGTCAAGTTGTGATGGCAGTCCTCCTGGCTGATCGCTTGCCGCCTGCGGGTGGCCGTACTGTTCCGCCAACGATCACTTTTGCACATAAAACGAGCCTCCTGCATTGGAAAATCGATGCAGGAGGCTCGTTATTTACATATTATGAGGGAACCGTAATTTATAATTTCGCACCCGGCAAATAAATGAAAAATATCACAGGAAAATGACGCAGAAAAATATTCTTTTCAACCCGCCTGCTGCCGCTTATCCAGGCGCATCTTGTCGGCGATCATCGCGATGAACTCCGAGTTGGTTGGTTTGCCGCGCAGGTTGTGGATGGTATAGCCGAAGTAGCTGTTCAGGGTATCCACATCGCCACGGTCCCATGCCACCTCGATGGCGTGGCGGATGGCCCGCTCTACCCGGCTGGCGGTGGTTCCGTTTTTCTTGGCGATCTCCGGGTAGAGACGCTTGGTGACGGCGTTGATGTACTCCGGCTCGTTCATGGTGAGCAGAATGGCATCCCGCAGGAACTGGTAGCCTTTGATGTGGGCAGGGACGCCGATCTGATGCAGAATGTCCGTGACCTTCAGCTCGTCGCTGTCCACGCTGGCCGTGATAAGCCGCTTCTGGTGGCCGTGGGCGACCTTGAGCACCCTGCTGGCAAGGACATTCTCGTCGAAGGGTTTGACAAAGTAGTAGGCGAAGCCCTCATCCAGCAGCTCTTGGACCATTTCCTCGCTCTGGAAGGCGCCGGTGACGAAAAACGTGGTGTGCGTTTCGCCGGCGGCGACATATTTCTGCTTGACGGCCAGAGCATCCAGCCCGGGCATGAAGGCATCCAGCAAAACCACCTGCGGCCGCACCGCAAGCATCTTCTGCAAAATCTGAAGGCCGTCTTTTTCCACGACGGTCACTTCTACGCCTTTTTGCTCCAGTGCCTCTCGGCAGGCTGCCGTAACATCCGCACTGGTATCCGACATCAAAAATCTTACTTTATCCATCGTACTATCCTCCAATGTGTGCAGTTCCCTTTACAGTCTAGATTTTACCATAATTTACCATGGATTGCAACAGGAAATTTTTACATTTTCTGGAATTTTCGCAAAAATCTTCTTGTTCATTCTGTGGTCTGCGCTTCGGCACCGTTTTGAACGGCGTTTTTTGCCTGTTCGAGCATCGTCTGGGCGAAAATCCCGTAGCCTCGGGTGGGGTCATTGACCAGAACATGAGTCACAGCACCCACGAGGCGCCCATTTTGGAGGATGGGGCTTCCGCTCATGCCCTGCACGATTCCGCCGGTCGCAGACAGAAGCGAAGGGTCGGTCACCCGGATGACCAGATTCCGGCGGGGGTCGGCGTCGCTGACCCGCTCGATCTGGATGCGGTATGCGCGGGGCGTTTCCCCCTCGATGGTGGCCCATATCTCAGCGGGACCGGTGACGACTTCCTGCGCGAACGCGATCTCCCTCAGCTGGCCCGAGAAGTGGGTGCGCGTCGTGCCGTAGACGCCGTTCTCGCCATTGATGCGGATGGTGCCGATGGCGTGGGCGCTCAGAAAATGGCCCTTTAACTCACCGGGGCTTCCAGCCGTTCCGGCACTGCAGCCGGTTATCTCGCAGGGAACGATCTCGCCGCTGCGCAGGGCGACGCTTTCGCCGGTGTCGCTGTCGCTGATGGGGTGACCCAGTCCCGCAAATACGCCGAGCTCCTCGTCGGCGAAGGTCAGTGTACCCACGCCGGCGGAGGAGTCCCGCACCCACATTCCGGCCCGCCACTGCTCGACGGCACCGTCCCACACCGGGGTCAGGGTAGTCAGCTTCTGCTCGCCGCTGCGGATATACACGACCTCCACGGACTGCCCCTCGGCAGCGTCCAGGGCTTCCTTTACGGCGTCATTGCTCTCGGTGCGGGTCTGCCCGATGCAGATGACCCGGTCACCGAGGCGAAGCCCGGCCTCCTTGGCGGGATTCGATGTCCCGCCGCCAGCCTGCCCGATCTCCGAAAATCCCACGATGAGCGCCCCTTCGGAGAACATCTTGACGCCGAACGGTGTACCGCAGACGGTCACTCTGGGCCGCTCTGTCACCACTGCCCGGATGGTCTTGATGGGGAGCCACCCACCCAGCGTCAGCGTCGTCTGGTAGCTGCCCACCGCCCGGGTGCTGGCGACATTCCGGCTTCCATGGCCGCGCTGCGGCTCGACCCATGCAAAGCGGGGAAGATATAAGGCTTGTCCCGGCTCCAGATAGACCCGGTCCGGCAGGCAGCTGTACAGCCAGCCCAAAGCTGCCGCTAGAGCCAGCAGCAGATATGCCGCCGCAAGCTTCGCCCGCTGCATTCTCTTCACGCCCATGGCCTCCCTCGCTGTTTTTGGGGTTATTATGCGGACGCAAAGAGGGAATTATCCTTCGGCAGTTGACTTTTGCGGCAAATCTTGCTACTATAAATAAAGTTTCCGTGCGGGAGTGGCGGAATGGCAGACGCGCTGGTTTTAGGCACCAGTTCCAACGGAGTGAGGGTTCGACCCCCTTCTCCCGCATAAAAAATGACCTCAAGCTCAGGCTTGAGGTCATTTTTTATCTTGCGGAGAAGAGGGGTCGAACAGCACGGCCGCCCGCAGGCGGCAAGCAATCAGCCCAGTGGGCTGTTGCTTAGTGCGCGGGTCCCACGAGTCAGGAATGTCTACGGGGACCGCCAGCCGCTGATGACCTCAAGCTCAGGCTTGAGGTCATTTTTTATCTTGCGGAGAAGAGGGGTCGAACAGCACGGCCGCCCGCAGGCGGCAAGCAATCAGCCCAGTGGGCTGTTGCTTAGTGCGCGGGTCCCACGAGTCAGGAATGTCTACGGGGACCGCCAGCCGCTGATGACCTCAAGCTCAGGCTTGAGGTCATTTTTTATCTTGCGGAGAAGAGGGGTCGAACAGCACGTCCGCCCGACGGTTCGTACCATGATATGGACAAATAATCCCCTTGATGAATCAGGCCGCTGTCTCTGTTTTACGGAGACGACGGCCTGATTCATTATTTTTGACTACTTTTTGTCCCGGGGAAAACCCGGAAAATCCTGCTATGACCTACTTTTTCTGACTACGATTCTGACCACAAAGTACCCGGCAAAAGCAGACAGTATCGCGCAGTATCTGGCAGTATCCGATAAACGCAGATAACAAAAAATCCACGAAATATCGACTTTTCATCGACATTCCGTGGATATCTTCTGGTGCGAGGGAGGGGATTTGAACCCCCAAGGATAAACCACACGCACCTCAAACGTGCGCGTCTGCCAGTTCCGCCACCCTCGCATATGAAGTTTTGATGCAATCTTGATTTCTCTCGGCCTTGAGGTCTAAGCCGTATCGCTGACTGCTCAAGTATAATACCATACTCCCCCGGCGATGTCAAGCGTTTTCATAGATTTTTTTGCCATTCATATCTTGTAAATGGAGTTTCCGTGCAGAAATGACTTAAGAAGGAGGTTTTTGGAAATGACTTTTTTCAGATCCAGCAAACATCAAAGATTGTGGTGGAGCCTTTTGCTGCTTTCTGTCGGGGCGGCGGCGGGGTTTGGACTGGGGATATTCTGCGGTACAGAGCCGCCCGTAGGCTGCCGGGAGAGCGACCTGACCCCGGTGCCGGACGAAAGCTTCGTCTCCCCTGCCTCGGCGTCCTCCGTAGAAACGTCCCCGGAGCCGGAGCCAATGCCCGAGAAGTGGGTCTGTCTGACCTTCGACGACGGCCCCAGCAAGACGACGCCGGACGTTCTGTCCGCGCTGAACCGTGCCGGAGTAAAGGCGACCTTCTTTGTAGTCGCCACCGGCAACAACGACAAATATCTTCCCCTCATCTCTGAGGCTGCTGCCGCCGGACATCAGATCGCGCTCCACTCCGCCTCCCACGAGTACAGCGACATCTACCAGAGCGCGGACGCTTACTGGAAGGACATCGACCTGTTAAAGGAACGCCTCTCCCCTTACGTCCGGGCCGACGGCCTGTGGTATCTGCGCTTCCCAGGCGGCAGTACCAACACCGTGAGCCGCCGCTACGGCGGGCGCGGGCTGATGCAGCAGCTCAAAGAAGAAGTCACTGCAAAAGGCTACGCCTATGTAGACTGGAACGTCTGCGCTGAGGACGCTGTGGGCGGCAAGCCCAGTGCAGGCACCATCTTCCGCAACATCGTGCGGGAGACCGGCGAGCAGACCCAGTGCATCGTGCTGATGCACGACTCGGCCACCACCCGCACCACTGCCGAAGCCCTGCCCGACATCATCCAGTGGTACAAGGACAACGGTTTCGCCTTCCTTACCGTAGAGCAGGCCGTCCCCCTGCCCACGACATAGCAAAAAGCCCCGGAGGGCCTGCCAGACGGCAGACTTCCCGGGGCTTTGGTGCGTAGAAGCAGCTTACTCAGCGGCCTGATTGAACAGGACGAAGGCACGATAAGCCATGTACAGGTCGGTCTTGTGGATGACCTCGAAGGGAGAGTGCATGGACAGCACAGGCACACCGATGTCGATGACGGGGATGCCGCGGTTGGCAACATACTTTGCGATGGTGCCGCCGCCGCCCAGGTCGAGGCGGCCCAGCTCACCGATCTGCCATGCAACGTCGTCGGCGTCCATCATGCGGGTGACATAGCCCACCAGCTCGGCAGAAGCGTCGTTTGCAGCGCTCTTGCCGCGGCTGCCGGTGTACTTGAACAGCGCGATGCCGCGGCCTGCGTAGGTGCCGTTCATCGGCTCGAAAGCGCTGGCCCAGCTCGGGTCGTAAGCAGCGGTGACGTCGGCAGACAGGCAGACACTGTTGCGGAATGCAATGATGTCGTCCTGACCAGCGGTGCGGCAGAGCTCCTGCATGAAGTGGAAGACGTACATGCTCTGCATACCGGTGACGCCGTCAGAGCCGATCTCTTCCTTATCGGTCAGGACGCAGACGGTAGTGAAGGCAGGGTTCTTGGTGGCGATCTCGGCCATCAGAGCGGGATATGCATCGACGCGGTCATCGTGGCCGTAGGCTCCGATCATGGAGCGGTCGAAGCCGACGTCGCGGGACTTATAAGCGGGGACGATCTCGATTTCAGCGCGGGCAAAATCCTTCTCGGTGATGCCGTACTTCTCATTAAGGAGGATCATAGTATTCAGCTTGACAGCTTCCTTCACTTCCTCGTCGTCCACAGCGTCGGAGCCGATGAGGATGTTCAGTTCCTCGGCGCGGATGCCGTCGCTCAGCTTGCGCTCGCCCTGCTCAGCGCCCAGATGGGGCAGCAGGTCGGTGATGCAGAAGACGGGATCGTTCTCGTCCTCGCCCACGTTCACGGAGACGGTGGTGCCGTCAGCGCGGGAGAACACGCCGTGGATGGCCAGCGGCATAGTACCCCACTGATACTTGCGGATGCCGCCGTAGTAGTGGGTCTTGAAGTAGCTGAAGTGGTCGGACTCGTACAGCGGGGTCGGGCGCAGGTCCAGACGGGGGCTGTCGGTGTGAGCGATGACCAGATGGAAGCCGTCCTCAAAGCTGCGGGTGCCGATGGTGGAAGCCACGATGGCCTTGCCCAGCTGGCTGAAATAGACCTTGTCGCCGGGGGCGTAGGTCTTCTTCGGGTCGAACTGCTGGTAGCCTGCGTCCTTGAGCATCTGCTCGCTCTCAGCAGCCACCTCGCGCTCGGTCTTGCCCGCGTCGAGGAATTTCTTGTAGCCCTCAGCGAATGCGTGGGCCTCCTGCTTGACGGCGGCGGACTTGTCGCCGACGTAAGCGGGCTTAAACAGCAGCTTTTCAGCCAGCTGCTGGTTCGGAGTTTTTTCTGCCATAGGATCTCTCCTGCCTTTCTGTTTTCTTACACTTGTTGGAAGCTGTTTTCACGGCCATTGCACACCGTCTGAACGGTCTTTTTGCCCGCAGACTGCGTTGCTTTCTCTTGCGATCCGTCAGGATCGCTGCGAAAAATCGCCTTGCCTGCAAGCAAAAATCCTCGTTCATCCGGCACACTCTGGCCATGAAAACAGCTTCATCTATCAAAGACCCGCAGGTTTTTGGCCTGTCGGTTCTTCTTCATTGGTTGAGATTCAGCCGCCGTAGAGCCGGGTATAGACGGCGTAGCTGGCGGTTATCTTTTCGACGTAATGGTGCATCTGGTTATAAGGGAAGCCTTTCAGGGTCTGCCCGTCGGAGGAATGCTCTTCCATCCGCAGCAGATTATCTACTGTCCCCCATCCGCTGTGGTAGGCGGCGGCAGCGGTAGCCACATCGCCGCCGTACCGCTCCATGCAGAGATGGATGTAGTAGCAGCCGAAGCGGATGCTGACGTCAGGGTCGTAGAGGTCATCGAAGGTCAGGCCCTCATCCGGCGCAATTTTGCTGCGCAGCCAGATAAAGGTCTCCTCGGTCATCTGCATCAGCCCCCGGGCCTCCACGCTGGAAGTGGCGGCGGGGTCGAAGCCGCTCTCCGTGCGGATGAACGCATAGACCAGCAGCGGGTCGAGCTCGTATTCTGCGGCCCACTGCTCCACCTGCCGGCTGTATTTGCGGGGGTAGAGCAGCCGGTCGGCCTCCCGGGCAAGGGGCGGCAGAACCGTCAGGAGCACTGCCGCGATGCAGACCAGCACCACCAGTCTGCGCAGCAGTCGGAACAGCGTTTTCAAGCGTGGCATCCCTCCCCGATGAGAGCGTCACAGAGCTCGTTTGCTGCCTTCGCCAGCGCCTCACGGGTGGAGGTGTTGGGCAGGATGTAGTCTGCCCTGGCGGTCAGCACGGCCTCTGGCGTCTGGGCGTTGAGGCGGCGGGCGGCCATCTCAGGCGAGATGCCGTCCCGGGCCGCGATGCGCTCCACGCTGACTTCAAACGGTGCCGTGACCACGCAGAGCCTGTCGCACTCGGCCTCTGCCGCCGTGCCGATGATGACCGCGCCGTCCAGCACAAAGAGCTTTGCCCCCGCCTGCTGCGCGGCCTGTTTGGCGGCGCGGATGCGGCGGACGATCTCCGGGTGGGTCAGCGCGTCGAGCGCAGCTTTCCCCTCGGGCGTTGCAAAGGCGCGGTCGGCCAGCAGGCGGCGGTCAAGGGTGCCGTCTTCCTTTATAATATCTGCCCCGAAGCGCTCAGCCAGCTGGGGCAGCAGCGGTGAACCCGGAAGCAGGATCTCGCGGGAGAGCTGGTCGGCGTCTGCCAGCGGGATGCCCCGGGCCGCGAACACCGCCGTGACCGTCGATTTGCCGCAGCCGCTGCGGCCGGTGATGCCCAGCGTCATCATAGCTTTATCACCCGGAACGCGGCCGCACGGATGAGGCGGTTATAGACGGCCATGGACAGGCCGTCTTTCTGGGGGCAGCGGGCGTAGACCACAGCATCACCCTGCTCATCCAGCGCACGCAGGGAGCGGAAGATGTGTTTTGCCTGGTCGGCTCCGTCGCCCTCCCGGCCATACTCCACGCAAGGCACCCCCAGCTTTTCGGCCTCGCCGGTAAAGCAGAGGCAGCTGGGGTTCTCGGCGGCGTGGGCATCCACATAGGCTTTGAACTGCTCGAAGGTGCCGTCCAGAAGGGTCACATCTGCCTTGGGGGCGTAGTGCTTATACTTCATGCCGGGGCTGCGGACGACCGCGCCCTCCGGCAGCTTCTCGAGGATGGCCTTGGAGACTTCCACTTCCTCGCCCAGCGCACGCTCGAGGTCTTCCAGCGTGATGTGGCCGGGACGGAAGAGGGTGGGCTTTTCGCCCACCACCGACACGACGGTGGACTCCACGCCCCAGTCGCACTCGCCGCCGTCCAGAATGAGGGGCAGGCGGCCGTCCATATCGGTAAAGACATCCTGTGCGTTAGTGGGGCTGGGCTTGCCGGAGAGGTTGGCCGACGGGGCCGCAAAGGCGCAGCCGCTGGCTTCAATGACGGCCCGTGCCACCGGGTGGCTGGGCATCCGGATGCCCACGGTGTCCAGACCGGCACAGCACTCCGCTGCCACCTCGGGGCCGCGGGGCATGATGATGGTCAGCGGGCCGGGACAGAACGCCGCCATCAGCAGCTGGGCGCGTTCCGGCACTTCGCTGACGAGGCCGTGCAGCATCTCAGGGCCTGTGACGTGGACGATGAGGGGATTGTCCTGCGGACGTCCCTTCGCCACAAAGATCTTGCTCACGGCCTCGCCGTTGCGGGCATCGGCCGCGATGCCGTAGACTGTCTCGGTAGGCAGGGCTACCAGCTCGCCCTGCCGCAGAAGCTCGGCTGCGCGGGCAATGCTCTCTGCGTCAGCCGGGCGGACTTCAGTATCGATACTCATACGAATCATCGCTCTTTTCTTCTGTAAAGCAATTATCCTTTACAACTTTTCGTGCGCATCCTGCGCAAATTTATGTGTTTAGCTTTTGCAATCTCTCGGCCTGCTCACGGGTGGCGAGGGCGTCGATGATGTCGTCCAGATTGCCGTCCATGATCTTGTCGAGATTGTGTACCGTCAGGCCGATCCGGTGGTCGGTGCAGCGATCCTGCGGGAAGTTATAGGTGCGTATCTTCTCGCTGCGGTCCCCTGTTCCCACCTGACCGGCGCGATCGGCGTTGATGGCGTCCTGTTGCTCCTTCTGCTTCTGGGCCAGCAGGCGGCTGCGCAGGATCTCCAGAGCCTTGTCCTTGTTCTGGAACTGGCTGCGCTCGTTCTGGCACTCGACCACGGTTCCGGTTGGGATGTGGGTGATGCGGATAGCGCTGGACGTCTTGTTGATGTGCTGGCCGCCCGCACCCGAAGAGCGGAAGGTGTCGATGCGCAGGTCCTTCATGTCCAGCGCAAAGTCCACCTCTTCGGCCTGCGGCATCACGGCCACGGTGGCCGTCGAAGTGTGGATGCGGCCCTGCGTCTCCGTCTCGGGTACACGCTGCACCCGGTGGACGCCGCTCTCGTACTTGAGGCGGTTGTAGGCGCCCCTGCCATTGACCGCAAAGACAGCTTCCTTGGTTCCGCCGAGTTCCGTCTCGTTGAGGTTCAGCAGCTCCATCTCCCAGCCCCGGCTCTGGACGTACATGGTGTACATCCGCACGAGGCTGTGGGCGAACAGCGCAGCTTCCTCGCCGCCGGCACCGGCGCGTATCTCCATGATGACGCTTTTCTCGTCGTTTACGTCCTTCGGCAGCAGCAAAATTTTGAGATTATTTTCCAGCTCTGCCACATCCTGACTTTTTTCGCTCAGTTCCTGCTGTACCATAGCCTTAAAGTCCGCGTCGAGGGGCTCGTCCCCTTCCAGCAGGGCTTTCGCCTGTGCCAGATGGTCCTGCGCAGTGGTGAGGGCGTGGTAAGCGTCCACCACCGGCTGTGCTTCATGGTACTCCTGCATCAGGCGGCGGAACTGCGCCGGGTCGGCGGCAGTTTCGGGCTGATTGAGACGGATAGAAAGTTCTTCGAACCGGCGGCAGACGGCCTCCATTTGGGAAGTCAGATTCGGCATATCAGGCAGTTCTCCTTACAAAACAGTTTCTGAATGTGCTGTGCCGCTGGGCTATTCCTGGCCCGGTTTGATGACCTTTTTGATGTTCTTCTCGATCTTCGCCCGGGGCAGCATGACCTCGCGGCCACAGCCCGTGCAGCGGATCTTGAAATCCATGCCCACCCGCAGCACCTCGAAGCTTGCTGCTCCGCAGGGGTGCTGTTTGCGGGTGAGGATGGTATCGCCGACTGCAATATCCATATTGAATCCCTCCTGTCTGCACATTTATAGTACAGGCCGTGTGTCCAAAAGAGAGACACACATCTATAGTATAATCCAAACTCGTATAAAATGCAAATGCAGCTGCATATGGTTTTGTAGCTGCAATGCTACCCAAAAAACAGAGAAAGAGGAATGAAAGATGATGCAAGCGTTTCGTACCGAAAACAACTACCGCAATGCTTCCCGCCTGAGCGCCGCCGAGCTGCGGGCCGCGATGGCCAGCCGCGAGATCTTGCAGAGCACGGCGCTGGCCTTCGACACCCAGCGTCAGCTCCGGTTCGAGCTGGGCGGCTGCCGGGCTGTAATGCCCTTCGGGCAGTGCGCCGACGGGGCCGACACTGGCAGCGTACGGGACATCGCCGTACTGACGCGGGTAGGCCGACCCACCTGCTTTGTCATCGAGGGCATCGACACCGACGAAAACGGACAGACTGTCTACCGCCTCTCCCGCGCCGAAGCCCAGCGGATGTGCAAGGCCGAATACCTCGACCAGCTCCAGCCCGGCGACATCCTGCCCTGCATCGTGACCCACATCGAGCCCTTCGGCGCGTTCTGTGACGTAGGCTGCGGCATCAGCGCCTTGCTGCCCATCGACTGTATGTCGGTGAGCCGTATCTCCTCCCCTGCCGACCGGGTCAGCGTAGGGCAGCAGATACTCTGCGCCATCAAGAGCCGGGACGTACAGGGGCGGTTCGTGCTGACGATCCGGGAGCTGCTGGGTACCTGGGCCGAGAACGCTGCCGCATTTACGGTGGGCGAAACGGTGGTGGGCATCGTGCGGAGCGTGGAAGAGTACGGCACCTTCATCGAGATAGCGCCCAACCTCGCGGGCCTCGCCGAGAGCTGCCCCGACCTGCGCCCCGGGCAGGCTGTAAGCGTCTACATCAAGAACATCCTGCCCGAGAAGATGAAGATAAAGCTCGTCATCGTCAACCACGCCCTCAGCCAGAGCCACCGCTTCGAGCTGCGGTACTTCATCACCGAGGGCCACCTCGATCACTGGCTCTACTCCACCCCCGAAAGCCACAAGCGCATCGAGACGGATTTTTCGGTCATGGCTTGCAATCCGGCGTGAAACCCTTTATACTATAGTTAATACTATAGAACACGGGAGATGGGAGTAACAATGGCCGCCAACGATGCTTTTACCGCCGGTGTGCGTCCCGGTGGGCTGACCAACAGCACCGAGATACGATTGCTGCTGTGTTATCTTGTCAAGAACGCCGGGCCTATCACACGGACGGAGATCGAAAACGCCCTGATGGAAGAGGCACTGGTGAATTATTTTGAGATTGGCTCCTGCCTGGACGACATCGCCAGGCAGCAGCTCGTGACAGTGGAGGGCGACCGGTACACCATCACCGACAAGGGCCGGAAAGTGGCGCAGGAGCTGGCCTACGACCTGCCCCGCAGTGTGCGGGAAAAGGCGGTCGCCGCCGTGCTGCGCAGCCAGACCTGGGCGCGCAAGGAAGCCGAGTACAGCGCCCGCATCAGCGAAAAGGCCGACGGCCATTGCTCTGTGCGCTGTCAGGTGAAGGCACTGGACAGCGAGCTGTTCTGTCTGGACATCGGCACTCCTGACCGGCTGAGCGCTGAGATGGTAAAAAAGCAGTTCATTTTGAAGGGCAATGAGATTTATCAGATGCTCATTACCAAATTGACCGAAGAAGAGAAATAGCATAAAAGCCCGCTGCACGTTGGTTTCGTGCAGCGGGCTTTTTGTCAGATCAAGATACAGATGAGTCCGGTACAGCCCTCGTTGATGACCCGTTCCAGCGTCTCCTGTAAACGGCCCCGGGCCTCCTGCGGCATATGGAGCAGCTTGTTCTGCAGGCCGTCGTTGACCAGCTCGTGGAGGCTCTTGCCGAAGATGTTCGACTCCCACAGGCGGACGGGGTCGTCCTCGAAATCCTGCAAAAGGCTCTGCACGAGGTCTTCGCTCTGCTTCTCCGTCCCGACGATGGGACTCAGCTCGGTGTGGATGACAGCTTTCATCATGTGGATGGACGGCGCGCTGGCCTCGAGACGGACGCCGTACCGCCCGCCCTGCCGGACGATCTCGGGCTGTTCCAGCGAAAGCTCGTCGATGGACGGCATCACGATACCGTAGCCGGTGGCCTCCACCTGCTCCATCGCACTGCGTATCTTCTCGTAGGCACGCTTGGCTTTGGCCAGCTCGATGATGCAGGGCATCAACCCGGCTTCGTCGCCGATTTCGAGGCCCGTCTGCTCACTGAGCACCTTATAAAACACCTCGGGTTTGAGCAGCACCGTGATGCGGACCACACCGTCGGCGAGGTTCATCCCACTGAGGGCGGCGTTTTCCACGGCCTCGCAGTCCAACGCCGCCCGGCCGGAGTCGGAGACGTCCTTCATCCGGGAAATTTTCTCGGAGAGCTGCATAGCCGCTGTGTATACTTCGGTCTGAAGCCAGTGGCCTTTGTCCAACATCGTCACCCAGCGGGGCAGGGCGAAATCCAACTCCCTCACCGGAAACTCGTAGAGCACTTTTTGCAAAATCTCGCCCAGCTGCGCCTCGTCGAGATCGAGGCAGCTCACAGGCAGAACGGTCCGGCCATAGCTCTCTTCCATTTCCGCCGCCATCGCTCTTGTCTCGGGGGCGTCGGGGTGGGTACTGTTGAGCAGGATGACAAAGGGCTTGCCCAGCGCTTCCAGCTCGTCGATGACCCGCTTTTCTGCCGGGATGTAGTTTTCGCGGGGTATCTCGCTGATGGTTCCGTCGGTGGTGACGACGATGCCGATGGTGGAGTGGTCCCGGATGACCTTGCGGGTGCCAGTCTCGGCGGCGAGGTCGAAGGGGATCTCCTCGTCGAACCAGGGGCTTTTGACCATCCGGGGCTTGTCATTCTCCTCGTGGCCCATGGCTCCCTCCACCATGTAGCCCACGCAGTCGATGAGCCGGATGCTGCACTCTCCCCCGCCCTCCAGCGCCAGCGGCACCGCCGACTCCGGGATGAACTTGGGCTCGGTGGTCATGATGGTGCGCCCCGCTGCCGACTGGGGCAGCTCATCGCGGGCGCGGAGCTTCGCGTCCTCCGGGCCGATGGCTGGCAGCACCAGCTTTTCCATAAACTGCTTGATGAGGGTGCTCTTGCCCGTGCGCACCGGCCCCACCACGCCAATGAGGATGTCGCCGCCGGTGCGGGCTCCTATCTCGCGGCAGACTGCCGCCTGCTCGATTCGTTCCTGCTTTGCCAAAATGCTCTCCCCTCTCTTCCCATTTGAAAGCCCTTTGGAAGAAATTTATGCGACGGCGGGAGGAATTAGTACGATGCAAAGCAGCGCATCACCGTCAAAATCATACTTTCTTCAAAAAAATCCAAAAAAATTGCAAAAATCTGTTGACAAGGCTGCCTTATCCGAGTATAATATCTCATGTCGCCGGTGCTTCGGTAGGGAGGCAACGGATGATGACCGGGTGTAGCGCAGTTTTGGTAGCGCGCTTGAATGGGGTTCAAGAGGCCGTGAGTTCGATTCTCGCCACTCGGACCATAAATCCAACGATTTCACGTCAGAAATCGTTGGATTTTTTTGTTTGTGGGTTGACCTCATTTGGTTTTGACCACAATTTTGACCACAATGCCAAAGATTTTATCTGGTCAATCGCAGGGATAGGTGGACTTTTTTGAACGCAACATCACCTACTGCGATATGCGAGCCAGCGCTGATGCCAACGATTTGAAAGGCTGGCTCGCGATAATTCGTGTCGTTCCGTCCAATTTTCAGGCCGAAAACGCCTCGCTGAACAACTGGATCGCACTCTGCCGAATGGATTCCTGAACATGGAGATAATGCTCAGTCATCTCGGTATCAGCATGGCCTACGATGCTCTGGATGGTCTGGATGTCCACGCCCAATGCCTGCATCTGCGACACATAGGTGTGGCGGCAGCTGTGCGGTGTGAGCAAGCGGACATCGCCCGCTTCTTCCAGAGATTTGCGGAATACATCCCGGAAATGCGTGGGATTGCAGGGCAAGCCCGTCTTGGGGCTTTCCCAGATGAACTGGTCGGTGGTATCCCGCAGCTTGATGGCACACGGGCGGACATTCAGCGGCACCGGAATACCCCGGATACTGTCTTTGGATTTCGGACTGCCGATGCTGACCGTACCTTTTACGACCTTTACTGCCTGCCGGATGTGAATGACAGAGCCATCTTCTTCAATATACTGCGGCTCCAAAGCCAGAAGTTCCTGCATACTCGTTGAAGTGGGCGTCAATCAGTTTCACACGCTTTCGCTCCACACCACGCTGGTACAGTTCGCGGGGGTAGACCAGCTTGCTGCTGTGGATGACCATGAGCTGGTACGGCGGGTTGACATGAATGAAGGGATTGTTGTTGTCTTTCAGGCGCATCGCATTTCCTCCTTGATCCTCCAGATGTACGTTTCGGCTTCTTTCAGAATTTCAGCAACCTGCTGCTTACGCTTCGGGCTGGTGAGCAGGCTGGGGTTGAACGTGAAGCTATATTCCAGCCGCTGGATCATTGCGTGTACCGCAGCTTCCAGCTCGGTGTACAGCATCATGTCCTCAACGCTCCCGGCGTCCTCAAAGGACGATTTGATGGGTGTGTAGGGATAAGCTGTAAAAAGAAGCATGGATGCCCCCCAAAAAAGGAGAGCATCCATGCTTCTTGCTGTATCCGAATGGAGGAGATTGCGAAATCAGTGATTGTCCGGGCAGACGATCGCGGTCATCTGATCGAATATATCTTCCATCTGTCGTACCAGCGTGAACTGGGTGCGGGCACGGTCGAGGTTGTGGTTCGGGTGGGCAATATGGAAATAATGGTCGCCCTCCAGATAGTCGGTCAGGAAACGGATGCCGCATTCCAGTGTCATGAGCTTAGCACCCCAAGCAAGACTCTTTTTTTCAGCTGTGTGCATGGTGGAACCAGCAGTGGAAAGATAGCCTTTGGCAAACACTTCATACAGATGCAGGTCAAAGTGGACTTTGCTCTGGTCAGGTTCATCCTCGGCGCAGTCGTTGGCACCGGTGCGGATGGAATCACCGAAATCATAAGCCGAAAGACCCAGCATCACGGTGTCGAGGTCAATGACACAGATGCCTTTGCCAGTGGCTTCATCGAGCAGCACATTGTTGATTTTGGTATCATTATGGGTGACACGCAGCGGGATCTCGCCAGCGGCCAGCTGATCCAGCAGAACGTGGCAGTCCTTTTCCCGTGCATGGATAAATGCAATCTCCGGCGCAATGGTTTTGGCTCGACCCAGTGCATCGGCTGCAAGAGCTTTTTCAAAGTTTGCGTAACGGTTGGGCGTATCGTGAAAACGGGCAATGGTTTCGTGGAGGGTAGAAGCAGGATAATCGGCCAGCTGGTTCTGGAACTTGCCCAGTGTTTCTGCCACAGTGCGGAAGTCTGCCTCACAGCCGACCTGTTGCAGACAGACGGTATTCTCTACAAAATCATAGGCTCTCCAGGCATTGCCTTCAGAATCAATGTTTCTTTTTATCTTTCATGCCGTTTTGCCGGGGCAGGGCGTTGTCCCTGCCGTACCTGACGGCGGTATTCGTTGGGAGTCAGCCCCTCCGCTTTGCGGAAGCACTGGGAAAAATAGCTGGGGGACGAAAAGCCCATCAGTTCGCTGATCTGAGCCAAGCTGTAACCTGTATTGCCCAGCATATATTTGCTTTCCTCAATGCGGCGGCGATTCAGATAGGTGATGGGAGAGATGCCGTACTCCTTTTGAAAGGTATGGGCCAGATAATATTTGTTGATGTGTGCGATCTCTGCCAGACGGTCAAGTGAGATGTCCTCCCGGAAGTTGCTGTCCAGATATCGCTTGATCTCTACACACTCCCGGCTGTCAGACCGTGGCGTTTCTTCCACCTGCAAAGAGAGCGTTGTGCAGCGTACCAGCCAGATCAGCAGCACCTCCAGCAAGTCCTGACAGACGGTTTCGCAGCCATCCAGACTGCGGTCGGCTTCGGCAAGCAGCATATGCAGCAGAGTGACCATCCGTTCCCGGTTTGCACGGCAGTTGAAGATAGCATAAGAAGATTCAGCCTTGCCGAATAAGATCTCAATGCCAGCAACGCCCAATACAATGTATTCCAGCGGTGAAGCATTCAGGCTCAACTCAGTATGCTCTACCTGCGGATTGACGATAATCATATCATCCGGTTTGACCGGATAAAGCTGACCGCTTAAATAAAACTGACCTTCTCCGCTCAGGCAATAGAACAGCTCCGTGCAGGAATGGGTGTGAGCCGTGCTGTTCCAGTCGCCGCCGAATTTGCTTTTGCTGATGTACAGCAAGCGAAAGGACTCACGGGGAGCGGGAGCATGACGGATATCAAAGCGTTCGGTGCTCATAACAGGCTCCTTTACAGCGAAACGCAATAAACATAAAAATAAAAACAAGAGACTAAAAATATAATCGCAAAAACCGATGCGTTGAATCGTGCGTTTTTCTCATTATAGGGGCAAAGAAGAAAAAATGCAAGCCTTGATTTTGGACAGGATAAATATTTTTGATGCCGTTAAAGAATAAAAATATGTCAAACCGGTTACAAACGGGAAGAATGTACCAAAACAGACGGGACGAATTTAGCGCTTTTGCTGAAAGAAATTTCCAAAAAGCAAGATTTATAAAAAACGAAACAACAAACATCTTGTTGTAAAGGGTGAAAACCTCTATATTGGAAGCAGAAAAAAACACAGCCCCTTCGGACGAAGCCTGTTTGCCCCGGCTGTGTTTTGAACGGAACTTTATGATGGAGGATACACTATGAAACGCATTTCTCGTCGCAATTTTCTGAAAGTGGCTGGCGTGGGTGCCGCTGCACTGGGCCTGGCCGCCTGCGGCGGTTCTTCCAGCTCCACCGCATCCAGCGCGGCATCTTCTGCTGCTACTTCTGCCGCAGCAGAGAACGTGACCATCAAGGTCGCTGCCATCGAGACCGGCTATGGCGCTGAGATGTGGAAAAAGGTCACCGAGGCCTTTACCGCCCAGACCGGCATCAAGGTGGACCTGACCACCGACAAAAAGCTGGAGGACGTCATCGGCCCCTCCATGCAGGGCGGCGACTACCCCGACGTGGTCCATCTGGCCACCGGCCGTGAAGCTGCCCTGACCGAGCAGTTCATCAAGGGCAACCTGATCGCCGACATCACCGATGTGCTGAGCATGACCGTGCCCGGCGAGAGCAAGAAGGTGAGCGAGAAGATCGCCGGCGGCTTTACCGACACCTCCCTGACCAACCCCTACGGCGACGGCAAAACCTATCTGGCTCCCATGTTCTACAGCCCCTGCGGCCTGTTCTACAACGCCGGTTTCCTGAAGGAAAAGGGCTGGGACGTACCCAAGACCTGGGACGAGATGTGGGCACTGGGCGACAAGGCTGCCGCTGAGGGCACCTACCTGTTCACCTACCCCACCACTGGCTACTTCGACGCCTTCTTCTATGCGCTGATGTACGCTGCCGGCGGCCCGGAGTTCTTCAACAAGGCCACCCACTACACCGAGGGCATCTGGGACACCCCCGAGGCAAAGACCTGCTTTGACATCGTGACCAAACTGGCCTCCTACACCAACCCTATCACTCCGGCACAGGCGAACGATCAGGACTTTACCCAGAATCAGCAGCTGGTGCTGGATAACAAGGCTCTGTTCATGCCCAACGGTACATGGATCGTGGGCGAAATGGGTGAAGCTCCCCGTGCGGATGGCTTCGAGTGGGGCATGACTGCTCTGCCTGCAGTCAAGGCTGGCGGCGATCAGTACAGCTATACATGGTTTGAGCAGGCATGGATCCCCGCCGGTGCCGAGCATCAGGATGCCGCCAAGCAGTTTGTAGCCTACCTGTACAGCGACGAAGCCTGCAAGCTGTTTGCCGAGAGCGGCGCTATCCAGCCTGTGCTGGGCATCGCCGACAGTCTGGAAGGTGACAACAAGATGTTCTACTCCATCTACGACAACGGCGCAAAGGCAGCTATGGGCAACTTTGCTTCCTTCACTGCTATCCCCGGTGTGGAAGTCCGCACGGTGTTCTTTGACCCCGTCAACTCGCTGGTTTCCGGCAGCACGACGGAACAGCAGTGGATCGATGGCATCAAGTCCGCCAGCGACCAGATGCGCGCCAACATCATCGAGTAAGAACGAAGCTGCATCCGAAAACAGCTTCCAAGGCCCTGCCCAGCGGGGGCGGTTTTTACCGCCTCCGCTTTTTTGGGCTGTACAGTACCATCAAGAAAGGAGCGGTCAATCCCCTATGAGAACGGATAAAAGCCGCAAATGGTTCGTATTCCTCTGTGTGGCGCCGGCTACCATCCTGTTTTTCCTCTTTATGATCCTGCCCACCCTCAACGTGTTCCGCATGAGTTTGTATGAGCGGGGTGCCTATTCTCCCAACGAGACCTTTGTGGGGCTCAAAAACTTCCAGCATCTGCTGCGGGACGCCCAGTTCATCCGCTCCATGCAGAATATGATCCTGCTCGTGGTGGTGGTCACCATCGTCACCTTTGCGTTTGCACTGGTATTTGCCGCCATCCTCACCCGGGAGAAGATCAAAGGCCAGAACTTTTTCCGCATCATCTTCTACATCCCCAACATTCTGTCGGTGGTCGTCATCTCCGGTATTTTCTCGGCCATCTACAAGCCGGAAAATGGTATGCTGAACAGCATCATTGGTCTGTTCCGGGATATGACCGACCCCATCCTGTGGAAGGGCGAAAAACTGGTCATCCCCTCCATCATCATTGCCATGGTGTGGCAGGCCATCGGCTACTACATGGTCATGTACATGGCCTCCATGTCTGCCGTGCCCATCAGCCTGTACGAGAGCGCCAATCTGGACGGTGCCGGGCGGCTGACCCAGTTCTTCCAGATCACCATCCCCCTTATCTGGACGAATATCCGCACCACTCTGACCTTCTTTATCATCTCCACCATCAACATGGCCTTCCTCTTCGTCAAGGCCATGACCAGCGGCGGGCCCAACGGCGCATCGGATGTGGCGCTGAGTTATATGTACAGCCAGAAGGACGCCGGTCTTTACGGCTACAGCATGGCCATCGGCGTGGTCATCTTCCTGTTCTCGTTTGCGCTGTCCGCCTGTGTCAACAAGGTCACAAGCCGCGATACGCTGGAATTTTAAGGAGGGAAGAAGATGCAGAATACCACCGAAAAATCTTCCCGCTCTGCGGAAGGTCTGTACAAGTTTTTTATCTATTTTGTGCTGGTCCTGCTGGCCGTTACCATTATCGTGCCGGTGGCATGGGTGTTTATGGCCTCCATCAAGCAGAATGCAGAGTTCTACGGCAACCCCTGGGCACTGCCCGCCGGGTTCTACTGGCAGAACTTCGTCAACGCATGGAATGGAGCCAAGATGGGCGAATATATGCTCAACTCCGTTCTGGTCACAGCACTGGCTCTGGTGCTGCTGCTGGTGATTGCGCTTCCGGCAGCTTACTGCCTGTCCCGTTTCCGGTTCAAGGGGAGCAAGCTGCTGAACACCCTGTTCATGGCGGGCCTGTTCATCAATGTCAACTATATCGTAGTTCCCATCTTCCTGATGCTGCGTGACGGTGATGTGTGGCTGAAAAACCATATTGGCAGCGGCTTTTTGCTGAACAACCTGTTCGTTCTGGCGGTCGTGTATGCAGCTACGGCACTACCCTTTACCATCTATCTGCTGTCGGGCTATTTTGCCACTTTGCCCCACGACTTTGAAGAAGCAGCCTACATCGACGGTGCCAGCTATTTCTCTGCAATGACCCGTATCATTTTCCCAATGGCGAAGCCGTCTATCATCACCATTATCCTGTTCAACTTCCTGTCCTTCTGGAACGAGTATATCATTTCCATGACCCTCATGAGTTCTACCAGCGCACCCCGCACCCTGCCGGTCGGCCTGCTGAACCTGATGCAGGCCCAGCAGAGTGCGGCGCAGTACGGTACCATGTACGCAGGCCTTGTGCTGGTGATGCTGCCCACCCTGATTTTGTACATCTGCGTGCAGCGGCAGCTGACGCAGGGCATGACCGTGGGCGGTCTGAAAGGGTAAGGTGACAAACGATGAAAACATTCTGGAAAAACAATCCTGCCCTGCGCATCGTGCTGATGATCGTGCTGTTTGTGCTGTCCATTGCACTGGTAGTCGCAGGCTGGAAAATGACCGGGCAGCTGGCTGGTCTTGGCATCATGCTGGTGGGCGTAGCGCTGCTGCTGGCAGTGCTGGCCATCTACAATGCGACCTATCAGGATTGAGGATAAGAGAGAGGTAAAGGAGAATCCCTATGGATGAAACAAGAAAGTCCGGGCGCGTGACCATCCCCACCGACTTGGACGTTGTGCCCGAAACGCTGGAGATCTTAAAAAAGTGGGGTGCAGACGCCATCCGCGACTGCGACGGCACCGACTTTCCGCAGCAGCTGAAGGATGCCGATGCAAAGATCTACTCCACCTATTATACCACCCGCAAGGATAACGCATGGGCCAAGGCGAACCCGGACGAGGTGCAGCAGTGCTACATCATGACCGGCTTCTACACCGCGCCCGGCGACACGGTCACCATCCCGCTGATGAAGGGCATCAGCCCGGAGCTGATGCAGGTGAACACCAACGACGACATCACCCGCTGGTGGGAGGTCATGGACCGAACCACCGGCCAGCCTGTGCCGCCGGAGCAGTGGAGCTACGCCGACGGCAGTGTGACCGTGCAGGCGGTGCCGTTCCATGAGTATACCGTGAGTTTCCTTGCCTATCTCATCTGGGACCCGGTGCATATGTACAACGCTACCACCAACGGCTGGACGAATTTTGAGCACCAGATCACCTTTGACGTGCGTCAGCCCAAGACCCACAAATATTCCATGGAGCGTTTGCGGAAATTCATTGCAGAGCATCCGTATGTGAACGTCATCCGCTACACCACCTTCTTCCATCAGTTCACCCTGATCTTCGATGAACTCAAGCGGGAAAAATTCGTGGACTGGTATGGCTATTCTGCTTCCGTCAGCCCCTATATCCTCAATCAGTTTGAGCAGGAAGTGGGTTACAAGTTCCGCCCGGAATATATCATCGACCAGGGCTACTACAACAACCAGTATCGTGTGCCCAGCAAGGAATACCGTGATTTTCAGGCGTTCCAGCGGCGCGAAGTAGCAAAGCTGGCCAAAGAAATGGTGGACATCACGCACGAGTGCGGCTGCGAGGCGATGATGTTCCTGGGCGATCACTGGATCGGCACCGAGCCTTTTATGCCGGAGTTCAAGACCATTGGTCTGGATGCCGTGGTGGGCAGCGTGGGCAACGGCTCCACCCTGCGCCTGATCTCTGACATTGAGGGCGTGAAGTACACCGAGGGCCGTTTCCTGCCGTACTTCTTCCCCGACACCTTCCACGAGGGCGGCGACCCGGTGAAAGAAGCCAAGGAAAACTGGGTCACAGCCCGCCGCGCTATCCTGCGCAAGCCCATCGACCGCATCGGCTATGGCGGCTATCTGAAACTGGCCTTGCAGTTCCCGGAGTTCGTGGACTACGTGGAGAGCGTCTGCAACGAGTTCCGCGAACTGTACGAGAACATCAAGGGCACCACACCCTACTGTGTCAAGCGAGTGGCCGTGCTGAACTGTTGGGGTAAAATGCGGGCTTGGGGCTGTCACATGGTGCATCACGCCCTCTATTACAAGCAGAATTATAGCTATGCCGGTGTCATTGAGATGCTGTCCGGTGCGCCCTTTGATGTGAAGTTTATCAGCTTTGAGGATATCAAGAACGACCCGCATCTGCTGGATTCGTTGGATGTCATTATCAATGTCGGCGATGCCGACACCGCACACACCGGCGGCATCTGGTGGGAAGACCCGGAGATCTCCTCCGCTATCCGCAAGTTCGTCTGGAACGGCGGCGGCTTTATCGGCGTGGGTGAGCCTTCCGGTCACCCGTATCAGGGCCACATTCTCCAGCTTGCCAGCGTGCTGGGCGTGGAGGAAGAAAATGGCTTTACCCTGAACTACGACAAGTACAACTGGGAAGAACATCCGAATCATTTCATCTTGCAGGATGCTGACAAACCCATCGACTTCGGTGAGGGAAAGAAGAACATTTATGCCCTGGAAGGCACGGAAGTGCTGGTGCAGCGGAATAAGGAAGTGCAGATGGCGGCACACGACTTCGGCAAGGGTCGTGCCGTGTACATCAGCGGTGTGCCTTACAGTTTTGCCAACAGCCGCACCCTTTACCGCGCTATCCTGTGGAGTGCCCACAGCGAGGAGGAACTGCATACATGGTTCAGCTCCAATTATAATGTAGAAGTTCACGCCTACGTCAAGAACGGCAAGTATTGTGTGGTGAACAACACGTACGAGCCGCAGGACACCATCGTTTACACCACAGACGGCAGCAGCTTTGCTCTGCATCTGGATGCCAACGAGATCAAGTGGTATGAGATCTAAGTTCTCCTTTTCATAAACGAACACAACGGGCAGCTCTGTTACCAGAGCCGCCCGTTGTGTTTGCTGTATCTGCCGATAACTCAACCTGTGTCAATCGAACGCTGCAATGGAGATGGCTGGAAACGCAGAAATTCAGTAATGCGAGCGTAATAGACCTGCAGAAAAAAGAAACTGACGAATTATCGCCTTTACACAGACTTGAAGCTGAATCCGGGCAACGTGAATGCATGGCTCAAACACAACGATTCCAGCAAGATGAGCCTCGACTGTGCGCGCAAGATCTACAAGTACGCAAAAAGCTACCCGTCTGTTCGATACGAAAAAGAAAGTGAGTCTATGACCGCTGTGATCTACGCCCGCTATTCATCGGACAACCAGCGTGAAGAATCCATCGAAGGGCAGATTCGGGAATGCACGGACTATGCGGAAAAGAACGGCGTTCATCTGATTTCCGTCATGGAACCCATTGCCGAGGGCTCACAGGGCATTCTGGTGGAAACCCTTCTGGAAGGTATGGCTGAATACTATTCCGCAGAACTTTCCGAAGAGGTCATTCGAGGCCAAACCGAAAATGCTCTGAAAGGGAAGTGTACTGGCGGCACAGGAACCATTGGCTACAAAATCGACGAGGAAAAGTTTTATCGCCTTGACCCGCTGACTGCTCCGCTGGTGCTGGAAGCCTTTCAGCGGTATGACAACGGCGATAAGATGGTGGAGATCGTAAATTTCCTCAACGACAAGGGTGTCCGCAATATGCAGGGCGGAAAAATGACCCACAGCAGCGTGAACACCATGTTGAAGAACCGTCGTTACATTGGTGAATTGTCTTTCCGGGATATCGTTGTGCCGGATGCGATTCCGGCTATCGTTCCGAAAGACCTGTTTGACCGGGTGCAGAAGCGTATGGACAAGAACAAGCGCGCCCCTGCCTGTGGCAAGGCAGACGAGGAATACCTGTTGACCACCAAACTGTTCTGCGGCAAGTGCGGTGCGCTGATGTTCGGTGAAAGCGGAACCAGTGCCACTGGGCGCACCTACTATTATTACAAGTGTGCCAACGTCAAGCGGCGCAAGGGCTGCAATAAAAAGACTGTGCAGAAGGACTGGCTGGAAGAACTGGTCGTCCGGGAGACCATGAAGCTGATTCAGGACGATGCGGTGATCGACAAGATCGTTCAACTGGTCATGGATGTACAGAATCAGGAGAACACCACGATCCCGCTGTTGGAAAAGCAGCTCCGGGAAGTAGACAAGAAGCTGGATAACCTGATGAAAGCCATCGAGGACGGCTTATACACCCGGACAACGAAAGAACGTCTGGAAGCACTGGAGATTCAGAAAGATGAGCTGACTGCAAAAATTGCAGATGAAAAATTGAAAAAGCCCAGTTTCAACGAAGATTTCATCCGGTTCTGGTTGCTGAAATTTAGAAAGTTCGATATTTCGCAGAAAAAACAGCGGAAAGCGCTGATTGAAATTTTTGTAAATGCCATTTTCCTGTACGATGACCGGATGCTGATCACGTTCAACTACAAGAATGGCACCCAAACCGTCCGTTTTGAGGACACTTTGACCGCCGACTCAGCGGAAGGAAAAAGTTCGGATTTGTCCGGCTCTGCTGGACCAGAGCTCTTCAGTCGAGAGACTGAAGAGCTTTTTATTATATCTGGAGCTTTTGCAAACAACAGAGCCGCAGTCTTTTGGGAGACTGTGGCTCTGTTTTATACTGCTTTATTTACCCTCTGCGCGGAGTTTCGCGTCCTTTTCCAGCAAGGGCTTGAGGTATTGGCCGGTAAAGCTGCCCGGCACCTCGGCCACCTGCTCCGGCGTACCCTCGGCGACGATGATGCCGCCGGCACTGCCGCCCTCGGGGCCGAGGTCGATGATGTAGTCGGCGCACTTGATGAGGTCGAGGTTGTGTTCGATGACGATGACGGTGTTGCCTGCATCCACCAGCTTCTGCAGCACCTCGATGAGGCGGTGGACATCAGCCATGTGGAGGCCGGTAGTCGGCTCGTCGAGAATATACACGGTCTTACCCGTGCTGCGGCGGGCCAGCTCGTTGGCCAGCTTGACACGCTGCGCCTCGCCGCCCGAAAGGGTCGTGGCGCTCTGCCCCAGCGTGACATACCCCAGGCCCACGTCCAACAGCGTCTGCAGCTTGCGGGCGATTTTCGGCTGGTTGGCGAAGAAGACGACCGCCTCTTCCACGGTCATGTTCAGCACGTCAGAGATGGTCTTTTCCTTATACTTGACTTCCAGCGTTTCGCGGTTGTAGCGTGCGCCCTTGCAGACCTCGCAGGGAACGTAGACGTCCGGCAGGAAGTGCATCTCGATTTGGAGGATGCCGTTGCCCTCGCAGGCCTCGCAGCGGCCGCCCCGGACGTTGAAGCTGAACCGTCCCGGGCCGTAGCCCCGCATTTTGGCGTCCTGCGTCTGGGAAAAGACCGTGCGGATGTCGTTGAACACGCCGGTATAGGTGGCGGGGTTGGAGCGGGGCGTGCGGCCGATGGGCTGCTGGTCGATGCCGATGACCTTATCCACGAACTCGAGGCCCTCTACCCCATCGCACTTGCCAGCGCGGGAGCGGGCGCCGTTCAGCTCACAGGCGAGGGTCTTATACAAAATCTCGTTGATGAGGCTCGACTTGCCCGAGCCGGAGATGCCCGTCACGCAGACGAACTCGCCCAGCGGAAATTTTACGTCGATGTTGCGCAGATTGTTTTCGCGCGCACCCTTCACCGTGAGGAAATTGCCGTTGCCAGGGCGGCGGGTCTGCGGCACCTCGATGCGCTTGCGGCCCGACAGATAGTCGCCGGTGATGCTGCGCTTGGCCTTGCAGATGTCCTTGACGGAGCCTGCGGCCACGATCTCGCCGCCGTGGACGCCCGCGCCCGGGCCGACATCCACGATATAATCGGCGCTGCGCATGGTATCCTCGTCGTGCTCGACCACGATGACCGTATTGCCGAGGTCGCGGAGATTTTTCAGCGTTGCGATGAGTTTATCGTTGTCGCGCTGGTGCAGGCCGATGGACGGCTCATCCAGCACGTACAACACACCCGACAGAGCGCTTCCGATTTGGGTGGTCAGGCGGATGCGCTGGCTCTCGCCGCCGGACAGGGTGCCTGCCGACCGGGCCAGTGTGAGGTAATCGAGGCCCACGCTCTGCAAAAACTGCAGGCGGTTCTTGATCTCCTTCATGATCTGGCCGCCGATCTGCTTCTGCTTTTCGGTCAGGTTCGGCTCATTGTCGGCGATGAATTTCAGCTCGTCCCGAATCGACATTTCGCAGAAATCGCTGATGTTTTTGCCGCCGATGGTCACAGCCAGCACCACCGGTTTCAGGCGCTTGCCATGGCAGGCGGGACACTCGACGCCCGACATGAAGCTGCCGATCTCCTCCTTCATCCACTCGCTGTTCGTCTCGCGGAAGCGGCGCTCGAGGTTCTCGACGATGCCCTCAAAGGTATTATAATAGACGCCGCTGCCGAACTCATTCGTGCGGTGCATCTCGATTTTTTCTTCGTTGGTGCCGTAGAGCAGGGCGTTGACGGCCTCGGTGCTCATTTCTTTGATGGGCGTATCCAGCGTAAAGCCGTATTTTTTGCCCAGTCCCAGATAATACATCTCGGCTACAGAGCCTTCGGCGTAGTACCAGCCGCTGGCCTTGACAGCCCCCTCCCGAATCGAGAGGTCCCGGTTGGGCAGGATGCGCTCTTCGTCCACCCGCATGAAGGTGCCGAGGCCGGTACACTTCTCGCAGGCACCCAGAGGGTTATTGAAGGAGAAGAGCCTGGGCGACAAATCGCTGATGGAAATGCCATGCTCGGGACAGGCGAAATTCTGGCTGAAGGTCATGCACTCGCCGCCGATGACGTCCACCTCAGCCACGCCGCCGGTGAGGGCAAGCGCCGTTTCCAGCGAGTCAGCCAGACGACCGCGGATGCCCTTGCGCATGGCAAGACGGTCAACGACGATCTCCACGGTGTGCTTGATGTTCTTTTCCAGCGCGATCTCCTCGTCGAGGTCATACATATTGCCGTCGATTTTTACGCGGGCGTAACCGGCGCGGCGAGCGGCGTCCAGCTCTTTCTGCTGAGTGCCTTTGCGCTGACGGACGACAGGCGCGAGGACCTGGAACTTCGTCCCCTCTTCCAGCTTGAGCACAGCGTCCACCATCTCATCCACGCTCTGCTGGCTGATGACCCGCCCACACACCGGGCAGTGCGGCACGCCCACGCGGGCGTACAAAAGGCGCAGATAATCGTAAATTTCCGTCACGGTACCCACGGTGGAGCGGGGGTTGTGGCTGGTGGTCTTCTGGTCGATGGAAATGGCCGGAGACAGGCCGGTGATCTCGTCCACATCGGGCTTGTCCATCCGGCCAAGGAACATCCGGGCATAGCTGGACAGGCTCTCGACATAGCGGCGCTGGCCGTCGGCGTAGATGGTGTCGAAGGCAAGGCTCGACTTGCCCGAGCCGGACAGGCCGGTCATAACGATGAATTTTTCACGCGGGAGGGTCAGATTCACGTTTTTCAGGTTGTGCTCCCGCGCACCCTTGATGACTATTTTATCGTTTGCCAAGGTACTTTCTCCCTCTTCTCTGTGTCTGTGCATGGTTTTGCTTCCGCTCCGTCTCTGCCGAGGAATCCACAGTGGGGTTCTCGCCCCGGCGCAGGCGGTCGATCTGGTCGCGCAGGAAGGCCGCGTGCTCAAATTCCAGCAGCTTGGCAGCTTCCTTCATCTCCCGGGTCAGGCGGTCAATGGCGGCTTCGCGCTCAAGCTTGCCCATCCGCCGGGTGTTCATCCTGGCATTCTCAGCCTTGTCGCTGATTTCAATCGAATCCGGGATGGCCTTGACGATGGTCTTCGGGACGATGCCGTGTTCAGCGTTGTAGGCCATCTGGATGGCGCGGCGGCGTTCTGTCTCGGTGATGGCGCGGTCCATGCTGTCCGTCACCTCGTCGGCGTACATGATGACCAGACCTTCCGCGTTGCGGGCGGCGCGGCCGATGGTCTGAATCAGGCTCGTCTCGCTGCGTAGGAAGCCCTCTTTGTCGGCGTCGAGGATGGCCACAAGGCTGACCTCGGGCAAGTCGAGGCCCTCACGCAGCAGGTTGATGCCCACCACCACGTCGATAGTGCCGAGGCGGAGGTCTTTGATGATCTCCATCCGCTCGAAGGTGTCCACCTCATGGTGCATATACTTGACCTTTATCCCCTGTTCGGTAAAGTAATCCGTCAGATCTTCAGCCATTTTCTTGGTCAGCGTCGTGACCAGGACGCGCTCATGCCGCTCGATGCGAGCGTTTATCTCGCCCAGAAGGTCAGTCACCTGCCCCTCTACAGGGCGCACCGAGATGAGCGGATCCAGCAGACCAGTGGGCCGGATGACCTGCTGGGCCACCTGGGTGCTGTTCTTCCGCTCGTACTCGCCGGGGGTGGCCGAGACAAATATCATCTGGTTGAGCTTGGATTCCACTTCCTCGAACTTGAGGGGGCGGTTATCAAAGGCCGACGGCAGACGGAAACCGTACTCCACCAGCGTCTTTTTGCGGGCGTAGTCGCCACCGTACATGGCCCGCACCTGCGGCAGGGTGACATGGCTCTCGTCCACGAAGAGCAGGAAGTCGTCCGGGAAATAGTCAAGCAGAGTCGTGGGCATACTGCCCGGCGCACGGCCCGACAGAACGGCAGAATAGTTCTCGATGCCCTTGCAGATACCCACTTCCGTCAGCATCTCAATGTCGTAGTTCGTCCGCTGCTGGATGCGCTGGGCCTCGATGAGCTTACCTTCCGAGGTGAACTGCTTCACCTGCGCGTCGCACTCGGCGCGAATCTTTTCAATGGCGGCAGCCTTTTTGTCGGCGCTGACGATATAGTGGCTGGCCGGAAAGATGGCAACATGCTTGACCACGTTCTGCTTGGCGCCCGTGAGGGGGTTGAACTCGGTGATGCGGTCGATCTCGTCGCCGAAGAACTCCACCCGGATGGCCAGCTCGCTCATATAAGCCAGATAGATGTCTACGATGTCGCCGTGGACGCGGAACTTATTGCGGATGAAATTGACATCGTTGCGCTCATATTGCAGCGTCACCAGCTTTTCGCACAGCTCATCCCGCTCCATCTGCATCCCGGGCCGCAGGCTGATGACCATGCTGCGATAGTCGATGGGGTCGCCCAGCGAGTAGATGCAGGACACCGACGCGACGATGATGACGTCCCGCCGCTCCGAGAGCGCCGCCGTGGCCGAGTGGCGCAGGCGGTCTATCTCGTCGTTGATAGCGCTGTCCTTTTCGATATAGGTATCGGTGCTGGGGATATAGGCCTCCGGCTGGTAGTAGTCGTAGTAGGAGACGAAATATTCCACGGCGTTATCCGGGAAAAACGAGCGGAACTCGGTGCAGAGCTGGGCGGCCAGCGTCTTATTGTGGGCCAGCACCAGCGTCGGGCGGTTGCACTGGGCGATGACGTTCGCCATCGTGAAGGTCTTGCCGCTGCCGGTGACGCCCAACAGGGTCTGGCAGCGGTCGCCCCGCTCTACCCCCTCTACCAGCTGTGCGATGGCCTGCGGCTGGTCGCCCGTGGGGGCGTAGGACGACACCAGATGGAATTTTTCCTCTGCCACAAAAAGCCCTCCTTTCCAAAACTACGATTAGTTGTATCTCTCGCAGCCATTATACCACAATTATTTTATAATGTAAATCATTCTCTTCCATATGGGCGTAACATTGCGCCGGTCTCGAAGTCGTAGAACGGCAGGCGGTTGGATTCCCGCATGGAGAAGTAGTCGTTTTCGGCGAGGATGATGTGGTCGCGCAGGCGTATCTTGACCAGCCCCAGCGCACGGACGATGTTCTCGGTGGCGGCGAGGTCTTCGCGAGAGGGCAGCGTCACACCGTTGGGGTGGTTGTGGCAGAGCACGACGCTTTCTGTCCCGCCCCGGAGCGCCGCCGAGACGACGTCCTTCACCTCGAGGCTCACCATCCGGGCGTTCCCCTCTTTGAGCCAGTACACGCTCTTTACCCGGCTGCGGCTGTCCAGCGAAAGGAGCAGAGCTTTCTCCTGTTTTGCCCCGGCGAAGCGGGGTTTCAGGTAAGCCGCCAGCCGCTCGATGGTGGTCAGCGCACCCTCGGTGCTGGTGCGGCTGTGCTCGTAGTACCGGCTCACCTCGGGCAGAAGATGCAGCATCCGGGCGCTGGCCGGGCCGACGCCCGGCACACGGCAAAGTTCTTCTTCACTGGCTTCCAGCACACCGGCAAAGCTGCCGAACCGCTCCAGCAGCGCGTGGGCGATGCCATTGGTATCCCGGCGGGCGTTGGTGATGTAGAGCAGATATTCCAGTGCCTCGTGGGGTGCGAGGCTTTCCAGCCCGTACTGCTCCACCCGGGCGCGCATCCGCTGCCGGTGACCCTCGTGGCTTATGTTCTGTCCTGCCATAGCTGCGCTCCTTTGTTTGTAGTCGTTTCTTTTATAGTACCCCATTTTCGGCAAAAGACAAGAGCCGACAGAAAATATTCTGCGTTGACTTCATGAGGAGAGTAGATTATTATAGGTGTATCAGATACTTTTTATATAAGGAAAACGAACATGAAACAATACACTGCCACCGCCAACGACGAGGGCGTCCGCCTCTCCCGCTTTGTCCAGAGCGTGACCCGCGACTTCCCTACCAGCCTTTTATACAAGAGCTTCCGCAACAAACGCATCAAAGTCAACGGCAAAAAGGGTGTACCCGAAGACCGCATCAAGGCCGGCGACCTCATCGAGCTCTACATCAACGACGAATTCTTCCCGCCCGAGGGTGCAAAGCCAACCCGCAAGCCCGCCCCCAAAAAGCAGCAGAACCAGCCCAAGGTGACGGTCATCTACGAGGATGAGAACATTGCCGTTCTTTACAAGCCCACCCACCTGCTCTGCCACAGCGACCGCACCGGCGACGCAAACCTTGTGGACGCCTTCACCCAGTATCTGGCCCAGAAGGGCGAGTACGACCCCCAGGGCGAGAACCGCTTCAAGCCCGGCATCTGCAACCGCCTCGACCGCGGCACTGAGGGCCTCGTCATCGCGGCCAAGAGCTACGCCGCCCTCCGGGACATGAACGAGATCATCCGCACCGACCTGCTCAAGAAGGAATACTACACCATCACGGTGGGCATCCCCCAGAGCGGGCGCTTCACTGCATGGTGGGAGCACGACGAGAAGAACAATAAGGTGAGCATTCACGCCCACCAGTCCCAGGACGAGCGCCGCAAGCAGATCATCACCGATGTGGACGTGCTGCAGACGGCTGGCCCCTTCGCCCTCTGCCGCATCGGCCTCATCACCGGCCGCACTCACCAGATACGCGCCCATCTGGCCTATCTGGGCAAGCCGGTGCTGGGCGACATCAAGTACGGCAACCGCAAGATGAATGAACGCACCGGCACCAGGACGCAGGCCCTCTGCGCCGTCCGCATCAGCTTCCTCGACATTCCCGAGGAAAATACCCTCCACTACCTCTCCGGCAAGGTCATCAAGCTGAAAGAGCCGCAGATTCTCAAGCAGTTCGATGGGCTGGACAAGAACAAGCAGGCCCCCGCCGAGGAGAAGTAAGATGGAAAAAGTCGATAGGCCCCACTGGGAGCGGGCTGAATTGTTCGAGTTTTTCTCCTCTGTTTCCCACCCTTTTTACAGCGTCACCTTCCGGGTGGATGTAACAAACCTTTACCGCTATGTCAAGGAGCGGCATTTGTCGTTTTATTACGCGATGGGGTATCTCGTGACGGACGCCGTGAACAGCGTGAAGAATTTCCGCTACGCCATCCGGGACGGCGGGGTGTGGCTGCTGGATGAGCGCATTCCCAGTCTGACCGACCTGAAACCCGGCAGTGAGCAGTTTCACATCGTCACCCTGCCAAAAGTCGGTGGCATTGCGGAGTTCTGTGCCTCTGCACAGGCGAGAAGCGCTGCCCAGAAGACCCTTCTTGACCAGGACGAAGAGAACGACAACCTCATCTATATCTCCTGCACACCGTGGTTTGATTTGACCGGTTGCACCAACGAGCGGGATTTTGACCGGGACGACAACATCCCCCGCATCACATGGGGCAGATATGGCGAGGAAAATGGCCGCAAGAAATTGGGGATGTCGGTGGAGGTCAATCACCGCTTCATCGACGGTCTCCATCTGGGGAAATTCTACGAGAAACTACAGGCCGACATCGACGCACTATAAGGAGGCATTCTGATGTATCCTGACCACAAAACCCGCAGGTAAGTCTCTCCCCTCTTTTTGCATTGGAGGTACAGCACCATGCACAAGCCCTGCATCATCTTTTTCGACATCGACGGCACCCTCATCGACATGGAGAAAAAGCGTATTACTGAACGGACACTGGACGCTCTGCGCCGCTTACAGCAAAACGGCATCCTGCTGGCCGTCGCCACCGGGCGTTCTCCGCTCATTGTGCCGAAATTCGACGGCGTGGAGTTCGACGTCTTTCTCACCTACAACGGCTCCTACTGCTACGACCGTCGCGGAGATATTTTTGCCAGCCCCATCCCGCCGCAGGATGTGCAGACGCTGATCCAAAACGCCGCAGCGCTTGGTCGTCCGGTGTCGGTTGCAGGACGGACGCAGCTGCTCTCCAACGGAACGGATGACGATCTGACGGCATATTACGCCATCGGCGGACGAGCACCGGTCATTTCCGATAAGTTCGATGAAGTCTCCCGAGGTGAAGTTTTCCAGCTGCTGATGGGCTGCCGCAGGCAGGACTGGCCCGCCATCCTCAAGGGCACCACCGGCGCAAAGATCGCCGCCTGGTGGGACAGGGCGGTGGACATCATCCCCAGCTCCGGCGGAAAAGGAGCCGGTATCCGGAAAGTTCTGGCCTATTACGGCCTGACGCCTGAGGATGCAATGGCTTTCGGTGACGGCAACAACGATATAGAAATGTTTCAGGCTGTCGGTCACAGCGTTGCCATGGGCAACGCCTCTGCCGATTTGAAAGCCATCGCCAGCGAGGTCTGCGGCACCTGTGCAGAGGATGGTATTTATCACTATTGTCTGGAAAAGGGCTTGATTTAAGAAAACAAAAAGAGGCCGCTGTGTTCAACCTCTCCGTCACGGCTTCGCCGTGCCACCTCCCCTATCGAGGGGAGGCTTTGGCATGGCAGAAAGCCCAATCTCTTCGCCAGAGGCTCCCCTCGGTAGGGGAGCTGTCGAACGAAGTGAGACTGAGAGGTTGCTTTTACAGCGGCCTCTTATTTTTTGCTATTTACTTTTCTTCTCGTTCCGCCTTTTCGGCCTCCTGCTGCCGGCGCAGTTTCTTGATGCGCTTTTTCTCGCTCTCGACGCGGGGCCAGGGCCACGAGAAGCCCTCGTTCTCCTTGCACCAGCGGGTCAGCGGATAGAACGCAAACGCCAGCCCGAACAGGTACAACAGGACGTACAGCAGACCCGAAAGCGTTACCAGCGCGTCCAGCGCACCAATGAGGGCCATGATGAAGCCAGCTTTCAGGAAAAACAGGCCGTTCTGGCGGCAGTACTCGGGGAAGTTTTCGGCCTTGACGGCCTGACGGCCCTGGTCGCCCCAGACCCGTGGATTTTTCATGACCGAATAGCCGTAAAAGACCAGCATCAGGCCACAGGTGAGTTGGAATCCAAAAAACATCTGCGTCGTTCCTCGCTTTATTCTGGTTTGATGGAGTCAGAAGCGCGCTCAGTCGTCGTTGTACTCGCCCAGCAGCGGCTTCATGAAGGGCAGGAAGTCCAGCGTTGCAAAGTAGTCACGGGGAGTCTCAGCACGGCGGATGAGGCGGTGAGAACCGTCCTCGCAGAGCAAGACCTCGGCGCTGCGCAGCTTGCCATTGTAGTTGTAGCCCATGGCAGAGCCGTGCGCACCGGTATCGTGGATATACACGATGTCGCCGATGTCGATCTTGGGCAGCATACGGTCGATGGCAAACTTGTCGTTGTTCTCGCACAGACCGCCGACCACATCGTACTTGTGGTCGTGGGGTGCGTCTTCCTTGCCCAGCACGGTGATGTGGTGGTAAGCGCCGTACATGGCGGGGCGCATCAGGTTGGCCGCGCAGGCATCCAGACCGATGTATTCCTTATAGATGTGCTTCTCGTGGATGGCAGTAGCTACCAGAGCGCCGTAGGGGCCGGTGGTGAAGCGGCCCATCTCGGTGAAGATGGAGACATCGCCCATGCCGGCGGGGACCAGAATTTCTTCGAACTTCTTGCGAACGCCCTCGCCGATGGCCATGATGTCGTTCTCCGTCTGCTCGGGGCGGTACGGGATGCCGACGCCGCCGGACAGGTTGATGTAGGCGATATGTACGCCGGTGGCCTTCTGGACGCGGACAGCCAGCTGGAAGAGGATGCCTGCCAGCTCAGGATAATAGGCGTCGGAAATGGTGTTGGAGGCAAGGAAGGCGTGGATGCCAAAGTTTTTGGCACCCTTTGCCGCCAGCTTCTTGTAGCTGTCGATCATCTGCTCCTCGGTCATGCCGTACTTGGCGTCGCCGGGCTTGTCCATGACCTGGAAGCCCTCTTTGCTCTCGCCCAGCTGGAAGGTGCCGCCCGGATTGTAGCGGCAGAAGATGTTCTCCGGCACACCGGCCACGCGGTCGAGGAAGTCCACCATCGTGGCGTCATCGAGGTTGATATAAGCGCCCAGCTCGTAAGCCTTCTTCATGTCCTCCACAGGGGTCTGGTTGGAGGAGAACATGATGTCGCTGCCGCTGAAGCCGCACACTTCGCTGAGCATCAGCTCGGTCAGAGAGGAGCAGTCCACGCCGCAGCCCTCCTCCTTCAGGATCTGGAGGATGACGGGGTTCGGCAGAGCCTTGACCGCAAAATACTCGCGGAAGCCCTTGTTCCAGCTGAATGCCTTGTTGATGCGGCGGGCGTTCTCGCGAATGCCCTTCTCGTCATAGACGTGGAAGGGGGTGGGTACGTCCTGAATGATGTCCTGAGCCATCGACTCAGTCAAAAACGGTTTCTTTTCCATGATTGTACATCCCTCTCATATATTTTTACACAGCAAAGGTGCCGTGCAGCCAGCGGTTTTACAGCTTGAGGTTCTCGCGGGTGGGGGTAAAGGTAGGCACCATTTTGGCCAACTGCTCCACCACGCTGTCGTCGTTGTGCTCGGCGGCGACGGCCAGCTCCTGGAGCTGTTGGTAGAACTCGCCCAGGTCGATGTTCCGGGGCGGAGCCACGAAGATCTTATTGTGGACGGTGCGGCGCATCTTGTCCTGCTCCTCGTCCATCATCAGCTCTTCGTAGAGTTTTTCGCCGGGGCGCAGACCCACGATCTTAATATCCATGTTCACGCCCGGCTCATAGCCGTAGAAGCGGATGAGCTGTTTTGCAAGGTCCATGATCTTGACCGGCTCGCCCATGTCCAGCACATAGATACTGCCGCTCTCGGCCAGCGCACCGGCCTGCAGCACCAGCTGTGCCGCCTCCGGGATGGTCATAAAGTAGCGCTCGATATTGGCATCGGTGAGGGTGACGGGGCCGCCCTTTTTGATCTGTGCCTCAAACAGCGGGATGACGCTGCCGTGGCTGCCCAGCACATTGCCGAAGCGGACGGCGACGCACTTCATGTCGGTGTTGCCCGCGAAGGTCTGGATGAGCATCTCACACAAGCGCTTGGTGCAGCCCATGACGCTGGTGGGGTTGACGGCCTTATCGGTGGAGAGCTGCACCAGCCGCTCCACGCCGTGTTCGCTGGCACTGGTGAGCAGGTTCTTGGTGCCAAAGACATTGTTCTTGACGGCCTCGGCGGGGCTGATCTCCATCAGCGGGACATGCTTGTGGGCGGCAGCATGGAACACCACCGTCGGGTGGTACGTCTCAAATACCTCGTCCAGACGGGCCTTGTCCCGAATGGAGCCGACCAGCACCGTGACCGGCACATCACGGCCATACTTCTGCTGCAGTTCCATCAGCAGTTCATAGGCACAGTTCTCATAAATATCGAAGATAAGCAGTTTTGCAGGTTTGAAGCGCATGACCTGACGGCAGAGCTCGCTGCCGATGCTGCCGCCGCCGCCCGTCACCAGAACGGTCTTGCCGGTGAGGTAGCCGGAAATTTTCTCCGTGTCCAGTGTGACTTCCTCACGGGAGAGGAAATCGGCGGTGTTCAGCTCACGGAACGCGCCCTGCTGAGGTGTGCCTGCACCCACCAGCTGGGGGTCGCTGAGCATCTGCACGGCGCAGTGGGTGGAGACGCAGAGGTCGATGACGTGGTTCAGGCGGTTTCCCTTCAGGGTCGGGATCGCCACGATGATGGTATGGATGTTGTAGCGGGTACACAGGTCGGGAATTTCTTCCAGTGTGCCGCGCACCGGGACACCGTGGATGGTCTGGCCCAGCTTGTTGGGGTCATCATCCACGGCCACGATGACATGGCCGTAGCTGGTGTTGGTCTTGCAGACATTGATGGCCCACGCACCAGCCTCGCCCGCACCCACGATCATGACGGGGCGGTTGGGGTCCTTGCTGGTGTTGCCGCGCAGACGCTCGCCCAGCGGGTGGTTCAGGAAGAGCCGCCAGGCCAGACGGCTCCCGCCGATGAACAGGAAAATGAGCACCGCCGCCATGGCGTTGGCCGAGTTGAAAAGCACGCCGTGGATGAAGCAGCGGTTGACCAGATAGACGATGCCCGTCGGGACGGCGATCATCCCGGCCAGACGGATGAGGTCACGCTCCCCGGCGTACTTCCAAAGGATGGTGTAGAGCCGCCCGGCCAGAAAGCTGAGCAGGTAGACTGCCACGATCCAGGGCAGATTCGCGTAGAGCAGGGCGCGGTTGTGGGGCCACCAGGAGGCCTCGACAGCACCGTCTGCGCGCAGCAGCAGGGCGAAATAAAAGCTGAAGGCTACGATGGCTCCGTCCAGCGCCACCAGCAGAGCCCGGCGGGCCAGTACCTGCAGCAGATTTGTTTTCTTTTCCTTCACAGCATATCCTCTTTTGCATCGGGGGCCGGCATCCGAAGATGTCAGCTGCCGTTTTTCATTTCAAGGGCCTATCACCCCATAATATCTTTAGTATTATACTCGATTCTCTTCCCCGTGTCCAGCTATTTCACTTTTTGGACATTTTTCTTATGCCGCCTTTCCCCTGCCGCCACGGCCCGCAGCTCTTCGCCGAGGCCCAGCGGCCACGCCGCCGCAAAGCAGACCACTGCCATCCCCGCGCCGCCCAGCGCTACCGCCGCCAGCTGCAAGGGGACTCCGCCGGTGAGCCAGTCCGCTAAAAGATGCCGCAGGGCCAACCCGGCCCCGGCGCTGACGGCCCCCGCAAAGCCCGGCGCACCCAGCCACCTCCACAGACGCAGCGGAAGGCCGCAGCTGGACAGCAGCCGCCCCGTGTTGGCGGTGCAGGTGTAGAAGCTGGACAGCAATATCACAAAAAGAAAGCCCTTCATCCCGAAGCGGGGCAGCAGGAGCAGCACGCCCGCAATGCGGAGGCAGGAGTCCCACATACTGTACCGGAAGACGGCTTTCTGTTCTCCTACCCCCTTCATGGCACCGTCCACCATGCTCTCGAGGTACATCAGCGGCATGGCCGGGCCGAGGATGACAAGGAAGCTGCCCGCCTCGGCACTGCCGTAGAGAGCTTCGGCCAGCGGCCGACCCCACACCCAGAACGCCGCTCCTGCCAGCGCCGAGAAGTAGCCGGTGAGCCGGAGCATCCTGTCGATGAGAGCCGCCAGCCGCCCGTTCTGGCCCCGGAGGTGGGCCTGGGTGATCTCGGGCATCAGCAGGACGGAAAGGCTCCCCAGCAGTCCGAAGGGAAAGGTCAGCAGAGGCAGGGCCATCCCCTTGAGGCTGCCGTACTGAGCCACGGCTTCGGCACGCCCGCCGGAAAATTGCAGATAGACTGCCAGACAGGCCGGCACCAGCATATTCTCCGCGGTGTGGAGAGCGCTGGCGAGACAACGTCCTCCCTCCACCGGCCAGAGAATGTCCCAGAGGCGCTTTCCCGGTTCCTGCGGGCGGCAGGCAGGCCGCGCACCGAAGCAGCGGCGGGCCTCTTTACGGTAAAAAAGTGCCATCAGCCCGGTGCTGACGGCCTCGCTGACCGCGGTTGCCCCCAGCACTGCCGTGCAGCGCCCGCCCACGTCCCAGCCGAGGGCGTCGGCCCGCTCCAGCGCAGCCCATACGATGCCGATGCGGACGGTCTGTTCGGCCAGCTGGCTCAGGACGTTTGGCTCCACCTGCCGCCGGGCGATGAAAAAGCCCCGCAGTACCGACGACACCGCCATCCACGGCAGACCCAGCGACGAGACACGCAGCGCCCCCGCTGCCCGGACATCACCCAGCCACCATTTTGCGGCAAGGCCCGCCAGCCCGAACTGCGCCGCCAGCGCCAACATGCCCAGCCCGACCCCCGCCAGCAGGAGACGGTGAAGCATCCCCCGGGCCTCCGCCGGGCTGCGGGCCAGCTCTTCGGCCATCAGGCGGGTGGCCGCCACCGAGACGCCCGCCGTCGCCAGCGTGACGAAGAGCGAGTAGACCGCCAGCACCAGCTGGTACAGTCCCATCCCCTCGCCGCCCAGAGCGTTCGCCAGCCAGATGCGCAGCCCCATGCCCGCCAGACGGAGCAGGACGTCCGCCCCGGTCATCAGGGCTGCGTTTTTCAGATAGCTCTGCCGCACAGCGCACCCCCTCCCTTTCCCCAATGGATCTCTTTATAGATATGTAAGCTGCTCTGAGAAATATGAGCGGGGCCGTGGGTTGTTTCTTTCCCAGTTTTATGATATGATATATATCGTATCTGGCGGGAATGTTCTGCCAGACAGGATCTAAGAATGCAAGGAGGAAGCGCACCCCCGGTACCACGGCCGTGCGCAATGAGACAATGAGCGAAGAATGTACCCATGACTGCTCCAACTGCGGGGCAGCGTGTTCTTCCCGCAATGCTGCGCCCCAGCATGACGCCCCCAACCCCAACAGCAGCGTCAAAAAGGTCATCGGCGTCGTGTCCGGCAAGGGCGGCGTCGGCAAGAGCATGACCAGCGCCCTGCTGGCCTGTGCAATGGCACGCCGCGGCTACCACTGCGGCATCCTCGATGCCGACATCACCGGCCCGTCCATCCCCAAGCTGTTCGGCATCCATGGCCGCGCCATGGCCGACGACAAGGGCTGCTGGCCCATCCAGAGCCGGATGGGCATCGACGTGATGAGCATCAACCTGCTGGTGGAGAACGAGGAAGACCCCGTCGTCTGGCGCGGCCCCGTCATCGCCGGTGCGGTCAAGCAGTTCTGGACCGATGTGGTCTGGAAAGATGTTGATTTCCTGTTCGTGGATATGCCTCCGGGAACCGGTGACGTCCCCCTGACCGTCTTCCAGAGCCTGCCCGTGGACGGCATCGTCGTCGTGGCAAGCCCGCAGGAGCTGGTGAGCATGATCGTGGCCAAGGCCGTGAACATGGCCGAGATGATGAAGGTGCCGATGCTGGGCATCGTCGAGAACATGAGCTATATCGTCTGCCCCGACTGCGGCAAGCACATCAACGTGTTCGGCGACAGCCATGTGGACGAGGTGGCCGCAAAGCATCACCTGCCCGTTCTGGCCAAATGCCCCATCGACCCGCAGCTGGCTGCGCTGTCCGACGCCGGCATGATCGAGACCTACGGCGGACAGTTCCTCGAGGGTGCCGCTGACGCCTGCGAGAAGCTGCTGAAGTAAGACTTTTCCTCCCTGCACCGCCTGTTCCGAGCCGGTGCAGGGATTTTTTGTTTCTTTACAAAAGCAGGTTTTATCGCAATTTTTTGATGTGTCCCGTCTTTTTCATGAAGTGCATTCATCTTTTCCATTGTATTTTGAAAGATTTTCCGGTTTTTGCGGGGCGGGCCATCTTGTAAATCGGCAGATAAAGCTTTATAATAGCAAAGTGGTCAGAGGCTTATCGCACCCGCCGTGGGAAACGGGATAGCCGAAGCCTCCACACAATAGAGTTAAGGGAAAAGGAGTATATCATTATGCTGACGAATGAATATCTGAAGCGTGTCTACGAGGGCCTGGAAAAGCGCAATGCCAACGAGCCCGAATTCCTGCAGGCTGTCCGCGAGGTGCTGGAGAGCATCCAGCCCGTCGTGGAGAAGCATCCCGAGTACGAGAAGGCCGGCCTCATCGAGCGTCTGGTCGAGCCTGAGCGCATCATCACCTTCCGTGTACCCTGGGTCGATGACCAGGGCAAGGTCCAGGTGAACCGCGGCTACCGCGTCCAGTTCAACAGCGCCATCGGCCCCTACAAGGGCGGCCTGCGCTTTCACCCCTCTGTCAACCAGGGCATCCTGAAGTTCCTGGGCTTTGAGCAGACCTTCAAGAACAGCCTGACCACCCTGCCCATGGGCGGCGGCAAGGGCGGCTCTGACTTCGACCCCCACGGCAAGAGCGACATGGAAGTCATGCGCTTCTGCCAGAGCTTCATGACCGAGCTGTACCGCCACATCGGCCAGTTCGTGGACTGCCCCGCCGGTGATATCGGTGTCGGCGGCCGCGAGGTGGGCTACATGTTCGGCCAGTACAAGCGCCTGACCAACAGCTTCCAGGGCGGTATGCTCACCGGCAAGGGCCTGACCTTCGGCGGTTCTCTGGCCCGTACTGAGGCTACCGGCTACGGCCTGTGCTACTTCACCGCTGAGGCTCTGAAGTGCATGCGCAACGACAGCTTCGAGGGCAAGACCGTGGTCATCTCCGGCTCCGGCAATGTCGCTATCTACGCCTGTGAGAAGGCCACCCAGCTGGGTGCCAAGGTCGTCACCATGTCCGACTCCAACGGCTATGTCTACGACCCCAACGGCATCGACCTGGCCTACGTCAAGGATCTGAAGGAAGTCCGCCGCGGCCGTATCAAGGAATATGCTGAGACCCACAAGGATGCGACCTACGTTGCTGACTGCACCAAGGTCTGGACTGTCCCCTGCGACATCGCCCTGCCCTGCGCTACCCAGAACGAGATCAACAAGGAGTCCGCAGAGGCTCTGGTGAAGGGCGGCTGCACCGTGGTCTGCGAGGGCGCTAACATGCCCAGCACTCCCGAGGCCATCGAGGTCTACCTGTCCAACGGCATCCTGTACGGACCCGCAAAGGCTTCCAACGCCGGCGGTGTGGCCACCTCCGGTCTGGAGATGAGCCAGAACTCCGAGCGTCTGAGCTGGAGCTTCGAAGAGGTCGATGCAAAGCTGAAGGGCATCATGGAGGGCATCTTCCACGCTTCCTACGATGCATCCGTGGCCGCTGGCTCCGAGGGCAACCTGATGGTCGGTGCAAACTGCGCCGGCTTCCTGAAGGTCGCTACTGCCATGATGGCTCAGGGCATCACCTACTAAGCTTTTCCTGATCTACAAGGGCCGCATCCGCGAGGGTGCGGTCCTTTTGTTTTGCCCGCCTGTCTGCATAACTGTCTGCTGTCCCGCTCATACTCCTTTCATCAAACGAAAAGAGGTTTTTGCATGGACGAAATGATGTTCTGTTATCAATGTGAGCAGGCGGCAAACTGCACGGCCTGCACCGGAAAAGCGGGTGTCTGCGGCAAATCAGCCGAGACAGCCGACGCGCAGGACAAGCTCACCGGGGCACTCATCGGCTTTGCCACCCTGCTGCTGGACATCGGCAGACCCATCCAGCCCCCGCAGGCACTCCTGCTGACGGAAGGGTTGTTCACCACCATCACCAATGTTGATTTCGACCCCCAGACGGTGGCGCAGCTGACCGATAAGGTCTGGAAGGCCAAGCAGGAAGCCTTTGCCTCGGCCAGCCCTGCACCTGCACCAGTGTCGGACTACGATATGCAGAAGCTGTGGCAGGAGCCGGACCCTGACCGGAAGAGCCTGTGCTCCTTTGTCCTCTTTGGGCTGCGCGGCATGGCAGCTTACTCCTACCACGCGCGGGTGCTGGGCTATACCGATGGCGAGATCGACCTGTTTTTCTGCACGGCGCTGCGGGCCATCGCACAGGAGCAGGACAAGGACAAGCTCTTCCAGCTGGTGGAGGACACCGGGCGGATGGCCTACCGGGTCATGGCTGAGCTGGACAAGGCCAACACCGGCGCGTTTGGCGACCCGGAGCCGGTGGAGGTACCCCTAACCATCGAGAAAGGGCCTTTTATCGTCATCTCCGGCCACGACCTCTACGACGCCAAGTGCCTTTTGGAGCAGACCGAAGGCAAGGGCATCAATGTCTACACCCACTCCGAGATGCTGCCTGCCCACGGCTACCCGGAACTGAAAAAGCGCTTTTCCCACCTGAAAGGCAATTTTGGCACCGCATGGCAGAACCAGCAGCGGGAGTTTGAGGACATCCCTGCGCCGGTGCTCTTCACCACCAACTGCATCATGCCCCTCCGGCCCAGCTATGCCGACCGGGTATTCACCACCTCTGTCGTCTCCTATCCCGGCGTCACCCACATCGGAGAGGATCGGGATTTTTCGCCGGTCATCGCCAAGGCGCTTGAGCTGGGCGGCTACCCGGAGGACACCCTCATCCCGGGCATGAACGGCGGCAGTGTAGTCACCACCGGCTTTGCCCACCATGCCGTACTGAGCCATGCGGAGGAGATCGTCCAAGCCGTCCACGAGGGTGCCATCCGGCACTTTTTCCTCATCGGCGGCTGCGACGGCACCCGCCCCTCCCGCCGGTACTACACGGATTTCGCCAAGCTGACCCCGTCCGACACCGTCATCCTGACGCTGGCCTGCGGCAAGTTCCGCCTCAACGACCTGCCGCTGGGCACGGTGGCCGGTCTGCCCCGCATCCTCGATGTGGGCCAGTGCAACGACGCCTACAGTGCCATCCGGATCGCGCTGGGTCTGGCCGAAGCTTTTGACTGCTCGGTCAACGAGCTGCCCCTCTCCATCATCCTCTGCTGGTTCGAGCAGAAGGCGGTCTGTGTGCTGATGGCCCTGCTGGCGCTGGGCATCCGGGGCATCCGTCTCGGCCCCACCCTGCCCGCCTTCCTCTCCCCCGGGGTGGCCGCTGTTTTGCAGGAGAAGTATGACCTCCGGCCCATCACCACGCCGGAGGACGATCTTGCCGCCTGTCTGGGCCGTCACTGAGCCGGAAAAGGCATACTCTTCCCCACAAGACCTATCTGTTTTTCACAAGAAGAACCGTCGCCGTGTACCCAGCTTTGGTGCAGCTGTCACTTGAATCTTTTTCAGCACCTTTGTATAATATTCTTGTTATCCGGAACAAGGGCGTTCCAGATGAGTCTTCGCCGACCCATCTGGGACGCCTTTTCTTTTTACCGGCATTAAGAGGGACTCTGCGGAATGTGCCGCAGCACTGCCAGGATATTCTCCGGAAAATCGAAAAAAGGATGGGAAAGTCTATGGAAAATTTCACGGAGCAAAAAGGGCCTCTGGGCCTCTATGACCCCCAGTTCGAGCACGACGCCTGCGGCATCGGTGCCGTCGTGGACATCAAGGGCCGCAAGAGCCACCAGACCGTCAGCGATGCGCTGTCCATCGTGGAGCGCCTTGAGCACCGCGCCGGCAAGGACGCCGAGGGCAAGACCGGCGACGGCGTGGGCATCATGCTGCAGATCAGCCACCGCTTCTTTGCCAAGGTGGCCGACGAGCTGAACATCAGCCTTGGCAACGAGCGCGAATACGGCGTTGGTATGTTCTTCTTCCCCCAGAACGAGCATCTGCGCGCTCAGGCCATGAAGCTTTTTGAACTTGTCACCCGCAAAGAGGGCCTCGAGTTTCTGGCATGGCGCGCAGTGCCTGTAGACCCCGACGCCGTGGGCCAGAAAGCCCGCGACTGTATGCCCGCCATCTGGCAGTGCTTCATCAAAAAGCCCGCCAAGATGAGCAAGGGCATCGACTTTGACCGCAAGCTCTACATCGTCCGCCGGGTCTTCGAGCAGGCCAGCAACGGCACCTATGTCCCCAGCCTGTCCAGCCGCACCATCGTGTACAAGGGTATGTTCCTCGTCCACGACCTGCGCCAGTTCTACCTCGATCTGCAGGACGAGGACTATGAATCCGCCATCGGCATGGTCCACAGCCGCTTCTCCACCAACACCAACCCCAGCTGGATGCGCGCCCACCCCAACCGCTTCATCCTCCACAACGGCGAGATCAACACCATCAAGGGCAACACCGACGCCATGCTGGCCCGTGAAGAGACCATCTCCTCCCCCATCATGAAGGAGGACATGAACAAGATTCTGCCCATCATCAACACCTCCGGCTCCGACTCCGCCATGCTGGACAACGCCCTCGAGTTCATGGTGATGAACGGCATGGACCTGCCGCTGGCCGTTATGATCACCATCCCGGAGCCATGGGAGAACAACAAGAACATCAGCCAGAAAAAGCGGGACTTCTATCAGTATTACGCCACCATGCTGGAGCCCTGGGACGGCCCTGCCGCCATCCTCTTCTCCGATGGCGACGTGGTGGGCGCTGTGCTGGACCGCAACGGTCTGCGCCCCAGCCGCTACTACATCACCAAAGACGGCAGGATGATCCTCTCTTCCGAGGTGGGCGTGCTTCCCTGTGAGCCGGAGAACATTCTGGTCAAAGACCGTCTCCGCCCCGGCAAGATGCTGCTGGTGGACACCGTCAAGGGCGAAGTCGTGGACGACGAGAAGCTGAAGGAATACTACGCCAGCCGTGAGCCGTACGGCGAGTGGATAGACCGCAACCTCGTCCAGCTGAAGGACCTCAAGATCCCCAACATCAAGACCCCCAGCTACACCGGCGACGACCTGCTGCGCCTGCAGAAGGTGTTCGGCTACAAGTATGAGGACATCAGCACCCTCATCCTGCCCATGGCACGTCAGGGCGCAGAGCCTTCCGGCGCAATGGGTACCGATACCCCGCTTGCCGTCCTCAGCGGCCAGCACCCGCCGCTCTTCAATTATTTCAAGCAGCGTTTTGCACAGGTCACGAATCCGCCCATCGACGCCATCCGCGAGAAGATCGTCACCTCCACCAGCGTCTATGTGGGCGCACACGGCAACCTGCTGGAAGACAAGCCCGAAAACTGCAAGGTGCTCAAGGTCAACAATCCCATCCTCACGTCCACTGACCTTCTCCGCATCAAGTACATGAACGTCCCGGGCTTCAAAGTCTCCACTGTCTCCATCAACTACTACAAGAACACCAGCCTCGAAAAGGCCATCGACCGCGTTTTCCTGGAGGTAGACCGCGCTTATAAAGAGGGTGCGAACATCATCATCCTGTCCGACCGGGACATTGACGAGTACCATGTGGCCATCCCCAGCCTGCTGGCGGTTTCTGCCGTGTCCCAGTACCTCATCCGCACCAAGAAGAGCACCGCACTGGCTCTCATCCTCGAGAGCGCAGAGCCTCATGAAGTGCATCACTTTGCCGCTCTGCTGGGCTACGGTGCCTGTGCCGTCAACCCCTATCTGGCCCATGAGACCATCGGCCAACTCATCGACGACGGCCTGCTGGATAAAGATTATTACGCCGCCGTGGACGACTACAACAAGGCTGTGCTGGGCGGCATCGTGAAGATCGCCTCCAAGATGGGCATCTCCACCATCCAGAGCTACCAGAGCAGCCAGATCTTCGAGGCCGTCGGCATCTCCAAGGACGTCATCGACAAGTATTTCACCGGCACGGTGAGCCGTGTGGGCGGCATCGGCCTCGAGGACATTCAGGCTGACGTGGAGGCCCTGCACAACGCAGCCTTCGACCCGCTGGGCCTTGACATCAACATGCAGCTGGAAGACGGCGGCGCCCACAAGTTCCGCAGCGGCAAGGAAGAGCACCTCTTCAACCCCCAGACCATCCACCTGTTCCAGAAAGCCTGCTTCACCGGCGACTACGACACCTTCAAGCAGTTCACCCACACCGTGGACAACATGGGCCAGAACGGCGTCCATCTGCGCAGTCTGCTGGACTTCAACTATGCCCCCGACGGCGGCACCCCGCTGGACGAGGTAGAGCCGGTGAGCTCCATCGTCAAGCGGTTCAAGGCCGCTGCCATGAGCTACGGCGCGCTGAGCAGCGAGGCCCACGAGACCATCGCCATCGCGCTGAACCGCCTCGGCGGCCGGAGCAACACCGGCGAGGGCGGTGAGCCCGAAGAGCGCTACCACAGCGAGAGCAATTCCAAGATAAAGCAGGTGGCTTCCGCCCGCTTTGGCGTCACCAGCAAGTATCTTGTCTCGGCAGAGGAGATCCAAATCAAACTGGCACAGGGCGCAAAGCCCGGCGAGGGCGGCAATCTGCCCGGCGCAAAAGTGTACCCGTGGATCGCCAAGACCCGTCACAGCACTACGGGTGTCGGCCTCATCTCTCCCCCGCCGCACCACGACATCTACTCCATCGAAGACCTTGCAGAGCTTATCTACGACCTCAAAAATGCCAACCGCCACGCCAACATCAACGTCAAGCTGGTCAGTGAGGCCGGCGTCGGCACCATCGCTGCCGGTGTCGCCAAGGGCGGCGCACAGGTCATCCTTGTTTCCGGCTACGACGGCGGCACGGGCGCAGCGCCCCGCAACTCCATCAAAGATGCCGGTCTGCCCTGGGAGCTTGGCATCGCCGAGACCCACCAGACCCTTATCCTCAACGGCCTGCGCACCCGTGTGCGCATCGAGAGCGATTCCAAGCTGCTCTCCGGCCGCGATGTGGCCATCAGCTGTATGCTGGGCGCTGAGGAGTTCGGCTTCGGCACCTCTCTGCTGATGACCATGGGCTGCGTCATGATGCGTGTCTGCAACCTCGACACCTGCCCCATGGGCATCTGCACCCAGAACCCCGAGCTGCGCAAGCACTTCCGCGGCAAGCCCGAGCATATCATCAACTACCTGACCTTCGTGGCGCAGGAGCTGCGCGAATACATGGCAAAGCTGGGCATCCGTACCATCGACGAGCTGGTGGGCCGCACCGACCTGCTCCATGTCAAGCCTGCCCCTGCCGACAGCCGGATGTCCAAGATGGACCTCGACTGCATCCTGCACAACCCCGCCATCGTCAACAGCAATGTCCACTTCCAGAAGGAAGACACCTACGACTTCCATCTGGAAGACACTCTGGACATGAAGGTGCTGATGAAGAAATTCAAGCTCAACAGCAAGACCCCTCAGAGCGTGAAGCTGGATGTCTCCAACACCGACCGCGCCTTTGGCGCCATCTTCGGCAGCGAGATCACCCGCAAGTATGGCAGCGACCTGCCTGATGATGTCTACACCGTCCACTGCACCGGTGCAGGCGGCCAGAGCTTCGGCGCATTCATTCCCAAGGGTCTGACGCTGGAACTGACCGGCGACTGCAACGACTACATGGGCAAGGGCCTCTCCGGCGGCAAGCTCGTCGTCCGCCCGCCCGAGGGCATCACCTTCAAGCCCGAAGAGAACATCATCATCGGCAACGTGGCGCTCTACGGTGCCACCAACGGCAAAGCCTTTGTTTCCGGTGTGGCCGGTGAGCGCTTCTGCGTCCGCAACTCGGGCGCTGTGGCCGTCGTCGAGGGCGTGGGCGACCACGGCTGCGAGTACATGACCGGCGGCACCGTCGTCGTTCTGGGCCAGACCGGCAAGAACTTTGCAGCCGGCATGACCGGCGGCATTGCCTATGTGCTGGATGAAAACTGGGACTTCTACCAGCGAGTGAACAAGGAGACCGTCAGCCTCGAGCCGGTGGAGCACAAGTACGACGTCGCCACCCTGAAAGAGCTCATCCGTGAGCACGTCGAGCTGACCGGCTCGCCCCGCGGCAAGGAGATCCTGGACGATTTCAGCGAGTTCCTGCCCAAGTTCAAGAAAGTCCTCCCCTACGATTACGACCATATGCTGCGGGTCATCGCCTCCATGGAAGAGCGCGGACTCGACGGCGAGCAGGCGCAGATCGAAGCATTCTACGCCGTGCAGAAGAACAAGTAAGGAGGGGAACATCATGGCAAAACTCACTGGTTTTATGGATTACACGCGCAAGACCAGCACGGATGTTCCGCCGCTGGAGCGCATTGAAAACTTTAACGAATTTCACATCTGGCTCTCCCGGGAGGAGCAGCAGACCCAGGCAGCCCGCTGCATGGACTGCGGCGTCCCCTTCTGCCAGGCGGGCATGATGATCGGCGGCATGGCCTCCGGCTGCCCGCTGAACAACCTCATCCCCGAGTGGAACGATTTGGTCTATCAGGGCAAATGGGAGCTGGCCCTCCGCCGCCTGCGCACCACCAACCGTTTCCCGGAGTTCACGAGCCGGGTCTGCCCTGCCCTGTGTGAGGCCGCCTGCACCTGCGGCGACGTCACCGGCAGCAGCGTCACTGTCCGGGAGAACGAACACGCCATCGTGGAGACGGGCTACGCCAAGGGCTGGCTCCATGCCGCCCCGCCTCCGGCCCGCACCGGCAAGAGCGTGGCCGTCATCGGCAGCGGCCCGTCGGGCCTGTCGGTGGCCGAATACCTCAACATCCGGGGTCATGCCGTCACCGTCTTCGAGCGTGCTGACCGTGTGGGCGGTCTGCTGATGTACGGCATCCCCAACATGAAGCTGGACAAATCCGTCATCGAGCGCCGCATCAAGATCATGCAGGCCGAAGGCGTCGAGTTCCGCACCAATATGGATGTGGGTGGGGCTGTGGATGCCGCTGAGATCTTGAACAGCTATGACGCCATCGTGCTCTGCTGCGGTGCCAAGAAAGCCCGCGATTTGAACGTCCCGGGCCGCGACGCGAAGGGAGTTTACCTCGCGGTAGACTACCTCACCAGCGTGACCAGGAGTCTGTTGGACAGCAAGTTTGCCGACGGCAGGGCCATCAACGCGGCAGGCAGGAATGTCCTCGTCATCGGCGGCGGCGACACCGGCAACGACTGTCAGGGTACCGCCCTGCGGCAGGGCTGCACCGACCTCGTGGCACTGGAAATGATGCCCCAGCCCCCGAAAGAACGGGCCGCGAATAATCCCTGGCCCGAGTGGCCCAAGGTTCTGAAGGTGGACTACGGCCAGACCGAGTGTCTTGCCAAGTTCGGCAAAGACCCCCGCGTCTACCAGACCACCGTCAAAGAGTTTCTGAAGGACGACGCCGGCAACCTGACCGGCGCGGTCATCTCCTATCTCAAGCCCCAGCGTGACCCCGACACCGGCCGCACCAGCATGGTACCCACCGGCGAAGAGTTCACCTACGACTGCCAGCTGGCCTTTATCGCCGCCGGTTTCGTGGGCTGCGAGGACTATGTGGCCGAGGCGTTCGGCGTGGAGCGGAACGCCCGGGGCAATGTGGCCGACCACGGCTTCCGCACCAATGTAGACAAGGTCTTTGTCTGCGGCGATATGCGCCGGGGCCAGAGCCTCGTGGTCTGGGGCCTGCGGGAGGGCCGCGACTGCGCCGCCGAGGTGGACCGCTATCTGATGGGTTACACCAATCTGTGACCCCCCTATTTATGACATTCTCTTTCCTATCCTAAACAGAAACGGGAGCTTTCCTTCAGCGGGAGGCTCCCGTTTCTGCATTTCGGGGCTTTTATTTTCACAAAGTTTTCACAGTTAGTATTTCCTACCCGCTTGAAATAGATACCCCCAAGTGGTAAAATCAGAGTGTCGGGAGATTTACCCCCACAGGGTACATTTCCTCTTCACACTGATACACCCGGAAAGGAGTTATCTGCTATGACTGATGCTGAAAAAAAGCCCTGCTGCTGCGCCGCTGAGCCTGCCGAAAAGGACACTGTCCCCTCCTGCTGCCGCCACAAGGACCGTACCCCTGAGGAGTACCGCGCCCTTGCCAACCGGCTGAGCCGCATTGAGGGCCAGGTGCGTGGCATCCGCGCGATGCTGGACAAGGACGTCTACTGCGCCGATATTCTGGTGCAGGTGGCTGCGGTGAACGCTGCACTGAACGGCTTTTCCAAAGAGCTTCTGGGCCAGCACATCCGCACCTGCGTGGCCGACGATTTGAAAGCCGGCGAGACGCAGAAGCTGGACGAACTGCTGCAGCTGCTGCCCCGGCTCATGAAATGACCCCGTTCCGGGCATCCTATAAGAGGGAAAGGAATCCACAATGGAACAATACAATGTCACAGGCATGAGCTGCGCGGCCTGCTCTGCCCGGGTGGAAAAGGCCGTGAAGAAGGTGCCGGGCGTCACGAGCTGCTCGGTGAGCCTTCTGACAAACTCCATGGGCGTGGAAGGCACAGCCTCCCCTGCCGCCATCCTCTCGGCTGTGCAGGAGGCAGGCTACGGTGCAAGCCCGAAGAGCGCCTCCGCCAGTAAGGCCGCTGACACCAGCGCCGACCTCGACGCACTGGCCGACCGCGAGACGCCGAAGCTCAAGCGCCGTCTCATCGCCTCGCTGGGCTTCCTGCTGGTGCTGATGTACTTCTCCATGGGCCACATGATGTGGGGCTGGCCCCTGCCCCACTGGTTCGATGGCAACCACGTCGCCATGGGCCTTGTCCAGCTGCTGCTGGCGGGCATCGTCATGGTCATCAACCAGAAGTTCTTCATCAACGGCTTCAAGGGCCTCATCCACGGCGCACCCAACATGGATACGCTGGTGGCCCTCGGCTCCATGGCAAGCTTCGTGTGGAGCACTTACGCCCTCTTCGCCATGACCCGTGCCCAGGTGGATGGCAACGACGAGCTCGTCATGCACTATATGATGGAGTTCTACTTCGAGTCTGCCGCCATGATCCTGACCCTCATCACGGTGGGCAAGATGCTGGAAGCCCGCTCCAAGGGCAAGACCACCGACGCCCTCAAGAGCCTGATGAAGCTGGCCCCCAAGACTGCTACGCTGGTACGGAACGGCGCGGAAGTGACCGTGGCCATCGCCGACGTGCAGAAGGGCGACGTCTTTGTGGTCCGCCCCGGCGAGAATATCCCGGTGGACGGCGTGGTGCTGGAAGGCACCAGCGCAGTCAACGAGAGCGCCCTGACCGGTGAGAGCATCCCGGTAGACAAGGCCGTCGGCGACAAAGTCAGCGCCGCCACCACCAATCAGTCGGGCTTCCTCCGCTGTGAGGCTACCCGCGTGGGCGAGGATACCACGCTGGCTCAGATCATCAAGATGGTCAGCGATGCCGCCGCCACCAAAGCTCCTATCGCAAAAATCGCTGACACCGTGTCGGGCTTCTTCGTCCCGGCGGTCATCTCCATCGCCGTCGTGACCACCATCGTCTGGCTGCTGCTGGGCCATGAGCTGGGCTATGCGCTGGCACGCGGCATCTCCGTTCTGGTCATCAGCTGCCCCTGCGCACTGGGCCTTGCAACACCTGTGGCTATTATGGTCGGCAATGGTCTCGGCGCAAAAAACGGCATCCTCTTCAAGACTGCCGCCTCGCTGGAAGCCGCAGGCCGCACCCAGATCGTGGCGCTGGACAAGACCGGCACCATCACCGAGGGCGCACCCCGCGTCACCGACCTGCTGCCTGCCGAGGGCGTCTCCGAGACGGAGCTGCTGACGCTGGCCGCCGCGCTGGAAAGCCGCAGCGAGCACCCTCTGGCAAAGGCTGTTCTGGCCGACGCTGAGGCAAAGGCCATCACTCCCCCGGAAGTCACTGACTTCGCGGCCCTGCCGGGCAATGGTCTGGCGGCCAAGCTGAACGGCATGGGCATCTATGCCGGCAATGCCGCCTTCATCCAGACCAAGCTCACCCTGCCCGCCGCACTGGCACAGCAGGCTGAAAAGCTGGCCTCTGAGGGCAAGACTCCCCTCTTCTTCGGCGGCGCAGGCCGTCTGCTGGGCGTTATCGCCGTGGCCGACACCATCAAGGAGGACAGCCCCGAAGCCATCCGTCAGCTGCAGAACATGGGCATCCGGGTCGTGATGCTCACCGGCGACAACCAGCGCACCGCCGATGCCATCGGCAGGCAGGCGGGCGTGGACGAGGTCATCGCGGGCGTCCTGCCCGACGGCAAGGAGGCCGTCATCCGCCAGCTGCAGGCCAGCGGCAAGGTGGCCATGGTGGGTGACGGCATCAACGACGCTCCCGCCCTCACCCGTGCCGACACCGGCATTGCCATCGGCGCAGGCACCGACGTGGCCATTGACGCCGCCGACGTCGTGCTGATGAACTCGAAGCTCTCGGACGTGCCTGCGGCCATCCGCCTCAGCCGCGCCACCCTGCGGAACATCCACGAGAACCTGTTCTGGGCGTTCATCTACAATATCATCGGCATCCCGCTGGCGGCTGGTCTGTTCATCCCCTTCGGTCTGACCCTGAATCCCATGTTCGGTGCTGCTGCCATGAGCCTGTCCAGCTTCTGCGTCGTGAGCAACGCCCTGCGGCTGAACCTGTTCGATTTGCACAGCACCAGGCACGACCACAAAACCGCTTCTCCCGCTGCTGCCCCGGTGCAGTCTGCGGCTGAAAATAACAAAAAATCGGACGCCGAAGCGCCCGAAGTCAAAACGGAGGATAATACCATGAAGAAGACCCTGAAAGTGGAAGGCATGATGTGCGGCCACTGCGAAGCCCGCGTGAAGAAGGCTCTGGAAGCCCTGCCCGAGGTGGACGAGGCTGTCGTGAGCCACGAGGCCGGCACCGCCATCGTCACCCTGAACGCCGAGGTCGCCGACGACGTGCTCAAGAACGCCGTCGAGGCACAGGACTACAAGGTCACCGGCATCCAGTAAGCTGTAAGATGCAGAAAAGCCAGCGCACGAGAAATGTGCGCTGGCTTTTTTGTTGTTGCTGTAAGCCTCTCCCATTGGGAGAGGTGTCACCGAAGGTGACGGAGAGGGCAAGCCCGGTACGAAAGAGCTGCCGCACAGCGATAAGCAAGCCCTTTGTCAGAGCGATACTATCGCCGCGCCTGCGATTCTCTGTCCGCATCCTTGCCCTCTCAGGCGCTTTGCGCCAGCTCTCCCAAGGGGAGAGCCTGAAAGAGGTTACGGAGTCAGACGGTTGGGGCCGCGGAACAGGAACTCGGCGTCCTTGATGGACTGGCCGCAGAGCAGCATGGTCAGACGGTCGATGCCCAGACCGAAGCCGCCGTGCGGGGGGCAGCCGTACTGGAAGAACTCCAGATAGAACTTGACGTCATCGGCCAGGCCCTTCTCCTCTGCCTGCTTCTTCAGCACGTCGTAGCGATGCTCACGCTGTGCGCCGGTGGTGATCTCCACGCCGCGCCAGATGAGGTCGTAGCCCTGCGGCACGCCGTTCTCGTCGCGCATGTGGTAGAAAGCACGCTTCTCGGCGGAGTAGTCGGTGATGAACAGGAACTCGTGGCCGTAGTGCTTCTTGACCCAGTCGTAGCTCAGGCGCTCGGCCTCGGTGGTCAGGTCGCCCTTCTCGCTCTCATCGACAGTGTAACCGAACTCCTCTTCCAGAGCCTTGTACAGGTCGGCCAGCTTGACCACAGGGAACGGCGTGGTGGGGACGACGACTTCCAGACCAAACAGCTCCTTGATCTGCTCGCCGTACTGCTCCTTGACGGCCTTCAGACCGGCAGTCAGAAGCTCTTCCTCCATCTTCATGACGTCCTTGTAAGAGGTGATGTAGCTGAACTCGAGGTCAAAGCCGGAAAACTCGGTGGAGTGCTTGTTGGTGTAGCTCTTCTCTGCGCGGAAGACGGGGCCGGTCTCAAAGATACGCTCGAAGCCGGCGGCCATGGCCATCTGCTTATAGAACTGAGGGCTCTGGGCCAGATAGGCGTTGCGGTCGAAGTAGTCCACCTTGAACACCTCAGAGCCGCTCTCGCTGGCAGCAGCGATGAGCTTCGGGGTGTGGATCTCGATGAAGCTGCGCTCGAGCAGGAACTGACGCATGGCGTTGACGAAGCAGCTCTGTGCCTTGAACATCAGCTGGTTTTCATCGGTGCGCAGGTCGATCCAGCGGTAGTCGATGCGCTGGTCGATGCTGGAACGCTCCACAGCCTTCTTCTTCTTGGTGGCGGCGATCTCCTTGCGGACGATGGGCAGCGCGTCGGCGATGCTCTCGATCTCGATAGCCTCGGGGATCATCTCGATGCCGCCCATCTTGACGTAGTCGTTCTCCATCACCTTGCCGGTGACGGTGATGACAGAGTCCGGGGTCAGCTTGTCGATGGTGTCCACCAGCTCAGGGTGGTCCTCCTTCTCGACGGTGATCTGAAGTTTGCCGGTAATATCCTTCAGCACGATGAAGGCCATATATTTGCTGTTGCGCAGGTTCTCGATAAAGCCCTGCACCTTGACCGTGCTGCCAATTTCCTTTTGTACCTCATTGATATAGGTGCGTTCCATGGAAATCCTCCTTCTGTGTCTTGTATACTGTTTTATTATACGCTTTTCGGGGGATAAATCAAGAGAAAGGACGAATCACTTTCCTTCTTCGTGCAGCGTCCCGGTGCCGCCCTCCACCACGCCGTCGTGGTCGGCCACAGCCTTGATGGTGCCGAAGAAACATTTGATGTCCAGCCAGAAGCTCATATGCTCCACATACCAGCCGTCGAGCTTCGCTTTCTCCGTGATCTCCAGCTCGTCGCGGCCATGGATCTGCGCCCAGCCGGTCAGGCCGGGGCGGACGTCGTTTGCGCCGTACTTGTCCCGTTCGGCCAGCAGGTCGTACTGGTTCCAGAGGGCCGGGCGCGGACCGATGACTGCCATATCGCCCACAAGGATATTCCACAGCTGGGGCAGCTCGTCCAGGCTGGTCTTGCGCAGGAAACGGCCCACCCGGGTGATATACTGCTCCGGGTCGTGGAGCAGATGGGTGGGCATGTCATGGGGGGTGTCGATGCGCATGGTGCGGAATTTCAGGATGTTGAAATAGCTCTTATGGATGCCCACCCGCTTCTGCTTGAAGAACACCGGCCCCGGCGAGTCCAGCTTGATGGCAAGGCAGAGCAAAAGCAGCAGCGGCGACAGCACCAGCAGCCCGCAGGCCGACAGTACCACGGCCAGCAGCCGCTTGATTCCTTTTTGATACATGATGGTTCTCCCTTTTATTCCTAGAATATACTTATTATATACCATTTTCCCCTGCCCAAACAAGCCCCGGGCCGCCTGTTCTGCCGAAAATGCCGGTTTTGTTGTATCGTTCTGACGGTTTTCTCTCTTGCCCCGCCGGGCCGGACGGCGTACCATAGACATAAGATCATCTGAGAGGAGCACTCTGTTTATGATACAGCGTTTTGTCATCGGGAAGCCTTTTCCCACCGAGAGCGTCGTGCTGGACCTGCCCGCCGAGACCGGCCCCGTGCCTTACCTGACACCGGACGGCGATGGCTGGCAGTATGTCATGCAGGAGAAGGACATCGTCTATGGCTTGGGCGAGATGCCCCGGGGCCTCAACAAGCGCGGCTGGCACTACGAGACGAACAACACCGACGAGAGTGAGCACGGCGAAGACCGGCTTTCCTACTATGCCGCCCACAATTTCCTGCTCATCTCCCCTGCCGACGGCAGCGAATGCATCGGCATCTTCATCGATTTCCCGGGCAAAGTGAGCTACGACATCGGCTATACCCGTCACGACACCCTCCGCTTTGCCACGGCAGAGCCGAACTATGCGCTCTACCTCATCACAGCCCCTACAGCGGCAGAGGTCGCAAAGAGATTCCGGCAGCTCATCGGCCCCAGCTATATCCCGCCCAAGTGGGCGTTCGGTCTGGCTCAGAGCCGCTTCGGCTACAAGACCGAGGCCGACATCCGGGAGGTGGCCGCGCAGTACAAGGCCAACGGCCTGCCGCTGGACATGATCTGCATGGACATTGATTACATGCAGTCCTACGCTGATTTCACCATCGACAAGGCCCGCTTCCCCGACCTTGGCAAACTTGCCGCCGACCTGAAAGCCGAGGGCATCCGGCTCGTCCCCATCATCGACGCAGGCATCCGCTGTGATGACAATGACCCCGTCTGCCGCGAGGGCCTCGAGAAGGGCTATTTCTGCACCAAAGAAGACGGCACGCCCTTTGTGGCGGCGGTCTGGCCCGGCAGGGCCTACTTCACCGACTTTCTCCGTCCCGAGGCCCGGGCGTGGTTCGGCAAACAGTATAAGATGCTCACCGACCTCGGCATCGAGGGCTTCTGGAACGATATGAACGAGCCCGCCCTCTTCTACTCCCCTGAGCGGCTGAAAGCCTTCTTCGAGAATGCCGCCGCCCTCAGCCGGAAGGATAACCTCGACCAGAACGATTTCTTCGGGCTGGTACGCTCGGTGATGGGCCTGATGAATGCCCCCGAGGACTACCGCAGTTTCTACCACGATACCGCTGCCGGGCGGGTGCGCCACGACCGCGTCCACAACCTCTACGGCGGCTGCATGACCCGGGCTGCCGGCGAGGCGTTCCAGACCCTGCGTCCCGGCCAGCGCACTCTGCTCTACTGCCGCAGCAGCATCATCGGCGCCCACCGTTGGGGCGGGATCTGGCTGGGCGATAATCACTCCTCGTGGAGCCAGCTGCTGGCCAACATCCAGATGATGCCTGCCGTCCAGATGTGCGGCTTCCTCTACAGCGGTGCCGATTTGTGCGGTTTCAGTGAGGACACCACCCCCGATCTGGCGCTCCGCTGGCTCGAGTTCGGACTGTTCACCCCTCTCATGCGCAACCACGCCGACGCCGAGAGCCGGGATCAGGAATTTTACCGCTTTACCGATGTTCTGCCCGCCATCCGCAATATGCTGGATCTGCGGTACGCCCTCCTGCCCTACCTCTACAGTGAGTTCATGAAAGCCGCGCTTGAGGACGCACCTTACTTCCGGCCTTTGGCTTTTGACTACCCTGCCGCCCCCGACGCCCGGGAGGTGGACGACCAGCTGCTTCTTGGCGAGGGCCTGATGGTCGCACCCGTCCACACCCAGAACGCCCATGGCCGGACGGTCTATCTGCCTGAGGGGATGAAGATGCTGCGTCTGCGCAGCGTCTCCGACTACGACGAGGAAGTTCTGTCCGCCGGGCGGCACTATCTGCCCTGCGAACTTGACGAGGTGCTGCTCTTCATCCGTCCGGGCCACACCGTACCGGTGGCACAGCCCGCCGCCAACACCGCCCAGCTGGACGATACGGCCCTCACCTTCTGGCGCTTCGCGCCCGACGGCCAGCCTGCGCCCTACCGAATGTATACCGACGACGGCGTGACCACCGATCACAACAAGCCCGAACACTGGCGCATCGTCGGACAATAACACAAAAACACCCGGAAGCATCTCCGGGTGTTTTTTGGTATTACAGGTATGCGACCGTCGCGGACAAGGGCTTTCTCGAGCCGTGGTTTGCCAGCGGCCCTGCGCCTTCTGCGGCATAGCCGAGGTCGAGGATCATCAGGACCTCTTCATTTTCCGGCAGGCCCAGCTCCTTGGCCAGCTCATCCGGGTCAAAGAAGTTGAGCCAACAGCTGTCCACACCTGCGTTGGCGGCGGCCAGCATCAGGTGGGTCGCCACGATGGCGGCATCCTCCACGCCGGAGTCCCGCTTTCCGCCGGGATAAGTAAAGACGCTGTTTTTATCGAAGGCCACGACGAGGCAGGTAGACGCACCATAGCGGCAGGGCGTCACCTTGTCGAGCTTTGCCAGGCTTTCTTCTGACTGCAGCACATAGATGCGCTGCTCCTGAAAATTCTTGGCGGTCGGGGCCAGCCGCCCCGCTTCCAGGATCTCCGTCAGTTTCTCGGCTTCTACCTTACGTGTGCTGAAATTCTTGCAGGAATAACGCTCTGCAACGACCTTAGTAAATTCCATAACCGTTGTCCTCCTGACTTTGGGTGATAGACTTTTTATGTACAGAAGTCTCAGCATTATTGTAGCACGCTTTTTCTCTGAGAGCCACTGTTATTTTTACTATCGCAATTTTCAAAAATAGTGCCGGTCAAAACGGCATCTTTGCGATATGCAGTTTGCGGCCGTTGCTTGTGCATTAAAAACGCAAACTGCTATAAAGGATCTGTCGTTTTTTAAGAAACGGCGCGTCCGATTCAGCCGGACATTCCCCGCAGGCCGCCCGGGTGAAAAGTCCTTGACAAATCCTTCTAAAAGAGTTACACTGTTCTCGTTCTGAAAAACAAATATGGGCCTATAGCTCAGCTGGGAGTGCAAGCGTATCGCTTTTGTGCCCCACAGAGTTGTGGGCATTCAAATGGGGAGTATGTCGGTTGGTCGCCCAACCG